>PJUF01000058.1_pt1 | contig 129600 bp, 111 predicted proteins | sample 1512191 | NCBI WGS metagenome assembly PJUF01 (sample SAMN08177673, study PRJNA422409) | Feces metagenome, whole genome shotgun sequencing project. | isolation source: Chicken feces (3) enriched on wood chips | host: Gallus gallus | place: USA: Madison | collected 2015-01-15
CTTCGCGGTCGTGGCCGGTGAGGTCAAGGAGCTCGCGAACGAGACGGCCAAGGCGACCGAGGACATCGCGCGTCGGGTCGAGGCGATCCAGTCCGACACCACGGGTGCGGTCGGGGCGATCGGGGAGATCGAGACGATCATCGCCTCGATCAACGACTACCAGCTGACGATCGCCTCGGCGGTCGAGGAGCAGACCGCCACCACGAACGAGATGTCGCGCGGCGTGGCCGAGGCCGCGACCGGGTCCGGCGAGATCGCCACGAACATCACCGGGGTCGCGACCGCGACGTCGTCGAACACGGACGTCATCGGGCAGATGAGCGCGTCGGTCTCGGAGCTCGCCCGGCTGTCGGCCGACCTGCGCGCACGCGTCGCCGCGTTCACCTACTGAGCACGCACCACCCCACGAGCACGCAGCACCCCACCCGCACGCACCACCGCGCCGGCCCCCTCCGGGGCCGGCCGCCGACGGAGCCGGTCACCGGCGCGGAACGAGGATCCACCAGCATGTCGCCACGTACCACCCGCACCGCGGCGCTCCTCGTCGTCGGCGTCCTCACGCTGACGGCGGGGTGCGCAGGCGGCCCAGCGCTCGACGAGAAGCCGTCGGTCGGCATCGCGATGCCGACCACGAAGCAGCTGCGCTGGGTCGCCGACGGCGACAACCTCTCCGAGCAGTTCGGCTCGCTCGGCTTCGACGTGTCGATGCAGTACGCCGACGACGACGCCGACGCCCAGGTCCAGCAGATCGAGGAGATGGTGGACCAGGGCGTCGACGCCCTCGTCATCGGCGCCGTCGACGCGAGCGCCCTGACCGCCGTGCTCTCCTCCGCACGCGAGGCCGGCGTGTCGGTCGTGTCGTACGACCGGCTCATCGTCGGCGGGGCCGACGTCGACTACTACGCGTCGTTCGACAACCGCCGCGTCGGCACGATGCAGGCGAACTCGCTGCTCGAGGGGGTGGGCGTGCTCGACGCCACCGGCGAGCCGACGGGCGCGAAGGGTCCGTTCGCGATCGAGCTGTTCGCCGGTTCGCCCGACGACAACAACGCGCACGTCTTCTTCGAGGGCGCGATGGCCGTCCTGGCCCCTTACCTCGAGTCGGGCGTGCTCGTCGTGCCGTCCGGCCAGACGACGTTCGAGAAGGTCGCGACGCCCGGGTGGAGCCCGGAGACCGCTGCCGCGCGCATGGCCACCCTTCTCGGCCCGTACCGGGCCGGCACACGGCTGGCCGGTGTGCTCTCGCCGAACGACGGGATCGCCCAGGCCGTGCTGCCCGCCACTGCCGACCTCGGGTACCTGCCCGTGGTCACCGGGCAGGACGCGGAGATCCCCGCCGTGCAGTCGGTCGCCCGCGGCGAGCAGCACTCGACCGTCTACAAGGACACCCGCCAGCTCGCGGAGGTCACCGTGCAGATGGTCCGGTCCCTGCTCACCGGCGCCGAGCCGGAGGTCAACGACACCTCGTCGTACGACAACGGTGCGGGCGTGGTGCCGACGTTCCTGCTCTCGCCGCAGCTCGTCACCAAGGACAACTACCGCGCCGTCCTCGTCGACAGCGGCTACTACACCGCAGAGGAGATCGGCTGATGAGCGAGAAGACCGTGCGCCGGCGTGCGGCCTGGTTCTGGGACCGGTCGATCGCGGCGAAGTTCACCGTGGTGCTGCTCGTCATGGGCGGCACGTTCGCCCTCGTGGGCGGCGCGGGCGCGTTCGCGCTGCTGCGCAGCTCGCAGCAGCTCGACGAGATGGCCACCCTCAACACAGGCCTGCAGCGGGCGTTCACCCAGCTCCAGGTCGACCAGCAGCGCAGCCACCTCCTGGTCCGCCGGGCGGCGGAGGCCGACGTCGACACCCGACGCCAGCTCCTGACGTCCGCGGCGTGGGTCGACTCCGACGTCCAGGCCCAGCTCGCGGTGATCACCCAGTTCCCGCAGGCGTCCGGGCCGCAGTGGGAGGCGTTCCTCGCGCGCTGGGACGCGTGGCTCGCGCTGCGCTCCGGGACGCTCGAGCCGCTCATCGAGGCGGGCGACACGGTGGGCTTCCGTGCCGCGGTGGCGTCCGACGTGGCCGGCGACCCCGACTGGGCGGGACGTGCGCTCGCGCTCGCGTCCGCGCAGACCGACGCGGACGTCGTCGCGATCCAGGAGACCGCGCAGGCCGAGATCCGGCAGACGATCGTGTTCCTCGTCTCCGGCTTCGTGCTCGCGACGGCCGCCGCGGTGACGCTCGCCGCCGCGACGATCCGACGCATCTCGCGTTCCGTGCGCGACGTCGCGACGACGCTCGACGCGATGGCCGAGGGAGACCTCACGCACGAGGTCGCGGTCGCCGAGCGCGACGAGGTCGGACGCATGGCGTCGTCCCTCACGAGCGCGCAGTCCTCGCTGCGCTCCACGCTGCACGAGGTCGCCCGCACCGCCGCGGAGGTCGCCGACTCCTCGCAGCGGCTCGCCGGCTCGAACACCGAGGTCTCCGGGGCCGCGGGGGAGACGTCCGCGCAGGCGGGGGTCGTGGCCGCGGCGGCCGAGCAGGTGTCGCGCAACGTGCAGGCGGTCGCGGCGGGTGCCGAGCAGATGGGTGCCTCGATCCGGGAGATCGCGCAGAACGCCACCGAGGCCGCCAAGGTCGCGACGGCCGCGACGAGCATGGCGGCGCACGCCAACGACACGGTGTCCCGCCTCGGCAGCTCGTCGGCCGAGATCGGCAACGTCGTCAAGCTCATCACGACGATCGCGCAGCAGACCAACCTGCTCGCGCTCAACGCGACCATCGAGGCCGCACGTGCCGGTGAGGCCGGCAAGGGCTTCGCGGTCGTGGCCGGTGAGGTCAAGGAGCTCGCGAACGAGACGGCCAAGGCCACCGAGGACATCGCGCGTCGGGTCGAGGCGATCCAGCAGGACACCACCGGTGCGGTCGCGGCGATCGGCGAGATCGGCACGATCATCGCGAACATCAACGACTACCAGATGACCATCGCCTCGGCCGTGGAGGAGCAGACGGCCACGACCAACGAGATCTCCCGCGGCGTGGCCGAGGCCGCGACCGGCTCGGGCGAGATCGCCGCGAACATCGTCGGCGTCGCGACCTCGGCGGACCGCCAGTCGCACGTCCTGAACGGGGTCAGTGCACAGGTCGACGAGCTCGCCGCGGCGTCCGGCGTGCTGCGGGACCGCGTCTCGGGGTTCACGTTCTGATGGGGACCATCCGGGTGCTCGTCGTCGACGACTCGGTCGTCGTGCGGCGGCTCGTGTCCGACGCGCTCTCGCAGGCGCCGGGCGTCGAGGTCGTGGGCGTGGCCGCGAACGGCAGGCTCGCGCTGGCGAAGGTGGCGCAGCTCAAGCCCGACGCAGTCACGATGGACATCGAGATGCCGGAGATGAACGGCATCGAGGCCGTGCGTGCGCTGCGCGCCGCCGGGCACCGGATGCCCATCATCATGTTCTCGACGCTCACCGAGCGCGGCGCGGCGGCCACCCTCGACGCGCTCGCCGCGGGCGCCACCGACTACGTCGCGAAGCCGTCGAACGTCGGCAGCGTGCAGGAGTCGATCGCGCGCGTCAGTGACGAGCTCGTCCCGCGGCTGCGCTCGCTCGTGCCGGTCCCCGGCCTGGCCGGGGGAGCCCCGGCCACGCGCGGCACGCCGGCGCGGCCCGGTGCACCTGCCGCTCCCGCGGCGCCGCGTCGCGTCGCGACCCTGCGGCCCGCGCCGGCTCCGCACCAGAGCAGGCTCGTCGTCCTCGGCTCGTCCACCGGCGGGCCCGAGGCGCTGTCGCGCGTCCTGTCCTCGCTCGTCGCCCCGCCGTCGGCCCCCGTGCTCGTCGTGCAGCACATGCCGCCCGTGTTCACCCGTCAGCTCGCGGCGCGGCTCGACCGGCTCGGACCCGCCACCGTCGTCGAGGCGGCCGGCGGCGAGCTGCTGCAGCCCGGGCACGTCTACATCGCCCCGGGCGACCGGCACCTCGAGGTGCGCCGCGCCGGCCCACGCCTCGAGACCGTGCTCACCGACGCGCCCCCCGTGAACTACTGCCGACCCTCCGTGGACGTGCTCTTCCGCGCCGCGGTGCGCGCAGTCGGCGGCGACCTCGTCGCGGTCGTGCTCACCGGCATGGGCTCGGACGGTCGCGCGGGCTGCACCGATGTCGTCGAGGCCGGAGGCACCGTGATCGTCCAGGACGAGCCCACGAGCGTCGTGTGGGGGATGCCCGGCGCCGTCGCGCAGGCCGGCCTCGCGCACCAGGTGCTGCCCATCGCCGAGGTCGCGCCCGCCGTGGAGCGGGTCCTGCAGCCGGGGGGTCTCGTCGCATGAGCCTGACCCCCGAGTCCTTCGCGTTCGTCGCCGACCTCGTCGCGCGGCGCAGCGCCATCCAGCTCGCGCCCGGCAAGGAGTACCTCGTCGAGTCGCGGCTCCTGCCGCTCGCGCGCGACGCCGGCACGGACGTCAACACGTTCATCGCCGGGCTGCGCGCGCAGCCCACGTCCCCGCTCACCACGGCCGTCGTCGAGGCCATGACGACGAACGAGACGTCCTGGTTCCGCGACGGGGCGCCCTACCAGGCGCTGCGACGTGCCGAGCTGCCGCGTCTGGTGGCTGCGCGCGGCGGGGTCGGCCGGCTGCGCGTGTGGTCCGCCGCGTGCTCGACCGGCCAGGAGCCGTACTCGCTCGCGATGTGCCTGCGCGACGAGCTGCCCGCGGCCATGACCGCCGAGATCGTCGCGACCGACCTGTCCGAGCAGGTGCTCGCCCGCGCCCGCACGGGCCGCTACTCCCAGCTCGAGGTCAACCGCGGCATGCCGGCGCAGATGCTCGTGCAGCACCTGCGCCGCGTCGGCACCGAGTGGGAGGTCGCCGACGCGCTGCGCCGCATGATCACCTTCCGCGCGCACAACCTGCTCGACGTGCCCCCCGCGGGGCCGTTCGACGTCGTGTTCCTGCGCAACGTGCTCATCTACTTCGACGCGGCCACCAAGCGCGGCATCCTCGACCGGGTCCTGCGCGTGCTGCGACCCGACGGCGTCCTCGTGCTCGGAGCCGCCGAGACGACGCTCGGCGTCCACGACGGATGGGAGCGCGTGACGATCGACCGCACGTCGGTCTACCGCCCGCTCGGCGCGCCGAACCTGAGCTCCGTCCCCACGCCGCATCGCGCACCGCTCGCCCCCACGGGGACCGACGGTGCCCCGAGCCCGATCGGGCACACCCACCGCTCGGTGACATCGCTCGCCGCCACGACCCGCCCCACCGCCCCCGGAGGTCCCGTCCGATGAGAGCTCTCGTGATCGACGACTCGCGCACGATGCGCCGGATCGTCTCGGGCGCGCTGGAGAACCTCGGCTTCGAGACGATCCACGCCGAGCACGGGCGTGCCGCGCTCGACCACCTCGAGGCCGGTGAGCAGGTCGACCTCGCGTGCATCGACTGGAACATGCCGGTCATGGACGGCCTGACCTTCGTCACGGAGGTCCGCGCGAACCCCGCCTGGCGCGCCATCACGCTGATGATGGTCACCACCGAGAGCGAGCACGGCCAGATCGTGCGCGCGCTCGCGGCGGGTGCGCACGAGTACCTGATCAAGCCCTTCACCCCCGACGCGATCCGCGACAAGCTCGACCTGCTCGGCCTCGTCGCACTCGAGGAGCCCGCATGACCGCCACGACCGTCGACCACGACCAGGTCCACGCCATCGCGCAGGAGGTGTTCGCCGCGATGGTCGACGGTGACCTCGGCCTGCTCCTGCCGTGGGACGGTGCGCTGCCCGAGCTCAGCGACGCGGTCGTCGCCTGGGTCGACCTGCTCGGCGAGTGGTCCGGCCGTGCCGTCCTGGTGACCGGGCACGGCACCGCCGAGGACCTCGCGCGTGCCCTGCTCGGCCTCGCCGACGACGACGAGGTCTCCCGCGAGGACCTCGAGGACGCCTTCGGCGAGATCGCCAACGTCGTCGGTGGCAACCTGAAGTCACTGCTGCCGAACCACGGCACCCTCGGTCTGCCGCAGGTCGGGTCAGCCGTCCCGCCGCTGGCCGGGGCGGTCCGTGTCCAGCACCTGCCGCTGTCCTGGCGGGGCCGGCTGCTCGTCGTCGACGTGTGGTTCTCCGCCCCTGGAACCCTCACCACCCCTGGAGGAAACCGATGAGCATCAGCGTCCTGGTCGCTGACGACTCCCGCGTCATGCGGCAGATCGTCATCCGCACCCTGCGCCAGGCCGGCTACGACTGGGACGTCCGCGAGGCGTCCGACGGTGCCGAGGCGCTCGCCGCGGTCCGGGCCGAGGAGCCCGACGTGGTCCTGTCCGACTGGAACATGCCGAACATGACCGGCATCGAGCTGCTGCGCGAGCTGCGCCGGGCCGGGTTCCAGACGCCGTTCGGCTTCGTGACGTCCGAGGGCTCGCCCGAGATGCGCGCGACCGCCGAGGCCGCCGGTGCGCTGTTCCTGATCGCCAAGCCCTTCACCCCGGAGTCCTTCCGGGAGGTCATCGACCCGGTGCTCGCATGAGCGCGCAGACGCCCCTGCCGAACGCCAAGCAGGTCCGTGAGCTCTACGAGGGCCTGATCGGGCGGGACATCACGGTCCTGACCGGCGGCGCGATGGTCGACCCCGCGGCGGGCGCGCTCGTCGGGGTGTACGTGGACCGGCTGTTCCAGCTCGTCGCGCTCACCCTGCTCGACGTCCCGCTCGCCGCGCGCCTCGGCGCCGCGCTCGGCCTCGTGCCCTCACGGCTGTCCGACGAGGCCGCCGAGCTCGGCGCGCTCTCGACGACGCTCGCCGAGAACGCCGGCGAGATCCTCAACGTCACGGCGGCGCTGCTGAACGACGAGAACGCGCCGCACGCACGACTCGACCGCGTCTACCAGCCGGGCGAGCCGCTGCCCAACGACATCGCCCCCTGGGTGCTCTCCTACGTGCGACGCACCGACCTGACGATGGACGTCGCGGGCTACGGCAAGGGCTCGTTCTCGCTGCTGGTCGTCTGACGCCGACCCCGTCGACCACCGACCCGCTCGACCGCGCTGCTCGCCGGACCAGGGCCCGCCCCACGCCGGCCCTGGTCCGGCCGCGGCTCGGCGGTGCCGGGCCCCGACCGCCTCTGGTCCGCCCGTGCGTTCGGTCAGGCCTGGCCGACAGCGGCGTACGCCGCCTCGACGCGCGCCTTGGCGGGCCGCCACCAGTCCTCGTTGCCGCGGTACCAGTCGACGGTCGCCTCGAGCCCGGAGCGGAAGTCGGTGAACCGCGGCGCCCAGCCGAGCTCGGCGCGCAGCAGCGTGGAGTCGATCGCGTAGCGCAGGTCGTGGCCGGCGCGGTCGGTGACGTGGTCGAAGTCGTCGGGCGCCCGGTCGAACAGCTCCAGCAGCGTGCGCACGACCTCGAGGTTGCTGCGCTCGCCGTCCGCGCCGATGAGGTACGTCTGCCCGACCCGGCCCGCCTCGAGGATCCGCCACACCGCGGTGTTGTGGTCCTCGACGTGGATCCAGTCCCGGACGTTGGCGCCCGCGCCGTAGAGCTTGGGCCGCACGCCGTCGATGAGGTTGGTGACCTGGCGCGGGATGAACTTCTCGACGTGCTGGTACGGCCCGTAGTTGTTGGAGCAGTTCGAGATCGTCGCCTGCACGCCGAACGACCGGACCCACGCGCGCACCAGCAGGTCGGAGCCGGCCTTGGTGGAGGAGTACGGCGACGACGGGTTGTACGGCGTCTGCTCGGTGAACCGCTCCGGGTCGTCGAGCTCGAGGTCCCCGTAGACCTCGTCGGTCGAGACGTGGTGGTAGCGCACGCCGTGCCGCCGCACGGCCTCGAGCAGCGTGTACGTGCCCACGAGGTTCGTCTGGACGAACGGCCACGGGTCGGCCAGGGAGTTGTCGTTGTGCGACTCGGCCGCGAAGTGCACGACCGCGTCGCTCCCACCCACGAGCCGGTCGACGAGCGCGGCGTCCGCGACGTCCCCCTGCACGACCTCGATCGCGTCGGCGACCGGCGCCAGAGACCGCACGTCACCCGCGTACGTGAGCTTGTCGAGCACCGTGACCTGCACGTCGGGTCGCTCGCGCACGGTCTGCAGGACGAAGTTCGATCCGATGAAACCGGCGCCACCGGTGACGAGAAGCCGCATCCGTCGAGCGTAGCGAGCCCTAGAGTGCTCCCGACCCGGGTCACCGGGCGAAACGGGAGAAACGAGGCGTGATGCGGTGGGTGGTCGTCGGGGCGCGAGGGATGCTCGGCACGGACGTCGTCGCGCGGCTGGAACGGCTCGACGAGGACGTCCTCGCGCTGGGCCGCCAGGACGTGGACCTGTCGTCGCCGGACTCGTGCGCGGCCGCGCTCGCGGGCGCCGACGTGGTCGTCAACTGCGCCGCCTACACCGCGGTCGACGACGCCGAGACGCACGAGGACGAGGCCTACGCGGTCAACGCGGTCGGTGCCGGGAACCTCGCGCGCGCCGCGACGGCCGCGGGCGCGCGCCTGGTACACCTCTCCACGGACTACGTGTTCGACGGGACCGCGACCGCTCCGTACGACGAGGACGCCCCCACCGCTCCGCGCAGCGCGTACGGCCGCACGAAGGCCGCGGGGGAGCGTGCCGTCGCGGAGTCGGGCGGCGACCACCTCGTGGTGCGCACCGCGTGGCTCTACGGGGCGCACGGCGCGTGCTTCCCGAAGACGATCGCCCGTGCGGCCCACGCGCGCGGCGCGCTCGACGTGGTCGACGACCAGCACGGCCAGCCGACGTGGACGGTCGATGTCGCGGACGTCCTCGTGCGCCTCGTGGCCACGGGCGCGCCTGCCGGGACGTACCACGCGACCTCGTCGGGTGCCACGACGTGGCACGGGTTCGCCCAGCGGGTCGTCGAGTCGGCAGGCCTCGATCCCGCGATCGTCGCGCCCACCACGTCCGAGGCCTTCGTGCGTCCCGCGCCGCGGCCGGCGTACTCCGTGCTCGGGCACCGCAGACTGGTCGAGGTCGGCGTCGCGCCGATCGGGAGCTGGGACGAGCGCTGGGCGGCCGCGGCCGCGGCCGTGCTCGCCGAGAGCGAGGAGCGCGTATGAGCTGGGAGCCGCTGGCGATCGAGGGCGCGTACCGCGTGACCCAACGGGTCTTCGGGGACTCGCGCGGGTCCTTCCTCGAGTGGTTCCGTGCCGCCGACCTCGAGGCGGCCACCGGCCGCGCGCTCGACCTGCGCCAGGCGAACCTGTCGGTCTCCGCGGCGGGCGTGCTGCGGGGCGTCCACTTCGCCGACATCCCTCCGGGCCAGGCCAAGTACGTGACGTGCGTGAGCGGCGCGGTGCTCGACGTGGTCGTCGACCTGCGCGTCGGCTCCCCGACCTTCGGCGCCTGGGACTCGGTCCTGCTCGACGACGAGTCCCGCGAGGCCGTGTTCATCTCCGAGGGCCTGGGCCATGCGTTCCTCTCCCTGCAGGACGGTTCCGTCGTGACCTACCTCTGCTCGGCGCCCTACGCGCCCGCGGGCGAGCACGGCATCGACCCGCTCGACCCCACCCTCGCCATCGCCTGGCCCACGGTGGGACGCGACGGCTCACCGCTGTCCCTGCTCCTGTCGGACAAGGACCGTGACGCCCCCTCGCTCGCCGCTGCGCTCGACTCCGACCTGCTCCCGCACCACGACGCCGTCCAGTCCTTCATCGCCACCCTTTAGCCACCACCCCACCTCACCCTCTCGACCCCACGCTCTCGACCCCCACGCTCTCGGCCCCCACGCTCTCGACCCCCACGCTCGCCCCCTGCGCGGGAGCCTCGAGGCCAAGCGGACCTGACCGTGCGGGAGCGTTGTGCGTGCGTCCGCGCCGGTCGCGGAACTCGTAGCGCGCACGCCCGGCTCGACCACCCGCCTCGCCACTCGCCTCGCCTCCGGCGACGGCCCCCACCCCGGTGGTCACGCGCGTGACGTCCAGGTCGAGGCGGTGCACCTCGTGATGGTGGAAGTCGCACAGGAGCACGGCGTTGCGCAGATCGGATCGACCGCCGTCCCGGTGCCACCACGTCACGTGGTGCACCTGGCAGTAGCCCGGTGGGACGCCGCAGCCGTTCCAGGCGCAGACCCGGTCGCGCGCCACGACGGCCCGCCGCTGCGCCGGGGTGAACATGCGCCGCGTGCGGCCGACGTCGAGCGGGACACCCTGCGCGCTCATCACCACCCGCGTCATCGCGCAGTCGCACAGCGCCGCGGCGAGCTCGCTCGCCGACACCACGGCCCCGTCCTCGCTCGTCGCCGGCTCCCACGTGCTCGTCGGCGAAGCGACCCCGGCTTCCCCGTGTGGCGTCGAACCGTCTGGGGCGCGGGAGGTGCGGGCGGCGGCGGAGTGGGCCGCCCTGCGGCGCACGGCGAACCACGTCTCCGCGGGGACGAGCAGGCTGACCTGCGGTACGACGCCGGGGGTGGTCACCGCGGCCCCGTCCTCGAGGTGGAGGTCCTCGGTGGCCGGTCGGTCGTCGGGGAGCGCGCGTGGTGCGGGAGCAGGACCGGTGGTGCCGAGCGCGTGGCGCGCTAGTGCGCCGAGCGCGTCCGCTCGTGCCTGCTCCGGCGCGCGCTCGTCGTCGGGCCGGTGACCCGTCGCGTCGAGTGCCGCCTGCAGCGCCTGGCCGGCCAGCGGGTCGAGCCGCCCGTGCAGGAACGTGCCGTCCGACGCGTGCGTCAGGTGGAGGTACCGCGCGCGACGCGCGGCCTCGCGCTCGTCCTCGAACGACGCCGGGTCGTGCGCCGCGGCCAGGAGCGCGAGGTCCCGCGAGAACTGCCGCGTGTCGGACCCGTGCGCGAGCTCGACGACCCGGGCCTGACCCTGCGGTGACGACAGGAACTCCGCCACGGGCGGCGCGGCGCCGCGCAGGACCGTGGCGAGCACCTCGACGTGCGGCTCGAGCACCTGCCGCTCGAGCACCGCGGCACGCACCCCGTCCAGCCGCGTGAGGGTGCGCGCGGTGTCCACCTGAAGATCGCCTGGCCGCGTGTGCCGCCGATCGCCCGCGCCCGCAGGTCGGCGAACTCGCGCTGCGCGCCGGCGTCCGACGCCGCCTGCTGCTGCGCGACGAGCACGGGCGCACGCACGCTCGTGGCGAGGGCCGGGAGGCGGTCGAGCATCGACAGGACGCGCGCCCGGTCGCGCCCCGACCACGAGGCGGCGCCGTGCGTGGCCGAGACCAGCTCCGTCAGCTCGCTCACGACCGCCGCGATCCGGGCCGCTACGGCCTCGGCGTCCCGCGCACCGTCAGACTGCGGGCGCGACGGCCCGGCGGCGCTGCCGGCAAAGCCGGAGGTCTCCGGCGAGGAACGAGACTCGAACACATGTTCGATTCTATGACGAAACGGACATCGCCACAACCCTCCAGGGGTGTGCGAACGACGCGATCCGGCCGGATGGTGACGGGCCGGACGGGCCGCGTCAGGTCAGCGGTGCGGGTCGTCCAGCAGCGAGAGCAGGTATGTGCCGTAGCCGGACTTGCCGAGCGCCGCCGCCCGCGCGCGCAGCCCGTCGTCGTCGAGGAACCCCCGACGCCAGGCGACCTCCTCGGGGGACCCGACCTTGAGGCCCTGCCGGTGCTCGATCGCGCGCACGTAGTCGCTCGCGTCGAGCAGCGACTCGAACGTGCCCGTGTCCAGCCACGCGGTGCCGCGCGGCAGCACCGACACCTGCAGGGCTCCCCGCTCGAGGTAGGCGCGGTTGACGTCGGTGATCTCGTACTCGCCGCGCGCGGACGGCGCGAGGTCACGCGCGATGGCCAGGACGTCGTTGTCGTAGAAGTAGAGGCCGGGGATCGCGTACGACGAGCGAGGCCGGGCCGGCTTCTCCTCGATGGACAACGCGCGGCCCTCGTCGTCGAACTCCACGACGCCGTACGCGGTGGGGTCCGCGACCCGGTAGGCGAACACCGCGGCGCCGTCGACGTCCGCGAACCGCAGGAGCTGGTCGCCCAGGCCCGTCCCGTAGAAGATGTTGTCGCCGAGCACCAGCGCGACCTTCTCGGTGCCGACGAAGTCCGCGCCGATCACGAAGGCCTGGGCGAGCCCGTTCGGCTCGGCCTGCACGGCGTAGCTGATCGAGATGCCGAACTGGCTGCCGTCGCCGAGGAGGCGCCGGAACTGCTCGGCGTCGTGCGGCGTGGTGATGACCAGGACGTCGCGGATGCCCGCGAGCAGGAGCGTGGACAGCGGGTAGTAGATCATCGGCTTGTCCCAGACGGGGACGAGCTGCTTGCTCACGCCGAGCGTGATCGGGTGCAGACGCGTGCCGGAGCCGCCGGCCAGGATGATCCCTCGCATGCTCGGCAGTATGTCGTGAGGGCCGCAGACCGGTCATCGGAACGCGCGTCCGATCTGTCACGCATCTCGGTCACCAGCGCAACACGGTTCTGCCACACTGCGCGCATGGCTTCGACTTCCGCTGCGCCAGAGCGCACCGAGACCCCCACCCCCCAGAACGCCATCGACCGCTACTTCCGCATCACCGAGCGTGGCTCGACGATCGGGACGGAGATCCGTGGCGGCCTCGTCACGTTCTTCACGATGGCCTACATCATCGTCCTGAACCCGATCATCCTGGGGCAGGTCGATGGCACCGGCGCCGCCCTGGCGCCGAAGGCCACCATCGCGGCGACGACGGCGCTCGTCGCCGGCGTCCTGACGATCCTCATGGGCGTCATCGCGAACTTCCCCCTCGCGCTCGCCGCCGGACTCGGCCTGAACGCGGTCGTCGCGTTCTCGATCGCGAACCTGCCGGGCATGACCTGGCAGGACGCGATGGGCATCGTCGTGCTCGAGGGTCTGCTGATCTTCGTCCTCGTGCTCACGGGCTTCCGCAAGGCGGTGTTCGAGGCCGTCCCGACGTGGCTCAAGACCGCGATCAGCGTCGGCATCGGCCTGTTCATCGCCTTCATCGGCTTCTTCGACGCCGGCTTCGTGTCGGCGCCGTGGAACCCCGACTTCCCGCCGTCGGTCCCCGTCGAGCTCGGCATCGGCGGCTCGATCTCGACCTGGCCCGTGGCCGTGTTCGTGTTCGGCCTGCTCCTGACCATCATCCTCATGGTCAAGAAGGTCCGCGGCGCCATCCTCATCTCGATCCTCGCGACCACGGTGCTCGCGATCGTCGTCGAGGCCTTCACCGACCTGGACTGGAAGCTCACGACGCCCAAGGTGCCGTCGAGCGTCGTCTCGACGCCGGACTTCTCGCTGCTCGGCCACTTCTCGCTGTTCGGCGCGTTCGGCAAGATCGGCGTGATCTCGGTCCTGCTGCTCGTGTTCTCGCTGCTCCTCGCGGACTTCTTCGACACGATGGGCACGATGGTCGCCGTCGGCGGCGAGGCGGGCCTGCTCGACGAGAACGGCAACCCGCCCAAGACCCAGCAGATCCTCGTGGTCGACTCGATCGCCGCGGCGGCCGGTGGTGCCGCGGGCATCTCGAGCAACACGTCGTACATCGAGTCCGCGTCGGGCGTCGGCGACGGTGCGCGCACGGGCCTGGCGTCGGTCGTCACGGGCATCGCGTTCCTGCTCGCGACCTTCCTGGCGCCGCTCGTCGCGGTGATCCCGTCCGAGGCTGCCGCCCCGGCGCTCGTCGTCGTCGGCTTCCTCATGGTCACGCAGGTGCTGGACATCGACTGGCACGACTACACGATCGCCATCCCGGCGTTCCTGACGATGATCCTCATGCCGTTCGCCTACTCGATCACGGCGGGCATCGGCGCCGGCGTCATCCTGCACGTGGTCCTCCAGATCGTCGTGGGCAAGGCCCGCAAGATCCACCCGCTCATCTGGCTCATCGCCGCGATGTTCGTCCTGTACTTCGTGCGCGGGCCGATCGAGTCGCTCGTCGGCTGACTCCCGCACGTCCCGACGGGCCGGTCCCTCACGGGGCCGGCCCGTCGTGCGTCTGCCACGGCGCGACGTGCCGAGGGAGCGTCGGGTGGGACCACCGATGTGAGGGTGGGGCCCGGCGCGCCGGTACCCTCGTGCGGAGCCAACGTCGAGTAGGAGAGCTGTCGTGCGCATCAGCGTCATCGGTTGTGGGTATCTGGGCGCGGTGCACGCCGCCGCCATGGCATCCCTCGGCCACGAGGTCGTCGGCATCGACGTCGACGAGTCGAAGGTCGAGGCGCTGCGTGCCGGCCGGGCGCCGTTCTTCGAGCCCGGGCTGCCGGAGCTCCTGCTCGAGGCGGGCGCCGGGGGCGGCCTGACCTTCGGCACGGACATCGCGGCGGTCGCGGGTGCGCGCGTGCACTTCGTGTGCGTCGGGACGCCGCAGCTCAAGGGCGAGCTGGGTGCGGACCTGTCGTACGTCGACGCGTCGATCGCGGCGCTGATCCCGCACCTGCAGCCGGGCGACGTGGTCGTCGGCAAGTCCACGGTCCCGGTCGGTACCGCCGAGCGCCTCGCGCAGGAGCTGGCTCCCGCCGGTGCCACGCTGATCTGGAACCCGGAGTTCCTGCGCGAGGGCTTCGCGGTCGAGGACACGCTGCACCCGGACCGGTTCGTCTACGGCCTGCCGACGCAGGACGGCGTCGCGACGGAGGCGGGCGAGGCGGCCAAGCTGCTGCTCGACGAGGTGTACGCGACGCCGCTGGCGGACGACACCCCGCTCGTCGTGACGGACTACGCGACGGCCCAGCTGGTCAAGGTCGCGGCGAACTCGTTCCTCGCGACCAAGATCTCGTTCATCAACGCGATGGCCGAGCTGTGCGAGGCCACGGGCGGCGACGTCACGCAGCTCGCCGACGCGATCGGCTACGACGCGCGCATCGGGCGCCGCTTCCTCAACGCGGGCCTCGGGTTCGGCGGCGGCTGCCTCCCGAAGGACATCCGCGCGTTCATGGCGCGCGCCGGTGAGCTGGGCGTCGACCAGGCGCTCACGTTCCTGCGCGAGGTCGACTCGATCAACGGGCGTCGTCGCGAGCGCATGGTCGAGCTCGCGCGCGAGGTGTGCGGAGGCTCGCTCGTGGGCAAGCGCATCACGGTGCTCGGCGCCACCTTCAAGCCGAACTCCGACGACATCCGTGACTCGCCGGCGCTGTCCGTGGCGGACTCGCTCGAGAAGAACGGCGCGCACGTCGTCGTGACCGACCCGCAGGGCATCGAGAACGCCCGGCGCGCGCGTCCGAACCTGCACTACACCGCCGACGTGCTGGACGCGGTCCGCGACGCCGACGTGGTCCTGCTCGGCACGGAGTGGTCGGAGTACCGCGACCTGGACCCCCAGAAGCTGGGCGAGGTCGTCGCCGGCAAGCACATGCTCGACGGCCGCAACGTGCTCGACCCGACGCAGTGGCGCGCCGCGGGCTGGACGTACCGCGCGCTCGGTCGCCCCTGACCGGCACGCCCGCGCGACCACCGACGCCGCTCGCTCCCCGTCCGGGGGCGGGCGGCGTCGTCGTTCCGACGAGCTCCCGACGAGCCGCCCGGCGAGCTCCCGCGGGAGTTCCAGGCGGGGAGTCCTTCGCATAGGTCATTACCGCGAGTAATGAGTTATGCTCACGACATGACCGTCACCGCCCCCGCGCTCGCCTCCGAGCTGCGCCGTGCCGTGATCATGGCCGCCCGCCGGATCCGCGCCGAGCGCGGGTCCGCGGACCTGACCGACCCGCAGTACTCGGTGCTCGTCCACCTCGAGAAGCTCGGTCCGCTCACCCCCGGCCAGCTGGCCGACCTCGAGCGCGTCCAGCCGCCGTCGATGACGCGCACCGTGAGCTGCCTGGCCGAGGCCGGCCTGGTCGCCAAGTCGCCGCACGCGACGGACGGCCGCGTCGTCGTCGTCAGCCTCACCGAGACCGGCCGCACCGAGGTCAGCGAGACCAGGCAGCGCCGCTCGGCCTGGCTCGAGGGCCAGCTCGATGCGATGGCGCCCGACGAACGCGCGCGGCTGGCGGACTCGCTCGAGCTGCTGTGGAGGATCGCCCAGGCATGAGCACGTTCGACTCCCTGCGCTTCTTCAACTACCGCCTGTGGTTCGCAGGCGCTCTGGTGGCGAACGTCGGGACCTGGATGCAGCGCGTCGCCCAGGACTGGCTCGTCCTGACGCAGCTCTCCGACGACTCGGGCGTCGCGGTCGGCATCACCACCGCGCTGCAGTTCGCGCCCGTGCTCGCCCTGTCCGCGTACGCGGGCCTCCTCGCGGACCGCATGGACCGGCGCAAGCTCCTGATCGCCACGCAGGTCGGCCAGGGCGTGCTCGCACTCGGCCTCGGCCTGCTCGTGCTCATCGGCAACGCGCAGCTGTGGCACGTGTACCTGTTCGCGCTGCTGCTCGGCTGCGTCTCCGCGATCGACGGCCCCGTGCGCCAGACGTTCGTCGCCGAGCTCGTCCCGCCGGACAAGCTGTCGAACGCCGTGGGCCTCAACAGCGCCTCGTTCAACGCCGCGCGCCTCGTCGGACCCGGCGTGGCCGGGCTCCTGATCGCGTGGGTCGGGACCGGCTGGGTGTTCGTCATCAACGCCGTGACGTTCGGCGCGACGATCTTCGCGCTCACCACGATGCGCCGCTCCGAGCTCCGGCCCATGCCGACGGCGTCGCGCAGCAAGGGGCAGATCCGCGCGGGCATGCGCTACGTGCGCGGTCGCACGGACATCGTCGTGATCATGGTCGTCGTCGGGGTCGTCTCGACGTTCGGCCTCAACTTCCAGCTCACGAGCGCGCTCATGGCGCGCAGCGAGTTCGGCAAGGGTGCGGGGGAGTACGGCATCCTCGGGTCGATCCTGGCGATCGGCTCGCTCACCGGTGCACTGCTCGCGGCCCGGCGGGAGCGACCGCGGGTCCGGCTCGTGATCGGCGCCGCGTTCGGGTTCGGGATCGCGAGCGGCGTCATGGCGCTCATGCCGACGTACCCGGCCTTCGCGATCGCGTGCATCCCCGTCGGCCTCGCGTCGCTGACGATGATGACCGCCGCGAACGCGACGATCCAGATGACCACCGAGCCCGCGATGCGTGGGCGCGTGATGGCGCTCTACATGATCGTGTTCCTGGGCGCGACGCCCGTGGGGTCGCCCATCGTCGGCTGGATCGGTGAGACGTTCGGCGCCCGGTGGTCGATCGGGATCGGCTCGATCACCGCGCTGCTCGTCTCGACGGGCGCGGCGCTGTGGGCGCGCAAGGCGTGGGACGTCGAGGTCCGCTACCACTTGCGCCGACCGCACCTCGAGGTGCTCTACCCGACGACGCGCGCGACCGGCGTCCCCGAGGTCACCGCACGGCAGGACGCGGTCGCCGAGGCCGGCGCGCGCGACGCCGCGGACGAGGTCACCGCCGCCTGAGGCGCACCGCCGGGCTGCCGGGGGCAACCTGCGTCCCCTGTTCGGGCGCTCGCCGCACGTCGGCGGCGACGAGCCAGTCGCGAAATCACCCGATCTGCGGCTAGGACCTGCGCGCACGACGCGCGAGGATGGTCCCGAAATGTACGAATAGTCCGCTCTCACGACGGTGGGTCGTCCTCATGCGCAAGCTCCTGCGAACCTGTCTGGCACTGATGATCGCCGCACTGGTGGTGGGTGCGCCCTCGATGGCCACCGCCGCCGTCGACCCGTCCCCCTCGCCGACCGTGTACGGGTGCGAGCAGGAGACCCAGTCGGCCGTGGGCGCGGACGACGAGTACTCGCCGCCGCTGCCGTGCGAGCTGCGGGTCCTGGTCAAGGAGCCCATCTGCGACAACGACGTCCCGAAGCTGCGGTACGCGGTCGAGGCGATCGGCTCGCCGAACACGACCGTCACGATCACGTGGCGCAACCCGAGCGGCGCGGACTACGTCCAGGCCGGGCTCCCGCTGTCCGGCGTGGTGCTGTGGCCGGGTGCCGTCGAGCAGAACGGCGTCGGCGTCGACTGGCCGGGCTGGCGTCAGCTGCCGGACGGCACGTGGGTCGAGGGTGACGAGTGGGACTGGGTCCGTCCGTCCGTGCAGGTGAACTTCGCGGTGAACCCGGAGGCCTCGGTCACCGTCGCGTACCCGCCGTCGAGCCCGATGTGCCTCACGAACCCGCCGGGGACCTCGGTCCTCGTCGACGAGCCTGAGCCCCCGGTGCTCTCGGTGACCGGCTCGAACGCGCTGCCGGTCGCGCTGGCGGGTGGCGGGCTCGTGGCCGCGGGCGCGATCGCGCTGGCCATGACGATGCGCCACCGCCGCCGGACGCAGGCCTGACGCACGTGCCACGGGCTCGGCCGGGCGCCGGCCGAGCCCGTCGCGTGCGTCAGACGAGCTGGTCGACCACGTGGTCGATGCACGCGGTGAGCGCGAGGGCGTCCTGCGGGTCGACCGCCGGGTAGGTGGCGATGCGGAGCTGGTTGCGGCCGAGCTTGCGGTAGGGCTCGACGTCCACGACGCCGTGCGCCCGCAGCGCCCGCGCGATCGTCGCGGCCTCGACGACCTGCGGGTCGAAGTCGATCGTCGCGACCACCGGCGAGCGGTGCTCGGGCTCGGCGACGAACGGGGTCGCCCAGTCGCGGGCCTGCGCCCACGCGTAGACGTGGCCCGACGAGGCCGCGCTGCGACCCGCCGCGAACGGCAGGCCGCCGTTCTGCAGCATCCAGTCCACCTGCTCGGCGAGCAGCAGGAGCGTCGCGATCGCCGGGGTGTTGAGGGTCTGGTCGAGGCGCGAGTTCGTCACCGCGGTCGTCAGCGACAGGCTCTCGGGCACCCAGCGGCCCGCCTCGAGCCGGGCGGCGCGCTCGATCGCCGCGGGGGACATCGCGGCGAGCCACAGCCCGCCGTCGGAGGCGAACGACTTCTGCGGTGCGAAGTAGTAGACGTCGGTCTGCGCGACGTCCACGGCGACACCACCCGCGGCGGAGGTCGCGTCGACGACCACGAGCGCGCCCTGCTCGTGCGAGCCGGCCACGCGCCGCACGGGCGCGACCGCACCCGTCGACGTCTCGTTCTGCGGCCACGCGTACACGTCGACGTCGGCGTGCCCGGGCACGGCCACCGAGCCGGGCGCTGCGGTCGTCACGACCGGCTCCTCGAGGAACGGCGCACGGGCGGCCGCGGCGGCGAACTTCGAGCCGAACTCACCGAACGCGCCGTGCGCCGAGCGGCGCTCGACCAGGCAGAACGTCGCGACGTCCCAGAACGCGGTCGAGCCGCCGTTACCGAGCACGACCTCGTAGCCGTCGGGCAGCCCCAGCAGCTCGGCGAGGCCCGTGCGCACGCGCCGCACGAGGTTGCGCACAGGCGCCTGCCGGTGCGACGTGCCGAGCAGCGTGGAGCCGGACGCGACGAGGGCCTCGACCTGCTCCGGTCGGATCTTGGACGGACCCGAGCCGAACCGGCCGTCACGCGGCAGGAGCTCGGCGGGGATCGACACGGGTGCGGCGGCGGGCGCGTTCTCGGGCACCTGGCGAGGATAGAGCCCCGCGACCTCGATCCACGTCGTGGACCAACTACCCTGTGACTGCGGCCGACCAGGCACCGGCCGTGGCGACCTGGGAGGCAACGCGGTGAGCGACCTGATCGACACGACGGAGATGTACCTCAAGACGGTCTACGAGCTCACCGAGGAAGGCATCACCCCGCTGCGCGCCCGCATCGCCGAGCGGCTCGGGCACTCGGGCCCCACGGTCTCGCAGACGGTCGCGCGCATGGAGCGCGACGGGCTCGTCGTCGTGACCGGTGACCGTCACCTCGAGCTGACGGACCTCGGTCTCGCCAAGGCCACGCGCGTGATGCGCAAGCACCGCCTCGCCGAGCGGCTGCTCACCGACGTCGTCGGGCTCGAGTGGCCGTACGTCCACGAGGAGGCGTGCCGCTGGGAGCACGTGATGAGCGAGCGCGTCGAGAAGCGCCTCGCCGCGCTGCTCGACCACCCGCACTTCGACCCGTACGGCAACCCGATCCCCGGGCTCTCGGAGATCGGCGAGGAGCAGACGCGCGTCGAGTTCCTCGACGGCGTGGCCTCGCTCATGGAGCCGACGTCGGGCGCCGACGGGACGGCGGTGCTCGCGCGGATCGCCGAGCCGCTGCAGGTCGACGTCGAGCTGCTCGCGCGCCTCGCGGACGCCGGGATCCTGCCGGGCGCGCGGATCACGGTCGAGAAGGCGCCGGGTGTGGTGACCGTGGGCGTGCCGGGCGCGCCGGTGGTCCTGGACCTGCCCGACGAGGTCGCGCGCCACATCTTCATCCGCACGCGCTGACGCGCGGCTGCGGGAACGTCACGGGGGCGTCGCGAAGGGCGTCACGGGGGATGTCGCGACGACGGTCTGCCGCGCCCGCGATGCCCCGGTGTGCCCGCATCGCCCGAAACGTGAGACAGGTCACCGAGGGGTGAAACCTCGACGCGTCGGTGACGCACGCTCCCACGGGGTGTGACCTGCGGTGGCGTCGATCGGGGTGCGCATGCTCCTGGTCGGTCGTCCGACAGATCTCGTTTCCTTCGTGATCGGAACGTGACAATCGGCGGCCCCCTCATGTACGTTCGACCTGCTTCACCGGAACCCCTCCTCCAACGAAGCCCTCGAGCGGAACGCCTAGCCCTGCCGCCGCACGAGGTCCGCACGAACCGCCGGCAGGGGCGGGGGACCCAATCTGGGCACTTCGGTGTCCTTGGGGTGAAGCCCCGTCGCAGACCTCGGTCTGGGACAGGGCCGGGTGTTCTCCCATCCGAACCCGACAGCTGACCTCGTAGGCGACTAGGAGAACGCGCATGACACATGCACGTCACCGGGCCGCTCGTCGGCCCTCGACGCCGCTGACGGAACTGGCAGCCGCTGCATCGGAGCAGATGGGCACGGTCGGTCGTCGGTCGGCTGTCGTCGCCGCTTCGGGTGGTCTGGTCGTCTCGCTCCTCGGCGCCACCCCCGCGATGGCTTCCCCCTCGGACGACGCCTCTGCCGGTGCCCTCGCTGCCGTGGACACCGAGGCGCTGACTGCCTCGGCTCGCGCGCTGCTCGAGACCGCGCCCGTCGTGAGCGCGCCGGTCAGCGCCGAGTGGAGCATCGACGCCCCCAAGCTCTCGGTCTCGATCCCCAAGAAGAAGACCGTCGCCCCCACCGCGACGCAGACGCGTGAGCGCCAGGTCACCTCGCGCACCGCGCCCCGCGTCTCGAACAACCCGATCCCGCAGGCGGTCTCGGGCAACGCGGTCCTCGAGATCGCCGCGCGCTACGTGGGCGTCCCGTACGTCTCCGGCGGCGCGTCGCCGAGCGGCTTCGACTGCTCGGGCTTCATCTCGTACGTCTACAAGCAGCTCGGTGTGAGCCTGCCGCGCACGTCGAGCGGCATGCGCTACGCGGGCACGGTCGTCTCCCGTGCCGACGCCAAGCCGGGCGACATCATCTGGAGCCCCGGCCACGTGGCGATCTACGCCGGTGGCAACCAGCAGATCGACGCGCCCCGCCCGGGCAAGACGATCCAGTTCCGCTCCATCTGGCAGAGCTCGCCGGTCTTCATCCGAGTCGGCTGACACTCACGCCGTGCCACGAGGCCCCGGACGACACACGATGTCGCCGGGGCCTCGTCGTCTCTGCCGCCGCGGCGGTGAGGCTAGTCTGATCGCGCACCGAAGCTTGTCCGGTCGGGCCAGCCAGGTCCGACCACCAGGTCGGGAGGTCGCCGTGCCGTCGCGAGCCATGACTGCGTCGAAGGACGCGCCAGGAGACGTACCGGGGGATGTGCCAGCCGGCGCGCTCGCCCGCGCCGGACGGGCTGCGCGCCCATGAACGGCACCCTGGTCCTCAACGCGTCGTACGAGCCGCTGTGCGTGGTTCCGGTGCGCAGGGCCGTGGTGCTGCTGCTGCTCGAGAAGGCCGTCGTCGAGAGACCCGGCGACCGCGTGCTGCACTCCGAGCGGCTCGACGTCGTCGCACCGTCCGTGGTGCGGCTGCAGCGCTACGTGCGGGTCCCGCGCCGCTCGCACGCCCCGATCACACGGCGTGCGGTGCTCGCGCGTGACCACGAGCGGTGCGCCTATTGCTCCGGTCGGGCGGACACGATCGACCACGTCGTCCCGCGCAGCAGGTCGGGCCCGAACGCCTGGGAGAACGTGGTCGCCGCGTGCGCGCGGTGCAACCACCGCAAGGCCGACCGGTTGCTCTCGGAGATCGGCTGGGAGCTGCGGTTCACGCCGCGGCCCCCGCACACGGCGATCGTCGGTCACGGCGTGCACGCGCGCCGGCCGGACTGGGAGCCCTACCTGCTCGGGTGGTCGGACGCCGTCGTCGCCTGACCGGCCACGGCACCGGCGCGCGCCGCGATCCGCGGCTCGTCCACGCCCGGGCCCGTCGCTCTTGAGGAAGTCTTGGTGTTGACTTGAGGGACACGGCAACCGGGACGGGCGAAGGAGCAGGGCCATGACGCGCGACGACGTGATCCTCGTGGGGGTCGACGGGTCGACCGCGAGCCTCTATGCGCTCGACTGGGCCGCGGCGGAGGCGGAGCGCCGCGGGTGGCGCCTGCACCTGGTCTGCGCGTACGCGCTGCCGTCGTTCGCGGCGGCGTCGCTCGACGGCGGGTACGCAGCGCTCGACGACTCCGCGATCCAGGAGGGTGCGGCCGCCGTGCTCGCCGAGGCGTCCGCCCGGGTCTCCGGCCGGGGCGTCGCGGTCACCGCGAAGGTGCACACGGGTGACGCCGCGGGCGTGCTCGTCGAGCTCTCGCGCGAGGCGAGGCTCGCGGTCGTCGGCACGCGCGGGCGCGGCGGGTTCGCCGACCGTCTGCTCGGCACGGTGTCCTCGGCCCTGCCCGCGCACGCGTACTGCCCGACCGTGGTGGTGCCGCTGCGCGACAACGACGGGCAGCAGCTGCCCGAGGGCGCAGAGATCCCGCCCGTGCCGGCCGTCCGCCGCATCGTCGTCGGCGTGGACGGCTCGCCGCAGGCCGAGCGTGCGCTGCGCTGCGCGATCGACGAGGCCCGCACCTGGGATGCGCAGCTCACGGCCGTCTCGGGCGTGCCCGTGGGGTCGATGACGGGGGTCCTGGCGTGGCTGCCGGCGGCGGTCGACCACGAGCAGGTGCTGAACGACATGGCCGAGGGGCTCGACGTCGTCGTCGACCGGGCGCTCGCCAGTCAGCCGCCGGCCGGTCGTGCGGTCACCGTGCGGCGGTTCGCGCTCGACGGCACCGGGGCCGAGCTGCTCACCGAGTTCTCGGCCGCGTCCGACCTCGTGGTGCTCGGGTCGCGGGGGCGCGGCGGGTTCCGTGGGCTGCTCCTGGGGTCGACGAGCCAGGCGGTGCTGCACCATGCGACGTGCCCGGTGATGGTCGTGAGCAGCCGCGCTGACGAGCTGCCCGGCGCAGCCGAGGGTCACGCGTCCGGCGAGCCCACGGCGGATCCTGGAGCCGCACCGAAGGCGTGAGCCGTGCCCGCCCGCGGCGCCAGACCCGGCCGGCACCGGCCGGGGGGTGCCTCAGGGCGTGACGTCGGGACGCCGCACGAGCGCCGAGAGCACGACCGTCGAGCGCGTGCGCGAGACGAACGGCTCGGCCGCGAGGCGCTCGACCACCTGCTCGAGGTGGCGCATGTCGCGCGCCCGCACCTGCACGACGAGGTCGACGTCGCCCGTCACGGTGCTGGCCGTCACGACCTCGGGGTACTGCTCGACCGCGGCGCGCATGGTCGCCGGGCTCGTCGAGCCCTGGCAGTAGATCTCGACGAACGCCTCGGTCTGCCAGCCGAGCGCGGCCGGGTCGAGACGGACCGTGAACCCGCGGATCACGCCGTCGTCGCGCATGCGGTCGACGCGGCGCTTCACGGCCGGCGCGGACAGGGCGACCTGAGCGCCGATCTGGGCGTAGGTCGCGCGCGCGTCGGCGGCGAGCGCGCGCAGGATCGCCGAGTCGAGGGCGTCGGTCATGCGCCCATGATCCCGTCCCGGGGGTCAAGTCGTGTCCCCGGCGTGCCGATACCTCATCAGGACGATCCGCCCGAATGCGACGGGAGAACCGACGTGACGCACACCCAGCGCTCCACGGGAGCGCCCGACGAGACCCGCACCCCGTCCCCGTCGCGCGGCGCCCTGCCCACGCAGCGACCGGCGCGCGGCGCGCGCCCCGCCACGCCCGCGGTACCGACGCAGCGTCCGACGCAGCGTCCGACGCCCGCGCAGCCTCGCGCGCTGGTGCCGCACCCTCGCCGCACCCGCCCCCTTCCCGCCGAGCCTCAGCCTGCCGAGCCTCAGCGCCTCGAGTCCCGGCACGCGGAACCCCAGCAGGCCGAACGGCTGCACCCCGAGGGCCGGCGCGCCGGTGGCCGAGCACCGCGCGCCGCGGCGTACCGGTTCGCACCTGCCCCGGCGCCCCTCACGCGCCGCGCGCGGGCCCAGCGCCGCGCGCTGCGGGTCGTGGCGGTCGCGGGGGTCGCGGCGCTCGCGGCGACGGCCACGGGCGGCTGGGTCGCCCAGGACCGCGCGCACCGGGAGGCAGTCGCGCTGCAGGAGGCGCGCGTCCGCGTCGACCAGGCGGTGGCCGGTGCGTCGGCGGACGTGTCGTCGGGCGCTCGCGTCGAGGTCGCCACGCTCGTCGGTGAGCGCGCGGCCCAGGTGACCGCGGTCGAGAAGGCGGCGGACGCGGCGACGACGACGCTGGGCGCGACGACGCACGCGGGCGACGAGCCGCGCGCCGCGCTGCAGGCGGCGATCGACCGCGCCCGCGCGACGGCCGCAGATGCGCACGCGTCCCTCGCCGAGCTGCGTGCGGCGGCCGCGGGTCTGGCCGGACCGCAGAAGGCGGCCACGGACGCCGAGGCGGCGTGGCTCACGGCCGAGGAGGCCCGCAAGGCGGCCGAGGAGCGCGCACGGCAGACCGTGCGGGTGCCGCAGACGCCGACGCGTGGCGGGGGCGGCAGCGCCCCGGCGCCGCGCATCCCCGCGGGCGGGCTGCGGTGCGGTGACACGGGCGGCGCGGGCGCGGGTGAGGCCAGCGCGTCGTCGCTGGGCGCCGCGATCAACTCCTACCGCGCGTCGCTCGGGCTCCCGACGCTCACGGTCTCGCGCTCGGGGTCGCTGACCGCGCACGCGATCCGCATGGGCACCGCAGGCGGGATCTGGCACTCGGGTGGCGACAACATCGTCGGGTGCGCGGGCTCGTCCAGGCCGGTGCACCTGGTGCAGGCGTGGTCGCACTCGCCGGGCCACGACGCGCAGATGCGCCGCACCGACGTCACCACGATGTCCGTGGGCGCCGCGACGCAGAGCGGCTGGCTGTTCGGCGCGGTCCTCTTCCGCTGAGGCCGGGCTAGACGCGCGTCAGCGCGGTCGTCGTGCGGGCCAGGGCCTCGGCGAGCTCGTCGGACGTGATCGTCAGCGGAGGCGCGAGGCGCAGCGTGCGGCCGTGCGTGTCCTTGGCGAGCACGCCGTGCGCGAGCAGCGCCTCGCACGCGGCCCGACCGCTGCCGTGGTGCACGTCGAGCCCGGCCCACAGCCCGGCCCGCCGCACGCCGGACAGCACGCCGTTCTCGACGAGCCCCGCGAGCCCCGCGCCGAGCTGCTCGCCGCGCACGCGCGCGGCCGCCTGCAGGTCGCCGGGCGTGAGCAGGTCGATCACGGCGAGCGCGACCGCGCACGCGAGCGGGTTGCCGCCGAACGTCGAGCCGTGCGTGCCGGGGGTGAGCACGCCCAGCACGTCGGACCGCCCGACGACGGCCGAGACGGGCAGGATCCCGCCGCCGAGCGCCTTGCCGAGCGTCACGAGGTCCGGGCGCACGCCCCACGCCTCGCACGCGAGCGTGTGGCCCGTGCGGCCGAGCCCCGACTGGATCTCGTCGGCGACGAGCAGCACGCCGGCCTCGTCGCACGCGGCGCGCACGGCGGGCAGGTAGTCGTCGGGCGGCACGACCACGCCGTGCTCACCCTGGATCGGTTCGAGCAGCACCGCGACCGTGGTCTCGTCGATCGCCGCGCGCAGCGCCGCGGCGTCGCCGAACGGGACGGCACGGAAGCCGGGCGTGAACGGCCCGAACCCGTCGCGCGCGTCGGGGTCGTCGGAGAACGACACGATCGTCGTGGTCCGCCCGTGGAAGTTGCCGTGCGCGACGACGATGGTCGCGCGGTCCGCGGGCACGCCGCGCTTCTCGTAGCCCCACTTGCGCGCGGCCTTGATCGCGGTCTCGACGGCCTCCGCGCCCGTGTTCATGGGCAGCACGAGCGGGTCGCCGACGAGCAGCGGGCCGACGAGCGCGGCCAGGGCCCGCGCGAACGGCTCGAGCAGCGCGTGGTCGAACGCGCGGCTCGTGAGGGTCAGCCGGTCGAGCTGGGCGTGCGCCGCGGCGACGAGCGCCGGGTGCCGGTGGCCGAAGTTGAGCGCGGAGTAGCCCGCGAGCAGGTCCAGGTACCGGCGACCCTCGTCGTCGGTGACCCACGAGCCCTCACCCGAGACGAGCGTGACGGGCAGCGGGGAGTAGTTCTGCGCGAGCCGCGTGCCCGCGATCGTCGGGGTCGTCATGGCGGGCCTCCAGCCGTGCGGGGGAGCGGGCGTGCGCGAGGCGTCAGGCGCGGATCTCGAGCGTGCAGCACTTGGCGCCGCCGCCGCCCTTGAGCAGCTCGCTCGTGTCCACGGGGATGGGCGTGTAGCCGCGCTCGCGCAGCGCCGCGGCCAGGTCGCGCGCGCCGGGGGCGACGACGACGTTCTCGCCGTCCGACACGGCGTTGAGCCCGAGCGCGACGGCGTCGGAGTCGGTCGCGAGGATCGCGTCGGGGAACAGGCGGTTCAGGACGGCCCGGCTGCCCGCGCTGAAGGCCGCCGGGTAGTAGGCGATCTGCGGCGAGGCGGGGTCGGACGAGATCACCGCGAGCGCGGTGTCCAGGTGGTAGTAGCTCGGGTTGACGAGCTCGAGGCTGACGACGGGCCGGCCGAACAGCTCCTGCGCCTCGGCGTGCGCCGCGCGCTCGGTGCGGAAGCCCGTGCCGGCGAGGATCAGGTCCCCGACGACGAGGATGTCGCCCTCGCCCTCGTTGATCATCGCAGCGGTGTGCGTGACGTAGCCGCGGTCGGCGAACCACTTCTGGTACGCGGGGCCCTCGGGCTGACGCTCGGGGTGGCGGAACTTCGCGGAGTAGACGACGCCGTCGACGACCGTCGCGCCGTTCGCGGCGTAGACCATGTCCGGCAGCCCGGCGATCGGCTCGATCGTCTCGACGCGGTGCCCGAGCTCGAGGTAGGTGTCCCGCAGCGTGCGCCACTGCCGCAGCGCGAGCTCCACGTCGGTGTACCGCGTCGCGTCCATCCAGGGGTTGATCTCGTACGACACCGTGTAGTGGACGGGCTCGCACATCAGGTAGTGGCGGTCGGTGCGGCCGGGCGCGGTGGCGGTCATGGGACTCCCTCGGGTGGTCTCGGGGTGGCGAGCTCGGTGGGCGGACGAGGCGGCTGGCTCGCGTGCAGGGTCGGGCGCGCCGGTGGGCGCGCGGCTGCTTCGAGGGTAAGCGCTGCACGTGTGCGCAACCGATGAAGCACGATTGCGCACCTGGGTGCGATCCGTTGCGTCACGACCCACCTGAACGACGATCTGTTGTCGTCGAGTCCCACGCGGGGGTCCGGCCCGTCCGGCCCGAAAGCCCGATAGCCTTTTCGCATGGAGACTCGCGTGCTGGGACGGACAGGTCGGGACGTCGGAGTGATCGGGCTCGGGTGCTGGCAGCTCGGGGCCGACTGGGGCGATGTCGAGGAGGACACCGCGCTGGAGGTGCTGGGAGCGGCCGTGGACGCCGGGGTCACGTTCCTCGACACCGCGGACGTGTACGGCGACGGGCGCTCCGAGCGCCTCGTCGGGAAGTTCGTCGCGTCGCGCGGGGGCGCGGCCTCCGGGATCACGGTCGCGACGAAGATGGGCCGCCGCGCCGACCCGCACGTCGCCGACGCCTACACGCTCGACGCGTTCCGCGCCTGGAACGACCGGTCGCGCGAGAACCTCGGCGTCGACACGCTCGACCTGGTCCAGCTGCACTGCCCGCCCACCGAGGTGTACTCGCGCCAGGCGACGTGGGACGCGCTCGACACCCTGGTCGACGAGGGGCGGATCGCCGCGTACGGCGTGTCCGTCGAGACCGTCGACGAGGCGCTGACCGCGATCGCGCGACCGAACGTCGCGAGCGTGCAGATCATCCTCAACGTGTTCCGGCGCAAGCCGCTCGAGCAGGTGCTTCCCGCGGCCGCCGCGGCGGGCGTCGGGATCATCGCCCGCGTCCCGCTGGCTTCGGGCCTGCTCTCGGGCAAGTACGACGAGGCGACGACGTTCGCCGCGTCCGACCACCGGACGTTCAACCGCAACGGCGAGGCGTTCGACGTGGGCGAGACGTTCTCGGGCGTGCCGTTCGAGGTGGGCGTCGCGGCGGCTCGTGAGGTCGCGGCGCACACGCCCGCGGGCGCGACGACCGCGCAGCTCGCGCTGCGGTGGATCGTCGACCAGCCTGGCGTCTCGGTGGTCATCCCCGGCGCGCGCAACGCCGAGCAGGCGCGCGGCAACGCCGCGGCGGCCGACCTCGCGCCGCTGTCCGACGAGACGCAGGCGGCGCTCGCGGCGATCTACGACGAGCGCGTCCGCACGCACGTCCACGCCCGCTGGTGACCGCCGCGTCGCCGACGCTGACCGCGTCAGACCCGATCGGCGACCAGGTCTGACCGGAGCACGGCGCTCATCGACCGGCCGTACCACCGTGGTGGTGCGGCCGGTCGGTCGTCGCAGGGACGCCTCAGCGGCGGCCGAGCCGCGGCAGCTGGCGGCGCCGCCCCTGCTTGCCCTCGAGCTCGGGTGCACCCTCGTCGGCGGACGCACCCGAGGGTGGGCCGGCCGGGAGCTCGTCGTGGACCTCGGCCGACGGCAGGACGATCGGCTCCCGGAACGTGGCCGGGGCCGGCCCGAACGCCTGACGCGTGCCGCTGATGACCTCGCGGCCGAGCGCGCGCCCCCCGCTCGCACCGACGACCACGCCGATGCCGTAGGGCAGCAGCCGCCCGAAGAACAGGCCGGTCTGCTTGGTGAGCTGCTTGCGCAGCATGCGCCGCGTGAGCGTGGTGTTGACCTTCTTGACCGTCGCCATCGGCATGCGCGTGAGCAGCAGCCGCGCGACGTTGGTCGCGCCGAGGCCCGTGACGTCCGTGAGCGCCTTGGCGCCCGACTCGCCGAGGATCGCGGTGAGCAGCAGCGCGCGGCGCCGCTCGACGTCCTCGACCTCGATCCCGTGCACGGACGCAACTGCGAGCACGTACGCCGCCGACGCGCTGAAGAACGTCGCGACGTCGCTCGCGGTGAGCACGACCGCCACGCCCGTGCCGACGGCCGGTGCCGCAGCCGCCGCGCCGACCGCGCCGCCCGCACTCGCGACGACGAGCAGGAACTCCTTCTCCAGGAGCCGCACCAGCTGCTCGGGTGACGCCTCCGGGTTGCGCCGACGCAGGCTCGCGACGTGCGCGTGCACCGCGGACGACGGCAGCGACACCGCGCGCGCCATGGCTTCCTCGACGAACCGCGGCACGGCTCAGCGCTCCCCGACGACCGTCAGGCTGACCTGCGCACCCGCCTCGAGCGTGCGCCCGACCGTGCAGTGCTGGTCGATCGCGCGGTGCACCACGGTGAGCAGGCGCTCGCGGGCGTCCGGCGCGAGCGACGACAGGTCGACGACGAGCCGCTCGGCCAGCGCGGGGTAGCGGTCCTCGTCGTCGTCGGCCAGGCCCTCGACCTCGATCGTGACCGGCACGTCGTCGCCCAGGCGGCGCGCGAGCGCGGCGTCCGACGACAGGCCCGAGCAGCCGGCGAGCGCGACCTTCATGAGCTCGCCGGGCGTGAACGCCTCGTCGTAGGCGATGTCGCCGATCTCGACGGTCGCTCCGCGCGAGTTGTGGCCCACGTAGCGACGCTTGCCGGTCCGTTCGACCCACAGCCGCGTGCCGCCCGCGTTGGCGGGCGTGACGGCGGGCACGGGGGCGGGGGCGGCGGCGGCCGTCGAGGTCGGCTCGGCGTCGGCCGCGGAGGCGTCAGCGGTCGTCTGGCTCGTCATGCGCCGATCCTCGCACGGCCCGCCACCACGGGCGCGGGAGCGCGAACCCCGGACGTCCGGACGCGCGCGCGAGGGACGGATTGCGCAACGACTACGGATGGAGGCGCGCGGTCGCCGAACTAGGCTGACCGCGCGTCGGCGGTCGGCGCACGCTCGTCGTCGGGAGGTCGCTCGGTGCACGTCGGACGCTCGACGCCGCGCGCGCTGGTGCGCGCCACGGTGGGCGTGCTCGTCGTCGCCGTCTGCGCGGGGTGCTCGTTCTTCGACCGCGGCGACGACACCGAGGGTCGCTCGGTGTTCGACGTGAAGGTCGGCGAGTGCTTCCGGGCGCCCAAGGACATCACGGTCGAGCTGACCGAGCTCGCGCAGGTCCCGTGCACGGACCCCCACGAGCAGGAGGCGTACGCGCTCGTCGACTACGAGGACACGGCCGCGACGGCCAAGGCGTCCGGCGCCGCGTCGTTCCCCGGCGTCGAGGCCCTCACGGCGTTCGCCCAGGGCGCGTGCGCGCAGGAGTTCGAGGACTACGTGGGCGTCGACTACCGCGACTCGCGGCTGTGGTTCACCTACCTGCTGCCGTCGGCGCGCGGCTGGGAGCAGGACGCGGACCGCACCACGCTGTGCTTCGTCACGACGACGGGCGAGCAGCTCACCCGGTCCGTGGCGGGCACGGGGTGGTGAGCCTCGCGATGGGGCCGACGAGAGGGGCACGACGATGAGCAAGCCCGCAGCGACCTCCACGGCCCTGACGATGTGCTCGTTCGGCCTGGCGCCCGCGTCGCTGAACGTCCTGCCGACCAGCGGCGTCCTGATCGAGGGCAAGCCCGCGGCGACGATCACGGACAGCGCGCCCATGGTCAACGTCCCGCCGTTCGGCATGTGTACGTCCCTGGCCAACCCGACGGTCGCGGCCGCGACCGCCGCCGCACTCGGCGTCCTGACGCCCATGCCGTGCATCCCGGCGACGACGCCCTGGGTCAACGGCGCGACGCAGACCGTGATCGGCGGCCGCCCTGCGCTGACCCTCGGTGCGCAGTGCATGTGTGCGTACGGCGGTGTCATCCAGATCCTGAACCCGGGCTCGATGCGCACGCTCGAGGGCTGACCCCGCGCGCAGCAGTGCCGCGTGGGGCCCCGGGCCACCGAGGTGGCAGGCTGGAGCCCGTGACGTTCTGGCGACGACGAGAGCGCGTGCCGCTCATGCTCACCGGCGGCTTCCACGCGGCGGAGGCCCCCGCGCTGCAGCGCGCGATCATCCAGGCGCTGGGCACGGACCGCGCGCGCGGGGTGCCCGTGCAGGCCGAGCTGGAGATCGTGCGCGGCCGCGGCGAGAACCTCGCAGTCGTGTGGCGCAACGCGATCGTCGGCTTCGTCCCGGCCGACGAGGTCGACGCCCTGGCGGGGCAGCTGCCACCCGCGGGCGCGCGTGAGGTCACGGTCGTGGACGGGTCCGTGTTCCCCGTGGTGCACGTGCCGCCGCGGGCCGGCGACGACAAGCACGGCGTGCTGTGGCGCATCTGGGTGGGCCGGGTGCCCGACGAGATCCCGCCCGTGCCGGACGGCCTGGACCACCTCGACGTCCCCGAGCCCAAGATCCTCGGCATCCCGGTCAACAGGCTGCGGGACGCCCCCTAGCCTGGGCGGGCTCAGGCCTGCGCGAGCTCGAAGAACGGCGGCGCCTGGGTGAGCTGCGCGGGCCGGACGAACGCGAGGCCGCCCCGGTCGAACGCGTCGAACCACTCCTGCCACGTGGCGGGCACGGCGCCGCTGCCGCTGGGCCCGCTCGGGAAGATCGCTGCGGGGACCGGCACCTCGTGCGGGCCGAGCGGCGGGATGAGCGCGGGGCGGCCACCCTGCGCCTCGATCCAGGTGCGGATCTCGCCGTGGTCCGTCGTGCTGCGCTTGGTCTCGTCCAGCGGCACGCCCTCGAAGGCGTCCGTGGCCGGTCCGCGGGTCGTCGTGCGCCGCACCCCGGTCGCGACCCGTTCGACGGTCGTCGTGGCGAGCGGGTCGTGGTGCGGCGCGTGCCGGACCAGCGCGAGGTGCCCGCCCAGGTACCCGCCCACGCCGAGGAACGTGCCGCCCGCCAGCCCGACGAGCACGCCCGCCGCGCGGCGACCGCGGCGGCGCAGCACCCACGACGTCGTGTAGAGCCCGAGCGCCGCCAGGTTGGCGACGCCGTGCACCACCCCGACCCGCCGCACGGCGGGGTCCCTGCGCTCGCTCGTCTCCCAGTCGGCCAAGCCGCTCAGCGCGGTCGGCGCGGCCGCCAGGACGCCGAGGCCGACGAGTCGGTCGGCCGCGCGGCGTCCCGCGACGGGCGCCAGCAGGTCGAGCGCGCTCGCCGAGAACCACAGCCCGATCGGGACGTCGGTGAGCGGCGGGTGGGCGGCATGCCCCGCCGGGACGCCCCGCAGCACGGCTGAGACGGTGCGGGGCCGCAGCACGGCCTGCGCGACGCGCCGCACCGCCCCTGCAGGTCCGTCCAGGGCAGTCGAGTCCTCGAGCCGACCCACCGCGGCCCGCGCGGTCCGCCCCGACCGGTGCAGCATCTCGTCCACGTCACCCATCGCGCTCTCCCCGTCGTCGGCCTCGACCCATCCTGGGACGTCGCGAGACCGGCCGCACCCGGGCGTCCTCGGCCACGATCGGGCCTGGCGTGCACCAGTGCCTCCCCGGCCCGGGCGGGCACGGCGCGCAGGGTCACGCGTGCGGCTGCTCCTCCACGTCGAGGGCGGAACGGTACGCCGCGGCGGCCGCGACGGCCGGCGGAGTCCCGGCCAGGACCGCCTCGAGTGCCGGGGCGTACGCCGTGAGCGCCTGCTCGGTCTCGGCGAGGGCGGTGACCAGCAGATGGCCCAGGGCGTCGTCGGGCGGGTCCAGCTCGCCGAGCGCGACGGCGGCCCGGGCCGCGACGGTGGCGCGGGGCAGGTCGAGCTCGAGAGTGGCGACGAACAGGTCGGCGTTGGCGCGCACGACGAGCTCGGTGACCGCAGGCACGGCGTCGGCGGGCACGATCGTCGGCCAGACGGCGTAGAGCGTGACGGAGCGCGCCGCGGGGCGCACGACCGCCAGCACGCGGCCCCCCGGCAGGTCCGAGGCGACGTCGAGGGTGCGCGACGCGGCGTCAGGCGTCGCGGTGCGGCCCGCGTCGACGAACGCGGCGACGACCCGCGCGTAGAACAGGTCGTCGTCGGTCAGGCTCACGGCTGGCCCGCCGGCGCCGTGACGGGGGCGGGCGTCGTCGGGGTCGCGCCCGCGGTCTTCTTCTCCTTGAGCGCGTCGCGCAGGAAGGCGATCCAACCCGGGGAGTTGCGACGCGGTGTGCGGCCGAGCTCGGCCTCGAGGTCCTGGACGGTGAGCTGGGCCAGGAACGCCTGCGACTGCGCGTCGGTCGCGTTCTCGGGGAGCTCGTGCGGTCCCACGGCGCACGCGACGCCCGCGGGCAGCGCCTCGACACCCGCGGTGTACGCCTCGGTGCGGCCCTTGAGCATGCCCCGCTTCTCGGTGCTCAGCGTCATGCGCAGCTGCCAGAAGATCCCGCGGTCACCCTTGGTGTTGGCGCCGAGCTTGCCCTGACCCGCCAGCTCGTTGCGCTGCGTGCGCAGGTCGCCCGCCTCGCGCCACCCGTCGCGCAGCGACGCGCCCTTGCCGGTGACCTGGTCGAGCTGGGCCTTGAGGTCGTCGAACACGCCCTGCGGGTCCGCCTCGACATCCATGCCGGCCAGCACGGTCTCGCGGACCTTGAGCAGCAGCGCGTCGTTCGACGTGGACGCGAGGTCGCTCACCTCGGGGGCCTTCGGGTTGACGGGCGTGCGCGGCTTGGGCTTGATCTGGGCGACGTAGTCGCGGGTGATCGGCTTGCCGTCGATCCGGTAGTTCGCGAGGAACGCGAGAGCGACCGTGTCGCCCTGCGCGGCGCGCATCACGATGCCGTCGACCGCCATCTTCGGGTGCTTCTTGAGCTCGTCCTCGGCGGCGCCCTCGAGGTGCAGCACCGCGGACTCCTTCTGCGCGCGCTTGGCCTGCGTCGCGAGCACCTTGTCGGCGATGTAGTGCGCGAGCGAGTGCAGCTTGTCGAGCACGGCCGCGGACGCCTTGATCGCGGCGGGGATGCCGAACCCGCCCGCGCTGGCCACCTGCGCGACCGAGAGCGAGAAGTCCAGGATCGAGGCGCCGAGGGTCCAGCAGCTCTGCTCGAGCTGCTTGGTGTAGACCTGCGAGACCTTCATGAGCGGGTAGACCATGACGTTGACCTTGTCGGTCGAGCCCGCGCGCGCCTCGAACATCGCGTTGTCCGTCTCGCGCTGCCGCATCCCGGACGTCGCGACGTCGGTGACGCCGCTGACCATCGCGAGCGCGGACGTGGCGATGTCCAGCCCGGGGACCACCGACTTGACCCCGCTCGCGACACTCGAGTCGATGGTCTTGGCGAGGTTCGCGGCCTCCTTGGAGGCGTTGACCAGGCCGGTCAGCATCGCGCTGCCCGACTTGGCGGCCTTGAGGCCCTCGTACGGGTCCTTCGTGGACCAGGACGCCTCGATCTGCTGGGCCATGCCGAGTGCCGACTGCACGGCACCGAACAGCGACGTCAGGATCGAGGTGATGTTGCCGATGCCCGCCGCCGCCTTGGTCGCCTCCGACGTCGGGAGGTTCTTGTCGACCTCGTCGCGCTCGCCGGCCTTCTTCATCTTGGCGGCCTTGGCGCCGCTCGTGTAGGCGTCGCCGACGCCCAGCGGGTCGAGGAACGACGGGACGGGCGACTCGGGGTCGTCGTCCTTCGGCAGGTGCTTGCGCAGCTCCTCGTCCTGCTTGCCGCCCACCTTGCCGGCGATCCCGCCGCCGACCTTGTCGAGCCCGGTCATGCCCAGGCCGCCGTACTTCCCGACGACCTCGAGCTTCTCGCCGACGGCCTGCCCGATCGGCGCGGACTCGGTCTGCGGGGTCAGGCGCTGCGCGGGGTCGAGCAGCATGAGGTTCGCCTTGACGTTCTCGGCGTTGCGCTCCGCCTGCCGCTTGCGGGCGGCGCCGCGCTTGCCGGCGGCCATCCACGCGGCCTGGTCGAGCGGGGCGTCCTTGGGCGGGAGCTCGGCGAGCGCCTTCGGGTCCAGACCCGCGAGCACCCGCTCGCGTGCCTCCTCCATGACGAGGAACTCGCTCGCGTCCGGGTCCGCCGCGAGCAGCTCGTCCCGCACGACGACCATGCGGTCGTACAGCGTCTCGACCTTCGCGGGGAGCAGGCGCTCCTGGGTGACCTGCGCGTCGCGCTCGGCCGCGGTCACCCCCGCCTGGGCCATGCCGCGCGACTGGCGGACCTGCGCGACCAGCACCTCGGCGGGCGTCTCACGCGCCGGGCGGTACTTCGTCAGGTCGGGGTACTCGACGTACCAGACCTGCTGGTAGACGAGCGTGGCGCGCTGCTCGTCGGTCCCGCCGACGTTGTTCTGCTGCATCTCCTCGAACACCGCGAACTCGCGCTCGCGGGCCTCGGTCATGCGCTTGTACATGTCGGTGACCTTCGCCTGGGCGGCCTCGCGACCGCCCGCGTAGATCTCCTGCTCCTTGTCCGAGCGTGCCTGCACGCCCTCGGTGCGCGACTGCGCGAGCTGGGCCTTCTCGGTCTTCTCGGTGTTCTTGCTCTTCTTGACCGCCGCGGCCTTGGCCTTCTCCTCGGCCTTGAGGCGGTCCTTGTCCGCCTGCTCCTGCGGCGTGAGCTTCTTGCTCCACGGCCACCGGTGCACGGCCGGCCCGCCCTCGGTGACCACGTGGGCGATCTCGTGCGCGAGCATGCGCTCGCCCGCTGCGGAGTCCGGCGCGAAGCGCCCTGCGCCGAAGAAGATGTCCGAGCCGGTGGTGAACGCGTCCGCCGAGATGGACGACGAGAGCGCGGCCGCGTCCGGGCCGTCGTGCACGCGCACGTGCCCGAGCCCGGTGCCGAACGCCGTCTCCATGCGCCGCCGGACCCCGCCGGGCAGCGGGGCGCCGCCGCCGCGCTTCGACTCGATGCGCGAGGTCGCCGTGGGATCCAGGTCGCCGCCCTCGTGGCCGATGGTCGCGGACGCGGACGCGCCCGACGACGCCGGTGTCGCGGAGCGCCGCAGGTGGCCGCAGCCGGGGTCGTGACGGTGGGCCTCGTCGGACGACGACGCGCGCAGCCGGGACAGCGCGGCGTCGGCGAGCGCGTCGGCCGCGTGCTCGGCGGGGTCGGCGGCGTGCCCGACCGTGAGCGCGCCGACCGGGCGGGGGGCAGCCTCCGGGGCCGACACGGCCGCGGGGACGAGGGCGTCGGCCGTGGCGGTGCGCCGCAGCGGGGCGTCGACGGGCGCGCTCGTCGGCTCCGGCGCCTCGGGGACGGGGACGCGGGCGTGGTGCGAGCTCATGCTGGCCTCCGGGGGGAACGTGGCCGTGGCGGGGGAGATCCGGTGGCGGCGCGCGGGGGGACGCGCGCCTGCCGGGGGCCAGCCTGGTGGGCAGGTCGAGCGCGGGCATCGGCAATCGCTACCGAGTTGCGTGGCCCGAACGGGGCCCGCGCGCGGTGGTTCACCCGGACGGGTGCGTCAGTCGGCGTCCGGCCAGTCCGGGTGGCTGATGCGGCGGCCCAGCTTGGCGACCTCGCGCGCGGAGGCCAGGCGCAGGTCCCGCATCCCCACGGGTCGGCGCTCGGCCACCGCGTCGTACGCGGCGGCCAGGACGATGTTGCGGATGTCGCCGCCCGCGAGCTCGAGCGAGCGCGCGAGCAGGCCGACGTCCACGGGGTCGTCGGGATCGGTCGTCGGGAGCTGGGCCAGGTGGTGGGCCCACAGGTGCTCGCGGGTCGTCTCGTCGGGGTCGGGGAAGTGGACCATGAAGTGCAGGCGCCGCGCGAAGGCCGGGTCGAGGTTGCCGCGCAGGTTCGTCGCGAGGATCGTCACGCCCTCGGACGACTCCATACGCTGCAGCAGGTAGGACACCTCCTGGTTGGCGTAGCGGTCACGCGCGTCGTTCACGGCCGAGCGCGAGCCGAACAGCGAGTCCGCCTCGTCGAAGAACAGCACCGCGCCGAGCGACTCCGCGTGCGCGAACACGCGCTCGAGGTTCTTCTCGGTCTCCCCGATGTACTTGTCGACCACCGCGGACAGGTCCACCTGGTAGAGGTCAGCGCCGAGCGAGTCGGCGACGACGTGCGCCGCGAGCGTCTTGCCCGTGCCGGGACTGCCCGAGAACAGCGCCGAGATGCCCGTGCCCTTGCCGCCCTTGCCGTGCAGCGCGCCGAGCGCGAGCACGTCGTCGCGGTCGCGCACCCAGCCGACGAGCCGCTCGACCTCGCGCCGGGTCCGGGGCGGCAGGACCAGGTCGTCGAGCGTCGCGCCCGGGCCGTCCGACGAGGCGCGCGACGACCCGCTCGTCGAGAGCCGCCGCGCCGCGGCGCGCACCGTGCTCGCGTCCGGCACGTGCTGCCCGACGAGCTGCGCGTCGGCGAGCGCGCGGCGCGCGACCGTGTCGATCTGCTCGGGCGCGAGGCGCAGCGAGAGCACGTCGCGCGTCGCGACGCCCTCGCCCAGCAGGCGGTCCCACTGCGCCGCGCGGCCCTGCGTGGTCAGGCGGCCCGCGCTCACGGTCGCAGGCAGCGGCAGCCCCCAGCGCGCGTCCCACGCCGCGCGCCCCACCGCGACGACCGGCACGACCGCCGCGTCGAGCTCCACCAGGTGCGCGCCGGCGAGCTGCGCGCCCGCGAGCACGAGCACCGCGCCGGCGAGCCCGGCCTCGAGCACGAGGTCGCGCACGGCCTGCCGCACCACGAGCGGGTCGAGCGGTGCCGCCGGGGACGCGGGCAGGAGCTCGAGGTCGCCGACGAGCACGTCGACGTCGGCGGCGCGGCACGCGGCGACCGCCGCCGACGTCCCGGCAGTGCCGAGCGGCGCGTGCACCCACACGAGCGCCTCGCCCGCGCGCAGCGCGTGGGCGATCGCCTCGGTCCCGGGCGCGTCGGCGGCCACGGGCCGGACCAGCAGGCGCGCGACGTGCGGGGGCGGCGCGGCGACGCCCAGGAGGCGAGCGGCGACGCGCTCGGGCAGGCGCAGGCGCCGTGCGGGCAGCGGGTCGTCGCCGTCGAGCGCGAGCAGGCCGCTGCGGCGCAGCACGCCCGCGGCGGACAGCCGCGTGTGGGCGCCGGGGTCGCTCGCGGACGTCCCGGTGAGCTCGAGCGCCAGGGCCACGGTGGGGCGCGCGGCGCCCGGGTCGCCCGACAGCACGCCCGTGAGCAGGTGCGCGCTGGGGTGCAGCTCGGCGAGCTGCGCGACCGCCAGGAGCGCGCGCGCCTGCTCGTCGAGCCCGAACAGGTCGGCGACGTCCTCGAGCGCCTCGTCGGCCGCGGCGAACCCGGGCGCGTCGGCCAGCAGCGCGCCGAGCGCGGCAGGGCCGGGGCCGCCGGACGCGCCGTCGGCGACGAGCGCGGCCCGCCGCTGCACGGCCACCTGGAGGGCGGCCCGCACGCGGGCTCCTGTCGTCGTCATCGCTCTCCTGCGGTGGTGGGCTGCGCGACGCGGTCACGGGTGCTGCCGTCGTCGCTCGTCGGGGCCGATCATGCCGCCGGACCAGGCCGGACGGAACACCGGACGGGCTGTGCGGGCGAACATCGGTAGCGATTACCGATGCCCGTGCCCGCCGGCGGCTCCTAGCGTCAGGTGTCCTGGTTCTGCCAGGCGCCGGTCGCGCGCGCGGGGGCCCGACGCCGCCGCGGGCCGGGCGTGCACCCGCACGGCGTGTGCACCGCAGGTCCCGACGTCGGCGCCGGCGCGCACACACGGAGGGGAGTCGCACATGCTGATCCCCACGATCGACGACGGGCTCGAACGCCTCCTGCGCGCCGTACTTCCCCTGCCCGTCGAGGCCGGGGACATCTCCTTCGACACGCCCTCGGGCACGTGGTCGGCGCAGGTCAACCGGCTCACGGTCAACCTGTTCCTCTACCAGGTCACCAAGAGCGGGCAGCCGCCGCGGCCGTCGGCGAACCGGCCCGGTGAGCGCGGCACCGAGCGCCGGTTCCCGCTGCCGATGGTCCAGCTCAGCTACCTCGTCAGCGCGTGGGCCGGCTCGCCGCGCGACGAGCACAGCCTGCTCGGCGACGTCCTGACGCGCCTGCTCGCGCACCAGGTGCTGCCCGCCGAGCACCTGCTGCGCCCGCCGTCGTCGCCCGTGCAGCTCGCGGTCGCGAGCGACGAGCTCAACCGGCCGCGCGAGCTGTGGTCGTCGCTCGGTGGGCAGATCAAGGCGTCGTTCACGCTCACCGCGCTCGTCGCCGCCGACGCCTACCAGTGGGAGCTCGCCCCGCCCGCGGTCACGTCCGTCGAACCCGTCACGACCCGGCTGGGCGCCCGTCCATGAGGGTCTCGAGCACCGTCGACCGGCTCGACGTCGTGCCGGGCGGCTCGGGTGTGGTGCCGCTCGAGGTGGTCAACACCTCGGAGGTCATCGAGTCGCTGTCGGTGCACGCGCTGGGCGTCCCGGAGGCCAGCCTCCTGGCCGAGCCCGAGGCGCTCGCGCTGTTCCCCGACGCGGTGGGGGCGCTCACGCTGACCGTCGGCCTGCCCGCGACGTTCCCCGCGGGCACCTACCCCGTGACGTTCGTCGTCGCCGGGCGGGCGCCGGGAGGACGCGAGGCGTACCACGACGTGGACCTCGTCGTGCCGGCGCGCCCGGCGCTGCGCCTGGACGCGACCCCGACGATCGTGCGCACGCGCGGGCGCGGGGCGTTCACCCTCGAGGTCCGCAACGACGGCAACGTGCCTCTCGACGTCGCGCTGCGCCCGCAGGACGGCGACCGCACGGTCCGCACGACGATCACGCCCTCGACCCTCGCGGTCCCACCGGGCGGCGTCGGGACCGCGACGGTGCTGGTCAAGGGCCCGCGCCAGCTGCTGGGCAGCGACCGCGACCGGCAGGTCAAGGTGCACGCCGAGGCCACGGACGTCGAGTCCTCGATCTCGCTGCTGCTGCGGCAGCGCTCGACGATCAGCCGCGGGCTGATGACCGCGCTGATCCTGCTCGCGATCGTCGCGGCGTGGGCGCTCGCGTTCCTGCTCGGCACCAAGCAGGTGCTGGGCGCCGACCCGTACACGAAGGTCGCGCCCGCGTCGTTCTTCGCCGCGACCCAGGCCGAGGGCAGCGCGTCCGTCGACGCCGGCGGGGCGCCGTCCGGCTCGCTCGCGAAGGTCGGCCCCCTGCCCGCGGGTGTCGGTGCGACCGTCTCGGGCACGGTCGTCAGCGCGGCGGACGGTCAGGGCGTCGGCCGGGTCACGGTCGTCGCGCTGCGCGAGGGCCGCGACGGTCTCGTCGAGGTGTCGTCGGCGGCGACGCAGGCGGACGGCACCTACACCATGTCCGGCCTGTTCCCCGGGGCGTACCTGCTGCGCATCGTCGAGGACGGCTACGACGAGGTCTGGTACCCGCAGGCGGTCTCCGAGCTGTCCGCGCAGGAGGTCGACGCCGTCGCCCGCAAGATCCAGGAGGGCACGGACCTGACGGTCACCGGCCACCCCGCGACGCTCGCCGGACAGGTGGTCGTCGGCGACGAGGAGGACGTCGAGGTCACCGTGACCGCGCGGCCCGCGTGGAGCGGCGCCGACCCGACGCAGCAGTGGCAGACCACGGCCGACGCCGACGGCGCGTACACGTTCGCCGACCTGCCCGCGCCCGGCACCTACGAGCTCACGTTCGCGGCCGAGGGGTACCAGCCGTCGTCGACCACCGAGCGCGTGCTCGGCGGCCAGGAGCGGTTCGCGCTCGACGTGCGTCTCGGCGCCGGCACGGGCTCGATCGCCGGGGTCGTCACGGACGGCACCACCCCGCTCGGCGGAGTCAAGGTGAGCACGACGATCGACGGCAAGGAGCTCGTGGTCGGCACGCCGACCGTCGGCTCCGTGGGCCGCTTCGTCCTGCCGAACCTGCCGACGCCCGGCACCTACGTGCTCACGTTCAGCAAGGACGGCTTCGGCGCGACGACCGAGGTCGTCGCGCTCGGCCCGGGCGAGGTGCGCGCCGACCTGTCGGTCGCGCTGCGCGGCGGGACCGGGACGGTCACCGGGCGCGTGGTCGACGCGGCGGGGAACGGGCTCGGCGGCGTCACGGTCTCGGCAGGCGGTGCCGAGTCCGGCGCGAGCACCACGACGCTGACCGCGGGGACGGTCGGGGCGTTCACGCTCACGGGCCTGCGCACGGGTGGCTCGACCACCCTCACGTTCGTCAAGGACGGGTACCAGCCGGTGACGGTGCCCGTGACGATCCCGGCGAGCGGACCCGCGCCGCCCGTCGCGGTCACGCTGCCGTCGGCGCTCGGCACGCTCACGGGTCGGGTCACGCAGGGCGGCAAGGGTCTGGTCGACGCGACCGTGCGCGCGACGAACGGCACGGTCGTGCGCACCACGACGAGCACGCAGGACGGCGACCACGGCTCGGGCACCTACGTCCTGCCCGACCTGCCCGCTGGCACGTACACCGTGACGGTCGTGGTCGACGACGCGGTGGTCGCGACGGCGGTCGTCGACGTCGTCGGCGGCAGCACGCCGACCGTGCGCGACCTGCCGGTGGGTGGGTGACGTGAGACTCGACATCGACCCCCGCCGGCTCGTCGTGCAGCCGGGCGCGCCCGCGACCTTCGTCGCGACCGTCACCAACACGTCCGCCCTGATCGCGGGCTACTCGGTGCGCGTGCTGGGCGCCGACCCGTCGTGGGTGCGGCTCGACGAGCCCGAGCTGCGCCTGTTCCCCGACGAGACGTCGGCCGTCGTCGTCACCCTGACGCTGCCCGAGGGCGTCCCCGCGGGCGAGCGGCGCGTGGCGCTGCAGGTGCGGGACCTGGCCGACGACGGCGCGATCGCCGTCCAGGACGTCGTGCTCGACGTGCCGCCCGCGCCGCGCACGAGCCTCAAGCTCGACCCGCCGACCGTCACGGCCGGCGCGGCCGCGGTGTTCTCCGTCCTGGTGCACAACGAGGGCAACACGCAGCAGGTGGGCCGCGTCGTCGCGCGCGACCCGGAGGCGGCGACGGCCTTCACGTTCCAGCCGCCGAGCTTCAGCATCCCGCCGGGCCAGAGCATGACCCTCGCGCTGCAGGCCCGCGCGCGCCGCCCGTTCGTCGGCGACCCGCGGATGCGGCCGTTCGAGCTGCGGTTCGACGGGCCGAGCGCGCCGCCCGCGGACGCGCCGCCCGCCGCGGCGGGGGTGTTCGTGCAGAAGCCGCGCTTCGCGCGCGGCATGCTCGCGCTGCTCGGCCTGCTGCTCGCGCTCACGACGTTCGCGGTGGTCGTGACGATCGCGCTCAGCTCGGTCGTCGGCCGCTCGGCAGCTGACCGCGACCTCGCGCTGCAGGTCGCGCAGGCCCGCAACCAGCAGGCGGCCACGGGCACGTCCGCGCTCTCGGGATCCGTCACGGACCTGTCGACGGGCGCGGGCGTGGGCGACGTGTCGGTGGAGGCGTTCGGCGACGACCCGGCCGAGCCGATCCTGACGACCGCGACCACCGACGACGGCACGTTCGTGCTCGCGCAGCTCCCCGCGGGCGAGTACACGCTGCGCGTGCGCGGCGCGGGCTTCGACGAGACCTGGTACCCGGCCGCGCCCACCCAGGGCGACGCGCAACCCGTGCCCGTGCAGACCGGGCAGTCCGTGACGGACCTGACCGTGCTGGTCGGCGGTGTCCCGGCGACGCTCGCGGGGACCGTGACCGGGACCGACGTCGCGGGGGCGATCCTCACGGTCGAGCTGCCGCTCGACACCGGGCCGCTCGCGGGCACGCCCCCCGAGCAGGGCGAGGCGCCGGCGGTCCCGACGTCGGGCGCCGTGGTGCGGACCGTCCCGGTCGGGGCGGAGGGCACGTTCGAGATCGCCGACCTGCCGTCGCCGGGCGTGTACGACCTGGTGGTCGCGAAGGACGGGTTCGCGTCGTCGGTGCAGCGCGTCGACGTCGCGGCCGGTGAGGACCGCACGGGCGTGCGGCTCGCGCTCGTGCAGGGCGACGGGTCGATCGCCGGGTCCGTCACGGGCTTCTCGGGCCCGGTCGCGGGAGCCACCGTGACCGCGACGAGCGGGCAGGTCGTCGTCGAGACGGTCTCGCTCACGCAGGACGAGGTCGGCTCGTTCGTCCTGCGCGGCCTGCCGACCCCCGCCGCGTACACGGTCGTCGTCTCGGCCGACGGCTACGCACCCGCGACCTTGAACCTGACCCTCACGCAGGCGCAGGCGCTCACGGGCGTCGCGGTCGTCCTGGGCCGCGACGAGGCGACGCTCGGCGGGCTCGTGTCGGTCGCGGGCGGCAAGGCCGACGGCGTCGACGTCACCGTCACCGACGGCGCGCTCACGCTGCAGACGGTCACGCAGTCGACCGACCCCGTGGGTCGGTGGAGCCTGAGCGGGCTGCGCGTCCCGAGCACGTACACCGTGACGTTCTCGCGCGGTGACCTGGAGTCGCAGGTGCTGTCGGTGAGCATCGACGCGTTCGGCAACGTGACCGCGGGTGCGTCGTCGGCGACGTCGGTGGACGTCACGATGCGGCCCGCGACGGCGAGCATCTACGGCGTCGTCCTGCAGCCGCCGGTGCAGGACGCGGACCCGGAGCCCGTGGGCAACGTCCGGGTGACGGTGAGCTCGGGCAGCGAGCAGCGCGTGGTCTACACCGCCTCGACGCCCGCGGGCGAGGTCGGCTCGTACGTCGTGGACGGGCTCGAGCCCGGGACGTACACGGTGACGTTCTCGCGCGCGGGCACGCGCGCCACGTCCGAGATCGTCGTGCTCGCCGCCGCGCAGCGCGAGCCGGTCTCGCCCACGCTCGTCGCGCCCGCACGCATCCAGGGCAAGGTCACGTACGCGGGCGGTGCCGTGGGCGACGGGCTCGCGGTGCTGCTGTACCGCGCGTCGGAGTACGGCACGGCCGCGGGTCCCGTGGCCACGACGACGACCGACGACAAGGGCCGCTACGACTTCGACGACGTCGACGCGCCCGAGAACTACCTCATCGAGGTGCGCGTGACCACGGACGGCAGCGTCCTGGCGACGTCGGCGCCGCTGACGCTCGGGCCCAGCGAGCAGCCCGTCGTGAACATCGTGATCCGCAGCACCTGACCCGCACGACCCGCACCCCACCCGGACATCCACGACGAGCACGAGGAGCAGCGCATGGCGAGGTCACCGCGTCCCGCACGCGTCGCGACGTCCGTGCTCGTCGAGCCCGGGGCGCACGCGACCCCCGGTGCGGCGGCGTTCCTGCGCGTCCACGCCCGCAACGTGACGACGAGCACGCGCGACCTGGTGGTCTCGGTCGTCGGGCTCGAGGGCGGCTGGCTGCCCGCACCCGTGAGCGTGCCCGGCGTCGTCCCGGACGCCACCGTCACGGTCGAGCTCGCGCTGCTGCCGCCTGTGGGCGCCGCGCCGGGCGACTACCCGTTCGTCGTCGCCGTCGAGTCGCACGCGACGCCGCCGGCGCAGCAGGAGCGGGCGACCACCCTGGCCGACGGGTCGCTGCGCGTGGACGGCGTCAGCGGGCTGCTGCTGTCCGTCGAGCCCGCGGACTCCACGGGCGTGCGCTCGAAGCGCGTCCAGGTGGTCCTGGCGAACACCGGCGACCGCTCGGCGCGCGTCGAGCTCGACGCGCGTGCGGACGCGGCCACCGGCGGGTTCGTGCACCTCGACGCGCGTGCGCTCGAGGTCGCGCCGCACTCCAGCGTGCGCATCGGCGCGCGCGCCGGCGTCAGGCGCGCGCAGGTGTTCGGCACCAAGCGCCGCGCGGCGTTCCACGTCACGGCCACGGGCGACCGCGCGCCGCAGCGGTTCGACGCCGCGTTCACGGCCCGCCCGATGCTGCCGGGATCGGCGCTGCGCGCCACCGCGGTGCTGGGCGTCGCCGTGCTGTGGGTCGGGATGGTGCTGGCCGCGCTGCCGTGGTTGTCCGACCAGTTCTCCGGGTCCGGCCGCAGCGTCGACGAGCAGGCCGGGAACAGCGCGACGCCCCGGCCGGGCAGCACGACGGACGGCTCCGCCGGCGGCGGCGCGGCACCGGGCACGGGCGGCGGCGGTCCGGGCGACGGCTCCGGCGACGGTTCGGGTGGCGGGGCCGGCGGCGGTACGGGACCGGGTGAGGCCGACGAGGGTGTGCGGGTCTCGGGTGTCGTGACGTCGAGCGACCCGTCGGCGGTCACGGTCCAGGTGGCGCCGGCCGGGGCGCTGCCCGCAGCGTCGGAGCAGGCGGGCTCGTCGGACGGGACCACTTCGGACGGGACCGCCTCGGACGGGACTGCCTCGGACGGGACTGCCGCGGACGGGACGGCGACGGGCTCGTCGGCCGCGGGCGCGGGAGCCGCGATCCGGCAGGCCGGCTACGTCCAGGTGGAGGCGGCCGCCGCCCGTGCGGTCGTCGCCGCGCCCGCGGACGAGTCGCAGGCCCCGATCGGCAAGATCTCCGGCCTGGCGCTGCCCGTCGAGCGCGCGGACGTCGCGAGCCAGCGCCGGACGACGACGACGGGAGCCGACGGCGCGTGGGCGTTCGCCGGGCTGTCCGCCACGGGCCGCTACCTGCTCACGTTCGCCAAGGCGGGCTACGAGACGCAGCGCTTCTGGGTCACGGGCGCGGAGGCCGCCGCGGCCCCGCTCGAGCTTGCGCTCACGCCCGGCCGCGGTCGCCTCGCAGGCGTCGTCACGGGGCCGTCGGGCCCGGCGGGCGGGGTGGTGCTGACGATCTCGGACGGCACGACGACCGTGACGACACGCACCGCGACGTCGGGCAGCGTGGGTCGCTGGGAGGTCGACGGGCTGTCGACGCCCAGCACGTACCTGGTCACGGCGTCCTCGGACACGCTGGGCGCGCAGTCGGCGCTCGCGACGCTGCCGGCGGCGGGGTCGCGGACGGTGAACCTGACGCTGCGCGCGGGTGTGGCCACGCTCGCCGGGCTCGTCTCGGGGCGCGACGCCCGGGGCGGCCAGGGCGGGCTCGGCGGGGTGCGGGTCACGGCGCGCGCGGGTGACGTGGAGCGCTCGGCGACGACCGTGACGGGCGATCGCCGCGGCACGTTCGTCCTGCCGGGGCTGCCCGTCCCGGGCCGCTACACGCTGACGTTCGAGGCGGACGGCTACTCGACGCAGACCCGCCGCGTGGACCTCACCGCCGGTGGTCTCGACGAGCTCCCGGTGACGCTCGCGTCGATCGGCGGCACCGTCAACGGCACCGCGCGGGACGAGACGGGGGCGGGGGTCGCGGCGGCCGGGCTGACGCTGACCGGCACCGCGGGGACGTTCAAGACGATGTCGTCGTCGGACGCGACGGGCACGTACCGGTTCGACGGGATCCCCGCGGGCGAGTACACGCTCGTCGCGGAGGCGTTCGGTCACGAGCCCGCGTCCGCGCAGGTCACGGTCGTCGGGTCACGTCCCGCGACGGCCGAGCTCGTGCTGCGCACCCTCGAGGGAGACGGGCTCGAGGCGACGTCCACCATCGTCGGACGCGCGACGGACGCGGGGACCGGGGCACGGATCACCTGCCCCCACCTGCTCCCGGGGGAGAAGTGCGAGCTCACGGTCTCGACGGTGGTCCGAGCGCCGGGCGAGCCCGCGCGGACCGTCACGGTGCGCTCCCAGCCGGACCGCCCGTACGAGCTGCCCGCCTCCGGTGAGCGCGGCCTGTACCCGGGGCTGTACCGCCTGACCCTCTCGGCGCCCGGCTACGAGCCCGCGACCGTGGACGTGACCGTGCCGATGGGCCAGGTGGTCGAGGCCGCGACGGTCGCGATGTACCCGTCTCCGTCGATCGTCGGGTCGGTCTCGGCCCGCATCGGCGTGGTGCCGACCACCACGTGCGTCGTCGCGGTGCCCGCGGGCGAGCCCGCGCCGGGCGCCGACCCGTGCCGCCAGGTGGACGACACGTGCGAGAGCACGGCGGGTGCGTGCGCGTTCATCGGCCTCAACGGCTCGTACCAGATCGACCGGCTGAGCAAGGGCGGCTACACGGTCCACGTGATCCCGCCCGCGAGCGCGGACTACGTCCGACCCGACCCCGTGTCGGTGACGCTGACGCCCGGCGACGTCAAGCGCGTGGACTGGTTGCTCGACCGGCTCGGCGTGCTCTTCGTGTCCGTCTACTCGACCGACGGCACGGGCTCGATCTCGCCCGCGAACGGCGCGACCGTGACGGCCGAGGACGGGACCACCACCCGCGGGGCGACCACGGTCGACGGCGTCGCCCGGATCTCCGGGCTGCCGCGCGGCACGTACACGGTCACCGCGACGGCCGTGAGCGGCCAGACGGGCGAGGCCACGGGCGTGCAGGTGGGCCTCAACCAGGAGGTCCAGACGCAGGTGGTGCTCACCCGGGCCACGGGCGACGTCACGATGCGGGTCGTGACGCTGCTGGGCGGGACCAGCGAGACGCCCGTCGGCGGCGCACGCGTCACGGTCTCCGGCGTGACCGGCTACCGCGGCGTGACGCCTGTGCAGTCGACCGGCACGCCGGTCGCAGTGACCACGTCGACCGGGCGGTTCACGGTCTGCACGGCGGCCAGCGGCTGCTCGACCGACGCGGAGGTCACCGCGCTCGCGCTCGTCGAGAACCGCATGGACGTGCGGGTCACGGCGGACGGCTACGAGCCGTACGCCCAGAACGGCGTCGACACCACGACGACCGCGCCCATCACCCTCACCCCGACCGGCCGGGCGTTCACCGGGAACGTGGTGCTCGAGGGGTCGACCAACCCCGCGCTGGAGTACGGCGACGTCGAGTTCTCGGTGACCGCGGCGCCGCCCGGGGTCGGCCAGATCTCGATCACCGCGGCGAGCGACGGCACGCTCACGTGGAACGACTCGCAGCAGCCCGTGGGCAGCGGCCTGATCCGCCCGGGTCTGTACAAGGTGGAGGCGTCCCTCGCCGGCTACCTGTCGCTGCCTCCCGTGACGCTCGACGTCCTGCCCAACCAGCCCGCGCCCGCGTTGACCGTCACGCTGCGCAAGTTCGGCCTGCTGCGCATCGCGGTCGAGTCGGCCGACACGCACGAGGACGTCTTCGGGACCGTGATCACGGTGACGCGCAACGGCACGTCGGAGCGGCGGACCGCCCTGCCGGGCGACGAGTTCGTCGACTTCGGTCAGTTCGCGCCGGGCTCCTACCCCGTCGAGGTCCGGGCCGCCGGCTTCGCGCGGTACACCGGGACGGTCGTGGTGACCGCCGGGCAAGGGATCGAGCCGCCGTGGCTCATCTCGCTCGTCCGGCTCGGCACGATCGAGGGCACGGTGAAGTCGCAGATCACGCCGATGCTCGTGCAGGACGTGAGCGGCGCGCTCGTCGAGGGCCGCGGGCCGTCCGACGTGCGGTTGTCGACGACGACCGCGACCAACGGCACCTACTCCTTGACGGGCTCGGTGGAGACCGCCGGCCTCGCCTTCGGCAGCTGGCAGCTCACCGCGAGCGCCGCGGGATACCGGTCGCCGGCCGACGACACCGACACGATCACGGTCGGCGTCCCGTCCTCCGTGCCGGTCACGGGTCAGAACCTCATGCTCGACCCCGAGCCCGCGTCGCTGACGTTGTTCGCGACCAACCAGGGTGCTCCCGCGGCGGGCCTGACGGTCCGGCTCACGTACAACGACGGCAGCGTCCCGCCGCCGGCGGCGATCCCGCCGACGTGCGCGGGACCGGTCACCGACCCCGGGCCGTGCGTGGACACCGCAGCGGGCACGTACGTGTTCCGTGACCTCAAGCCGCTCACGTACACGCTGACGATCTCCGGCGACGGCTTCTCGCCGCTGTCGATGCCGGTGACGATCGCCGCCGGGGAGATCCGCTCGATGACCGTGCCGGTCACGGCGCCGAACGGCTCGATCCAGGGCATCGTGCAGCTGCAGCAGGCGGACGGCAGCATGACGAACGTCTCCGGTGTCGACGTCACGCTGGACCCGGCCGACCCGGGGGCAGCCTCGCGCACCGCGACCACCGGGACGGACGGCCGGTACCGCTTCCCGACCGTCCCGGCCGGCTCGTACACGCTGAGCGTGTCCGACGACGGGTTGTCGGCCAGCCGGGTCGTCGTCCTGCAACCCGGCGACGGGCTCGTCGTCGACCTCATCCTCACGGTCCGCACGTTCTCGCTCGCGGTGACCGTGAACTCGTCGTCGGACCTGACGGGTGCGCTCGTCAACGTCACGAGCGGGACGACGGCACGCGCGGCCCAGCCCGTCGTCAGGTCAGGCACCAACCGCTTCACGACGACGTTCTCGCAGCTCCCTGCGGGGACGTGGACCGTCGCGCTGTCCGGGCCGTCCGGGCACCTCGGCGTCTGGACGCAGGACGTGACGATCAGCAACGCGGACGCGACGGCCACGTTCACCGTCGCCGAGACGCAGGTCCGCCTGCGCGCGACGTCGGCGGTGACCGGCGCACCCGGGACCGTCGCGGCCACCGTGAGCCCCACGTCGGACGGGGACCCGCGCGACGTCACGCTGGCGGTCGGCGGCAGCGACACCGTCCTGTGGCTGCCGAACACGGGCGCGAGCGTGACCGCGAGCGTCACGGGCGGCTGGGGCCTGACCGTCAGCCCGACGACGATCGCCGCAGGCGCGACCTTCCAGCTCGTCACCATCACCGTCGAACCCGTCGCGACGACGATCGCGGTCACCAGCTCGCCCGCGACCGTCGACGTGGGCGACGACGTGGCGGTCGCCGTGCGCGTGACGGCGGGCGCCGCGGCGGTGACCGCCGGGCAGGCCGTGCTCGAACGCAACGTCGGCGGGACGTGGACGCAGATCGACACGGGCACGCTGGCGACGGGCGGTGCGAACGCCGGCACCGTGACGCTGTCCGCGAGCACCGCCGGCTGGCCGGGCGGCGCCGCGTCCCTGCGCGTGCGGTACGCCGGCTCGGGTCTCTACGCGGCGTCGAGCAACGTGACCGTGCCCGCCGTGACGATCGTGCTGCCGACCGCGGTCGAGCTCACCGCGACCGCCACGGTGCTGACCGCCACGGTCACGACGACCGCGTCGGGCAACCCCGCGGGCACCGTGTCGTTCCAGGTGCGCATCACCGGGACGTGGACGGACGTCGCGGGCTGCACCGCCCGCCCGGTCTCGACGACGACGGGCATCGCGACGTGCACACCGTCCCCGGCGCTCGCCGCCAGCTCAGCGGTGCGCGCACGCTTCGTCGGCTCGTCGTCCACCTGGGCGACCTCCGCCTGGACCGAGGCCCAGACCCCCGCCGCTGGCCCCTGAGGCGCGGGCGTCGACGGCGAGTCGCGGAGCTGGAGGCTGAGCCGGAGGTGCACCGGCGACCCAGCGCGGGACCTCGGAGCCCGGGCTCACGCTTGGCGCAGCTGCCTTCTGGCGCTCGTGGCGGACCCGGACCGACGGACCGACTGCGACACCACGAGCTGGCAGGATTGCGCGACCGGGTCGAGCATGCGCGAGCGCAGGTCGCCGACTTCGAGGTCACCGTGCAGGGCCTCGGCAGCGAAGGCGTCCGTCATGGCGTCCGGGATGCGCTCGGCGAGGCTGACCACCCTGGCGGTGACGGCGTCCGGCTCGAGGTCGGCCTCGCGTGCGAACCGACGCCACCGGTCGAGGTCGATCTGGTCGAAGCGACGCCGGCCGCCGATTGAACCGCCCCGGCTTCAGTGGAGGGTCGGGGTGTGTGCCGCGTTCCGTGGAGGTGGTCTGCCCCTTGTTCGGGTCTGCCGCATCCCGTTCTTCTGCACGACGTCGCGCTCGGGGACATTGTCCAGACGTCACCCGGGGGCGAACCGGACTACGGATCTTGTCGACGTGCTGATGGTGACCGGCGACGGCTACACGGTCGTGGGCGGGCTAGAAGAGCCAGACCAGTAGGAGGGTGAGGGCTGCGGTGACGGTGGCGGTCACGACGACGACCCACCAGGTGTCGGGGTGGTTGCAGGGGATGAGCTCTGGCGGCGCCTGCACGACGACCACGGGGGCGGGCGGCGGGGGTGCGGCCGGGGGCACGGGTGGCGGTGGGGTCATGCTCGACCCGCAGCGCACGCACGTCACGGCGACGGGTGTGTTGAGCTCGGCGCACACGGGGCACGCGAGCGTCGCGGACAGTGCGGACCCGGACGCGCCGGGGGCGCGCCAGCGCGCGTCGTCGGTGTCCTCGTCGGTCAGTGGTGCGGACGAGGGCCGCGCCCAGAACAGCGGGTAGTCGCACTGCGGGCAGAAGTCGCTCGCGAGGCGTGCGCCGGCCTGCACGTGCGCGGTGGCGCCGCACTCCGGGCACGTGACCTCGAGCGTGTCGCGCGATGCGTCGACGTCCGTCATGACGCCATCTCCCCTTCTTCCGCGAGTACGGGCCACACCGTCCGGCCTGCCACTCGCACCTCCACCTGCACGTGCGCGGGGACCTCGTCGAGCACCAGCGCGAGGAAGTCCGACTCGCTGAGCGGTCCCGTCGAGTCGACCTCGAGCACTGCCCAGGCCGGTCCGTCGGGTGCCGCGCCCTCGCCGTACACGCCGCCGCTCTCGGTGACCTGCACCGGCCCGCCGGAGTAGAGCTCGAGCAACCGGGACAGACCGCGGACCGTGCCACGCCACTGCAGCGTCTGCGCCGCTGTTCGCAGGATACGTCGCTGCGTCGCCGCCGGGTACGACGTGTCGATGCCGGGCATGCCGAGCCAGTGGCCCATCTGCCGCACCATCGCGGTGGGCGTCACGTCGACGTCCGCGAGGTAGGGCAGGTTGTCGGCGTGCTGCAGGAGCGTGCCGCCCTGCTCCTGGAAGATCGAGACGAACCGCACGAAGAAGTCCTCCGACAGCATCCCGTAGGGGAGCTGCCGCAGGAGCCAGTCGGCGGGGCGGCCGGTCATCGCACCACCACGCGGTGGTCGGCGGACAGGAACAGCGCGTGGTCGGCGAGCGTGATCGTCTCGCGGCCGCCGCCGATGCGCCGCCCGGTGCGCAGGTCGTACTCGAACAGCTGCAGCTCGTCGACGGCGAGGACGCCGTCGACGCCTTCGACCACCTGTGTCGCGGCCGACGCCGTGAGCGAGGCGTCGAAGGGCCAGCCGGTGCCGTCGGGGCCGCCCGTGAGCGGGTGGACGTACCGCGTCAGGGCGTCCGACACGCGCTGGCGGACCATCGCGGCGGGACGGCCGGGCAGGGTGCGCACGAGCGCGGCGACGCTGACGCCCTGGTAGAACGGCGTGCCGATCTCGACGGGCACGCCGACCATGCGGCGCTCGTCGATCGAGGTCGCGACCGCGTCGAACAGCGTGGGCGAGAGCGCGAAGTCATCGATGCGGTGCGTGCGCGCGTCGGTGCGGACCTGCGGCACGATCAGCACGCGCACGACGGGCGAGCCGCTCGTCGCGGCGGGCAGGCAGCGCGCGCGGGCGACCTCGACGGACGCCTGCCGGGTGATCGCCTCGAAGTCCGCCGCGGTGACGGCGCGCTGGCCGGTGCGCAGCGTGAGCGGGCCGCGCACCTTGGCCTCGGCGACCGTCTCGGCGTCCACGCCGCCGGACGCGGGCCGCGCGTTGGAGACCGACGAGACGAACGGCAGCCCGCTGCGCAGCGACGTCAGCGTGCGCGCGCCGACGTTCCCGCGCGCGCCGCCGCCCGTGCGGTACGGGGTCACGCGGATCTCCGCACCGTCGGGCGGGACCGCGCCGTGCTGGCGCACCGCACCGTCGGGGTGCCGGATCGCGGGCCCGAACCGGACCTCGCCCGTGGTCGAGTCCCACACGATGTGCCGGTCACCGGGGCCCGACGAGGCGAAGTCCGGCACCTCGTCCCAGCGCTGGGTGACGCCGCGCGCGACGACGAGCACACCCTCCTCGTCGCGCCGGCTCGCGACCGGTGCCCCCGAGACGGTGAACGACTGGCCCGGCTGGCCCGTGGAGCGGCCCAGCAGCTCGGCGGGCAGGGTCGTCGAGTGCTCGGCAGGCACGGTCACGCCGAGCGCGAGGATCGAGGCGCTGGCCACGCGGGGTGAGGCGGCGAACGTCGGCTGGCCCGGCTGCGGGCGCTGCAGCCGCACGCGCACCCAGTGCGCGAGCTGGCCGCCGAGCAGCAGCGGCTCGTGGCGCTGCGGGAGCAGCAGGAGCACCGAGCCGGACTTGTTCAGCCCGCCGGTGGTGTCGGACTCGACCTGGCACGCGATCCACGCCTCGCCGTCCCACGCCTCCCACGCGAGCGGGGCGTTCGTCGGGTCCACGCCGATGCCCTCGGCACGTGCGGACAGGTCGAGGCGCACCGCGTACCCGGCGAGTGACGCGCGCGCGCCGAGGTAGAGCGCGTCACCGGGGGCGACGGGCTGCGAGGTGAAGCACGTCGCGGACGCGCCGGGGACGGTCAGGTCCTCCCACACGTCGGTCGCCTGACCCTCGGCGTTGATCGCCTGCGCGGCGACCAGCTCGGGCGGGGAGACGACCGCCTCGGCGCTCGTCGAGAACACGACCGGCTCGTCGCCGACGGTCGCGACCTCGGTGCCCGCGGGCACGTGCACCGCGCGGTCCGCGGGCGCCGACAGCCAGAACGTCAGGTCCGCGTGCGCCACGGCGGGCGGGAACGGCTCGATCCCGACGAGGTTGAGGAAGTGCACGTACATGCGCTCGGGCACCTGGTTGACCCGGAAGAGCACCATCTCGCTCATCCACGCGAACAGCTCGATGAGCGCGACGCCCGGGTCGGCGACGTTGTGGTTGGTCCACTCGGGGGTGAACCGGGGGATGAGCCGCTTGGTCTCGTCGACGATGTCCTGGAAGGTGCGGTCGTCGAGGTGCGGAGGGTCGAGCGGGGCCATCAGGTGTCCTCACGGGGGATCACGTAGAACGGGTAGACCAGGTTGCGCCGGTCGTTGGTGGACTTCACGCGGTAGGTGATCTGGATGCGGACCAGGCCGGAGTTGTCGTCGTCCTGGACGGGCCGGACGTCGTCGACGTCGATCCGCGGCTCCCACTGGGCCAGGGCGTCGCGCACGGCCTGCGAGATCAGGCCGAGCAGGTTCGGTGTCACGGGCTCGAACATCAGGTCCCAGATCCTGCAGCCGAACTGCGGACGCATGAGGCGCTCACCGGGTGCGGTGAGCAGCACCACGCGGATCGCGTCCTCGATGTCGCCGCCGGGCGCGGTCAGGGCGATCGCGCCGGTGTGGTCGACGCCGAGCGGCCACGCGAACCCTCGTCCGACGAAGTCCGCCGCGCTGGTGATCTCGCTCATCAGTTGATCTTCACCATCGTTCCCTTGATCTCGAGGATGCCGCCGGCCTCGACCTTGGTGCTCGCCTTGCCCTTGATCGACGCCTCGAGGCCCTCGATCGCGACGCCGAGCTGGCCCTTCGCCTCGATCTTCTGCTTCGAGTCCAGCACGATGCCGTCGGTGGCCTCGATCGTGATCGTCGAGCCCTTGAGCGTGACCGCGCCCTTGCCGTCGAACGTGAGCGACGAGCGCCCGACCGTGACGGTCAGCGGCACGTCCCCGTTCGCGACGATGTCCACACCCTTCTTGCCGAGCTTGACCTTCTGGTTGCCGCCCGCGGCGAGCAGCTCGATGTACGACTCCTCGGGACCGCTGCCCTCGGACAGGTGCACGGCGTGGCCGGTCTCGGTACGGATGAGGTGCCCGATCACCTTGCCGTCCTGGATCAGCACCTGGTCGGGTGCCACGGACTTCGCGCTGAACAGGCCGCCGAGCACCACGGGACGCGCGACGTCGTCGTTCTCGAACCCGACGAGCACCTCGTCGCCGACGCTCGGCAGGAAGACCTGACCGCGCTTGGCGCCCGCACCCATGTGCACGACGCGTGCCCACGCGGACTTCGCCTGCGCCGCGGCGGTGGGCAACGAGACGCTGACCCGACCGAGGGCGGCGGGGTCCTTCAGACCGTCCACGACGCCGACGACGAGCCCGGCGTGGCGGAAGTTCGACGGGCCCCACCCCTGGTCCCACGGGTCGGCGAGCGTGACCGGGTCGCGGTCGCCCGCGACGAACAGCGTGCGCGCACCGGACCGGTCGATGACGTGCGTGACCTCACGCACGTAGTACGTGCCGTTGCCCGGACCCGCACCGTCGATCGTCACCGTGCCGCCGGCGCGCAGCGCGGGCGTGAACAGCGCACGTCCGCGCGCGAGCATGCGGCCGGTGCGCGCGGCGATGCCGCGGGCCAGCAGGACCGCCTCCTGCGCGGAGGCCGGTGAGACGCGCGTGCCCGTGTAGCTGTTGCGCTTGTCGCCCGAGGCGGGCTGCTGCCCGGACCGCGACTGCGGGCTGCTCGCCTCGCCGGTCACGGCGGTCTGCTGCTCGGGGTTCCAGCCGCGCACGGTCACGTCGGTGGGCGCGTCGCCGACCTGCCGGACCGCGAAGGTCTGCAGGTCGATCGCGAGCGTGAGCGAGACGGGCGTGGCCCCCGGCGCGCCGCCGGTCGCGGCGATCCACAGGTCGAACGTCTCCTGCGTGACCACCCAGTCGAGCCCGTACCGCTGCGCGATCTCGTCGACGAGCGCGAGCGCGCTGCCGTTGCGCAGCACGAACGGCGTCGTCGTCGTGGGTACGCCCTCCTTGCTGCCGAGCCGCAGGGGCGTCGTCACGAGCTTGGTCACGACGTCCGCCAGGCTCATCTCGTGGTACGTCTCGGCGCCGCTCGCGCGCGTGAGCTCGATCGCGAGGTCGTCCGCGACGACGACGAGGCGGGGCCCGTCGTTGTCCATCTCGCTCGACACCGACGTGACGGTCCCGACGAACAGCGTCGTGGCCGACAGGTCGACGCTCGTCACGGACAGCTTCGAGCCGATCGTCACCGTGGACGCCTCGGCGAGCGCGAAGCCCGGGTCCGCGAACGTCAGCGTGGCGCGGCCGATCGCCCGCAGCCCCGCCCGCACGCGCACGTCGGTGAGCTGCTCGGCCCACACGCCGTCCAGGTCGCGGCCGTCCACGCTCACCCGCGGCCAGGTGAGCAGGGTCTCCTCGCGCACGACCGTCACGAGTCGATCCTCGGCACGGTCAGCAGGGTCCCGGGGCGCAGCGCGAGCGGGTCGGCGATCGCGTTCGCGGCGGCCAGCGTGCGCCAGCGCGTCGAGTCGCCGTAGTACCGCGCGGCGATGCGGTCGAGCGTCTCGCCCGACTGCACGCGGTGCACGCGGTGCGGCTTGGGCGTCCCCGACGTCGGGTTCTGCCGCCCGAACGCCTGCGACGGCTCGTACTGGCGCAACGTCAAGCCCACGGTCGCGCGCAGCGGGGTGCCCGTCCCGGAGAAGTAGGTGAACGTCAGGTCGAGGTCCGCGACGACCGCCTTGAACGAGTGCAGGTCACCCCAGTGGAACGTCACGTACGGCGGGCGCACGTTGTGGCTCGACTCGTCCGACCCCGGCAGGCCCGGGTCGATGTCCATGAGCGCCACGATCTTGCCCGTGTGCGCCGCGACCGACGTCCCGTCGTTCGTCGTGTCGAAGAACAGGTCGACGCGCAGCACGCCCGACTCCGCTCCCGTGTACCGCAGCCGCGGCACGTCACGTCCGGGCACGGCCGCACCGGCCCACGAGTTGCTGCGGCTGATCTGCAGCTGCGAGGGGTTGAACAGGCACGGGATCCGGGCCCCGCCCTCGACCTCGAGGAACGCCTTCTCCACCGCCATCAGAACACCTCCGAACTGCGCCGCCAGGAGCGCCGCTCCGTCTCTTCCTCGAGCCGACGCTCCACGAGCCGCAGCACGTGGTCGTCGAGCTCTTCGCGCCGCCACGTCTCGAGCCGCGCCACGAGGCGCTCCTCGACGGTGCGGGCGATCTCGGCGATCGTCTCTTCCGACGCGCCGGGTGCGGTCAGGGCCGCGGCCGGCGGTGCGGGCGCGAACAGGTCCATGGGCCCTCCTGTGCTGTCGGGGCGGGACCCGCCGATGGTCGTCGTGCCGCGCGCGCCGCTCGGGCTCGCGGGCGTCCAGGCGCGCGGGGTGGTCGTCGCCGCGGGAAGCACCGGCGGCGCGCCCCCGGTCCGGCCCGAGACGGAGCCCCGCTGCCACGCGCGGGGCGCGGCCGGTGCGGTGGTCGTGGGCGTGCGGCGCACCACGGTCCGCGGCGGCAGCACCGCCCACGCGGCGGGCAGCGCAGGTGCGCCCGCGGCGGTCGAGGGGGCCGCGGGCGCCGGCCCGCGTGCGGCGAGCGGACTGGACGCGAGCGCCTCGGCCGCGAGCGCGCTCGCGGACAGCGAGGAGCCGCCGCTCCACGGTCCCGACGAGGGTGCGGCAGAGAGGGGTGCGGCCGACGAGGCCGCGCGCGGTGGGCTCAGGGACGACGAGGTCGTCGGCGACCAGGCGGCGGGCGGCGCGGCGGAGGCGTGCCCGGTCGGACGCCAGGCACCGGGCTCGTCGGCGCGACGCACGGGCGAGCGCGGGCCCGGACGGTGCGACGTCCTGCCCGGACGCTGCTCCGTCCCGGTGGTCCCGGTGGCCCCGGCCGTCCCGTTGGTCGTGGTGATCGAGCGCCGGACGGTCGTCGCGACGGGCGCGCTAGGCCGGGCGGCCAGCGCGCCGGACGCCGGGGCCGCGACGGGTGCCCCCGCGCTCATGCCGGTGGCCGGGTTGACGGGGACGGGTGCGAGCAGCGCGACCGTGTGACCAGGGCCGCGACGAGGGGTCGCGGCCGGCTCCCATGCGGCGGGCGACGCGATCGCGGACCAGTCGACGTCCCGACCGCCCGAGTACGCCCGCCGGACCGGCACGCTGGCCGCCGGGGCCGCGGCACCCGCGGCAGGACGTCCGGCCGGCCGTGCAGTCGACGGCTGTCCGGCCGAGAGCTGTGCGGTCGACGGCTGTTCGGTCGACGGCTGTGCGGGCGAGAGCTGTGCAGCCGACGGCTGTGCGGTCGACGACGACGTCGCCGAGGGCGTCGCACCGGCCGTGGCGCTGCCGGTCCGGGGGCTCGGGACGCCGCTCGTGGCGTGCTGGTCGGCGCCCGCGGACGTGCCCGAGCCGACGCGTCCGCTGACGGGCGTCGCCGCGCTGGTGGGCCCGACCGCAGGCTGCGGGGCGGTGGGTGCGGTCGCGCGTGGGGCGGAGGTGCTGACGGAGCGGCGCAGGGCTGCGGGTGCCGCGTCGCGCGGCAGGCCGTGCAGGGCGCTCGCCGCGGGGGGCGCCGGAGCCTGTGCGCGGCGCGCGACGGGTGCGTCCGTGCGCGGCGTACGGCCCGGCTGCGCGCCGGACCAACGCGTGGCGCGTCGCAGCACGGCCGGCTCGAGACCGAGGCCGCGGCGCGAGTCGTCGATCCAGCCCGGGCGATGCCCAGCCCGGCGGTGTCCGCCGCCCGGGAGCCCGCCCACGCCGCGCGCGGCCGACGGCGTCGAAGCGCCCGCCGACCCGTCTTGCACTGCCGACCCGTCCTGCACTGCCTGGCCGTGGTGCGCTGCCGATCCGTGGTGCGTCGCCGACCCGCCACGCGCCGTAGATCCGGGCTGCGCCACCGGTCCGGGCTGCGCCACGTCACGCGATGCGGCGGCGACGCCCGGAGCGGGGATCGCCCCGCCCGGCGCCGTCCAGCGGCGGACCGTGCTCGCGGCCGGCGACGCCTGGGTGGAGGAGGCCGCCGCCGTCGCGGCGGAGGCCGTGGACGTGCGGCTCGTCGCCGCTGCGGGGGTGGGGACCGCGGTGCTGGCCGAGGGTGCGGCCGAGGTCGCAGGAGAGGGGCGGTCCGACGAGACACGTGCTCCCGCGCCGATCGGCTGGTCCGCGGGCAGGCCGCGGCTCGCGTTCGGCGCCGGGGCGACCATGCGTCGCGCAGCCGCCGTCGGGTTCCCGGGGATCGGGGTGGCCGGACGCCGCAGCTGCGACCCGCGCCCGGCCAGCATCCGCCGGACGGGCCCGAGCAGGCCGCGCCGCGTGGCGCCCGGAAGCGCGTCGCCACCGAGCGCGCGGTCCGCGCCGAGCGCACGCGGCAGCGCGGACACGGGCGCGGGGCCACCGACCGCGACGTGGGCGCCGCTCGACGCGCCCGCGCCCGGGCTGGACGACCCCGGGCTGGACGGCCCCGGGCTGGACGACACCGATGCCGAGGACGCCGACGCCGTCGATGGCGAGGCAACCGCGGGCGCAGACGGGGTCGGGGAAGCGGCAGCGGAGGAAGGAACGCGCGGGCGAGCCGGCGCCACAGCGCTCGTCGGCTGGATCTTCGGCTGGCTCGTCGTCCGGAGCACGGGTGCGCCGCCCGGACGCGCCGGCGCCGCGTCGGGCGTGCGCACGGCGGGCTGGGCGCGGGCGACGCGCGCGTCGGTCACCGCGGCCGCGCGCGCTCGTCGGCGCAGGAACCGTCCGGCGGGACGCAGCGCGGACGTGGGACCGGGAGCGCTCGTCGGGTCGCCGGCGCTCGCGGGAGCCGCCAAGGATCGTCGGACGGTCGGGCTCGTCGTCGCGACAGCGGGAGTCCGGTCCGCCGGGCCGGTGGCGACCGCGGGCGACGACGAGGGTCCGGACCCCGGGACGTTCCCCGGTTGCGACCGCGCGTCGCCGGGTGGCCGGGCGGGCATGCGGGCCGCGGAGCGTGGCCGTGCCGCGTCGGCGTTCGTGACCATCCGTCCGGCCGCTTGGACGTCGGGCGTGACGCGCACGCGCACGGTCTGCGGCGCGAGCCGGTCGCGGACGCTGCCGGGGCGGCGGGCGCCGTCGGCGGGGATCGCGTCGACCATGCGCGGCAGGCCGCGGGGGATCGACGCGGCCTCGGCCTGCGCGTCGTGCGACGCGCGCACGGGCGCGACCTGCGACCACCAGCGCGGCGGGGAGACGTCCTCGGGCGTGCGGCGCGGGGTCACGGTCGTCGACGGGCCGGACAGCGCGCGCCGCACGTCGACCGGTCGGCCCCAGCCGTGTGCGAACCGCACGGACGACGAGGCCAGCGAGCCGATCGGCGACGGACGCGCCCGGCCCAGGCGCGGCCCAGGCCGGCGCATGCGCAGCGCGACGGCCCGGCCCAGGCGGGTCGGGTCGAGGCGCTGCTGCTCGGCGCTCGGCTGCGCGGACGCCGTCGCGCCGCTCGTCGGCTCGTGGATGTCGGTCACGGGCGGCTCACTGCAGCGTCTTCGCGCGGAAGCCGTTGTGCGCGACCTCGAGCGTCTCGACGAGCGCCTCGCTCGCGTCGACGGACAGCCGCGGCCCGGCCCACGAGACGGCGAAGACGCCCTCGAACTCCCACGAGCGCAGGCGCGCGCCCTGGTGGTCGACGACGGTCACGGCGCCCGTGGAACGGGTCAGGCTGTTCTGGTTGCCCGCGAATCCCTCGCCCGACGAGCTCGCGACCCACTGGAACAGCGCGTCGGAGTTCACCAGGCCCCGGCGGAACACCAGGTTCGGCCAGCGGATCACGCCGGGGAAGCGGTGCACGTACTGGTTCTGCCCGCCCTCGAGGTACTCCTGCGTGCTCACGGTCATCTCGAGGCCGGTGACCTCGACGAAGTACCCGATCTCGACACCGTCGACCTCGAACAGGAAGTTGGCGGAGACGGGTGCGTCTCCGCCCAGGGGTCCTTCAGGCACTGTCGCGCACCGCCTCCCACGCTCGGGCATTCATCGCTGAGACAGCCCGCACCATCCGGACGCGGTCCATGTGCTCGAGGTCGAGCAGGTCGGGCAGCGGCCAGTGCAGGTGGTACGCCAGGTAGGCGATCTCCTGCCAGAGGACGTCGACGGGGTAGCGCAGCATGGTCAGGACCTAGTGACGGGCCTCGGAGCGGATCTCCTCGATCGCCCCGCGGCCGGGCCGGGGCAGCGCGGCGGCTGCCTCGACGGAGGACGTCGGTGCGACTTCCTGGCTCTCGGCGGCGGGCGCCGGGGCCTCGTCGGACGACGAGACCCCGGGCGCCTGACCGAGCGCGCGCTGCGCGGCGACGAACTCCTCGAACTCCTGCTGGCTCCCGAAGTTGATCACTCCGTAGAAGTCCTGCAGGTAGGCCAGGTCCGCCGCGAAGAGACCTTCGATCTCGTGCGGCGTGACCATGGGCAGCGTGCCGAGGGACTCCACGACGCGGGCCAGGACGACGATCGTCAGACGAGGGTCGTCGGGGCCCGTGACCGTGGGGTCACGCAGCGGCTCGAGCTCGTCGCGAGCCGTGGCGAGCCGCATCACGCCGTCCCGGTGGACGTCGCCGTTGCGGTCGACGTACCCCCGGGGCAGCGTGAACTCGTAGCGGGTGCGCAGGCTCACTTGACTCGCGCGAGCGACTCGACGGTGAGGGTGATGGTCTCCTTCACCGGGTCGTTCGACTCGACGCTGAGCTGGTCGGTCGAGATCTTGCTCGGCCAGCCGTTGGTGAAGTTGAACCGCGCGATCTCGGCGTTCGTGGAGTCGTACATGACGATCGAGCCGCTCTTGCGGTTGTTCGACCGGTCCGACAGCAGGATGCCCTTGTCGCGGATGTCGTTGAACCAGCCCCAGAGCTTGTCCTGCGTCATGTCCGGCGGGGCCATGCGCACGAGCTGCAGGTCGGGGGCCTTGTTCGACTTGCCGAGCGTCTTGACGACCTGGATCTTGCCGTTCGCACCGGCCTGCTCCATGGTCACGACCTCCATCTCGATGTCCAGACCGGACACCGAGCTGAGGATGGAGACGACCGAGCCGTCGATCTCGAGGAAGAAGTTCTGCGAGACGATCGGGTCGTTGTTAATGAGTGCTTCGTTGGGCATCGACGTGCTCCTTCAGTCAGGGACGGGTGCGGTCAGTTCGCGATCTGCTTGTTCTGGCTGATCCGGAAGATCACGAACTCGGCGGGCTTGACGGGCGCGATGCCGACCTCGACGACGAGCCGGCCGGCGTCGATCGACTCCGGGGGGTTGGTCGTCTCGTCGCACTTGACGAAGAACGCCTGGTCGGGCGACGCGCCGAACAGCGCCCCGGCCTGCCACAGCCCACGCAGGTACGCGTTGAGCGTGCGCTTGACGCCCTCCCACAGGGAGACGTCGTTCGGCTCGAAGACGGCCCACTGGGTGCCCTCGAGGATCGTCGACTCGATCATGTTGAACAGGCGACGCACGTTGATGTACTGCCAGTCGGTGTCCGAGGCGAGCGTGCGGGCGCCCCAGATGCGGATGCCGCGCGTGCCGAACGGGCGGATCGCGTTGATGCCGATCGGGTTGAGGATGCCCTGCTCGTTCTGCGTGATCGAGCGCTCGACGTCCAGGACGCCGCGGATCGTGTCGTTGGCCGGGGCCTTCCACACGCCGCGCGACTCGTCGGTCCGTGCCCACACGCCCGCGACGTGACCGGACGGGGGCAGCAGGATCTCGGAGCTGCCGTTGGAGCCGGTCGGGTTCTCGACCTTGATCCACGGGTAGTACAGCGTCGCGAACGCGGAGTCGTACTGCGCGACGTCGCTGCGCCACTCCTTGACCTGCTGCGGCGTGAACCCGGGAGGGGCGTCGAGGATCGCGACGCGGTTGGCGTGCTGCTCGCAGTGCGCGATCAGGCTCGTCTGGACGGCCTTCCACAGGCCCAGGTCGAGCGAGCCGTCGTCCTTGGTGGCCGCGGTGAGCAGGTCGGGGACGACGACGATCGTGACGTCCTCGGCGATCGCCAGGCCGTTGATGCCCGACCGGGCCGACTCCGAGCCGGCGAACTTGCGGCCCGAGACGGCGACGGGCTTCGGGGCAGCCTTCTCGAGCGAGTACTGGCCCGGCTTGAGCAGCTCGAGCTGGCTCGACAGGTCGGTGTCCTGCGCGAGCTTGATCTCCACCTTGACCTTGGTGGACGTCTTGTTGATGACGGTCGCGGCGTCGCGCGGGCCGCCGAGCGTCAGGTCGTCGTAGGTCTCGACGGCCTCGCCGGCCTCGACGATCGTGATGCTGAACGGCGCGGGGCCGTCCTCGTCGTCGGGCGCGTCGGCGGTGCTGACGAGGACCGTGAGGTCGGCGTCGGGCTCGACGGACTCGATCGCGAGCGGCAGGCCGAGCGAGCGGTCGTAGGCCGGGAGCTCGAGGCGGGCCGGCTCACCGGACGGCTCGGCGTTCGGGATCCGCACGACGTACGCCTGCGCGCCGCCGTTGAGGAAGAAGCCGTAGATCGACAGGGGCAGGAGCGCACCCTCGACGAAGCCGCCGTACAGCGACTCGAACTGGGTCCAGCTCGTCACGAGCCGCGGCGCGAGGCCGTTCGGGTCGTTCGGGTCGTCCGTCGGGAACGAGGCGGTGAACCCGACGAACGCGGCGACGGCCGTCGGGGCCGAGGTCAGGACCTTCTGAGTCGAGGGGATCTCCTCGACGTACACGCCAGGGGCTGTGTAGGTGGGCACGGGCCATCCTTCTTTCGGCTGTGGCCCCCGCGTTGGGGTCAGGACACCGGCGCGGGGTGATCGGCAGACGCAGGTGTGTCGTGCCTCGAGGCTAGGAAGCGGGCCCGTACCGGGTCATCGGTAATCGCTACGCAACGTCGCGGAGTCGGGCCCAAGGTCCGTTGCGCGCGCGACCGGGCGAAATTCTGTCCAGCCGACGAGAGCGATGGTCACTTGCCCCCGTCCACAGTCCATGATGAGGACCAAGGTCCTGCTCACCCCGTTGAAAGGCATCGACGTCGTGCCTGCCTCGCCGCGCTCGTCGCGGGCTGTGGCGCGCGACGAGCCCGAGGTCGAGCCGGTCGCACCGGTCGCGGTGAGCCAGCAGGGGTCGACGCCGTTCGCGTCGCGCCACCTCGTCATGCCGGCGTCCCGTCGTGAGGCCGTCGAGCAGCTGCGCGAGTGCCTGCGCGAGGGGCGCAGCGTGCTCGTCGTCGGCGAGGCGGGGGTCGGCAAGACGGCGCTCGCGGCCCGCGCGCTCGAGGGTCTGGTGATCGACGGCCGCGCCCCGTACGTCGTGGCGCTCACGGGCGCGTCCTCCCGGGCCGGGCTGCCGCTGTCGGGGCTCGAGCCGCTGCTCGCCGACGACCTGTTCTCGATCGGCTCGTTCGCGCGGACCGTGCGCGTGCTCGGCCAGTCGCTCGCCGAGCTCGCGGGCGACGCCCCGCTCGTCCTGCGCCTCGACGACGCCCACCTGCTCGACGACGCCTCCGCGCAGGCCCTCGCGTGGGTCGTGCGGCAGCGCACGGTGCTGCTCGTGGCGACCTCGCGCTCGTCGGGTGCCTCGGACTCGCCGTGGCTCGAGCTGTGGAAGGACGACGTGGTCGAGCGCATCGACGTCGCGCCGTTCACGCTCGCGGAGATGGAGCAGTGGCTCGCGGGCGAGCTGGGCGGGCTCCCGACGGCGGACACCGTGCGCCGGATCTGGGGAGAGACGCGCGGCAACGTGTTCCACGCGCGCGAGCTGGTGCGCACGGAGCGCTCCGCGGGCGGGCTGCGCGAGTACGACGGCGTGTGGATGTGGACCGGCCGCGCCACGCCCGGCTCGCGCCTGCTGGAGATCGTCGAGAACGACGTCGCGCGCCTGTCGCCGGACGCGCACCGCGCGCTCGAGGCCGTCGCGCTGCTGTGCCCCGTCCCGCTGCGCCTGCTCCTCGACGTGGTGCCGCGGACCGCGGTCGACGAGCTCACGCACACGGGCGTCGCGACGCTGCGCCCGCAGCCCTCGGCCGGCGGCAGCGAGATCGTCGTCGACCTGGCGCACGCCCTGTACGCCGAGGCGGTGCGCGCGCGGGTGCCCGGAGGCCGTCGGCGCGAGGTGCTCGACCTCGTCGCGGGCTCCACGCACGCGGCGTCGGGCGCCTCGCTCATGCGGTCGGTGATGCTCGCGATGGACTCGGGGATCGTCGTCGGACGCGCGCGGTTCGAAGCCGCGGTCGCGGAGGCGTTCACGCTGCAGCAGCCCGACGTCGTGATCCGGCTCGTGGACCTGGCGCTGCGCACGACGCCCGTGGGCGGCGAGTACTGGGCGTGCCTGATGAACTGGCGCGGCGAGGCCTGGTGGACGCAGAGCGAGCTGGTGCGCGCGGGGCGGGACGCGACCATCGTCATCGAGACGCTGCGCGCCCTGCCCACGCTGGATGCGGCGCTGGTGCGGCGGATGGTCGACGCGGTGCAGATCCTGTCCGCCGCGCTGCACGTCTCGGGGACGGACGTGGACGACGCGCTCGAGATCGCGCGGTCCACCGCGCGCTGGCTCGAGTCGATCGACGCGCCGGGGGACTGGGCCGACGAGCTCGCCGTCACGCGCCTGGTCCGGCTCGGTTGGGCGGGCCGCGCGACGCAGACGCGGGCCGAGGCCCTCGCGATGCTGTCCCGCCCGCGCGTCCCGGCGACCGCGGTGCGGCTCGTCGCCCCGACGGTCGTCGGCCTGGCGGACGCGGGACGGTTCGCCGAGGCGCGCGAGCTCGCCGAGCGCCACCTGCCGGTCGCCGAGGCGCTGGCCGACCGGTACCGGTGGGGCGTCGGCGAGATCTACGTGGTCGACATCCTCACGCGCCTGTGGTCCGGCGACCTGAGCGTGCTGGAGGAGGAGAACCTGCGGACGCTCGACGAGAACCCGGTCGCGATCGACTGGGTCGCGCTGCAGGCCGCCAAGGGCATCGCGGGGATCCTGTTCGGCGCGTGGTCGCAGGCGGCCACCGAGCTGCGCGCCGCGAACGCGCGGCTGCGCGTCAACGACCGCGGCGGGATGATCGCGTTCACCACGGCCGCTGAGGCGCTCGCGGTGGCGGCGAGCGGTGCGACGAACGCCGCGCGGCACCTGCTGGCGTCCGTCGAGGCGACGCCCCTGCGCGCCGCGGCCGCGCTCGAGCCCGAGGTGCGCATGCTCAAGCTCGACGCGCTGGCGTGGCTGCGGGACCCGGGAGTGAAGGTCGAGGCGTCGCTGCTCGCGCAGTGGGCCCGCGACCGGGGTGCCTCACGCGTCGAGCTCGAGGCGCTGCACCGATTCGTCCGCGCCGGCGGACGCTCGCCCGACGTGCTGGAGCGCGTCGCGATCCTGGCGCGCACGGTCGAGGGCGCGCGGGCCGCGGCCGTCGCGGCGCACATCGACGCGATGGTGGGCGACGACGTCGACCTCGCCCGGATCGCGGAGCGGGACCTCAACCGCCGCGGGCTGTGGCTCCCGCCGCTCGAGCCGCCGGTCGCGCTGACGCCGCGCGAGCGCGAGATCGCGTCGCTCGCCGCGGGCGGCATGACGTCCCGCGCGATCGCCGCGCGCCTGACCCTGTCCGTGCGGACGGTGGACTCCCACCTCGCGCGCGTGTTCGCCAAGACCGGCGTGCACTCGCGCGAGGGGCTGGTCGCGGTCCTGCGCTGACCCCGCGTTCCTCGTCGGACCGGCTCGCCGAGTGTCCCGGGACGACGAAGGGGGCGCGGTCCCGACTCTCGTCGGCGCCGCGCCCCCTCGTCGGGCCGTGTCAGCAGAACGCGCTGGGCGTCCAGTTCACGTTGTTCGGACCCTTGTAGTAGGTGACGCCGAACGTGTTCCCGGCTCCGTTCGGGGTGAACGTGTTGCCGTTGCGGTTGGCGTTCCAGGAGTTCTGGATCGACTGGCCGTTCGACGGGTACACCGTCACCGTCCAGCTGCTCGAGCCGGAGACCGTGTAGGTGACGTTGAACCGGTCACCCCACTCCTGGGTCTTGGTCGCGGAGACCGTGCAGGACCCGCCGCCCCCGCCGGGGTTGCCGCCGCCACCGTTGTTGCCGCCGTTGTTCCCACCCGACGAGCCCTCGGACACGGTGATGTTCGACGAGCCGGAGGACTGGTAGCCCTCGGTCGCGAGGATCTGGTAGTTGTGCGAGCCGAGGTTCATGCCCTTGGACGCCCACGCGTCGAAGTGGTTGCCGGCCGTGATGGTGCCGCCGGTCCGCTTCTGCTGCCGCACCGACCAGTACTGGTAGAACGTCGCGGTGCCCTGGATGGAGGGCTGGTTGACGCGCTGGGTGCGGTAGATGTCGTACGTGCCGCCGTCCGAGTTCACGGTGCCCATGTACGAGCCGGTGGGCCGGTAGGTGCCCCAGTTGTCGACGATGTAGTACTCGATCAGCGGGCCGGTGGTCCACCCGTAGAGCGTCAGGTAGGCGTTCCCGGACGGGTTGAACTGGCCGGAGTAGGAGACGGCTCGGCGGGTGCCGGTCTGCCATCCCTTGCCGGCGACGAAGTTGCCCGTGTTGCGCCACGACGTCGAGTAGTTGCCGCCCGAGCCGAGGTCCATCGAGACGGTGCCCTGCGAGTCGGTCCAGAACGAGTAGTAGTACCCGTTGTTGGTCCCGGTCGAGTTCGACGAGATGGCCGACGCGGGCGCCGCGACGGCCAGACCGCCGGCCGTGAGCGCAGCTGCGGCGACGAGGCCGACGACGGACTTGAAGGAGCGGCGACGGTGTCGCGGGGCTCCGATAGTTGCGGACATTCTGCACTCCCTCGTGCGGAATCGTTGACCTTGGTCTGCGACGACCCGTCGTCCTCGGCGGGTCCCCCTGAGCGCCGGCCGGTGGGGGCCGACGCGTGCGGCCTGCGACGAGAAGCTCGCCCGCCAGGCCGTGGCAGAGCGATTCTGTGCGCGGGGGTGGGAGTGGTCAAGATGTCCGAGCATGGGAGTTTCGTTCTCTGAATCGGTTATGTTTCGGAAAGTGCGTATCCGACGGCCGTGCGCCGGTACGCGCCGTCGTCGGGCCGGCCGCGCCTGGTGCGCGGCCGCTGCTCGTCGCGCCTCACGGCCGGGGGCGGTCCGGCACGCGACCATGGGGGACCCACCCGCGGACGACGAACGGAACCACCCCGATGAACCTCGCAGAGCAGCGAGCGCACATCCTCACCGGCGCCATGTACGACGACCTGACCCCCGAGCTGGTGGCCGCCCGCGAGGCGACCGTGCTGCGCACCAACGAGTACAACGCGACGTTCGGCCGCCCGCCGGCTGAGCGCGAGGCGCTGCTCGCGACCCTGCTCGCTGCGGTGGGCACCGGCGTGCACTTCGAGCCCACGTTCCGGTGCGAGTTCGGCTACAACATCACGATCGGCTCGAACTTCTACGCCAACTTCGACTGCGTGATGCTCGACGGCGCGTCCATCACCATCGGCGACAACGTCCTTCTCGGCCCGCGCGTCGGGATCTTCACCTCCAACCACGCCCTCGACCCCGTCGAACGCGTCAACGGCGCCTGCTACGCGAAGCCCGTGACGATCGGCGACAACGTGTGGATCGGCGGTCACGTCACCATCAACCAGGGCGTGACCATCGGCGCCGGCTCCGTCATCGGCTCCGGCAGCGTCGTCACCCGCGACATCCCCCCGGGCGTCATCGCCGCCGGCGTCCCCGCCCGAGTCCTGCGCCCCATCACGTCAGCCGACTCGACCGGCTGGAAGCCGTAACCGCTCCAGCGCGTTCCGCGGCGTTCGTGCTCCAAGGCCGCGCACCCCAGCCGACCATCGAGTCCGACGAGCGTGTCGTCGGCACCGTGGTCGGCGCCACCACCCTCGAGTGCGAGGCCGGCTCGCTGCACGAGCGCGTCGCTGTCTCAGTCGCCGAGGTCGCCGTCTCCGACGACGCGCTCGTCGTCGGCATCCTGCGGGTCCCCACCGACCACGGTCCGCTCCCGTTCTGACCGCACCACTCCGGTAGGCTTCCTGCGTCCTTGCGGTCGCCTACCGCTGCTGCGGGGACTCGCAAGGATCGCCACGGCAGTCACGCAGCCCGAACCGAACTCGGCTCCGCTCGCGCGCTCTGCCAGATCCCGCGCCTGTAGCTCAGGGGATAGAGCACCGCTCTCCTAAAGCGGGTGTCGGCAGTTCGAATCTGCCCAGGCGCACAGAAGTGTTATCGCAGGTCAGGGGCGGGATGGGCGCCGCGACGGCGGCCGGGGCAGTGTCCGATTTGTCGGGCAGTGGTCAGCGTGTGGTCAGCGACTTGTCTCAGGACGTGGACGGCCTGTCTAGGACGCGGACGGACGCCGGCGGACGGGTCGTCACGAGCCGCGACGCCGCATTCCGGCTCGCCCGGAAGAGACTCGAGCGGCCCGGCGGGCCCATCCGCGCTCGCATCGGACGGCGTACGGGCAAATGCCCCGCCGCTAGTGCGACGGGGCATCTGACCATCGGTGGTTGGCTCCGGTACGGGCGCGGCCCGTCCACGGGGGTCCGGGCGCAGGCGAGGCGGTCGCGACGTTCACCGCCCCTGACGCCACTACGGCGGTGCCACCCGCAAGGAGCGCGCGAGCGACGTCGACGCTCGTTGCGGCATCCGCCGCGATGATCCCCTGCGCGACGAAGCCGGCAAGGGCGAGCGCCCAGAGCAGGGCGTGACGGACCGGCGCCAGGCGGGAGTTGAACCCTTGCCCGCACCCAGGCCGCAACCAATCACCACAGAACCATCAACAGTGGATCAGGCCGCGGTATTCCCGGTGCCGCGCGTTACCGGAGCTGGTCGAGGGTCTTGCCGTCCTCCCGGCGCCACGCCGTCCACCCGTTCGCACTGGAACCCGCGACGGCGGAAGCTGCGTCCGACGGAGACCCGTACCGAACTCCGGCGACCTCGAGTTGGCCGTCGGCGAGCACCGTCGCGAAGTGAGTGACCTTCAGGCGAGGCCTGTGCCAGTGCAGCTCGTCTCCCGCCTTGAGGTCGCCGCGCTCGAGGAGAACCGCTAGGGGGCCCCGCGGTGGTCCGACGGGCTCCGGGCTCGCGTCGGCCGCCTGCGAGTCGACGACGACGCGCAGGGTGAGGTCGCCGCCTGGCCGAACGACTCGTCGGACGATCTCCTCGTCGATGTGGATGGTCAACGTCATGATGGTCTCCTGCCTGACAGCCCTGCCGGGCGCTAAGATCGGACGAGATCTGAGCATACAGGAGAGTCCAGGATTGGCAACCTCCCCCTGCCGGGGTCCACCGTGGCGGCTCAAGTGCGGGATGATCGTCGGCGTGGAGGACGCCACCGTCTGGACCTTGATCGCCACAGCGGTGGCGGCGGCCGCTTCCCTCACTGCCATCGTGGTAGGGGTAGACCAACTAACGAGGGCTGCGCGGGACCGGAGGCTCGAAGCGCTCCTCCGGGGCGCGCTGGAGGCGGAAGTCGATGGTGAGCGGCAGAGGGTGATCGCTGACTTACACCGCCTCACTGTCGGCAGATTTGTGGCGCGTGAGGCGGTGCCACTCAAGCTCATGGTGGTGCCAGCGGGAATGATGGCACTCGGAGTGTCCAGCGCCTTCTCGAGCGGCCTCCGCAGCACGACACTCTGGGGTATTGCGGGCGCAGGGTTCCTTGGCTCGACCGGTGTCATCCACCTTGTCCGACTCGCCGCCGAGCGCCATCGGGTGGCGCGCTGCTACCGCGAAGCGATCGTTCCCATCAGAGCCTATACGGACACTCTTGCGCGCATGGAAGGCGGCTCGAGGCTCGAGTTGCTCTATGCGCACCTTCTGGGCTTCTCTGTCGTGTTTCTCGCGGGTGGTGCAGGGTTGCTGGCGGCAAGAGAGGCTGCAACGTGGCTGTCCACCGTCCTAATGGTGCAGGGTCTCATCCTTACTCCGGCGCTTCTCTTGTGGTTCAAGTCCCGGCGTGAGCGAGCTTCACTCCACGAACCCCGGAATCGGGATGGAAGTCTGTCCCCCACGTGGACGTCACCGAGCGACGCCTCCTGACAGGCGACGGAGCCGGTGAGCGGCAGGCTGTGTTCGTAACAACCCGCGCCGCTTGCGCCGATCTGCCCGCGCTCGGCATCGCCGACCATCGGAACGCTTAGGCAGAGTCGCCAGTCGCTGCGGCGGCTCGACGGCTGCTGACGCTCCCACGGACCGTATCGCCGGCAGCCGAGGGGGCCTCCACCGAGGACGCATCCTCTAGCGGCACGGTGCTGGGACTGCCAAGTGGGACGATGGCCGGGTGACTAACGAGCGGACGTCGCTGCCCACGTCGGTGGAGGTAATCGAAGCGCTGAGGGCCGCCGGCTGGCTGCTGGAGCAGGACACCGCGAGCACGCTCGAGCGCGCCGGTTTCTACACTGTCACCGGAAAGGCGTTCCCCGACCCTGACGATCCGACGGTCTCGCGCGAGATCGATGTGCATGCCTACCGACAGCTCTTCCGCAGCGACGAGTTGAGTCTGAGCGTCGGTGTGCGAGTGCTCGCCGAGTGCAAGCAGAGCTCGATGCCCTACGTGGTGGTGGGTGGCCAAGCGTCCGCGTACGAACTGGAACGAGAGCGGCAGGAGCAGCATTTCCGATTTCCGCGGATCGAGACCGGCCGGACGGCAGTAGACGGGGGCGGCCAGCGCCTGCACTACACCCCCGCCAGGGAGTACTTGGGACTCGACCGGCTCCCGGGAAATCCGTGGGAAGGTGGCTTCCTCGGCACTCAGCTGGTGCGGCTAGAGCGGAAGGCAAAGTGGCTTGCGGGGAACGACGGCATCTTCACCTCCCTCGTGTACCCGCTGGCCAAGGCTTTGACGCACTTCCGCGGGCAGTTCAACCGCAGCTCGTACGCGCACCACAAGCCCGGCGCCAGCTGGGCGTCCGTCGACTTCTACTATCCGATTGTGGTCACGTCAGCGGAACTGTTCGCCGTCGACACGAGCGTGACTGAAATTGAGGCAGTCAGGGTGCCGTGGGCGACCGTGACGCGGGAAATCAAATCCTCAAAGATTGACGGCCGGGTCAACATCGATGTCGTCACCGCGAACGCCCTCGAGGAGTACATTGAGAGGGTCAACTCGTTCGGGCGGGCAGTCGCCGAACTCGTCGAAGCCGACCCTCATCGCTTTGTTGCACATGAGGATCATGGCTACACCCGAGAAGGCGCTTCGTAGGGCGCCGCTCAGTCAGAAGAGAGACCCGGAGCCAAGGCGGGCGGCCCCTCGATCGCCCGCGGTGTCTGCATCAGCGGTATCACCGGAAGCCGCTCCATCGCCTGCCAGGTCGCCTCGCTGAACAGGTGCCCGTACAGGTCCATCGTCATCGTCGCGGTGGAGTGCCCAAGGATGACCTGCACCGCCTTCACGTCCGCGCCGGCCGCGATGAGCAGCGACGCGGCGGTGTGCCGCAGGTCGTGGATCGTCGTCCCCTCCACGCCCGCCCGCCGCGTGGCCTCCATCCATCCGGACCGCGCTCGGAAGTTGGTGTTCGTCCACACGCCCCCGCTCGGGCTTGGGAACAGGTATCCGCCCGGCGCGGTGAAGGCGACCCGCGTCCGCACGTACTCGTCCAGCGCCGCCGGCACCGGCACCGTCCGGGTCTGGTGGGTCTTGGTCGGCCCGAACACCGCCCCGCTCGTCCGCTTGGACTGCGTCGCGGCCCGATGCACCCGCACCCCGAGCCCGTGCGGGGTCTGCACGACGTCGTCGACCCGCAGCGCGGCCATCTCCGAGAACCGGCACCCGGTCGTCCCGAGGAATAGCACCACCGGCTGGCACAGCGGCGGCACCGCCATCACCAGCCGGCCGAGCTGCTCGGGCCGCAGCCAGTGCGGTTCGCGCTTGGTTCCCCCGCGCGGCAGTGCCACCATCCGCGCGACGTTCACCGACAGCCGCCGGTCCCGGATCGCGTAGTCGAGCACCAGCCGCATCATCGACAGCGCCCGGCGCCGCGTCGCCGTCGCCAGCCCGCGCGCGGTCAGTGCGGACATCACCCGTTCGACGTCCGCGGCCGAGATCCCGGAGATCGGGTAGGCCCCGATCTCCGGGATCACGTACTTGTCGAGCAGGAACCGCGTGGTCTCCTGGCTGCGCACCGCCAGGTGACCACGCGAGGCCTGCCACTCCTCGGCCAGCGCCGCGAACGTCATCCGCCCGCGCGCCGGATCGATCCACGAGCCGGCATCCAGCTTCGCGAGCTGGTCCGCCTCCCAGCGCTTGGCATCGACCCGGCGCTCGAACGATCGCTGCGCGATGACCCGGCCCTCGAAGAACACCTTCGCGCGCCAGGTCACCTTGCCGGTCGGGTGCGCCCGCCTGGTGACGGACATCAGCGCCGCTTGACCGGCATCGTCGGCTCGCGCTCGACCCACGCCGCCGGGAGGAGGATCACCGTGCCCAGGCGTCGGTACGGGATCTGCTCGTGCTCGACCAGGTGGTACAGCGTCCGGGGCGGCACCCCGAGCACCCGCGCGGCGTCCTTCACGCGGTAGTACTGCCGGGCCGGCGTGGCGGGGACGGTGTGCTGTGCGGTGGTGGTCATGACCTTCTCCTTCTGTTGGGTTGGGTGTGGCGGTGGTCAGCGACCGAGCACCGGTCCATCGGCGGACGACGGCGGCGGCGCGGTCAAGCGATACGGCGCAGGCTGTGGAGGCCAGGGGTGCCGCGGTTGCTGTGGATGCACGGGCGGCACGATGGGCGCAGCGCGGCCGGGGTGGTAGGCCTCCCAGGTCTCGGTGGCGCTGGGCTCGGCGTCGCTGGTGGCGAGGATCTGCTCGAGCACCTCGCGGCCCGACGACGGTGCGTGGCTGGGGAGGCACTCCGGCTCGCCCTGGTCGATGACGACGTAGGCGCGGTTGGTGTGGCGGCCGCGGCTCATCGCGACGTAGACGTCTTCGCGGCCCATGCCGGGGGTGGCGATGGTGTGGGTCTCGTCGACGGTCATGCCCTGGGTGCGGGCGATGGTCGTGGCGTAGCCAAGTTCGACGTGGTCGGCGACGTAGTCGGCCGGGAGCCGGACGGTGGCCGCGTCGGTGTGGCCGGCGGGGCGTACGCGGAGGGATCCGTCGGGCAGGACGGCGGTGACGTCCCAGAGGGCGCCGTTGCGGACGAACCCGTCGGCGGTGTTGAGGCGGCGGTGGTTGCGGCGGGTGACGATGCGGTCGCCGACGCCGGCCGTCAGCCCGTCATGGAGGGCGACGCCCGTGGGGGCCGCGGTCCCGGTAGTGATGCGGTCGACGCGGATGCGGGCGTTGAGCTCGCGGACGGTCCGGTTGTCGACCGCCTGTAGCACCGCGACCCGGCCTTGCTGGCTGGCGGTGGTGACGGCCTCGATGGCGGTGTCGAGCATCGCGTCGTGGCCACCGGAGGTGATGGCGCCGTGTGCCTCGTAGGCGTCGAGCGCGGTCGGTGGGCCCGGCGGAGTTCGAGGCTGGCCCGCGCCTCCCAGGGGTTGGCGAAGCGCCAGAGGCTGGTGAGCTCGGCGGTGGGTCCGCGGCGGGCGAGCATCCCGAACGCGCCGCCGGCGTCGACGGACCCGCGTTGCAGGTGGTCGCCGACCAGCAGCACCTTCGCCGTGGCGGCGCGTGCCTGCTCGACGAGCGCGGCGAGGGTGCGGGTGTCGGCGAGGGAGGCCTCGTCGACGATGACCAGCTGGCCGGGGGAGAAGCGCCACTGGTCCTGCTCGGCGCGCAGCCGCCAATGCTCCTCGTTGGCCGCGCGCTGCTCCCGGTAGTCGCGGCTGGCCTTGCGGGCGACGGCGTCGGCGTAGCGCAGGGCACGGCTCGTGGCACCGTCGCCGGTCGACTCATGCAGCCACTTCGCCGTGGTCTCGCACGGCACCCCGAGCGACTCCGCCAGCGCCCGGGCCGCGGTCGCCGAAGGCGCCAGCCCGACGACCGACCCGATGCCGTGCCGCCAGAACGAGGTGAGCGCCGCGAGGGTCGTGGTCTTGCCCGACCCAGCCGGCCCGACCAGTACGTCGAGCAGACGCCCGGAGGTGATGACGGCCTCGGCGGCCGCACGCTGGTCGGGGGCGAGGGCGCCGAGGTGGTGCTCGGTGCGCAGCGGGATGGCGCCGAGCATCTCCGCCGGCCGGTGCGGTGCGCCGGTGGTCTCTGCGGCGTCGATGAGCGCCTTCTCCGCCCCGAGGAGCTCGGTGGAGGTGAACAGCGACTCCCCGACCCGCCGCGTCATCGGGTCGCGGTTGTCGTCCAGGTGCACGCACGCCGCCGCCGCGTCGGTCGTGATCTCGTTGAGCAGCGCCCGCCGCTCGGCCGGCGACGCCATCCGCAGCAGCTTCGAAGTGCGGACAGCCGCGGCGCCGAGGTTCCACGTCGTCCACACCGATCGCCGCGTCGACACGTCGTCGAGCACCTGGGCGACCATCGCCGCCCGGACCTCCGGGCCGACGTCGTGGGCGTGCAGCGCCCGGCCGTAGGTGCCGGCCAACGCCTGGGCGGCCAGGTCGCGCGGCTCGAGCCCGGTGAGCGCCCGGGCGCGGTTCGCCCAGTCCGCCAACAGGTCCGCGAGCGGGCGGACCGTCTTCGGCGGTCGCGTCGCGCGGGTCAGGTGTTGGCGTGCCCGGGTCGTCTCCACGCGGGTCGGCGCGCGGCCGTGGGTGCTCTCGAACTGGGCGAGCCACTCCTGCTCGGCGCAGTGGATCGCCTCGGCCCGCGTCGAGAAGTGCGCGAGGAGGTCCTCGCCGATGCCGTCGACCTCGAACGCGGGGTTACGTCGCGGGCCGCGGTCGCGCATCGACCACTCCACCGGCAGCCGCCGCGCCACTTCGTCCGCCAGGAACGCGTCATAGAGCTCGGACACGGTGACGACCGCGGCGTGCACCGTGCGCCCGTCGAGGCTGCGCCAGGTGCCGTCGGGGCCCTGGACCTTGTTGGCGATGACGACGTGCGTGTGCAGGTTCGGGTCGCCGGCCCGGGTGTCCCAGTGGTCGAACGCCGCGGCGACCATCCCGCGGGTGCGGACCTGATGACGCCCCGCGTCGCCGATGCGCGTGCGGATGACGCGCTGCTCGACGAACTCCAGCGATGACGCGAGCGCCGCCCGGTGCGCGTCATGGACGATGACGCGGGTAGCGTCATCGGCCAGCGCCCACAGCACCGACACCGACTTCGGTGCCGTGAACGTCAGGTCGTAGCCGACGACCGCGTGACGCTTCCCGTCATCGAACCGGCTATAGGGCCGGCCGAGCGCGTCATCGGTGAGCGGGTCGACCCCGTCGCGGAAGACGGCCGTCATCGCCGCCTCGGTCACCACGTCGCCCGGCCGGAGCCGACGCGTGGCGTCACCGAGGCCGGCCAGCCCTTCGCCGAACCAGCGGCCCGCCGGGTTTCCGGTCTGCTCGTAGTACGCGGTCAGCGATGCCCCGGCGTCGAGCCCAGCGTCGCCCGCGGCCACGTGCCGGGTGAGGTAGGCGTACCCGTCCCCAGCCGTCAGCTTGTGCATCGACATCACCGGCTCCACCTCCCTCGCGGCCCCGTCGCTACCTGCAGGTGTGCGGCAGCAGGGGAGAAGATGCGCACCTGCCGCCGCGACGGCGTTCAGGAAGAGGTGTGCCAGGGAACCGACCAACCTGGCGCCGGGCCGGGAGGTTCGGGAACGCGACGCCATGCGCCCAAGCGGCAACACTCGGACGATGACGACCTCAGGCGGCTACGAAACGGCAGTAGGGCGCCAGTGCGGGGGCGTCCTTGGGCCCTACTCCCGGCTCATGCGGCCGGGAAAGCCTGTGCGAGGGCTCGGTGAACCGTCTCGACGTCCGCCTCGCTCATCCCGCCCGGCGCGATGAGGCGCTCGGCGAGCTTCTTGGGCCATACGACGGCGACGTCGGCGATGACGAACGATCCGCCGATGAGGGGCCAATCGGCCTCGATGAAGCACAGGGTGCCGTGCACGGGCACGTCCGTCAGTGTCGCGGCATCTAGTGCGGACCGGACGAGACCCACCTGCTTGTGGACACCCTCGACCAGGCGGGTGCAGTCGCGCGAGCCGACGAGGAGCTTCTCCACGCGCGGTCGCAGCAGCCCGCCCTCGACGCGAAGGGACGGCCGGCCCTTGTAGCGCTTGGCGTCAACGACGTGAACCCCCGTGGGCCCGACGGCGATGTGGTCGATGTTCGCCCTTGTCCCGGGGATGCGGCGGTCGTGGAGGAGGCGGACACCCTTCTGCGTGAGATCGGCGAGCCGCGCACCCAGCAGCTCCTCCCCGCGGGCACCGCTGGCCCAGGCCGTCGTGCTCTGAGGCTCGTCGGTGAGCGCGAGGATGAGGCCACCAAGCCGAGGGTGCGCTTCGCGGATCCGAGCCTCGCGCTTCGCTGACCGACGTTCGTACTCGCGTCGAGCGGAGGAGCCCGCCGCCCCCGTCTCGATGTCATCCAGGGTGGGTGCCGGCGTCGGGTCCAGAGGCGGCGCCACCGAGGGCACTGGTTCGTCCGACTCGATGCATGCGAGACAGCGGACGGTCTTCGTGGCCTTGTAGTACGCCGCGCGGGTCCCGGACTCGAGTTCTGCGCCGCACCCTGCGCAGGTGCCCGCGTAGCGCAGGCGCATGACCTTGGCGTGGGTGACGGCGTCCCCGCCGGACGTGGTCGTCATGCTCTTCTATCGGCGGCAAGGCGCTGATTCACAAGATCGGTCGCGGAGGAAGCCTGCGCGTGGATGTCACCTCGTGGACCGCGGCATGCCGTCTTCGACGCCTTCAGAGCCGATGACGGACGCTGACTCTTCTTGCATCGGCGATGCGTGGTGCCCGGGCCGCGCAATGGCTGCGCGTGAGCGGAGCCTGTGGAAGGTCGACATGACGGTAGCGCCCTGCGCACATCAGAAGGCGCGTCGCCGGTCATGCTCCGGTCGTGCGCTCACCGATACCCGGCGTCGAGCGCCACCGAGTCCTCGACTCGACAGTGGAGCTAGGCAGGCCGTCGGGGCGCCCGCGAGGGAGGTAGGGCCCTGTGCCCGAGCACATTCGCGGATAGACCAGGGAAGTCACTTGGCGGTGCGGCGAGGCCTTCTATGCTGGCCAGACTGCCCGGCTCTTGGCCGAGAGGCGTGGCGTGCTCCGACAGAGCGACTTCGACCGGCGTGCCAAGGAGGGCCCGTGACCCCGCAACGCGGCGCCGCCGAGGTCCGCCTTCGTGACATTCGAGCGCATGACGGCAGCCAGGCGCGGGCATGGGAGGAGCTGGCCTACCAACTGCGGCCACCCGTCGGGGAGGACCATGTCGAGACGCGGAAGACGCGCGCACCGGATGCCGGCGTCGAGTGGTACGAGGTGTATGCGGACGGGCACCAGGAGGGATTCCAGGCCAAGTTCCACGCCAACCTATCGGACGCACTCGGAGGCATGCGGGAATCCGTGGCAGCGGTGTGCGCCAAGCGCCCAGACCTGACGAAGCTGACCTTCGTCGTTCCTTACGACTTCACGGACACAGGCATTGCGGCCGTGAAGACGGACCAAGATCGCTGGGACGATGCCGTCGCCAGGTGGCGGGCTGACGTCCCGGGCGCAGCTCGCCTCGAGTTTGCGACACTTCGCGCGGGAGATCTCACCGCGAAACTGACGCTCAAGGAACACGCAGGTCGTCGCGAGTACTGGTTCGGTGGGCTCGAAATCACCGACGACTGGCTGAAGGACCGGTTCGCAGAAACAGTCCGTGTTGCGGGCGCGCGCTACACGCCGGAAGCCGACTCGCCCTCCTCAGTAAACTTGATCCTCGACGCCGTATCGAACGGTCCGACATTTACCGCAGAAATCAGATCACTCCTCAACCGCGCCCGTGACGCCTGCAGGCAGGACACCGGCATGTGGGGCAACGAGGTAGACGCGGCAGGACAGCTCCTTGATGCCCTCGACCGCGCCGGGGAGGCGTCATTCGGCGGCACGGACGGTGGTGATGAACTGCTGCCCCGCGGCGCGGCGGACCTTGCGTCCATCCAAGCAAGCGCTCGCGGGCTCCTCGATCTGGCGCATGGGGCAGCCCAGGGCGCGGCGTGGCGACGGTCGACGAACCTGGACGCGGCCACCTCTGCTGTCCAAGCCCTCCTTGCCCTCGCCACGAGTAGTGCGGCCAAGGCGCTGACACAGCGAGGGTTCGCTCTTGTCGGTCCCGCGGGCCAAGGCAAGACCCACGCCCTAATGCGTGCGGTCGACGACTGCCTGCAGCGCGGAGTGCCGGCACTGGCCATCCTCGGCCAGCGGCTAAGCGACAAGAACTGGTGGCCAGCGATCGCGGAGACGCTCGACGGAACGGTTGTCGGCAGCGACGAGTTCCTTCTGGCACTCGACTCCATGGCCGAGGCGCGTGGGTGCCGCGCGCTCGTCGTAATCGACGCGATCAATGAATCCCAAGCAGCGAAGCGTTGGCGGCACGAACTGCCGGCCATGCTGGCCCAGTTCAGTAAGTACCAGAACCTCGCCCTCGTCATATCCTACCGAACCGACTATCGCGACGTGATCGGCGCACCAGACTCGCTTCTCAAGATCCGACACCCCGGCCTGTCCGGGAATGAAGCCGGTGCTCTAGCAGCTTACTGCAAGCTATTTGGCGTTCAGGTGCCTTCGAGTGGCCTCTATGAGCCCGCCCTGAGCAGCCCGCTATTCCTCCGCATGTATTGCGAGGTGCTCGCGGATGATCCAGCGCGCGGCGGGAGGACATATCCGCGCTCAGAACTCTTCGAGCTCTACGCCCGGGTGATTGGCAGGCGAGTCACGGCCAAGCTCGACCTGCCACCGACCAGCCGAATCGTCTCGGACGCTCTGACATGCGTCGCAGATCGAATTCTGGCCAACAACGGCCTTCCCGTTCCGCGCGAGTCCCTCGAGCGAGAAGTGGACGCCCTCCTTCAAGGTCGGACGTGGCCAACCACGCTCTTCCAGCAACTGGCGAGCGAAGGCCTAATCGAACTACGGCCCCTGTATGACGGAACCGAGTCTGTAGCGTTCCCGTTCCAGGCGTATTCTGAGCACCTGCTTGCCAACCGCCTCCTAGCTTCGGTCGATACCGAGTCGAGGCGGGGGATCTACCGTGCGCTTCCCTTCCTCAGTAATTCGAAGAAGCGGAGAGCGCTCGCCAAGCGTGTCACCGCGTCGCCCTGGTCTTGGCGATCGCTTGCGGTCACCCTTCCAGAGACGAGGCGCATCGAGCTCGTCGACGTCTTGCCGAAGACCGATGACTTCAGGCTTCACGAGGCGATGCGAGAGAGCCTCACCGGTCGGGCCCCGTCGGCGTTCGGCGCGAGAGCGCTAAGCCTCCTCCGGCAAAGCTTCCATGAAGACCCGGATGTCGAGAATGGCACGGTTGATGCCGTCCTCGCGCTCGCGCCACGAGCAGGCCATCCAGGGAATGCTGACTGGCTCCATTCGGAACTGGTCCGGCTAACGATGGCCGAGAGAGACGCCTCCTGGACGATCGCGACCTTCCGGGTGGACGAGCTCTCCGATTCATATCATCGGTTGACGCGCTGGGCCGAGGACCTAGCGGAAGCCGCCAATGTGGAGGAGGCGCGGCTTGCAGCTGTCGCGTTGATGTGGCTGCTGACCTCGCCGAACCGGTTCCTACGAGACGGTGCCTCGAAGAGCCTGGTGAAGTTGCTTTCATGCCACTTGGCGGTCGGCCGGGCTCTCATCCAGCTCGCACGTGAGGCGGACGATCCGTACGTCCAGGAGCGCCTGCTCACCGTCGCATATGGTGCGCTCCTTGTCGGCGGTGACGGTGACCTCGAGGGCGCTCGTTCGCTGCTCGGCGAGGTCGCGGCGTGGCGTGGCGCCGGGCTGCCGGTCGATGTCCTCGCTCGGGATTCTGCGCGAGGCATCGCGTCTTGGTGCGCGTCTCGTGGGTTGATGGGAGGCGACTCGCTGCAAGCGTTTGAGCCCCCATACGGCGCCGCGCCGCCCGAAGAGCCGCCGACGCGTAAGGAGCTAGAAGGAGCGTTCGGTCCGATCAAGGACGAGGCGGGCAATTACACTGATTGGCGGGCCGCGGCGATTCTTCACTCATGTCTTGACTGGTATGGCGACTTCAACAAGTACGTCGTGAAGAGCGATGTCGAGTTCTTCAGCTGGCACCCGCTACCGGGCCCCGCCCCGACCGCAAGGGATCACGAGAGTCCGCTCGACGAGGTTGATGTCAACTGGGCTGGGAGATGGATCGCAAGCCGAGCCATCTCGCTTGGCTGGACGCCCCAGCGCTTCGAGGATTTTGAAAGCCGTCACGACCTTAGGCGTGGGCGAGACGCGCACAAAGCCGAGCGTTTCGGAAAGAAGTACCAATGGATTGCTCACAGGGAGCTTCTCGCGCGGCTGGCGGACAATTTTCATCCCTCATTCGAGATGTGGAAGACCACCCAGGACGTCTACCAGGGTCCGTGGGTCTGGTTCGGGCGTGACTTCGACCCTTCGCTCCCTCCGAGCGTGACCAGCGGCGACTCCCGAGTCTGCCGAGTTGCTCGCGACGAGACGGCCGGTTGGGCGTTTCTACGTCGCCCGGACATGGACGTCAGCGCGGCACCCGATGAATGGGTGGCCATGACCGACGACCTACCGTCGGCAGCATCCATGTTCTCCTGTGTTGACCCTGCCGGGCGTAAATGGATTGCGGTGCAGCGATATTCCACATGGGACCGAGACAATGCGCAGAGGACCGGGATCTCGAAGCGCGAGCGAGATGTCTTCTTCCTGCAGTTCTCGTGGCTTGTTCGACGGGGTCAGGGAGCTCGGCTCTTCGAGATAATCGAGGCGAGGGGTCTCTCGGGCCGTTGGATGCCCGACTCGAGTCGCGTTCACCAGCAGTACCTGGGCGAGACGGCGTCGGCGCCAATTGTCGCGACGGCCGCGGTCGAACTCGGCGAGACTGCGGACATTCCGAAGCCCTTGCGAGGTGTCGGCATCCGACCGAGAGTCGCAGTCGAGCAGTTCTTGTGGGAAGGCAGCGGTCTTGACTGCTCCATCGATGATTCGGTCGACTTCTACGCCCCCGCTCCGGAACTGCTAGGTAGTGCGCGATGGGTGGGTCACCAGGCGGCATGGTCTGTCGACGGTGCGGTGGTTGCACGAGCGATCGAGTGGCCGAATGGAGGGAACGAACAGTCTGTGCTCGTAGTCGACGCTGAGTGGTTGGCCAGCAGGCTGCGCGATCTCGACTCCGACCTAGTTGTCGGTACTCTTAGTGAACGTCACGCCCTTCCGCTGGACGACGATGACTTTAGGTACATGGCCTTCTCTGATGTCTGCTACGTGGCTCTCTTGGCAAGCGACGGGGAAGCTCGCAAGGTCGGGCCTCTCCTCAAGGTTCGACGCCACGTGGACGAGGATCCGCTTCGGGCTACCGGAACGGGGAGTGAGGCTGTGCCAGATGAGCCGCTCGATCCGGGCTGGATTCCCTAGCGCGCGAGAGCTGTCCGCTGGAGCGAGGCGCGACTCGCGGCCCGGCTGAAATAGCCTGGCGTGTCATCCTCAGGCGCGTGAGCGCGACGGCCCCAGGCGTGAGGTACCTGGGTGCCTTGCCTGAGCTGTGGTCCGCGTGTGGTCAGCGAGACCCCCGGAACGGGGTCACCGCACGAACTACCCGCATGTATTTCCGCAGGTCAGCGCGTTATCCACAGGCCAAGATCGAACTCCTAGAGCGGGTGTCGGTAGGTGGATCTGCCCAGGCGCACAGAGCGCTCATGCGGGTCACGCACTTCTCGAGAAGGTCCTCGGAGGAACAGCTAGTGACGGGATATCTGCTGTGCGTACTGGTCGAGCACGTTCAGGATCCCTGAGTGCTGCCAGATGCGGTTGCGCTTCATTCCCGTGCGTTCGGTCAGGACCCCGGCGTCGGTGAGTTGCGCCAGCGCTCGCTGCGCGGCGACCTCGTTCGTCCCGAGGCGGTCGACCAGCAGTCGCGCGTTGACCACCGGGTTCGAGACCAGCAGGGGAACGACCCGCCAGGCGGAGGCCTGCGACCGCAGCCGGCGAGCCGTCAGGGCGTCGCGGGCTGCGTCGACCTGAGCGGCCAGGTCGTCGACGAGTCTCTCGCCGGTGAAGGCGGCGTATCGGCCCGCGCGGGTGAACTGCTCGACGATGGGCCGGGCGTCGCCGCTGCGATAGGCGCCGAGCGCGGAGAAGTACGCCTCGGTGTCCGTCAGGAGCCCGGCCGACACGGGCGCCGTCGTGCGGGTCATGACGCCCTTGCCGCGCAGGATCGCGTGGACCAGCGCCCGCCCGGTGCGGCCGTTGCCGTCGGCGAACGGGTGGATGGTCTCGAACTGCGCGTGTGCGATGGCGGCCTGGACGATGACGGGCACGTCGTCGCGAGCCAAGTACTGGACCAGGTCGTCCATCGCCTGGGGCACCTGCTCGGCCTGGGGCGCGACGTGCGACGCGCCCCGCGGGCTGATCCTGCTCCGGCCGACCCAGACCAGCTCGTCGCGGTACTTGCCGGCGTGGTCTTCCCAACCCCGTTGCCGGCCCAACAGCCGGGCGTGCATCGCGAGGATGGCGGTCTCGTCGAGGCGGTCGGCGAGGGCGAGCGCGGCCTCCATCGTGCGGACGTTGGCAACGACGATCTTCGCGTTCTCGCTGCCGGCCTGGTCGATCTCGGCCAGGGCGAGCTGGCGGGCGCCGACCGTGAGGTTCTCGATCTGCGACGACGAGGCCGACTCGGTGCGCAGCAGGATTGACGACATCGGGCCGAGCGTCGGGCTCTCGGCGCCGAGCTCCGCGCTCGCGTACAGGTCGAACCGTGCGAGCGCCGCGGTCGCCTCGTCGACGTCGGCCCCCAGGTCCGAGGGGATCGTCACGGCGTGGTCGGCGATCCGCGCGGGCACGCTCGACTCGTACGGGCCCGAGGCGCTCGAGAGCTGGGCGCGCGAGCTCATGCCGTCGGTCTGCGCGAGCCAGGTGTGCGACTCCTGCGCGATCGCGGGAACCGCGAGGGGCTCAGCTTCCGTTGCCACATCCCCACTGTACTTACAATTTTAGCAAAAGTGTTAGTAAGGACTGTCGCTCTCTCACGTCAGGCTCAGGGCTCGCCGCTCGCTCGAGCTCTGGAGCCCGAACGGGTGGCTCGAACAACGGCACGCCAATCCGACGGGAGGACCTGCGACTCTTCATGGATGGCACTCTTCCGACGCTCGCCAAAGCCCGCAGCGGCGACGCCACCGGCGGCTGACGACCTCGCGACTCTGCTGCTGGAGGGCGAGGACATGCTCGACCGACTGGCGGCGGCACATAGAGATCGGTGGGGCGCCGGATCGGCTGACTCATGGGCGGTCGACCTGAGCGCAGGCACCATCGCGTGGACGTTCGCCGACAAGCGCGTCGTCGCACCCGTGCAGATCCTGGGCAGCTACGTCCAGTCATCGGGCTCGTGGCGGTGGGCCTGGTCGAACGAGGGGATCCCCGTGCGGGTCCGGGCGGACGCGGACCGGCTCCGTTCGTGGGGCGAGGCCGGCGGTCATGCGGCATTCACGGCAGCGGAGCTCCAGGTGGACGAGCAGACCGCGATGACCTTGGCGGCGATCGCTGTCCGGGTCACGAGAGCGACCGGGTTCTACCGGGGTGATCACGGGGCGATCCCCTACATGACGTTCGGGGCAGTGACCATTGAGCCCAACGATGGTGCGCCGTCCACCTTCACCGTCAGCATCCCCGCGTAGGGGGCTCGCCGGGCAGTTACCAGCGTGCGGCGGAGGAGCTGTTGGCCTTGCTCGACGACGACGAGCTGGTCACGCTGGCCCAGATGCTGTGGAAGCTCAGTGCCGGACCTGCGGCCACCGCCGGGGGGCGGGTGACGCGGATTCAGAGCGCCAAGTCACTCGACGGGTGCGATGCGAGGGAGGGAATGTGCGGCTGACGTCGTCTGACGGCGCGTGGGTCGAACTGCGCCCGGTGCGGTACCAGTCCGGACGGGGGAGGCCGCAGGCGGACGGCGGTTTCGACTTCGACGGCAACTGGGTGGTGATCGACGGCCACGTGCGCACCGCGGAAGGGGTCGAGTACTCGTTCCGTGACCCGTGCCTGCTCACCGATGACCTGCGGGAGATCTCGGGGTGGCTGAAGGCGGTCGCCGATCGTCGCGTGCCACCGACTCCATGGCCCGCGGACGAGGCGTCACTGTTGGCATTCACCGAGCCGAACATCGCCTTCAGCGTCCACGCCGACGTGGGGCGCGACATCCGGCTCAGAGTCCACCTCTCGCTTGAAGCCGGCCCACCATCGCGGGGATCGGACCGGCCCGGGCTCTATGAGTACTTCGTCGATCTCAGCCTGACGCCCGACTGCCTCGGCACAGCCGCGGAGGCGTGGGACATGGAGATCGCCGCATTTCCGCGACGGTAGCTGAGGCGACCGAAGCGTCGACTCGGGGTTGGCGCTGGAAGCTGGGCAGGCGGGCGAGGTGCTGCACCAACTCGGGCTCGGCACAGGAGCTGGGAGGTGAACGCGGGGCGGCGCTGCAGGCTGGTGGGTGAAACGCCCGTGAGCGTTGGGGCTCGTCGTGCGCGGCGGCGGTACGCTGCGCGTGGTGTGGTGATCGGGCAGGGCGATGAGTCCGCCCAGCGGTGATCCACCGAGGTGCGCCAGGTGGCGTGTCTCTCTCGGCATGAGCGCGGCCCTGTGGGCGGCGCAGGCTGGCTGCCGCGCTGTGACCCGGCGCCCGTTTCTGGGGCGCCCCGGCACACGTGGCCTTCGTCAGTGGGCTGACACGGCGTCGACCCGATCTCGGGCGACTGCGGCACGGCGTGCCGCACCGCGGTTGCGGTGTGGCCGCTCGAAGGAGGAGATGTGGCACGTCCCAGCGGGCAGCGCGGGTCCGGTCGTGCGCGCACGGACTCCGGTGGGCAGCGTCGTCGTGCCCCCTCGCGTCCCGCTGAGAAGGAGCTGATCCCGGTCCTCGCCGAGGTCGCCCGTGACGTGGACCGGGCGGTGCAGAAGCCGCCGACGCGCCCCGTGGTGCGCACGAAGTTCCAGGTCGTGGCGCTGCTGGTGCGCGAGGAGCGCGCGCGGGTCATGGCGGACACGGAGATGGGTGGCGCGCGGCGCACCGAGCAGCTGAAGCGGCTGGACGGGGTCGCGACGATGCTCGCGAAGACCGCGGCCCGCGACACGTCCCTGCTGGCGCTGCTCGCCGACGACGCCCGGGTCACCGACGCGGCGCGTGCGTTCAAGGCGACGGTGATGCGCGCGGGCGGGATGGAGCCGCCCGACGAGCCGGAGCCCACCCCGCCGCCCGCACCGACGCCCACCGCCAACAACCAGGTGGTGCCGCGCTCGGTGATCTCCCGGCAGCTCGCGAACCCCTTCCTGGCGCCGGACTTCGAGGCCGCGGCCGAGCGGTCCGCGGCGCGGGCCCGGCGACTGGCCGGGTGGGAGCTGCTCGAGCCGCTGTTCCGGTCCTTCGAGTACGCCGCGACGGGTCAGCCCGCGTGCATGGCGCTGCCCGAGCCGCGGCCGGTGCCGCTGCCGGCGGGCCGTGAGCTGATGCCGCACCAGGCACAGGTGGTCGCGGCCACGTCGCGCGGGCACCGCACGTTCCTGCTCGCCGACGAGCCCGGGCTCGGCAAGACCGCGCAGGCCCTCCTGGCCGCGCAGGCCGCCGACGCCTACCCGCTGCTCGTCGTCGTCCCCAACGTGGTGAAGACCAACTGGGCGCACGAGGTCTCGCTGTGGACGCCGTTCCGCCGGGCCACCGTGGTCCACGGCGACGGTGAGCACGTCGACGCGTTCGCCGACGTCGTGATCGTCAACTACGAGATCCTCGACCGGCACGTGGGCTGGCTCGGGGACTTCGGGTTCCGCGGGATGGTCGTCGACGAGGCGCACTTCATCAAGAACAAGTCCTCGCAGCGCTCCCAGCACGTGCTGAACCTGTCCGAGCGGATCCGCACCCGCACGGCCCGGCCGCTGCTGATGGCCCTCACCGGCACGCCGCTGATCAACGACATCGAGGACTTCCGGGCGATCTGGCAGTTCCTCGGTTGGATCGACGACGCCAAGCCGCTCGGCAAGCTGATGACCGCGCTCGAGGAGACCGGCCTGACGCCCGCGGACCCCGGCTTCTACGCCGCGGCGCGCGCCAGCGTGATCGACATGGGCATCGTGCGACGCCGCAAGGCGGACGTGGTGGCGGACATCCCCGCCCGCCGGGTCGCGGACCTGCCGGTCGAGCTCGACGGCGCCGTCGGCCGGTCCATCCGCGCCGCCGAGGAGGCGCTCACCAACCGGCTCGTCCAGCGCTACCGGGCGGCGATCGAGAACCGCGGCGACGGCGCGATCGTGGGCGGGATGATCGACCACGACCTCGTCCGACGAGTGGCGGCCGGCGAGCTCAAGGACTCCAGCTCGAAGGCCAGCGGCGAGAACGTGTTCACGATGGTCCGCCGGATCGGGCAGGCCAAGGCCGGGCTGGCCGCGGACTACGCCGCGCAGCTCGCGCGCAACGTCGGCAAGGTGGTGTTCTTCGCCAAGCACGTCGACGTCATGGACCTGGCCGAGCAGACGTTCGCGGACCGCGGCATCCGCTACGCCTCGATCCGCGGCGAGCAGACGCCCAAGGCCCGCGAGAAGGCGATCACGTCGTTCACCGAGGACCCCGAGGTCGAGATCGTCGTGTGCTCGCTCCTGGCCGCAGGCGTGGGGCTGAACCTGCAGGTCGCGTCCAACCTGGTGCTCGCCGAGCTGTCCTGGACCGACGCCGAGCAGACGCAGGCGATCGACCGCATCCACCGCATCGGCCAGTCCGAGCCGGTCACCGCGTGGCGGATCATCGCCGCACAGACCATCGACGCCAAGATCGCCGAGCTGATCGACAGCAAGTCGGCCCTCGCGGCCCGGGCGCTGGACGGCGCCGACGACGAGGACGCCTCGTCGTCCACGGACGTCCAGCTCGAGACGCTCGTCAGCCTGCTCACCGACGCGCTCACCACCGACACGGTGATCTGACCCGCGCACGCTCGATCTCATCCTGCGGCGGGCAGGGTGCTCGCGGGTCGCGGGTGCTGCCAGAGTGAGGCATGCCGCGTGCGGGAGTCGTCGAGTTCCGGCTGTGGCCGCCGGTCGCGATCGGGGTGCCGCTGCTCGTCGGCTGGCTCGTGACCGCCGTCGCGGGTGACCCGGTGACGCTCGGCGGCTGGCGGATCCTCGTCGGCTGGGCGCTGGTCGTGGAGTTCGCGGCGTGGAACGGCTGGGCGTTGTGGCTGTTCCGTCGCCACCGCACGGGCCTCCTGCCCGGCCAGGAGACGCGCGCGATGCTCGACGACGGCCCGTTCGGCATCTCCCGCAACCCGCTGTACGTCGGCCTGCTCGGCCTCTACGTCGGCCTGGCGCTGCTGGTCCCGACGTTCTGGGGACTCGCCCTGTTCCCGGCTGCGGTGCTGCTGGTCCTGTGGGGCGCGATCCTCCCGGAGGAGCGGTTCCTGCACGAGGCCTTCGGCCCGCCGTACGACGACTACCGCCGCCGGGTGCCCCGCTGGCTGGGACCCCGCCGACGCTGACGACCGGGTGAGGCTCGGGCGTCGGCCGCGTCAGAGCGCGTTCGTGACGCGGAGCATGTGCGCGTCGACCGCCGGGAGCAGCCGTCGACGTAGCTCGTTGGCGGCGCCGTCCTCGTCGTCGACGCCCGACAGCGCGCCCCGGATCGCACCCGGGATGGAGTCCGCGAACCAGGCCGCCCGGTCGATCACGTCCTGCGCACTCAACCCGATCTCGTCGGCGAACCGCGTCCATTCTTCGCGGCCGATCCGGTCGATGCGGAACTCGCCTCCGACGCTCATCGACAGGACCCTGTCCGCAGGGCTGTCGTAGGCCAGACCGGTGGCCACGTCGTACAACGGCGCGAGCTCGACCTGCCCGCCCGCGAGCAGGAGTGCGTAGTTGCGGGCGTGGGCGTCTGGGGCGGCGACCACCGTGTTGAAGATGACCGCGTCCACGAACCGCTGCGCGTTGCGCTCCGCCTGGGTCCTGTTCCACGCGCTCTCGCGCAGCAGGTGAAGGATCTCGCGGACACCGGGTCCGCCGTACTCCTCGTACTTCTGCGAACGCCCGAGCGCCTGGCACACGTCCTCCTGGTGGACGCGTGTGAGGCCTGCGGCGTCGCGACGCCGGTCGAACCGCGTGACGATGACGGCGGGTTCAGTCTTGAACTCGACGTAGTCGGTGTCGGCTACGTCGAGCCCACACGCGGCGGCCGCACGCATCGTCACGTGCTCGACGAGCGCCTGGTACGCGAGCTGGCGGATCCCCGGTTTGAGGATGTGGCTGGTCGCCTCCGCACCCTTGGCCTCGAACCATCGTCCGCCCTCCCTGCGGAGGGCGAGCTTGTTCTGGGCTCCGCCGAGCGACCAGTGCTCGCCCGGCATCGTCCAGGAGGTTTCCTCGCTCATGCGGAGGGCGGCGAGGCGCTGCTCGATGTCGCCGTCGGCGACGGGCACGAGCTCACCCGCCCTGTCGATCGTCGCGTCGACGTCGTCGGGGAGGCAGAACTGCACGGCTCCCGCGCAGTCCTTGCCGATGGCTTCCAGCATCGCCAGGACATCGTCGGGATCGGCCCCCGTGTGGCGGGCGATCGCGGCCATGGTGGCGTTGCTCTCAGGCAGAAGCGCTCTGACGAAGGTCAGCACCGCGTCGCCGGCGTGCGACCGGCTGTCGGTCGGCAGCGAGAGCGACAGCGGTGTACGGCCGAGCTCGCGCGCGTCTTCCGTGTAGGTGAGTCGGATCGCTCCGGCGCGGGTGCGCTCGACGTGGCCGACGAGCCGACGCTCCAGGATGACGGCGAGCGTCGGGCTCATTCCTGCTCCCCGAGGTCGTCGCGGATCATGAGGGAGGCATCGAGGGCGTCGAGCACGCGCAGCAGTCTGGCCAGCTCGAGTCCAGGCCGATCGCCGCGCTCGACGTCGATGAGCCATGCTCGCGAGACGTCCGCTGCCTCGGCGAGCTGGGCCTGCGTGAGGCCGCGGTCGTTGCGCAGTCGACGCACGGCCGAGCCCAGCCGTGTGAGTGAGCGGGCGGGGAGGGTGCGCTCCATACGTGTCACAGTACCGTGACGCTGCAGCAATGTCACGGTTGCATGACATTGCTGCAGCGTCATAAGTATGTGACACCGCAGGAGCGGGGGGCCTATGACGAGCGGGCGGCCAGGTTCTGCAGGAGGAGGGCCTGGGCGACGACGAGGTGCTCGATCTCGGACGGGTCGACGCTCTCGTCGCTCGCGTGGATGCGGGACCTCGCGACGTCTTCGGGGCCCCACAGGATGAACTCGGCGCCGGGCGAGGCGGTCTGCAGCGTGCGCAGCAGCGGGATCGATGCGCCCGACCCGGCCTCGCCGACGGGCTTGCCGTACGCCTGCTCGAGCGCGTCGCGCGCCGCGGCGTAGGCGGGTCCGTCGGTCGGGCACGTGAACGGGGGAGCGGCCTTGGTGCGGCGGACCTCGACCTGCGCGCCCCACGGCGCGTGCGTCTCGAGGTGGGCGACGAGCGCGTCGAGCTCGGCCTCCGGGTCGGAGCCGGGGACGATCCGCATGGACAGCTTGGCGCGCGCCTCGGGGATCAGGACGTTCGACGAGCCCGCGACGCTCGTCATGTCGACGCCGATCGCCGACACCGACGGGTTGCCGTAGAGCCGTTGCCCGATCCCGCCGGTGCCGATGAGCGAGACGCCGTCGACCAGGTCGGCACCCGCGCGGAACTGGTCCTCGGTGAGGTCCTCGCCCGTCCAGGGCGTGCGGGAGACGCCCTCGACGGCAACGTCGCCGGCATCGTCGTGCAGGGTCGCGAGCAGGCGCGCGAGGGCGATCATCGCGTCGGGCGTGGGTCCGCCGTAGACGCCCGAGTGCAGCGGGTGCTGGAGCGTGGTGACGGTGACCTCGCAGGCCACGTCGCCGCGCAGCGCGGTGCTGAGCGCGGGCTGGCCGACCTCGAGGTTGCCCATGTCGCACACGACGAACGCGTCGCACGCGAACAGCTCGGGGTGCGCCTCGACGAACGCCTCGAGGTTGCTCTCGGTCTCCTCCATGCCCTCGAGCACGAGCTTGACCGTGCACGGCGGGTGGCCGTCGAACACCTGGAGCGTGCCGAGGTGCGCGACCAGCCCCGACTTGTCGTCGGCCGCACCACGGCCGTAGATGCGCCCGTCGTCCTTGCGGGTCGCGGTCCACGGGTCGCTGGTCCAGCCCTGCTCGGGCGGCGCGGGCTGCACGTCGTAGTGCGCGTAGAGGAGCACCACGGGTGACCCGGGCGGGCCGGGCAGCTCGGCGTAGATCGGCGGGTAGCCGCTCGGGACCTCCATGAAGCGTGCGTCGGTGAAGCCGACCTCGCGGAACAGCTCGAGCGTGCGGTCGGCCATCCGGTGCACCGGCTCGGGCGGGTAGCCCGGGAACGCGACGGACGGGATGGCGACGAGCTCGGCGAGCCGGTCCAGCAGCGACGGCATCAGCGCGGCCGCCCGGGCGGCGACCTCCTCGGTCTGCATGAGGTGCTCCTCCTAGTAGAAGATCGCGCCGATCGCGGCGCCGACGAGAACGCTCGTCACGGTCATGACGACCATGGGCAGGAAGAAGCTGTGGTCGAGCAGCTTGGTGCCGAGCTTCGTCGTGCCGGTCAGGTCGAAGTTCGCGGCGGCGATCTGCGTGCCGTTGGCCGGCAGCGTGTAGACGCCGTTCAGCGCGCCCGCCCACATGCCGGTGACGAGCCCGGGGGACAGGCCCGCCGCGAGACCGATCGGCACGATGGTCCGCGTGGCCGTCGACTGGCTCGTCGTGAGCGCGGCCACCAGGAACACGGCGAGCGCGAAGATCACCACGTAGTCGTTCACCCAGCCGCCGATCGTCTCGACGATCACGTCCTGGTGGGCGGTGATGAACGTGGCCGTGAGCCACGCGATGCCGAACAGGGCGATCGCGGCGACCATGCCCGCCTTGAACACCGACATCTCGGGGACGTCGCCGACCTTGGGCCGGCCGAGGAACAGGATCGCGACGCCCACCGCGAACATGACGATGATGATCGTCGTCGTCATGTCGATCGGGACGCTGCCCTCGCCCTCCACCTCGAACGCGGGCCGCAGGTCGGGGAACAGGCCCAGCACGACGATCACGACGACGCCCGCCAGGAACGCGAGCGCGGAGTTGCGCCCGCGCGTCGTGGACTCGGGCAGCGACCCGGCCGAGGCGGCCGATCCGGCCGCGCCGGCCGAGGTGCCCGAGTCGCCGGATGCCGGCGTCGCACTCGTCACCGGCGCCGCCGACGCCGCGACGAGCTCGGCACGCGACGGCAGGAGCCGCGCCTCGATGCGCGCCTGGACCTCGGGGTCGTCGTCCAGCTCCTTGCCGACCCGGTTCATGACGAGCGCCGTCACGACGATGCCCACCACGCACGCCGGGAACGTCACGGACAGGATCTGCGGCAGGCTGAACCCGAACGGCTCGACGTCGGTCAACGTGAGCATCGCGGCCATCGCCGCCGACACCGGGGACGCCGCGAGCGCCATGCCGGACTGCACGACCGTCACCGTCAGCGGTCGCGACGGCCGGATCCCGTTGCGGTAGGACACGTCGTAGATCACGGGCAGCAGCGGGTACAGGATGTTGCTCGTCCCGGACCCGACCGAGAACAGGAACGCCGTCAGCGGCGCGATCAGCGTGATCTGCTTCGGGTGGTTCTCGATGACCCGCGCGGCGACGCCGACCATCCAGTCGACCCCGCCCGCCGCCTGCATCATCGACGCCGCGGTCACCACGGCCAGGATGATGAGCATCGCAGCGCCCGGTGGCTCACCCGGCGCCTCCTGGAAGACGAACACCAGGATCCCGACGCCCAGACCGCCCCACAGGCCGACCCCGACGCCACCGGCCCGCGTGCCCATCACGATGCACCCGAGCACCACGAACGCCTCGAGAACGAAGACCACGTCCACGCCGCTCCTCCTTCGTCCCGCCCGCTACCCCGCCTCGCACGGGGCGGCGAGGTCCTGCCGCAGGGTCTCGGCCGCGACCAGCACGGCGCCGAGCTGGTCCTCGACGAGCGGGCGCGCGGTGGTCAGCGCGTCGGGGCCTGCGGCGACGACGGTCGCGCGCAGGTCGGCGACCGCCTCGCGCAGCGTCGCGGCGTCCCTGCGCGCGGTCCCGTCCGCCGCCGCGACGGCCTGGGCGGCCTCGGTCTGCAGTGCCTCGAGCGCGGCCCGGGCCTCGTCGGCCGTGACCGTCGCGGGGTCCAGGTCCCGCACGGCCTGCGCAGCGTCACGCAGGCCCTCGACCTGCACGCACACGTCGGTCGCCTTCGCCTGCTCCGCCTGGGACGCGCACCCGGCCAGCACGAGCCCGAGACCGATCCCGACGAGCGTCGCACCGCACCGCACCCGACGGGTGCGGGCGAGCACGGCGTGACCCCGAGCCGTCATGACCGCTCCGTCCCCTTGCCCCGCTGCTGCGGGCCGTTGCCATTGTCCGGACGACGACGAACCCGCGACCTCACCCGTGCCGGGTGAGCACCGGCGGCGAGATCCGGGCCGTGCGGCTCGGGCTTGCCGGGTGCGGGACCTGACGTAGGCCGCGCGCGCTCTCGGCCGGGTCAGACCGTGGTCGGACCCGGCCGGGCGTGGACCGATGCTCCAGGACGACGCCGGGCGCCGCGCGCGCCGGTGATCCTGGGCGCATGCCGTTCACGCTGTCGCACGCTGCTGCCGTCCTCCCGCTCGCGCGCTGGCCGCTGGTCCCCGCCGCGCTCGTCGTCGGGGCGATGGCGCCGGACGTGCCGTACTTCGTGAAGCTGCCCCGGTACGCGGGTGCCTGGTACGAGCCGTTCGTCAACGCGACGACGACGCACCACTGGCCCGGTGCGCTGACGGTCGCGGTGCCGACCGCCGCGGTGCTGCTCGCCGTGTGGTGGCTGGTGCGGGCGCCGCTCGTCGCGCTCGTGACCAGGCAGCGCGTGCACCCGGCGTCCGACGAGCGTGCGGGGCGGCTCGAGCGCGCCGGGTGGATCGTCGCGTCGCTGGTGCTCGGCGTCGCGACGCACGTGCTGTGGGACTCGTTCACGCACGGCGACGGCTTCCTGGTCGAGCGGGTCGACGCGCTGCGGGAGCCCGCGTTCGGGGGGATGGACGTCGCGCGTGTGCTGCAGCACGTGAGCACGGTCGTCGGGCTCGTGGTGCTCGCGGTGTGGGCCACGCGGGCGTTCGCGCGGTGGCGTCAGCGCGGGGGTCGGGTCGAGGTGTCGCGCACGAGCGCGGCCGTGCTGGTGGGCGTCGCGGTGCTCGGGCTGGCCGCGGCGGGGCTCGCGGTGGCCCGGGGCGTCGCGCAGGACGAGCCGGTCGAGGCCGTGCTCGTCGGGATCGTCACGACGTCCGGCGCGGCGGTCGTCGGGGCCCTCGTCCTCTACGCCGTGGCGCGTCGGCTCACCGAGGGCGCGCAGGAGCGCGCGACGGACCGCGTCGACGCCTGACCAGCCGACCTGACCTGCCGGCCCGGGTGCGTGGCACGCGGAGAGCCCGTCGTCGGGTCCGGCAGGAGCTCCAGATCGCTGACCTGCGGCGATGCGGCAACGTGGGCATCGGTGGACGCGGGGTAGCATCCGGGCCGTAGCATCACGCCTGCTCTCCGCTCGCGTGGGTGTGGGAGCAGCAGGTCGACGACGACGATGCAGACGGACGGGGGCACGGCGTGCCGAAGGGCGCAGCTTCGAGGACGGACGGCACCGCCCGATCGGTCGGCGTCCGGGACGTCGCTGCGCACGCGGGCGTCTCGCTCGGGACCGTGTCGAACGTGCTCAACAACCCCGACCGCGTGGGCCCGGCGACGCGTGAGCGTGTCGAGTCGGCGATGCGGTCGCTCGGGTTCGTCCCCTCGCGCGCGGCGGGTCAGCTGCGCAGCCGGCGCTCGGAGCTGATCGGGCTCGTCGTGCCGGACGTGGGGAACCCGTTCTGGGCCTCGGTGCTGCGCGGGGTCGAGACCGTGGCCGACGAGGCGGGGCTGACGATGGTCATCGGCTCGACGCACCAGGACCCGGAGCGCCAGGAGCACCTGCTGCGCGTGCTGAAGAGCCAGGGCGTGGACGGGCTGGTGATCGCGCCGATCGTCGACCGCGCCGCGGACTGGGCGCCGTTCGAGGACCGACGGTTCGGCGTGGTGACGCTGGAACGGCAGGGCGCGGACTCGACCGGCGCGTGGGTGAGCCTCGACAACGTCGAGGGTGCGCGGCTCGCGATGTCGCACCTGCTGGACCACGGGCACCGGCGGATCGCGCTCGTCAACGGGCCGGCGTCGGTCTCGTGGTGCGCGGAGCGGCGTGCCGGCGTGGTGCTGGCGCTCGCGGAGCACGGGCTCGAGGCGCGCGACGTGGTGGTGGACGTCGAGGTGTGCGACCTCACGGTCGACGAGGGTGCGGCGGCGATCGCGCCGCTGCTCGACTCGCGCTCGGTGACCGCGGTGATGTGCGTCAACGACATGCTCGCGCTGGGCGCGCTCCTCGCGATGCAGGAGCGGGGCCTGCAGGTGCCGCAGGACGTCGCGCTGATCGGGTACGACGACGCCGACTTCGCCCCGGCGCTGAACCCGTCGCTGAGCACCGTGCGGCAGCCGTCGTTCGAGATGGGGGTCGCCGCGGCGCGCCTGCTGCTGCGCGCGGACGGCCGTGACCCCGGTGAGCACGTGGAGTTCGAGCCGCAGCTCGTGGTGCGGAGCTCGACCGCGCAGGTGACGCCCGCAGGCGTCTGACCTGCGCAGACGCGTCGTGATCCCTTGGTGACAGTGACTGTCACCGAACCGTGACCTCCCCTGCTTGACACCCGGCGACGGCGCGAGGCACTCTTGAACCGGTTCAGAGAATGAACCGGTTCAAGCCCCTCTTGCGCCGCGCTCGTCGCGGCGCCCGATCCAATGGAGGATCCGTGACCAGGACGTCCGTGACCCGTCGCGAGTACGACGAGTGGCTCAACGAGGCGGCCAGCCTGGCCCACGCCCTGCGGTACCCGGTCACGCCCGAGATGGTGAACGACAGCGCCGGCATCATCTTCGGGGACGACCAGTATGACGCCTTCGAGAACGGCCTCTGGTCCCGCGAGCCGTACGAGGCGATGGTCATCTTCGAGTCGCTCAACGAGCCCGCCGTCGACGGCCTGCCCGCCGCCGGTGCCGCGCACGCCGAGTACTCGGGCCTCTGCGACAAGCTGATGATCGTCCACCCGGGCAAGTTCTGCCCGCCCCACTTCCACCAGCGCAAGACCGAGAGCTACGAGGTCGTGCTGGGCGAGATGGAGGTCTTCTACTCGCCCGAGCCGGTGCGCGTGGGCGACGAGGACGTGCTCGAGTTCCGCCCGATGCCGGACGGCGAGGCCTGGCCCGAGGGCGTGGCGCTGCCCGCCGGGCGCGAGGACTCCTACTCCCGGCTCACGAGCTACGTGCGGCTGCGCGCGGGGGACCCGAAGTTCGTCATGCACCGCAAGCACCTGCACGCCTTCCGCTGCCCCGCGGACGCGACGACGCCGCTCGTCGTGCGCGAGGTCTCGACGTACAGCCACGAGCCCACCGAGCACGCGCACGACAAGGCCGTGCCGCTGCCCTCGTGGGCGGGCCTGCACGACAACGCGTTCGTCGCCGAGGCCGCCAACACCGGCCGGCTCGCGACCGCGATCGTCTGACGCCGCGACCCCCTTGAGAACCAGGCGTCTCCGCGACCCGGAGCCGCCCCAGCAGGACCTGTCAGGCACCACCCGTTTCAGGCACCACCCGTTCCAGAGCACCCGAACAAGTCAAAGGAGACACCTCTCGTGCGTACCCTCACCCGGGTCATCGGCCTGAGCGCCGCTGCCGCCCTGCTCCTGTCGGCCTGCGCCAGCGGCGCCGACGACACCTCCGACGCCGGCACCACCGGCCCGAAGGACTCCGGCGCGTCGGTCGAGTTCGAGGCCAAGGACCCGCTGAAGATCGGCTACTCGGTCTACGACCTGCAGAACCCGTACTGGCAGTCGTACTCGGCAGGCGTCAAGGCCGGCGCCGACGAGGCCGGCATCGAGGCGATCGTCGTCGACCAGAAGTCGGACCAGAACGCGCAGGTCTCCGGCTCCCTCGACCTGATCAACCAGGGCATCTCGGGCCTCATCGTCACGCCCGTGCAGCCCTCGGCCCTGCCCTCGACGATCGACGCGGCGCACGCCGCCAAGATCCCGGTGGTCATCGCCGACATCGGCACGGCCGGCGACTACGACGGCTACATCCTGTCGAACAACTACAACGGTGGTGAGCTCGCCGCCCAGCACGTGATCGCCGAGCTCGGCGACAAGCCCGGCCCGCACAAGGTCGGCGTCATCGAGCTGCACGCGGGCTCGGTCGTCGGCGAGGAGCGCGTCGCCGGGTTCGTCGACACGATCAAGGCGAACGACGCGTTCGAGATCGTCTCGTCGCTCGACGGCAACGACACGGTCGACGGTGGCTTCGCCGCCGCGCAGGACATGCTCTCGGCCAACCCGGACCTCGCGGTCATCTACGCCGCGAACGACGACTCCGCGATCGGCGCCCAGCGCGCCATGGAGACGGCCGGCAAGTCGGTCGCCGACGGCTTCTACCTGATCGGCTTCGACGGCTCCGACGGCGCGCAGGACCTCATCAAGCAGGGCCTCATGAGCGCGACCGTCGCGCAGGACCCGTTCGGCCAGGGCAAGAAGGCCGTCGAGGCCGTGCTCGCGCTCCTCGAGGGCAAGGACCCGGGCTACGACGACGCCGCGGCCAAGACCGTCTTCTTCCCGGTCGAGCTCGTGACCGCGGAGAACCTGGCGGACTTCCAGGCCTCCCGCGCCTCGCAGAAGTGACCCCCGGTGAGGGCGGGGCCCCACCGGCCCCGCCCTCACCCGTCAACACGTCAGGAGGAACGTCGATGGCGGCACTGCTGCAGGTCGTGGACGTGGTCCAGGAGTACCCCGGTGTGCGGGCGCTCAAGGGCGTCTCGTTGGAGCTGGCGCCCGGGCAGGTGCTCGGGCTGGTCGGCGAGAACGGCGCCGGCAAGAGCACGCTGATCCGTGTGCTGGGCGGCATCGAGCAGGCCGTGAGCGGCTCGGTGCTCGTCAAGGGCACCGAGCGCACGTTCCGCAGCTCGGCCGAGTCGCAGGCCGCGGGCATCAGCGTCGTGAGCCAGGAGTTCCGGCTCGTGCCGCAGCTCTCGGTGGCCGACAACGTGTTCCTCGGGCACGAGCTGACCGGCGTGGGCGTCGTGGACCGGCGCACCACGCGTCGTCGGACCGCCGAGCTGCTCGACCAGCTGGGCCTGGACCTCGACCCCGACCGCCCGGTGTCGTCGCTGACCGTGGGCGACCGCCAGATGGTCGAGATCGCCCGCGCGCTGTCGCGGGAGTTCGACGTCCTCATCATGGACGAGCCGACCGCCGCGCTGAACGGCGCCGAGACCACGCGGCTGCACGAGATCGTGCGGCGCATCGCGGCGCAGGGCAAGGCCGTCGTGTACGTCTCGCACCACCTCGACGAGATCTTCGACATCTGCGCCGACGTGGCCGTGCTGCGTGACGGCGCGCTCGTCGCGCACGCCCCCACCGCCGAGCTCGACGAGGCCCGCCTGGTCGAGCACATGCTCGGCCGCAAGCCGCAGACGTTCGAGCGTGCGGCCGCGACGTCCGACGAGGGCACGGCTCGCCTCGAGGTCGTCGGCCTGCGGGTGCCCGGCGTCGCCGAGCCGTTCGACCTCACGGTGCGCGGCGGCGAGATCGTCGGCCTGGCCGGGCTCGTCGGCTCGGGTCGCACCGAGCTCACGCGCGCGCTGTTCGGCGACCTGACATCGGCCGGCGAGATCCGCGTCGACGGCAAGGCGGTGCGCCTGACCAACCCGCGCGAGGCCGTGCGCTCGGGCGTCTTCATGCTCAGCGAGGACCGCAAGGGCGAGGGCATCCTGCCGCACCTCGACGTCACCGAGAACGCGATGGTCTCGCGCGACCGCTCGACGCTGCCGCTGCTGCGTCGCCTGTTCCCCGTCCCGGCCGACGAGCGGGCGCAGTTCGCCAAGCTCCGCGCCGACATGCGCATCCGCGTCCCGCACGGTCGCCAGCTCATCGGCAACCTCTCGGGCGGCAACCAGCAGAAGGTGCTGCTCGGCCGGGCCCTGCTGTCCGGCTGCTCGGTGCTGCTGCTCAACGAACCGACCCGAGGAGTCGACGTCGGCGCCAAGGTCGACATCTACCAGCTCATCAAGCAGCTCGCGGACGCGGGCGTCGCGGTGGTCGTGTCCAGCTCGGACGCGCCCGAGCTCGCCGCGATCGCCGACCGGTGCGCCGTGTACTTCGCGGGCCGCCGCGTCGCCGAGCTGCGAGGCCGCGACGTGACCGAGGACAACATCGTCGGCGCGTCCGTCGGACAGACCGCGCAGGAGGCGACCCATGCCTGACACGACCCTCGCCGCGACGTCGACGGCGGCCCTCGTCGCCGACGAGCGCGCGCGCTCCGCCGAGCTGGCCCGCCGGGCCGACGCCCGGCGCAACCTGCTGCAGAACGCGGGCGTGATGATCCCGTTCGTCCTGGTGCTCGTCGCCGGGGTCGCGGCCGTCCCGAACTTCGCGTCGGGCTCCAACGTCACCAACATGCTCGTCAACGCGGCGATCCTCGCGATCGTCGGGTACGGCATGACGCTCGTCATCGCGGTGCGCGGGATCGACCTGTCGGTCGGCTCGGCGCAGGCCCTCGCGGCGTGCATCGCGGCGTCCGCCGTGAACTCGGCCGGTCCGCTCGTCGGCGCGGTCGTCGGCATCGCGATCGGTGCGGGGCTCGGGCTCGTCAACGGCGTGATCGTCACCCGCCTGCGGGTCCCCGGCTTCATCGCGACCCTGTCGACCATGAGCGTGTTCCGCGGGCTCGTCCTGCTGTTCACCGGCGGCGCACCGATCATGATCGCCTCGAGCGGGTTCAAGTCCGTGGCCACCGGCTCGGTGCTCGGCATCCCGGTGCCGTTCCTCATCGCCGTGGTGATCGGCGCGGGTGCGTGGTTCGCGCTCGACCGCATGCGGTTCGGCAAGCACGTCGTCGCCGTCGGGGGCAGCCCCGAGGCGGCGGTCGACACGGGCATCAGCGTCTCGCGCGTCGTGCTCCTGTCCTACCTCGCGGCGGGTGCCGCGGCCGGCATCGGCGGCGTGCTCCTGGCCAGCCAGCTCGGTGTCGTCAACGGGTCGGTCGCGACCGGGCTCGAGCTGCAGGCCATCGCGATCGTCGTCCTGGGCGGCACGAGCATGGCCGGCGGACGCCCGCGGATCATCGGCACGTTCGTCGCCGCGCTCCTGCTGTCGATGATCAACTCCGGGCTCAACCTGCTCAACGTCCCGTCGTTCTACCAGTACGTCGCGCTCGGAGCCCTGCTGGTCTTCGCCCTGAGCATCGACGGCGCGCAGCGAGCGGCGGTCCGCCGCATGCTCGAAGGGAGGCTCTCGTGACCACCACCGTGACGACCCCGTCGGCGGGCGTCCCGTCCGTCGAGCAGGACGCGCGCCCGGGCGTCGGGCAGGTCCTGCGGCAGTTCGCCGGGCGCCAGTACCTCCTCGGGGTGCTCGTCGTGCTCTGCGTGGCGGTCGGGATCGCGCGACCGTCGTTCTGGGGCTCGGGCAACGTCTCGAACGTGCTGTTCCAGGCGTCGTTCGTCGGGCTGGCGGCCTGCGGCATGACGCTCCTGATCGCCGCGGGCCTGCTCGACCTGTCGGTCGGCGGCGTGATCGCGGTCGCGTCGATCGCCGTGGCGACCGTGCTCCCGCACACGACGATCGGGACGGCGCTGCTGCTGGCGCTCGCGATCGGCGCGGTGCTGGGCCTGGTCAACGGCCTGCTCGTGACGTACGTGAAGATCGCGCCGTTCATCGCGACGCTCGGCACGCTGTACCTGTTCCTCGGGGCCGCGTTCATCTGGACCTCGGGCAAGGTCGTGCCGATCACGTCGAGCAACTACCGCGGCTTCACCACGGGCTCGGTCGGCTCGGTCCCCGTGCCGTTCGTCGTCTTCGTCGTGCTCGCCGTCGCCACCTACCTGCTGCTGCAGCACACGTACTTCGGCCGGACGCTGCGCGCGTTCGGGTCCAACGAGCGCGCCGCGGTCCTCGCCGGGCTGCCCGTGAACCGCGCCAAGGTGCTCGTGTTCGTCGTCGCCGGGGTGTGCTTCGCGCTCGCCGGGATCTTCATGGCCGGGCGGCTCTCGTCGGCCGAGGGCAACATGGCTACGGGCTTCGAGATGAACGTCATCGCGGCCGTCGTGGTCGGTGGCACCGCGCTGCGCGGCGGACGCGGCACGGCGTTCGGCACGGTCGTCGGCGCCCTGCTGTTCGCGGTGCTCAACAACGCGCTCAACCTGCTGGGCGTCGCGTCCTACTGGCAGTACGTGCTGACCGGCGCGGTGCTGGTCGCCGCGATCGCGGTGGGTGCGCGCCGGTCGTCGGCGGCCGAGGTGCGGGGTGCCGGCTGATGGGGTTCGGCGCTGACTCGATGCTCGTCGACGAGTCGGTCCGCCGGCTCGTCGGCGCGCCCGACCAGCTCGTCTCGGTCGACCGCCTGATCCGTGACGAGGGTCCGGGCCGCGGTGCCCCCGTGCTCGTGGTCCGCAACCCGTCCGGCATCTCGTTCGAGGTGCTGCTCGACCGCGCGCTCGACCTCGGCTGGGCCGACGCGCCCGGCCTGCCGCTCGCGTGGCGCTCGGCCCGCGGGCCCGTCGCCTCGTCGCGGTACGAGCCCCACGGCGCCGGGTGGACCCGCACGTTCGGCGGCGGGCTGCTCTCCACGTGCGGGCTCGCCTCCACGGGCGCGCCGTCCACCGTCGACGGCACGCACCACGGGCTGCACGGCCGCGTCGGGCACATCCCCGCGGAGAACGTGCGCTGGGGCCTGGTCGACGACGAGGGCGCGCCGGCCGTCGAGATCACCGGGGACGTCGTCGAGGCCTCGCTGGGCGGCCCGTCGCTGCGGCTGTGGCGCCGGATCGTCGCGAGCGTCGAGCGACCCGAGCTGCGCGTCGAGGACCTCGTGACGAACGACGGCTTCCTGCCTGCGGGTCACATGTACCGGCACCACCTCAACCTCGGCCACCCGCTCGTCGGACCGGGCACGGTGGTGACGGGGACGGTCGACCCGTTCGCCGAGCGCGACCGTCCCGGCAAGCCGCGCGGGCTGCCCTGGACGCTCGACGTCGCCGAAGGCCCCGCACCCGAGGCGGTCGTGTACTGCCGTCCGTTCCCCGGTCCCACCGCGTGCGTCCTGGTCACCGCGCCGGACGGCCGGGCCGTCGAGATCGAGCAGGCCACCGACGGCTGGCCACTTCTCGTCCTGTGGCGCGACCCCACCCCGGGCGTGAACGTGCTCGGCGTCGAGCCGTCCACGTCGCGTGACGGCGGTCGCGCCCAGGCGGAGCAGGACGACGAGGTCGTCGTCCTGGAGCCCGGTGAGAGCCGGGCCTACCGCACGGTCGTCCGCGTCGTCGAGTGAGCACCCGGCCTGGTCGGTGCCGGATCTCGCCCCGCACACCCGTCAGCTGAGAGAGGATCCATCCCGTGAGCACCCTCGTCGTCCCCGGTGTCCCGCTGCCGCTCGTCCCGTCGTCCGAGTCCACGTGGGAGGTCGACCCCGACGGTCGCCTGCAGGTGACCGCGGCCCCGCTGAGCGACATCTTCGTCGACCCCGGCGCGGGCGACGGACAGGTCAACTCCACGTCCATGCTCAACGCGGGGACGCTCCTGGCCGCCGCACCCGAGGGCGACTTCCAGCTGAGCGCGCACGTGAAGGTGGACTTCGCGGCGACGTTCGACGCGGGCGTCCTGCTGCTGTGGCTCGACGAGACGCACTGGGCCAAGCTCTGCTTCGAGTACTCGCCCGCGGGGGAGGCGATGGTCGTCTCGGTGGTGAACCGGCACGTCGCCGACGACGCCAACGCGTTCGTCGTCCCTCGCCACGACTTCTGGCTGCGCGTCAGCCGGATCGACAACGTCTTCGCGTTCCACGCGTCGCCCGACGGTCAGGTCTGGTCGCTCGTGCGCGTGTTCAGCCTCGAGCGGCCCGGGGTCGCGCTGCGCGTCGGGTTCGAGGCGCAGTCGCCCACGGGCGACGGGTGCGCGGTGACGTTCAGTCGCACGCGGCTGGTCCAGGAGCGCCTGACGGACCTGCGCGACGGCTCCTGACTGCGCTGACCCCGGGGACGCCCGGCTGCGGGCTACCGCGCCCGGGCGTCCCGCAGCGCGACGTCGAGCTTGCTCGAGATCGTCGACGTGATCGTCTTGACGTACGTGTTCGTCAGGTGCGAGCCCTGCCGGTAGGCCAGCACGTCGCCGAACACCGCGCGGCACACCCCGCCGGGGCACAGCGTCGGGCGCAGGTTGATGATGCCGACGCCGCCCGCACGCGCCGCGGCGCGCTGCTGCACCGCGGCGGTCGCGCTCGTCGCGGAGAACGAGCAGCGCCACGGCCGGTTCGGGTTCTTCGCGACGCACGGGTACACGTCGCCCGTCGGCGGGCCCGGGTTGTCGAGCACGACGACGACGGGGATGCCCATCTCCTGCACCGTGCGCCACCGCGAGGCCAGGCCCTGCTCCATCGCCGTCTCGGTGGCCCGCGTCTGCCCGGGCAGCCGCCCCACGCTCATGTACTGGTTGGTGACGACGAGGTCGGGCTGGTGCCGCTCGAGCGCCTTGAGCGCCGAGCGGTTCCAGGTGTCGCACGCGGGGTAGGCGGCGCCGCTGCGGTCGATCGACGCGTCGGAGAACGAGCACGCCGACTTCGTCATGATCAGCACGCGCCAGCCGCGCGCCTGGGCGATGCGGATGAACGCGGGCGCGTACATGCCCATCTTCGAGTCGCCGACGAGCGCGATCGTGTGCCGCGCGGTGGTCGTGGCGAACTCGCAGACGACCGCGCGCGTGCTCGCGGCGTCGGCGTGGCAGCGGCGGCCGGCCCACGGTGCGAGCGTCGAGCGCGCGTCGTAGTACCGGGGGTAGTCCTGCGTCGCCCTCGACGGGGTCGGCCGGTAGGTGCGCGTCGCCGCGGCGTCCGCAGCGGGCTCCCCGGTGGCCGCGAAGGAAGGTGCGGCACCCGCTCCGGCGGCGAGCGGCGCGGCCAGCGCGAGGCCGACGCACGCGGTCAGCAGGCGACGAGGAAGGGTTCCGGAGCGCACCCCACCACGATGACGCACCGTGCCGCGTTCCGTCGCATCGGAGGTCGCCACGCGGTCGCAAAGGGCCGTGTGAGCAGCGTGACAACGGGTTTTCGCTGGTCATGGGGGAGACTAGGGGTGGCTCTGCGCGGCACATGGACCAGCGCGGGCCCGCGTCCTGGGTGTGAAAGTGCCTGGTGGGCGCCCCCTCGACGCCCGAAAGGCGACACCCTTCGTGACCAGTTTCTCCTCCCTCGGCGTGCCCGAGGTCCTCGTCCGCACGCTCACCGAGCGCGGCATGCCGGACGCCTTCCCCATCCAGACCGCGACGCTGCCGGACACCCTGCGCGGCCGCGACGTGCTCGGCCGTGGCCGCACCGGCTCGGGCAAGACGCTCGCGTTCAGCCTCCCGCTCGTCGCCCGCCTCGCGGGCCTCGTCCCCGGCACGACGATGGTCAAGCACGTGCCGAGCCGCCCCACGGGCCTCGTCCTGGCCCCCACGCGTGAGCTCGCGACGCAGATCGCCGCGACCCTCGAGCCGCTCGCCAAGGCCGCGCGCCTGAGCGTCACGACGATCTTCGGCGGCGTCTCGCAGCGCCCGCAGGAGTCTGCGCTCAAGGGCGGCGTCGACATCGTCGTCGCGTGCCCCGGACGCCTCGAGGACCTCATGAAGCAGGGCGTCATCTCGCTCGCGGGCGTGCAGGTCACCGTGCTCGACGAGGCCGACCACATGGCCGACCTCGGCTTCCTGCCCGGCGTGAAGCGGATCATGGCGGCGACCGACAAGCGCGGCCAGCGCATGCTCTTCTCCGCGACGCTCGACAACGGCGTGGACAAGCTGGTCGCGGCGTTCCTCAGCGACCCGCTGCGCCACTCGGTGGACACCGACCGCTCGCCGGTCTCCGCCATGACGCACCACGTGCTGACGGTCGCGGACGCCGACGACAAGCGCGACATCGTGCAGCACCTCGCGTCCGGCACCGGCCGCCGCGTGCTGTTCACGCGCACCAAGCACGGCGCCAAGAAGCTGGCCAAGCAGCTCACCACCGCGGGCGTGCCCGCCGTGGACCTGCACGGCAACCTCGGCCAGGGAGCGCGCGAGCGCAACCTCGAGGCGTTCTCCACGGGCGCGGTCAAGGTGCTCGTCGCGACCGACATCGCGGCGCGCGGCATCCACGTCGACGACATCGAGCTCGTCGTGCACGTCGACCCGCCGGCCGAGCACAAGGCGTACCTGCACCGCTCGGGCCGCACCGCGCGCGCCGGCTCCGCGGGTGACGTCGTGACGATCGTGCTCCCCGAGCAGATCTCGGAGGTCCGCACGATGACGCGTCAGGCGGGCATCAAGGCGACCCCGCAGGCCGTGCGCCCCGGCGCCCGCGTGCTCACCGACCTCGTCGGCACGCTCGCGGCGCCCGTCAAGCCCGTCGCCCGCCCGACGACGACCGCGCCGACCGGCCGCCGGCCGCAGACCGCCGGCGCCGCCGCGGCGAGCACCGAACGGCCCGCCGGGCGTGCGCGCCGTCGCGGGGGCAAGGGTCGCGGCGACGCCGCGGCGCGCAACGGTGCTCCCGCGGCCCAGACCCCGCGCGGGCGTCAGGGCGGCGCACCGGCCACGAGCGGCCAGGCCGCACGGTCCGGTTCTGCCCGATCCGGTTCTGCCCGGTCCGGTTCCACCGGGGGCGGCGTCGTGTACTCGTCCAGCACGGGCGGCTCGTCGTCGTGGGGCTCGTCGGGCTCGGCGAGCTCGTCCGGCTCGTCGGCCGGCCGCGGCGGCGGTTCGCGTCGAGCCGGTCGCGCCGCGGGTGCGCCGGCCGCGCGTGGTGGGGACCAGCGCCGCCAGGGCTGAACCGCGGTCGCCGGGTAGCCGCCCGTTGTCGTGGCCGCCCGCGGGTGCGAGGGTGACCGCATGGTCTCCCACGCGCCCGCGGCGCCGCAGACGACCGCTGCCCGTCCCGGGTGGGTGCTCGGGCTGTGGGCGCTTGCGGGGCTGTGCCTGTCGTTCGTCGTCAGCGTCCTCGGGGTGTTCCTCGTGCCCGTCGGGCTCGCGCTCGTCGTCGTGCTGGTCGTGCGTCGCCGTGCGTCCGGGTGGCCCGCGGCGCTCGTCGGTGCCGGCCTGCTGCCCCTGTGGGTGGCGTGGGAGAACCGCGCGGGCCCGGGCGAGGTGTGCACGTCGACCGCGACGAGCCAGAGCTGCACCGAGCTGTTCAGCCCGTGGCCGTGGGCGGCGGTCGGCCTCGTCCTCGTCGTGCTGGGCGTGACGCTCGTCGTCCGGACCGGTCCGGCCCGACGAGACCGCGCGGCCTGACCCGCACCGCCGCACGCCCGCGCGAGACCACCCGACCAGGCGACTCGCCGGTCGCGACGCGCCCTGACGCGCGCAGAGCGGCCTTTGGTCCCAGGCGCCGCCCCGCCGCGCAGGAGTAGGTCTAGGGCATCACAAGGAGGTGATGCCGGTGTTCTCCATCGGGGCGAAGCCGGGTAAGGGCAAGTTCTTGGACGCGTGTGGTCACACCGTCGAGCTCAACGACGACGAGGCGCTCCCGCCGTGCCCGCAGTGCGAGCACAGCGCCGAAGTGAGGTGGTGGAGACTCATCTGAGCCGGCGCCCGCCGCCCGGCGTGACACCCGGCGTCCGGCGAGCGGTTGCTGCGCCGCGCGGTGGCTGAGGTCAGGCGATCGGCCAGACCTCAGCCATCGCCGCGTCGAGCAGCTCGGCCAACGGGCGCTCGCCGTCGCAGGCGACCCACGCCTCGCGCGCCGACTCGAAGCACGCCACGGCGACGGCGGCCTGGATCCTGACGGTCTGCTCGGCCTCGTCCGGCCTGCGCTGCTGGATCGCGGCGACGAAGCCCTCGCGCCAGAGTCGCATCTTGAGCATGTGGCGGCCGTACAGGTGGGGCGTCGTGTACAGCAGGCGCAGCAGGGGGAGCGCGAAGTCGTCGGTGGTCGTGCTCTCGACGAAGGCGTCGAGAGCACGACGGATCGCGATCCAGGTGGGCTCGTCGGCCGGCCTGTCGACGAGCAGCTGCGTGGTGTGCGTGCGCCAGTGCGCCGACAGGCGCTCGAGCACGTCGTCCTTGGTCGAGAAGTACCGGAAGAACGTGCGCTCGGACATCCCGACCGCGGCCGCGATCTTCTCCACGGGGGTCTCGTCGAAGCCGTTCGCGATGAAGAGCTCGATCGCCGCGCGCGTCACCTCGTCCTGGACGGCACGGCGCTTGCGGTCTCGCAGCGAGGTCTCCTGGTGGGGCATAGGTCTCACTTTAGAGCAAAGGGGTGCAGATCTCGCCCGTTCGTGTCATATTTGTCAGTGACTGACAGATCGGGACGGCCGGTACACCGTCCCGCCACGACGAGGGCGGTCCGCACGCCGCCCCGGGGGGAGACACCATGACTGACGCACGCCTCGACGAGGCCGAGCTGCTGACCCCGCACGAGGTCGCGAGCCTGTTCGGCGTCGACCCGAAGACCGTCACGCGCTGGGCGCGCGCCGGCCGGCTCACCGCCATCCGCACCCTCGGCGGCCACCGCCGCTACGTGGGCGCCGAGGTCCGCGCTCTCATCGCCCCCCGCACGTCGCCCCGCACCCTGTCCGCGTAAGCGCAGCCTGGGCCCAGCGCCTGCCGCGGCTCTCCGAGCGAGCGGTGGGAACATCGGGCGGGGTCGAATCGTTCTTGTCGACGCCATGAAGAAACGATACGAAGAGCTCGAGACCGAAGACGGCGTGACCGTCCGCTACCGCCGGCACGACAACGGCGGCGGACTCGTGGCGATGGCCGCGACCGTCGATCCCACCACCTATGTCGCCGAGACCGCCTGGGTCGACCCGGGCGCGACGATCGGCGGCGGAGCGCACATCGGGGCCCACGTCTGGGTCGAGCCCGGTGCGGTCGTCGGACCGCACGCGCAGCTCGGCACGCACGTGCACGTCGGGCGCGGCGCCGTGATCGGGTCGGACGCGCGGCTCGCGACGCGCGTCTCGGTCGGAGCCGGCGCGCACGTCGCGGACGACACACGTGTCCCCGCGGAGGCGGTCGTCCCCGCACGGACACAGGTCACCCCCGCGACCAGCCACACGCTCGCCGCCTGAGGCGCCGTGGCGCGGCCTGACCGGCCGTTCGCGGCGCGTGCGCGTCACAGGTCGGCGAGGGACCCCGGCGGTGCCGGGCGACCTCCGGCCACCCACGCCACGGCTGCGACGAGCGCGATCGCGGCGACCGCAGGCAGCACCGCGGCGCCGACGACCGCGGGGTCGAGCATGTCGGCCGTGCCCGCGTAGGCGACGGCGGTCCAGCCACCGAGGACCCCGACGCCCACGCCGACCGCCGTGGTGACCAGCACGGGCGCGGCCATCTGCGTGACCGCGACGACGCGCATGGCCCGCCGCGGCGTGCCGATCGCACCCAGCGCGGCGGTGGTGCGCCGCCGGGACCACCAGACCTCGAGCAGGCACACGACCAACGCGGCGCTCACCAGGCCCGTGCCGACGGCCAGCCCCGCCCGGACCACACCCGTCTGCTCGTCCGCGTAGGCCACCAGGTCGGCGTCGTCCGCGCCCGCCCGCAGCACCAGCTCCGGGAGCAGGCGGTGGATCCGGGACGTGACGGCAGCCGCGGTCTCGTCGGACACCGCGAAGGTCACCCACCCGGCGTCGAGGCCCGTCCACGGTCCGTCGCTCGCGTCCGCGCCCGTGCGCTCGACCGTCGCGACGCTCAGGCCGAGGCCCGCGAGCGCGTCCCGCTGGGCCGCGGTTGTCGTGGACAGGTCGACCTCGATACCCGCCGAGGGTCCGTGCGCGTCGCGGTCGAGCGCGACCAGCAGCCCCGTGCCGTACGCGCTCGTCATCACGAGCACCGCCGCGAGCGCGGCGCACCTTCCCGTCGCGTGCGCGTGCCAGCCCGCGCCGCGCAGCCCGAGCCGGACGTCGGGCCGGGTGGCGCGCGCAGCGAGCCGGTCGGCGAGCCACGTGGTCACCGTGTGGACCGCGTGCGGTGCGGCGACCACGACCGCGAGGGCCGCGGTGCAGCTTGCGACCATCGAGGCCACGACCGCGGAGTCCGGGGCGCCCTGGTCGCCCGGGTGCGACGCGAGTCGGACGCACAGCCACGCCAGGCACGCCGCGGCGGGCACGCCGAGGACGTAGCCGAGCAGCGCGACGCGCGGGCTCGGCAGGCGGTGCTGCCGGGTCCCGCCGGCCTGGGAGCGCATGGTGCGCCGCGCGACGACGAGCACGACGAGCGCGACCGTGACGGTCAGCAGCACCTCGAGGAGCACCGGCACGGCGCCCTGCTCGGGGAACCAGCGCCGGCCGAGCAACCCGCAGGACCCGAGCCAGGGGTGCACGACGCGCGCGGCGGCGACGCCCGCGCACGCGCCCACGACGGCGACGGCCGCCATCTCCCACCCGAAGACCCGCGCGCACCGGCGCGGGCTCATCCCCGCGAGCACGAGCGCACGCGTGCGGGCCACCCGGGCACCCGCGCAGGCCCGCACCCCGAGCGCGAGGAGCAGCGCCGCGGGGCACACGACGAGCACGGTGATCTCGGTCGCCCGCACCCTCGCCGGGGTCGAGGACGTGACCACGGGCCCGCCGAACGCGATGACGGGCTCGGCCGGCAGCGGCGGCGAGCCCGCGGGCAGCACCGTCCAGGACACGAGCTCGTCAGGGCCGGTCAGGCCTGCCGCGCCGATGTGCTCGGGTACGACGCCCGGCACGCTCACGTCCGGGTGCTCCAGCAGGGCGCGGCTCAGGGCGGGCGACACGATCGTCTCGCCCGGGCGCGGCCAGCGCACGAGCCCCGGAGGCAGCGGGGCGTCGTCGCGGGTGCCCGTCACGACGGCGTGCGTCCACGGCCGACGCCCGAGACGGTCGTCACTGACGAGGACCCGCAGCTCGGACGTCGTGGGTGCACCGGGCCCCGCCACGACGCGCGTGCGCGCCGCGGCGGCCGAGGCCGCGTCCGCGCTCACGCGCGGCACCGTCGTCCCGACGAGCACCCCGAGGACCGCGAGCGCGACCCCGACGGCGAGCACGGTGAGCCGCACGGCCTCCGTGCGACGGCCCCCGCGCACGAGCCGAAGCGCGAGCCGCAGGTCACCCACCTGCTGCTCCGACACCCGCCGCGACCCGGCCGTCGACGATGCGCACCTGCCGCGCGCAGCGCGCCGCGACCTGCGGGTCGTGCGTGACGAGCACGAGCAGCGAGCCGCACCGCTCGACCTGCTCCAGGAGAAGGTCGAGCACGATCTCGCGGTTGGTGGAGTCGAGCGCGCCCGTGGGCTCGTCCGCCAGCACGACCGACGGTCGGGCGGCGACGGCGCGGGCGACGGCGGCGCGCTGCGCCTGCCCACCGGAGACCTCGCTGGGCCTGCGGCTGGCGCACGTCGTGAGCCCGAGCTGCGCGACGACCTCCGCGACCCGGTCCCGCACACCGCGCCTGCGCATCCCGGCGAGCTCGAGCGGCAGTGCGATGTTCTCCTGGAGGCTGAGCTCCGGCACGAGGCCCGAGGACTGCAGGACGAACCCGACCTCCCGCAGCCGGAGCTCCGCGCGCTCGTCGTCGGACAGGCGGTTCAGGTCGCGACCCGCGACGACGACCCGTCCGCGCGCAGCGGGCTGCAGGCCGCCGAGCGCGTTGAGCAGGGTCGACTTGCCCGCACCGGACGGCCCGGTGACGGCGACCGTGGTCGCAGCCGGCAGCGTGAGGTTCACGGACGACAGCACGGGCTGCCCCCCGAGGTCGACGCACAGGCCCTCGACGACGAGAGCGTTCGTCGCGGGATCGTCCACTAGCGGTTGACCACTCGAGACTTGCACTCGTCCCAGAGGACCTTCTCGTGGCAGAGCTGGAGCGTGAACTGGTCGGCGTAGCGCACGTCGCCCGGGCTCAGGGACTTCGCGAAGTTGACCGTCTCGGTGCCTGACTTGTCCCAGATCGAGACGTAGCCGTAGCCGTCAGACTTGGCCTGCAGGTGCGCGTCTCCCTTGGTCACCGAGAGGGTTCCAGTGATGCGCGTGTAGTACAGGCAGGACCCTTGCACGCAGTCGTGGGCTCCGTAGAAGAAGTTGTAGCTCCCGTTCGTCACGGTTGCACCGGTGACTGAGATGCTGGCGTACGACCCGGAGCTCGCTGCCTGCGCGGCGGCTGCTCCGATTCCCGTCAGCGCAACCGTGGTCAGAATGATGGCGATGTGCCGTCGCATGCTTCCCCCTGTGTTCGGTTGAGGTCTGCGCCCAAGGCGTAGAGCTCGGCTCCAGCGCGCGCAGCTGCGCTGAAACCGGGAGGAACGTAGCAGAACAGGGTCCCCGCTCGGGGGCGCTATGACCAGCAGGTTTGCTGGGAAGAGCTCTGAGCAGGCGCGTCGGTCGGGTGCTTCGGCTCGCCCGACGGGCGCGGCGCTCCTGACCTCCCACGTCGGGTGGGGCGCACCTACAGCGCGATCAGTCCCGTGAACAGCGCGACGAGGCCCGCGGCCGCGCCCAGCAGGGAGACGGCGAGCACGACGCGCTCGCGGGGGGAGAACCAGCGACGGCCCTGCTCGCGGCGCGTGAGGACGAACAGCACGGACGCGGGCGCGTAGACGACGAACACGACGAGCAGGTGGTCGATCCCGGCCGCAAACAGCAGCCACGCGGTGTAGAGCGTCGCGAGCGTCGCGACGACGAGCTGGCCGCGCGGGCTGCGGTCGCGGCGGAGCAGTCGCACGCCGTACGCGGCGGCGAGCAGGTAGGGGATGAGCACGAGCGCGCCGGTGAGCTCGAGCGCGAAGTCGAACGCGCGCTCCGAGGCGAGCGTGAGCAGCAGCACGGCCTGGGCGAGCGCGGTGGACATCAGGAGTGCGGGCACGGGCGCGTCGTGCTCGTTCGTCGTGCGCAGGAACCGGGGCATGTCCCCGTCGCGTGCCGCGACGAGCAGGACCTCGGCGGCCATGAGCGTCCACGCGAGGTAGGCGCCGAGCACCGAGACGATGAGGCCGGCGGCGACGAAGGTGCCGCCCCACGAGCCGAACGCGGCCTCGAGCACCCCGCCCATCGACGGCTCCTCGAGCGCGGCGAGCTCGGACGCGGGCAGGATCCCGTACGAGACGATCGTGACCGACGCGAACAGCGCGAACACCGACCCGAAGCCGAGCAGCGTCGCGCGGCCCACGTCGCGGCGGCGCCGGGCGTGCCGCGAGAACGTGCTCGCCCCCTCGACGCCGAGGAAGACGAAGACGGTCGCGAGCATCGTCCCGCGCACCTGCGAGAGCAACGAGCCCGCACCGGGCGTGCCGCCCCAGTTCTCCGCGAACACCTGCGGGTCGAAGGCGAGCACCGCGAGCAGCACGAACACGACGATCGGCACGGTCTTGGCGACGGTGACGACGCGGTTGACCGCGGTGGCCTCCTGGATGCCGCGCCGGACGATCGCGAAGAACAGCCACAGACCGGCGCTGCCGACCGCCACGGCGAGGAAGGTGTCGCCCGAGCCGAGCGCGGGGATCACCGCGCCGAGCGTCGAGGTGATCAGCACCCAGTACGTCACGTTGCCGACGCAGGCGGACGCCCAGTACCCGAACGCGGAGAAGAACCCGAGGTACTCGCCGAACCCCGCCTTGGCGTAGGCGTACACACCCGCGTCGAGGTCGGGCCGGCGCACCGCGAGCATCTGGAAGACGAGCGCGAGCATGAGCGTGCCGGCGCCCGCCACGCCCCACGCGACCAGCGCGCCCGCGGCGCCCGTCGACTGCGCGAACTGCCGGGGCAGCGAGAACACCCCGGCGCCGACCATCGACCCGACGACGAGCATCGCCATGGTCGGGACGCTCAGCGTGCTCCGGGTGGGCGCGGTGGTGCCCGTGGTGGCCATGACGCTCATCCAACACCGGCTCCCGGGCGGCCGCTGAGACGTGCGACCTACCGTGCGGGCTCCGGCCCGTGGCATCCGTTGCGTCGATCACCTGGGTCCCTCGGCCGTTGACCTGGGGTGCTGTGCCACTCGGGTGAGGGAGCGAACGGCACCTTCGTGACATTCTGCGAAATCATGGACTGGACGGTTGACCAGCAGCTCAGGTATGACGCATGATGACTCCCGACGGTGCGCATCGCCTGCCCCCTGCGCGGTGCGCACCGTTCTTACGTCCGAGAGGCGGCCGCGATCATCCGCGGCCGCCTCTCGCGTCTCCGGGCCCGGTCGCCGAGCGGGGCCGTATCGATGCGAGCCGCGCGATCATGCGGATCGTCACCACCGAAGGCGGACAACTCGTGCGCCCTCGGCGCGTCACGGCCGAGCCTGACACGCCAGCGCTTACCGTCGCAGAGTGACCGTCCCCGCGCGTGCCTCTGCCACGGGAGCCGGCTCGGACCACGGGCCCGGCCCTGACGAGGCCGACCCCACGACCACCCCGACCGCCGGACCCGCCTCGGGCGACGCCTCGTCGGCCGACGAGCAGACCGGCGGGCCTGTCGCGCTCGTCGAGCCCCCGTCCGACGCGGAGCTCGTCGAGAGCGCGCTCGCCACGTGGCGCGGCTCGCTCGTGGAGGCTGCGGGCGGCTCGACGCTCGCGGACATCGACCTGCTCGGCGAGGCCGCGCTCGACCTGTCCGCCGCGCACCCCTCGGGCATGGCGCAGCTGTTCGCGGGGCGCGAGACGCGCCTGTCGAACCTCGTGCGCGAGGGTGCGGCGCTCTCGGCCGCACGACGACGAGCCCGCGCGGTCGGCTCGCGCGCCGCGGCCTACGAGCAGCGGTACGGCATCGCGCCCACGTCGCTCGCGATCGGCGTCGCGACGTGGACGGAGCGCACCGCGGGTCAGGTGGGGCAGGACGACGTCGTCGCCCTCGCGAGCGTCACGCGCGCGCAGTCGCCCGCCGCGTCGCCCGACCAGGCCCCGGCCGAGCCCCGCCGGCTGCACGCGCCCGTGCTGCTGCGACCGGTCGCGCTGCGTGCCCGCGGCACGGGGGAGAGCGACTACGAGCTCGCGCTCGAGCCGTCGCTCGAGGTCAACCCGGTCCTGGCCCGCGCCCTGCGCTCGCGCGGGGCCCTGCTCGACCCGGCCGCGGTCGCGCGCGGTGCGTTCACGCCCGGCGGGTTCGACCCGCGCAGCGCGCTGCAGCGGCTCGCCTCCCTCGGCGAGGCCGTGCTCGAGGACTTCGCGATGACCGAGCGCGTCGTCGTCGGCACGTTCGTCCACCCCGGCCAGGTGCTGGTCGACGACCTCGACAACCTCGCCGCGGGTGCCGCGCACCACGAGGTGCTCACGGCGCTCGCGGGCGTCGAGGCGGACCTCGCGCGACTGCACCAGCCGCTGCCCGCCGTGGTCGAGGGCGACCGGGACCCCGCGCACGAGCGCGGCGTCGGCGACCTCGACCCCGCGCAGCAGCACGTGCTCGACGTCGTCGCGACCGGGTCGCACCTGTTCGTCGACAGCCCGACGGGTGCGGACGAGTCCGGGACCATCGCCGCGATCGTCGCCGACGCCGCAGCCGCCGGACGCACCGTGCTCTACGTGCCCGGCCACCGGCGGGCGGCCGTCGCGCTCACCGAGCGGCTCGCGGCGCACGGCCTGCACGACCTGCTGCTCGACATCGCGCCCGAGGCTGGCTGGCGCACCGCGGCGACCCGCCGCCTGCTGGGCGCGATGACCGTCGAGGCACCCGTTGTCGACGTGCGCGGCGTCCAGGCCCTGCGCTCGGACCTCGTCGGCCACCGCGAGGCGCTGCGCGGCTACGTGACGAGCCTGCACACGTCCCGCGAGCCGTTCGGGGTCTCCGCGTACGACGCGCTGCAGCACCTCGCGCGGCTCACCTCGACCCGGCCCGCACCCCGCACGAGCGTGCGGCTCACCCCCGACGTGGCGAGCGCGCTCGACGACGCCACGCGCTCCCGCCTCGCGGCCGACCTGCGCCGCGCGGGCGAGCTCGGGGCGTACTCCGTGCGGCCGGGGGACACCCCCTGGTACGGCGCGGACCTGCGCACGCACGCCGACGCCGACGTCGCGCGTCGTCGTCTGACGCGACTGCTCGACGACACGCTCCCGCGCCTCGCCGAGCGCAGCGTGCAGGTCGACACCGAGACGGGCCTGCTGCCCGCCGAGACCGTCGACGCCTGGGGCGAGCAGCTGCGCATGCTCGACGGCGTCCGCGCGTCGCTCGACCTGTTCCTCCCGATCGTGTTCGAGCGGACCGCCGCCGACCTGGTCGCCGCGACCGCGACCAAGCAGTGGCGGGCCGAGCACGGCGTGACCATGGGCTTCTGGCTGCGGCGCCGGCTGCGGCGCCAGGCACGCGACATGGTGCGTCCCGGACGCCCCGTCGCCGACTTGCACGCCGCGCTCGTCGAGGTCCAGGCGCGCCGCGAGATCTGGCAGGCCCACTGCCCGAGCGGCGGCTGGCCGCGACTGCCCGAGGGGCTCGAGGCGCTCGAGAGCGAGTACCGGGGGATACGGGAGGACCTCGAGGCGCTCGACGAGGTGCTCGCGACGACCCCCGCAGGCGCCGGCCTGTGCGCGACTCCGCTGACCGCGCTCACCGAGCGGCTCGCGCGCCTGCGCGGCACCCAGGACGCGCTCGAGACGCTGCCCGACCGCACCGGGCTGCTCCACGGCCTGCGCGCCGCGGGCCTCGGTGACCTCGTCGACGACCTCGCCGAGCGGCGCGTCGCGCCCCAGGCCGCACCCGCCGAGCTCGAGCTCGCGTGGTGGAGCACGGTGATCGAGCAGATCCTCGCGCAGGACCCCGCGCTCGCGGGCTACGACGGCGAGACGCTCGGGGCCATGACGGCGCGCTACGCCGAGCTCGACCGCGCGCACGTCGCGAGCCTCGCGCTGCCCGTCCGGTCCGCGGTCGCGGCGCAGGTCAGCGCCGTGCTGCGCCGGCACCGCGAGCAGGCCGAGGAGCTGTTCGCCGAGCTCGTCGAGGAGCGCATCACGTCGCTGCGCGACACGTTCGCGCGCTACCCCGACGTGGTGCGGCGGCTGCGTCCCGTGCTCGTTGCGAGCCCCATGCTGGTGCCGCAGGTGCTGCCCGCGTCCCGCACCGTCGACCTCGTCGTGCTCGGTGCCGCGGCGCACCTGTCCACCGAGGTCGCGCTCGCCGCGATCGCCCGGGGGCGGCAGGTCGTCGTCGTCGGCGACGCCCGGTGCGCGTCCGGCAGCGCGGTGCGCGAGCTCGCGGCCGTCCTGCCGCGCGCCACGCTGCGCGCCGACTCGGTCGCGCGCGACCCGTACCTCACCACGTTCCTCGCCGAGCACGGGTACGGCGACGCGCTCGTCGCGACGCCGCTGCCCACGAGCCGGCCGCTGGTGCGCCTCGAGGTCGTCGACGGCACCGGCATGCCCGGGCAGACGTCCGGGGTGGTCGAGACGACGACCGCCGAGGTCGCGCACGTCGTCGACCTCGTGCTCGAGCACGTGCTGAGCCGCCCCGAGGAGTCGCTCGCGGTCGTCACGGTCACGCCCGCGCACGCGGAGGCCGTCCGCGAGGCCGTGCTCGACGAGGTCCGCACCAACCCCGCGCTCGCCGCGTTCTTCGACCCCGCGCGGCCCGAGCCGTTCGTCGTCACCGACCTCACGGGCGTCGCGGGCCTGCACCGGGAGGCCGTGATCCTGTCGCTGGGCCTGGGGCGCACGCCGCACCGCCGCGTGCTGCACACGTTCGGCGCCCTGTCCGGCCCCGGCGGCGCCGCGCTCCTGCTCGACACGCTCGGCTCGACACGGCACCGGCTCGTCGTCGTCTCGTGCTTCGGCGCCGACGACCTCGACACCGAGCGCCTGCGCGGCGACGGCCCGCGCCTCCTGCACGACCTGCTGGCGTTCGCCGCCGAGCGCGGCACCGGCCAGACCGCTCCCGCGTCGCACGCCGTCGACCCGGACCGTCTCCTCGTGGACCTCGCCGAGCGCCTGTGGCGGCACGGCCTGATCGTCGAGCTGGACTACGGCGTGCCCGGCGGGCAGCGCATCCCGATGGTCGTCGGGCACCCGTCGCTCCCGGGCCGGATGCTCGTCGCGGTGCTCACGGACGACGAAGCCTACGTCGCCGAGCCGAGTGTGCGCGTCCGTGAGCGGCTCACGGCCGACCGGCTCGAGCGGCTCGGGTGGACCGTCGTGCGGGTGTGGTCCGCCGCCGCGTTCCTCGACCCCGACGCCGAGGTCGACCGCATCCGTCGGCACGTGCATGCCGCCGTCCCCGCGCCGGTCGAGCCTCGCACCGGGACCGCCGTGATCGGCCTGCCGCAGTCGTGGACCGACGACGAGCGTGCGCTGGGCGCCGAACGCCCGGCACGCGCCGCCGCTCAGGGCGCGGGGGCGCTCGCGGCCGCGACGACCGACGTGCCCGCGGACGTCGTCGGGCAGGCCGTGGTGCCCGCCGCCGAGATCGTCCCGGCCGCGGATGCCGTCCCGTCCACCGGGGGTATCCCGGCTACGGATGCCGTTCCCTCCGTCGGAGGTGTCCCGGACCTGGATGCCGTCGCCGCCTCCGAGGTCGTCCGGCCCGAGCAGGTGGAGGGCTCGCCGACCGCTGCGTCCGCAGCCGAGGCCGCGGCCGTCGGCCACGCCCCCGTCGGCAACGGTCGACCGGAGAACGAGCCGGTCGAGCACACGGCCGAGGCCGAGCCCGCGGCTGACGAGGCCCGGGGCCGTGCGCGCCGACGCCAGGGGCGCGGTCGCAAGTCCCGCGCGCCGATGCCCGAGGTCACGCGCAGCACGACGTCCGCCGCCATGACGACGCCCGGTGGTGCGGCGACGGCTCCCGACCCCACGGTCGAGGCCCCGCCCGTGTCGCGGCCCCTCGCGGTCGTCCGCTCCGAGCAGCCCGCGCTGCCCGTGCGGACGCTCCCGCGTCCCGACGTGCGCCGCGGCCTGCCGATCGCCGCCTACAGCGACGACCAGCTCGACGACCTCGTCGCGTGGCTGACGTCGGACGGCGTGGAGCGCACGCGCGACGACCTTGCCGCCGAGCTGCGCGACGAGCTCGGCGTCACGCGTCGCTCGTACCGCATCGACACGGCCGTCCGCGCCGCCATCGCCCGCGCGCTGAGCTGACGGCTCCCGCGCCCGCCCGGTGGGATGATCGGCGTATGGGCGGCGACCACCACGAGCGAGGGGCAGCGGGCGCGACGGGGGCTCCCACGCCGACCGCGCGTCGGCCGCGTCGGGCCGTGCGCCCGTCGGGCACCGTCGGCACCGACGAGACCGTGCTCCGCAGCGCGTTCCCGGCGCCGCCCGCCCGCACGGCCGGCGCCCCGACGTCGGGCGCTCCGGCATCTGCCGCCTCCACGTCGGCCACCGCGACGCCCCTCGCCGGGACGACGGCTGCCCCGGTGCCGGACCGCTCGTCGGATGCGCTGCTCGCGGCCCGCAGCGCCGACGACTCCGACTTCGGCTGGGGCGGCGGCCGCGACGACAACGACGACCGGCTGCGCCAGGACAAGCCCCCGCACTGGTAGGCGCGACCCGACCCCAGCCCCGAGCGGGGTGCGGTCGTCCACAGCGCCGGCCGCGTGGGTCCCGCGACCTCGGGACGCGCGCCTAGCGTCGCCCCCGTGCGGGGATGGGTGGACGGCGGGGTACCGCCGCTGGAGCGGCGCAGGCGGCCGGTCAAGGTCGCGTGGCGCGGGGTGCTGTGGCGGTGGCGCTTCGTCGTGGCCGCGCTCGGCGTGGGGATCGCGGTGTCGTCGGCGCTCCAGGTGCTGCGACCGCCCGAGCCGCAGACGCAGGCCGTGGTCGTCGCGGCGCGCGACCTGCCGGCGGGGACGACCATCGCCGCGACGGACGTGCGCGTCGCCCGCGTCCCGGCGGGCCTCGCGCTCACGCGGACGACGACGAGCACGCACGAGGTCGTCGGCGAGGACGTCGCGGTGCCCGTGCCGGCCGGGCTGCCGGTGGTGCCCGGGCTGCTCGCGTCGGGCGGGCTCGTGGGACCGCCCGGGACGGTCGTCGCCGCGGTGCGGCTCGCCGACCCGGCGATGGCCGCGCTCCTGCGGCCCGGCACGCGCATCGACGTGCTCGCCGCCGCCGCCGAGACCGGGACGCAGGGCGTGGTCGTCGCGCGGCATGCGCTCGTGCTGCCGGTCCCGCCCGGCGCGCAGGACCAGGGGTGGTCAGCAGGGCTCGCTGGCGGCGACTCGGCGCCCGTGCTGGTCGCGGTCTCGCCCGACGAGGCGGCCGCGTTGTCAGGTGCGGCCGTTTCCGCCTTGCTGTCCGCGGTCGTCGTGCCATGATCGAACGTCGCAGTGGCCACGGCCGCTCAGCTCAACGGAGGTTCACGTGACTCAGTCCCCGCTCGGCTCGGCCACTACCACCCTCGGTTCCGGGGCGAAGGGCCTCGGCAAGGTCTTCGAGGGCTTCAAGGACTTCATCGCACGCGGCAACGTCGTCGACCTCGCGATCGGTGTCGTCATCGGCGCCGCGTTCGGAAACGTCGTCAAGGCGGTCGTCGAGGAGTTCCTCAACCCGCTCATCGGCTGGATCTTCGGGCAGCCAGACCTGAACAACCTGTGGAGCATCGGCCCGTACACGTGGGGCGACGAGGGTGGTAACCCGATCCGTGTCGGAGTGATCCTGACGCAGCTGCTGACGTTCCTGCTTACCGCAGCGGCGATCTACTTCCTCGTCGTCCTGCCGCTCAACAAGCTCGCTGCCCGACGCAAGCGCGGCGAGGAGCCCGAGCCCGCGGCGCCCGCCGAGGACATCCTGCTGCTGCAGGAGATCCGCGACCTGCTGGCCGCTCGCCCCACGCCGGCGCTGTCGGCCGACGTCTCGAACCCGCCCACGATCAAGCCGGCGGACGGCCCCAGCGCACCGCCTGCGCCGCCCGCCCCGACCGTCTGACGCCCGCCCGACCGAGGACCGCCGACCCAGCGCCGGCGGTCCTCGGTGCGCCTGGCCCGGACCCGGCGACCCGCGCCGCGGGCGCACACCGGGATCGCCGAGGGAATGGGTGGGTTGCGGACGCCGTTACCATTGGCACTCGGAACGTGCGAGTGCCAGGCGGCGCGACCCGCGTCGGTCCCCGGTGGCCACCGCACGAGACACACCGAACGAACCCTCAGGAGACCCGGTGCCCACCTACTCGTACGCGTGCACGGCGTGCGGCCACGCCTTCGACATCCACCAGTCGTTCTCGGACTCGTCCCTGACGGTCTGCCCCGAGTGCGAGGGCAAGCTCCGCAAGGTCTTCTCCTCGGTGGGCGTGGTCTTCAAGGGCTCCGGCTTCTACCGCAACGACGCGCGCTCGGGTGCGAAGTCGTCGTCGGTCCCGGCGGTCCCGTCGGAGAGCGCCAAGCCGGCGGCGAGCACGGCGTCCGCGTCGTCCGCATCGACCTCCGGGACGACGTCGAGCAGCTCGTCCTCGTCCTCGACGACGAGCGCCACGGCCGCGGCTCCGGCTGCCTCCTGACGGCGAGGGTCCCGAGGCGGCACTACCCTCGCAGACGTGCGTAGCCGTGCCTTTCGTCTGACTCTCCTGTCCGTCGCCATCGTCCTGGTGGTGGCGCTCGTCGCGTCCGCGGTCGCGGCGTTCGTCGTCGTGCGTCGCCCGTTGCCGCAGGTGGGCGGGTCCCTCGAGGTGACCGGCCTGCGGGACGAGGTCACCGTGACGCGTGACGCGCGCGGGGTCCCGACGATCACGGCCGACAACCCGCACGACCTGTTCCTCGCGCAGGGTTACGTGGCCGCGCAGGACCGGTTCTTCGAGATGGACTACCGCCGGCACGTCGTCGCGGGGCGGCTGAGCGAGCTCGTGGGCGAGAACGACGACGCGCTCGAGGCGGACAAGGTCATCCGCACGTTCGGCTGGCGCCGGGTCGCCGAGCGTGAGCTGGGGCTGGTCGAGGACACGACGCGGGCCGCGCTCGAGGCGTACGCGCAGGGCGTCAACGCCTATCTGGACGGCAAGGCGCCGTCGCAGATCGCGGTCGAGTACACGGTGCTGGGGCTGCAGGTCGACGTCGACGCGCCCGAGCCGTGGGACGCGGTCGACTCGCTCGCGTGGCTCAAGGCGATGGCGTGGGACCTGCGCGGCAACTACGACGACGAGCTCGCGCGGGCCCGGGCGTACGCCTCGGTCCGCGACGTGACGCGCGTCGACGAGCTGTTCCCCGCCTACCCGTACGACCTCAACGCCCCGATCCTGAGCGCGCAGGACCTGGCGACGCCGGAGCTGGCCGCAGCGACGGCGACCTCTCTGGACCTCGACGACTCGGGCCTGCAGGGCGCTCTCGACAGCGCGCAGCGGGCGCTCGACGCCGTGCCGCACCTCGTCGGCGAGGGCGAGGGCGTGGGGTCCAACTCGTGGGTCGTCGCGGGTGAGCACACCGCGAGCGGTGCGCCGCTGCTGGCCAACGACCCGCACCTGGGCATCTCCGCCCCGGGCATCTGGACGCAGGTGGGCCTGCGCTGCGCAACGGTCGACGACGCATGTCCGTACGACGTCTCGGGCTTCTCGTTCGCCGGCTTCCCGGGCGTGGTGATCGGCCACAACGCCGACCTCGCGTGGGGGCTGACGAACCTCGGCGCGGACGTCACGGACTTCTTCCTCGAGCGCGTCGAGGACGGACGCGCGCTGCGCGGCGACCAGACCGTGCCGCTGACGGTCCGGAACGAGGTCATCAAGGTCAACGGCGGCGACGACGTCTCGATCCAGGTGCGCCAGTCGGCGCACGGGCCGATCATCTCGGACGTGATCGACGTCGACGCGGTCGCGCGTGCGCCGCTCGCGGACGGCATCACCGGTCGCCAGTACGAGGTCGCGCTCGCGTGGACCGCGCTCGCGCCGGGACGCACCGCGGACGCGGTCCTCGCGATGGACACGGCCCGTGACGCCGAGGACATCGCGCGCGTGGGTCGCCTCCTCGACGTGCCGTCGCAGAACATCGTCTTCGCGACGACGGACGGCCACATCGGCTACCAGGCGCCCGGGCGCATCCCGGTGCGCAACACGATCGTCGGCGCCGTGCCCTCGGACGGCACGTGGCCGCGGCCCGGGTGGGACCCCGCGTACGACTGGCAGGGCTACGTGGACCCGGAGGTCATGCCCCGCGCGCTCGACCCGGTCGAGGGCTACGTCGTCGCGGCGAACCAGGCGGTCACACCCGCGGGGGTGGGCCCGTTCCTGACCGACGACTGGGACTACGGCTACCGCTCGCAGCGGATCGGCTCGCAGCTCGCGTCCGCGATCGCGGCGGGGGAGAAGATCAGCGTGCAGGACGTCGGCGCGCTCCAGAACGACCAGCACAACCCGTACGCCGACGTCCTGGTGCCGTGGCTCCTGCGGATCGGGATCGTCGACACGTTCGAGGACGACGGCCAGCAGCTCCTGCGGTCGTGGGACCGCGTCTCGAGCGCCGACTCGGCCGCGGCCGCGTACTTCGCGGCGGTGTGGAAGACCCTGCTCGAGCTCACGTTCGCCGACGACCTGCCCGACGGCGACCTGCCCGACGGCAGCTCGCGCTGGCTCGAGGTGGTCCGTGGCCTGCTCGACGACCCGGCGTCGCCGTGGTGGGACGACCGCACGACCCCCGGGCTGCTCGAGGGTCGCGACGAGATCCTCTACCAGGCGATGATCACGGCCCGACTGTCCCTGACGCAGCAGCTCGGCCGCGACGCCGACTCGTGGCGCTGGGGGCGCCTGCACTCGGCCGCGCCCGAGCACCCGGTGCTCGGTGGCGCGTCGATCCCGGGCCTGGTGCGAAACTTCGTCAACCCCGACCCGATCGGGGTCGGGGGCGGGCCGTCGATCGTCGACGCGACCGCGTGGGACGCGTCCGAGGGCTACGCGGTGACGGCCGGGCCGTCGATGCGCATGGTCGTCGACCTCGGTGACCTGGACTCCTCGACGTGGGTGAACTTCACCGGCTCGTCGGGTCACCCCGCGAGCCCGCACTACAGCGACCAGTTCGGCCCGTGGGCGGCGGGGGAGACGTTCCCGTGGCCGTTCACGTCGGCGGCGACGACGGCCGACGCGGTCGACAGGCTCACGCTGCACCCGTGACCGGGCGCCCGTCGGTGCCGACCGGGGGCGCGGGGGCTCAGGAGGTCAGGGGCACCCAGCGCTCGGGCGTGGCGTAGGCGTCGACGCGACGGTCGTGCGGCTCGCGCGGCAGCGGGTCGAGCGTCGCGTCGTGCACCTCCTCGGGGAACACCACGGCGACGACGAGCGCGTCGGCGCGGGCGTGCTCGAGGGCACGGTCGTACCAGCCGCCGCCCTGACCGAGGCGGCCGCCCGCGGTGTCGACTGCCAGGGCCGGGGCGATGATCACGTCGGCGTCGGCGAGGGCCTGCGCGGAGAGCGTCGGACCGCCGGGCTCGGGAGGACGTCCCGGAGCGCGTTCGCGCAGGTCGTCGGCGCCGGCGTACTCCGCCCAGCCGCGCTGCAGACCCGCACCGAGCACGGGCAGCAGGATCCGCACGCCGCGCGCCGCGAGGCGCTCGAGCAGGACGGACGTCGCGGGCTCGGTCGCGCGCGCGGCGTAGACGGAGACGCAGCGCGCGGCGGCGACCGCGGGGATCGACTCGACGACGTCGGCGAGGGCCGCGGCGGCCTCGTCGCGGCGGCGCTGCGAGCGGTGGGCGCGGGCCTTGCGGATCGACGCGCGGAGCTGCTCCTTCTCCTCCTCGGGTTCCGGTGCTCCTGCGCGGTTCGACGAGTCGGCAGCGCTGCTCATGGCACCAGTGTCGCAAAGGATCGGGCCGGCACCGTCCTCCGGGGTGCCCAGGCCGGCTTCGTCGGGGCCGGTCCGACGGCCGGGCGTGACGTCGTCGTGAACGCGTCCGGAACCGCGCACGGCGATCCGTCGACGTAACCCACGCCACACTCGCTTGCCCTGGGCGGGGCGCGCGGTGCGCGGCTAGCGTTCCGACATGACGATCCACAAGGCAGTCATTCCCGCCGCCGGTCTGGGCACCCGCTTCCTGCCGGCCACGAAGTCGACGCCCAAGGAGATGCTCCCGGTCGTCGACAAGCCCGCGATCCAGTACGTCGTCGAGGAGGCCGTCGCGGCCGGTCTGGACGACGTCCTGCTCATCACCGGTCGCTCGAAGCGCACGCTCGCCGACCACTTCGACGCGGTCCCCGAGCTCGAGGCAGCGCTGGAGGCGAAGGGCGACACCGAACGCCTCGCCAAGGTGCGCGAGTCCACCGACCTCGCGCACGTGCACTTCGTGCGGCAGGGCCAGCCTCGCGGTCTGGGCCACGCCGTGCTGCAGGCCAAGCACCACGTGGGCGACGAGCCGTTCGCCGTGCTCCTGGGCGACGACCTGATCGACGAGCGCGACGCCCTGCTGACCCCGATGCTCGAGATCCAGGAGCGCCTCGGCGGATCGGTCATCGCACTGCTCGAGGTCCCGGCCGAGCAGATCTCCTCCTACGGCTGCGCGGCGGTCGAGCCGCTCGACGGCGACGAGGACGCGGACACCGTGCGGATCACGGGTCTCGTCGAGAAGCCCCCGGTCGACGAGGCGCCGTCGAACCTCGCGATCATCGGCCGCTACGTGCTGCACCCCGCGGTCTTCGACGTCCTCGAGCAGACCGCTCCGGGGCGCGGCGGGGAGATCCAGCTCACCGACGCCCTCGCGACGCTCATGGACATGCCTGCCGAGCAGGGTGGCGGCGTCACGGGTGTCGTGTTCCGCGGCCGCCGGTACGACACGGGCGACCGCCTCGACTACCTCAAGGCCGTCGTCCGGATCGCGGTGGATCGTCCGGACCTCGGCCCCGACTTCAAGGACTGGCTCGTCCAGTACGTCGCGGGCAGCAAGGCCTGACCCCTGGGGCGGGGCACAATGCCCGCATGAGATCGGTCCAGGACCACCTGGCGGCCGTGCTCGCCGCCGTGGGGCCGGTCGCGCCCCTCGACGTCGCGCTGCACGACGCGATCGGCTGCATCCTCGCGCGTGACCTCGTCGCGACGAGGGACGTGCCGGCCGTCGCCGTCGCCGCGCGCGACGGGTACGCGGTCGCGGCGCACGAGACCGCGGGCGCGGGCTACGACAGCCAGCTGACGCTGCCCGTGGCGCACGACGTGCGCGCCGGCGGTCCGTCGGGGCTGCGGCTCGCTCCCGGCCAGGCCGTGCGCGTGTCGTCGGGCGCCCCGCTACCGCTCGGTGCCGACTCGGTCGTGCCCGTCGAGGAGACGGACCGCGGCGCGGCGCGATTCGCGATGCAGCGCCCGGCCGCCGCGGGCCAGCACGTGCGGGCCGTCGGTGCCGACGTCCGCACCGGCGAGGTCGTGCTCACCGCCGGCACGCGTCTGGGGGCGCGCCAGCTCGCGCTCGCGGCGACGCTCGGGCACGGTCGCCTGCACGTGCACCCCACGCCGCGAGTCGTGCTGCTGTCGGTGGGCGACGAGCTCGTCGAGCCCGGCAGCGCGCGGCCCCCGGAGGGCGCGGTGTTCGAGACCGACGGCCACGCGCTGGAGGCCGCGGTCCGGGACGCCGGGGCCACGCCCGTGCGCGTCGGGATCCTGCCCGACGACCGCGGCACGCTGCGCGAGGCGCTCGACGACCAGCTCGTGCGCGCGGACCTCGTCGTGATCACCGGCGGGCTGTCCGAGCTCGTCGGCGACACCGTGAAGGACGTGCTCGCGACGCTCGGCACCGTCCGGCTCGACCACGTGGCGATGACGCCCGGGTTCCGGCACGGGTTCGGCACGGTCGGCACCGAGCTGGGCGCCGACCGCACGGTGCCGATCTTCGCGCTGCAGGGCGACCCCGTCGCGGCGCAGGTGTCGTTCGAGGTGTTCGTGCGTCCCGCGCTGCGGGCCATGGCGGGTCACTCCGAGCTGTACCGGCCGAGCGTCGCCGCGCGCGCCACGCACGGCTGGACCGCGCCGACGGGCCTGCGGCAGTTCGTCCCCGCGACCGTGCTGGGCTCGCCCGAGGAGGGCTACCGGGTCACCGCTCTGGGCGACCCGCTCGCGCCGACGGTCAGCGCGCTCGCGCACGCGAACGCGCTCGCGGTCGTCGGCGAGCAGGACACCACCGTCGCGCCGGGGCAGGTCGTGCACTGCCTGGTGCTGGAGGGCTGATGGCGCACGGCTGGCCGGCGGTCCTCGTCGACGACCTCGTCCGCCTGCGGCCGCTGCGCCGCCGGGACGGGCCGGCGTGGCTCGAGCTGCGCGCGCAGAACCAGTCCTGGCTCGAGCCGTGGGACGCCACCAGCCCCGTGCCGGTCGACGGCCCGCGGCCCACGTTCGCGCAGTTCGTGCGCACCCTGTCCGCGCAGGCGCGCTCGGGCACGAGCCTGCCGTTCGCGGTGGACTACTCGGGCGAGCTCGTCGGGCAGGTGACGGTCTCCTCGATCACCTACGGCTCGCTGCGGTCCGGCGCGATCGGGTACTGGCTCTCGGAGCACGTCGCGGGGCGCGGCGTGATGCCTGTGGCGGTGGCCCTCGCGGTGGACCACTGCTTCACGACCGTAGGGCTGCACCGCATCGAGGTGAACATCCGGCCCGAGAACCGGCCGTCGCTGCGCGTCGTCGAGAAGCTGGGCCTGCGCGACGAGGGCGTGCGCGAGCGTTTCCTGCACATCGGCGACCGCTGGTGCGACCACCGTTCGTTCGCCCTCACCGCCGAGGAGGTCCCCGACGGCCTCCTGGCCCGCTACCGCGCCACCCGCCCCGCCCCCTGACCCGCGCTCGTCGCGTCGGCCGGCCCCTTCCGCTGCCGCCCGGCCGGCGGCTTCGGCAGGGCTCCGACGAGTTCGGCACTCTCGTGCGGGATCGGCAGTCCGGAGGCGCGATCTGGCGGGGGTGTGCCGAACTCGTCGGGATGCGCCGTGCGACACGCCGGACGCGTGCGCGACCAGGGGGGTGCACCGCCCTAACGTCGGGGCGTGAAGGATCTCACCGGACCGATTGCGCTTGCGCTCGTCGGCCTGTGGGTGGCGTACCTGGTGCCGCACAAGCTGCGGTACCGGCAACAGCTGGTGGAGTCCCGGGTCGACGACCGGTTCTCCGACGCACTGCGTGTGGTCGCGGTCAGCGACCGCCCGGGTCGCGCCCGGGCGCAGGCGCCGGTGACCGGACCCGACTGCCGACCTGCCGGCACGCCGGGGTTGCTGACCCCCGGCAGAGGGGTGCTCGTGGCAGCGACGAGCACCGCGACAGGAGGCAGGACCGTGGACCGACCCACAGCGCAGCACGACAGGCTCACCGCCGAGTTCGCGCGCCGCACCGCGCAGGCTCGTGCGCAGCACGCGGCCGCCACCGCGCGTCGAGGTGCCGCGGCCCGGCGCCGCGGCGTGCTCGCGACCTCGCTCGTGATCCTCACGGTCGTCGGTGTCGTGGTCGCCGCGGCCGTCCCCGCCGTGACCTGGGTCGCGGGAGCCGTCCCCGGCGCGCTCCTGACGACCGTCCTGGTGCTCGGCCGTCGCGCCGTGGTCGCCGGGCGTGCGGCCGACGCCGCGTTCGCCGAGCGCATGGCCGAGGCCGCGCGCGCCGCGCAGGAGGCGCGGGCCCGTGCCACGCGCGCCCTGACCGGTGCGACGCGCGCCGTCCCGCAGCCCACCGTGACGGGCCACGCCGTGCGCCCGTCGGACTCGCCGACCCAGATGATCGCGCGCGTGGTCGTCGACGACTCGTGGTCCCCGGTCCCGGTGCCCAAGCCCACGTACTCGCTCAAGCCCGAGGCGCCGCGCCGCGAGCCCGTCGCGCTGCAGAACCTCGAGGGTTCGACGGCGGCGGCCGTCGCGTCGCCGGTGGCCGAGTCGACCCCGGCCGCCACCGTGCCCGCCGAGGTCAGCGCGCCGGCGACCACCGGCTCGATCGACCTCGACGCCGTGCTCGCGCGTCGTCGTGCGTCGGGGCAGTGAGCCTGAGCGGCGTGTCGACCGACCCGACCGACTCGATTTTTCTTGGGGCGCCTGCGTGGGCTAGTCTGTAGCCCGCTTCAAGGGGCTGTGGCGCAGTTGGTAGCGCGTCTCGTTCGCAATGAGAAGGTCAGGGGTTCGAATCCCCTCAGCTCCACCGCACGCACAAGGCTCGAACCCTTGCCAACGGAAACGTTGGTCGAGGTTCGGGCTTTGTTCGCGTCTGCGGCCCAGGTCAGGGCGTTGGCGTTGATCTGCGGGTCGAGGAGCATCTCGAAGGGCCGGTTGTGCTCGACACGCAGCTCGTTGTCCTCGTCGATGAAGACCTTGGTGAAGAAGGCATGGTTGCACAGGCGCCGGTTGGTGTCGTCGCAGCGGGTGTAGATGTCGGCGCAGTTGGCGAGTAGGCCGAGGGCGTCGTCGAGGTGGGCTCGGGCGTCGGCGTAGTCGCCGAAGTGGGCGTCGATGCGGCGGGTCACTTGGTTGAGTTCGGCGACGATGCGGTCCTGCTCGCGCTTGAGCACGGAGAGCGGGATCGCGTCGGCGTAGTGCGCTTGCATGAGGCGGTCCTGCTCGCTTTCGAGCCGGTCACGGTTGGTGGTGAGGCGTTCCAGTTCCTCGGTTTCGACGGCCATGAGCCGGTCGAACTCGTGGTGGAGCATGCCCGCGAGGGCGTCCTGCTGGGCGGGCGTGATCTGGACGCGGGTGTAGTAGTCCTCGACGAGCTTCTCGACGTCTTCGATGAGCATCGCCTGGCGTGTGCAGTCGGTGCGCTTGGAGTGCCGACCGGAGCACACGAAGTAGCAGTAGACGTTGCCGTGGCGGTTCTTCGCGTTGGAGACGATAAGCCGGGAGCCGCACTGGCCGCAGTGGAGGGGCTGATGCACGAGTAGGTGACACCCGCCTGTGGCGCCGGAGGCGCCGCTGGAAGGATGTGCACCGTGCCCAGGCCCTATCCCCAGGAGTTCCGCGACGACGTCGTGGCCGTGGCTCGCCGCGGGGATGCTCCGATCAAGCAGGTCGCAGCCGACTTCGGGATCGCCGAGTCGTGCCTGCGCAACTGGCTGCGTGACGCCGACGTCGCCGACGGCAACCGTCCCGGCGTGACCCGGACCGAGTCCGCTGAACTGCGCGAGGCGCACCGGCGGATCCGGCTGCTGGAGCAGGAGAATGAGGTGCTGCGCCGCGCCGCGGCGTACTTGTCTCAGGCGCACCTGCCGGGAAAAGGCTCTACCCGCTCGTGAGTGAGCTCGCCGGCGACGGGGTGCCCGTCGCGGTGACGTGCCGGGTCCTCAAGCTCGCCAGACAGCCCTACTACCGATGGCTCGCCGCGCCGGTCGGTGCCCGTGAACTCGACGAGGCGCACCTGTCCAACGCGTTGTTCGACGCCCACCGCGACGACCCGGAGTTCGGCTACCGGCTGCTGGCCGACGAGGCCGCCCGAGCCGGGCATCGGGCGTGTGACCGGCGGGTGTGGCGGATCTGCTCGGGCAACGGCTGGTGGTCGGCGTTCGGCAAGAGACGCTCCCGCGGCGGCAAGAAGGCCGGGCCGCCGGCCCATGACGACCTCGTGCTGCGCCGGTTCCGGGCCGACGCGCCGAACCGGTTGTGGCTCTGGGACATCACCGAGCACCCCACGTCCGAGGGCAAGGTCTACCTCTGCGCGATCAAGGACGTGTTCTCCAACCGGATCGTCGGCTACTCGATCAGCGACCGGATGACGTCCCAGATCGCGGTGAACGCGCTGGTCAGCGCCGTTCAGCGACGCCAGGACGTCGCCGGGTGCGTGGTGCATTCGGACAGGGGCAGCCAGTTTCGAAGCCGGAAGGTGGCCCGCGTCCTGGCCCGCCATGACCTGCTCGGGTCCATGGGCCAGGTCGCCTCCGCGGGCGACAACGCCGCCATGGAGTCCTTCTTCTCGTTGCTGCAGAACAACGTGCTGAACCGACGCCGCTGGACCACTCGCGAGGACCTACGGATCGCCATCGTTACCTGGATCGAAAGGACCTACCACCGCCGCCGACGCCAAGCCCGACTCGGCCGGCTGACACCGATCGAGTTCGAGACCATCATGACCACTCAGGTCGCACTCGCCGCCTGAGACCGACTGTCACCTACTCGTGCAGCAGCCCCGATGGTGCCTTTGAGGTAGTGGCCGTGGACTTGGGTTGCCTCGACGGCGCACTGGTGCGCGGTGAGCACGGACTGTACCTGGTACCAGACCTCGGCTGGCACGAGTGCCGGGTGGCTTCCCTTGTAGCGGGTGAACCGCCCCGGCTTTAGTGGAGGCTCGGTTCTCTGGTTTCCAGCGTCGTCGACGCCGGGTTCTGACGGTAGTAGTTGGCCTCCTGCTCGGCCGGTGGAATGTCGCCGAGCTCGGTGTGCA
>PJUF01000059.1_pt1 | contig 129414 bp, 111 predicted proteins | sample 1512191 | NCBI WGS metagenome assembly PJUF01 (sample SAMN08177673, study PRJNA422409) | Feces metagenome, whole genome shotgun sequencing project. | isolation source: Chicken feces (3) enriched on wood chips | host: Gallus gallus | place: USA: Madison | collected 2015-01-15
ATTCTGAAAAATTTTGAGCCATCAAGCTCTAAAAATTTTTTGGAAATAACTTTTTGGATAGGAAAACTATTGAAGGAAAAAAGTAAAAAAATAGTTGGTTTAATCATAACAATCATTGCGAGGGCAACGTCATTGCGAGGACAACGTCATTGCGAACATACGTCATTGCGAGGAGGTACGACGAAGCAATCTTTGGACTAATCGAAAGATTGCTTCGTTCCTCGCAATGACGGGTATAATTCCTCGCAATGACGGGTATAGTTCCTCGCAATGACGCTTGTTCCCAATCACGCGTTTTACTTCGTCAACTTAAAAATATCATTTCCGAAAACAAAGATCATCAAGGCTATCAAAATAAAAAACCCGACCATCTGTGCTCTTTCCAAGAACTTCTCCGATAATGGCTTCCCTTGAATCATCTCAATCGTCAAAAACACCACATGTCCACCGTCCAATGCCGGAATCGGCAATAAGTTCATAAACGCCAATGCCATGGACAACATCCCTACCAAACTCCAAAAACGCAACCAATCCACTTCCGTTCCGAACATGGTAGCAATGCCCACCGGTCCTGATAATGCCTTATCCGCACGAACCTCCCCTTTGAACATCTTACCAAAGCCTTTAATATTATCCGTTATCACAGAGAATGCTTTGCTCGCGCCGATAGGTAATGATTCCATCAAGCCATAAGAATGAACCACCATCGGTAAGTTTCCAAATCCTAAGGCCGTTGTGGTATCCGCTTTCGCAGTCAAATTCATGGCAGCACCATTACGGATCACGCCAAGATTGATATCTTTTCCTTTGTTCGCCTGTACCAAATCCCTAAACTGGTTCAAGTGCAACGGCGCAACGCCATTGATACTGACAATACTATCCCCAACCTGCAATCCCATCTGCTCAGCTCTCGAATCCTTTTCAATCTTGGATACCGGAAGCATCTTAAAAATAGGTTGTACAAACTCGTTCTTCTTATGATCAGAAACATCGTTCAAAATATCCGGTGGAAGCGTAATTTTCACTTCTTGTCCAGCACGGTCCACGGTCAATACCGCATCACCCATCAAAACATCCGAGGTCATCAGGTCCTCAAAAAACAGATTTGCTTTATTTCCATTGACCGCAAGGATCTTATCCCCTTCCTTCAGTCCAACCTTTTCACCAATGATTCCCGGCATCACACCATAGATCTTATTGTTATCGATATCCGTGGTACCATACTTAAAAGTGATCATCCAGAATACCAAAATACCGACAATGATATTAACGATAATACCGCCCAACATCACGATCAATCGTTGCCAAGCTGGTTTAGAGCGGAATTCCCAAGGTTGTGGTTCTCCTTTCAACTGCTCGGTATCCATCGATTCATCGATCATCCCTGCTATCTTCACATAGCCACCCAATGGTAGCCAACCCACACCATATTCACATCCTTTATAATTGAACTTGAACAATTTCACACCCCAGGCATCAAAGAACAGGTAAAATTTCTCCACCTTGATCCCAAATGCACGTGCGGCCAGGAAGTGACCAAGTTCGTGTAGTATAATCAATAGCGACAGGCCTAATAACACCTGGGCTACCATAATGACGATTCCCATTTATTTTTTATTAATTGTATATATTCTATTTATTACTGAAACGAGGTATTAAACTCCGTGCCACTCTCCTACTTTCAGCATCATAATGCAGATAATCCTCTAATTTCAAATCATCTTGCCAAGAAATCTGACACAATGTCTCTTCAATGACATCGCTCATCCCCAGAAAACTGATCTGATCCTGTAAGAAAGCTTCTACCACGATTTCGTTCGCACCATTTAAGATACAAGGACTGTTCCCGCCTCTTTCCAACGCTTGATAGGCCAGTTTCAAATTCCTGAAAGCATCCATATCAGGTGCTTCAAAAGTCAAATTTGGATAATCTACAAAGCTGAAGCGTTTGAAATCATTCTGCAAACGAGCTGGATAGTTCAAGGCATATTGGATAGGCAACTTCATATCAGGCACCCCTAATTGTGCTTTAATGGACCCATCTTGAAATTGCACCAGCGAATGTACGATAGACTGCGGATGGATGATCACCTCGACCTGATTTGCAGATAGGTCGAACAACCATTTGGCTTCGATCACCTCCAACCCTTTATTCATCAAGGAAGCAGAATCGATGGTAATTTTTGCCCCCATCGCCCAATTTGGATGCTTCAAGGCCTGTGCTTTCGTTACAGCAAACAGATCTTCCCGAGTTCTACCTCTAAAAGGTCCTCCAGAAGCCGTCAATATTATTTTTTCTATTGGATTACTTTCTTCTCCAACCAAACATTGGAATATCGCCGAATGCTCAGAATCCACCGGTAACAACCGCACCTGATGTTCTTTCACCAATTCATTGATCAATGCGCCAGCAACCACTAAGGTTTCCTTATTGGCGAGCGCGATATCTTTCCTTTTTTTGATGGCGGCAACCGTTGGTTTTAATCCAACAGATCCTACTATGGCTGTCAATACCACATCGATATCATCCCGCTGAACCACCTCTTCCAACGCTTCCACTCCACTTAGCACCGAAATGCCCAGCGGCTCTAAAGCATCCTTTGCTTTTTGATAAGCCTGCTCTTCACAGACCACCACCACCTTCGGATGAAAGGCTTTTGCCTGTTGGATCAATAGATCGGCATTCCTACCGATGGTCAATACGGTTACTTCAAATTGTTCGGGAAAAGCGGCTACAACTTCTAATGCTTGAGTTCCTACGCTACCTGTTGAGCCTAATATGGCGATTCTCTTTCTACTCAATGTTGAACTAATTAGATGATATTATCGATCAGTGAAGGATCTGCTCCTCCTTTATAGGACTTCATCATATCCACATACACAATGGACATCACAATGCTCACAATAGGGATGATAACAAATGAATTCACTAAACCTAAAATTTGGGACACCAAGGTATAGCCAAAATATTCCGCCCCCAATTGCAATAAATGGGTGGATGCTACAATGAATATAACGATCAATAATCGAAATACATTGCCTTTGGTCATCGCCAAACTGAATTTATAGGATTTGAAGGTATTGAATCCATGTTCGATAATGAAAAATGGATAGAAGGTCGTTCTTATCAATACAAACAACATAATAACCCCTGTTAAAAAAGGATGGATCTCCGAACGCACCGTATCCATGCTTATCCCCAAAAACAATAAAGGAAAGCAAAGCACATACATCACCAAATAAACCACAAAAGCAATCAGGGAATAGAACAACAATCCGATGATGTAGTTCACGAATTGGGAAAAGGAAGGCACATAGCCCCAAAATCCTGGTTTCTTTTCTCCCCTAGCCAATACGATGGCATTTTTTAACAGTACCAATTGCAAACTAAAATATAAACCTATAAACAGCAGTAACAAGAGCACTTTCAAGCCCATGAAATACGAATCCGAATAAAAGGATAAGTAGCTGGATAAATAGGTAGACAGGTTGGAGGTTATAAACAAAAGAAAACATAGCCCTGCAATAGAAACATAGTTCCTCATGAGGATGTCTATAGCCCTTAAAAAGACGTCGTTCGCCTTAAAAGTAATGTCTTTTAGATAATTTAGCATGGTGTTATTAATAGTGCAAATATGATAATTTTTTTGGTTGTACCATATGTTACACTATGAAAAAAGGCTAAGAATCCTTTTTCTTAGCCTTTTTTAACTTAATCATTAGTTCATAAAATCAGGAACTGGCTTTTCCAGTAAATATTGATAGATGAACCTTGTACGTTCTTTGTTATCATAAGCCGACTTAGAACGGTCAAAACCGTGACGGCTTCCTGGATAGATCATCAGTTCAAATGGAACCGATCTGCTTGTTAATGCGCTTACCAATTGTATGGTATTCTGCATATGCACATTATCATCCATATCACCATGCATAATCCTTAATCTTCCTTTATATTTATCTGCAAAAGTTAACACAGAACCATTTTTATAACCTTCTGGGTTATCCTTTGGCGTATCCATCCAACGCTCGGTATAATGCGTATCGTAAAGATCCCAACTTGTTACAGGCGCACCGGCAATACCGTAATCAAAATAATCTGCCCCTTTGGTTAATGCCAAACAGGTCATATAACCACCATAACTATGTCCAGTGATCATCAATTTATTTTTAGCTACGTAAGGTTTTGCTTTCAGGTATTTCACAAAGGTGATATAATCCACCAATTCCCAGTTTCCTAAGTTACGGTGCATCCATGCTACCCCTTGTTTTCCGAATTGTCCGGAACCACGGTGGTCACATTCTATGAAGATAACCCCTTGTTGTGCCCATAGTTCATTCTGAATCCCTTTCCAGGTATTTCTAACGGTACCAGCATCAGGTCCACCATAAATGCTCATGATGACCGGATACTCCTTTGTTTCATCAAAATCGGTAGGATAGGTAATGATCGCTGGAAGTTGAAATTTACCATCATCTGAAGGAATGCGGATAAACTCTCTTCTTGCAACTTTATAGCTGTCAAAATCAGCCGACTTACTATCCGCTAATTCCCTGATTATTTTACCTTTATTGTCAACCAAGGCTACTTTGGTAGGTGTATGAATATTGGAATAAGTCGTAATAAAATATTTTGAATCCGGGCTGATGTTGACACTGTGGGTATAATCACCGAAAGTCAAGCGTTTCAGATTCTTCCCGGAAAAATCAACGCGGTAAAAATCTACCGTTGCCGAATTTTCTTTACGCGCCATGAAATACAAGACCTTCTCTTTTTCATCAATTTTTTTGATCTCGGTAACTTGCCATTCTCCTGAGGTCAATGGATTAACCAATTTCCCATCTAATGTATACAAGTAATAATGCGCCCAACCCGTTTTATCTGATTTAAGAATATAGTGTTTATTATCCTTCAGGTAAGTAATTCTTTCCGGGTGGTCTAGATTGATCCAAGAAGGCTGCTCTTCGTTATAAATTACTTTTTTAGATCCATTATTCGGGTCTACTTGATAGAATTTCAGATTGGTCTGATCACGGTTCATCCATTGCACCATAATGTTGCTGCTGTTGAAACTCCAATATGGTTCCCCAAAATATTGATCATCCTTTTCATTGAAATCCGCCCATACTACTGGTTTTCCATCGACATGGGCAATACCTACCTTAACTTCCGGGTTTGGATCTCCTGCTTTCGGGTATCTTGTTTCTTCTAAAAAGCCATGTTGTCCACTAGAATTATAAATTGGAAACATTGGCACTTTACTATCATCGAAACGCATGAAAGCTACTTTTTTACTGTCCGGCGACCACCAGTAAGCTTTATAATTGGTAGCTCGGCCTAGGATTTCCTCATAATAAACCCAAGATGCATAACCGTTATAGATCACGTCAGTTGCATCTTTGGTATGTCTTACCTCTTTTCCTGTTGCGACTTCAACAGTATACAGATCTCTTTTCCTTAAGAAAGCCACATATTTATTGTCCGGAGACAAGGTTGCCAAGGTCTCGGAAACTTCCGGAGTAAATGTCAATTGCTTATCCTCCTCACCATTTATCCTAAAGTAAAGGTCTTTCCCAATTGTTACCACGTATGGTGCATTCACATTTGTACTTACCGCAGCTTGCGAATTATCATATTTCTCCTTTTTGCCTGTTTTCACATTAACTTTATATTCGCCATTGCTTCTCTCGATATAATGTTCGGCATCTGCCCAACGATCGTAACGGGCAATACTTTTCGTTAATGATGCTTCCTGCCCTCTGGCTTGGGCGATGCTTAATTTCTTGGTTTGACCATTTGCCAGCGAAACCGCAATGAAGAAAACGGCACTACTAACTGAAAACAGTTTATTCATAAATCTCTTATTATTTTTTTATCAATTGGATGTCGAAGTTAACAAAAAAAAGCCACTTTTTACAGTGGCTCCCTATACGGTATATCTTTGTTACTTAAAAAGAATAATCATCCTTTTCTACCAGACGACCATTATTCTCATAACCTAAATCTTCCGAGTTAGGCTCATATCTTTTCTCAATCACTTCCTGATTGGATTTAATGTATTCTACCACATCCTGAAGGCCTTCGGCAAACTTCTCAAAATCCTCCTTATAAAGGAAGATCTTATGCTTAATAAATTGGCCGTCTTCAAAACGTTTCTTGCTTTCCGTAATCGTTACGTAGTAGTCGTTGGAACGAGTCGCTTTTACATCAAAAAAATAAGTACGTTTACCCGCTCTCACCTTTTTTGAAAATACCTCTTCACGCTCTTTGTTATCAAAATCTCCCATTAGATTTGTTAATATTTAAGTTTAATCCTCTATTTTCAGTCATAAATATATAATAATTAAACTCAAACATCCAAATTTTTGTAAAAATTATTTATTATATTAATTAAATTATTCACTCATTCTACAGATATCATAAAATTCATGGATAGAATTTTCACCGAAGATTTCCACACATTCACCGAAAAAATGAGGCAAAAGACCTATTTGCTATGTGCTGATGCTTATATTCGCAATACTTTTGAGTAAACTAAATCAAAAGACAAATGACAATGAACAATCAAAACAGAAACGAGATCGACGGGAGGCCTCCAAAAAACAACAATACCTCAACCATAGTAGGTGCTATCATCATTTTTTTAGGCTTTGCCCTATTGATGAAGCAAATGAACTTGGGTAATATCATCCCAGGTTGGTTATTTGGATGGGAGACTATTTTAATCATCATTGGTTTGGTCATCGGTGTAAATTCCAAATTCGAGAAAAAATCATCTATTGTATTAATAGCGATCGGATCGGTATTTTTCTTAAGGAATGAATTGGGCTTACATATCGGTAGATTCATCATCCCGGCCGCAGCCATTATTTTAGGTCTGTATTTACTTAATCGTAACAAAACCAGACCGCAATTGCCACCTACGCCTCCAAAGGATGACGAATTTGACTGGGACAAGCGGGTAGACAGTACCTTTACAGGAACCCCTTCCAGTGAATCATCCACAAAAACATCATCAGATTCTTACGCTCAAAGCCCAAACGCGGAGCGTAAGATGACTGGTTTTAAGAATTACCTGCCCGAATTTGAGAACTACCTCAAAGTGGATAATTTCTTCAGTGATACCAAGAAGATCATTTTGAGCAAAAATTTTCTAGGCGGAAACATCACCAGTATATTCGGTAGTACCAACCTGAACTTCTTACAGGCAGACCTGAACCAACCGGTAGTCATTGATACCTTCCAGTTGTTCGGAAGCACCAAGATCATTGTGCCGATGCATTGGCGAGTACACACTAATGTATCGTCCATCTTTGGCGATGTAGACGATCGTAGACCACATTTCGAGATCACGACCGATAGCAACAAGAAGATCTACATCACAGGTACCTCGATCTTTGGAAGCATCACGATAAAAAACAGCTAGGCCATGGCAAAACCCATTAGCGAACAATCCAAACGATCGATAATCCATGGTACCTCTTGGATTATTTGTGGTTTATACCTGGCCATCATGTATGGCCTTTTATGGTGGTCAAAGATCGCTAGGGATGTCGCTATTTATGATGCTGGGATCAGTGCACTGACCATTACCGGTATTTCGTACCTGGTGTTCAGTTCCTTACAGTATTACATCCCGAATAACAGGAATTATTGGAAATTATTCGCACTGGCTGCCATTTTCTCCTTAATAAGTATCACAATAACTCGTTTTTTGATTGTTCAGTTTATTTCCGACGAGGAATTGATATACCTTAATTTCAGCCTACCCTTCCGTTTTGTCATCAACTTCCTGATCATCACCTGCGTGATGACCATCAATGTCTTTTGGAACATCCAAGAAGAATCGATGGGGAACAAAAAACGTAAGGAAGAGAGCGAGAAAATGGTGCGTGATGCGGAGTTATATAACCTTCGCCAACAATTACAGCCCCATTTCCTGTTCAACAGTCTAAACTCCATTATTGCCCTGATCGGAAGTAAGCCGATGGAGGCCAGGAACATGACTTTTCAATTATCCGACTTTCTTAGGGGGACCATGCGGAAAGATGATGCGCAATTTACCACGGTAGAAGAAGAAATTTCCCATCTCAGCTTATACCTCGATATTGAAAAGGTGAGGTTTGGCCATCGCCTGGAAACGGAATTCCATTATGAAGAGGATGTTCTGCAAGGCAGAATCCCGGTAATGATCCTTCAGCCATTGGTAGAAAACGCTATTAAGTTTGGTTTATATAATGTAACTACGGAGGTAGTGATCAAAATTTCCCTAACTTTAGCAGAAAAAATGCTGACCATAAAAATCAGCAATCCTTTTGAAGCTGACCAACATGAACAGAAAAAAGGGACTGGCTTCGGCCTGTCCAGCATTCAAAGACGGCTATATTTACTATATGGCAGAACGGATCTCCTACAGACGGAGAAAGAAGGAAACACATTTATTTCAATTTTAAGAATCCCACAATATGATTAAGACCATCTTAATTGACGACGAACCTTTAGCACGCAGCATGGTGCTTGAATACCTACAGCAGTACCCTGAATTTCAGGTATTGGCAGAATGTAATGATGGATTTGAAGGTGTAAAAGCCATTCATCAACACCAACCTGACCTGGTTTTTCTAGATATTCAGATGCCTAAATTAACAGGATTTGAAATGTTGGAATTATTGGACAACCAACCCCACATCATTTTTACCACCGCCTTTGATGAATATGCCTTGAAAGCTTTTGAGAAAAATGCGGTCGACTATTTATTAAAACCTATTCGCCCAGATCGTTTCCAGAAAGCTATTGATAAATTCAAAGCATCCTTTCAGACGAAAAGCAGCCCTAAAATCGACACGGAAAAACTTCAGGAGTCCATGGAAGAAGAAAGCTCTTTGGAGCGTATCGTGGTAAAGAATGGAACCCAGATTAAAATCATACCTGTTCAACAGATCCTATTTCTGGAAGCTTATGATGATTATGTTAAAATCCATACCTCCGAAGGCATGTTCTTAAAGAACAAAACCATGAGTTCTTTTGAAAAACAATTGGACAACAAACAGTTCGTCAGGGTGCACCGCTCCTTCATCGTGAAAGTAGACCAATTGCAGAAAATTGAACCCATGGAAAAAGACAGCTATATCGCTACCCTTTTGACCGGAGGAAAAGTAAATATCTCCAAATCAGGGTATGCCAGATTAAAACAGATTATCGGTTTGTAATTTGTTTTGTACTTTTGGATATGAATTCCAAAATACTGGGCATTTTTACCCTCATCTCCTTTTTAACCATCTCTTTTTCCAAAGGACAATCTTTGGAAGAAAAAAACAATAGGGCTGTTTTTAACCGGATTGAATATTTCATCAATTCCCAACAGCCCGATTCTATCTATCAATTAGCCAATAAAGATTTTCAATCGCAGATCAGTAGGTCCCAATTAACGGGCATCTTGACCCAGTTATCGGTCTTGGGCAAAATAAAGAATGCCACTGTCTTCAAATACAACCGTGGAGTAGCCAGCTACAAAACGGAATTTGAACAAGAGACCATGACTATTTTGTTGGGGGTTGATTCAACCATGCACTACCATACCCTTGCCTTCCAACCTTACCAAGGCGATGCGAAAGCCGACTCGGCAGCAAGCGCTAAAAAGGAGGTGATCTCCAATGTTAAAGCAACGAATCCATTGGATAATTTCGTGGATTCGGTTGCCCGGAATTATGCCAAACAGGGAAATGCCCAGGGTCTGGCGGTAGCCATTATCCATAAGAATAAGATCAATACATTTTTTTACGGGGAAACCGACAAAGGGAACAACCTGCTTCCGGATGCCAACACCCTATTTGAAATCGGATCCATCAGTAAAACATTTACCGCATCCTTACTGGCGGATATGGTAAACAAAGGACTGGTCAACCTGGAGGATAGCATCGCTAAGTTTCTTCCTGATTCCATAGCCCAGAATCCGGACATTAAAAAAATCACCTTTAAATCTTTAGTGAACCACACTTCCGGCCTGCCAGCACTGGCAGATAACTGGAATAAAGGCCCGAAATTCTCTATGGATGATCCTTATGCCTTTTACGATAGGAAACAACTATTCGCCTATTTAAAAAATTACCAAGCAAAGGGAGATCCAGAGACGGAATATGCCTACAGCAATTTAGGTTTTGGACTATTGGCCGAATTGATATCCATCATCCAGAAAAAACCTTATATGCAATTGGTCAAGGAATCCATACTTGTTCCATTGGAAATGACCAATACTTCCGATAAAGTCGATCCGAAAAATAAGAATATTGCCCCTCCCCATAGTAAGGAAGGCGCTAAAGTCCCTTTTTGGAATTTCCAAGCAATGGCAGGTGCAGGAGCTTTGAAATCCTCCCTGAACGATATGTTACGATATACCATTGCGCAATTGACCTATCCCGAAACGGATATCCAAAAAGCGATGAACCTCACTAAACAATTCACTTTTTTTGTGCCGCCAAATTCCGATATCGGTATGGCCTGGCACATGAACATGTTGGAAGGCATGACCTATTATTGGCATAATGGTGGAACAGCTGGTTCCAGTTCCTTTGTCGGCTTTGTGCCCGATGAGAAATCGGTCGTGATCATCCTCTCTAATTCGGAGATCGATGTGACCCAAACAGGCATACAGTTACTTGAAAAGGTATTGACCACCAAGTAATATACCTCAACATAAAAAACAATAGCGGAAAGTCCATTACAGACTTCCCGCTATTTTTTTCTCCTGACGTTTCAACGTCAGGAGCATATACGGGTTTATTTGTGTGCTTTTATACCTCCGCGATGATCTCTACCTCGAGCTTGTATCCCTGCGGCAGCTCAGGCACAATTATCACCGTTCTAACAGGTTTGTGTTTACCGATAAAATCGGCAAATAAAGCATTGAATTGCTTCCAATATTGCACATCGGAGAGGTAGGTGGTCACTTTTACTACTTTTTGAAAGTTGGTCGATGAGGCCAATAGGATGTCTTCCAGATTATGGAAAACCACATTGAACTGTTCCTCAAATTCCGCATTTTCATAGTCCTTTCCTTCTTTCGATATGGGCAACTGTCCAGAAACAAACAATAAATGGTTGGACACTATGGCCGTACTATAGTGTCCATTGGCTTTAGGTATCCGACTACCTTGTAATATTTTCATGTTCAACAATTATTTTCATCATTCCCCTTACAAAATAACCTCATGCTTAAAAATTAAAATAGAACGATATTAGCGTAAGGGCTAAGTTTCGTCCATGGGCAACTCTTTTGGCAAGCAGCCAACAGTCTGTCTAAAGAACCGTGTAAAATGGCTCTGATCGGCAAAACCGCACAAAAAAGCCACTTCTGTAAGGGAATATTTCTTCGATCGTATCAATTCGATTGCCCTAATAATCCGCACTTTTCTTTGGTATAGCCGTAGCGAACTTCCTACATATTTCGGGAAATATTTCGAAATGGTGACCTTATGGACACCGCATAAAGCGGCCAATTCTTCCAGACCAACTGTTTTGTTCCAGTTCTCCAAAAGATACTCTTTTGCTGTATTTACCCAATTTGGAATTTGTAATTGTTCTACCCTTTTTTTGTTACCCTCTTCTATTTTTAAGATCAAGGCTTCTATCTCTCTAAAAGTCTGTTCATCCCTATAACTCAGATCTTTATAAATATTAATCATTCTATAGCATCAATTGAATTTTACTCATAGGCATTCCTCACAGCTCTGTTCTCAGCTGTTAAGGGCAGATTGTTCTTTTCATAGGTGGGGATGATGCTATTTTTAGGTAGACTAAAATGAAAAGAATAAGGAAATTCCACAAGAATTTCCACTACTCGCCTTTGACAAGCTAAAGCTACGGAAATTTTTGTTTAATGAAATGTTAAATTTTAATATTAGGAAAATAAAAGCCCTTTTAAGTAAATTGAAAAGTTTACTCTTTTTGCTTTTTCAGAAATGGTAACATTTTTGCCACTTTGCTCTCCCCATCTATTTGGAACAGCAATTTGGAGCTCTTCCGATCATAGATGTAGGTGGCTGGGAAATTCTTCGGATGGAACTTCAGGATAAACTCCCCTTCCGGATCGTGGAGGAACTTGACATTGGAATAATTCTTCAATTCCTTAGCAAACATGTTGATATAGCCTTCAACCAAAGGTTTCTCCTGCATGGCAATGAAATAGTAATCCACTAGGCTGTCCAATTCTGGAATAGCCTTGGCGAATTCATGCCCTAATTCCTGACAATGACCACAACCTGCATCATAGAGGATGAACACCTGTTTATGGTCCTTATTTAAAGAGTCGCGCGAAAAAGTTGCTCCGAGTTCATAATCCTTAAATTTATGGAAAGGAGGAATACTATCAGGGACTTGTGCATGAAGTTTTACGGCAAAAAACAGGATTATAGCAAAAAGAAAGGATTTTTTCTGTAACATACCTCAATTTAACAAATCCTTACGGAAATACCTAATATTCATATAAAAGCCATTCCCTTGATAAAAAAACGCTATATTTGATTTTTATCAGGTTAAACATTACTATTAACGAAACGAGTGAAAAAACGTATTGCCATATTTGCTTCCGGTTCAGGGTCCAATGCCCAAAAGATCATGGAGCATTTCAAATACTCCGACTCCGCAGAAGTTGCTTTAGTGTTGAGCAACAATCCCGAAGCTTTTGTGCTTCAGCGCGCAGATAATTTCGAAATCCCAACCCATGTATTTGATAAGCACGATTTCTATCAAACAGATGAAGTGGTAAACCTCTTAAAACGTTTGGATATTGACCTGGTTGTTCTGGCTGGATTTTTATGGTTGGTACCTGAAAACCTACTGAAAGCTTTCCCGAATAAGATCATTAATATACACCCTGCCCTTTTACCAAAATTCGGTGGCAAAGGCATGTATGGTGATCGGGTTCATAAGGCTATTTTGGATGCCGGAGAAGAGGAGCATGGAATCACCATCCATTTCGTAAATGAGCATTTTGATGAAGGTGAGGTTATTTATCAGGCAAAATTCCGTGTGGAACCTGGAGATACCTTAGAGATCATCAAGTTCAATGGACAGCAATTGGAACACCTGCACTACCCAAAGGTTATTGAAAACCTTTTGAAGAAATACAATTAATCAGTCTTTCGAAGGGATTATTAATTATTTCTCCTTAAATAACAAAGGCACAAATTCCAGCATATACTTCCGCCAATTGGACCAACTATGGCCTCCTTCGGATTCATGGTAGGTATAAGGCATTTGTATGGAATCTAATTTCTTTCGATAATCTACCCCTACTTGGTACAGAAAATCCCGTTTCCCCATTCCCATCCAGTATAGCTTATATCCGTTTTTCTTTTGGGTCAGTAAGTGCTGATCAAAATCGGTATAAACCGGTAGATCGGCCATCTTCCCCATCTTGAAAGCTGCAGAGAACAGTCCGATATAATCAAAAGTCTTCGGATAGTTAGCAGAAATAAACAAGGTATGGGAGCCGCCCATAGAAAGCCCAGCAATGGCTCGGTTAGCGCGATCCTTTTTGGTTCGGAAATGGCCGTCGATATAGCTGATGATCTCCGGAAAGGAGTTCTCCATCAACCCAGAGCCAATATCTTTCCCTGGAACATTTATCTGATAGGTCTTAGGGCTATATCCTGGCGCAGCATCATTGGGCAGATGGCCATTGGGCATCACCACGATCATGGGTTTAGCCTTGCCTTCAGCAATCAGCTTATCCATGATAAAAGGCAGCCTACCCAGTTCTACCCATGCCCCCTCATCTCCCGTCATGCCATGGAGGAGATATAAAACCGGATATTTCTGTTTGCTGTTCTCATAACCAGGAGGCAGATAGATATTCATCCTTCGCGCCCCATGTTCAGTTTTCGAAGGATACCAGGTCTGAAGGAGCGTTCCATGGGGAACCTGTTGGGCCTTATAATAATCCCCAACGCCTCCACCCGGAATGATATAGCTGAATAGGCCATTTCCATCACGGATTACCCGTGGGTTTTTCAAGTCCAGAACCGATATCCCATCCACTAAAAAACTATAATGCAACAGATCGGATGGCAGACTGTCCAGTTCAACCGCCCAATTTTCTCCAGAACGATCCGCAGCCATCTTAATAAGCCTCTTTCCAAAATCATTGTCTTCGATCCAATGGGCAAAAAGGTTTACATCCTTGGCTTTAGGCGCGAAAATTTCAAAACGATACTTCCCATCAGCAGTCCTCTTTTCTGCATCGTATAGATAAACCTGGGAAGACTTAAAATCGCCAACAGCAGGCTGGGCGGCAAGCTTGCAGGTATAGGCCAGAAATAATCCCAAAAGAAGGTAATAAGCTTTATTCATGTTTATCCGGTTAATCCTAATCAAAAATAAAAAAAATATAGTTACCTTTGCCGCTCCAAACAATACGCAATGAATCATCCTGTAAAGATTAAAAATGCATTAGTTTCTGTATATTACAAAGACAACCTTGCACCTCTAATTCAGTTACTTAACAAATTTGGAGTAACCTTTTATTCCACAGGCGGAACTGAAGCCTTTATCCGCGACCTGAACATCCCAGTTGAACGTGTAGAAGACCTAACCGGTTACCCTTCCATCCTTGGTGGACGTGTAAAAACATTACACCCAAATGTTTTCGGTGGAATCTTATCTCGCCGTCCATTGGCTGATGATAAAGCCCAATTGGAAACTTATAACATTCCAGAAATTGACTTGGTTATTGTTGACCTTTATCCATTTGAGGAAACAGTGGCATCAGGCGCATCTGAACAAGATATCATCGAAAAAATAGATATCGGAGGAATTTCATTGATCCGCGCAGCAGCTAAGAACTTTAACGATGTGGTGATCATCTCTTCAAAGAATGATTATACCGAGTTGGAAGAGATCTTAGCCGCGCAAGAAGGAAGCACTAGCCTAGAGCAACGTAAATCCTTCGCAAAACGTGCATTTAACACTTCTTCCCATTACGATACCGCGATCTTCAATTACTTCAACCAAGAAGAACCTTTGGAGGTATTCAAGCAGTCGGAACAAACCGCACAAGTATTGCGTTATGGCGAAAACCCACATCAAAAAGGTGTTTTCTTCGGTAACTTGGACAGCATGTTCGATAAATTGAATGGTAAGGAACTTTCCTATAACAATTTGGTGGATGTGGATGCAGCAGTGGCCATCATTGATGAATTCACAGAACCTACCTTTGCGATCCTAAAACATACCAACGCCTGTGGCGTTGCGTCGAGACCTTCGGTTAAAGATGCTTGGTTGGATGCATTGGCCTGTGATCCAGTATCTGCCTTTGGTGGTGTATTGATCTGCAACCGTGAAGTAGATAAGGAAACTGCAGAAGAAATCAATAACCTGTTTTTTGAGGTATTGATCGCTCCAGCTTATTCGGAAGATGCACTGGCTATTCTTACCGCAAAGAAAAATAGAATTATCCTTCGCCGTAAGGAAGTGAAACTTCCAACACAGCAATTCAAGACTTTGTTGAATGGTGTGATTATGCAGGATAAGGACAATACAGTGGAAGGTCCTGAATTAATGACGGCAGTAACCACGGTAAAACCGAGTGAAGCACAATTGCAGGATCTATACTTTGCCAATAAAATTGTAAAACATACCAAATCAAATACGATTGTATTTGCTAAGGATAATACCTTGATCGCCTCTGGCGTTGGCCAAACTTCACGCGTGGATGCGCTTAAACAAGCCATCGAAAAAGCGGAATCTTTTGGTTTTGATATCAAAGGTAGCTCCATGGCATCTGATGCCTTCTTCCCTTTCCCTGACTGTGTGGAAATTGCAGGAAATGCGGGTGTTGCCGCGGTATTGCAACCAGGTGGTTCGATCAAAGATCAACTGTCCATCGATATGGCCAATGAGAAAGGCGTAGCGATGGTGACTACAGGAGTTAGGCATTTCAAACACTAATTTGAGTATTTAGTAGTGAGTAGTTAGTAGTTAGACACTGCTTAAAGAACTTAAGAAGCCGATTCAGAACAGGAATGTTTTGAATCGGCTTTTTTTTTAACCAATATTATCCATTTTCGATTCGTGGTATTTAACCTATGTATTCAAAATATGTTTGATTTTGGGTTAGAAACGTGGTTTAAGCAGGGTTAAAGGAGGGTTAAAGTATTGAAAAAGTATGGAAAGCATACATTTTACATACTTTAGGGATACTTTCAGTATGGTTTCAGAGCGAAGCGAATTGGAACAATTTGGGTGTTGAGATGTTAGATGATAGATGTTAGATGTTAGATGTTAGATTAAAGATATTAGAAATTTGGATGTTATGAGGAATATATTTTTGAGATTGGTTATGGGCATGGTGGCTTTAGGGTTCGTGTCTTTGGGATTGGTTGGATGTCAAGGAGGGAGTAAGATGGGTTCTGGTGATACGGTTAGTTCGGGTGATACTGTTGGATTAGGTGAAGGAAGTGGGTTGGATTCGGTGTTGGGACGGGATGGCTATTCTGATGGTGGGAATGTGGATAGTTTGAAGGTGGTGAGAGCAAATTATGATCGGATACAGGGAATTCGGGATTGGGATCGGATTGATTCTGCTGAAATTTTTGAGTCTACGGAAGGTGGAATGGTTTATTATTATTTCAAAAATAAGGTGTTGGAGAAGTTGGATGTTTCTTATTATGGGGAGTCTGGTTATACCTTGGCGAAGTATTATTTATTGGATGATAAGGTTTCCTTTGTTTTTGAGGAAAGGTATAATTATAACAGTCATATGTATGCGCCGGAATTTGATATGGATAAGACGAAGAAGTTTGGGGAGGATCGGTTCTATTATTTTGATGGAAAATTTTTCAAATTTATAGGGACGAAGGAACAGGAAGAAGATGTGGCAGGAACAAGGGATAGGGCGCAGGTGAACTTGGATATGTTTCAAAAGTTTATGAAAATAAAGGCGAATAATTATAAAGCGGAGAGGGATTAGTGAATGGGGATTAGTGAATGGAGTTTGTGGATTGGAATAAGGGAGAAAGAGTAGATGGCTATAAAGTGTTCGTTCAGGCCTATAGTGGATTTGAATTCGAGGTATCTGATTCTTGGTTCGTTGCCAGGGGATCTTTCGCTAGAGAAACAGGAATATTATGGGCATCCGCAGAATAGGTTTTGGAGATTATTGGGGATGATATTTCAGGAGGATATCATGTTGGAATATGCCGATAAAAAGCGATTTCTTCTTAAGCATCATATCGCGGTATGGGATGTTTGCGGGACGGCATTTCGGGTAGGGAGTATGGATACGGCGATTCAAGAGGTAGTGCCTAATGATATACTGGATTTGCTAAAGCAAAATCCGGGGATTGAACATGTACTTTTTAACGGAAAAAAAGCGATGCATCTGTACGATCGATTTTTTGAACGCATAGATGGCATACAGTATCATGAATTGCCGAGCACGAGCCCAGCGAATGCCAGCTATAACCTGGAAAAATTATACGAAAAATGGGTAAAGGTTTTCATTTGATGCGGAAAATTGTTTAGGTGTTAAAAAAATACGGGAAACCTTTTTCATAATAGGATATAATGACGTAACTTCAAGAAACCATTATTAGCACATCCAATTATTATGAGATTTAAGGAATTAGAAGATGCCCTTGAGCAGCTTGTTCTGCAGATCACTTCGGCAAATCTTTCCAATACTTCCTGTGTTCGAACGGAGGAGTTTATGGATCTGATCAATAGCTCCCCCTATCTGATTACGATTCATGATGTGGAATTTTATCGGCCTATCGGTATCAATGATGCCATGCGGCTGTTCTATGGATTTCAAAAAAATTGGTTGACCGGCATGGATTACCTTTATTACCTGCAGACCATACATACCAGCACTTACCACAGTTTATTGAATTCCCTGACTTTCTTCCGTAAGGACAAACCCTCCTACCTTAACCTGGATTATAAACTCCTTCACCATAGCAAGGAATTTAAATTGGTGATCGGGACTTCCAAAACCATCATCAGAACGGAGAATGGAAAACCGAAATTTGCAATAACCGTAGCAAAAGAAAGTTCGGAAAAGGGCAGCACCAGCAAGTTAGACCTGATCAATCAGCTGACGAGCAGGGAAAAAGAGATTGCTCAACTCCTGATCGATGGCGTAAGTAAAAAAGAAATTGCAGGTCGATTGTTTATTTCCACCTCCACCGTGCAGACACATAGTAAAACGATCTATAAAAAACTTAAAATCAATAAAATAAGTGAATTGATCAGTTTGGGAGATACCTTTTCCTTCCAATTGATGAATAACAATCAGGAGGAATCCGATTTACATAAATTTGACCCTTTTGATTTCCGCTAAGGCAGGATAGAAAAACATTCGGTTTAATCGCTTGGTTTGTTTATTTTTGCATCAAGATGTCAGATTTAAAATACAATCAACGAGGTGTATCCGCAGGGAAAGAGGATGTACACAATGCAATTAAAAATATTGACAAAGGTTTATATCCCCAGGCCTTCTGTAAAATCATCCCGGATATATTGGGTGCTGATGAAGCTTGGTGCAATATCATGCATGCGGATGGCGCTGGAACAAAATCTTCCTTAGCGTATGTTTACTGGAAGGAAACCGGTGATCTTTCTGTATGGAAAGGTATTGCGCAGGATGCCATCATCATGAACCTGGATGACCTGCTTTGCGTTGGAGCGATCGACAACATCTTATTATCTTCTACCATCGGTAGAAACAAAAACCTGATTCCAGGAGAGGTGATCGCAGAGATCATCAACGGAACAGAAGAAATATTGGCCGAATTGCGTGAAATGGGAATAGGCATCTATTCCACTGGTGGTGAAACCGCTGATGTGGGCGATATCGTTCGTACGATCATTGTGGATAGTACCGTGACCTGTAGGATGAAACGTGAGGACGTAATCTCCAATCACCGCATTAAAGCTGGAAATGTGATCGTGGGTCTTGCATCAAATGGCAAGGCATCCTACGAAAAAGAATACAATGGTGGAATGGGATCCAACGGATTGACATCTGCCCGTCACGATGTGTTCAGTAAATATATTGCAGAAAAATACCCGGAAAGTTTTGATCCCGCAGTACCATACGATCTGGTATTTGCTGGTGGAAAAGCTTTAACAGATAAAATTAAAGTAGAAACAGGTGAAGAGGTGACCGCCGGAAAATTGGTTTTATCGGCTACCCGGACCTATGCCCCTGTTATCAAACAGATTTTGGATAAATACCGTTCGCAGATTGATGGGATGGTGCATTGTTCGGGAGGTGCGCAGACGAAAGTGTTGCACTTCGTGGACAAGGTACATGTCATCAAAGATAATCTATTTCCGATCCCTCCCCTTTTCGAATTGATTCAAAAAGAATCCAATACCGACTGGAAGGAGATGTACAAAGTATTCAATATGGGTCATCGTATGGAACTTTATGTACCGGAAGCGATAGCTGCTGATATCATCCAGATTTCTGAATCCTTTGGTATTCCGGCCCAGATCATCGGTCGTGTGGAAGAATCAGCGCAGAAGCAAGTGACGATTCGCTCCCCATACGGAGAATTTATTTACGAGTAAAATCTTTGTGCGTGAAGGGCAAGAAGATCATCGGAAGAACAGAAATCATTGATTTACCCGAGTTGGGCCTTTACAATATCGAGGCGAAAACGGATACGGGAGCAGAAACCTCTGTCCTTCATTGTGAACAGATGGAGGTGGTAAAACGAAAAGGTCACTTGTATATCATCGGGCATATCCGTCCGAACCTGGAAAGTGATCAGGTTTTAAAACTTACATTCCCTGTGCACCGCGAGAGAACCGTAAAGAGTTCTTTTGGGCAATCAGAGATCCGCTATATCTTCTTGACCAAGGTTCGCATGTTTAACGAGCTATACGACATTAAATTGTCTTTTCGCGACCGTTCAGCCATGTCCTACCCCATGTTATTAGGTCGAAACTTTATTACAGGAAAATTTCTTGTGGATGTATCTAAGAAAAATTTGGCATCCAATATGATATAATCATTATAAGTTTTATACAAAAAGCAACAGTGAAAATAGCCGTTTTATCGACTAATAAGTCGTTATATTCTACACGACGCCTCGTAGAGGCTGCGATCAGCAGAGGACATGAGTGCGAAGTCATAGACCATAGCAAATGTTACGTAGGGATTCGCCAAGGCGAACCTACCATGCACTATAAAGGCCAGGATATGCCGGCCATAGATGCCATTATTCCACGTATCGGTAATTCGGTAACCTTCTACGGTTCAGCGATTGTCCGCCAATTCGAAGTAATGGATGTAATTTCCGCTAACCAGAGCCAGGCCATTACCAGGTCCAGGGATAAACTGCGCTGTATGCAGATCCTTTCCGGCGCTGGATTGGGACTTCCGATTACCGGATTTGCAAGGACTGCCGCCAATGTGGACGATTTGATCAACATGGTTGGTGGTGCACCGCTCGTGATCAAATTGTTGGAAGGAACCCAAGGGATCGGTGTGGTATTGGCAGAGACCAAGAAAGCCGCATCTTCGGTGATCGAAGCGTTCTATGGTTTAGGAAACAACATCCTGATCCAGGAATACATTAAGGAGGCGAAAGGCTCTGACATCCGTGCATTTGTGGTGGATGGTAAAGTGGTTGGCGCTATGAAGCGTACTGCCAAAGAAGGAGAATTCCGTTCGAACCTGCATCGAGGTGGTACCGCCGAAGTGGTAAAATTAACGTTAAAGGAAAGACAGACTGCCATTGCCGCAGCAAAAGCCATGGGATTAACCGTTGCCGGGGTGGATATGTTGCCATCAGCACGTGGACCGTTGATCTTGGAGGTAAACTCCTCCCCTGGTCTGGAAGGTATTGAAAATGCTACCGGAAAGGATATCGCTGCGGAGATCATCAAATACCTGGAAAGGCAATACGAAGCCAAACAATTAGCAAAACCGACTACGGTAAAAAGAAAAATAAAAAAAGAGAGCAAGCTTTAAAACTTGCTCTCTTTTTTTAGATAAGGTACAACAAATGTACCTCTTGATCTATTGGAAAAATAGATGTATGCCACGATAAGCAAGGTCCCAATCATGTCTCCAATGAATTTAGGAATATAGGTTTGAGCACCAAGTTTGAATTTATACAAAAAGAAAAGGTGAATAATGATAAACACCAACATGGAAATTCTAAAAATTATAAATGTCTGTGGAAATATATCCCGTCTCTGGAAAAAGATAATAACAAGATAGACCGTGAAGGTAAGGGCTATTGCTGAAAAAGTTAATGAAAAACCTTGAAATAACCATAAAGGTAATTGATCAGCCTTTGGTTGAAATTCGATTGCTGCCCAAGATTTTTCCATAAGAACGGAATCGTGCGAAAAAAGATTAGATAGGGAAAGTAACGGAGCAAGGATGACCCCGATCAGAACAACGATCATCCACCCCCCAATACCCGTATAGATCGGCAATGAAGGATCGTTGTTCCGAAGGAAAGGTTTCGATTTATTGTATTTTATGTAGATAAAACTTATCGTTAGCAGAATGATCAGGAAAAAATATGCAAATGCCCAAAAATTAACATTTATACCTTCCAAAACAGTATTCACATAAAGACTTCCATCGTCGTTTAAATAGAAGCTATACCAAAGCGGTGTATTGCTTTTTTCATAATCCTTTGCATAGATCAATGCTTCTTCTGCTGGAAGAAAGCTATCATAGAATTCCATTATATTGGTAGAAATTAAGGTATCTTCTTGGGTATACACCTCATGATCCAACTGATAATAATCGCTGGATCCATTTATTTTTTCCTGAAAATAACTTAATGGTTTATTATCCTTGTTGATGATCTTCACCGTATGGGAAATTTTAATCGGAAATGGGACAGCGATTGGAGCCTTCACCTTATTTTCTACCTGGGGCAAACGATCATAAATTGTCTTGGCATAGGCAGGCACCATTTTCCGTTGACTACCTTCTTCCTGGATAAAGAAATCATCGATCTCGTAACTTTCCATAACAATGATCTCATTTTTCTTCCTATCATCCTGGATGGCTAAAGGCTTAATCCGTTTTACATCCTGATATAATTCCTCATAATAGTTTTCGTAATCCTTCTGTAATTGATTTTTAGAAGATTGTTTGAGGTTAGCCCGCATCTCATCCGCCTGACTACCTTTATAGATTGTCTTTACATCCAGACGAACCTTATCACCCGATATCATATGGATGATATCCTCCACTATCATCTCTTGACCGTTTGGTTTTGGAACTTCCATTAATTTGTTCCCCTCATTAAGCACTAACACTTCGCCATAATAAGGAAAGAAGCGATCTAAAGGCAAAGATCCTTGATGGCTAATAGTTGGGTCCAAGAATTTATTATGCCCCTCCATATCCACGCGAACGACCATATGGTTGAAAGCGTATGGACTAGGTAAGCGCTTGTTCAATTCTTTATCCTGGTAGGTATTCGCTAAAACAAGGGAAGACTTGATGTTTTTATATTTCAACATGGCCGCCAGCAACAGGGATTTATCCTTACAATCGCCATAACGCTGATTAAATACTTTTTCTGGAGCATGGGCAAGGTGGGAATGCTCCCCCATTTCGATACCCATATACCTGACTTCATCCTGCACAAAATTCAAACAGTACTCCAAAAAGGTTTCTTTATTCCCTTTGGCTTTCGCCCATTGTTCATCCACAAACTTGGCGATGGGTGATCCTGCTTTGATTGCTGGAATCGGATTGACCTTCGTTGCCCAATCCGATACTTCTTGCCAAGTGGAAAATTCGGAGACTTCCAATTTACCCGATTGGCTAAACCAACTTGGTGTCGTTGGGATATATTCATCGGAAACGCTCGGGTGAAAATCCCAATAGATATAGGTGAGACCGCCCTGCATTTTAGTTTTCTCCACCGGAACATCATTCAACCGGCGGATATTAAGTTTTCGGGAATCAGGCACAATATACACCACCTGTGCCTTACCCATCGGCTCCCCGGAGGTAAAATAATATTCGCCAGAATATTTACCGCCAAAGACAGGGTTAAATCCGGTCAAGGAATAAGCGATTTGGATCTTATCCCCCTTTCTTAAATCATCGAGAATAAGATGGGCAGTATAGGTACCGTTGTATAGAAATCGACTTAAATCGGTTTCAGTGGCCAGGACCCGAAACCGGGAAATATCCAATCGGTCTAATACCTGGTTACCCCTCAAGATCTGAACTTCATGAAAAACCAATCGTTGGTAGGTTGGATCAAAATTGACATTCACTTGTCCGGCATATTCAATCCCCGAATCATCGGTGATTACTTTTACTTCCTTATAATAGGAAGTTTGTTGTCCTAGGTGGACCTGATCTATCGTCGATTCATAATAATAACCCAAACTGATATCGTCGAGATCAACAACTTGGGGTTTAATGCTGGAGGGCAATAACCAATTTGGGGTATTAGCCTTTTGGATTTTCGGAGCTTGTGCAAATGCAGTAACATAGCTGCACAGCCAAGCTGCGCAGATTGCAATAATAATTGGTAGTCTCATCTGTAATAATCAGTATACGAATATACTGATTAATTTATTTTAAATCGTAGGAAATAAAATTACCGAATGGCTTGGCTCACTTCGATCGGAAGATCGGACTCCAGCACGGTAGCTCCATCCGCAAAAACGGCTCTATATTTCGCTGCTCTTTCCGCTTTGCTTTCCAATTTGTCGTAAGTTGGCGCCGTGGAAATCATGCATAGAACGCCTTTTTCTTTAAAGAAGTCGTACATCGCTTGGTTGGATTCCTTGATTTCCGGACCAATGTATACAATCATGCGGTCGTAGGGCAATCCCGAAGCCTTAAATGCTTCCAGGTCCTTTGCAGTTTTGATGTGCATGGATAAATACTGCTGTGGATTTTTGTCCAGGTAAAACCTGGCCTGCTCAACGTTATGCACCGTCACCCAGACCCAAGCATACGCATTATGCTTGCGGATAATTTCAGCAGTCATTTCCATGGGAAGATCCTTTTTATCCAAATTGAGTATGGTTTTGCCCTTTGCCCAAAGGATCATTTCTTCCAAGGTATTGATTTTATGTTTTGTCTTGTTTCCCTGTTTATCCTTTAACCTTAATTTCTTCAGTTCTTTAAAGGTATAATCAGCCACTTTTCCGCTTCCGGTCGTTGTTCTATCCAGTGTAGCATCATGAACCATCACCGGTATTCCATCCTTGCTCAAGCGTGGATCCACCTCAAAAATAGCCGGGGTATGCTTCAAAACGGCCGCCATAGCGGGTATGGAATTTTCGGGCAATCCCTGCTCCATGGTACCTCGATGGCCTGAGATGATCTTTTTCCCAGGTACATATCGGAAATAAGCATACATATCCTGAACGGTAGGAAAATTAAGATAATTGGATTTCTGTTGGGCCTGCACAAAAAATGGCATCATCAACAGGAAAAGCATAGCTAGGGAAACGTATTTTTTCATGAAATATAAGATTGTTTCGAAATTAGGCATTCAATTTTAACAAATTAAAGCCATTAAGTTTATCTAATGTTATCAAAGTCAATGCGGAGTTTTCCTGAACGATCTTTCGATAGTTCCTTAATGGCATTTCCAATTGACTTGCTATGAATAAACGATTGACACCGTTATGCCCTACAACCAAGATGGTTTGTCCATCATATTTATCCATAAGTTCTTGGTAAAAACCGTTCAGACGCTCCAACACCTGACTTGCATTTTCACCTGTATTCCCTGCTCGGAAAGCCGCAGGATCGGATAACCAATTATTCCATGAATCCGGATCTTCTTTCTTAAACAGCTCCGAACTTTTTCCCTCCCATTGTCCAAAATCCACCTCGATCAGTCGATCATCAGTCTGGACCAAATCCTTATTTCCGGCTGCGATTTCTGCGGTTGTTCTTGCCCTGATAAAGGGTGAAGAGAAAACCTGATCAAAGGAATAATCCTTCAATAATGCTTTCATTCTATTGGCCTGTGCCATTCCCTTTTCGGTTAAGGGTATATCGGTTCTACCACAGTATTTATTTCCATCTGCATTATAGGCTGTTTCACCATGTCGCAATAAACAGATTGTAATCATGAAATATAATTTAGATCTTTTAGTTTTTGTTTAAAGGCGTTGTATTGTTTCTCATATTCCTGATGCAGTATTGAATCGGGCATGACTTTCTTTTCTATGGAAGCCATTTCGGCTGCGGCTTCCTGCAAGGAACGGTAATAGGTATAGGATGCAGCCATAATTGCTGCTCCGAAAGCACCACTTGCTTCCTTGCATTTATAGGTTGGCACATTCATGACCGAAGCCCTTATTTTTAGCCATAGATCGGAATTTGCTCCTCCACCGGCCGAATAAATGGCTGCTATTTTCTCGCCGGACAATTCTTCGATGATCTCATAGGCCAAACGCTCTATAAAGGCTACCCCTTCCAGATTCGCAGCAAATAAGGTTGTCCGATCGGTTGTTTGGGGTTCGAAGCCTTTAGCCTGCGGAGCCATAATGGGATAGCGTTCGCCTATCTGTTTCAAGGGCCAGGCCAATTCGCCTGTTGGGATAAGTTGCTCTGCAGCAGCGGTGAGCTTTTGAAGATCCTCCTGGTAATCCAAGGAAATCCAATCAGCTCCGCTATTGCTGGCTCCCCCTGGCATCCAATAACCTTCGGGATGGCGATGGCTGTATAGTCTTCCCAATGGGTCGACTACCTTGTTTTTCGTGACACCTTTGATGACCAAGGTGGTTCCGATGGTGGTGTTCCAATCGCCGGGTTTCACAGCTCCAGAAGCCATCTGTGTAGCACAGCCATCGGTCATGCCGACCACCACATCGATGGGAGGAATCTCCCAAGATGCAGCCAGCTCGGCATCCAATTTTCCTACAACGGTACCTGATGGAACTACCTGCTGTAACCAAGCTTTTTTAATGCCTAATTCTTCTGAGATATAGGCTGGCCAAGTTAATTTATCGAGATCATAACCTGATTTTAATACGTTGGTATAATCTGTAGTATGATAGTTTCCGGATAATTTACCGACCATAAAATCAGAGGCATGAATCAAAGTTGCCAATTGCTGGGCTTTTTCGGGATAGGTTTCCATGAACCACAACATCTTACTGATGCCGCTGGATGCATTGAAACCAGTATAACCATCCTTCACATGACGCAAGGCTATTTCGCGACAGCGTTTCCCCTGCTCTTCCGATCGAGGGTCACTGTACATGATCGCTTCATGGATAGGTTGGTTATTTTTATCTAAAGGTATAACGGTTCCAGAGGTGGAAGTAACAGAAATAGCCCTGATATGCTCTTTCTGGATTTTTGATGGCAATTGATGGAAAAGGTTTTCCAACATTCCTTCCACGTCCTTCCACCAGATTGCCGGAGATTGCTCTTCCCGAAAACGATCATCGAGGACAAACTTTCTGGAATCCGATGCTATGAGGTTTCCCTTTTGATCGACCAGGACAACTCTCGCCCCCTGGGTTCCCACATCAACTCCTATAAAATAGTTATCCATTAATGTGCTACTTGTTTAAAGGTTTTTCTGGCGTTCTTCCATTCCTGGTATAACTTTTCAAACTCCTCGTGGTCTTTCGGAAAGACCTCTTCCAATAGTTCTGGGGTTTTATTTGCGACACCTAGGGCATCATTACACACAAATACCCCACCCAAGACCGAAGCTTGGCGGAAGGTATCGCGGATCTTGATGCTTTTCCCGAACAGGTTGGCAATGAACTGTCGCAATTTGCGGCTTTCCACTCCACCGCCACATGCCCAGATATAGGATTCGGTATGCGGCGAGACCGCATCCAAAAATTTATAGTTCTCGTAAATACTGCAGGCAATATCCCAAAGGATCGCAAAGACAAAACTTCCACGGGTTAATTGATGGGATACCGGAGCATTGAATATGAAGCCCCCTTTGGTCAGCGGCTCATCCTCATCGGCAATAAGCGAGCCCAAAGAAGCCACACATTGCGAATAGGTAGCATCTTCTAATTCCTTTTCGATTACCTCATAGCCCTCGTTCGGATAGAAAATTTCTTTGAGGCGTTGGTAGTTTAATCCCGTAACCCCTGCATTGGCCTCCAGGATAAAGTTGTTTTCATCGATATGCCGGCTTGTCCAAGTGCGTTGGTCCTCATCCTTTTCATATTGTCCTACGATCTTAATGATCGGTGTGGTCGTGCCGGAAACAATGACCACATCGTTTGCCGATGGTTCCATGCTTCGGATAGCCAATTGGGTATCCCCACCACCTACAACAATCTTCGCCTCCGGATTAATGCCTAGTTCATGGGCTATTTCCGGTTTTATAGTCCCTAGTATATCAGTTGCTTGATATAACGGTGGAAAAATGGAAGTAGGAATATTAAACAATGCGGCTAAAGGTGCAGACCACTGTTTATGCTCCACATCATACAACAGGGTTTCAGATGCCTGGGAATGTTCGTAACATGGAACTCCTGAAAATTGAAATTGAATCCAATCGCTGATGCTCATGAACTTATCGATCTGAGCATACATCTCGGGATATACCTCTCGCACACCCACCAGTTTAAAGGCAGAAAATAGGGAAGTTGGGTATCTTCCGGAAAGGTTATAGACCAAGTCTTTATCCAACAAATCTTTTTCCCAATTTCTTCCCCGGTGGTCAATATTCGGCATGCCCAAAAGGGATTTACCGGATGGATCGATGATCACGATGCCTTCGCGTTGGCTAGTGGCGGTAATGGCTTTTATAGTCACTTCTGGAGCCTCTTCTAAAGCTTCCTTGGCCAATTTTAATATTTGGCGCCAAAGTTCCTCTGGATTGAAATAGATGGATTCCTCATAGTTCGCATCTGTTTCGTAATGTACATTTTCGCGTTTGATGCTCCATAATTCGCCGTCTGTTCCTGCAACGGCAACCCGTGCATTTCCTGTGCCGATATCAACAATTAAATAACCTTCTTTATTTGCCATGTTTAGCCAATTGAAATTCTCTCCAATACGTTTTTGTTCACCAATTGTTTAATGCCTGTATTTCCTTTTCGGAAAAATTCACGGAGATTATTGTTCATGATAAAGGCATGGTGGTCTTCCACTTCGTGGGTTGCCCCGGCGATATGTGGCGTGGCCAATACGCGTTTGTTCAATATCATTTTATAATCCGTTTCATCTGGTGGTTCATGGTAGAACACATCCAGTACAGCACCTCTAATCTTACCGTTCTCAATGGTATGCAATAAATCCTCTTTATTGACCACAATTGCGCGCGCGGTATTCACAAAAATAGCATCTTCCTTGAGGAGATCCAGGTATTTTTTATCGATCAACCCTTCTGTTTCTGGTGTTACCGGAAGGTGGATACCAACGACATCGCATGTGGCGAATAATTCCTGGAGTTCCACCTTCTTGTAATCGTTGTTTTCATCGGTATAGTAGGGATCATAATAATAGATTTCTGAAGGGAAATTTTGTAGCATACGGGCAATATGTTGCCCAACTGCTCCAAATCCCACCATTCCAACCTTTTTTCCGGCCAGTTCATTTCCCTTAAATTCCAGGTAGGATGTATGGGCCCCCTCGCCCCAATGCTTGCCTTCTAACCAGCTGATCGCCGGCAGGGTATTTCGCATTAAGGTAATCACATTGGCGATGAACATTTCTGCCACCGCCTGGGCATTCCTGGCAGGTGTGTTGAACACTGGAATGCCCAATTCGGTAGCTACGGCTAGGTTGATATTCGATGGCGTACCTCTGCAGATCCCTACGAATTTGAGATCTGGATGCGCACGCAAAACTTCCTCTGTAATTTCATCGTGCTCTGAAATTAATGCTTCAGCACCTGTTTCCTTTAATAATTCACTTAATTCTGATGGGTTATAGGCACGGCCGTGGGGTTTCCATGATCGATAGATAACTTCATCAAAAAGACCTTTCAACTCATTCAATGCCTTTTCGTTCTCGTAAGGTGCTGTAAGTAATACTTTCATAATTATGCTTGAATACTATTTTCTTTTATACTGTTTTTATCTCCTAAAGGGGAGATTTCTTCCTTCGGGATATTGATGAACTTGGTCAATATGGCTGAAATGACATAGAGACCCGCCAATACCCAGATGACGCCTTCGGATCCAATCGATCCAATCAGGAGCCCAACAATGGCCGGACCGACAAATACCGGTAGTCCTGCTCCTAGGTTTAGGATCGCCATGGCTGCGCCTTTATCCTCTTTCACCAGGGAAGGCACTAACGCGGAAAGGGGTACATAGCCTGCCAATAAGGCTCCCCAGGCAATACCTGCAGCCATTACGGCCCAATAACTTCCATCGAACCAAACCGGCGAATAGTAGAACAGCACTGTACTGATGGCACAACCGATTCCGCCAAACCACATGATGGTATTTTGCCAGCCCAACCGGTCGCCTACAAAACCAAAAATCAGGTTGAAAGCAATGTTACTGGTGAATATGGTGCCCCAGATCTGCAGCCATTCTTTGGTATCAAAACCGTGTTCCGCCATATAAAGCGGAAGGAATACCGGAAATGCGAATTGGGCAGTGGTATTGATGACGCGTACGATGCCTCCGATCAATACCTTAGGCTCCTTTTTCACAATGGTTAGGCCATTGACCAGTTCTTTGACCTTGGATTCTTTGGATGCCTTGGTTTCAAATTTATCGCGGTTTAGTACTAGGGCGAAAAATGCCCCTACCAATACCCAGAAAATGGAACTCCAAAGGGTATTTTCGTAGCCAAAGCGCTCCAATGCCCAGCTGGAGTAATAAGCCCCTAGGACGTTCAATCCGCCAGTAAATACAAACCAGAACCATCCTACTGCCCTTCCCAGCATATTTTGAGGAGTTCGATAATTGATCCAGACCATGAAGGAATAGGCAAATAAGGGATATCCAAAACCTCTAATCGCATAAAACAGCAACATGGAAGAATAATCCAGTTTCGCCATACCCATGGAAATAAAACCGATGGTACCGATGATATACAGCAATAGCCCCATGACCATGGATTTTCTAGGTCCATAACTTTCGGCCAGTACGCCGGAAAACCAAGAGGAAATGGCAATGGTAATGCCATATACCGTAAATAAGCTCGCTGATTGTTCCATCGACATGCCATGCTCGATCAGGTAGGGACTTAGCCAGCCCTGTTCGACCCCATCGCCCATCATAAAGATTAAAATACCTAGATATCCCCAAGTTAAGTTCCCAGGTATTCCAAGCTTATTGGATAAATTGTCTTTTCCCATTTGAGTTTTTTGTTTAGATTATAGGAATTGGTTACACTAAAATAAATAAAAATTAATATAAAAAAAGATTTTTAAAGTATTTTATGTTAAAAAAAGAACAGTTTTTAGCTGTTCTTCTTTTTGGGGCTGTTTAGATTAAGTTTTGGAGTAAGGGTAAGTTTTGGAGTTCGGTGTAATTTTTCCATTTAGCAATTTTTCAATTTTGCAATTTTCATATTTCATATTTTCCTCGGAATCGTTGCAAATATTAATCTAGGAAAAGTTTACAACGGCATTGACGAAATAATGGTCGCTTGCATATACTTCCCCTAATTTATCTTTGATGATTTGGGAGCTGCTCGCTTTGACTGGTCCTTTTATAAAAATGAAGTCGATTTTTTTGGCTTTGGCTTGTCGAGGATCGTTTATGGGTTTAAATCCATTGGTAGTTCCTTCTATTCTTTGCCCGTCATGGCCATATTGGCCATACTTGCGAGATTGCCCATTATTGGAAATTTGCCCGTCATTGCGAGATTGCCCGTCATCGCGAGGAACGAAGCAATCTTCCCATCCCGCCCCCAATACATTTTCATACACTTTCGAATCCATCCCCACATTAAAATCACCTGTAAGGATTTGTACAAAATCTTGTTGATATTGTGCCGCCTCCCTCAAAACCACATCCATCTGTTTTTCCTTTGCTTCATTACTAACATGATCCAAATGAAGATTGATCAACCTTATCTCCTTGTTAGTTTTCTTATCCAGCAACCTCACCCAAGAGGCATTCCGCGCGCGAGCAGATCCCCAGGATAAACTACCTGCTTGCAGTGGAGTTTCGGACAACCAATATCCCCCAGCAGTTAATAGCTCAAACCTCTTTTTAGAGAAAAAGATAGGGTTCTTGGCAATCCCATGATACCCTTCTTTGAACTTATCCATTTCCGGGCCATCAAAACCGAAGGCAAAGTAATCAGGAAGCGATTCTTTGAGGTCTAAAAACTGCCCTCTCAATACTTCCTGAAAGCCAATCAGATCTGCCTGCTGCTTCTTTATGACATGCAAACAGGAGAGTCTCCGATCCTTCCAACCCAATCCTTTTTCAGCATCTTCGGGAAGATCCACGCGAATGTTACAAGTAAGAACTTTCAGGGAATTTTTCCCTGCTGTGGAGGTCTGTAGGACATTCTCAGCCGCTTCCACATCAAAACGATGGAGAAAAGGGATGCTAGCGAATAAGCCTGCTTTGATCAGGAAGTCCCTTCGATTGGTTTTGGGTTTAGGAGCCATGTACTATTTATTCTAGTTTCTTTGTAACCTTATTGGAGCAAAATTTAATAACCTTAATTGATTAAAATTTTGTAGCCTTACTTGAGTAAAGTTACATCTATTCCTACACTTTCACCCAGATAAGCTCCTGATTGGATCAAGTCTGCTCTCAATTCATCGACATTCACATCAGCAGGTGTTACACCTTTCCTCACCGCTTGTTTTGCGGCTCTTCCTGCCGCCTCGCCCATAGCCATACATGGCGCCATCACCCGAATCGCCGACATGGCTTCATGCGTGGTGGAAATGGAACGCCCTGCTACCAAAAGGTTCTTCACCTTAGTGGGCACCAAACTACGATAAGGGATATCATAGCTATCGCCACACCAGGTCAAAGTACATCCTCCACCCTCTGGATGGTGAATATCCAATGGATAACTTGCCACGGCCACTGCATCATCAAATCTTCGGCATCCTAAGATATCATCCGCGGTCATCACATAATTCCCAACGATTCGACGGGTCTCGCGGATTCCCAGGAAAGGTGCCATTTTGGTAAAATGGGAGTCTTCAAATCCCGGAACATATTCTTTTAGGTATCGTTGGATTTCCTCCACTTGCTTACGGCCTTCGATTTCGCCGAAGGTCAAGCTTTCTGGATTGGTTCCATCTACACCATTGATTCGCGACATATTTACCCACACCTCGCCTTCCCGAAGGCCCGTGATTAGAATTGTACGCTCAACCGGTAATTCATAACCCGCTGCCCTTGCTTTCTCCATCACACTGCGCAATCCAACCACAATAAATTGATGGTTCTGCCCGAAATATTCCGCAGGAATAAAATCGGTTAAGTATGTTCGAGGCTCCTCTGCTATGGACATCCATAATTTATCGGTATCTACATTGGCCATGCAGAACATCAAGGTCGGTGGCTGCGCGCCTCCAACATCATTCCCTTGCTCATATGCTACCCCCGCTTTGTAGGCGACATCCGCATCTCCAGTACAATCGATCACCGTCTTGGCGAGAATCACTTCCCGACCTGATTTGCTTTCAATGATCACGCCTTTCAGCTCGTCTCCATCCATCACCACTCCGGCAGAAAACACATATAAAAGCACTTTAACACCCGATTCTTCCAATACTTTTAAACCGATATTTTTAACGGCTTCGGGTTCGACCAAGGTCAAACTCATGTGCAATGGGCATGGTCTGTGTTCCGATGCCGCATCGACTTCTTTCAGGCGATCAATAAATTTTTGTGGCAATCCCTTAATGATCTGGTTTCCCTTTTGGCCTAAAAACCCAAGGATAGGCAAACCAATGGTCATATTCCCCCCTACAAAACTGCGGTTATCGATCAATGCAACTTTCAATCCGTCGGACGCAGCCGCTTGTGCTGCAATAATTCCTGCTGGTCCTCCGCCTACAACGAGTACATCCACTTCCATACGAACTGGAGTTTCCCTTGCAGGCTCCAAAATGGTCTTAACATCTTTCATATCTGCTAACTATATAAGTCTTATTTTTTCAATCTTAATTTATCTGGATTTCTTATCAATTATACGGTGATCTTGATCAATTCACCCGTACCTCTTGCTCTGAGTACTCAGTTTGAGGAGGCTTTTCTTTACGAACCATGGTCCATAATATCAATACAGCTGCGGGATGCATAAACGCCATGGCGATAAATATGGTTCCTGCACCTAAGGATCCCATCATCTGCCCCACAAAATAATTGAACAATACTGCGCCTAAAGCCCCAAAACCTCCAGCTATTCCTAATACAGAAGCCACATTTTTTACAGGAAAAGCCTCTGCAATTACTACGGAGATAGTGAACAGCCAACTTAGGCAGGCAACGGCCACCAAAGCAAAAATAGCGATGGTTAAATATGGGCTAGTTACGTAAGTCGTTAAACAACATAAGGGTGCAAGGACGGCAATCGTACTTAACATGATCTTCCTGGCAAGCAAAGGTTCCTTTCCATTTCTAACCATTTTATCTGACCAGGCAGAAGTTGCAATAGCTCCAAGATCTGCCACCAGAAAAGGAATCCAACCAAACATACCAATCTGAGCCAAGGTCAATCCGCTCTCCTCCTGTAGATATCCTGGCAACCAGAAAAGGCAAAAATACCAGACTGGATCGCTTACAAATCGGATCAATAGGATGCCATATAAGGACTTGGTTTTCCAGAGCTCCCCCCAGGTAAATCCGATCTCATTTCCTTTAGCCGCATCCTGACCTACCGCTTCCTGCTTGATTGCAGCCGGCGGTTCGGTATAAATCAGAAACCAAAGAAGTGCAATGATTAATCCTACGATACCTGCAACAATGAAAACCGTATGGAAATCATACTGCATCGCGAGCCAGGCTACCAGCGGCGGCGCGATGATCGCCCCAATACTGCTTCCTGCAACACAAAGGCTATTGGCGGTTGCCCTTAACTTTCCGGAGAACCAAACCGTGACTACTTTCAATTGAGCAGGGAAATTGGTCGGTTCCGCAGCACCTAACATCCCCCTGAAAAATAAAAAAGAGCCAAATGTACGGGAAAGTCCTCCCCCCAGGCAGGCTGTCGACCAACCCAAAATACCCCATAGCATCACCTTTCTTTCTCCAAACTTATCGACCAACCAACCCGAAACAGGATACATCAACGCGTAAAAAATGGTGAATACATTCAGCACCATCGCATACCCATCATCACCTAGCGAGAACTCTTCCTTCAACATCGGTTTTAAGATGGAAACGATCTGTCTATCGTAATAGTTGAAAACGATGGCTAGGAAAATCACAAAAATGATGAACCAACGCCTCTTTTCAGCGGGGATGGGCAAAGTAAACTTGGACATATTTAAGATTAGGTTATAATATTTGCTAATGCCTAATCAAATGTATGGAAAATAATAGAAAAAAAGATTTTTAAATAAAAAAAAAGAATTCATTACTTGATAAAAGGTGGCTATATTTGTCATAAATTAACTTATAAATGAATTATGATGAATATAACGGACAGACACGAATTCATCCTCAAGACACTAAAAGACAAAGGAAAGATCAGTATCGATTGGTTATGTGAGACCATGAAGGTTTCCAGCGTCACGATCCGCAAGGATTTGAAGGTACTTGAGGACAAAAACCTGTTGTTCAGGATAAAGGGCGGCGCATCAAACAGCAACCCATACGCCATAGATCGGCCCATCCTCGTAAAGGAAACCATTAATAATGAGGAGAAGCAAAGGATTGCTCAGGAAGCTTTAAAATTGATCAAAAACAACGATTCCATAATGATTGGATCTGGCACGACTGTTTTTGCATTGGCTAAAAATCTGGAAGTGACGCACGGTTTAACTGTCATTACACCAGCACTTAAGGTAAGTTTGGAACTCAGTAACAAACCAAACATTGAGGTGCTACAACTTGGCGGCCTGATCCGCCCGAACTCTTCCTCTGTCGCTGGGCAATACGCCATGCGGATCCTTGATGAGATTAGCTGTGGCATCCTGTTCTTAGGAGCCGACGGCATCGACCTGGATTTCGGGATCTCCATAAGTAACCTTCCGGAAGCAACACTAAACCAAAAAATGTTGAACACCGCACAGAAAGTCGCTATCCTGGCAGATAGCAGCAAATTCGGAAAACGCGGACTCGGCAAAATCTGTGAACTTGTCGACGTTGATTACATCATCACCGACAGCAAGGTATCACAAAGCACTGTTAAAACTATTGAAGACTTAGGCATAAAAATCATTATTGCCTAATCCCATCCCTACTTCATTCACTTTTTAAAAAAAGATTTTGAACATTTCCATGTTTAAAAATCTTTTTTTTGTTTTATAAGTGCTTTAAAAGAAAATAATTTAGTGTTATCTTTTTATGAACAAGTAGCATCTTTATAATTCTTTGAAAATTTAATAATTAAAATGCATTAAATAATTCCATATTCAAGAATCAAAATTAATATCCAACATAAATTAAAACCTTTTTAAACCTCAATCCAATCTCAATCCAATAAGGCAATCATTTCACAACCCAAGATGGCTACAATACACTAATCAAACAAGTCTATCATATCCTAATCCAACAAGCTTATCAAACCATAGGTCTAACTACTAAATACTATCTACTAAATACTAAAAAAGCCACCCTAACGGGAGGCTTTTCAAATACCTAACAAATTGACAGCGGTTTAAAAATCTTTATTTTACTGCGTCTATAACTGCTTTGAAAGCCTCTGGGTTATTTAAAGCTAAGTCAGCTAAAACCTTACGGTTCAAACCTACATTTTTAGCGTTTAATTTACCGATCAACTGAGAATAAGAAATTCCGTGTTGTCGAGCTCCAGCGTTAATACGTTGGATCCATAAAGCTCTAAACTCGCGTTTTTTGGTTTTACGGTCGCGGTAAGCGTACTGTAAACCTTTTTCTACTGTATTTTTAGCAATAGTATAAACTTTGCTACGAGATCCGTAATAGCCTTTAGCTAATTTTAGGATTCTTTTACGTCTTCTTCTAGAAGCAACTGCGTTAACCGAACGTGGCATAATGATTAAATTTTAGTTTGGTATAAGGTGTTACGTGTTTCAGTAAACTTACTACCCGATACCCGGTTAAAAATATTGTTATTTAAAAAAAAATTGTATAAAACTTATTTACCGATACCAAGCATACGTTTTACGTTGCCTGTATCACCATCAGATACATAACTAGTTGTAGTTAAGTTACGTTTCTGTTTGGTTGTTTTTTTAGTCAAGATGTGGCTTTTGTAAGCGTTTTTTCTTGCAATTTTACCGGTTCCAGTCAATTTGAAACGTTTTTTCGCGCTGGAATTGGTTTTAATTTTTGGCATAATACTATAAATTTTATATCAATCTGTTAGATACTTTGTTATTTCTTAGCGGCGGCTTTCGGAGCCAAAGTCAGGAACATACGCTTACCTTCCAATTTAGGCAGCAATTCCACCTTTCCGTATTCTTCCAAAGCTTGAGCGAAACGTAGCAACAAGATTTCACCTTGTTCCTTAAACACGATCGCACGACCTTTAAAGTGTACATAGGCACGAACCTTCTCACCACTTTCCAAGAAACGCATGGCATGCTTCAACTTAAATTCAAAGTCGTGCTCACTCGTGTTAGGTCCGAAACGGATCTCCTTGATCACGGTTTGCTTTGCATTAGCCTTGATTTCTTTTTGCTTTTTCTTTTGTTCGTATACGAATTTACTGTAATCGATAATCTTACAAACAGGAGGCGTAGCGTTTGGAGAAATTTCCACCAAATCCAATTCCAATTCATCAGCGAGCGCTAAAGCTTGTCGCGTAGGGAAAACTCCTTGTTCTACATTATCACCTACTAAACGCACTTCTGGAACTCGGATATGCTCGTTGATACGGTGCTCAGGTTCCTTCTTTCTAATTGGGCCTCTATTGCCGAAATTGTTACTTTTTGCCAAATGTTTCCTTAATTAAATTAAACAGTAATTTCTTTTATTAATAAATCTTTAAATTCTTCTGATGTCATCGACCCTAAGTCGGTACCACCATGTTTACGAACGGAGATTGCTCCACTTTCGACTTCCTTCTCCCCTACGATCAGCATATAAGGTATTTTCTTCACCTCTGCATCACGGATTTTCCGTCCTACTTTCTCGTCACGTAAGTCAATCAGACCGCGAATATCGGAATTATTTAGTGATTCCAAAAGTTTTTGCGCATATTCTTCATATTTTTCTTACACTGGCAAGACGATAAACTGCTCAGGCGCAAGCCATAACGGAAATTGTCCACCACAATGCTCGATCAATACGGCAACAAAACGTTCCAAGGAACCGAATGGTGCACGGTGTATCATCACCGGTCTATGCTTTTGATTATCACTTCCTGTATATTCCAGTTCAAAACGCTCTGGAAGGTTATAATCCACTTGGATAGTTCCCAACTGCCATTTACGTCCCAAAGCATCCTTCACCATGAAGTCTAATTTTGGACCATAAAATGCCGCTTCACCCAACTCAACAACGGTCGGTAAGCCTTTTTCAGCTGCCGATTCGATGATCGCTGCTTCTGCTAAAGCCCAATTTTCATCCGAACCGATGTATTTCGTCTTGTTCTCCGGATCACGCAAAGAAATCTGAGCGGTAAAGTTGTCGAAACCTAAAGCTCCAAAAACGTAAAGCACTAAGTCGATCACTTTTTTGAACTCATCCTTTACCTGATCAGGGCGGCAGAATAAGTGGGCATCATCTTGTGTAAACCCTCTTACACGAGTCAAACCGTGCAATTCTCCCGATTGTTCGTAACGATAAACCGTTCCAAACTCTGCAAAACGAACCGGTAATTCTTTATAAGAACGAGGTTTCGTTTTGTAGATCTCACAGTGATGCGGACAGTTCATCGGTTTTAACAAGAACTCTTCGCCATCAACCGGAGTATTGATCGGTTGGAAAGAATCCGCACCGTACTTTTCATAGTGCCCAGAAGTAATGTACAATTGCTTATGCCCGATATGAGGGGTAATCACCGGCTCATATCCAGCAGCAATCTGTGCTTTCTGTAGGAAGTCCTGCAATTTCTGTCTCAAAGCAGTTCCTTTAGGCAACCACAACGGTAAACCCATCCCTACTTTTTCAGAGAAAGCGAACAATTCCAATTCTCTGCCCAATTTACGGTGATCACGTTTCTTCGCTTCCTCGATGAATTTCAAATATTCTGTCAATTCAGAAGCTTTAGGGAAAGTCACCCCATAGATACGTGTCAACTGCTTACGGGTTTCATCACCGCGCCAATAAGCACCAGCTACATTGGTCAATTTAACGGCTTTGATCACTCCAGTATGTGGAATATGTGGACCACGACAAAGGTCAGTGAAATTACCTTGCGTATAGAAGGTGATCTTACCATCCTCTAGATCTTTGATCAGGTCCAGTTTATATTCATCTCCTTTTTCGGTGAAATAAGCCAAAGCTTCAGCTTTAGAAACCGCTTTACGCTCAAAAGTTTCCTTTTGTTTAGCTAATTCTACCATTTTGTCTTCGATCTGTTTGAAATCATCAGATGAAAACTCACGATCACCGAAATCTACATCATAGTAGAATCCAGTTTCGATGGCAGGACCAATACCGAATTTAATACCTGGGTACAATGCTTCCAATGCTTCTGCCAGTAAGTGTGCGGAGGAATGCCAAAAGGTGTTTTTCCCTTTGTCATCATTCCAAGTCAATAACTTAATGGAAGAATCGGATTCGATAGGTCTAGAGGCATCCCATACCTCGCCATTTACTTCGGCAGCCAATACATTTCTTGCTAATCCTTCGGAGATTGACAATGCAACCTGCATGGCCGTAGTGCCTTTTTCATACTGACGTACGGAGCCGTCAGGTAGTGTAATATTAATCATTTACAACATGATTGGTGTTTGTTCATAAACCATGATTCCGATCAAGGTCTACAAGTACCTTGATTGTCGGGAATCACCTTAATTAATTCGGCTACAAAAATACGGAAAAATTACCGCATAATGAAATCAAATCCCCCACCAAATCCATTGAAATTATAAAACAACATCATCATGAGCTTTCAACTGTTCTTCCAGATACCCCTTCGCGATGGCTCGCTTGGCAACATACCACAGGAACGGCTCGAACCAAGACCTGACCCCAATACTGAAAGAATTATTCAAATAAACAAACAAGGCCAAATCCTTGAATCGTCTCGGGCTTCCATCTTTACCGATCCACCCAGAAGCATGCAGGGAAGACAACAACAATAAAGCCTTTTCAAAATTTTTATTACCCATTTCCACCCTTACCTGCACTATACATTCCTCGCTCCAGATATTATGGAAATAATGGATCTCATCCGCTGGTATGGTCATTTCATCACCTGTTCGAAGGATGTATGTTTTCTCCCCCACACCCAGTTCCAATGCGCCAGAAATTACCCGGAAACTTTCAGAAAATTCCCGATGGAAATGCCGAGGAGTTTTTTCTCCAGGAAAAATACGCAACAAAATCTCACTGTAAGGATGTTTTGAAACAGATTTAAGAATCTTAACTTTTCGGATTTGAACTTTTCCCATTGCTATTTGTTTTCAGCAAAGTTCCGGCTCCAAAATCCGTAAATGATATACCTAAGTCAATAAATTCATTTCATAAACGCTTACTTTGACCCGACCATCCTTCTTCTAATCCGACTCAGCGAAGAGGGTTCTACGCCTACAAAATTTGCAATATGGTATTGGGACACCCTTTGCTCCAGATCGGGAAACATGGCCCGAAATTTCAAGTACCTTTCTTCTGGACCGTCCGAATATAGGGAGGCCAGCTTTTTCATTCCATCAATAAACAATTGCTGGATCACCAACCGGCCCAAACGTTCCCCTTGGCTCAACAGCCCGTATAGTTTATCAAGATCTGCCCTTCCAATTTCATAGTAGGTACAATCCTCCAAAGCCTGAATATTTTTAGTAGTGGGTATTAATCCTATAAAACTTTCATATTCACTAAAAAAATCCCCTTCCCTACCAAATTCATAGGTTTTACAAACGCCATCAACATCAACAAAATATCGCACAATGCCTGAGTCCAAAAAACCGACATACCGAGCAATCTCTCCTTCCTGAAGAAAGAATTCCTTTTTTTTCAACTGCTTCACTTTAAACAACGACTGAATGATTTCAACATCTTCATCGGTCAAAGCTACATAGGCAGAAATCTTACGAATCAATGAATCCAATATCTTGTTTTTTAGATTTTTCACTTAAAAATAACAATTCTCAAACAATAAATTCCATACCTTTGCAGCTCTATTTTAATCGTTATGTCAAATCAAGTTCCAGCAGACGGATCAATGCTTCCCTTGATGGAAGAATTTTACACCATACAAGGCGAAGGATACCACACCGGAAAGGCGGCTTATTTCATCCGTCTTGGAGGATGTGATGTGGGCTGTCATTGGTGTGATGTGAAGGAAAGCTGGGATGCTGATCTGCATCCATTGACTTCGGCAGAAACGATCGTAGAAAATGCCAAGAAATTCCCGGCAAAAACAGTGGTTATTACCGGCGGTGAGCCATTATTGTACAACCTCTCCTACTTGACCCAAAAATTAAAGGAAGCAGGCATTCAGATCTTTTTAGAAACATCAGGCGCCTATCCATTAACCGGTTATTGGGATTGGATCTGTCTTTCACCGAAGAAATTCAAGGGTCCTCGGCCAGATGTCCTGAGTGCGGCAGGTGAATTGAAAGTGATTGTTTTCAACAAGAGCGATTTTGCTTGGGCAGAAGAACATGCCAAATTTGTAGGTTCTACCTGCAAGCTGTACCTACAGCCCGAATGGTCCAAAGCAGCGGAGATGACTCCTTTGATCATTGACTACGTCAAGGATAATCCAAAGTGGGAGATTTCTCTCCAAACCCATAAATACCTAAATATCCCTTAGGTAAAATATAAAATACACAAACGATTGTTTTTATCGAAAAGGCTTGATTTCATCGCTTAACCTTCTCCTACCGATTAAAATATCGGAAAATGGGGTTAAAGATTCCTAAATTTGTTTTACCTAATTCCAAATTTATGAATCGTAGCCTAGCGCAAGCACTCTGTTTTGGTTTGCTGATTTTTAGTCAACCAACCCACTTATTTGCCCAAACACCTGTAACCAGGAATATAGAAGGATTTGCCTATGGTCAGGTCCAGACGCCTTCCGGAAAAGAATGGGAATCGCCGCAGGAACTATCCTTGAACAAAGAACTTCCCCATGCCTACCATTTTTCCTTCAATGATATCAACTCCGCCCAAAAAGTGTTGCCAACGAACTCCAGCAATTGGATGTCCTTGGATGGCACCTGGAAATTCCATTGGGTTAAGACCCCAGAGGAAAGACCAAAGGATTTTTATCAGAACAACTTCGATGTGAGCAATTGGGATGATGTACCGGTCCCGATGAGCTGGAACATCCTGGGCATACAAAAGGACGGTTCGTTGAAATATGGCGTCCCGATCTATGTGAACCAACCGGTGATTTTCCAACATCAGGTTAAGGTGGATGATTGGCGTGGCGGCGTTATGCGTACGCCTCCCCAAAATTGGACAACCTATATCTATCGCAATGAAGTGGGCTCCTACAAACGCACATTCTCCGTTCCGAAAGATTGGAAAGGAAAAGAAATCTATATCAATTTCGATGGCGTAGACTCCTTTTTCTACCTGTGGATAAACGGCAAATATGTAGGCTTTTCCAAAAACTCGAGGAACCTAGCCTCTTTTAATATCAGTAGCTACCTGAATCCAAAAGGCGAGAACCAAGTGGCTGTGGAAGTTTACCGCAGCTCCGATGCTTCCTATTTGGAAGCGCAGGATATGTTCCGCTTGCCAGGTATCTTCCGAACCGTATCCCTAACAGCGAAGCCAAAAGTGCAGATCAGAAACCTGGTTGCTATTCCTGATCTGGATCAGGATTACAAAGATGCGACGCTAAAAGTGACAGCCGAGGTTAAAAACAGCCAAGGAAAATCGGTCAAAGGCTATAAAATTAGGTATAGCCTATACGAAAATGAGCTATATAGTGATGCCACTTCCAAGGTGAAGGAAATAGATCTCCGTAGATCCATTGATCCGATAGCCAAGGATTCCACCAGCATCGTAGAACAGACATTAAAAATCAGCAATCCAAAAAAATGGTCGGCAGAACATCCGATCCGATATACGCTCTTGGCGGAGTTACTGGACAATAAAGGCAAAATTGTCGAGGTTGTTTCCAGTTATATAGGTTTCAGAAAAGTAGAATTGAAAGACACCAAAGCTGCAGATGATGAGTTTGGATTGGCAGGCCGTTATTTCTATGTAAATGGAAAAACGGTAAAACTAAAAGGCGTAAACCGACATGAGACCAACCCGGAAAAAGGTAAGGTTGTTTCCCACGAGCAGATGGAAAAAGAGATCATGTTGATGAAACGAGCCAACATCAACCATGTCAGAAACTCCCATTATCCAGATGATCCTTATTGGTATTATCTATGTGATAAATATGGTATCTATCTCGAGGATGAGGCCAATATCGAAAGTCATCAATATTACTATGGCGATGCTTCACTTTCCCATCCTGTGGAATGGAAAAATGCACACGTGGCGAGAAATCTGGAAATGGTACATGCGACCATCAACCATCCTTCCATCGTGATCTGGTCATTAGGAAATGAGGCTGGTCCGGGAAAGAATTTTGTCCATGCGTATGATGCGATCAAAAAAGTGGATGACTCCAGACCGGTTCAATACGAAAGGAACAACAGTATCGTTGATATCGGCTCCAACCAGTACCCTTCCATTGAATGGGTTCGTGGTGCTGTAAAAGGAAAATATAACCTCAAATATCCATTCCATATCTCTGAATATTCCCATTCCATGGGCAATGCATCGGGCAACCTAATCGATTATTGGGAAGCCATCGAATCTACCAATTTCTTTATGGGAGGTGCTATCTGGGACTGGATCGATCAATCCATGTATTATTACGACAAGAAAACAGGTGAGAAATTCCTGGCCTATGGTGGAGATTTTGGCGACAAACCAAATGATGGAACCTTTGTGATGAACGGGCTGATCTTTGCTAACATGGAACCAAAACCTCAATACTATGAGGTTCGAAAAGTATATCAGAATGTGGGCGTAAAGGCGGTGGATATGAAGACCGGTAAGATTGATGTATTCAACAAGAATTACTTCAGCTCTTTGGATGATTATCAGATCAATTGGTCTTTATGGAAAGATGGTAAGGAAATGGAGAAAGGTACTTTCGCAACGGAAGGGACCAATGCTATTGCGGCAAGACAACATAAAGAATTCCAGGTTCCATATGCATACGATAAATTGGAGGCCAGCTCGGAATATTTCTTAAAGTTGCAATTTGTACATAAGAAAGATATGCCTTGGGCAAAACAAGGTCAGGTGCAGATGGAAGAACAAATATTGGTTAAACCGATGACTTTCCTTCCATCCATTGCGGATCTGGCCAAAGGAAGTAAGCTGATGATAGGCGCGGAAGGTGATGTTCAAGAGATCAAAGGTGATGGGTTTAATGTGAAATTTGACAATAAAACAGGAACCATTTATCAATTGAGTTACCAGGGAGAGGAAGTAATTCGTGCGGGTGAAGGCCCTAAATTGGATGCTTTACGTGCTCCATTGGACAATGATAACTGGGCATATCAACAGTGGTTCGAAAAAGGTTTGCATCAATTGCAGCATAGGGTAAAATCCAAAAACAGCTATCAGCGAGAGGATGGGGCTTATGTGTTGATCTACCAAGTAGAATCACAAGCGAAAAATGGCGGAACCATCCGTGGTGGAAGTTCAGGAACATATACGATAGAAGACCATAAAGACCGTCCATTTGGGGAGAACGAATTTAAATTCTCCAGCAATTATATTTGGACGATCTATAAAGATGGGTCGATCGAACTGGAAAGCAACATTACTTCCAACAACAGTTCCTTTGTTTTACCGCATTTAGGCTTTACCATGCAGGTACCTGAGAAGTATAGCAATTACCAATATTATGGCCGTGGACCAATCAATAATTATGCGGATCGGAAAACGGGACAATTCATTGAACAATACCAAAGCTCGGTAAAGGACCAGATGGTCAATTGGCCGAAACCTCAATCTACCGGTAACAGGGAGGAATTGAGATGGTGTGCATTGACCGATGCTGCTGGTTCTGGGGCTATCTTTATTGCAAAGAATACGTTTTCTGCTTCAGCATTGCCTTGGTCGGAATTGGAAATGACCTTGGCACCACATGAATATCAATTGCCGAAAAGTACTGGAACGCATTTGTACCTGATGGCTGAAGTAACTGGGTTGGGAGGTAACAGTTGTGGACAGGGACCTCCATTAGAGCAGGACCGTGTGAAAGCTGGAGCGCATGATTTTGGATTTATTATCCGTCCGGTGGCTAAGAATAATGTTGCAACTCAGGCAAAAGCTGCTGTTGCTGGGGATATGCCATTATCGATCACCCGCGATCGTTCTGGAAAGGTGGAAGTTCGTACGGATTCGAATGGTTCCCCGTTGATGGTACAGATTGGGCAAGGCAAAGCTTCTGTTTATAAGGGCGCTTTTAACCTACGTGAAGGTGGCAAGGTAACGGCATGGTACCAAGGAAAAGAAAAACTGAAAGCAAGTGTGGATTTTCCAAAGATTGAAAGTATTCAGATGGAAATCAAATCTGTATCCAGCCAGGAGATTGGTGAAGGAAATGCCGAGCATATAATTGATGGGGACCCATCGACAATTTGGCATACGATGTATTCGGTAACAGTTGCGCAATATCCGCATTGGATTGACTTTGATGCCAGCATGGCGAAGAAAATCAAGGGCTTTACGTATTTGCCAAGACAGAATGGATCGAATGGAAATGTAAAAGGATATAGGATTCAAGTGAGTTTGGATGGGGAGAATTGGTCAGAACCTGTGGCTGAAGGGGAATTTGATCGAAGCAGTAAATTGAAGACGATCATGTTGACAAAACCTGTATTGGCGAGGTATATTCGTTTTACGGCTTTGAGTTCGCAAAACGGACAGGATTTCGCCTCTGGAGCAGAGTTTTCAGTGTTAGCGGATTAGGATAAGTAGTTTTTGCGTCATTGCGAGGAGGTACGACGAAGCAATCTTTGAACTTTGTCATCCTGAGCATCGCCGAAGGATCTGTACGAATATAACCGAACAGATGCTTCGACTGCGCTCAGCATGACATGCGGGAAGATTGCTTCGTTCCTCACAATGACGCAAAGTTCCTCGCAATGACGGACAAAAGATTGCTTCGTTCCTCGCAATGACGAAAAGTTCCTCGCAATTACGCACCTTTTTACAACCTCACAATCTTCCCGGTCTTCACCGACTCATCACATGCAATTGCGATCCTCAAACTATTCACCGCATCCTGCATAGATTTCTCCAAATCCAAATCCTCTGCAATCGCTTTTAAAAAGAATGCCTGCTCCCGATTACACAGTTCCTGATGATCCGGCTCATCCGTTAAATCAATCCATTCATCCTTTTTAAGGAATTCATTCTCCTCATCTATATCTGCATAATGCACCTTCAACGACTCTGTTTTGGTATGGTCTTCCACAGAATCCGAATTCCCAGCCTTCCCAGCATCATTCGCTACGATGGAAACACAACCCTTCGGTCCAATCACATCCTTGATAAAAAATGCCGTTTCACTGATCATTGGTCCCCAACCTGCTTCATACCAACCCACACTCCCATCATCAAACCTAATCTGCAACTGCCCATAATTATAATTATCTTCCGGAATTTCATCGGTCATCCGAGCGCCAATAGCCGAAACGGACAATGGTTTTGCCTCCGTCATCTGGCACATCACATCAATATAATGCACACCGCAATCCACAATCGGGCTCAAACTCTTCATTAAATTTTTATGCACATCCCACATGTACCCATGGCTCTGCTGATTGAGGTTCATGCGCATAACCAAAGGATAGCCCATGGTTTTACCCACCTCAATAAATTTGATCCAAGAAGGATGATGCCTTAAGATATAACCAACGACCAATTTTTTATTGGCCTTTCTTGCTGCTTCAACCACCTTCTGCGCACCCAACACGGTATCCGCCAATGGTTTTTCGATAAACACGTGCGCTCCGGCCTCAAAAGCCTGTATGGCATAGCCTTCATGGGTATCCGGATAAGTAGAAATACAAACCGCATCAGGTTGGGTTTCCTTCAAGGCGGTCGCATAATCATCGAATAAAGGATAATCGGCTTCCAGCCGCACATTTAAAATCTCTTTGCTCGCTCCACGGGAAACCAAACCTACAATTTCAAAACCATCCATATCATGGTAGGCCTGTGCATGGGATGCTCCCATATTCCCACAGCCCACCACCAAAATCTTAATTTTTTGATTCATTATTAAATAAGGATACAATCTTTAAGCAATGTAATAGCTATTTATGGCATTAAGAACTTGCCAAACCTGGCCTTGGGATCAACGCCTTATCAATTTCCATCTGCCAACTGTAATCATCGGCACTTGGCCCGTAAACCTTGGTCGAGTTCTGGATCTCCTCCAAACTGATGATCTTACCTGAATAGGCAGCTTCGCGCGCCCAGATTCCCAATAAAGTAGAATCTGCCATGAAGTCACCATCATTGATCACCTGCTTATTCTTTATTGCCGCAAAAAGCTCATTATGTTGTGTCTGGTACATATTATCGGTCTTTCCTGCGAATTTCCAAGGATTCTGACCCGTTATTTCATATTTACTCAATACACTCACATTCATTGCTCCTTTCGTTCCGATCGCTTCTACGGAGTTCCGAGATTGCGTTCCATTCTGCTGACGACCGAAATGGTAACCTTTCACCCCATCCCCATAATCGAATTCAATGGCAAAATGGTCAAATACATTTCCATATTTATCCCAAGGTCTACTTTGTCGGCCACCGGTACCCGAAACTGTTTTCGGCAATCCACGATTCAACATCCAGTTCATGAAATCGATACTGTGTACGGTTTGTTCCACAATGATATCGCCCGAATAGCGCTGATAATAGAACCAGTTATACAGTTGGTAGGTCAGATCATCCCATTGTGGCTGCCTAACCTTTTCGGTCAGCTCACCACCCAAGCGGAAGGTACTGATCGAGTAGATATCACCGATCGCTCCGCCATGGATCAACTTTGCCAATTCACGGTTAGGATTGGTATACCTGAAACAGAAACCTGAAACGATATTCAATTTTTTATCTTTAGCCAGTTGGACCGCTTCCCTTACTTTATGTACACCAGGAATATCCACTGCCATTGGTTTTTCACAGAAAACATGCTTTCCCTTTTTCACGGCGGCTGCGAGATGGTCCGGGCGAAAACATGGTGGTGTAGCCAACAAAACGACATCCACATCGCTGTTGATCAATTTTTGATAAGCATCGAAACCAACGTATTTTCGTTTGTCCGAAACTTTTACGCGTTCCTTGTGCGCCTCCATCAAGGATGCCAAAGCGGTATCCAATTGTGCCTGGAAAATATCCGCCAACGCTACAATTTCCACATCCGGATCAGCGTTCAGCGCCTGAAAGGCAGCACCTGTCCCTCGACCGCCACATCCTATTAATCCTACCTTGATCTTCTTCTTTGCATCCATGCTGTAATCGGGCATATCCAATGTGCTGGCTCCTACCAGAATGCCACTACTTTTAATAAAATCTCTGCGGTCCATTACCTGTTATTATTTCGATTTAGTTTGAATTTACCCATGCAATTTGGGTAATTATTAAAAATTAGTCAATGGAAATAACTATTTTCACAGCAAATTAACAATTATTACAAGTTTATGCAAATACCAGAAACCGAAAACCTCCCTTTGATCAGTAACACTTCTGTTGTATTGGGATTACTAATGGTAATTTTAGGTTTGGTGTTCTATACATCGAACTTATCGAATAAATATGTTAAGGGGTTTTTCAATATCATCCCCCCCTTATTGCTCTGTTATTTCTTACCGGGATTGCTCAATTCCTTAAACATCATCGATGGCGCGAATTCCCCATTAACAAGCATTGGAAGCAATTATTTATTGCCTGCCTGTTTGATTTTGTTTGTGATAAACCTGGACTTAAAAGAGATGTGGGCATTACGGAAACGGGCCGGATTGATGTTTGTAACAGGAACGGTCGGCATCATGATTGGTGGTCCTTTGGCAGTTTGGTTGACTTCCATGGTTGCGCCAGAGGTTGTGGGTGGTGCTACTCCACATGAGGTTTGGAAAGGTCTGGGTTCTTTGGCGGGATCTTGGATCGGTGGTTCGGCAAACCAGGTGGCCCTTAAGGAAATCCTACAACCCTCTCCAGAGGTTTTTTCTTCCATCATTGCTGTGGATGTATTTGTCGCCTATTTATGGATGGCATTCCTATTATATGGAGCTAGTAAATCCAAGCAGTTTGATAAATTCTTTAAGGCAGAGTCTTCGGACGTAGAGGCTTTAAAGGAAAAAATGGACGCTAAGGTCAAAGCAAACAGTAAAACACCAGAAACAAAAGATTTGATTTATATTGTTGCCTTGGCATTTGGAGGTACGGCTTTATCGGCTTTAATAGCCGAGCCATTGTCTGCTTATATGGCTAACAACCATCCAGAACTGGCAAAATTCTCGTTGACCAGTAATTTCTTCTGGGTGATATTCATTGCTTCGGTTATTGGGATTATTCTTTCCTTTACGCCTGCCAAGAAATTGGAATATGTTGGCGCTTCTAAGGTAGCTACCGTATTTTTATATATTTTGATTACGACGATTGGTATGCAGATGGATATTACGGCGATTGCTGGAAATCCTGGATTATTGGTAGTTGGATTGATCTGGATGAGTGTGCATGCTTTATTGTTGCTGATTGTAGGAAAGATTTTTAAAGTACCTTTCTTTTATTTTGCGGTAGGTAGTATGGCTAATGTAGGTGGTGTAGCTTCAGCCTCTGTGACTTCGGCAGCTTTCCATCCATCCTTGATTTCCGTTGGGGTTATCTTGGCGGTTTTTGGTTATGCTATTGGTACTTATGCCGGCTGGTTTACCGCGATATTGATGCAGATGGTAGCACCGATGTAGGGGGAAATTAATGGTAAGAAAAACCCGTCATTGTTGGTAGCCTAAAAAACAGTCATTGCGAGGAACGAAGCAATCTTTCGATTAGTGTAAAGATTGCTTCGTCGTACCTCCTCGCAATGACGGTAGGGCTCGCAATGACAGGTCTAAAGTCTACCGTCTATCATCTATTATCTATCATCTATTACCTACATTCTCCCCTTATCCACTGCCTCCTGAAAAATCCTCCAATCATAGTAATGAAAAACCATTCCATTACTCATCGCCACCAACATCCCTTTCGGAAACTTCGTTCCGATCGGCATGGAAATAGCATCCGCGCCATCACATTCCACCGCTGAAACCGGCACTTCCGCCCAGATCTCATGTACATGAGGATTCCCCGCAGCACCTTCCCTTGGATAAATATTAAAAGAATTGTTCTGCTGATTTGAAATCACGATATAACCAGTAGAATCTGTGCTTTTATACAGCGCAATGCCTTCATGATCAGATTTGAAATCCTTCTGTCCAAATAAGGCCAATTTCTCATTTCCTTTGGCAGGATCTGCATAATACTTATGGATACCAAAGCCTTCATCCGAGTAATAGATATACCCTAACTCATCATCCACGGCAATGGCTTCAATTTCTTTTCCACCTTGGAACCTCCCAAATTCACGCACTTTCTTTCCTTTCACAACACCAGCATCAACCGACAACTCATATTGGAAAAGGTAATTATCAGCGCCTCCAGATTTACGGCCTACAACAGCATAGATCTTATTCCCAGTAGAATCCTTTTTCGTATACAAAGCAATACCCATCGGCGATCTTTCTGTTTCGCCTACAAAAACCTCGATACCACCATTATCCAATGGCTTTAGTTCCGGCATACTGAAAACGCGGATCTTATTGGTACCTCTTTCGGTAAGCACTGCAATATCCACCAATTTCCCATCAATCTCCAAACCGTACGCAATATCCACGTTGTTTGGTCTATCCAATGGCGTTACTTTATTGATGATCTTGCCATCCATATCATAAGCATACAGACCACCGGTCTTCTCATGCTTATCCGTCCCAACGATTATAACTTCCGTACTATCATTCGGGTTCACCCAGATAGCTGGGTCATCCGTATCGTTCGGAACCTGCTCCGTAACGACGGTCGGCTTTACTGCATTCTCCGCCACAGGGGCCAATTTGCTAGTACAAGCCCCGAATATCAGGGCTGTACCGCATATAAAGATGAATTGTTTAATCATGTGTTTTCCTTCTTTTTAAATTTTACAAATCGAATTTAACACCTAACGTATATCTTGGTTTGTAGTACTCCAATTGTTTCATGCGAGCTACATCACCTTGATAATAACGTAAAGGTTGGTCGGTTAGGTTGTTTGCTTCCGCAAATACGCGTAACTGTGGTGTGATTTTGTAAGATGCATTGGCATCCAAGAAGAATTGTTTATCATAGTAGGCATCATTGAATGCATCTTTACCGATTTCATCCAAATAAGCTGCCGTATAGTTAGCAGATACACGTGCGGAAAATTTATTGTTTTCCCAAGATAGGGAACCGTTCAACATGTGAGGAGCCGTTCTTGGCAGACCTAAACCTTCACGCAACACACCGTCCTCACCAGCGATACCTTTAGCTTTTGATTTCGTATAGGTATAGTTGGCATATACCCCAAATCCTTGAAGGAATTTTCCAGGTAGGAAATCCAACTGTCTTTGGAATGCAACTTCAAATCCATAAAGGTTCACTTTATCACCATTTCTGTCCTGGAAGAAGTCAAAGGATTTACCTGCTTCGATCGGATTCGGTTTTCCAGGGAAGTCCCTGTCAAAATCAGCGGTTTTATAGGCTGTATTACTATATCTGTAAATAAAGTTATTTAAGTTCTTATAGAATACACCTCCGGAGATCAAACCGATATTACGGTAATACTTCTCCAACATCACATCAAAATTATGGGAATAAGTAGCCTTAAGGTCTGGATTACCAGCAGTGATTTCCTCTTCTTCCGGAATACTGTTGATGTATGGAGCCAAGGCATAATAGTTCGGTCTTGCCAAAGCGGTTGAATAGGCTGCGCGAAGCAAGAAATCTTCCGTGAAATTATGTTTCAAGGTTAAGTTAGGCAAAATATTCGTATACGAATTCTTGGTATTGATCACCCCTTCCAACTCTTCTTCATTGACCACGTTATTTCCTTTGTAATCAATACGGGTATGCTCCAAACGAGCTCCTAAAATCAAGGCTGTATTTTCAGTTAGGTTCTGATCAAAACGCAGGTATCCTGCATAGATCTGTTCTTTTGCGCTGTAATTTACTGCCAAATATTCTTTTGGTTTCAACTCCGATTTGAATTTTGTCGCATCGTTCAAGTCCAATCCACCTAGAAAAGCTTTGTCCACAAACATTCCCGGCGCGTAACGATCTCCTTGTTCCCAAGTTCTAGCGTCCCATTGCACATTAGGCATAGCACTCAATACCCCAAAATCCGTAGTAGGCGTATATTCATTCCAGATATTCTCTCTCTCTTTGGTTTTTAAACGCACTCTTCCACCAAATCGTAATCTACCTTTCTGTCCATCGATCAAACTTAAAGGCATACGGAAATTAACCTTTCCACCGATTTCCTGCTCATTCGTATTATCGTTGTTCTCCGATAATTCATCAAACTTAAACTTAGAATAATCCTTGAATGTATCATTCATATAAGGCAAATACGTGTCAGAAAGATCTTGAGAAACCTGTTGTTTCTTCAGCACATAATTGATATATCTCTCATTCGGACGATCTTCTTCGGCTCTGGAATACGACGCTGACCAATCAAAATCCAATTTTGGCGCTAAAAGATGCTCCCCTACAATCGAGAAATTCATCACACTCTGTCTTTCAAGACGGGTGTTTTTGTTCTTATTGTTGTCAATACCACCTTTTGTCTGACGGGATAACTCCGTATTGAAAACATTGGTTTTATTATCATATTTCGTTTTATAACGTAGTCTGTAACGGTTTTCCAAATCATCTCTCCAGTTGTACATCGCATTGATGGCGATGCGGTTTCTGGAATTGAAATCATAATCCCAAGCTGCAGAAACACTACGACGGATACGGCTCACATCATATTTACGGATATCCATTTCGTTGATGAAAATATTGTTAGCTTGCTTATCCCAGGATGATTCGATATTGTTCGAACCAAAATTCTGGCTCTGCAAAGTTCCCGATAACACCAAACCCATTTTATTGTCCATGAAACGGTTACCATAAATCAACGTACCATTGTAAACACCTTTCTCACGGATAGGCGCATAACCTCCACTTAAAGTAGCAGAAATACGTTGTCTGTTCGGCACAGCCCTGGTCACTAAGTTCACAGAACCACCAATCGCATCTGCATCCATATCGGGAGTCAATGTTTTGTTCACTTCAATAGAAGAAATCATATCCGATGGAATTAAGTCCATTTGCACATTACGGTTGTCCCCTTCTGCCGATGGGATACGGTCACCGTTCAAGGTCACCGAGTTTAACTCTGGAGATAAACCACGAACGATAATGTTTCGCGCCTCACCTTGGTCATTCTGCATGGTGATACCCGGTACGCGTTTCAGGGCATCCCCGATATTCTGATCCGGAAAACGACCTACCTGATCGGAAGAAATAACATTCGTAATGTTACTGTTGTTCTTTTGTTGGTTAAGGGCCTTTGCCTGTCCTTTGGCCTGATCTCCGATCACCTGGATCTCATCCAAAGTTCTGGAAGCTGGCTCCAAAAGAATTTCTAAAGTTCCCAATTTCGCAGAAACATTCACTTTCTGCTCGTAATGTTCATATCCCAAATAATCAACAGATAATGTATAGGTTCCTGTTGGTAGGTTTAAGAATTCGAAATTACCGTTTCCTTCAGAAACCGTATATCTATTACCTTCTGTAATGCGAAGGGTAGCTCCCGGCATGGAGAATTTATCATTGCTGTCCATGACCTTACCTTTCAGAATCGTATTCTGGGCAAATCCTAAACAACAAATCAATTGAAAAATAATAAGTAAAGAAAATCTCATATAATAATGGTTTTATTTTTTTGCAAAACTATTGCAGATAATTAAAACCAGAATTAAGGCAATGTTATCAATTTGTTAAGTAGATAACTTTTTAAAGAAATTAAATTAATTCGATATTAACAAATAAGATTATCAATTAAGTGGGAAATCGATGTTTTTCCTATGTAAACCCTATGTTTTCGAGGCAAAACCAAGGTTTAAGTATACATAAAGCATAATTTTATAACCTTAGCATACATTTTACATACTTTCACATTACTTTCACCCTACTTTCGCAGCGAACTAAATTGGGAAATTCTGTGAGCTTTTGCTTAATTTAGGCATATTGATAAATCGAAACAAATGGAAAACAATATATTTTACGAAGGACAGGTTTTATGGTCTCAGATTGATGCCAATGTACATTTACGACATTCGGCCTATGCCGATTTCTGTGCGCAGGCCAGGAGCAATATGTTGAACCAATTGGGGCTTTCCCTTTCCGAATTCAACCAGAAGAAAATAGGCCCGATTCTATTTCGGGAGGAATTGAACTACCTGCGGGAAATCGGCTTGGATGAACGCATCAAGGTCAGCGTGGAGATCATCAAGTTCAATGTAAAAAATTCCAGGTTCTCCTTCCGACATGAGATCTTCAAGGAAAACGGTGTGAAAGCAGCTGTTGTGGTGGTTGATGGAGCTTGGATGGATATTGTAGCCCGAAAATTAACGAACATCCCCGAAGAATGGATGAGCATCATCCATAAAATTCCACGTGCAGCAGATTACCTCGAAATCAATGAATAATAATTATCTTTGACCTATGCTGTATATCGTACCTACTCCGATAGGAAATTTAGAAGATATGACCTTTAGGGCCATCAATGTGCTGAAAGCAGTGGATATCATCCTTGCGGAGGATACCCGGACATCGGCCCCCCTCTTGAAACATTTTGGAATCGATAAAAAGGTGTTTGCCCATCATCAACATAACGAGCACAAGGCCGTCAATGAAATCATCCGATTGCTGAAGGAGGGAAATCAGATCGCATTGATCTCGGATGCCGGTACTCCAGCTATTTCCGATCCTGGATTTCTGTTGGTTCGGGAAGCCATAAAGGAAGGTTTGGACGTTCAGTGCCTTCCAGGTGCGACCGCTTTTGTACCCGCTTTGGTCAATTCTGGCTTACCGAACGACCGTTTCTGTTTCGAAGGTTTCCTTCCTGTCAAGAAAGGCAGACAGACCCGGTTGAAAGCCTTGGCAGAAGAGAAGCGTACCATGATCTTCTACGAATCGCCCCATCGGATCCTCAAATCCATTGATGAATTTATTGGGGTTTTTGGACCAGATAGACAGGCTTCCTTTTCTAGGGAGATCAGTAAATTATATGAGGAGACCGTACGTGGAACCCTGCAAGAACTAAAGACCCATTTCGAGACCAATCCCATCAAAGGCGAGTTTGTCTGCTGCGTGGCTGGTCTTGATTAATTAAATAGACGTTAAAAAAGAATTTGAACATGGAAAATTATCAAATCGACAAATATGTACAGGATGGCCAGGACCCAAAGGTCGTAGAGAAAATCCACGGAAAGATCCTGGATATGCTGACGCCTGGCGAATCCATCAATTATATTGCCCTGCAGAAGAAACCAGCCGTAACGCTTTTACCGGATTCGATAACCGTTAGTAACAAGCGCATCTTCTTGTGCGAATTCACCAAGTTGGGACTGGCGACGAATTTTGAGATCTTTTCTTGGCAGGATGTGAAGGATATCGCTTTCAAAGAGGAAATCTTCGGTTCGAAGGTAACCGTGATCCCGTTTACCGGGGAAAACCTGACCATAGATTATATCCCTAAAACGCAGGCCAGGAAATTATACCAATTGATCAAGGCGGCTTTGGATAATCTACAGAACCAGAAACTGGAAGCAAAGGAAAATAAAATTGTTATTGAGAATAAGCCTGTTTATTCGGCACCTAAACCTGAGGTTAAGGAAGAGGAATCACCGAAGACTTTCCAGGGTTTTAATACTACGCCAAGTCCGGTGGCTGAGGAGGCTAAACCTGAAGCTAACAGACCGGAGCCTGTAAGGTCGGAGCCTTTTAGACCTGAACCTACAAGTCCAGAGCCTGTAAGGTCGGAGCCTGTTAAAGTGGAGCAGGAAGAGGAAGACGAGATCACGGCTAAACTGAAAAAATTAAAGAGCTTGTATGATAAGCAATTGATCACCCAATCGGAATACGAAACCAAGAAGGCAGAAATCCTAAGCCAATTATAAGTCATGCGCAATTATTACCTTTTGGCGCTGTTAAGTGCTTTTTTATTGTGGTTGGCTTGGCCTCCTATTCCTTATTCCAGCGTTTTGCTGTTCATTGGTTTTGTTCCTCTTTTGGTTGCCATAGAGCAGGTGATGCGCGGGAACTACAAGCGGAAAGGCAGTAAGGTTTTTGGATTGGCTTTTTTTACCGGTTTTATCTGGAATACCGCTTCCATTTATTGGGTGTATAATGCCATGAACGCATTCTTACCTGCCCTACCATCCCTTTTTGTTGCACTGATCCCTTATACCCTCGGACCATTGCTCATGGCATTGGCGTTTCGGCTGTATTATCAAATGCGGAAAAGGAACTCCATCCTTTTAAGTTTTATGGGGCTGATCTCCTTTTGGATCGCCTATGAATACCTGCACCAATCTTGGGAACTTTCCTTCCCTTGGATGACCCTTGGAAACGGTTTTTCGAATTTCCACCAGTTGGTACAATGGTATAGTGTGACAGGCGTTTATGGCGGAACCTTATGGATCTGGCTGGTCAATGTCGTTGTTTTCCTATGGTACTGGCAAAGAAGGGAGCAAGTAGAAGTTTACAGTAATAAAATCCTTTTATCGGTTACTGCAGCATTAGTGTTGATCCCTTCCGTAGGTTCGATCATCGCCTATAGCCAATATGAAGAACACATCAATCCATCAGAGGTCGTAACGGTTCAACCGAACATCGATCCATTTGGAAAATGGGGACCGATTACACCTGAGGAACAAATGAAGGTGCTGATGGATCTTTCGCAGAAAGTGGCGAAATTGAATACAGAATTTTTTATATGGCCAGAAACGGCCATTTCCAATTATGGGGGTATCAACGAGGAAGAATTCCGAGAATATCCACAGTATCGCGCGGTGATTGATTTCCTGGAACCCTACCACAATGGAAATGTACTTTCGGGAATTGAAAGCTATCAGTTTTATGATGACCAACGTACTTTTACGGCGAGACAGGTCGGAAATCTATTCAAGGACCATTTTAATGCAGCGGTACTGATCGACGGATCCAGCAAACTGCAGTTCTACCATAAATCAAAATTGGTACCCGGTGCCGAATTGATGCCATTTGGATCTAAACTCGCCTTTATGAAACCTTTGTTCCAACATTTTGGCGGAACAACGGGAGGTTATGGCAGTCAGGAAGAGCCTTCGGTTTTCTATTCTGCTAGCGGAATTGGCGCGGCTCCGGTGATCTGTTATGAATCCATCTGGGGAAATTACGTGGCGGAATATGTGGCCAAAGGGGCACAGTTCATTGCCGTGATCACCAATGATGGCTGGTGGGGCGATACCTCGGGCAAAGATCAGCACCTGCTCTATGCCAAATTAAGGGCCATAGAGAACAGAAGATGGGTGGTGCGTTCGGCCAATACAGGTATATCGGCCTTTATCAACCAACGCGGGGATATTGTTCAGCGTTCGAGCTGGTGGGTTCCAACCGCCCTATCCCAGGAAATCAACCTGAACGAAGAATTAACATTTTATACGAAGAACAAGGATTTGATCGTTTATTTGGCTTTATTAACGGGCTTGATATCAATAGGTTTGATGATGGTCAGAAATAAGAAAATTACAAACGATTCTCCTAACGATTAATTATATTTGCCTTTATGCAAGTTTATTTTGACAATGCCGCGACCACAGCTTTAGATAAACAAGTTATCGAAGCAATGGTTAAAACCCTGAACGAGAACTTCGGGAACCCTTCTTCTATTCATGCGCACGGCCGTGAAACCAAGACCATTGTGGAAAAGGCAAGAAGAACTGTAGCTAAATTACTTAATGCTTCCCCTTCGGAGATTTTCTTTACTTCTGGTGGTACCGAAGCGGATAATATGGCCATCGTACGTGCCATTGAATGTTATGGGATTACCCATGCCATTACCTCTCCTATCGAACACCATGCAGTGCTCCATACTTTGGAAGAACTGGCACATACCGGAAAGATCCAGCTGGATCTGTTGAAGGTGGACGCGAAAGGAAATATCGACCTGAACCATCTGGAAGAATTATTGGCGAAGAACCCAAGGACTTTTGTTTCCATCATGCATGCAAACAATGAACTGGGGAATTTGACGGATATCAAACGGGTTAGTGAGCTATGTGAGCAGTATGATGCGGTTTTCCATTCGGATACCGTGCAGACCATGGGGCATTATAAGCATGACCTTTCTGATCTGAAGATCGATTTTATTACGGGTGCGGCGCATAAATTCCATGGCCCAAAAGGTGTCGGATTTTTATATATCAATGGAAAGAATAAGATCAAGCCGTTGATATATGGGGGTGCACAGGAACGGAATATGCGCGGAGGAACAGAGAATGTGTATGGTATTGTTGGCTTGGCGAAAGCGCTGGAATTGGCTTATGAGGAGATGGAAGAGCATCAGTCGCATATTCAAGGACTGAAGGATTATATGAAGGATAAATTGGTACAGGAGATTCCTGGGGTACAGTTCAATGGGGAGACAGATGCGGACAAGGCTTTGTATACGGTATTGAATGTGTCCTTGCCATGCACGAATATGGGCGATATGTTATTGTTCAATTTAGATATCAAAGGGGTTTCGGCTTCTGGTGGTTCGGCTTGTAGCTCGGGCTCGGATATTGGTTCGCATGTGTTGAGGGGGATCTGTGCTGATCCGAAAAGACCATCGGTGAGATTTTCTTTTTGTAAGTATAATACGAAGGAGGAAGTGGATTTTGTGGTGGGTGTTTTGAAGGAGATTTGTGAGCACAAATAACCGTTATTGCGAGGTTGTACGTCATTGCGAGGAACGAAGCAATCTTCCCGCGTCATTGCGAGGAACGAAGCAATCCTTCGTCTTATGCAAAGATTGCTTCGTCGTACCTCCTCGCAATGACGCAATAACGCAACACCTTACATTTCTAATAAAAAACCTTACTTAATCTTTAAGAGTACATATTTCTCGGCGAGGTCGCCTTTGATCTCTTTTCCGGACAAATCCAACTGCTGCAATTGATCATTCGATATCCTGAAATTATAATCAATATTCTCCAAACTCAGAATATCATTATCCAATTGCCACTTTCCTTTATGCTCAAACATCTCTTCGCTCTTCCCCACATACATATACCGCATCAGGTAATTCTTATTGTTATCCAAGCTCAAAACCGTTGAAATCGTGGTGCAATCCGCACAAGGAAGCTTTCCTTCATAGGTTCCAACCACGCCAGTACCCTTTAACGCATTACCCTCATTACCCACCAACTGGTTTACATTGGTTTTGTTATTGATACAACTAAAACCAAAAACCATAAGGATAATACTGAATAATATGTAAGTAAGCCTGCGCATGATTTTTATGATATACTTTTAAAAAACAAAAAAGATACCATAAATGGTTGTTTAGGAAAATTTAACATTTCCGTTTCCCCTTTAACTTTTAACCATCCTCATTTACTCATCTTCATCCAGAAGACCCTGCGCCATCAACAAGGCATTCTTCAGCTCTCCTAAGGCATGGAAATTCCGCTTGGATTGTGCTACAGCGATCCCTTTTTCATAGATTTCAATGGCCTTTTCTTTTTCCCCCTGTCCTTCCAAAAACTTCCCGAAATGATAATAGGTCCCTACATATTCGGCATGTTCGGCTACCAAATCCTCAAATCCGGCTAAAGCTAGGCTGTTATCCTGCATTTTCACGTACTCCATCGTCAGGGCATACTTCAAAAAAGGATCCTGTGGAGACTCCTTTAAAAACTCTTTAAGTTGATCTAATCGCGTTTGCATCCCCAAAGTTAAGCAAATAATAATTGCGTGGGAGCGCTATAAGAAGGAATAAAATTACTATGCTAGCATAGAAAATGACAATTCCATGACCTCTGGTTTTGGAAAGGTTTTGAAATGCTTACAAAAAAAAGTAGGTTTGTGTAAAACGTTAGAATTATGAGAATATTAGTATGTATCAGTAATGTCCCTGACACCACTTCCAAAATAACATTCACGAATGATAACACGGTATTCAATACCAACGGTGTTCAATACATCATCAATCCATACGATGAGATTGCTTTATCGAAAGCAGTGGAGCTGGCAGAAGGTGGCAAAGGTACCGTAACGGTGATCAATGTTGGAGATGCCTCCACAGAACCTACGATCCGTAAGGCGTTGGCCATCGGCGCAGATGATGCTGTTCGCATCAACGCCCAACCGCGTGATGCTTGGTTTGTAGCCAATCAGATCGCTAAATATGCCAAAGAGCAAGGATTTGACCTGATCTTAACCGGTCGTGAATCCATTGATTTCAATGGAGCGCAGGTGGCGGCATTATTGGGTGAATTATTGAATCTTCCATCGGTATCCATCGCCAAAAAATTAGATATACAAGGTACGGAAGCAACCATCGATCGCGAGATCGAAGGCGGAAAAGAGGTATTGACCGTATCTCTTCCGGTTGTTGTGGGAACAGCAGAAGGTGTTGCAGAGCCAAAAATCCCGAATATGCGTGGCATCATGGGTGCAAGATCAAAGCCTTTGCAGGTTGTAGAGCCTATTGAAGTAGCCGAATTGTCGAGCATCAGTAAATTTGAATCTCCTGCTCCTCGCGGAGCCGTGAAATTGGTAGATGAAGTCGATCAATTGGTTCAATTATTACACAACGAGGCAAAAGTTATCTAATCCTTAAAAAGAAATTATCATGGCAATTTTAGTATATATCGAAAATACAGACGGAACCTTAAAAAAATCGGCTTTTGAAGCAGCATCCTATGCTAAAGCGATCGCTGATCAATTAGGGGATTCGGTTACCGCACTTTCCATTGGAAACGTAGATGCTGCGGAATTGGAAAAATTAGGGAAATATGGGGTTAGCAAGGTATTGAACGCTAATCAAGAGAACCTAAAGAATTTTGTGAACAAAGCCTATGCATCGATCATCGCATCTGCTGCACAGCAAGAATCATCTAAAGTGGTGGTATTGTCGAATTCCTTCAGTGGAAAAGGCTTGGCACCACGTGTAGCGGCTAAATTAGATGCTGGATTGGCGGATGGCGCTATCAATCTTCCAAGCTTCCAAGGCGATAGCATGGAGATCAAAAAGACAGCTTTTTCCAATAAGGCTTTTGCGACTGAGGTCATTAAATCGGCGGTGAAGGTTATTGCGGTCAATCCAAATGCATTTGAGGTCAAAGAAGTGGGTGGTTCGGCCGAAATCGTGGATTTCACGCCAAACATCGAAGCAACAGATTTCAATGTATTAGTGAAGGATATCGTTCGCGCAACGGATAAAGTGACGCTTCCGGAAGCGGAGATCGTTGTTTCTGCAGGAAGAGGGATGAAAGGACCAGAAAACTGGGGCATGATCGAAGAATTGGCGGATGTATTGGGTGCTGCTACGGCATGTTCCAAACCCGTTTCCGATGCCGGTTGGAGACCTCATTCCGAACACGTAGGCCAAACAGGTATCGTGGTAAGCCCGAATCTTTACATCGCTATCGGTATTTCCGGTGCTATTCAGCACTTGGCTGGGGTGAGTTCATCGAAAACCATCGTGGTGATTAACAAAGATCCGGAAGCCCCTTTCTTTAAGGTTGCCGATTATGGAATCGTTGGAGATGCCTTTGAAATCGTCCCTAAATTGACTCAGGCGATCAAAAACTTGAAAAACAACTAAAACAAACTAAACAATGAACGAGTGGCCTTGCTCAAAAAAACGCAAGGTCACTTTTTTTTTGCTTTTAATATTAGCATCTTTGTATTTCCGTTAACGCGTTATTAATGAAGAAAATCAAGTTAGATATTGTCGGTCTCTCCTATAGCCAGACGCAGTCTGGGGCCTATGCATTGGTTTTGGGAGAAGTAGGAGGAAACAGAAGGTTACCGGTTATCATTGGCGGATTCGAGGCGCAATCCATCGCGGTGGAGATCGAAAAAATGACGCCCAGCAGGCCGCTGACGCATGATCTGTTCAAAACTTTTGCCGAGACCTTTAAGATCAAACTGGAAGAAGTGCTCATCTATAACCTAATCGACGGGATATTCTTTGCTAAATTGATCTGTTCGGATGGTACTACCACGACGGAGATCGATGCACGTACTTCGGATGCCGTAGCATTGGCCGTCCGTTTTGAATGTCCGATTTTTACCTACGATTTCATCATGAACAGTGCTGGAATCGTGATCGAAGGCAATGATTTCGCCTTTTTGGAGAATATCGAAAATGTAGGCAACTACAAACAGGATGAGCCAGCTAAAGCAGAAAAGGACCCTGAGCCTCCTGCAGCTGCCGAACCCATCAAAAACAAACCATCCCCTTATGCTTCCCTTACCTTGGAGCAATTGGAAAACACCCTGGAAAAAGCCATCGAAAACGAACAGTACGAAACGGCGGCCAAGATCAGGGACGAAATAGAAAAACGAAAATCATAATCTTTTCGATAACCTAATATCATCTACCGATATGTCTATCAAACATAGGTTGACCATTATGAACTTCTTGCAATTCTTTGTTTGGGGAGCATGGTTAATCACTATTGCCAATTATTGGTTTGGCACCAAAAACTGGGACGGAACTGAATTTGGAGCCATTTTCTCCACCATGGGGATTGCCTCACTGTTCATGCCTACCATCATCGGGATTATTGCCGATCGATGGGTAAACGCCGAGAAACTCTACATCATCCTGCATTTCCTGTATGCCGTCTGTTTGATTTCCCTGGCGCATGTTCCCGATCCGGACAGCTTTTTCACCGTGATCTTATTGGCGATGTGCTGCTATATGCCGACCTTGGCATTATCCAATTCTATTGCCTATACCGCATTGAACCAAGCCAACTACGACTTGATCAAGGCCTTCCCTCCTATCCGGGTATGGGGAACGATCGGGTTTATTGTGGCTATGTGGCTGACCAACCTAACGGGTAGCAAAGCCACGGAAGGCCAGTTCTATATAGCGGCGGGCGGATCCATCTTATTGGCGGTGTATTCCATTTTTAATCTACCAAAATGCCCTCCACAGCATCATATCCGGGAGAATGCTTCCTGGACCCAAATGTTGGGATTGGAATCCTTCAAGCTGTTTGCCAATTATAAAATGGCCCTATTCTTTATCTTCTCCATGTTCTTGGGTGCTGCCCTGCAACTGACCAATGCCTATGGAGATGTATTCCTGGACGAATTCAAGTACTTCCCAAAATATGTGGACTCTTTTGTGATCAAATATTCAACGATCATCATGTCCATTTCCCAGATATCTGAAACGGTATTTATCCTGGCTATTCCTTTCTTCTTGAAGAAATTCGGGATCAAGCAGGTGATGTTGATTGCGATGTTTGCCTGGGTGCTTCGTTTTGGCTTGTTCGCTTATGGAAACCCTTCTTCCGGCCTTTGGATGATCGTTATGTCCTGTATCGTTTATGGTATGGCCTTCGATTTTTTCAATATCTCGGGTTCTCTTTTTGTGGAGACCAATACGGATAATAAGATCCGTTCATCGGCGCAGGGTTTGTTCATGATGATGACGAACGGTTTTGGGGCGATTCTAGGCTCTCGCGTTTCCGGATGGGCCATTGATAAGTATTATACAAAATCTTTCAATGACAGCGCTAGTTTAGCTTCATTTTTGGATACTACACCTGATAACCCTTCCCTGCTGAATGTGATCAAGGAAAAAGGGGTTGAGGTTTCTAATGGGATTTTTAATCAGGTTATCCAATTGAAGGATTGGCAGAATATCTGGATCGCTTTTGCGATTTATACCTTAATTGTTGCGATTTTATTTGCGGTGTTGTTTAGGCATAAGCATGAGGTGGAAAGTGCAGCCGAGGAATTCAAAGGGCATTAAGGTTTTTTAAGAATCATTATTATTTTTTGGATATAAAAAAACAGCCTCCAGATTTGGAGGCTGTTTTGCTATTGATTTTTTTATGTTGTATGAATGGATTAGTTGAATTTGTAACCAGTCCAAGAGAATGCAGAAACATCTGCTCCTTTGTTTCCAGAACCTGGAGTTAATACGATGTTAAGCGGGTTTACGATTTTTGCTTTGTCTAATCCGTTTGCTGGATCGATTGTATAGGCAATCGAAGTATTGGTATTAGCACTCTCATCTACATTGATTTCTGTAGTTCCTGATTTGAAAGAACCTAAATCAATTAATGTGTGCGCAGTTGTTCCAGGACCAAATTTCACATAAGCATTTGTAATTTTTGCCGTCGCTTTTCTTCTGATTTTGAAAACTTCAGACATCATTTTGTTTGGATTAGTACCACTAAGGTCAGCTGCATTGTTAATAATAGTTATACCATTAACTGTGAAATTTGACTGGTTAGCAAATGTAGGACCTTTACCATCATGGTTACCATCAGCTTCAATTCCACGAGGATCACTGGTGATATCATTGTACCCTTGTTCACGAATTCCATAAACATTGGTTACAGTACCAGCATAACCTTCAGTAAAGTCAAACATATCATCAGAACAGTTTTCAACAAAAATGTTTGAAGCATCTACTGTTCCACCAAAGAATTCAATTGCATCATCTCCAGCATGTTTAATATGGATTTGATTTAATTTTGTTCCTTTACCAACACCATTCAATGTTAAACCATTATGTTCTTTAGTTTCATCGATACGCGCTCCAGTATATTCAATTTTTACATATTCAATAATACCTGAATTATCATTTGCGTCAGAACCACCATATTTAACATTGGTATCCATCTCTGCATTATTGGTTGTAACAGTTCCTGCAGGACCAGATAGAGGGGCTTTACCATTTAAAACAACTCCACCCCAGTCGCCAAACTTAGGCGTTGCTGAAGCTGAAGTAAAAATAATAGGTTTCGCTGCAGTACCTTGAGCTAATAACTTACCTCCAGGTAGTACCATAATAAAGATACCTGTACCACCATTTTTAGCTTTAATTTTTGTTCCAGCAGGAATCTCTAACGTTGCTCCAGCTTTAACAGTTAATTTACCCACTAAATTGTATTCAAAATTAGGGTCTAATTTTGTATTTGTACTGATTTCACCAGATAAGTCCTGCTCACCTTTAATTGGTGATGGGGTTGGATCATCAGTTGAACATGATGCGAATGCTAATGCGCTAGCTGCTAAAATTGAAAATAGTTTTGTTTTCATAATCTTCTTAATTTCTAACACAAAGAAATCGTTAACAATTAACCTCTGTGTTAATACTGTATTAATTTATCGTTAAAACTTGTAAGAAATGCCTAAACTGTAATCAATACCTCTCTTATATTGATCCACAAGAATCTTAGTATTATTGACTGGAATATCTCTTGATAATTGACGGTCAGGATTTAGTATGTTCTCAATTTTTAAATTGACACCAATCTTTTTATTAATCAATGATTGAGCAACAAAGTCTAAGCGTGGAACTCCTTTTTCCATAATGTTTTGGAAATCATTGATACCATAGGAATAAATACGATCTGAGAAATAATTGAATACAACAGAAGGTGTCAATTCAACATTTTTCATGAAAAGCTTATAGGTTAAATCTGCATTTACCAATAAAGGCGAAGCGCCTTCCATCTGGTCAGATGATTTAACAAATTTCTTCCCTTCAAGGCTTAATTTTTGATCTGAATGCAAGTAGGAAATATTGGCACCTGCAGACAATACATTCTCTCCATTAGCTCCCTCAGTCTTGAATAAATCCTTTTTAACTTCCAATTCTGCACCAAAAACCGTGGCATCTTTACCTATATTATAATAAGACAACGTAGTACCTGCTCCACCAGCTTCAATACGAGCGATTGGATCTAGGATATTTTTGTAAAATACACCAACGGAGATCAACTCACCCATTGTAGGATACAATTCCCATTTCAGATCCACGTTGTAGCTTTCTGAAGGTTTAAGCAAAGGATTACCTTGTGTGAAGTTATTATTTCCTCTATAACGTACTGGCGCTAATTCGATAAATTGTGGAACCGTGTAAGTTTTGGATCCAGCAAGGCGTAAAAACATATTATCGGAAAGAGCATACTTCAGGTTCAAACTAGGTAAGAAGAAATTCTTATTTAATTTGTTATAATTACCAGAAGAAAAGTCAGTTAGATTCGTTTCATAATTAACCGATTGGAAGTAGTTATCCATTCTAAAACCAGCAACCGCAGTTAAATCCGTGCTGAATTGGTAAGTTAATGATGCTAATCCGCTATTTATGCGACGTTGACCTTTATAGAAATATGGCAATAAAGCATCACTAGAAGTACCACGGCTGGTTTCAAAATTATAATATGTTCCTTGACCATTCTCGCCTAAAACAGATTGAACATCATCTAATGAAACATTAGGAATACCAACACTCATCAATTTATGATTGATCTCCCACCATTTAAATGTACGTTCTGCTATATTTCCGGCATATCCAAAACTGACCTTTCTCTCTAAATCTCCTCCCTTGTTGAAATCGTAATTTAAAATAGCTCTTCCAACAATGCCAGTTTCTTTCATGTTACCGAAATATCTTTCATTTTCACCAGCACTTGAACGTGGAAAACCTAACTCCCCTTTATCGTTCTCAACAATCCTATTGATTCTACGATCAGGTTCATTTCCGATAACATAGTTTATTCCCGCTCCTAAATCTGCCGTCCATTTATCGTTGAATTCTAGCTTAGACAATAATTGGTTTACAAACACATGGTTATCATTAACCTGTTGGCGTCTAGTATGCACTTTATCTCCAGTAAAATCCGAAGTACCTAAGTCCATCCCACTGAAGTCATATAGATTTTGTTTCTGGTCATGGATATATAGGGAATTGAAACTTACATTATTATTTCCCCAAACATATCTTAAATTCAACATTCCTGTTTGAGCAACATGATAACTATTTTCAATATAATTTTGGTCCCTCATTAATGTCCCCCCTGTATTTGGTTCTTGGATCTTACCTTCAGAAAAACGGTACTTCGAATCCATACTAGCTGTGAAAAACAAGCTTAACGGATTGTTACCAATCATAAATCGGCGACTTCCCAATAATTTAAAATCAGAGTTGAACAGACTTTTTTGTGCATTTGGATTCCAGCTATTGCTGAAATTAAAATCAGAAAGACTAGTCAGTTTTGGTTTAGCGCCATAAGGCAATGTTCCAAACCAATTTGTACCATCAATTCTTCTAAAATTATCTTTGCCAATCGTTTGAGAGTTCACTCCTCCTCCTAATTCAATCTGAAAACTATTTCCAGTAGCTTCCTTGGAATAGATATCCACGTTCGCACCAGTTACATCACCCGCAATATTGGCATTGAAGGTTTTGTTTACATTGATACTTTGGATAATGTCCGAACTAAAGAAATCCAAAGAAATATTTTTGAATAATGGATCTTCCGAAGGCAATGGAAGGCCATTTAAAGAAGTAGAATTATAACGATCGCCTAATCCACGGACAAAAACATTCTTAGCACCATCTTGCTTAGAAACACCTGCCATTTTGGTTAAAGCTGCTTGAGCATCAGAAACTCCTTTACGGGACAATTCCTGTGAGCCAATCGATTCCAACATAAGATTAGATTTTTTGCGCTCTTCTAGGATAGCCAATTCGGTAAATTTCTCGCGACGACGCGTTACTACCACCTCCTCAATTTCAGAACCTGCATTCTTTAATGCGAAGGATACGAATTCCGTATCGTTGTTGGCAAGAGTAAAAGTCAACTCTTGTGCGTCGTATCCCATCATGTTTGCGCGAATTAAGTAATCTGCCGATTTATCGCTTGGTAGTGCGAGGAAGAATTCCCCTTTTTCATTCGTTGTAGTTGCCAATTTACTGTTAGCAATACTGATTGTTGCTCCTGCCAATGGCTCATAAGATTCCAGGTCTACTACCCTTCCTTTTACACCATAAGGCGCCTGTTGCGCATGCAGGATCATCACTCCGCATAAAAGCAACATTAACGAGATCATTTTCTTAATACAATTCATACTATGTTAATATTATGTTGCAAAAGTATAATCGCGTTGTTACGTTAATATTAACTCGTAATTATCTTAATATGAGTTGACAGTTAATTAATTGTTAAGACACCTATCTGTCAAATTGTTACTTCTTGGATTGGGATAAAAGCCCAAATAATGCTATTTTGCAACAAAGTTTATTTTATGAGCGAAATCGTCCTACAAACTGTTGATCTATCCTTTTCCTATCCAAAAGGAGCAAATCTTGCCTTTGAAGATCTGCAGATATCCAATCAGCAACATACTTTAATCCTTGGCGAATCCGGTTCCGGTAAATCAACCCTTTTGAATCTTATCGGAGGATTTTCTTATCCAAGTACCGGTTCTGTAACAATTAAAGGCCAAAACCTCTATCAACTTTCAGAAAGTAGTTTGGATAGATTCCGGGCGAAGCATCTTGGATTTATTTTTCAGGAAGCCCATCTGCTGAAAAATCTTACCGTGATGGAGAACATCAAACTTGCCCAATCCCTTGCAGGAGAAAAAGTAGATGAACATGCGATCATGTTGTTATTGGATAAACTTCAATTAGGATCATTTTCAACCAGGCTGCCAAATGAATTAAGTCGAGGACAGGTGCAAAGAGTGGCGATTGCACGGGCACTGATCAATAAACCGGCTATCCTTTTGGCCGATGAACCCACCGCATCCTTGGACGATAAAAACACCTATTTGGTCATCGAGCTCTTGAAAGCTTTGGCTTCTGAGCAGGGAAGTACTTTATTGATATCCACGCATGACAAAAGATTAAAAGACGAATTCCAACATAATTATTTATTAGCAGCCCAATAAGATGAACACATTACAATTAGTCTGGAAAAACATTTCCCAACAATGGGGCTCCACTTTGTTAAGTATCATCCTAACAGCTTTTGGAGTTGCGATTCTTTGCAGTATATATATTACCAGCGATACGTTCGAAAAGCAATTGGACAATAACAGTAAACAGGTCGACCTGGTTGTAGGCGCAAAAGGAAGCCCATTGCAATTGATTCTATCTGCACTTTACCATATTGACAATCCAACCGGCAATATCCTTTTATCCGAAGCAGAAAAACTAAAGGATAACCCGATGATTGATATAGCGGTGCCCATCTCCCTTGGAGATAATTTCAAGGGCCACCGCATTGTCGGTACAGACACCAGTTTTATGACCATGTATGAGCTTTCCATCGCAGAAGGAAAAATCTGGAGCAAAAGCTATGAGATGGTCATCGGAAGTGAAACTGCCCGAAAGAACAAACTTAAAATCGGGGATAAAATCCATGGCGCACATGGATTGGCGGAAAATGCACATATTCATGATGAGCATTCCTTTACGATCGTAGGAATCTTGAAACCTTCAGGATCTATAGTTGATAATTTATTATTATCCAACTTGGAAAGTGTATGGGATGTACACGGTATTAAACATGATGATCATGACCATGACCACGAACATCATGACCATGAAGGGCATAATCATGATGCAGACAATCATGAGGGACACGATCATGCGGAACATGACCATGCATATACGGAAGATGATCACGACCATGACCATGCAGCACATAGCCATGAAGGACATGACCATGCAGACCATGACCACGACCACGCTTCTGAATCAACTCAATCCGCTCCAGCAGACGTTAGCATCGTTTCTGAAAGACCTAGACCAAATGTCTTCGTAAAAAGCATTGCAGATGATGTAGTGAAAGATTCTGGATTAGAAATCACGGCCCTTTTGGTCAAATACCGCACGCCAGCCGCTATCGGCGTGATCCCTAAAATGATCAACCAATCCACCAGTATGCAGGCAGCATCTCCTGCACTGGAAACTGCCCGATTGTTCTCCCTATTAGGCGTAGGAATAGATTCCTTGGAAATCCTAGCCTATGTCATCATGATCATTGCCGGACTTAGCGTCTTCATCAGTTTGTACAATGCGTTGAAAGACCGTAAATACGACCTAGCCATCATGCGTGCTATGGGAGCAAGTAAAATTAAACTATTCACCTTATTGATTGTCGAAGGCTTAGTGATTACCGCGATTGGAGGCATTCTAGGCTTGATCTTAGGTCATCTTGGACTATATTTCATCAGTACGCAGACCAGTCAAAGTGCTGATTTTATCCAGGCTTTCCAGATTTATAGCAAAGAATGGTTAATTTTGTTGACAGCCTGTCTGATTGGTGTAGTTGCATCGATCATTCCAGCTATCAAGGCGTATGGCACCACCATATCAAGTATTTTAGGAAGTAAATAACATGAAAAAAATCATATTGAGTTTCTTGTTGCTGACCATAACAGTAACATTCGCAAAAGCACAGATCGGAAATTTTGGTGGGGAACAGATCCCCGACCATACCCCGATGATGAACAAAACCTGGGAAGCAATCGATAAAATGATGTATAAGGTATCCACCCAAGGCAATAAAAAGGTGTATACCCCAACCTACCCACCGGTATTGAAGAAACTGGAAAACACCATTGTCGATCTTCCGGGCTATATCGTTCCCTTGGTTTCAGGTAGAAACCACAGCACCTTCATGCTTTCGGTCTTACCGATTACCCAATGCCAATTCTGTGGAACTAATGGTATTCCGCCAATGGTGGAGATCTTCATGAAAAAAGGAACAGTGAAATTCACGGATGAACCGATCAAAATAAAAGGAAAAATGGTCTTCAATCCGGAACCATTAAAAGGAAATGCAGAAATCCAGATCGTGGATGCTGTGTTAGTCAACTAGAAAAGACAAGAAAAAGAACCTACAGTTGAGGAATTAACCCCGGTTCAGCAGCGCAATCTCCGTACAAGCATATAAGGCAGCCGTTTCTGTGCGTAATCTGGCTTCTCCAAGAGAAACCGGAACAAAACCTACAGAAAGGGCTGTTTCTATTTCAGATGGCGAGAAATCGCCCTCAGGACCAATCAAAATCAAGTAATCCTTCCCAGCAGGAAATTCCTGATTCAGGTATTTCTTCGCCTCATCCTCCTCACAATGCGCTATAGCCTTAAAAAGATCCTCTACAGCCCCCATCTTCCTTACAAACACATCAAAGGCTACAGGCTCGTTTATTAACGGCAAATAGGCCTTTTGGGACTGCTTCATGGCGGATACCAATACTTTGTTCAAGCGATCCACCTTCACATCCTTACGCTCGGAATGCTCCGAAATCAACGGCGTGATTTCCTGGATGCCGATCTCTCCGGCCTTCTCCAAAAACCATTCGATGCGATCGATGTTCTTCGTCGGTCCTACAGCAATATGCAGATGATAAGCAGGTTTCTGGAAATCTCCCGTATAAGAAAGGATGGTTAATAAGGTTCGTTTTGGATGTGCGTCTAAAATTTCAGCAAGGAACAATCCGCCCCTACCGTCTACCAATTGCACCTGATCCCCAACCTGCATACGTAGCACCCGAACAGCATGCTTACTTTCTTCCTCAGAAAGCTGATACTGCTTTTGATCAGGTCGTATATCTGCGGTGTAAAATAAATGCACGGGTATTCAATTAATCTTCTTCGTCGTCGTTGGCCGTCTCGATCAGATCCAACTTCACAAATTCAATATTCTGTTGGGTCTTTTTGATGATGGTAAATCGGTAGCCCAATTCTTCCGTACTGTCGCCCACATCAGGGATCTTCTCGAACAGATGGCTCACCAATCCCGCAACCGTGTCATAATCCGAACTTTCAGGAAGCTCCAATGGCAAATAGCCATTCGAATCATGAACACTGGAACCGGCATCCACCATGAATTCCGTTTCAGAGATCTGCTCCACAACTGGAGTCTCCTCATCGTACTCATCCTGGATCTCACCTACCAATTCTTCCACAATATCCTCCAAGGTCACCATTCCGGCCGTACCACCAAATTCATCCAGTACAAAAGCGATCTGGATACGCTTCAACTGAAACTCCGTCATCAGATCATTGATCTTCTTGGTCTCCGGGATAAAATAAGGTTTACGCATGATGTTTCGCAGCACCACTTCCTTGCCTTTCACGACCAATGGCAGGATGTCCTTGGTATGGACAACCCCAATGATCTGATCGATATTATCGTCATAGATCGGAATACGGGAATAGCCCTCTTCCGTCACGGTATTGATAAAGTCCTCTGCCGTATCATGCTGTTCAACAGCAACGATCTTCGTACGGGGAACCATAATGTTCTTTACGATACGCTCGTTGAAATCAAATACATTCTTGATCAACTCGTGTTCAGAAAAATTCAACGCACCACTTTCCTTACCTTTCTCCAATAAGTATTGTAACTCTTCGGAGGAATGGCTTGATTCATGTCCGCTCACCTGAATACCGATTAGGCGTAACAGGAAGTTGGCAAAACCATTCAGACACCAAATGATGGGACGGAAGATATAATAGAAGAATTGCAAAGGAAGGGCAATCTTCATCGTGGTGGCCACAGGTTTTTGGATCGCGATCGACTTAGGAGCCAATTCACCAAAAACAATATGTAAAAAGGTAATGATACTAAATGCCAATACATGGCCAAGATTAGTCGCTAATTTACCGGATAGTTCCACATTAAAGAACCCAAAGATCTGGTTAACGATCTGGGTCATCACTGCTTCACCGACCCAACCCAGGGCTAGGGAAGCCAAGGTAATACCCAATTGCGTAGCAGCCAGGTAACCATCAAGATGTTCGGTGATATTCTTGGCGATCTGGGCCACTTTAGAGCCCGATTTAGCCTGTAACTCGATCTGGGAGGCACGAACCTTTACAATAGCGAATTCGGCGGCAACGAAGAATCCGTTAGCCAGCACAAGAAAAATAGTCCAAAATATATCAATTGCCATGATGAGGTTTTATTTGACCAAATTCTTTCTTATATAATTCTAAACTCTCTAAGATAATAGTTTGTGCGGAGTCTCGCCCACTTATTTTTTCGATTTTTACCGTTTTTCCTTCCAAGGTTTTATAGTTCTGAAAGAAATGAACAATTTCCTTCATGGTTTGTTCTGGTAAATCTTTGATATCCTTGTAATGGTTTACAGCGGAATCATGTTTGGCGACAGCAATAATCTTGTCGTCCTGATCACCAGAATCGGTCATTCGCATCACGCCGATTACCTGCGCATCCACCAAACTGGCAGGCTGTAATCCTTCGGAGCAAATCACCAAAATATCCAATGGATCCTTATCGCCACAGTAAGATTGCGGGATAAATCCATAATTGGTGGGGTATACCATGCTTGTCTTCAATATTCGATCAAGCTTTAACATCCCCGATTCTTTATCAATCTCATATTTCGTTTTGCTCCCCTGTTTGATCTCGATCACAGCGGTTACAGAACGAGGAACATCCTTGCCAGGAGAAACCCTGTGCCAAGGATGTTGCTGAATATCTGTAATCCCAACACTATTTGACAATACTAGGCATATAGACCAAAGTAGGTTAAGATTCATAAAAATATTATTTGTTTCTAATCTCGGTATTGTAAAGTTCTACGCTCTCCATAATTACTTTTTGAGCATATGAACGTCCGTAAAGATTTTCAATCGATACGTTTTTACCTTCCAAAGCTTTGTAATCCTGGAAGAAACGAACAATCTCCTTCATGGTATGCGGAGGAAGTTCAGAAAGATCGTTGATGTGGTTTACCGACATATCGTGTTTCGCAACAGCGATGATTTTATCGTCTTGTTCACCATTATCGATCATGTGCATAACACCAACCACTTTCGCTTCGATCAAGCTCATTGGATAAACATCTACCGAACATAACACCAAGATATCCAATGGATCCTTGTCATCACAATACGTTTGAGGAATGAATCCATAGTTTGCTGGATACATCACGGATGAAAATAGAACGCGGTCCAATTTGATCAAACCACTGTCTTTATCGATTTCGTATTTCGCTTTTGAACCTTTTGGGATTTCAATAATGGCATTAACGGAATTTGGTAAGTCCTCACCAGGAGACACTTGATGCCAAGGATGTTGTGTACTCATTTAATTTTCTACTGTTTGTTTATTTCGTCTTTCGTTTTTCGATTCTTCAACCATTTCTTCAATAGGGCGATCGCAATCGGTAAAAATGCAATAGCAATCAATCCTATGATGATGTATTCCACATAATTAATGATGGAAGGGAATTCTATCCCCAAATAATAACCTGTCAACGTTAATAAGGATACCCATAAAAGCGCTCCTAAGATATTGTAGATTACGAATTTTTTGAAGTTAAGTTGCACTACTCCAGCAAATATCGGGGCAAATGTACGAATAATAGGCACAAAACGACCTATGATTAATGCAGTTCCGCCATATTTCTGGAAAAACTCCTCGGCCATGATCACATATTTGCGCTTGAACAAGAAGCTATCCTTTCGTTTAAAGAGCATGGGCCCCGTTCGATGACCGAACCAATAGCCCGTGAAATTACCGAGTATCCCCGCCCCCAGGATACCAAAATAAAGGGTTACAATGTCAACATCAATTTTATTCAGGGCACAGAATAGGCCCGCTAGGAACAGGAGATAATCACCAGGTAGGAAGAATCCAAAAAAGAGTCCAGTCTCAGCAAATACAATAAGGCAAACGATGTAAAATCCACCGTGGCTTAATAAATATTCAGCATCTAGTAATTGTTGAAAAGACAACAAGTATTCTTGCATATGTTTTTAGTTAAGCAGGATTTGTGATGGAAGAGATTGATTCACGAATCTTCTCAGCGATATCCGACATCAATTGATCTTCCAGTTTCAACTTGGGTTTTTCAAAGTTCATGTCATGAACATTGTTCAATGGGATCAGATGGATGTGCGCATGTGCCACTTCCAATCCTACTACCGCCACCCCTACTTTCTTACATGGAAAGGCATTTTTGATTCCTTGGGCAACGATCTTAGCAAAAACCCACATGCCCATATATTCTTCATCATCGATATCGAATATATAATCTGTTTCCTTTTTCGGTATCACTAGCACATGACCTTCGGCCAATGGATTAACATCTAAAAAGGCTAGGTAATCATTACTTTCGGCAACCTTATGCGCTGGGATCTCCCCAGCTATAATTTTTGAAAATATTGTAGACATAAACTACTCGTTTTTCGTGAGTAACAAAGATAAGAATTTTCTCTACATCTCGACGGCCTTTTTGACCGCTAAAAAAAATGCCCCCAAGATTTGGAGGCATTCTCATAAATTACATACGGTTATGGCAAACCGCACATAACCTGAATAAATTTATCGGGAAATCTCTAAGACTTCCAATTCCATTTGACCAGCAGGCACATCCACCTTCGCGACGTCACCTACCTGCAGGCCTAAAAGACCCTGTGCAATTGGCGACTTCACCGAAATACGCCCTGCCTTCAGGTCAGCTTCTGTTTCGGAAACCAACTGATAGGACATCACTGCCCCGGTCTTCTTGTTTTTAATCTTTACGAAAGAAAGTGCGAGCACCTTCGACGTATCCAGGTTGGACTCATCGATGATTCGTGCAGAGGCCAAAACCTCTTCCAATTTCGCGATCTTCGCCTCGTGAAGCCCTTGAGCTTCTTTTGCAGCATCATACTCTGCATTTTCCGACAAATCTCCCTTATCACGAGCTTCTGCAATTGCCTTCGCAATATTTGCTCTTCCTTCTGTTTTTAAGTATTGAAGTTCTTCCTTTAATTTGGTCAAACCTTCTTCGGTGTAATACGTTACTTCTGCCATAATATTAACCCTTTACGCGATCTTTAATGAATAATTTTAATTAACAAAAAAAAGACAAGACCACACTATCCAAATAAGGACAACATGGTCTTGCTCTTCTGACGAAGATATATAAAATATTTTAATAAAACAAATTTTTAGGCGGTTTCTTCGCCCTCGTCGTTGATAAATTTATAACCTAATCCACGCACTGTCTGTAGGTAGAATGGTTTGTCCGGATTGGTCTCGATTTTCTTACGCAAACGCACCACGTGCATGTCTAAGGTCCTGGTATTCACATTGGAACTATAGCCCCATACCACTTCCATTAATTCTTCCCTCGTGATATCACGGCCCTTATTCTGCAGGAAATGAAGTAGGATACGGTTCTCTAAGATGGTCAACTCAATCTTCTTGCCATCCCTGATCAGGGAATGCACATTCGGATGGTGCTCGGTATTGCCAAAGTGGTATACCTCATTCTGCGATTTTGGCACGAAAAAGCGCACCTTATTCTCGATCATGGCAACCAACACGTCCATGTTGAAAGGTTTCGTGATGTAGTCGGTAACTCCGAAGCTGTAGGCATCGATCTTATCAATGTCCTGAGATTTTGCCGTCATCATGATGATGATGTTCTCAAACCCTGCCTTCCTAACCGATTCACACACATCAATACCTTCCTTCCCGGGCAGCATCCAATCCAACAGAACGATGTCTGGACGCTCATCCAAGATGATCTTCTCGGCTTCTATACCATTATTTGATTGAATAACCTGAAAATTCTCTGTCTGGAGGCGATGACTTACCAAGAAGCGTAAGTTATCATCATCTTCAACAACTGCAATTTTTATATCTTTATTCATAGTTTGCTTCGAATTATTTTGGAAAAACCAGGGTAAATGTCGTTCCTTCACCTTTTACACTGCTTACCTTGATCTCTCCACCCATAAATTCAGTAATCTCTTTACAAAATGCCAAGCCTAATCCAACACTGCCACCCTGATTAAATTGATTCTTTACTCTGTAAAACTTTTTAAATATATTCTTTAATTCTTGTTTTTCAATCCCAATTCCTTTGTCGGCAAACACGATCACAAAATTACTTTTGATTTGCTCAACACTAATATCAATAAATTTTCTCGAAACTTCGGAATATTTATAAGCATTATCGATTAAATTCTGAAACACGGAATTCAATAAAACTGGATCGGTATACATTTGATTCACCACCTGAATTCGATAACTCAGGTTTAAATCGGGATACTTCAAACGTGTTGCATCAAATATTTCCTCGCAAAAACTGTTCAAATCCACGTATTCTCCCTTAAATTTTAAGGATTTATTTTCTATCTGCGTGAAAGACAGCAGTTTATTCATCAAATTATTTAACTTATCCGCTTCCTGATCCAATATCCTACCATACATATTCCTTTCTTGATCGGATATTTTCTCCGCACTTTTGATATTATTCCCGGCAATCTTGATCACGCTCACCGGAGTCTTGAACTCATGTGTCAGGTTATTGATGAAGTCGTATTGCAGCTGAAATAGCCTGCTGTTGATGGATATATTACGGTAAATCAAGTAAATTATTAACAATAAAATAAAATAAACTAAAGATATCCCTAACACCACAGGGAAAAATCGGCGGTTAATCTCGCCCCGGAGATGTTGTTCGGAGGAGTCAAACTGCAGTTTATAATCCGATAAGGCGTTTGGCAAGGGCATATCGGTAGTAAGGTAAGAGGGCTCTTCGGTCAAGTTTGGATTGGCGATCGGCAGAATCCTTACTTTCTCATACAAGCGCTCTTGGGTATTGACGATTTTAATCTTCTGCGGATTTACCTTGTACACAAAGAAATCCTGGTCATAGGCTTGGGAGATATTACTGGTATCCTCCATCAAACCCTTATAGGCACGGAGGGCATTTACCCGCGGGATATTCAAAAAGGTGATCTTCCCCGGCATCGTGTTATAAAAAATCCGATAGATATCATTTTCAGAAAGGGAAGTCGAATCATCCAATACCTCCAAAAAGTTCACCATTTTGATGGCCATATTGTTGAAATCATCCGATGATGGCCTGTTTGTGCTTTCGGTCAGACTGTTTTTGATCAATTTATTCTCTTCATTCAGGTGGAAGGAAAAAATAGATCTCGGATAGATCAATAGGTTCTGAAACCGGACACCACGTACCCCTTCATTTAAATTACTGAACAATACATCATAGAAGACCACTTCTTCCAAGAAAGGGGTTTTTCTTAAGATTTTTTCAGCATAGGTGATGGCATGTACAGAGTCTAAGTAACCTTGGTAGTTGGAGACTTCCGGAATATCGTTATTGAAGAAATTATTATAGGCTTTTAGGCTGCTATCAAAGACATCGGCCTTGCGATTAAAGAATTCAGATTCCACGAAATTCGTCATGGTCCGTCGCGCCACAAAGACCGAAACGATGTATAGGATCGTCAGAAAGGAGAAAAAGGTTATCAATAAACCTAAGTTCTTACGATATTTACTGGTCCTATTGATCATGTTAAGTAAATTAACGCAAATTCTCAGCCAAAAAACGCTCTATTTCCTGGTAGTATTCCACTACGTTTTCTTCGTTTCTAAAGCGTTTCCCTTCATCCTTCTTGAACACATAGCGTACAGGCACATTATTGGCTTTCAATTTGCCCACAAATTGGTTGGCATCGGTTACCGAGCTGTATTTATCTTTTCCACCTTGGAAAAACAAAACCGGTATTCTTACCTTATCCGCATGGAAAACCGGTGAGATCGCCTGGAAGAGTTCGGATTCCTTTTCCGGATTTCCAATGATCCGATAATACAACTGCACATAATGCTGTAAATGAGCTGGGATTTCCCTAAAATAGGTAAATAGATTACTGTATCCGGAGGATGAAATCGCGCATTTATACAGTCCTGGGTTGAAGGCTGCTGCGTAGAGCGCCGAATACCCCCCAAAACCGGAGCCCATAATGGCGATACGGTTCTTATCGGCGATTCCTTGATGGATCAACCAGGTTACCCCTTCAGAGATATCCGATTGGATCTTTCCACCCCATTCCTTAAATCCAGCCGTCCAGAATTCCTTTCCATAACCCATAGACCCTCTATAATTGATCTGGAAGACTGCATATCCCCTATTGGTCAAAAATTGCACCTCCTGGTCAAAGCCCCAATCGCTGCGTCGGTTCGGTCCATCGTGGACCAATACCACAACAGGTACATCTTTCGTTTTATTCCCTGGATAGGTAATGTAGGCATGTATGGTTTTATTATCACGGGTCTGATAAACCAGTTCCTCCATTTTATTGAAGTCTTTATCCTTCAATTTCGGATTATCCTCTGTCAATAATTTATAGGTTTTGGTCAAGCGGTTATAATAGTAGATCTCCCCGGGATGGACGTCGCTGTAAACACGTACAATGAAACCTTCCAGTTTCTGATCTGCATCCACAAAACCAATTTCCGAATCATCGAATTTCTTTTTCAGGTCTTTATACACATCCTCATACACGGGATTGAAGAAGCGTTTTTCATATTTATTGGTAAAAGAAGAGGTGAAAGCCATTTCTTGAACCTGATGGGAATATCCTTCGGAGGATAGATCTCCCTTTTCTTCCATGAACAGTAATTTATCCTCTTTTCCTTTACTTGCATCAAATTCGACCAAAGCAAGTTTATCTCTGTTCTGATTGGATAGGGCATATACGGTTTCCATAGCGCCTTTCTTGAAACCCAATGGAATGAAGATCGTTTCAAAATTGTTCTGCATGACCTCCTTAAAAGCTGCAGTTTCGGAAGCACGGTAAAGCACAGATTCCTGTACGCTGTCACTGGTCATTGCCAATCTGACCACCCCATCCGGAGAACCGATCCAAGACACAATATTGCCTGGATTTTTATACACCAATTCCTCTTTACGACCATCAAAATAGACTTTATAAAGATCAAAAAGAGAAGAATCCCGCTTGTTCATCGCGACAGTAACAGCACCATTATTCAATTTGATGGGATTGATCCATCTTAACCTTGCCTTCTGGGGCGCTAATAATGGGGACCGCTTTTCGGTTTTCACATCGATATAGAATAATCGGAGGCTATCTGCCATTGATTGCGTATTGGAAAAGACAATCTGTTTGTTGTCCAACCAAAAGAAGCTCTGCACATTCAGGTCTGCCTGATAAGTCAGTTGTTTGGATGAATCGGGATTTTGAAGGTCCAGGATAAAAATATTCTTACAATGGTCATGTACATCCAGATAGCCAATTTTGCTACCATCGGGTGATAATTTGAAAGATCCTTTATCGGGTTTTACAAAGAAATCTTCTACGGGGATAATCGGTTGATTTCTGTCCGATTGCTTGCAGGAAATAAACATCCCAAGCAATATTATTACAAAAATCAAAGCATTCCCTTTCATATACTATTTTATCCCTTTCTCAAATATTAAAAAAAAATACGGAAAAGTTACTTTTGCAACCTTAATTTTACAGCAGATATCAAAATCATATTTTATGTTTCTATATAACATTTCCATCATTATGGAGGACAGCGTTCATCATGATCTGCTGGTTTGGATCAGGACTCAATTGAAGGCGCATGAAGGCAAGAATATTAAATTTTTGAAGATGTTGAATTCGCCGCATGAAGGCCAGACTTATTGTATGCAGGTGACGTTGAATAGCGAAAAAGAGATTGTGGAGTTTCAAGAGGAGGTTTTGCAGGAAATTCAAGCTGTTATTGGTGCGCAGTTTCCGGATAAGGCGTTTATTTTTGATAGTACGATGCAGTATATTAATCATGAGTAGGATTAAAATTAGGAGTAGGTAGCTTTCCCCGTCATTGCGAGGCTCTGCGTCATTGCGAGGAGGTACGACGAAGCAATCTTTTAACTAATCGAAAGATTGCTTCGTTCCTCGCAATGACGCAACACCTCCCAATGCCTAGGCTCTCCCTAACAAATTTACTTCTCCAACCCTTCCGTCATCTTAAACCCAGACTTCTCCGAAGGTGTTCTGTATTTCTTGTACCAAAGTATTCCCATACCAGCGCCAAAAAGAAATGGCATCGCCAATAGGAACAATATCCCTGCATTCAATCCCTTCCCTTGCGTATTTCCATCCTTTGTACTGTTCTCTGCGTTCAAAGAACACATTGCACATTGCGCCGAACTTACCGTAGGCACAGAAACAAAAGACAAACAAAGCATCAAAGCAATTAAACTCAACTTCAGGGCTCTTAAATATTTCATGGTATAAAGTTACGTATAAATCTTAACTAATATCAAACATCCACAGCAGACCAACGATCAGATATCCTCCTTCAACAGAACATTGAATTTCTCCCAGAAACCATCCTTCGGCAATGGAGCCTTCACGATCATTTCCTCCTCCTTCACCGGGTGCTTGAACGCCAAAGACCTCGAATGCAAACAAATAGTCCTTAACTGACTTCCGCGAGGATACCCATACTTATTATCCCCCACGATCGGACATCCCATAAAAGAAAGCTGACTCCGGATCTGATGTGTCCTTCCAGTCAACGGATTGATCTTCAACAGATAAAACCCATCCAGAGCTCCAACTACCTCATAATCCAACTCCGCATAACTCCCATTTTTCACCTCCCGATCATAGGCTTTGGTCACCATCTTCTTCCTGTCCCGCAACAACCAGTTTTTCAAAGTTCCTTTCATCGCCTTAGGCTTTTCGCGAACAACAGCTAAATAAGTTTTACTGACCTTACGATCATGGAACAACCTATTCATCCGATCCAAACCCTTGCTGGTTTTGGCAAATAAAATCATCCCACTTACCGGACGATCCAAGCGGTGGATCACCCCAACAAATGCATCATTGGGCTTATTATATTTTTTCGCCAGGAAAACCTTCAGCATATCCTCCATCGAAGGATCACCTGAATTATCTACCTGAACAATATCACCACCATGTTTATTAATGGCAATAAGATGGTTATCCTCAAAAAGGATATCATTTTCTGTAATCATCTAAGCTTAATTTTTTAAGCTATCTACGCCTGCTTCAGCTTCTTCTTTCGCCTTTTTCTTGAAGAATCCACGCAATAAGAAGTTACTCTGAAGAGCTTCCATATTTTCATCCAACTTCGCCGAACCCATGTTCAGGTTCCGTAGGATCTGCTTGATCTCATTGGCAGCCTCTGGATCATTGGTCAACACACCGATCGCATTGTCTTTATCATTCAATCGAGCAGTTGTTTCATTTAGATTAGCCATCAAAGCAGATGCCGTTTGAGTTACTCCCTGCAATTGTGCTGCAGATTGTCTCAAACTCGCAAAAACCTCTTTATCGGTGGTTAAATCATGAATCAATCCTTCGTTGTTGTTCAATTTCTGAGATAAGGTCAATAAATTATTTACCGCTGCATTAGCTGTAGTCATGGTTCCATTCAAGGAAACAACGGTTTTCTTCAGGTTATTGGCAATCTCATCATCCGTCATCAGCGCCCCAACTGTCCCTTTTCCATCCAAAATCTGCTTAGACAACAAGGCAAAGTTCTTAGTAATTTCCAATAGGTTTTCATTGTTAACCTGTAGGGTTGCCAACATAGCATCCATACCACCAGAAACACCGGATTTGATGACATCATTGTCCTCAATCTGTGGGAAAGCTTCGGAACCACCCACCAAACTGATGATCGCATTACCGATCAAACCATCTGAACTTAAGGTCGCAATAACATCCTTACGGATAAATTTGCTCGACTTCTCCTCTACATTCAAAACCACCTTTACATTCTCTACACTCTCAAAACTGATCTCTTTGATGATTCCGACCTTTACACCGGAAAACCAAACATTGTTTCCAACTTTCAGTCCTTTAACATCCTTGAAATAAGTCGAAACGGTTAAATTCTTACTGAATTTATTCTGTTGAGTACCCAAAACCAAGATACCAGCTATTAAAATGATTAATCCAATAAAGGTGAACAAACCAACGATTATGGATCGTTTTCTATCTGTTGTTGCCATAAACTCTGTTATACAATAAAATTATAATCATAGAAAGGTTTCACCCTTTCATCTTCTGTATCAAATATTTCCGAAAATTTACCTACGCGTTCAAAACGTCCGTCCAATAACATGGCCACTCGGTCACCGACCATTTTTGCACAGGCCAAGTCATGGGTAATGATAATGGATGATGTTTTATACCGTTCCTGAACCTCATTGATCAGGGAATTGATATCCAAACAGGTAATCGGGTCAAGTCCCGCCGTTGGTTCATCATACATCATGATATCGGGTCTTAAAATCAACGTCCGCGCAATACCGATCCTTTTTCGTTGTCCGCCGGACAGCTCGGATGGCATCTGGTTGATTGTGCGCAATAGCCCAACGCCATCTAACACATCTTCCACTTCTTTATTGATCTCTGCCCTGGTTAAATTTCTTTTGTTCCTCACCAAAGGAAATTCCAGGTTCTCCCTAACCGTCATACTATCATATAACGCACTATTCTGAAAGGAGAATCCGATGCGCAATCGAAGTTCCCTCAATTCCTTTTCCTTCAATTGGTTCACTACTTCCCCCAAAACATGGATATCTCCAGCATCTGGTTTCAACAATCCGGAGATCAATTTGATCAATACGGATTTACCGGTACCAGAACGCCCAAGAACAACCAAGTTCTCGCGGTTGTACAATTTCAGGTCGACATCACGAAGTACATGCAGGTCACCAAATGATTTACTCACATGGTCGACATGAATCACGGCATCATTATAATCGATTTCTACGTTCTTTTTCTGTTCCATGTTAGCCCAATAATGCGAGAATCTGTACGATCAGCAATTCTTCAATAAATACAATGAACATAGAGGCAACAACCGCCGCATTGGCCGCTTTACCCACACCTTCTGTACCTTTTGTAGAATAATAACCTACATATGTGCTCACAAATCCAATCGTAAAACCAAAAACCACAGCCCTGAACACCATCGCAAATACATCTTTCGGCGTGATGGATTCAAAAACCTGGGTAATAAAACTCAATATACTTAACTGATCCTTGGAGATGATACTTAAATAACCACCTGCTAGACCGATACCTGCCACATAAAAACACAGAACAGGAATCATCAGGGTTGTTGCAAGGATCCTACTGGCAATCAAAAATTTGAACGGATTGGTACCAGAAACTTCCATCGCATCGATCTGCTCCGTTACATTCATGGAACTCAATTCGGCACCGATCTGCGACCCTACCTTACCCGATGCGATCAAGGCGGTTACCAAAGGCGCCAATGCCCTCACAATGGCAATAGAGATCAGGTTCGGAAGCCAGGATGTAGCCCCAAAATCCTCCAAAGAAGGTCGGGATTGTTTTGTAAATACAAAGCCCACAATAAATCCGGTTAAACTAATCAAGGGAAATGACTTCCATCCGATTTCATAACACTGACGGATAATTTCCTTAAACTCAAATGGGGGACTTACCACTTCGCGGAAGAAACGCATCAAGAATCGATGGATCTTCGCAAATTCAAGGAGTAAGGTCTCTATCTTTTTTGCCATTAATGAATGATTATGTTACTCTTCCTGTTTTCCAGCATTGGTAATATTCGTGGCAAATGTACAAATTTATTTTTTCCCAAAATTTCTCAAAGCCATTATTCCTTAATACAGCAATTGAGCCAAAAAAGTTTGACAAAAAAATTATACTATTAAACCTTTCCTTCTCGTTTAAGGTCATACTGACAAAATAAGCGAAAACTTAATTTGGTTGGCATATGAAAAATTTAAACACTTCGACAATTTTTGCAGGAATTTTATTCATGCTATTTGCTGTTTTTTCTGCAAAAAATGCAGCCGCCCAAGGTTATTATGAGGATGATTTGGAATTTGATGACTTCTATCATGAATTAAGCCCCTATGGCGACTGGGATAGAGACCCAGAATATGGTGATGTTTGGTATCCTAACGAAGGACGCGATTTTCGTCCTTATGGAACCAATGGCTATTGGACCATGACCGAATATGGTAATACATGGGTTTCTAATTACGACTGGGGATGGGCTCCATTCCACTATGGTCGTTGGATTCACCGTAGCCATCGTGGCTGGGCTTGGATCCCTGGATATGAATGGGGACCAGCTTGGGTAAATTGGCGTAATGGTGGTGGATACTACGGTTGGGCTCCAATGTCGCCTGGTATTTCTGTAACCGTTAATATTGGTTTACCGATTAATCTTTGGTTATTCCTACCTACCGGTCGTATCTATGATAACCATATGTCTCGTTACTGGTCTTACGGAAACCGTAATATCTATAACAGAACTACGATTATCAACAACACCTATATCGTTAATAACAACCATTACTATGGTGGACCATCACGTCGTGATATCGAACGTGGACTTGGTAGACGTGTAGATGTAAGAAATGTGAACTTTAGCCGCGATCGTTCTATAACTCGTGTTGGAAGAAACTCGGTAGATATGTACCGTCCGGATAGAAACTCTGCTAGAGCAAACCGTTCAGCAAGAATAGGTAGCCCTTCAAACAATAAAGGTACCATCTCTAGATCAGAAGGAAATAGAAGCTCAAGTTCTCGCTCAGAAAGTAATAGAGGTACCATCTCTCGTTCAGAAGGTAATAGAGGTTCAAGTTCTCGTTCATCTTCAAGAAGTGGAAACTATAACATTACTAAGGATGAAAACGGTCAACGTGTGATGCGTATTGGCAACTCTGACAACGCTAATAGTAGAGCTGAACGTTCTCAAGGAAATAGAACCGAGCGTTCTCAAGGAAACACAAGAAGTACAGCAAGTCGCCCAACTGAACAGTCAAGAAGAAGCGAATCGATGAGCAGAGGTCAAGAAAGACAATCAGCTCCAAGACAAGAGTCAGCTAGACAATCAGCACCGAGACAAGAAACTGCAAGGCAATCGGCACCGAGACAAGAGTCTCCTCGCCAAGCAGCTCCACGTCAGGAAAGCCGTCCGCAACGTTCTCAACAAATGGAACGTTCCAGCAGACCACAAACGCAGAACCGTGTTTTCCAAACGAGTAATCCATCACAATCGAGAGGTTCTCAAAGTAGACCAGCTGTGGAAAGAAGCTCAAGCCGTTCTAGCCAACCTTCCGCACGATCAAATGGCGGAGGTAATTCTGGCCGTTCGGAACGAGGAAATTCAGGAAGAAGATAATACATACATTTAGTCGAAATAAATTTTAAAGAGGTCGTATACACATCAGTATACGGCCTTTTTTTGTGGGGTCGGAATGATAAGCATTCTGGTAAATTCAACTGAATTTTTCACCAATTGGAATCGGGCTTTAAGTGAGGTGTAAGTGAGGTGTAAGTACCTTGTAATTGCCTTTATACACTTACACCTCACTTGCAAATTACTTACAACCTGCTTAAGCCTCGAGGGTAACTCGATTTCATAATTCGGAAATATGCTGCTAAAAACGCGAAATTCTCCTATTTTTACTAAATTGTAAGGAACAGAAAAGCATAAATCACACCTAATGGCAAAACTAAAATCCATTTTAGACAACGATTTCTATAAATTCACGATGCAATACGCTGTCGTTAAGTTGTTTCCAAAAGCAAAAGCGAGATACCAGTTCATCAATCGTGGTAAACATAAATTTCCGGAAGGATTTGCAGCGAAATTCAGGGAGGCCGTGGATAAGATGGCCGAATTGAAATTAACCAAAGCTGAGAAAACTTTTTTTTCAAAAACATGTCCCTACATAGATCCAACCTATTTTGATTTTCTCCAAGGTTACCAGTACGACCCTGATGAGGTAAAAATTACCCAAAAGGGAGATGATCTGATCGTGAAGATCGAGGGATATTGGTACAGGACCATTCTTTGGGAGGTTCCTTTGATGGCCCTGATCTGCGAATTGTATTATGAAATGACCGGCATGAATCGGGTGGATGATGAGGAGGTCATGAAGATCGTAAATGATAAGATGGACAAATACGATAAGCTGAACATAACCATTGCCGATTTTGGAACACGACGTAGACATTCTTCCGCTGTACATGATTTGGTGATCAAAGCATTGAAATCCCATAAATCCAATACCTTCATCGGTACCAGCAATGTTCATTTTGCCATGAAATATGAAACAAAACCGATCGGCACGCATGCCCATGAATGGTTTATGTTCCATGCTGCGAAATATGGCTATAAAATGGCGAACCTGCTTGGGCTGGAGAACTGGTCCAACGTATATCGAGGCGATTTGGGGATCGCCTTATCCGATACCTATACCACCGAAGTATTCTTCAAACAGTTTGATAAAAAACTGTCCAAATTATTTGATGGGGTAAGGCACGATAGTGGTGACCCTATTGAATTTGCGCAAAAGACCATCGATCATTATAAAAGCAGGGGGATCAACCCTTTGACCAAGACCATTATCTTTTCCGATGGATTGGATTATGAAAAGGTGGTGAAAATCGTGAAATTCAGCCAGGATAAAATCGGCCATTCCTTTGGTATCGGAACAGATTTCACCAATGATGTGGGACTACCGCGGATGAATATCGTACTGAAAATGACGGAAGCCTATCCCGATGAAGGGGAATGGACACCGGTTATCAAACTTTCCGACGAACCGAACAAACATACCGGTGATCCAGAAGAAATAAAAATGGCCAAGCGATTCTTAAATATCCAGGAACATGAGTAGAGATGTATATGGCGATGCCTTATTTGATTATAAGGAAAAGGGGGAACTGAGCCATCCTCTATTGTTGCACAGCAGTTATGGCGATATCGAGGAAATGCCTGTGGAGGTTTTTTACAGGCAGGATGAGGATATCCCGGAATTGGAATTTATCGCACTGTCTTTATGTGATGGGAAGGTGTTGGATGTGGGAGCAGGAACAGGTGTCCATGCTTTATACCTTCAGGAAAAAGGATTTGATGTGACGGCTTTGGAGATTTCAGAGATCGCTTGTAATATCATGCGGGAAAGAGGTGTTGGGAAAGTGGTGCATGGGGATTTTTTCCAATATGGGGGTGAGGAAAAGTATGATACCTTGTTGTTCTTGATGAACGGGATAGGGATTGCTGGGACTTTGGAGGGATTTCGGAAGGTGCTTCAACATGCCAAAACATTGATGTCGGATAGAGGGCAGTTGTTGTTTGATAGCTCGGATATTTCTTATTTGTATGAAGAATATAAGATCAAAAGGCCGGAGCATTATTTTGGGGAGATCAATTTTCAATATGAGTATAAGGGACAGAAGGGGGAACAGTTTAAGTGGTTGTATATTGATCAAGAGACTTTGATAAAAATAGCGAGGGAAGAGGGATGGGTAGTTCAGATCCTTTTTGAGGATGAGAATGATCAGTATTTGGTGAGGATGGAGCCTTTTAAAGAGATAATAGATGATAGATATTAGATGAGAGACTTTCCGTCATTGCGAGGTTCTACGTCATTGCGAGGAGGTACGAAAACCCGTCATTGCGAGGAGGTACGACGAAGCAATCTTTGGATTAGTGTAAAAAGATTGCTTCGTTCCTCGCAATGACGGGAAAAGTCAAATAAAATCCCTTAATCAATATACTCAAAACCTACATAAGGCACCAATACCTCCGGAATCTTAATCCCTTTATCAGTTTGGTTATTCTCCAATAGCGTTGCAACAATTCTTGGTAAAGCCAATGCAGAACCATTCAACGTATGCGCTAAAGTAGTTTTTCCGTCCTCATTCTTAAACCTTACCTTCAATCTATTCGATTGATAAGTCTCAAAATTAGAAACAGAAGAAACCTCCAACCAACGTTGCTGCGCAGCAGAAAAAGTCTCCATATCATAGGTCATTGCAGAGGCAAAACTCATATCTCCACCACACAACCTCAACACACGATAAGGCAATCCCAACTTCTGCAACAAAGACTGTACATACGTACTCATTTCCTCCAAGGTCTCATAAGATTTCTCCGGGTGAACGATCTGAACCAATTCCACCTTATCAAACTGGTGCAACCTATTCAAACCACGCACATGCGCGCCATAAGAACCTGCCTCCCGACGGAAACAAGGCGTATAGCCACAATGTCTGATCGGAAAATCTTCCGCTTTAACAATAACATCACGGTAGATATTGGTGATCGGCACCTCAGCCGTTGGGATCATGTATAGCTCATCTTGCGTTACATGGTACATCTGTCCTTCTTTATCCGGCAATTGTCCCGTTGCATAGGCCGAAGCTTCATTCACAACGATCGGAACCTGCACTTCGCCATAACCCATCTTGGTCGCTTCATCCAAAAAGAAATTGATCAATCCTCTTTGCAATCTAGCGCCTTTTCCTTTATACACCGGAAAGCCGGCTCCTGTAATCTTGGTTCCTAACTCAAAATCAATGATATCGTATTTCGCGGCCAACTCCCAGTGTGGAAGTGCATCAGCACCCAAAGATGGAATTTCTCCATTGGTCAATACCACTTCATTATCTTCCAGGGTCAATCCTTTAGGTACCATATGGTATGGTAAATTAGGTAATTGCACGAGTTTAGACTGCAAATCCTGCTCTACCTGCTCCAAGATATCCTGTAAGTTTTTAATCTGTTCTTTATATGCTGCGGAACGCGATTTGATAGCTTCGGCTTCTTCTTTCTTACCTTGGCGCATCAAATCTCCAATTTGCTTTGCAGAGGAGTTGGCTTCAGCTGCGATGGAGTCCGATTCATTTTGAACCTTACGACGTTGCTCGTCTAAGGCAATGATCTGATCTACCAATTCTGCATCGTTGAAATTCTTTACAGCAAGTCTTTCAACTACTTCATTCCTGTTCTCACGGATGTAATTTAACTGCAACATATAATTTTGCTTTTATTTAATAATGTCTGCAAAGATAAGAAGATTCCTATCTATTTTGTATCATTGCATCATGAAAAACAGCTGGACAATCTGCTTGATACTAGCAATGGCTATGATTTTTCCGTTCACTGGTACGGCTCAACAAGCAAGTATTAATGATTTCATGGTGAAAGAAAATCTTTCTCAGAATGGAAAACTCGCTATTATTGCCACGGATTCACTTGAAAAAACCAATAATCAGGTGAACGGTGATTACAAGTTCACGATCAATGGTTTCCAGCAGGATCTGCGCTTTACAGATGGAGTAGCTGTTACAAGCAACCCGATCGAATCCTCGACATTTGTTTTTTTCAAGCATAAATCGGGCGATAAGGAAATCGGGAAATTATTTTTCCTTCGGGTAACCGAAAAAGGGATAAGCCCTTACAAGATTTCTGGCTTTCTGCTGATCGTCGTTCCATTGCTGGTCTTATTCATCGCGTATAAATTAAAGCGATTCCTGATCACCCTTTTGATCATTGCCTTGGTGTACTTCTATTTGAATTACAGCAAAGGATTAGACGTGAAACAGCTGATCGAAAGTACCATACTAGGTTTGAAAGATCTGATCTAAACAATCTTCACGAGGCTTACCATCATTTAAAATGGCATTCCAACACCAAAATTATATTGGATAAAATTATAGCGGTCTGGGCGGTTGCTCAGTGCATATTGGTTTTTGAAATCCTTGGAATCAAACAGATGCCTGATGACCCATTGTTCTTTACCACGGAACTGCGGATCTTTGACCTTCAAACCCGCATCTAAGCGGATGGTAAAATAATCCATATCCACACGCAGTCCAAAACCGGTACCTATGGCAATCTGGGATAGGAACTTACTTCCGACAAATTCCCCATCGATATTGAAATCGTCCTTACGCAATCGCCAAATATTTCCGGCATCGATAAAAGTAGCCCCATTAAGTTTGGCACCGAAGAAGTTGTTCAACATCCGGAAGCGGTATTCCGCATTGGTTTCGATCTTTACCTCCCCCAGCTGATCCAGGTTGCGGAGGTTCAATCGGATATTCTCCGGTTTGGTAGAACGGTTATAACCCCCTGGTCCCAATGTTCTGGCCTGCCAAGCACGGATACCGTTCATACCACCTGAAAAGAAACTCTTTTCAAAGATGATCAAGGTAGAATTGTTACCATAAGGCACAATCACCCCCGAATTAAAGCGAAATACAAATTGTTTATTACCGCCCAGGAATTTATACCAACGGTAATCGACTTCGCCCTTCACATATTGCAGATAAGGAACGCCGAACAATAACTTCTCGCCCTTATCATTGGTCCGCAGATTGAGGGTATTGGACAATAGCCCCAAAAGGTTACCACTGATATCCGCTGCGCCACGGAAATAGCTGAAGCTTTCTTTGGAAGTCAATTTTGGCGCATTATAGGTGTAGGCATATTGTGAACCCAATCCAAAATATCGACGATTGTTACTACGCACATACAGCTCGTAACCCTGTTCGATCAGGTTATTCATAAAGGATTCGTTCAATCGGCCATCACGGTATTCGATCACTACAGGCGTGAAACTATGCATCTTGTTGGTCGCTTCGTACCATTGGTAGTTCAAGCTGTTGATAAAATAGCGGTTGGCATAAGTCTGATCCTGGAAAAACAACTGCAGACTGGAGGATATCGTGGTTCTTGGAAGCCCAAAACGTCCAACACTGCGAACGCGGAAAGGCGCCAATATGCGTGGAAAGGAAAGGTTGACCCCGATCTGGAAATCATTGTTGAAGATCTTGTCCGACAAACTTCCTGGTAGTCTGGAATCAAAAAGTACCCCATAGCGCATGCGCACCTCGATGGTTTCCGAACCACCGAACACATTTCGATGGGCAAAGGTATTTCCCACGTTGAACCCGCTCATCCCCGAACTAAAAGTAAACTCCCCTTCCATCTGGTTGCTCATGGCCGCACGCGGAATCAAGTTATAATAAACATCCAACATCGCGGAATCCTTCTTTTGGTAGTTGATCTTTACCGACCGGAAACCATTCATCTCGTAGAGTCTATCGTAGGACAGTTCCTCGTTTTCGCTATTGTATTTCTGGCCTCTTCGTAAGAACGCATATCGGGATAAAGGCGATAAGCGAAACTTACCGGTCTCATCCAGATAAACGATCTTACGAAGGGTATCCAAGTAAGCTTCTTCATTTTTCCGCAGGGATGGATCGGCAGCTTCCACCCGGAAATACACCGAATCGATGTGATAGATCTGATGCGCTGACGAATCACTGGGGTTGGAAACCTGAATGGAAAGATCGGTTTTATGTTGAAGACCTATGGTATCCACCGCAACACGCATATACTGCCGTAGGTAATCATAGTACCCTCGCTCACGCATACTGGTATATAATTTTTCCCTTTCCAGATAAAGATCGGCAGCATCATATTGCTTGCCCACTTTTACGAGGCTGCCCGGAACGACCTCCTCTTGGTAAATCCGATCCACTTCTGGATCCTGCACCTCCCGGTTGATAGCATTGACCAAGTAACCTTGGCCAGGTTCCGTATTGAATTCAATTCTCGCTTTTTTGTTTTTGATCAAAACCTGGGGTTTCACCTGGGCATTGAAATATCCCTTGGTCTGCAGGAAACGTTGGATCTGGTTGGCGGAAAGTTCCACCAGGGCAGAATCCAAAATCCGTGGGGCTTCACCTACGTTTTTAATTCCATCCGTTTTATAGGCTCCATCACGGGTATTGAAAATATTGTAAATGGTTAAATATAAGGGGGAATTAGGGCGAATATCATTGGCCACGTATTGACCGGCACTTTCCTTCAATTGTTGATTGACACCGTTGATATCTACATCCGTCACCAAGGCTTGGTCTTCTTCCAAGTACTTCGCTGAACGGCATGCTGCAAAAAATAGCAACAAAAACGTTATACTTGCAAAAATAAACAAACTTCTTTTTTTAGTCATTCGTCCCATGTTGTCAAAAGCACAAATCAGTTTAATTACGTCATTGCAGCATAAAAAATTTCGTACCCAGCATCAATTATTTGTAGTGGAAGGAATTAAGTCCGTAATGGAATTTGTTGGCTCATCCTACAAGATACAAAAAATATGGGCGACGGCAGATGCCGCTGCAAAATTGGGGAAAATCCCTCAAAATATAAAACTGGAAGAAGTCACTGTAGCGGAATTTGGAAAAATCAGTAGCCTGAAGAATCCACAAGGGGCATTGGCAACGGTGGAAATCCCTGCGGAGGACGATCTAGACCCTGCTATCCTTGCGAACAAACACAGTTTGATCCTGGATGATGTGCAAGATCCAGGTAACTTAGGCACGATCATCCGCACCGCAGAATGGTTCGGCATCGAGCACCTGATCTGCTCCCAAGGAACGGTGGATGCCTACAATCCCAAAGTAGTACAGGCAACCATGGGTTCCCTTTCCAGGATCAAGATCCATTACCTGGATATCGAATCCTTTTTGGAAGAAAACCAGTTGCCCACATTCGGTGCCTTATTGGATGGCGATTCCATCTACGAAACTGATTTTGGTAAGCAAGGCTTGATCATCATGGGCAATGAAGGGAATGGCATTCGGAAGAATCTGATCCCGAAAATCCAGAAAAAGGTGACCATTCCACGGGTCGGTGCTGCCGAATCATTGAATGTTGCTGTGGCGACCACCATATTCTGTTCAGAATTAACGAGACAAAAACTAAGATAATATGATGGAAAATGCTGTGGAGGAAGATCAAAGGCCCTTATACACCTTACAATTTGGGTTACTTTGCTTGAGTTCCTTGCTTTTTTCAGCAAGCTTCAACATGATCATCCCCGAACTGCCCAACTATTTAAGTTCCTTGGGCGGAGCGGAACATAAAGGCCTGATCATTGGATTATTCACTTTGACGGCCGGAATTTCGAGACCTTTCAGTGGTCGTTTGACCGATAAATGGGGTCGTGTTCCGGTGATGGCAATCGGATCCATCGTATGTGTGCTCTGTGGATTCCTCTACCCTATCCTGACCACTGTGGCCGGATTCTTTCTTCTCCGATTAGTGCATGGATTCTCCACCGGTTTCAAACCCACAGCAACTTCTGCCTATATAGCCGATATTATTCCTTCTACACGTTGGGGCGAAGCATTGGGCATGCATGGACTATGCTTTAGTATTGGGGGCGCGGTTGGACCTGCCATCGGAAGTTATATTGCCATGGTCGCCGACCTGAACACCATGTTCTACAGCTCTTCTGCTTTCGCCTTCCTGTCCATCATCATCGTCATGAACATGAAGGAGACCTTAAAGGATAAGCAAAAATTCCATAGGCGAATGCTGAAGATCTCGCGGAGGGACATCATCGAACTTCGGGTCATCCCGGCGGGGATAGTGACTCTGTTCTCTTATACCGCTTATGGCGTTATCCTGACCCTTATTCCCGATTGGAGTGAACATTTGGGGATACAGAACAAAGGGCTCTTCTTCACGGCCTATACCGTTGCGTCCGTCGCCATACGGATGGTATCCGGGAAAGTGGCCGACCGTTATGGTCGGATTTCCGTGATGAAAGTAGGTTTATTGATTGTTACAATCTCCGTCCTATACATCGGTTTTAGCGACAGTATTCTGCACCTGATCATTGGTGCCTGTATTTATGGGATAGGTACGGGGATATTTTCGCCTGCCGTGAACGCCTGGACCATCGATCTTTCCCTTCCGCAATACCGCGGTAAGGCCATGGCAACCATGTATATTGCCTTGGAGGCCGGTATCGGTGGTGGCGCAGTATTTGCAGGATATATTTATCACGATCAGATATCGCGAATCCCAGGAATCATGTATGGAAATGCCATCGTTATTTTCTTTGCATTTTTATATGTTTTATATTGGGAAAGGAAAAACAAAAAATTGCCTAACACGTTATAAAGACCATATGGAAAAAAATCAGACCAAAAGACCCTATGCCATGGAGCTTTCTGCAAGCTTATTGGCGATGGTATTAATCATAGCTTTGATGTATTTTACGCAAAGTGTTTTATTACCACTATTATTCTCTATACTGATCTCTATTTCCCTTTATCCGTTGGCAAGACTATTCGACCGCCTGCATCTTGGGAAAGCATTCTCCTCTATTTTGGCTGTTATAGTTGCCATTGCGATTATATCGGGCCTTTTTTGGTTTATCGTGCATGAAAGTATCATCATCGGAAAAGATGCTTCATCGATTACCGACAAAGTGTTATCGGTATTGGAACGTGGGCAGGAATGGATCAGTAGTCAGTTTGGCATTGAAAAAACCGAGGTCATGGAAAAAGTTCGTGAGCAGGGAAACAAATCATTGGAGAATATGGCCGGGACCTTAACTTCCACTTTTGGATCTATTGGAAACCTGTTGGCCAGTGCGATCTTGGTTCCTCTGTTCAGTTTTTTCCTGTTGTATTACCGAGATTTCTTTCGGGAATTTTTCTTCAAGGCTTTCAAATCCACTCCTCAACACAAAGTGAATGAGGTATTGAATAAAATTTATGAGGTGGTACAGAGTTACCTAGTCGGTTTGATCACCGTGATGGGTATCGTAGCGGTGCTGAATACCGTAGGTTTGATGGCCATGGGTATTGACTATGCTTGGTTCTTTGGTTCCTTGGCGTCCTTGCTGATGCTATTGCCTTATATCGGTATTGCGATCGGCTCTATCCTACCGGCGCTGTTTGCTTTGGCCACCAAGGACAGTGCTTGGTATGCATTGGGTGTGGTCGCCTGGTTTCAAGTCGTTCAATTCTTGGAAGGAAACATCATCACCCCTAATATAGTGGGCAGTAAAGTAAGCATTAATCCACTGATGGCCATCATTGGTATCTTATTAGGCGGTATGCTTTTCGGCTTGGCAGGTTTGATCCTTGCCCTACCTTTCATCGCTACATTGAAGGTAATCTTTGATGCTTCCCCAGGTATGCAGGCTTTTGGTTTCTTGATCGGAGAGCCTGAAAAACTGCACCTCAAAAAGAACTCTACCCAGGAATTGCTGATGAAATGGGGAATTGTCAGAACGCCTAAGAACAAAAAGAAAATTGAAATGGATGTGAAGGTAACTACCGATGAGCAAGGCAATCAAACAAAGGAAGAAGTTGTTTACAAAGAAATCCATGAGGCGGAGGAAAACCCTTATGAAGATTTGAAGAATATCAACGAGGAGAAAAAAGATAATCCTAATAAGGATAAACCTGATCAGGAATAAATTTAAATCTGATCGGGAATAAGAAATAAAGCATCTACAGCGGGAATAAGGATAACTTAACATAAAATAAAGATTTAAGTAATCCAATCAGGTTATCTTTATTCCCATAATAGTTTGTTGATGATTATAGTATATATACTGATTGTTCTGATTATTGTAGTCTTATTGATTTTCAAAAAACTAAGACGAAAGCTGACCCTGGTAGAATTAACACCAGATGAAGACAAAGACGGACAACTTTCAAAAGGCCATATTAAGGTGTTGACCTATAATATTGCCGGATTACCTCAAGGCATTTCAGCCGCAAAAACCCCTAGAAGAGTAAGTATCACAGAGATTGGTGAAAAGGTGGAGGAATTTGATATTGTCAATGTACAGGAAGACTTCAATTACAATACGGCCTTCTATTCCCTGAACAAACATCCCTACCGTACCGTTCATAAGGGGAAAATACCCCTTGGCGATGGTTTGAACACCCTATCCAAATATCCGATTGTAGAGTATCGCCGGATTCCTTGGCGGCATTGTAGTGGTCCGGATTGTTGGACCGTGAAGGGATTCACTTTTGCCAAAATCCAATTGGATCAGCATGTGTTTATCGATGTTTATAATGTGCATGCCAATTCCAGTGATGTAGCGCGTGCGGCAAAAGCAAGAAGAGAAAACATCCGTCAATTAGCGGCCTATATCCAAGAACATTCTGTCGGAAAACCCTTGATCGTAATGGGGGATTTCAACGCCCATTATGCTTATAAACGCGATAATCTCCATGAATTTTTAGTGAATACCGGATTGTCGGATGGATGGGTGACCCATCTCCGCAACGGTACATTTCCGGAGATCATCCCGAAATTCATTGCCCAGCACATGCTCTCCCTGACAAATGACACCGAAAGTCTGGACAAGATCTTTTTTAGAAATGGGGATAACCTGACTTTGATCCCTAAGACCTATGAGGTGGAGATTTCCCATTTTACCAATCAGGCCGGGGCTGCCCTATCCGACCATTTGGCGGTATCTATGTCCTTCGATTGGGAGTGGAAAGAAATTCCTGCCTAATTTGTACAGCAGCACCCCCATTTAATTATAAGATTACGTATCAATTTGTTACGTTTTATTTTGCTAATATTTTTAGTAAAATAAAGCTAAATTTCGTAATCTTGTAACATGTATTTGAATTGTAAGACCTGGTTCAGTTTCCATTATGGAACATTTTCGCCCAAAGAACTGCTTGAACGAGCTTCAGACATGGGCATTAAGGCCATGGCGCTTACCAATATTAATTCTACTGCCGATTGCTGGGATTTTGTTTTAAAATGCCAGGAAAAGGGCATTAAGCCCATCGTTGGTACAGAGGTCAGAAATGATAATCAGCTTTGTTATATCCTATTGGCAAAAAACAACCAAGGCCTCACGCAGATCCACCATTTTCTTTCCCATCATAAGGTGAAAAAACTGGATTTTCCCGATCGCCCGACTTTTGAACTGCAAGACATTTGGGTAATCTATCCATTTGAACGTCATCCGGAAATCGAAGAGCTCCATCCCCAGGAACTGATCGGTCTGGGGATGGAAGATCTCAACAAACTGAATTGGCAGGACGCCTTGGCCGCGGATTGTTGGGTGGTCCTCCATCCGGTCACCTATCAGGACAAAGCCCATTACAATGTGCATCGGATCTTAAGGGCCATCGCCAAGAACACCCTGCTCTCCAAATTGACCCCAGCGGATTATGCCGGCCCGAATGAAACCCTCGTGGAGGAAGAGGTGCTGGTGGCGGCCTTTGCCCGCTTTCCAAGCGTGATCAGTAAGACCATGCAGGTGATCAAGAGCTGCAACATCAGCATGGAATTCCATGTGGATAAGAACAAAAAATATTTCACGGCCTCGGCCGAAGGGGATCAAGAACTGCTGCGGAAATTGGCGATAGAAGGCTGCAAGACCCGTTATGGGATCAAGAACAGGCAGGCCATGGCCCGGGTGGAAAAAGAGCTCAGCATCATCTACAAATCCAATTTCTGCTCTTATTTCCTGATTGTATGGGATATGCTCCGTTATGCCAACGAACAGAAATTCTACCATGTGGGGCGTGGTAGTGGTGCGAATTCGGTGGTCGCCTATTGCCTACGCATCACCGATGTGGACCCTATACAGTTGAATTTATATTTCGAACGTTTTCTGAACCCCAGCCGTACGTCTCCACCGGATTTTGATATCGACTTTAGTTGGAAGGACCGGGATTCTATTTTTGAATACCTCTTTTTACGCTATGGAAAACAGCATGTATCCCTGTTAGGGATGTATACCACTTTTCAGCGCAGGGCGATCGTTCGGGAATTGGGAAAGGTATTTGGTTTGCCGAAGGAAGAGATCGATGAGCTGGTGCACAAAAGAGAATGGAGCCCAGAGGATAAGATACAGCGTTGGATCCAGAAATACGGTGCGCTATTGGTCAATTTCCCCAGCAATGTGAGTGTGCATGCGGCGGGCGTGCTCATCAGTGAGGAGCCCCTTGCCAATTACGGGGTGCTGGAGCTTCCGCCCAAGGGTTTTAAGACCTTGCACATGGATATGTTCGAAGCGGACCGCATCGGGCTGTTCAAGTTTGATATCTTGAGCCAACGGGGACTGGGGCATATCAAGGATGCCCTGGAACTGGTGCAGCAGAACAAGGGCAAGCATATCGACATCCATGATGTGGACCGTTTTTTCAAGGATCCTAAATTGGCCCACATGATCCGGAACGCGGATACCATTGGCTGTTTCTATATCGAGAGTCCGGCGATGCGCCAATTGTTGGGCAAGCTAAAATGTTCCGATTACATCACCTTGGTGGCGGCAAGCTCCATCATCCGCCCGGGGGTCGCCCAATCGGGGATGATGAAGCAGTATATTGAACGGTACCACGATCGGGACAAGGTGGAGTATCTGCATCCCAAAATGAAGGAACTGCTGGAGGAAACTTTCGGTGTGATGGTGTATCAGGAGGATGTGATCAAGGTGGCCCATCATTTTGGAGGGATTTCCCTGGAAGAAGCGGATATCCTTCGTCGCGCGATGAGCGGAAAATACCGCTCGGAAAACAAGTTTGAGCTGATGCGCGAGAAGTTCTTTGTGAACTGTAAAGCGCAGGGGCACGATGAGGCCGTCAGTGCGGAAATATGGCGACAGATGGAAAGTTTTGGTGGCTACTCCTTTGCCAAAGGCCACTCGGCATCCTTTGCCGTGGAAAGCTATCAGAGTCTCTTTCTCAAGACGTATTATCCCTGCGAATTCTATGTGGCGGTGATCAATAACTTTGGGGGATTTTACCGGACGGAATTCTATTTCCATGAACTCCGAAGAAATGGCGGGATCATCGAACTCCCCTGCCTGAACCAGAGTGATTACCTCACCAATATCTGCGGACAACAGGTGTATGTGGGTTTCATCCACCTACAAGGGCTGGAACAGGAACTGGGTCATCGCATCGTCGAAGAAAGGGTCGCTAATGGCCCCTACCTAGACCTGCATGATATCCTACAGCGCCTACAACCTGCTCCGGAGCAATTGAACATCCTGATTCGGATCGGGGCGCTACGGTTTACCGGTCTGGACAAGAAGACCTTACTCTGGGAGGCCAATTTTCGGAGCAAAAGGGTGGAAAAGGAAGTGCTGGTCAACCTCTTCGAAAGCGAGGAACTGCAATTTACCCTGCCCAAATTTGATGAAGACCGCATGGAAGACCTCAAGGACGAACTGGATCTCTTGGGTTTTGTAGTGGGGGATTTCTACGAGCTTCTTGACCCTATGCATCTACAAGGAACGGTATGTGCGGAACGGCTGCAGGATTACCTGGGCCAACAGATCAAGGTGATCGGCAGGTTAGTGACCATCAAAGAGACCCGGACCATCAAAGGAGAAAGGATGTGCTTCGGCACTTTTCTGGATGTGGATGGAAATTGGCTGGATACGGTTCACTTCCCGCCCGTGCTCAAACAATACCCTTTTCTGGGAAGTGGATTCTATGAATTGCATGGCCGCGTGATGGAAGAATTCGAAGTGTATAGCCTGGAAATCCTGGGTATGCGGAAATTAGGTTATAAACTCTAATTCAGGGACCAGGTCATTTTCAAGGAGATGGCACAATGATCAGAAAGTGGTTTTCCTTCCGCATTGCTGAACAGTTTATGTTCGATCTTGTAGGAACTCGGGCTAAAGCGCAACTTCTCACTATCCCTAAAATAGATCTTATCAATACTTTCACATTTTTCGGTAACCTGAAGGGCATGGATCGCCTTGAAATCAGGTAGCAAGGCCGGATGGATCCCCTTGTTCTGAACCATGACCCAACTGTCCTGAACCGCAGTTTCTTTCTGGAAATCGTGTAAATTATCCTCCGAAAAGGCGTAATGGGCATTAAAATCCCCCATGATCAGGATCGCTTCTCCAGCAGATTTCTCCTTGATGTATTCGGCTAATTGCAGGAGGTTCTTTCTTCTTGCCCGGACTGCCGAGGGGTTGTCTTGGGCTGTAGCATGGACATTATAAACATCAATAAACACCTCTTTGGCCAATTGTACCCGGTGATAGCTGAAGCCCTTTGGGGTTAAGCAATCCGAACCACTGCAATCCTCCCAGGCAATGCGTTCGGTCTCCAAGATAGGATACTTGGACAGCGTACTCAAGCCATCTCCAAAAGGAACCCCTCCCATACTTTCCGTACGGTAAGGATGGGTATTCTTCGCATAGAGTTGGCGGTTATAGTTGAAATCTTCTTGGGCATTCACCAGATCGAATTTATTCATCTGCCGACCGATCTCCTGGATGCTGATCGCTCGGTCTGTTTCCGCACTGGAAATGATCTGCGGCAATCCCGCCACATTATAGGTCAACAACGAAAGCTCGCCCGAGCTGGCCTCTCCCATCACCGGAAAAACGGTCTTGGACACCTCCTTGGCTGTATTTCCTCGTTTGAAACTTAATTGAAAACCTGTGATAAGCAGTAGAGAAAGTAGACTGATCAAACCGAGATGTTTTGATTTTCGTCTTTTAGGATAGGTAAGCTGAATGAGCATAGCGGCAAATTCCTTGATCTGAAACAAAACTAATTCAGCAATATAACCCCAGTTTTTAGAGATTATTAAATGTTTGTTTTCAAACTATTTACTCCATATTAAAATCGGGAATTATGACCTTTATTGTTCATAATTAATTAATAATCAGTTATCATTAACTACAAACTCCGGAAGTATTTTTATTAATACAGACAATTTTATTTCTACATGAAGAAAGTTGCATTTTTTTCGGAGATCCTGTTCGAGGATTTTGACGGGGCATCCAGAACAATGTATCAGATTATCAATCGGATAGACCCGAATTCCTTTTCCTATCTATTTGTATATGGCCGCGGGCCGAGCGAGATTGAAGGCGGTCAAAGCTACCAGGTTCCTACCTTCCGGATCCCCATGAACGATGATTATTCCTTTGCGGTGCCGCAATTGGCCAAATGGCGTTTGGAGGAAACCTTGGATGCCTTCCAACCGGATGTCATCCACATCGCCACGCCATCGCTATTGGGTTTCTATGCGTTGGGATACGCTAAGAGAAAGGGCATTCCAGTCATCAGTATATACCATACGCATTTCATTTCCTATATCGCCTATTATTTCCGCAACTTCAGCAGCTTGATCCGACCGGTAGAAAACTGGATCCGCAGGCGGATGCGCAGTTTTTACAACAACTGCGAAAAGGTGTATGTTCCGGCGCATAGCATCATCCGGGAGTTGGAGGAAATCGGGATACAGGGTGAACGGTTGACCCTATGGCAACGCGGGATCGATGTGAAGCTGTTCAACCCGAACAAACGTTGTGAGGCCTACATCCGAGCGATCAGCAAAAACGACAAGCCCAATATCCTGTTTGCGAGCCGACTGGTCTGGGAGAAGAATATACAGACCCTGATCGGTATCTATCAGCAATTGGAACAGGAAGGCATGCCTTACAACCTGATCATTGCGGGGGATGGAACCGCCAAGGAGGAGGCCATGCAGTTGATGCCCAAAGCGGTCTTCTTGGGAAAATTGGATCATCTGGAGCTTTCCAGGTTATACGCTTCGGCGGATGCCTTTGTGTTCACTTCCCTTTCGGAAACCTACGGAAACGTGGTGATCGAGGCAATGGCATCTGGTTTACCGAGTGTCATTGCGAATGCGGGCGGCAGTGCCAGTTTGGTGGAACATGGCCAAACAGGCTATAAATGCTCGCCGAACAATCCTAAAGAATATCTTTTTTTCCTTCACAAGATCCTTCGGAACGAGAAGCTCAAGGAAGAATTACGCCATGCCGGACTGCAGTGCATCAAACAATTGGATTGGGCAAAATTGACCGATACCTATTTTGATGATGTGCAGGAACTGGCGCGCGAACCGCAACGGGCATTTGCCTTGGCTGGACAATAATTGGGCAGGTGGATCTTTGGAATAGCAGTCAATGGGCAGGTCGATTAAAATAACTAAAAAGCGGGTCAAGCAATTATTGCTGATCAGTATTGTCGTATTCATCGGGATTTTCCTTTGGAACACGGATTTCCAGTCGGTCTGGAAAGAACTTCGCGGCATTGGATTCCGTTTTCTGTACCTGCTGGGGATTACCTATTTGGCTTATCTGATCGGTACCTGGTCCTGGCATGTTTGTTTGGGGAAGGAAAGATCGAAGATTTCTGTTTTTCGATTATTCTCCTTGCGACAGGTCGGGGAAACAGTTGGGCTCTATAACCCCACCAGCATTATTGGTGGTGATATGCTGAAGGCCGAATTGTTGAAACCTTATGGTATCTCCAAATCGGTGTCCATAAATTCGGTAGCCAGCTCCCGTGTGACTGCCGTATTATCCCAAATATTACTTTTTTTGGGGGCCTGTGTTTGGTTAATCAGCAATCCGGCTGGTATGCAGGCCATACAACGTTTAGGTTGGGTGTTTTACCTGATTGTTGTTGTGTTGCTTGTTGCCAAAATAGGTTTGTTCATCTGGTTATCGAAGAGCGGTAAGAAGCATACTTCCTCGCTAAAAAAGCCCCGGAATTTCCTGGAAAAAATATACCATAACATCCTGAAACTCTTAATCGATATTCGCACTTTTTATCAGGAAAACACCCGTACTTTCTGGTTTTCCTATGCCTTAGCTACGCTCCACTGGATCGTAGGCAGCTTGGAATTCTATTTCATCCTCCTTTTTCTTGGATTCGATGTACAGCCCATGCACGGTTTATTGCTGGACATGAGCGTCATTGTATTCAAAAGCTTGGGTGCTTTTGTTCCTGGGCAGTTGGGAGTTGAAGAACTGGGGAATAAACTGATGTTGGCCGCCATTGGTATTACCGGCGCATCCGTTTGGATCACGGTATCCATCCTGCGTAGAGCAAGACAGCTCAGCTGGATCGTCATCGGGTTCATCCTTTATCTTTTCATCAAAAAAGAAATCAATCATGTCGCAACAGCCACTTCCTGAAATACTATTTGTTAGCCATAAATATCCTCCAGCAACCGGAGGCATGGAAAAGCAGTCCTACGAACTGATCCAAGGTTCTGCCCGGTATGCCAAAATTCATAAACTGGTATTCCGAAAGGATAAGGAAAGCCTTTTGACCTTCTTTTTCCTGCTCAACCATCGGATACTGACCCTGTTGAAAGCACATCCCCAGATCCAGGTGATCCATTTCAATGATGGATTGATTGCCTCCTTCGCCCTATCGCATAAAGGTTATGGCCATCTCCGGAAAATGGTTACCCTGCATGGATTGGATATTGTATTCCCTTGGGCATTCTTTCAGAAAAGGATCATCCCTAAATTGGCCGCTCATTATGATAAGATCATCACGGTGAGCCAGGCAACGGCCGATGCGGCTATCCGTAGAGGTGTCCCTCAAGAAAAGGTCTATGTTATCCCTAATGGGGTGGATACGGAAGGGATGGATCGCGGGAACCTGGAAAGGTCGGATCTCCAGCGTCGTTTTCCCGCTATTTCTCCGGAGCAAAAGTATCTCATTACCCTGGGCAGACCCGTGCAGCGCAAGGGTTTCTCCTGGCTATTGGAAGAGGTGGTTCCGCAGCTTCCCGCGGATGTTAAGCTCTTCATGGTCGGTCCTTTTCAGAAAAAAACGGGGCTTACCGAACGTTTGTTGTATGCTTTGCCCAAGAAGTTCAGGTCGCTACTTTTTCTTTTTCTGGGCTATCCCAGCGATCAAGCAGCCATCCGTAGGCTCCTGAAAAAAAAGGAGATCAAAGATCGGGTGATACATTTTGGAAAAGTACCCTTTTCCGACCTGAAGCTTTTATTGGCCAATGCTTCTGCATTTCTCATGCCCAACATCCGGGTAGATGGGGATATGGAAGGTTTCGGATTGGTCTGTTTAGAGGCTTCCCTGGCCGGAACCTTGGTGATCGCCTCGGAGATCGACGGGATCACCGACGCCATCAAACATAATAAAAACGGGATTCTTCTGCCATCCAACGATGCAAAGGCCTGGTCGGCACAGTTAGAGGAGCTTTTTTCTGATGAGGAACATTTTCGGATGGCTGCCTTACGGTATCAGGAATATTCCAGGAACAACTATGGATGGGATAAGATGTGTAGGAAATATGTGGAGCTTATGCTCGAAAGGCGTCTCGTTTCTGAGCCGGTTTTGGAGGTGCAGAAATAGCCCTTTTGATCGCTTCATCCCCAAATCGCGCGCGCATAGCGTCCATGGCCTGGTATAAACGAACGGCCTCTTCGGTATCTTCAAACAGGTTGATCTGTTGGGAACCCTGCACCAGATGGCTGAAGCGGACCCCGATCAGGCGTACCAGCATCCGCCGGTCAAACAACTTACCGAAGAGTTCCTTCACTTTCTTGAGCAATACCGCATCAGAGGCCGTATAGGAAATAACCATCTGCTTGCTTACCGTATCGAAATTGGCATAACGCAGCTTTACCGTCACACAGCCGGTGAGGCGTTCTTGTTTCCGGAGCTGAAAAGTCAGTTTCTCCGTCATCCGGATCAATTCAGCGTTCAGGAAGTTCATATCGATGGTATCCTGATGGAAGGTTTCTTCCGTTCCCATGCTCTTCTGTTCCGAATAGGGAATAATGGGTGATGGATCGATGCCATTGGCCTTTCGGGAAAGGTCGATGCCGTTCTTCCCCAGGAGATTCTGCATCATCGGCAGGGGGATCTCGCTCAATATCTTAATGGTCCGCACGCCCATCTGTTGCAGTAAGGTCCCTGTTTTCTGTCCTATACCCGGCATCCGCTCGATCCTCAATGGAGCTAGGTAATCCTTTTCCAGACCATGGAGGATCTCTTTTTTTCCATCGGGTTTTGCATCATCCGTAGCCACCTTGCTCACCAGTTTGTTCGATGCCAGGGCATAGCTGATCGGCAAGCCACTCTCCTTCCGGATCTTATCCTTCAGCTCGCTCATGAATTGGCTGCATCCAAAAAAACGATCCACACCCGTCAGATCCACATAGAACTCATCCACGCTCGCCTTTTCCATCACCGGAACGGTCTCCCGCACCACATCCGTCACCACTCGGGAATAATAACTGTAACTGTCCATATCACCACGCACCACGATCGCATGCGGGCATAATCGCAAAGCCAATTTCATCGGCATGGCACTGTGTACACCAAATTTTCGGGTTTCATAACTACAGGCAGATACCACCGCACGATCACTCATACCCCCCACGATCAAAGGCTTGCCAATGAACTGACTGTTCTTGAGCCTTTCTACACTTACAAAAAAGGTATCCAAATCCAAATGCGCAACAAAACGCTTACTATCAAACAGTTCCATAGCTAAATATTAAAATAGTATTTCAAAAATACTAAAAATATTAGCAAACAATAGCGCTTTTAGAAATTTTATCGGGATAAGGTATTCCTATTTTGACCAGTTTTGGATCTCTTTCCACAAAAGAGGCAAACCCGGATAAACCATATTATGGTCATAGCCATCAAGTTCGATCAGTTTTACCTGTTGGTGGCCGACAATTTTCAACATCCGGGCGAGGTAGGCATTCTCTTCGTAACGGCCCACCATCTCGAGTTCGCGGTCGCCCGTGATCAAGGTGATCGGGGAAGCTTCCTTCCGCACCCAGAATAAAGGTGCCAGCTCATCAATCACCGGCTGATTGATATCGACTTTCTGCTCCGCTCGTGCAGTAAAATGGGTAATACATTGCGGGCTGAAAGGTACGACGCCCAGAATCGCCTGTTCAGGAACAGCAACTTCTTTAAGGTACCTCGGATTTAAGGCCAGCATCAGGTTAAGGTATCCCCCGGCAGAATGCCCGGAAAGTACCAGTTTGTTTTTATTCCCCCCGTAAGTTTCCAGGTATTGATAGGCCCATTGTACAGCTTTCGCAGCATCTTGTATGATCTCTTCGACCTTAGCCTTTGGCGAAAGGCGATAACCGACTCCGATGACGGCAATCCCCTTGTCTTTTAGAAAGGCTGGGATTTCCTTATTTCCTCCGGTTAGTCCACCGCCATGAAACCATAAAACGGTCACAAAATCTTTTTTGTCCGTAGGGAAATAAAGATCTAATACACAGCGCTCTTGGCTATAGGCATCGGCCCCTTTTCCAGCATAAGAAATATTTTCTTTCAACTGGTAGGCAGCCTGTTGGGCCTGGACAACTAACAATAAACAACTGAATAAAACACTTAACAGAAAATTCTTCATAATGCGTGATGAGGTATGCGGATATAAACCTAAAAATAAAATGAATTTTGTATTTTTACAAGGTTTGCAGTATTCGAATCTGCCAAACCCGAAAAACTTACAAACAGTAAATGAGCGACGAAATTAACAACATCGACGAAAACAACGAACAAAGCCCATCACAAGACCAACAAAGCAATACGATTCCCCTTTCGGGACTGTATGAGAACTGGTTTCTAGATTATGCATCCTACGTTATTCTAGACCGTGCTGTTCCACATATCAACGATGGTTTCAAACCAGTTCAGCGACGCATTCTGCACTCGTTGAAAGAGATGGATGATGGAAGATACAACAAAGCAGCCAATGTTATCGGAAATACCATGCAGTTCCACCCGCATGGAGATGCCTCTATTGGGGATGCGATGGTCCAATTGGGACAAAAGAACCTGTTGATCGATTGCCAGGGAAACTGGGGAGATCCGATCACGGGAGACTCTGCCGCTGCGGCACGTTATATCGAAGGTCGTTTGTCGAAATTTGCGCTGGAAGTGGTTTTCAATCCGGATACCACCGAATGGCAATTGAGTTATGATGGTCGGAAGAAAGAACCGATCACCCTGCCGGTAAAATTCCCTTTGTTGTTGACACAAGGTGCGGAAGGTATTGCTGTAGGTTTGGCGACCAAGATCATGCCCCATAATTTCATCGAGCTGATCGATGGATCCATCCAGGTCCTTCAAGGGGAAAGACCAAGCATCTATCCCGATTTCCCGACAGGCGGTATGGCCGATGTTACGGGTTATAACGAAGGGATGCGTGGTGGAAAAATACGCGTACGAGCGAAGATCGAGGAACGCGATAAAAAGACCTTGGCGATCACGGAAATTCCTTTTGGCACTACCACCGGCAGCTTGATCGATAGTATCGTTACTGCCAATGAAAAGGGTAAAATAAAAATCAAGAAAATCGAGGATAATACAGCAGAATTCGTGGAGATTTTGGTGCATTTGGCACCTGGGATCTCCCCTGATGTAACGATCGATGCCTTATATGCTTTTACAGGTTGCGAAACATCCATTTCGCCAAATACCTGTGTGATCAAGAATAACAAACCTCATTTCATGAGTGTGAATGATATTCTGATCGAGAATACGAAACAGACCAAAAGCCTTCTGAAACAGGAGTTGGAGATCCGCTTGAATGAATTGATGGAGAAGATCTTCTTCAGTAATCTTTTGAAGATCTTTATCCAAGAAGGGATGTACAAACATCCTGACTATGAAAATTCTGGTGATTTTGAAACGGTTGTTGAGGTATTGAACCGCTTGTTTGAACCTTTCTTCGAGCAGTTCTACCGCCCCATCCTTCCGGAAGATTACAAACGCCTGATCGATAAACCGATGAGTAGCATCACGCGATTTGATGTGAAAAAGGCGGATGAGATGATGAAGGCTTTGGAGGATGAAATCAAGGAGGTGAAGAAGAACCTTCGGAACCTGACGGAATTCACCATCAAATGGTACGAATACCTACGCGGAAAATACAGCAAGGGCCGCGAACGCAAAACAGAGCTTCGCGTATTTGACAAGGTGGAGGCGACGCAGGTTGCCCTTGCCAATGCAAAATTATATGTCAATCGTGAAGAGGGATTCATCGGGACCAACATGCGTAAGGATGAACTGGTGGGCGATTGCTCGGATATCGATGATATCATTGTGTTCCGTGCGGATGGTAAATATTCCATTGTAAAAATCCAGGATAAGGTGTTTGTGGGCAAGGATATCATCCATGTGGCGGTATTCAAGAAAGGTGATGAGCGGACGATTTACAATGCGATTTATAAGGATGGAGCCACTGGCACGAGTTATATTAAACGTTTTGCGGTAACCGGGGTTACGCGTGATAAGGATTATGATATCGGGAAAGGAAGCAAGGGTACCAAAATATTGTATTTTACTGCGAATTCGAATGGGGAGGCAGAGATTGTCAATGTGCAGTTGAAGCCGCATACGAAGCTTCGGAAACTGAATTTTGATATGGATTTTGCGGAAGTGGCCATTAAAGGCCGGGGTTCTCAGGGAAATATCGTGAGTAAGTATCCGGTTAAGAAAATCATTTTCAAAAGTGCGGGGATATCCACTCTTGCGGGCAGGAAGATCTGGTATGATGATATCTTGAAGCGTTTGAACGCTGATGATCGTGGGAAGTTCTTGGGTGAATTTGATGGTGATGATAAGATATTAATGGCACTGGGCGATGGTTCTTATGAACTGAGCACTTTTGATCTGAACAACCATTTTGATGAGAAGATGATCCGATTGGAAAAATTCATTCCGGAACAGGTTTATACAGCGATTCACCAGGATAGTAAAGGAACTTATTTCGTGAAGAGGTTTAATTTTGATGATAATCCGGTTGGAAAGCGTGTGAAATTTATTGGCGAGGATAGCAAATTGATTTTGTTGACCAATAATGATCAACCTGTTGTTCATCTTGATTTGTTGAAGGGGAAATCGCAGACGGAAGAGAATTTGGATCAGGATTTAACAGAAATCGTGGATGTGAAGGGTATGAAGGCGCAAGGGAATAGGTTATCTTTCCATACCGTGAAAAAAATCAAGTTGTTGACGGAGGAGAAGGATTTGGCAGAGGTAGTGGAAGTTGGTGGTAGTTTGGAGGGTAATGGTGCTGGTTTGGAAGGTGATAACGGAGGAATGGAAGTAGTAGATTCTCTTGCAGAAAATCCAAAGATGGGTAATGTGGAGGATGTTAAGAAGGAAGAGGACGTTAAGAAGGGGGTGAATGTTCAGAATAAGGAGAACGTTCAGAATAAAGAAAACCTTCAGAATAAAGAGGCCGTTCAGAAAGAGCTGGATGTTGAGAAGAATGAAGAGGTAGTTCCGAAAGCAGATGAGATTTCATTTGAAATTACCAATCCAGATGATATTCAGATTGATGATAACGGTCAATTAGGCCTTTTCGGAGGTACTGATAAAGACTAAAATATTATTGCGAGGTAACACCTCATCGTGAGGAATCACGTCATTGCGAGGAATACCGTCATTGCGAGGTATACCGTCATTGCGAGGAACGAAGCAATCCTTAAACTAATCCAAAGATTGCTTCGTCGTACCTCCTCGCAATGACGGTATGACCTCCTCGCAATGACGAAATAGTCTCTTCGCAAGGACGGTAAAACCTCCCCACGAGGAATGTATCCTACGGTTTATCCCACCATACCCTACTATTCAAATTATCCTCACCACCATATGGAAGTGCAGAAACCGCAGCTTCATAATTCGCTTTATTATTTGCGGCCTCACTTAGCGGATAACCATCTCTCCTAGGCATCTTACCACCATTAATATCCGAAGCCAAAGTCAGCACAGGATAACCTGTCCTTCTCCATTCTGCCCAACCTTCATACCCATACGGAAACACATGAATATACCGTTGCGTAGCAATCTGCTCCAAGGCCTTCGCTGGCGAATAAACAATAGCCGGTTTTGCCAAATATCCAGCTGCTGAAGCATCCGAACCGGTCCATTGCTTGATCGATTCTTTTATTCCCGTTTCATAATACGTTTTCGCTTGCGCATCTCCACCAGCTATCCATCCCAACTTCGCGGCTTCCGCTTTTGCAAACTGCAATTGTGCATAAGTTACCAATGGCACCGGTGAATCTTGATTCCTGATCCCAGCACCTAGCAAAGAAACCTTAGGGATATCCACATCCGGATTCGGAACTGCTTTTCCAAATGCCAGTCCAGCGTATCCACCTGCTGCATTTTTATCACCATAAACCGCCAAACGAGGATCCTCCTGCGGCAACATCAGGTTCACCAATGCCTCCGACAAAGCATACCAGTTTCTTTTCAATACCGTAAAGGAATTGTACCAGAAGTTCTGATGGGCTGCCTGCGCCAAATGAGGATAGGATAAATTATCCGCATTTGCGGTCATATCCCCAGCCTGCATGGCCTTTTCAAACTCCGCCTTCCCTAAGGTAGGATTCACCTTGGATAAGCGTAATGCCATCAGCATATGGATGGAATTCCCCAACTTCTTCCACTTGGACATATCCCCCTTATAAATAATATCGTTCTTGATCGTTCCGTTGGTCAATACAATGGCTGCATTCGCTTCATCCAATAAAGTAAATAAAGCTTTATAGATATCCTCCTGCTTATCGTATTTAGGATTTGGAAGAGCAGTTCCCTGGAAAGCCTCCGTATACGGCACATCCCCCCATCTATCCGTCACATTCCACATAAAGAATGCTTTTAAGATCTTGGCTACGGCAACCTGATTGGCAACCGGCCCTTCATTAGCATCCAATGCATCCTGCTTACTCAGCACATCCTCCAAGTTCATCAACGGACCCACATACCAGGTCTCAAAATCAAAGTTCTGTGCAATAAAACGGGTATTATCCGTATAGGTTGTTAAACTCAGGTATTGTGGATAATGCACACCATAAGCGCTAGAACTTAAATTTGGCAGGAAAAACTGTGCATTCGCAATCAATTGCGTTCCTGAGGCCTTACTGGGCTTATTGGGATTTTCATAGTACGAATCATCGAAGTTAGTACAGGAAGCAACCGCAATTGGCGTAAGGGCAAATAATATATATTTTAATAAATGCTTTTTCATGATGTTAATGGTTAAAATTTAACACTTAAATTAAATCCATAGGAACGAACGGTCTGCAATTCTCCCTTTTCGATCCAGCTGATTGAAGCACTTCCAGCAGATAATTCGGAAGGATCAAGCCCTTTCGGAGCTTTTTGCCAAATCATCCAAGGATTCCTTGCAATAACAGCTACCCGGATAGATTTGAATGGAGAGCTTCCTAATTGATTCTGGTTAAAGGTATAGCCTAAACTTACCTCTCTCAGTTTGATGTACGAAGCATCGTACAACCATTCTTCGTAGATACGGGTACCAATGTTGTTTCTAAAATAAGTTCTTGCATCTACAAATGCATTCACTTCTTGACCAGTAGCTTCTGAAATACCATTTATTTCATAACCTCCACCATCTGCCAATGGATCACGAACATTCTTGCCATTGCTGTTCATCGCTGCAGTTTCCTCCGCCTGACCTGACTTAACGGCCAACATTTTCGACCAGCTGAAGAATTGACCACCTGCTTGGAAATCGATCATGGCATTAAGGTCCACATTCTTATAGCGGAAGGAATTGATGAATCCTCCTGTAAAATCAGGTAGAACGGATCCGAAGTCCTTGTTCATCTGTTGAATAGGCATATTGCTATTGTCCAATAGAATTTTTCCGGTTGCTTCATCCGTTTTATAGCCCGGTCCTACCAAAGATCCGAATGCCATTCCTTTATTGGCATACAAATACACCGTTTGGCTCGAATAGGTATTGGAACCCAACTCGTAGGAATCAATTCCAGGGATCAGTTCATGGATTTTGCTGTTGTTTTTAGCACCGTTCAAGGTGGTTGTCCAAGTGAAATTCTCCGTTTGAACAGGCGTTGCATTAATCGACACCTCAATACCGTTATTTTCGATATCTCCGGCATTGACTGTTGCACGAGAGAAACCTGTTCCTGAAGAAGTGGAAAGACTGATCACCTGATCCTTATTACGTTGTTGGTAATAAGTCACATCCAATCCCAAGCGGTTCTGGAAGAACTTCAAATCGGCACCAATTTCATAAGAATGCGCGAATGAAGGCTTCAGGTTAGGATTGTTCAAAATATCAGGAATAGAAAGTGTATTGATGGTAGAATTCGAAGTCGCATACACACTTCCGATATTGTAATTGGTCAAGATATCGAATGGATCCACATCCGCACCTGCCACCGCATAAGAAGCTCTCAACTTACCAAAACTCAAAGCAGATGGCCCGATCAGGTTGCTGAACACAAAGGCACTAGATACCGAAGGGTACCAATAGGAATTATTGTCTTTAGGTAAGGTCGATGAAATATCCCGACGGATAGAGGCATCCAAGAAATAAGTATCCTTATAACCAATAGAAGCCATGGTATAGAAAGAACGGATCTGTTTTTTCAATTTATAAGATTCATTCAATGGTCTATCAATGGAGCCTTCGATATTAAAGAAAGCTGGAGAACTCAATCCGCCCTGTGTTTTTTGGGTTAGGTAGTCATAATTCCGTTGATAGATATTACCACCCATATTGGCATTCAATGAAAAATCATCCCAAACCTTATCGTAGGTTGCCAAGAACTCATAGTTCGTTTCATCATTTTGGAATTTCCCTACCGAATATCCTGTATTGGATAAGAAAGATCCTGCTCCAGATTCCGAACGGCCACCGATCGATAGTTTACGACTGGTGTTTTGGGTAAATAAATCCTTGCGCACAAATGCCGATAGTTTCAATTCCGGCAATACCTTATAGGTTAATCCAGCATCACCAAAAACGCGATCCCGGTTATCATTGTTCAGATTTTCGTAAGCATCAAAGAAAGGGTTGTTCCAATCCGATGGCGTATTATTGATCATCAATTCCTGCGTGGTATTCGGATTCACGTTCCAGTTCATGATCGTACCATCGGCATAGCGATAGTTTCTCAATCTATTAATATCGATATTACGTTGGAACCATTGCGTTGCACCTGTAAAAGAGCCTTGGTAACCCATTACCGGACGTTGACCATTGTTATTTGCATAATTGATGTTCGCAGAAGCCGTTAGGTTATCGGTCAGATCCAAGGAGCCGTTCAATGCAAAGTTATTACGCTTCAACCAGGTATTCGGGTAAGTTCCTTTAATGTAGGTATTGTTGTACGAGAAACGAACCGCGGAATTCTCTGCTCCTCCAGCGATGGTAATACCATTGTTGGTATTCATTCCTGTCTGAAAGAAATCCTTGATATTATTTGGTTGTGGGGAGAAAGGGGTTGCCTTTCCATAATCTTCATCCTGTTTATAGAAACTATAATACATCCTTACAGGCGTACCATCCATCTTTGGACCCCAGGATTCATCATTTCCGTTCACATACAATTCGCCGGAGGCCAATTTCAGGAAGGTCTGGTTATTACCCACCCCATAAATATTCTGTAGTGGCATAAAATTTCCGACCTGTTCAAAAGATGTGGCGGAGTTAACATCGACAGATATGGATTTCGGACCCTTTTTACCTTTTTTAGTGGTGATCATGATAACCCCGTATTGTCCTCTCAATCCGTACAAGGCAGAAGCCGTAGGGCCTTTCAGCACGTTGATGGATTCAATATCCTCGGGATTGATATCCTGTCCCACGTTTCCAAGGTCTACACCATTTCCGGTACTGCTACTGAAGTTGGCATTGGAAATAGGTGTTCCATCAATTACCATTAATGGTTGGCCACCACCAGTTACGGAGTTGATACCCCTGATCTTGATCTTTTGGGTACCACCTAAACTCGCTCCTGAAGAACCGGTAACCTGCGCACCAGCTACTTTTCCTGCCAATGATCCAAGGACATTGGTTTCTTTTGTAAAGGTCAAATCATCCCCATCGATCTTCTGGGTCGAATACCCAAGCGATTTTTCGCTTCTTTGGATGCCTAGGGCGGTTACTACGACCTCATCGATCGCTCCCTCTTCTTGATCCAATTGAACTTGGATGCTCGTCCGGCCATTTACGGCTACTTCCTTGGGTGCATATCCTACCGCTGTGATCCGAAGAACAGCATTATTAGGAGCATTGATCGAAAATAATCCGCTTTCATTGCTGGCAGTACCCTGCTGGGTACCTTTTATAAATACCGAGGCTCCTACTATGGGCTCTCCTTTCGTATTTGTAATCTTTCCAGCTATAGATTGTTGTTGTGCGGCCAACATTTGCATAGAGCAAACGGATGCTACCGCAAGTGAAATAATTGAAGGTAGTTTCATCTTTAGCTTGATTGGTTATTAAGACATAACTAAGATAGCTGAATGATGTCAAATCTGATAGGAAATTTGCAAAAAAATGCAATTTAGATTGATTATTTATTAGTATTTGGGAAATAAAAAAGAAAAATAGCCAAATAATGTTGCATAAAATTGCAATTTTATTGCCCATAAAATAAAAAAACAATCAATTTTTTAGGTTGATTGTTTTTTTAATAGCTCTGCTAAGAAATTAATAGCAGAATTATTTCAAATTTATACCAATTCCGGGGCGATCCGGTAAAATACATTTCCCATTCTCCACACGCATGCCATCATAAAGGTCATTATCAATCAAAAGTGCTCCGTCCAAATCCGCCCAATCCACTAAAGGCGCTAATTGAGCGGCTGCAGAAATAGCACAGGAAGTCTCCGTCATACAGCCTAACATCACTTTCAAGTTTAATGCCCTGGCCAATTCGGCCATTTGTTTGGCCTCTCGCATACCGGTACACTTCATTAATTTGATGTTGATACCTGTATAGACACCTTGCAGCCCTGGTACATCAACCAGGCGTTGGCAACCTTCATCGGCAATTGTCGGTATTGGTGAATGCTCAGTCAGCCAAGCATTCTCATCGATCATTTCCTTCGGCATCGGCTGTTCCAAAAACACCACATTGCGTTCCTTTAACCAATGGGCCATTTCCAAAGCTTCTTCCTTATTTTTCCATCCCTGATTCACATCTGCACATAAAGGCACGTCCGTCACGGAACGAATAGTTTCTATGATCATTTTATCGGTATCCAATCCTAATTTCACTTTTAGGATCTTGAACTGTTCCGCTTCCTGCACTTTCTTTCTGATCATGTCTTCCGTGTCGATACCGATGGTATAGGAAGTTGCAGGGATCAGTTCCTGATTCAGACCCCAGATCTTATAAAAAGGCTGGTTCATCAATTTCCCTAAAAGATCATGCAAGGCGATATCCAGCGCCGCTTTTGCAGCAGTGTTTTTCGCATCCAAGGCATCTACCGCATGCAGGATTTCCTCTGTTTGAAAAGGAGAATCGAAAGAGGAAAGATCGATCTTATTTAAAAATGCCATCACGCTTTCCTGCGATTCGCCGAGGTATGGCGGCATACTTGCTTCCCCATATCCTACTACCCCTTCATACTCCAGCTCCGTCAATACCACAGGTGTGGTCGATCGGCTGAAAGAAGCTACGGTAAAAACATGTCTTAAGGTTAGGGTGTAAGGTTTGAACCTCAGGGTAAATTTCCCCATTTTTTTACTTACCCATTCTTGTTGATCCATCTCTACTATGGTTTATAATATGCGTTGTTCTGAACTTTTTGGATTTGGGCATCCTCCGCCCCGATATACCTGCGCGCAGCAACAACGGTCCTGGTCTGGAAATCATCATAGTTGCTAGCGTTCTTCAGCATGGAATTGATTCGCACGGTACCAGCTGCATGAATAAATTCACCATTTCCGATATATAATGCCACATGGGTTACACGTGCATTGGGGTTACTATTTTTTCCGGACGCAAAGAACAATAGATCCGCAGGTTTCAAGTTCTTTAAAGCCTTTTCCGCATCAAAATGCCCGTCTTTATCCAATATATCAATTTTATCGCCGGCCAATACCTGTTGAGAAGCATCCCTCGGAATCACATAACCATTCATGTAATAGGCTGTTTTGGTGAAACCCGAACAGTCTACCCCTTTTACCGAAGTACCACCCCATAGGTAGGGTAATCCCATCATGGTCTTAGCACTAGACAGCACATTTTCGGAAGTCAACTGGCGGCTCGCTAGCCATTGGTCAAAACTTATGGCTTCACCTTTAGGGATGAAAGCAATCCGTTTATCGGGATAACTTACTTGATAAAAATCACCAGATTCTGCTGTTAGGGCAAGAATATCTCCATATACTAAATCCGATACGCGAATACTCGCCGGATCAGCTTTCGAATAGGATTTTCCAAATTCCTGTGTATAGATTACTTTTTTACTGTTTTTCCAATCTGCGATTTCTTTTGCATTCATCGGCACCAACGAAGAAGCAGGAATGTAGGAAATATAACCTTCCGGAGTTCTCACACGGAATTCACCGCGGTCCTTCTGTAGGATATCCACTTGGGTACCCAATAACGCTTGGGTTGCCATTTCAGAAGCATTGCCCGGTTGGGTCCTTAAATTGGCAACAGAAAGGTTGATCACCCCATAGATATTTTCCCCAATAGAAGTATCCGGCAGGGATTTGATGGATATTTTACCTGGTAAACCTTTAATCTTGGACTGTAGGAAGGTATTTGCTTCCTTCTCGGTAGATTCGATCACATAGGTATTCTTCTTTGCATCCGCTTGTACCAATGCAACAATTTTAGTACGTTTATCTGGCGCATATTTTTGCTTAGCTTCCAAGACCAGCCCCTCCACTTTTTTATACAGCGTGGAATCTGTCTGGGCATGGGCTAATTGATTTATTCCGAGAATAAAACAAAATAATGCGGTAAATTTAAAGTTCATGTTCACTGTTTATAAGTCCTAAATAGGTAAATATGCAATTCTATTACTAATATTGCAAATACTATGCATTCACGAAGAAAATTTATCAAACAAAGTATTGTCGGGGCAGCTAGCCTATCGGCAGTAGCTACCGCCATCTCTTGCGACAATAATAGCAGTGCAGCTAAAGGCCCAGGAAAGAAACCAATTGTTATTTCTACTTGGGATTTCGGCGTTGCAGCCAATAAAGCAGCTTGGGAGGTATTAGGAAATAATGGTCGTGCATTGGATGCCGTGGAGCAAGGAGTTAAAGTAGCCGAAGCAGACCTGGAAAATCAAACCGTAGGTAAAGGCGGATTCCCTGATCGGGATGGCCATGTGACCTTGGATGCCTGCATCATGGATGAACTAGGCAATTGTGGTTCTGTGGCAGCTCTGGAAAACATTGCCCATCCTATTTCCGTTGCCCGCTTGGTGATGGAAAGAACCCCACATGTGATGCTGATTGGCCAAGGCGCTAAACAGTTTGCTCTGGAGAATGGATTCCAAGAAGAAAATTTATTGACCGAAGATTCTGAAAAGGCATGGAAAGAATGGCTGAAGGAAAAGAACTATAAGCCGGCGATGAATATTGAGAACAAAGCTTTTGCAACCGAAAAACTTCCTGGAAATAAATACAACCACGATACCATCGGTATGTTGGCTTTGGATGCGAATGGGAATCTTTCCGGTGCGTGTACAACAAGCGGCATGGCCTTCAAAATGCATGGAAGAGTTGGCGACAGCCCCATCATTGGCGCAGGATTATATGTGGACAATGAAATCGGGGGAGCAACTTCAACCGGTGTTGGAGAGGAAGTCATCCGAACGGTGGGAAGTTTTCTGGTGGTAGAATTGATGCGTCAAGGCTATTCTCCAGAAGATGCCTGCAAAGAAGCCGTGATGCGGATCGTGAAAAAGAAACCCGATATCGCCAAGGATATCCAAGTAGGGTTCCTTGCTTTAAATAAAAACGGAGAATATGGTTCTTATGCTTTGCAGGATGGATTCACCTTTGCCGTATGCGATAATGAGAAACAAGACCTCATCGAAAAAGGAAAGTACCATTACAATCCGAAGAAAAGCTAAAAAGAATTCTTCGTAAATTTGTATAAACAAACAACAAGATATGATTGCAACATTCGGTGGAGGTTGCTTCTGGTGTACAGAGGTCATCTTCCAACATACAAAAGGTGTAAAGGAGGTCCTACCAGGCTATATGGGCGGACAACGTGAGAACCCAACCTACGAACAAGTATGTTCAGGCGCTACGGGGCATGTAGAGGTCATTCAGATCGATTTTGATGAAAGCCAAGTTTCCTTTCAGGATCTATTGGAGGTTTTCTTTAAAACCCACGATCCTACTACTTTAAATAGACAAGGAGCAGATGTGGGAACCCAATATCGTTCGGTGGTTTTCTACCATGACGACAAACAGAAGCAGGAAGCAGAAGCGTTTATCCAAGCATTGGAAGAGGCTAAGGTTTATGATAGTCCGATCGTAACTGCAGTAGAACCAGCAGTAACCTTTTGGGAAGCCGAAGATTATCACCATGATTACTTTAACCAGAATCCCCAAAACCAATTCTGTCAAGTAGTCATTGCTCCCAAACTACAGAAATTCCTAAAGTTATATCAGCAATAACGATAAAAAAAACAGAGTCCTATTGGACTCTGTTTTTTAATGCTGGCCATTCTGCCAAAGGTTTTGATAGATCTATCAAATAACCGTTCAATATTGCATATTTAAGGTTTCCAGCTGAATCACCGATGTAGAAATTGGCTGTTCCCCCTAAATCTATAAAGCTTGTTGTCGCAAAATTAGGCTTATTATACACATGGATCGGCAAATTATGCAGACTTCCCACTTGAGCAGGTGTCAGTCCCTTAACTTGGATCCCCATATAACCCTTTTTCAACAGATCATAAGCCATTTCTTTGGTGATGTTCTTCAAGGAATCCACCGGTGTTGCTGCTAATTTACCAACCACCAATTTCATTCCTTTAGCCTCTACTTCATCATATCCATAAGACTCTGGAAGATCACCGATATCCTCTACCCTACCTCGGATAAAATAATCTCTTCCAACCGTAGTTTCACCACGACGGATGGCAATATCGCTCACCAAGGAAATAGAATCTGATCCAAATTCCAAACCACGAATCATCACATCGTGCATCTGGCTGGCATTGAATGGAATATCCTCATACCCTTTTGCATCATATTGGCCATAACTACCTTCGGCAATTTCCAATAGAGCGTTCAGGATAATGATAAAATTCAATTTACGGATCTGTTGTTTTTCCGGGTCTCCTTTTAATCCACCCGATTCGATCAATACCGTGCTGGCATCCCAAGATTGGAAATTATCCCCAAAACCACGTGGTGTATAGGTATCATCGTATTTCGCCACCGCATCAGGAATGTACTGTTGCAAAATGGTATTCATCCCGACAATGATCTGCATGGCTCCCTTTCGGATATCGTTGATATCCCTTTCCTGGTTAAATGCCGGTGCCAATAAAGAAATGGTCACTGGATTCTTTGTATCAGGCACATTGTAATAAATATTCTGATCATGAAGGTTGAAACCGTACCTCGGATTAACCGCCTTGGCACGCGCTTTTAATAAAGCTCCTTCTACCGTTTGACCTGCTCGGGCATCCCGATTAAGGTCTATGCTCTGCGCATTCCTACGCATAAATCGTTCTGCTCCATCCGGATTGAGCATCGGAATAAAATGAAGCTCCAAATTGGATTGGAGTATATTTCTGATGGAATCAAAACCATCGTTCTTTCCGGAAAGAAAATTAAAGATATCAAACAAGGCCATCGTAGCAGTAGGTTCATCACCATGCATTTGTGACCATAGCATCACCTTTTTATCGCCTTTACCATAGCTTAGCTCATAAATCGCCCTTCCTTCCACAGATTTCCCAATTTGAGAAACTGCAAACAGTGAATTTCCTTGATGAACTTTAACCAAAGAATCAATATCCTGATGTTTGAAACGTCGATGGAAAAGCGCTTTTTCCTTATATTTAGCATGCATCTCATTCCATTGACTGCTGTCGACCTGAAGCCCCTTTCCTGAAGAGGAATTCGAAGAAAATGGATTGCCGCATGTCGTTGCAGCGAGTAAACCGATGGAAACAAGAAATAACTTCATACTATACTAACGCTTTTTCAAGAAACTCTATTGTGCCTTTACTGGCATCGATCCTTGCTTTCACCCCTACCGGCAATAAGAACTGATCAGAAACATGACCGATCACTGCTCCGGAATAGGAAGGAATGTTCAAAGGTTTGATATAGTCCCGTAAGATCTGATCAAGGTTCAACGATCCATAACCAGCAGATGGGCTACAATCTGTACACTTCCCAAAAACAAAACCTTTGATCTGGGATAATATCCCAGCATTCATCAGTTGGCAGAACATTCTATCCACTTTTTCTGGCGATTCGTTGATCTCTTCCAAAAAGAGGATGCTATCCTTAAAATCCGGAAGATAAGGAGAACCACAAAGACCCGAAATCAAGGTGAGGTTTCCACCCAAGAACTTCCCTTCTACAACACCTGGATTAATGGTTGTAATTCTATCCTTATACCGGACCACATTATCTCCCTTTTTATCCGGATTACTATAGGTTACCAGTTTGTTTTCCATTAATTGTTCGGTAAAGCCCTTGGCTACATAATTGCTCCATGTACTTGTTCCTACTGGGCCATGGAAAGTAACCAAACCAATTTTTGCTTGGAAAGCCATGATCAAGGCGGTGATATCACTATAACCGATCAATGCCTTTGGGTTTTTGGCGATCATATCGTAATCGATCTTATGCAGCAGCCTGGATGCTCCAGCACCTCCGCGGATACAAAGAATACCTGCTACCTCTTTATCACGAAACATCGCATGCAAATCTTCCAACCGCTGCGCATCTGTTCCGGCCAGATTACCATAACGTTCGCGGATATATTTTCCTTCCTTCACCTTGAAACCAAAATAAGCCATAACATCCTTACAGATGGTAATGGACTCCTCATCCGGCAATGCAGAGGCAGGGGTTATCAGGCCAATGGTATCACCGGCTTTAAGCACCTTTCCTTTTAATAAATTTTTCAATTGAGCAGCTGTGGCCATGGCTTCCGAATGCCCGAAAAATGGCACACTTGCCAAACCAAGTCCAATGGCTTTTATAAATGAACGTTTATCCATAATTAACGATTAAAGAGTAAGCGATGTCCAGAACCTACTTCTACAATCTTCCCTGCCGTATAGGCTAGATTTCCTGAAACCAGGGTATGCTCAATGGTAGAAGAGAACGTGTGGTTTTCAAAAGGTGACCAACCACATTTCGATAAAATATTGTTTTTGTTCACCGTGTAAGGCTTGTTCAGATCGACCAATACCAGATCGGCCCAATATCCTTCACGAATAAACCCGCGTTGTTCAATCTGAAAAAGCGTTGCCGTATTATGCGCAGTCTTTTGAACCAATTGTTCCAAGGTCATTTTTCCTTGTTTTACCAAGTCCAAAAGTGCCTGTAGCGCATGTTGCACCAAAGGTCCACCAGATGGTGCTTGAAGATAAGGTTGTTCCTTTTCTTCGATGGTATGTGGCGCATGGTCGGTTGCAATCACATCAATATGGCCATCCAGAACAGCTTTCAGGATAGCATCTCTATCGTTGGCTGTTTTTACGGCTGGGTTCCATTTAATGTAATTTCCTTTGGTCTTGTAATCTTCATCCGAAAACCAAAGATGATGGATACAGGCTTCAGCTGTAATCCTTTTCTGTTCCAATGGAATATCATTTTGGAACAAGGCTGTTTCCCTAGCCGTTGAAATATGCAGAATATGTAAACGGGTATTGTTCTTTTTGGCAAGTTCCACTGCTTTGGAGGAAGATAGGTAGCAAGCCTCCGCCGATCGGATCAAGGGATGCATTTCGATGTTTACCTGCTCGCCATATTTTTCCTTATAGGCAGCCAGATTGGCTTGAATAGTTGCTTCATCCTCGCAATGGGTAGCGATCAAGGTGGGTGCCTGGCTAAAAATAGCTTCTAAAGATCTTTCATTATCTACCAACATATTACCTGTCGATGAACCCATAAAAATCTTGATACCACAAACGTCCCGTGGGTTGGTCTTTAAAACCTCATCCAGGTTATCATTTGCAGCCCCCATGAAAAAGGAATAATTAGCTAAGGAACTATCCTGGGCAATATCGTATTTATCTTGGAGCAGTTTCTGCGTCAAGGTATTTGGCACCGTATTGGGCATTTCCATAAATGAAGTGGTCCCTCCGGCTACCGCCGCCCTACTTTCACTGTAGATATTGGCCTTATGGGTCAACCCGGGTTCACGAAAGTGAACCTGATCATCGATCAGCCCTGGAAAAAGATGTAATCCTTCCGCGTTGATTTCCTGATCTGCTTTCAGATCCAAGGTACTTCCGATTTTCGCAATCCTTCCATCTTTGATATAAATATCCAGCGCGCGTTGCTCCCCTTCATTTACCACCAAAGCATGTTTGATTAATATAGTAGACATGTAATTTTTTTTTATAACAAATATAGAAAATATGCCTCCTTTACATAGGCTTTATTCAGATTTCCCGTCAAATGTTCCGTCAGGCACATAGAACATCTCTAAATCCTCTTTCTTTTCGATCCTTCGACATCCCCCATTTTCCAACAACATCAATTGATTGCTGATGTCCAACACGTTCATATAATCGTGATCAGAGATCAGAATTCCTTTTCGTATGCTGGATTCCACAATGTGTTCCTGGATTTTTTCCTTCAGGAAAGGAGAAAGACCTGTAAAGGGCTCATCGAGGAGAATAAAAGTGGCCGGTTGATGGAGTAACAGCAGGATCTCTAAATACCTCAACTCCCCTCCCGAAATCTCGGCAATTTTATTTTTAAGGATAGGTTTTAACACTTCGTTCTCATACAATAAAGCCCGGTAAGTAGCATCGCCTATCATAAAGTCGATCATGTGCTTTACTAAGGAAGATGTAGGCAGAAAACTATCCTGTGGCAGATAGCATACCTCTTTTGTTTCAAAAGCCCGATTTACTTTTTTCCCATTGACCCGTATATAGGCATAATGGGCGCGGACAATACCAAATACAATTTTCATCAGGGTTGATTTCCCTGTTCCATTTCTGCCAAGCAATCCGATGATATCGCCTACCTTCAACCTTAGATAACCACCGGTCAACAGCGTACGCATGCTGGAATAACTGAATTCCACCGAATCTACATGAAGTTCTTTTTCATTTCCGGACATAGTACAAGATTAAAGCAATGAGCAAGCCTGTTATAAAGTTCCAGAGGAAGGATAACATCAGTAATCTTCTTCTGGAGTAACCGAGGTTATAATAGACGAGGTTTCCTGATTTATCAAAGAAGAGCACAAAAGCACAAACGGGTATAAAAGTCAGCAAAGAAAAGGCCGCCAGAAAAATGCCTGGACCAAGTTTGATATAAAACAAAGATGCAAGTAAGTTGAATATTAAAATCGGCCTAAAAAAACGCCAGATATATTTGTTCATAATTGGCATAACTAAAGCTACGAATAATTATGGTTATATTTAGTAAAACACAATTTATAGATCACACTACATAAGAAACATGATAGCAGACGTATTCGATTTTCTGACGGAAGCTGGGCTTCGGGAGGAATTGGAAGAGAAAGGGGTTCATCTGAAGATGCCAGTTGGTAAAATAGTGGTAGAGCCCAACAAGTATATCAAGGTCATTCCCCTCGTAATCAAAGGAACAGTAAAGGTGATCAGACAAACAGAGAATGGCAATGAGCTGTTCATCTATTATATACAAGCCGGAGAATCCTGTGCCGTTTCACTTTCTACCACACTGATGGATAAATTGTCCAACATCAAGGCTATTGTAGAAGAAGATGTGGAATTAATTGCTGTTCCATCCTCATTATCCAGAGAATGGTTTGAAAAATATGCCAGTTGGCGGATGTTCGTTTTAAAGACGATGGACCACCGTTATGATGAAATCATCAATGCGTTGGATAATGTAGCCTTCAAGAAGATTGAAGAAAGACTGCTCGAACATTTGAAATCCAAGGCGGAGATTATGCAAACGACCACCTTGATTTTGACCCATCAAGAAATCGCGATGGAATTATCCACTTCAAGGGAAGTGGTCTCCAGGCTGTTAAAGGCTTTTGAACAACGCGGGTTAATCAGACTTTCCCGCAATAAGATTGACATACTGTCATTTTAACCAGCTCTGTGATAAATGTCACGTACTTAGCCGAATTTGTGTTGCAACTTTGTAGTATCACACAAAAATACAGTGCTATGAAAAAGAACATGGGAACCGCGGATAAAATCATCCGCATATCAATCGCATTCATTATTGCCATATTATATTATATGGACATCATTTCAGGAACACTAGCTATCATATTACTACTTATTGCGGGGATTTTTATCCTGACCAGTGCAGTAGGCGTATGCCCGATCTACAGTTTATTCGGCATTTCAACGAGGAAAAACAAAGAAATCAAGGGAAGCCAGGAATTCTAATTTTCTTTAATCAGGTAATTAATGCTATCTTAGAGCTAACCTATTACCAAAGAAATGAATTCATTTATCGCTAAGATTTCCATGATGGTTTGTACCATCATCTGTTTCCATACGGTTCATGCGCAAAAGAATAAAGCAAAACCCAATGTCATCCTGATCTATGCCGATGATCTGGGATATGGGGATGTGAGCGCCTATGGTGCCAGCAAAATACAAACGCCTCATTTGGATGCCTTAGCAAAATCCGGAACTCGATTTACCAATGCCCATAGTACTTCAGCTACCTGTACTCCATCCCGTTTTGCCCTGATGACCGGTAATTATCCATGGCGCCAAAAAGGTACGGGCGTTCTGCCAGGAGATGCCAAACTGATCGTTCCGACGGACAAGGCAAGTTTGCCGAAGGTCTTCAAACAAGCGGGATATCAAACGGCGGTGGTAGGAAAATGGCATTTAGGTTTAGGCAATCAAGTGGAAAAGAACTGGAATGAGGATATCAAACCTGGACCTAATGAGGTCGGATTTGATTATTCCTTTATCTTCCCCGCGACCGCGGATCGCGTGCCTACGGTCTTCATGGAAAACCATCGGGTGGTTGGATTGGACCCTAAAGATCCCATCCGCGTCAATTACCAGGAAAAAATTGGAAACGAACCAACTGGTAAAGAAAATCCTGAGTTGTTAAAGATGAAGGCATCTCCCAATCATGGGCATAATAACACCATTGTAAACGGCATCGGAAGGATCGGTTTTATGGAAGGTGGAACCAAAGCCCGTTGGGTGGATGAAGAAGTCTCGACCACCTTTCTCCAGGTCGCACAGGATTTCATCAAAAAGAATAAGCAACAACCTTTCTTCTTGTTCTTTTCCCTTACGGAACCGCATGTGCCCCGGATGCCAGCCACCTTTTTTAAAGGAAAAAGTGAACTTGGCTACCGTGGTGATGCCATTTTGCAATTGGATTGGACAGTTGGGCAGATTATGGAGCAATTGAAACTGTTGGGACTGAGCGAGAGTACCATCATTGTGTTTTCTAGCGACAACGGCCCGGTTATCGACGATGGTTATGAGGATGAGTCTGTAGAGAAGAGTCATGGGCATGAAGCTGCCGGACCTTTCCGAGGTGGAAAATACAGCAACTTTGAAGGTGGAACCCGAGTTCCGTTTATTGTGGCGGGAAAAGGCATCAAAAAGAACCATGTATCCGACGCCTTGTACAGTCAGATCGATCTGATTGCCTCGTTTGCAGAAATGTTGGGTCAGGATAAACCAGAGGATGCAAAGGACAGTGAGATGCTTTTTTCAACCTTACAGGGAAAGGATAAAAATGGCCGCTCTATCTATGTTCAGCATGCGCAATCATTGGCGATCGTAAAGGATAATTGGAAATATATAGTGCCTAATAATGGCCGGGCTATCAATAAACAAACGAATACCGAATTAGGGAATTCGCAAGTTCCCCAATTGTATAATTTGGCTGAGGATCAAGGGGAAAGGGTTAACCTTGCAGAAAAATATCCGGAGAAAGTAAAAGAACTTCAGGACTTATTGGAAAAAGAAAAGAACAAATAGCTATTCCCTTCAGGAATAGCTAATAATCAGTCTATCTCCTTTTCTAAGGATTATTTCTTCGGTAAATTCAATTGATTTCTTATTGTCGGAATTCCCTTGTTTGGAAGTCTCCAATGGGCGTCCATTCAATGAAACCGTTAAGGATCTATTTTGGTGGGATGCAAAGCCATCCCCCAAACTCAACCTTTTAAGCGACAATGTTCCATAACGCATGAATATATCGGCCATTGGCCCCTCTTTCAGGTTTAATCGTTGAGAAAAGGTTCCCCAACCTTCTGCCGCAGTAAATGCTGCCCTAAATTCTTCCGGGTTTATTTTTGGATCAAATCCTATGCTTTTTTGTGGGCCATGATACGTAAATCCGCAGGCCTTGATGAAACTGCCATAGCTCGCCATCGCGCGGGCGTAATGGTCACTACATTCGATTTCATTGAAAGGATTTCGCTTTGAACCATGATATCGGTCGTGGATTTTTCTGGTCAGGATCAACCCTTCATCCAGCATTCCTTCGGCTATCATATGAGCGGCTACTTGATGTTCAAAGCCACTCATGCACTCATGGAAATAACCAAGTTGCCAAGTCACATTTTCGCCATATGGCTTATCCTCATTTTTAGGATTGGTATTCATGACCATTCCCCCATCTCCTGACAACGCGTATGGCCTTCCATTTAAATGGGTTTGGATATAGGGACCAACATCATTGGTAAAATTATATTTCCATAAAGCTTGTAGGGCAGATAAGGTTTTCTTTTTATCATTGATGCGGGGCAGGTTCAATTGATGCGTCCATGCCTGTCCGTAAACCTGATCGATATGGCAGGTATTATAAGATCCCAATTTCTTCCGTCCAAAGTCCTTGTTAGGTCTATGAATATAATATTCACCATTGAACAATTCTTTATCCATATGCTTAGCCCCTTTTAGAACATAGTTTTCACAAGTTTTTTGGAATTCAGCATCAGCAACTTCTTCCGCCATTTTTGCTCCTGCTAGTACGGCTGCAAGACATAAACCTACTATCCAGGCAATCTCTCCTTCCCATACAGCATCCAATGTATTTTCCATGGGCGTGTCGGTCATCCCATCCCCATTTTTATCCTGATCCAAAACAAATTGGATGGCCTTTTTCAGATTACTCCAGTTCCGTTTTAAAAAAGCATCATCCTTACTCATCTGATGATCCCTATAAAACCTTAAAATAACGCCTGCCTGTCCGTCGATTGCCGGTCGGGATTCATATTCTGCCCGAAAGATGATAGCTCCGGTATCGGGTTTAAAACCGACACCTAAATCCGTTGTTTCACGGAGATTCCGCTCCAGTTCAGGAAATATCCGACCCATCGATTGGCCATATTGCCAAACATGGGTGCAAGTTCCGGCACAAGCTCCGATACCTTCCCAGCCCCAGAACCGTCCTGAAGCAAAACGCATGGAATTTGCAGTTGCCAAGGTTCCTATGTTGAGGAATGTCCTGTCCAAAAACCAGTATGGCAAGCTGCTGTCGTTCCAGGTATCCACCCAATCCAGCGTCTCGGTGGTAAGCTTGGTTTTATTTTCCAGGTAATAAGCTAATACTGCGGCAGCATCCTTAAATTTTGTTCCATACCAATAGCCATCTTTTGCATCCTTAATTTTTGCCTTTAACTTTGGATGTGGATGGTTAAAATGCCAAGCAATTGCGAAACGAGCAGCAGTCGTTTCTTAGGAGCCAACTGCTTGGAGATTTGAATCGCACCGATCTGTGATTCTTCGAAATCCACAGCTGAAATGTTTTCATTATTTGTCTTCCTATTGAATAGATCCATCAGCTTATAATCCACATGGCATTTGGCGTCCCCATCTTCACAGGTGATTCCCATAGTTCCATGGTCACCCGCAAGCTGGAATTCTTCAGGCACATCCTTGCATGAAAATTGAATTAACTTACCTCCATCTTTCATTTCATGGAGTTGAGCTACTTTCTTTACCTGTCCAAAATCGGTTCTCCCATGATGTACCCCATTTTCCAAATAACCAATCACTTGGATATCAAGGGATTTATTGGTCTTATTCACAACATCGATATGAAAACAGGATAAGGGCAGAGAGGAATTTTCTGCATCTAATGGAATGTATGGCGTAAATGCGGTGAGGGTAACATCCACCGGAAAATCCTGACTCGTATAGGTAATCTTACAGGATGGATAGGTAGGCTCAAAAATTACTTCATCCCACAATGCTGCATCCAAATCTTTAAGCTGTATTTTCTTCCCATCCAATACCTGTATTTGGAAGCCTTGTGTAAACTTCTGTAGATCTTTGGCAATTGGCGGTTCAACGTAGGCTGCCCCATCCCTTGGCCTTACCTTAACCATTTCTTTCCCATTGTGCCATTGAATGACCTTGTTCTCCACCCCTTCATTCATACCATCGTAAGAATCATTGAATACTTGCCATAGCCATAGTTTTCCATCACCGCCGATATATACAGTACCTGTATGCAAACCGCCAATTGGCATGCCTATGTATTTCAGTTCATCCTTCGATTTTCGATAAGCAATCTTATCGCCTTTTAGGTACAAGGATTTTATCCATGCCGGATTAATCCCTTTGTTTTCTGGAATGTTATGGATAGGGTTTTCCCAAGCAAACATACTCTTTCCCCATACCGGAAATTGAGTTAGTAAAGTTGCAAAGCCCAGGAGGCTCGAATTTTTTAAAAAATGGCGTCTATTCATGTTCAAATTGGAAATCCCTTGCGTATGTGCTTATACCTTAGGGAGCTGTTTATAGTTGATTTTACAATCTTACTTAATTTAGCGATAATTAAGCTATAAATGAATCAGTATGAACAATTTGTTACAATACGGAACGTTTATTGTTAGGATTAGGATGATTAATGACGACCATGAAATTAACTTATGAAAACACGTTCCACGTTACTGCTGTTTCTGCTTCCATTGCTATTCTTTGCGAGCTGTAATCAAACTTCAAAATCCCAAAGCCAAGCTCAAAAAAGTAAAAATGAGATCTGGGAAGTACGGGAAAAGAATTATTCCTTAGACATTGAATTTATTGATTCCATTCAGTTTTATGTGGAAAAATCCAAGACCAAACCGGTAGATACTATACAGAAGATCACGGATTTTGCCACGGCAAAAAAGATGTTGGCAGGTGTAGTGGAATTTCGTGAACATCAGGAATATAAAGGTTTAAGACGGATTTTATTCCGCAACGGAGGTATCTATACCAACCCATACGATGAAGAGGGTTTTGTGGCCTATTATCCTTCGGAGGATATTATTCTATTTGAGGGTGGTCATTCCTCGGATGTAAGTTTTGATCTTAAGGACGGTCGGGAAACGGAAATTGCAGGTAATCCAGATTTGATGTATAATTCACCTCAGAAAACCGTTCGATTGAATGGTTATTATCCTGGACAGGAATGTGACACGTATTATATCCAAAAAAAGATAGCAGGAAGGTTTGAAAATATCATTCCCTTATCGGATGTTTTTGAAAAAAGGGAAAAGACTTTCCTCTGCCATATCCCCGAAGCCTTCTGGCAAAACGAAGAGGTGCTGTACATGAAGGAAGTCATGTATTGGGAGGAAAATAAACATGTAACCAAATATTATAAAATAACCCTCATCAACACAAATTTTGAGCCGGTGAAAGAGGCTGTTTGGAAATCAAAAAATCCGTTTGATTTTATTCCAGAGGGATATAAACTATTTAAGGACGAATATCCGGCGGAGGGACAGGAAGATGGGCTGATCAAAGGGGATTTGAATAAGGATGGATTGGAAGATGTGATCATGCTGATCAAGGGAACTGATACGAGTATGGTGGTTAAGAATACGCATGGGAAAATGGTGGACAGAAATAGAAGGGGGATCATTATTCTGTTCAATAAAAAGGACCATTATGAATTGGGATTAAAAAACTACACCTGTTTTAC
>PJUF01000060.1_pt1 | contig 129355 bp, 107 predicted proteins | sample 1512191 | NCBI WGS metagenome assembly PJUF01 (sample SAMN08177673, study PRJNA422409) | Feces metagenome, whole genome shotgun sequencing project. | isolation source: Chicken feces (3) enriched on wood chips | host: Gallus gallus | place: USA: Madison | collected 2015-01-15
TGCTGAACAATGGCCTTGAACGATCCGATCGACAAGACTAAGTTTGAATTCCAAACTATGTTTTTTGTTTTTTCTCATAAAAATGCCCCCAGAAAGTGTCTAACTTTTTGGGGGCATTGCATTTAAATCCCCTTTTTTTATGTTCAAATTTTTACATTTTCAAACCAATCTCCCTTAATCGTTCATCCAAATACTGCCCTGCTGTATAATCCTCGTATGCTTTCGGATGTTCCGCATCCACACAAGAATCCAAAGAAGCCAGACTCATACTCGATTTTGGATGTAAAAAGAAAGGTACGGAATACCTGGAAGTCTTCATCAATTCACGTGGAGGATTTACCACACGGTGCGTCGTAGATTTTAACTTATTGTTCGTCAATCGCTGCAACATATCGCCCACGTTCACCACAATGTCCTCCCCTTTTGCTTTGATGGCAAACCACTCGTTATCTTTCGTCAATACTTCCAATCCATCGGCAGAAGCACCGATCAACAAGGTGATCAAATTGATATCCTCATGCGCACCGGCCCTAACCGCATCATCAGGAATAGTTTCCGGATTTTCGATCGGGAAATAATGTATCGCACGTAAAATAGAGTTTCCATTGTGGACAAATGGCTCAAAATAATCCTCTGGTAATGCTAAATAGGTTGCGATTGCTTTTAGTATGTTTCTTCCCGCATCTTCCAGTTTTTGGTAGATCTCCCCCGTCACCTGATCGAATTCTGGTAGCTCCGCCACTTTCGGATTGTCTGGAAAATCGGTTTTCGAATATTCCTCATCCGTAATGGTCTGTCCTCGCTGCCAAAACTCTTTCAAATCTGGAGTCTTGGAATCCTTTGCCTTCTCACGTCCTTTGGCCGTATAACCGCGTTGTCCTGCCAACTCCGGAAATTCATAATTCCGCTTGGTATCTTCCGGAAGATCAAAAAATGCTTTAACGGTTTTATATAACTCATCAATCAACTCTGCCGATAGACCATGGTTCGCAATAGTCACGAATCCAGTCTCATTGAATGCTTTTCCAATATCTTGGACAAATTGATTTCTTTGGGCTTCATCTCCAGCTGTATAATGCTGTAGATCTAATCTAGGAATGTTTACTAATGCCATGTTTATTTTGTTTATACAAAGTTAACGGATAAATAACGTTTAATTCATTTATTTCAAGGTTTTATTAAAAATTCACAAAAAGTTTGAATTATCATTCCAATCTGTTAAATTTGTTATGCTTGCATAATAAATGAGAAGCTTTCATACTACAAGATAAGAATAACCGAAATATGAGCCAAGACAATACGATCGATTACTTTTTAAAGACGGCGTGGCAAACTGTAGCAAATAAATATAATGTGATTGCTTCACAGCATGGGTTCACCCAAGCCGCCGGTTATATTTTGATCAATATCCACCGCGACGGTACGCCTGTTTCGCAGATTGCAAATTCCACTGGGGTTAAAACAACGTCCCTCTCCCGCGTGCTGAACAACCTGGAAGGTTTAGGGTTCATTTATAGGGAAACCAGCGATACGGATAAGCGTTCGGTAAAGGTATACCTAACGGACCTTGGTCGGGAAAAGCGGAAGATCGCCAAGGACGTGGTAAGGGAATTCAATGATTTCCTGAACAATTCTTTCAGCGAGAAGGAACGCGCCTTGATGACCAAGATGTTGGTAAAGATCAGTGAATTGGCTACAAATTATTCACCAGTGGTTCAGATTGAGCCCTAATAACATAGAAAAATCAGAAGATATGAATAGAAATATTAAAAAAGTTGCTGTATTGGGATCTGGAGTAATGGGATCCCGGATTGCTTGCCACTTTGCTAATATCGGTGTTGAGGTATTGTTGATGGACATTGTACCGAAGGAATTGCTTCCTGCGGAACAGGCCAAGGGATTGACCTTGGAAAGTCCAGCCGTCCGCAACAGGATTGTCAACCAATCCTTGGATACGGCGATCAAGTCCAATCCGGCACCATTATTCAGCAAATCCTACGCAAAGCGCATCACAACTGGAAATTTTGATGACGACATGGCGAAGATTGCCCATGTAGATTGGGTGATCGAAGTTGTTGTAGAACGATTGGATATTAAGAGATCCGTTTTTGACCGTGTGGAGGAATTCCGTAAACCCGGAACATTAATTACCTCCAACACCTCAGGGATTCCGATCCATTTGATGAACGAAGGTCGTTCAGAGGATTTTAAAGCCCATTTCTGTGGCACACACTTCTTCAACCCGCCACGATACCTGCAATTATTGGAAATCATCCCTACCCCAGATACGAAGAAAGAGGTGGTTGATTTCTTGATGCATTATGGAGATCATATGTTGGGTAAGACGGTGGTGCTTTGTAAAGATACCCCTGCCTTCATTGGTAACCGCATCGGGGTTTATTCCATGTTGGCTGTTACACATTTAGTAGACAAATTGGACCTTACGGTAGAAGAGGTAGATAAATATACCGGTCCTGCGATGGGACACCCGAAATCAGCGACCTTCCGTACAGCGGATGTGGTTGGTTTGGACACCTTGGTGAATGTGGCCAAAGGATTGGAGCAGAATGCCCCTCATGATGAGGCGAAAGGGGTTTTTGAACTACCTGCGTTCATTACCAAAATGGTAGAGAACAAATGGTTGGGCGAGAAAACCAAAAAAGGGTTCTATGAGAAGGTAAAAGATGCCAAGGGAGGATCCGAGATTCTTTCCTTGAACCTGAAAACGATGGAATATGGTCCACAGGCGAAAGTGAAATCCAGCACACTGGAGGCGACAAAAGCAGTGGAAGATATCCGCAAGCGCATGAAGGTATATGAACAGGGAACCGATAAAGCGGCTACCCTATTCCGCGCCATGCATTATCCCTTGTTCGAATATGTTTCCAACAGGGTACCGGAAATTACGGATGACTTCTTCCGTATTGATGATGCGATGCGTGCCGGTTTCGGATGGGAAATTGGGCCATTCGAAGTGTGGGATGCTTTAGGCGTTAAAGAGACGATCGAAAAGATCAAAACCGAAGAAAAAAGACTTCCAGGACAAACCGGAGAGGTTGCCTCTTGGGTACATGAGATGTTGGATGCTGGCCATAACAGCTTCTATAAAGTAGAAAATGGTGTGCGTCATTACTACGATATCGCATCCAAGTCCTACAAACCGATTCCAGGTACGGAAGATATTATTGTTTTGGACAATATCCGTGAGTCGAAAACCATTTGGAAGAATTCCGGTGTTTCCATCATCGATTTGGGCGATGGCATCATCAATTGCGAATTCCACACGAAAATGAACACCATCGGTGGCGATGTGATCCAAGGTTTGAACAAAGCGATCGATCTTGCGGAGAAAGAATACCGCGGGTTGGTCATCTCCAATGATGGCAAGAACTTTTCTGCCGGCGCCAATATCGGTATGATCTTCATGATGGCGGTAGAACAGGATTACGATGAATTGAATATGGCAGTTCGCATGTTCCAAAATACATCGATGCGGATTCGTTATTCCGCTATCCCAGTGGTTGCTGCACCATTCCAATTAGCCTTAGGTGGCGGTTGTGAATTCTCCATGCATGCCGACTTTGTACAGTGCCATGCCGAGACCTATATGGGATTGGTGGAGTTTGGTGTAGGTGTCATCCCAGGTGGTGGTGGATCGAAGGAGTTTGCACTTCGTGCATCCGATGATTACCGTCCGGATCAGATCGACCAGAACTATTTCCGCGAGCGTTTCTTAACGATCGGTCAGGCAAAAGTTTCCACTTCAGCGGTTGAAGCCTATGAATTAGGCTATCTGCAACAAGGAAAATACGCCATCACGATGAACCGCGCAAGGTTATTGGCCGACGCGAAAGCAAAAGCGATCGAACTGGCAGAAGCAGGTTATGTACAACCGATCCAACGTACCGACATCAAAGCCTTAGGCAATACTGCTCTGGGATTGGTCTACGTAGGCGCATCCTCCATGGAAGCCGGTCACTACATCTCCGAACACGACAAGAAGATTTCCGAAAAACTAGGCTATGTCATGGCTGGCGGAGACATCTCCCAACCAACCGAGGTATCCGAACAATACCTCCTAGACCTGGAACGCAAAGCTTTCATCGAGCTCTGCGCCGAACGGAAAACTTTGGAAAGAATACAGCATATGCTGACGACGGGGAAACCGCTTCGAAACTAGGTTTTAGATGATAGATAATAGATTATAGACAATAGATAAGTATAGTTTGTTAAAAGCGGTGTAATGAAGAATATTACACTCAATAAAAAAATCCATGGGTAATGCACAACATTAAAGAGTTAAAGGTTTGGCGCAAATCGATCGAATTATCCACTGATATTTATAAAGCATTGATAAACTTTCCTGCAGATGAAAAATATGGTCTAACATCTCAAATTAAACGATCAGCAATATCAATTCCTTCAAATATAGCTGAGGGGGCTGGTAGAAATTCTAACAAGGAATTTATTTATTTCTTAGGAATTGCAAATGGTTCTTGTTTTGAATTATTGACACAGATTGTAATTGCCATGAAGCTTGAGCTGATCAGTATAGAGGAGTCTAAGGATCTATCGTATAAAATTGTGGAGATCCAGAAAATGATTTATGGATTTCGACAAAAACTAGTGAAGGAAATTAAAAAATAAGATTACTAACTGGAGCAATACAGTATCTGATATCTATCATCTCATATCTGTTATCTCCAAAAGATACTAAAAATGGAAGCATACATCATAGCAGGTTATCGCACGGCGGTGGCGAAGGCACCAAGAGGGGGTTTTCGGTTTACGCGGGCGGATGATTTGGCATCAACGGTGATCAAGCATTTGGTTGCATCGGTGCCAAGCTTAAATAAAGAAGATATTGACGATGTGATCGTCGGGAATGCGATGCCGGAGGCGGAGCAGGGTTTGAATATGGGACGTTTCATTTCCTTGATGGGATTGGATACGGACAAAGTACCGGGGCTTACAGTAAATAGGTATTGTGCGTCGGGGTTGGAGACCATTGCCACTGCAGTAGCAAAAATCAAATCTGGAATGGCAGATGTGATTATTGCTGGTGGTGTGGAAGTGATGTCGGGCATGCCGTTTGGAGGTTGGAAGATCGTTCCTAATCCTACGGTGGCCAAGGAGCATCCAGATTGGTACTGGGGCATGGGATTAACGGCGGAAGCGGTGGCTAAAGACTACTATGTTTCGCGCGAAGATCAGGATAAGTTTGCCTTGAAATCCAACCAGAAGGCGGTGGAGGCAATCAAGAATGGCCATCTGAAGGATGGTATTGTGCCGATCACGGTGAAGGAAAATTACATTAAGGATGGAAAGATCGCTACGCGCGAATATGTGGTGGATACGGATGAGGGACCTCGCGCGGATACTTCGTTAGAAGCCTTGGCGAATTTAAAACCAGTTTTTGATGCGAAAGGATCCGTAACAGCGGGTAACTCTTCCCAAACATCAGATGGTGCCGCTTTTGTTTTGGTGGTATCCGAAAAGAAAATGAAGGAACTGAACCTAACGCCTATTGCGAAATTGCTGAGTTATGCCGTTGCGGGTGTACCTCCAAGGATTATGGGGATCGGTCCTATCTATGCGATTCCAAAGGCTTTGGAAATGGCGGGGTTGAAAAAAGAGGATATTGATTTGTTCGAACTGAACGAGGCCTTTGCCTCCCAGTCTTTGGCGGTGATCCGTGAATTGGGATTGGACGAAGAGAAAGTCAATGTTAATGGCGGTGCGATCGCATTGGGACATCCATTGGGTTGTACCGGTGCTAAATTAACCGTACAGGTATTGAATGAACTTAAGCGTAGAAATAAAAAATACGGCATGGTAACCATGTGTGTGGGAACCGGCCAAGGTGCTGCAGGAATTTTTGAATTGCTATAGAGAGTCAATTCAAAGCAATAGAATTTTATACCACAAGAGCATCCATATTTTAAATAGTAAAAAAATATAATCATGAGCGAGGAAGTAAAAAACAAAGCAATAAAAGGTGGAGAATTCGTTATCAGGGAGACTTCTTACCAAGATATTTTTATCCCTGAGGAATTCGACGAGGAAGCAAAGATGATCCGTCAGACCTGTCTGGATTTTCTGGATACCGAGGTATTGAATAAATTAGAGCGTATCGATGCCCAAGAGGAAGGATTGATGGAAAGCCTGATGGATAAAGCAGGTGAGTTGGGGATGTTAGGTGTATCCATTCCGGAGGAGTACGGTGGTTTCGGAAAGAATTTCAATACATCTATGTTGGTGGCAGATGCTGTAGGTGGAGGTTTCTCCTTTGCGGTTGCCCTATCGGCACATACCGGAATCGGAACCCTTCCAATTCTATATTATGGAAATGCAGAACAGAAAGCCAAATACATCCCAAAATTGGGATCTGGTGAGTGGAAAGCATCTTACTGTTTAACGGAGCCTAACGCTGGGTCGGATGCCAATTCCGGAAGAACTTCTGCCAAGTTAAATGCCGAAGGAACCCATTACCTGATCAATGGCCAGAAAATGTGGATCACCAATGGTGGCTTTGCGGATATCTTCATCGTATTTGCTAAAATAGATGATGATAAAAACCTGACCGCATTCATCGTGGAGAAAGATTTCGGTGGAATTACCATGAACCCAGAGGAACATAAATTAGGGATCAAAGGTTCTTCTACCCGTCAGATCTTCTTCAACGATTGTCCTGTTCCTGTAGAGAACATGCTTTCTGAACGCGAGAATGGGTTTAAGATCGCGGTAAATATTCTGAACATCGGCCGTATTAAATTAGGAGCTGCAACCATCGGTTCTTCACGTGCGGTGTTGGATACGGCGATCAATTATGCGAACGAGCGTGTACAGTTCAATTTGCCGATATCGAAGTTCGGAGCGATCCGATATAAGCTGGCAGAGATGGCTACCCGTTTATTTGCTACGGAATCAGCAGCATACCGTGCCGGTCAGAATATCGATGATGCTTATGATGCATTGATCGCTGGCGGAATGGATGAGGCAAAAGCTAAACTGAAATCGGTGGAACAATTTGCCATCGAATGTGCCATCATCAAGGTATGGTGTTCAGAAATGTTGGATTATACGGTAGATGAGGGTGTTCAGATCTATGGTGGTATGGGTTATTCGGCCGATGCACCTATGGAAAGAGCGTACAGGGATTCGCGTATCAACCGTATTTTTGAAGGTACGAACGAAGTGAACCGTCTTTTGGTGGTCGATATGTTATTGAAACGTGCGATGAAGGGAGAGATTGACTTGATGGGTCCTGCGCAGGCAGTAGCCAATGAGTTGATGTCCATTCCTGATTTTGGAGAAGAGGATGATGCACCATTTGCTGCAGAGAAAAAAATCATAGCGAATCTTAAGAAGGCCGGATTGATGATCGCAGGATCTGCGGTTCAGAAATTGATGATGTCTTTGGCAAAAGAGCAGGAGATTTTGATGAATATTGCTGATATTATTGGATATGTGTATGTAGCGGAGTCGGTATTATTACGTGCTGAAAAACTACAACATACCGTAGGGGGCGAAAAAGCCGCTTATGCAGCCGATATGGCAAAGATCTATTTGTATTCAGCCATCGACAAGGTGAATGTAGCGGGTAAAGAAGCGTTGTATTCTTTTGCCGAAGGCGATGAATTGAACATGATGTTGGTTGGCTTGCGTAGATTTACCAAGGCTGCGCCTTTCAACGTGAAAGATGCGAGACAACGGATTGCTAAGAAATTAATAGAAGAAAATAAATACTGTTTTTAGGTATTAGGTTATACCGTATTTAAGTTTTAGGTTGATAATTTAAGTATTAGGTTGATTATGAAAATGGGTTATCTGAAAAGATAGCCCTTTTTTATGGGATGGTTTTTGTCGCGTCATTGCGAGGAACGAAGCAATCTTCGGATGACGGGAAGATTGCTTCGTCGTGCCTCCTCGCAATGACGGGGGAAAGTCTAACATCTATCATCTGTTATCTATAATCTATCATCTATAATTTACCATCTATTATCTCCCTCAAAGCCAGCCCTCCAATAACGCTTTTTTCACCACCTCCGTCATATTACTGCATTCCATTTTCCTTAAAATATTCTTACGATGCGTCCTGACCGTATGCTCACTAATAAATAATTGATCTGCGATCAATTTACTATCCATGCCTTTCGCAATCAATTCCAATACCCGCATTTCACTTTTGGAAACAGCACTTTGAAAACAATCGCTATAATCGTTCTTATCAAAAAGGGAGATTTTCTTGGGATGCTCCGGATCCGAACTATCTATAATATAATGGGAATATTGTCTACTGGGCTGAAGATCGGTAATATCCGAATAGATATTAAGCATATATATCGGTTCCATATGTTCATTGAACAACACGGGAATACTTTGGGCCAATACAAAAAGTTTCCGACCATCTTTACAGATCAGGTCCAATGTACGGTTAACCTTGATATAAGGCCTCCTTTCCGGCTCCTGCGCATATAGGTATTTGAAATATTTGGTCCCTCCTCTTGTTGCTCGAATCGTATCCTTCAGATGATGGATACTCAACATCAACGAATACCCTCTTTTGATAACCTCCTCCTTGGTATAACCAGTAAACTGCTCGATAGGTCCACCTGCATCAATAACCGTTAGGGTACTGATATCTGCTAAAGAATAGAAATAGGTATCAAAAGCATGAAATACCCGAAGGTAATTATTAAGGTCGAATTCTTTCTTCCTTTGCAAGGCCTCCGCTTTCCCCAAAGATTTTTGCGAATACAGACTGAACTCCTGAAAGGATTGGGAAATTTTTCGGAACAGGAAATTATCGAGCTTCATGGCTTAAAATAAATTATTTTTATAAAAATTTCATATACCCAAATTGGGGTATTTTTCAAATTTTAACCATCTATAAACAAGAACAATTAACCGATTTGAAATTAACCTAAGGGAAAAAACCATCGATTTTGAGTATTAGGTAAATGTTTGGATTTTTCATAAATTAGCTATACCAAAATATTAACTGAATAGAATTTCTATAGATCCAAAAACATGGAACGGAAAAAACATACGCTTTCCGATGCTTGGGGATATTTCGACCAGCATCTATCCGCCTCCAATGAAATCATGAATCACCCTGATTTGACCATGTTCCTGTCGGATATCCTTTGTATTGGACCTTACTATTATTATACGTTTGACGTTCGTTCCATAGCCTTACAACAAGTACATCCAAATGTGTTGCGAATCCATGGATTTAATGAATACCCAACATCCCTAACCCAGATCATTGATCTGGTTCATCCGGATGATATCGAATTTGTGATTTTATCAGAAAAACTGATCCTGAACAAATTATTAACCATCAATAATGGGGACTTCCTACATAACAAAATGAGCTATTCCTTCCGGATGAAGGTGGCTGATGGGAGTTACCATCTTTTCCTGCATCAAGCAATCCATTTAGTCCTCGATGAGGAGCATAAGATCCAAATTGCCCTAAATATCCATACTGATATCGAGCACATTACCCAGGTCAATTCGGGATTAGTATATATCCAGAGCAATAATAAAATCAATAAACAACTGCAGTTTGACCCCTACGAGGAGGAAGCGCGGATTCCAAAACCCATACTCAGCCGCCGGGAAATGCAGATCCTGCCGTTGATTGCCAAAGGGTCATCCAGCAAACAGATTGCTGATCAACTGTTCATTTCTGAAGATACCGTTCGGGTTCATCGCAAGAACATCCTTAAAAAAACAAATTCCAATAGCAGTAATTTGCTCATTAAAAAATGCTTGGAATGGGGAATTCTTTAATTTTTTAATCATCTAATTGCAAAATACCTCGATTGAGGTATTTTCTGCAAATGCTTTTATTCCTAACATTGGATAAGCTACAGAAAGCAGCAAGAAAACCAACTAATTATTAATGATCATGGATGAAAATGAAAATAGATTGGCTTTAATTTGGGAAAAATTCCCGGAATTATTTGCTCATCGATCCAATGAAATTGATTCCGATACCATCATCAAGATGCTGTCGGAGATGTTGGTCATTGGCGACTACTACTACTATGTACTGGAAATTGCCAATCAAACCCTTTCCCATGTGCATCCAAGTATATGCCAAATACATGGGTTAATAGAAAGCCCAATTCACATTCAAGAAATCGTAGGGATCATCCACCCAGAAGATGTGGCGTATGTACTCAAAGCAGAGGAAGTCTGCAATCAAAAAATCACGAAACTGATCAGCAATAGCAAGCAATACAAATCCTGTTATTGTTTCCGGATGAAAATGTCAGATGGGAACTATAAACTATTCCATCACCAAGCTATTCCTGTCAGCATGGATAGCACAGGAAAAATCATCAGCGTGCTGAATATCCATACCAATATCGAACATATCAGTAAAAAGAACAGTTATGTAGCCCATGTGATCGGATTGAACGGAACAGATGAATTTTACCAATTTGACCTTTCCAAGAAAATTGCCCAGGAAAGAAAGCATAAAAACCCACTTACTATCCGCGAATTAGATATCTTGAATTATATCGCCAAAGGGTATTCCAGCATCAGGATCGCCCAGCAATTGGGCATTTCTGATCAGACTGTTAGAGTGCATCGTAAAAACATGCTCAAAAAGACCCAGACCTTCAACAGCAGTAGCTTAATCAAACATTGTGTCGAGATGGGTTGGCTGGTTTAATTAAACAAGGCTAAGGCAATGATCAAAGTGACCAAGATATTAAATGTCTGTGCAATGATGAATGCATAAAAAGGCTTCTTGTTATCTTGTTTAAACAGGTCCTTAAAATTGGTTTCCAATCCGATGGACGTGAAGGCCAATGCAAACCATAATCCTTGTAAGCTTTTCAGGCTTTCCTTGATCTGATTGGTGGTTTCTGCAGGAATCACAAAGGAAAACAAGAGCGAAACCGCAACAAATCCTACCACAAATTTCGGGAATCTGTCCCAGATCAACCTTAAAGTAGGCTTATCTTTCTTTGTTTCATCATCGACCGATTTGGAATAGGTCCAATAGATACTGATGAAAAAAGCCGCGATACCTAACAATACATTCTGGGAGAATTTAACGATCGTACTGATCTTTAAGGCTTCTTCACCGACCAAAGATCCAGAGGCTACTACCGCTCCGGTCGTATCGATACTACCACCCAACCAAGCTCCTGTAACCTCCTGAGAGAGGTTCAGCCATTGCGCTATGTAAGGCATGAAGATCATCATCGGTATGGCCGTGATTAAGACCAGGGAGATGACATAGGATAATTTCTTATTATCGCCTTTAATGGCTCCCGAAGTTGCAATAGCGGCGGATACCCCACAGATAGAAACCGCACTGGAAAGCATTAAGGACATTTCTTTATCGATTTTCAATTTACGGCAAACCCAATAGGCAAAGTACCAAACGGAAACAACCACCAATAAGGCTTGGATCAAACCCAGCGATCCTGCCTTTAGGATATCTCCGAAAATCACGGTCGTACCAAGCAACACCAAACCGATTTTCACATATAGTTCCGTGCTCAAGGCATTTTTGAACCATTCCGGAAGTTTAAAGCAGTTACTGATGATCAGACCGATCGCAAGACTGAAAATTACAGCCTCCAGGTTATATTCTTTGATGGTCGAATTACCTGCCAAAACCAAAGCCACAAGGGTGAGTACAAATACTGTAGGAAAGACGATCAATAAGGCTTTTAGGTTCTTTTTGAGGAGGATGGCACCTAAAATGGCAACCGCATAGACCAACCCGAATTGGGAAGCCATGTTCAATAGGTTATTGCCGGAAAAAACCTTCTGGGTCAACTCCGAAGAATCCGCCCAACTGAAACTTGGTTTTGGAACAACGATACCAAATAAGGCCAAGGCTATAATAGCAAAACCCAAGATAACAACTACCCAATCTTCCGAGAGTTCAAATGATTTTCTTTCCATGTATTCGTTTAAGTTGATTGATCAGCTAAATCGCTAATTGCGGGCTGAATATAGGGAAATTTAAATGTAAAGCCTCTTTGGGAGGTTAAAATTGTTGTTACAGGAACGGTCTCTAAAAGTAAACTCGCATCTACCCCTTTAAACCTCGCGCCAATCTTGGCCATGAAAACTGGCAAGGGCATACCGATTGGCATATGCGCTGCCTTTCTGATGGTCTTCATAAATTCGGCATTGGAAACAGGATTTGGGCTACAGGCATGGTAAACCTGATCTTGCTTTTCCAGATCGGTGATCCAAAGCAGCAACCGTTTAAAATCTTCATGATGTATCCAGGAAACCATTTGCTTCCCATCCCCTACCTTACCGGCGAGCCCGAACTTCGCTAATGGAAATAACTCGGCAAACATGCCTGATCCTTGCAGCAATACCGGACTTATGCGAAGGATTACTTTTTGGGTCTCAGGAGTCGATGTGTTTAAACAGGCTGCCTCCCATTTCTTGGCCAATTCGGCTAAGAAATCATTGCCAAAATCTGTACTGGTTTCATCTTGTAAGGTTTTTCTTCCATTGAAAATGGAAACACCGGAAGCATTGATCCAAATTTTAGGAGGATGCTCCATGGTTCCGATCGCTTTTCCCAAAAGAGAGGTAGGAACTACTCGCGAGGAAAGCAACAAAGCTTTATTTTTTTCATTGAAAATTCTATTAATGGATAAGCCCGTGAGGTTGATCAGCACATCTGCCCCTTCTATCTTTTTAACCCAATCTCCTAACTGCTCTCCATCCCAAAGCACATAATGCAGGGCAGGATGATCTGACCGATGCTCTTCTCTGCTCAATAAGAAAACCTCATCGCCTCTTTTCAAAAATTCTTTGGTCAATATTTTTCCAAGGTTGCCGGTCCCACCAGCGATTACTATCTTTTTCATTGTGCTAATTTTAATTTATAATGATCAGCCAAGGCAATTCTTGCGGCATGAAATCCGCACATGCCATGTACACCCCCGCCTGGTGGAGTAGATGCTGAGGCTATATACACTTTCGGATCCGAAGTTCGATAAGGCGTCAAGGATTTTGTCGGCCGGGTAAACAATTGACGAAGGTCCATCATCCCACCGGAAATATCCCCTCCAATATAATTCGGATTATAGGCTTCCATATCAGCCGTATTCATGACCGATCTAGCCAATATCGTATCTTTAAATCCCGGAGCAAAACGTTCCACTTGATGTTCTATAACCGAGGTCATATCCACTTCCGATCCAAAGGGAACATGGCAGTACGCCCAACCCGTATGTTTCCCATCAGGCGCCCTGCTCGAATCGAACATGCTTTGTTGAGCGAACAAAACATAAGGCTTTTTGTTCAAGCGTCCATGTTGGGTATCGGATTCCGATTGTGCAATCTCCTCAAAACTATTTCCTAGGTGCACTGTTGCCGCCTGTTGGCAGCGGGTATCCTGAAATGGCGTGGCTTCAGACAATGCCCAATCGATCTTGAATACCCCCATACCATACCGAAAAGCTTCCAACTGTTTTTTATAACTATTGGAAAGATGTAAGTTCTTTATCTTCAATATCTGCTTAGGTGTCATATCCAAAATACAGATCCGATGGGATGGCAGTTCGGCCATATCCTTCACCCAGGTCTGCAGCTGGATCTCGCCTCCCAAAGCTTGGTAATAAGCAGCTAGGGCATCAGCAATAGCTTGAGAACCACCTATTGGAATTGGCCAACCGAACCGATGGGCAACCGTCCCTAACATCATACCGATGGCTGCGGTAGCGGGTTGATCCAAGGGCTGCATGCCATGTGCAACGATTCCTGCCCAAAGAGATCGCGTCCTTTCGGATTGGAAGCCATCAGCGATGGTCTTTGCCGAGCGCAATGCCTTCAACCCGAATCTACCCATCAAAAAAGGATGCTTTGGAAAACGCAATGGCCCCATGACATCTTCGGAAAGCTCCTCCCACTGATCTACAAAGGGAGCATATAATCGTTTATATGCTTGGAAATCCGTTCCCAATTCCTTTTCCATAGCCTGCATATTCCTGTGCAACAGCACAGCCGGTTGGTTATCCAGGGGATGCGCGACTTCATAGTCTGCATAGGTAAACCGCAGACCATAATTAGCTAATGGGAGCTTGGAAAAGAAAGGCGAGGCCAATGCCATCGGGTGGATGGCCGAGCAAACATCATGGCTAAAACCAGGCAGGGTCAATGCCTTGGTCCGCATACCCCCACCGTAGCTATCTGCACCTTCTATCAATAGCGTTTGCAGGCCAGCTTGCTGAAGGGTTATTGCCGCAGCAAAACCATTCGGTCCTGAACCAATAATTATCGCGTCGTACTTAGCCAAAATTTTGTCTTTCTACTAATTTAACATATTAATATCCGAATTGCGGAATTTTAGAAAAACGAGCAAGCTTTTAGTAAATTAGTATTTTGTCCATTTTCACTACTTTAATCTTTGGTTAGCTTCGAAGATAAACCATACTTAAAGCATACTAAAAGTATGTAAAATCTATGCTTTACATACTTTCTCTATACTTTAACCCCGCTTTAACCCTACTTAAACCACGATTCTAACCCTAATTCAAACATATTTTGAATACACAGCATCGATACTAGGTGCAGAAAATGGAATATATAGGTTTAGAAGTTCAACATAATTAATGGCAACAATAATTCTTCTTTGCTGGCATACTTTAATTTGCTGGCATTCTTTAAATGGTACAAGAAATTGTCTAACTTTTTGGGGGTACTCTATTTTAGAAACCTTCTTGGATACATCATATATTCACAGCGAACCTAATTATAGAAAAAGGCCAACCAATGGTTGACCTCAATTTTATTTATCAGGATCTAAATCCCTATGATTAATGTTAATCTATTCGCTTAATAATCCGATTAATTCTTTCTGTATGGCTTCGCCTTTATCCTCATTATACCAACGTTGGATAAATTCCTTGATTTCTTCAAAAGGTTTCCCTTCGGCTTTCATCTGCTCAAAAATGGCCTGCAATACAGCAGGTCTAGGGCCCCATACCACTTTATCATGCCCAACATCGTTACGGATGATCAATTTTGGAATGGATTTACCGCCATTAGTCAAGTATTCATCGATCAAGTAAGGCTCGGTATCCCTCAATTGGATATCCAAATCAATGAATTCATTGTCCTTCACGATCTGGTAGATCTGCGCTACGGAATGTGCTGCATCCCCACACCATGGTTCAGTGATAACGATCCAATGCTGTGGATCTTTGATTTGCTGAATACAGTTTTTCATTTCTTCAGAAGGTTCAAACTTTTTAAGCCATCTGGTCATTCTAGACCAGTTCAGCTTCGTGTAGTTCAGGTAATCAGCATCGTTGGAGTATGCTTCGTGATTTTCTGTGTTTGTTAAAATATCTTCGAAGTAACTCAGGTATTCGTCAAAATTCATGTTTGATTTCTATTTCCACAAAAGTAATCATTTAATGGATAATTCAGAAATGATGACAGAATGTCACATTCCAATGACAATAGCAGGTAAAAATTACCGCGTTTCCGCTGACAAAGTGAGAAAAAACCATTTGGCATAACCGTTGTTGATAGAATATGAAATCGAAAATTTTTAAAAAGTAAATAGATAACACAACAAGATATGTCAAAAATTATAGGAATCGACTTAGGAACTACCAACTCATGTGTAGCCGTAATGGAAGGTAATGAGCCGGTAGTAATTGCCAACAACGAAGGTAAACGCACTACGCCTTCAATCGTGGCATTCGTAGAAGGTGGTGAACGTAAGGTTGGGGATCCTGCAAAACGTCAAGCGATTACAAACCCGCACAAAACTGTTTATTCTATCAAACGTTTTATGGGTGTAACGTACGATGAGGCAAAAAATGAGATCGAACATGTTCCTTATAAAGTAGTAAAAGGCGACAACAATACGCCACGTGTGGAAATTGATGATCGCAAATATACACCACAAGAAATTTCAGCCATGATCCTTCAGAAAATGAAGAAAACTGCTGAAGATTATTTAGGTCAGGAAGTTTCTCGCGCGGTTATTACCGTTCCTGCATACTTCAACGACGCACAACGTCAAGCAACAAAAGAGGCTGGTGAAATCGCAGGATTGAAAGTAGAGCGTATTATCAACGAACCTACAGCTGCAGCATTGGCTTATGGTCTTGATAAAGCAGACAAAGACATGAAAATCGTGGTATTCGACTGTGGTGGTGGTACGCATGACGTTTCAGTTCTTGAATTAGGCGATGGCGTATTCGAAGTAAAATCTACCGATGGTGATACACACTTAGGTGGTGATGACTTTGATAACGCGATCATCAACTGGTTAGCAGCTGAATTTGCTGACGAGAACAATGGTTTCGACCTGAAAAAAGATGCAATGGCATTGCAACGCTTGAAAGAAGCTGCTGAAAAAGCAAAAATCGAATTATCAAGCACTACATCAACAGAGATCAATTTACCATATATCACTGCTGATGCAACAGGACCAAAACACTTAGTACGCAACTTATCACGTGCTAAATTTGAAAGCTTAGTAGGACCGCTTATCGAGCGTACTATCGAGCCATGTCGTACAGCATTGAAAAACGCAGGTTACTCTACTTCAGATATCGATGAAGTAATCTTAGTAGGTGGATCGACCCGTATTCCAGCAATCGTAGAAGCTGTTAAAAAATTCTTCGGAAAAGATCCTTCAAAAGGTGTTAACCCGGATGAGGTAGTAGCATTAGGAGCTGCAATCCAAGGTGGTGTATTAACCGGTGAAGTGAAAGATGTATTGTTATTGGATGTTACCCCACTTTCCTTAGGTATTGAAACCATGGGCGGTGTAATGACCAAATTGATCGAATCAAATACCACGATCCCTACTCGTAAATCGGAAGTATTCTCGACTGCATCTGACAACCAACCATCCGTTGAGATCCATGTATTGCAAGGTGAACGACCAATGGCTGCACAGAACCGTACATTAGGACGTTTCCAATTGACAGACATCCCTCCCGCACCTCGTGGTATCCCGCAGATCGAAGTGGTATTCGACATCGATGCAAACGGTATCATCAAAGTTTCGGCGATCGATAAAGCAACCGGTAAAGAGCAGAATATCCGTATCGAGGCATCTTCTGGTCTTTCGGATGAGGAAGTAAAGAAAATGAAGCAAGAAGCGGAAGCTAATGCGGAAGCAGATAAAAAAGTGAAAGAGGAAGTGGATAAGTTGAACTCTGCTGATGCCTTGATCTTCTCTACCGAAAAACAATTGAAAGAATATGGCGAGAAAATCTCGGCAGATAAGAAAGCTCCAATTGAAGCAGGATTAGAGAAATTGAAAACTGCTCATGCAGCGAAAAACTTCGCAGATATTGATTCGGCATCTGCTGAATTACAGGCTGCTTGGAATGCAGCATCGGAAGAGATGTACGCTGCATCTAACCAAGGCGCAGGAGATCAACAAGCACAAGGCGATGCTGGTCAAGGTCAAGCTAATACTGGCGGAAACCAAGGCGGAGCAGATGATGTGCAGGATGTTGATTTTGAGGAAGTGAAATAATTTAAGCGATTTTTTGATCCTTCGGGGTTTCATTAAATTATCCTTATCATATGAAAGGGAGTTTCCAAATGGAAACTCCCTTTTTTTGTCTTCCTGAGCATCGTCGAAGGATGACATAGCCCCACGATTACGGATAATCCCTCAAAATAATTACCGATAATGCCGCAAAATTCCTTTATCAAATACTGTCCAAACCGCAGCTGGAAGATTGGCTCTTTTGAGCGCCTGATTAGACCAGGTATTGCAGGAATAAAACAGACTATATGCCCCTTTTGCTTCATAGAAAGCATCATCCATACCATATTGCGCATTTGTTTGGATATAGATCGGATCTCCCTGGGCATTCCTATCCAGACTCGCTAAGATAAAATCCGTTAAGGCTTGATACTGCTCTTGGCTGATCATTAATTTCCTGCATTGCTCATCTATGCTCATATTCCTATAATAAGTCACATGCAGGGCGGTTTCTCCAATTCCAAGTCCGGCTATCAAGGCGGTTTTTAAGGTTAGGTCCTTCCATTCCGGTGTATTCAAATAAAACCCTTTATCACCCCATCCAATAGCAATAAATCGATGATCTGCGGATTTACCCTTGGTATGATCGATCGGAAAGACCTTGCTCCAATCCTGTTCGCCTACTTTAATGGGCAGGACCAGATCCGTATGTACACCATTCGACAACACATAAAATGGGATCTCCGCCTTGGAATGGCTTGGCTCCTGCTTATTCAGAGAAATACGTGACAGCACCGCATCGGCAGAAAAATAAATCAGGCCGAAAACCAATATTCCCAATAAGACATAACCCAACCAGATCATTATTCTTTTCATTATTGTTTATATTTGACCTCAATAATAAGAAAAACGGCTAAAGAAATCCTTATCAATTTCCTTAGCCGTTCCATATTTCTTTGAAAGTTGCTCCTGCTTAGAACAATTTCTCCGGATAAACTTTATCGCTAATCAATTTAGAGATGCTCTCCTGAACGATCGGCTTATCTTCTACATACGTTACGCCGAACCATTTTGAAGAGGTAGGGATCACTTTAAAGTCCGCCATACCATGTTTCACCATGTAATCTGGAATGGATGGAATAAAGAATTCAGATTTAGGATTATCTCCATTCTCTTCCACAAATTTAGGGAACAGATCCATACATACCTCAAAAACCTTAGGTGTGAATCCCCAGAAGTTCATGGATACCCTGGCATCTGCAGGAAGTTCTGTCTGCACACCATTCTCTTCATAAACAATCTTACGGTTTCCATTATCATCCGTTACGTAATAGATGTTCGTACGTTCGGTTACCGATTCCATATTTCCTTCTTCGTTCACTTCACAAACCCCTCTGGAAACATAGCCATAATCCGACATGGTATTACCCACTTCAAAGCCCATTAAGGACATGTGTGTATCGGAAACTTCGTTGGTCAGGAAATCCGCCATTTTCTGGAAGGCATCATAACCATAGAAATCATCGGCATTGATTACACAGAAAGGACCATCGACAACATCCTTAGCGCTCATTACCGCATGGGCAGTACCCCAAGGTTTGGTACGTTCGATTTCCTTGTCAACACCAAATTTCTTCAGGTTGAAATCCTGGAAGGCATAATCCACATCAATTTTCCCAGCGAATTTTGCATCAAATTTATCACGCATTACCTGCTCAAATTCTTGGCGGATAATAAAAACTACTTTACCAAATCCTGCACGAATAGCATCATAAATTGAATAGTCGATAATAGATTCTCCATGTGGACCAAATCCGTCAACTTGCTTTAATGATCCGTAGCGGCTTGCCATTCCTGCTGCTAATACTACCAAAGTAGGTTTTCCCATAATATAAATTTTTGTTTAGTATTCTTAATTTCTATGCGCAAATATACTATTTTACTGTTATCTCTTTTTAAACATTGCATTTAAGATGCCACTTGCCAGTTTCCCCAACAATTTCACCCCTTCCCGGGCCAATGTTCTGCTGGCCTGGTTCTGTGCGGCCTCCAAAGGCGATTGCCTGCGAGACTTCGATGAACTACTACTTTTAGAGGCCTTTTCGGCTTCTTTCTGTACCTTTTCAGCCGCTTCCTGCGCCTCGAACTGCCCCATCTTTTCTTCCAGGATTTCGGAAGCCGTACGGCGTTCTACACGTTCCTGGTATTTCCCATTATAATCGGAATTGCGGACCAGTTCTTGGTAAAGCGCCGGTTGGCATGGTCCCATCACTGCCCTGGCAGGAACGAGGTGCGTGGCTACCACTTCTGTTGGAATACCTTTATCATTCAAGACCGTCACCAAAGCCTGCCCTGTTCCCAGAGAAGTCAATATTTTATCTATCTCATAAAACTCCGAAGTCGGATATGTTTTCACTGTTTTCCGGAGGTTCTCCGCATCGTTAGGGGTAAATGCCCGTAAGGCGTGTTGGATCCTATTTCCCAATTGTCCCAAAACAGATTCCGGGATATCGGTCGCGGCCTGCGTACAGAAGAAAACCCCAACACCTTTGGAACGGATCAAGCGAACGATCTGCTCGATCTGGGTTAAAAAGGCCTTGGATGCGCCGTTGAACAACAAATGCGCCTCATCAAAGAAGAATACCAACTTTGGTTTATCCAGATCGCCTACTTCCGGCAGGTTCTTGAACAGTTGCGCCAAGAGACTCAACAAGAAGGTGGAGAACAACAAGGGTTGATCCTGGATATCCGAAATATTCAGGAGGGTGATGACCCCTTTACCATTTATTTTTCCGAAAAGATCATTGATATCAAATTCCTTTTCCCCAAAGATATGAGCAAGCCCCTGCTGTTCAATGGCTACAATTTTTCGGAGGATGGTACTCGCACTGGCCGAGCTGATCTTTCCGTAATCGCTTTTTATTTCCTCCGCTCCCGGACCTTCCGAAAGGTAGCTCAATAACCTTTTCAGATCCTGGAAATCGACGATCGGCAGCTGATTATCATCCGCATATTTAAAAATCGCGCTCAATACACCGGCTTGGGTATCGTTCAGATCTAGGATCCGCGATAATAGCACAGGACCAAAATCCTCTACTGTAACACGCATCGGCGCGCCCAGATTGCCGCTCAAGGAAAAGAGTTCAATCGGAAAACTGGCAGGTTCAAAGGGAATACCCACCGCATTTCCACGTTCGATCAGCGCGTCATTGGTTTTTCCGGGCTCTGCCAATCCCGAAAGATCGCCCTTTACATCAAGCATGAAGACCGGTACGCTGGCATCGGAGAGCTGTTCGGCCATCAATTGCAGGGTCCTGGTCTTTCCTGTACCGGTTGCACCGGCGATCAAACCATGTCGGTTCATCATTTTTAAGGCCAGGTTAACCTTGGCATCCGTTACGATTTCGCCATTCAGGATTCCGGATCCCAATTGTATAAAAGCGCCCTTAGGACTATAAGAGGCTGTAATTTTCTGAATAAATTGTTCTTTCATGGTATTTTTGGACTAATACTGAACTATTTGTACCCGAAAATAGGAATTAAATAGGATTATACAATAATAGAATTTTGAGAGAAGTACATTAAGGAATTATTAAGAAATCAGATTAAAGGCAATCCTTTTGTAATTTTTTCATAATAAAATTTCAAAAAAGCTTTCTTTTTAAAATTAAATTTTATTTTTGTACTGTTTATGATTGCGAGCCGAAACTTATTTACAAAAGCGTACAGGATCTTAGCTGCCAAGCTATGTTTCTTTGTGTTCTTCACAAAGATGCTGATCTCCATCACGCCGATGTTTGTAGATGTACTGGACAAAGGTACTGTTCTACAAGTGGTTATGCAATTAGAAATCGAGAACACGGCCAAAGGGGCCAATAGCAACAATGAGGATATCCATGAAACGGGTATCAAGGTTTTCAAACCAGATGCTATTGATTTCCTAGCCTTTAATCCCACCATTGAAAGTACAGCGCAGATCAAGCATTACCTACGTAATGAGAAAAGTATCTGTGCCTTTCATCCATCCGTACCGACACCCCCTCCTAACTGTTAATTCATTTTTTTCCGATTTTCAGGTTCTCTGACCGGTCATGCTGTGTCTTAATGGGACCATTGAGCTTATTCACAAAAAAAATTGAATTTAACAAATTGAACAAATTATGTTTGGTACACGTACGTCCGCTTTTCTAAAATTGTCGAAAAGGGACTTAAAATATGACTTTCCCGCAAGTATAGTAGTTTTTCTAGTCGCATTACCTTTATGTTTAGGAATCGCGATGGCCTCCGGAGCGCCACTTTTTGCCGGTATCTTAACAGGAATTATTGGCGGCTTAGTGGTTGCTTCGGTTTCAGGCTCTCCTTTGAGTGTGAGTGGTCCTGCAGCCGGTCTGACCGTAATCGTCCTGGGCTCCATTGAAAAACTGGGTGCTTATGAAACCTTTATCCTAGCGGTTATGATCGCTGGGGTTATCCAATTGATCCTGGGGATCGTAAAAGCTGGTATGATCGGTAATTACTTCCCATCATCAGTTATTCTGGGTATGTTGGCAGCGATCGGTATCACCATTATCCTAAAACAGATCCCATTGGCATTCGGAATGACCGAAACCCATGCCTTTGAACTGGATAACGGCGGTGGTATTGCTGCATTTACTGATACGATATTCTCCAGTATCAACTGGGGGGCTACGTTGATCTGTTTATTATCCCTGGCCGTGCTTATTTTCTGGCCGAATATCAAGAAATTGAACAAAGTTCCTGCTCCATTGATCGTGGTACTATTAGGTGTGGGATTGGGTTATGCCTTCCAAGGAACTTCCTTGGCCTTAAACCCGGATCACTTTGTATCCATCCCGGTGGTTTCTTCCATTGCGGAATTCAAAGGATTGTTCATCTTCCCGGATTTCACGCAGATCCTGAATAAAGAGGTCTGGATTGTAGCCATCACCATTGCGATCATTGCGAGTTTAGAGACTTTATTAAGTATCGAGGCCGTAGATAAAATCGATCCTTTGAAAAGAAATTCACCAACGAACAGGGAATTGGTTGCACAGGGTATTGGTAACATGACTTCTGGATTTTTAGGTGGATTGCCAATGACTTCAGTGATCGTACGTTCATCTGCAAATGCCAATGCGGGCGGTAGAACAAGACAATCGGCGATGTTGCATGCGGTTTGGTTATTGTTGGCCTTATTGGCGATTCCAAGTATCATCAACCTGATTCCATTGGCAGGTTTGGCTGCTATCCTTTTACATACAGGATATAAATTGGCAAAACCAGCTTTATTCAAGCAGATGCTAGGTAAAGGATTGGATCAATTCATTCCATTCTTTATAACCGTTGCAGCGGTTGTTTTCACCGATCTATTGACCGGTGTTGGGGTTGGTATTTTGGTTGCAACGTTCTATATCTTGAGAGCAAACATGCACAATGCTTACCATTTCAACATTAAACCAACGGAAGTGGAGGATAGTTCTGTTGCTGTGTTGACCTTGGCGGAGGAAGTAACCTTCCTGAACAAAGCGCCAATTCAGGAAAAATTGTACAATCTTCCGAAAAACGTGAAGAGTATCCTGATCGATGGACATCGAAGTAAGTTTATCGATAAGGATGTCATTGATGTGATCAAGGATTTTGAGCAGAATGCTATAAGCAAAGGCTTAGAAATTGAGCTGAACGATGTAACTTACAAAAAGAGAAAGCGATCTAACAAGAGTCCTTTCAAGAAAAAAAAACATAAACTTCAAAAAGTAGTTTAAAAGAATAAAATAATTGCAGAAACTTGTATTGTTTCTTAATCGAACAACATATAAAAATTTAAAAAAATGAGCTTAAAAGAGTTAGAAATTGGTTTTAACAACATTATAGAAGGTAATAAAGACTGGATGGATTTCGTACAGAAAGACACAACAGGAAGATTTCAACAATTAGCAAATGGTCAAAACCCGGAGATTTTATGGATTGGTTGTGCGGATAGCCGTGTACCAGCGAATGAATTGACAGGAAGAAAGCCGGGTGAGGTGTTTGTACATCGTAATATTGCCAATATGTGTGTGCACTCGGATATGAGTATGTTGGCCGTTTTAGACTATGCGGTAAATGTATTGAAGGTAAAACATATCATTGTAGCTGGACACTATGGTTGTGGTGGAGTTGCCGCTTCTTTGAGTAGTCAGCAATATGGTATTATTGATAACTGGTTATGCCATATCAAGGATGTCTACCGCTTGCACGCGGAAGAAATTGATGCAATCGAAGATCAAACCGAAAAGACCAATAAATTGGTGGAACTGAATGTGAAGGAGCAGGTATTGAATCTTTGCAGTACGTCCATTGTACAGAACTCTTGGAAAAATGGCGCTGATCTAGCGATCCATGGGATGGTGATCAATATCGGAACCGGCCAATTGATTGATCTGGATACTACTTTTACCAGCAATGAATCGCTGGGTAAGGTGTTTAAGTATATGTAGGGTTTTAGATTATAGATGATAGATATTAGATGATAGACTTTGGCAGGGTCTATTATCTATTATCTATTGTCTAATGTCTATTGTCTATTGTCTATTGGCTATTGGCTATTGGCCATTGTCTATAAAGACAGCACGCCGTCATTGCGAGGAACGAAGCAATCTTTACACTAATCGAAAGATTGCTTCGTCGTACCTCCTCGCAATGACGGCGTTCTTGCAATTACGGCGTTCTTATGATGAAGGGTTCTATCAATGAAAAGATTCTTACACTGACAGGGTCTATAATCTAACGTCTATAATCTATAATCTACTTCACGAATGTCCCATCCAGATTAATTGCTTTCGCGAAAGCGGTAGAATACAGATCGGCCATTACAGCAAAATGATCTCTGGTTATTTTACTATCCAGATCAAACTCGCCTTCAAACTTCCGTCTACTTTTCCAATCTTTCTCCACCTGTCTTTCAACCTCATCCCCTTTAAAGGAAACAAACTTGATCAAGCTGAATAAATCCCGCCAAGTCATATCCTGATCCTTATAATTATCCAAGAACCATAGCTGGCTCCGGGTATAGATATCATTCAATACATCCTTTACATCCCCAAACTTCACAAAATCATCCCCTTTGAACATATACTTATCCCCTTCCACCTTTCCAAGGAAAAATCCCGATAAATAACTTTTCTGTATAGATCCATAATGCACATCCGTAGTCTTTACATCCTGGTAAGGGTTCAATCTTGCCGAAAATCCCAACAATTCCGCCTGCAATTTCCGAATATCAATGGATTTTGTATCGGACTTAAAGAAAGCTACATATCCAGCTGTAGCCCCCAAAGCTTGTCCATAAGCTGCCCTAAAAGCAATATTTTCGGGATCAGCATCCAAATCCCGCAAGAAACCAATATCAAATAGATTCTCTTTTTCAAAAGTCAATAGATCTTTCAGCAACAAGACATACACCTCATCCTTCATCTCTCCCACCGCTAAAGTAGTCCTGCTCGCTGCCAAACTCACTTCCTTCGCCTTTTGCAAACTGCTGGACAACCCTTCTTTCTTTGTCCCTTCAGCTTTTTTGAATAGCAATCCATCCTTGCTGGCATCTACCACAGAAAGCACCTGTATGCTCTGCCGATTGGCAAGTTGGATCTGCCATTCTCTTCTCTTCTTCTCCACATTCAAGATCTGCTGATCCCTAACAATGGTCAGATTGGGCAGTTCCCTCAGCATTTTCTCAATCGCATTCCTCGCCAATTGAGGATTGAAATCGGCTTTCACAGCCATCGCCAAAGAATCACTCTTTGTTTTGCTCATGCCCATCTCCATCAACAGATTCATCCAGATGCCTGCATCCAAGTTCTCATTCTTAACCATCTTCAAGGGCTGGGAAGTGATCTCCGGTGCAATCTGCTGTTGATCCAAGACCCATATCGTGGGAACACTCGATCTCGCCGCCTGCACAGCAGCAGTCAGGGCCGTAATATCCGAACCATAGACCAACATCTTCGGTTTCTCCCTTTTTTGGGCCATTAATGCAACAGGAAATATAATCAGGGTAAGTAGTAATAATCTCAAATTCATAATTGTTTAAATATACATCGAAAATACATAAAATAGCGTTAAGTATTCGTTAATGGCATAACCAATATATCGTTGAAATACCTAACTTTGCTACATGTTAGAAGAAGAAAAATCCTTGAATTTTATTGAAGAGATTATTGAAGAAGATCTTCGTAATGGGAAGAATGACGGGCGTGTTTTGACCCGTTTCCCGCCGGAACCAAACGGCTATCTTCATATTGGACATGCTAAGTCGATCTGTCTGAACTTTGCTTTGGCACAGAAGTACAATGGTAAAACAAATCTTCGTTTTGATGACACCAATCCGGTTACGGAAGATGTGGAATACGTAGAGAGCATCAAAAAAGATATTCAATGGCTTGGTTTCCAATGGGCTGAGGAATTATATACTTCTGATTACTTTGACACCTTGTACCAATATGCCGTTGAGCTGATCAAAAATGGATTGGCCTATGTGGATGATAGTACAGCAGAGGAAATTGCAGCTGCAAAGGGAACTCCTACCGAACCAGGAACACCTACACCCTACAGGAGCAGAAGCGTAGAAGAGAACTTGACGCTTTTTGAAGAAATGCGTGAAGGAAAATATAAAGATGGAGAGAAGGTATTACGCGCGAAGATAGATTTGGCAAGCCCGAATATGCACATGCGTGATCCGATCATTTACCGCATCAAGCATGCCCACCATCACCGTACCGGTGATAAATGGTGTGTATACCCGATGTATGATTTTGCACATGGCCAATCGGATTCCATCGAAAAGATCACTCATTCCGTTTGTACCTTGGAATTTATCCCTCACCGTCCGTTATACGATTGGTTGATCGATAGATTGGAGATTTTCCCATCCAAACAATATGAATTTGCGCGTTTGAACCTGACGTATACCGTGATGAGCAAGCGTAAATTGTTGCAATTGGTGAACGAGAAATTCGTGGAAAGTTGGGATGATCCACGCATGCCGACCATCTCTGGTCTTCGCAGACGTGGTTATACCCCGGAAAGTATCCGTAATTTCTGTGAACGCATCGGTATCCAAAAGAGGGAGAACATGATCGATGTGAGTTTATTGGAATTCTGTATCCGCGAGGATCTGAATAAAACGGCTTGGAGAAGGATGGCTGTCCTTGATCCGATCAAATTGATCATCAGTAATTATCCAGAAGGTCAAGTTGAGGAATTGCATGGCGAGAACAATCCGGAAGTGGAAGGTGGCGAAGGCAGCAGAACGATCCCTTTCTCCAAAGAACTTTGGATCGAAAGAGAGGACTTTATGGAGGATGCGCCTAAGAAATTCTTCCGTTTAGGACCTGGATTATCTGTTCGTTTAAAACATGGCTATATTGTAACCTGTACCGGATTTAACAAAGATGAAAATGGGAATATCACGGAGGTAATCTGTGAATATCATCCGAATTCAAAATCTGGGGAAGACACTTCAGGAATGAAAGTAAAAGGAACTATACATTGGGTATCGGTCGCTCATGCGAAAGAAGCCGAGGTAAGACTTTACGATCGCTTGTTCCAAGACATCAATCCTGCAGCTGCTGAGGATTTCAAGGCATCCATTAATCCAGACAGCTTGCAGATTATTGAAAAAGCATATATCGAACCTGATTTAGTTAATGCAGAACCGGGTAAAGGTTATCAGTTCATCAGATTGGGCTATTTTACCTTGGACAATAAGATCAGTACGCCAGAAAAACCAGTATTCAATAGAACCGTTGGGTTAAAAGACTCATGGGCTAAAGAGGTGAAAAAAGGTTAATCGATCTGTGTTCAAGAAAGATTTTTATATTTTATCTCAAAAAAATCCTCTTCATGTATTGAAGAGGATTTTTTTATGAACAAATAGGGCTGGCTTTAGAACATTACATCCAGGCCGAATTATATTTATTTCCCATCCGTTTAACCTCTGCCAATAAGGATTCATCTTTAGCTGATCCTAATATTCCTTCGTAATTCTTTAAAGCCGCAAGTCCCAATTGAATCATATATCCATCGGCACCACCTAAGGATCGCTTACTGATCAGCAATTGTTCATTTAACAGTTCATCGATGGTCTGAATGTTTCTTTTAGCCAGGCTATTCGCTTTCTCCAGTTCTTTGGTTTTGTACAAGGTATCCACCACCGTACCATTCAAATAGGATAAGCGCATCGACCGGTTTACTTTTGGTTGCAAATCATAGGCTTTTAAGGCTAGATTTCTCGCATGCTCGAAGTTCTCCTGTTGCATGAGCTGAGCAATACCTTGTTGGTACACGTTGGAAAATACCCAATTCTCGTAAAACTTGTTCGAATCTGTATCGAAGTGGTCCAACGTGGAGATATCACTCCATTTGAATTTCTCCATCACATTACTATACAGTTTTTCTGTATTGACCAAGGAGGTGTCATCTGCCGGCTGACCAACCTCTACAGGCATCAATTTCAACAGCATCCCTTCATTCGCTAAATACTTATCCAACCCCATAAAGATGGAGTTGGGGCTCATGGTCGTGAAATAGATCGGACGCTCCCAGTTGTTCTCATTTAGGATAGACATGATGGCCAGTTCTGCCCTCGAAACGTAATTCTGTTTATAATCCCATTCCATGTATTCTGGAATATAGCCTTCCCAAGATTTCGGAACGACCGAATTGGCCAGTACCGCTTCCTTATTGATCTTCAATCTTAATTTATGGCTTGGCAGGACATTTTCAAATGTTCCATCCTGTAATTGCACTTTATTAGCTTGGTCATCAGAAAGCATGATGGCCAACATCTGATCCAGATCCACGTGACCTTCAATTCCCAAATCCAATACCCTTATGAAATCACGGACACCCTTCTTCACCTTATCAAAAGCAAATCCTACAGGAATAGCCTTGGCTTGGTTGATGTCCTGCATCGCCTGTTTTACATACCAGTCTGATTGCAGATACCCATGATTCAAGACCCTAACATCTGTTCGTATGCCTTCCACCTCCTGTAAATACCATAAAGGGAAGGTGTCGTTATCAGAATAAGTAAACAATATGGCATTCGGCTCGCAGGATTGCAGGGCATTATAGGCCATCTCTTTGGTCATCATCCGATCTGAACGGTTGTGGTCATCCCAGTTTTGGGTGACCAATAAGATTGGCCCCAAGAACATACATAGCCCTGCTGTAGCAACGGTCAATTGCCTGGCTGGCAGTTTTACACGTTGCTGTATAAATTCAATGATGGCCAAGAAACCCAGACCGATCCAGATCGAGAACACATAGAATGATCCGGCGTAGGCATAATCCCTTTCCCGAGGTTGTAAAGGCGATTGATTTAAATATAGAACTATCGCTAACCCTGTGAAAAAGAAGAGAAGACCTACAATAGCCGCATCCCTTTTACTTTTTTTCAATTGCCACAGCAAGCCTACCACCCCTAACAATAGTGGAAGGAAGAAATAGGTATTCCTGGTGGGATCCTGTTTAAAATAGTCACTTAAATGAGCCTGTCCCGGTATTCGGAGATCATCGAGAAAAGAGATTCCTGAAATCCAATTTCCTGCATGGAATTCCCCCTGGCTTGGCTGATCATTTTGTCTTCCGACAAAATTCCACATGAAATAGCGGGAATACATATGACCGATCTGGTACTGGAAGAAAAATTTCATATTATCAGCAAAGGATGGACTTTCCCCTTCCCCTAATCCCAGATAGGATCGATAGAACGCTTCATGATCTTTATGATATATTCTCGGGAACAACACCTCCTTATCATATTCATAGGAATTTCTACCTCCAATTTTTGTATAAGTCTTAGCATCCTTTCTGTAGTTGCTCCCCTCTTCTTTGACACCAATAATCTGAGAATCAAAATTAGGACCTTTGAATAAAGGTTCCGATTGGTACTGCTCCCTACTCAAATAACCTAAAAAGGAGAATACATTATCCGGAGCATTGTTGTTCAAGCTGATGTTGGTATGCGAACGTACCATCAATAACCCGTAGGAGCCGAAGCCCAAGTAAATAAACCCCAAGGAAAGCAATGCCAAATTCAGGATGGGCTTTGATTTTTTTATCGAATAATAAATTCCAAATACCAATCCGCCCGTTAATAAGGCGACAAAGAAGTAAATCCCGCTGCCAAATGGCATACCCAAGCTATTCACAAAAAAGAGATCAAACTGGGCCGCAATCTTTACCGAGTATTGAATCACACCCCAAAGGATCAAAGCCAACACCAACACTCCCCAACCCAATGATTTTAAGATACTCAACCATTTGACCTTTGCAGTCTTCCTGAAATAAATCAGCAGCGCAATGGCAGGTATAGTCAATAAATTCAGCAAATGTACCCCTATACTTAACCCCATCACATAGGCCAGAACCAATAACCATTTACTGGCATCCGGTTCATCTGCCCTTCTTTCCCATTTCAAGGCCAACCAGAATACGACGGCCGTGCAAAGGGAAGACATGGCGTACACCTCAGATTCCACCGCAGAATACCAAAAACTATCCGTAAAACTATACGCTAAAGCACCAATCAATCCTGCAGAAAAGATCTTCAACTGATGATCTTGGCTTTCTGCCTCCTGGCCACGAACCAGCACTTTTCGGGCAATGGCTGTGATCGTCCAAAATAGGAAAACAATAGTCAACCCACTACAGACCGCAGAACCCACATTCATCCAAAAAGCAATTTTTTCCGTATCTCCAAAAGCCAAATTGGAAAACAGGTTTTGAAGCATTAAGAATAAGGGAGCTCCGGGTTGATGTACAATTTCCAATTTATAGGCCGAAGCGATAAGCTCGCCAGTATCCCACCAGCTGGAAGAATGTTCCGTTGTGAGGATGTATACAGTAGTTGCAATGATACCACAGAGCCAGCCTAGCAGGTTGTTGATCTTCGAGTATTTCATAATTATGGGCGTTAGTTAATTAAATCTAATGTAATAAGAATATAAAAATGAAATCTCCTGTTAACATAATTTAACAGCTAATCAGAAGAAATAAAAAGCTAATAAGTATAAGTAAACAACTAATCAGTAAGTTTTGGACAAGGAGATATGATAACATGACAGCAGAAATAGATGATACATCGTACAACGCCTAAATGTTAAAATATGTTAAATAAGAAATGTAAATTATCCGTAGAAACGCATAAATCATAGGACAATTAACAGGAAATTTGAGGTACTCTCAAGAAGGACAAATAGAACAATCAACTGAAATACAACTATTTAAAGTTAACAATATTAACAAAAACTAATGAAAATAAGTTAACAAACAGCATTAAACCTTTAAACACCTTAACCAGTCATAAAATTGAATAACATTTGTGGAAATAATAAACAATATTCTTAACTTTAAATTCTAATAAATCACATAGAGTGACCATTAATAAACGTAAAATGAAAAAATTATTATCAATCGCATTTGCAGCTGCATTGACAGTGGGTGTGGCATCTGCACAAGAAACTAAACCAGCTGAGGGTGATTACTTTATTGCTAAAAATGTAACGGAATCTATTGTTAAGTCATTGACTGAAAAATTAGCTTTGACAAAACCACAGCAGGACTCTATTGCTAAACATGTGTTAATTTCAGCAAAACAAGAAACTGATATTCTTGAAGCACAAGGCGTTGCGATTAAAACAAAAAGAGAACAACAACAGGCTAATCTAAGTGCTAGAACAGCTAAAATCAAAACCTTCTTAACAAAAGAACAGCTTGAATTATGGGCTAAGAAAAGTAAAGAAGAAGAAGAAGAAGAAAATTAAGATTTAAGTCTTTAAAAATAAAGGCCGATTGCATGCAATCGGCCTTTATTTTTAAACCAGTTTTTCTACTATCTTTTTAGTCGGACCAGGATTACTCATGGTATAGAAATGCAATACCGGAGCACCAAATTCGATCAGCTCCTTACATTGCTGTACCAGCCACTCTTCCCCTACCTGTCTCACCTCGGCATTGGTTTTACAAGCATCCACCGCATCACTTAAATCTTCAGGGATATCCAAATGGAAGATCCTCGGCAAGGTGATCAATTGATTCTTTGTGGTCAAAGGTTTCAAACCTGGAATGATCGGTACATGGATATCATGCTCCCTACATTTCGTTACGAATTCTTTATATTTTTCGACATTAAAGAACATTTGGGTCACAATAAACTCAGCACCCATTTCCACTTTCTTTTTTAGCCACTTAAAATCGGTATTGAAGTTTGGTGCTTCAAAATGCTTTTCCGGATAACCGGCCACGCCTATACAGAAATCTGTTTTTTCAGAACTCCCAATATCCTCATGCAGGTATTGCCCGCGATTCATATCAGCTACCTGTTCCAACAGGTCGATGGCATAGGCATGTCCTTCTGGCGTAGGAATAAAGTCAGAGTCGCCCTTACGCGCATCTCCACGTAACACCAATACATTATCGATCCCTAAAAAGTTAAGATCGATCAATGCATTTTCTGTCTCTTCCTTGGTGAAACCACCACAGATCAGATGCGGAACCGCATCCACTTTATATTTACTCATGATTGCAGCACAGATAGCTACCGTGCCGGGACGTTTTCTATACGACACCCGTTCCAATAAACCGTTGGAATGTTGCTTATAGAGATAATCTTCCCTGTGGTAAGTAACATCAATAAACGGAGGTTTGAATTCCATCAATTCGTCCATGGTCTTGAAAATACTCTGTATCCCCTGTCCTTTTGCTGGCGGAAGCAATTCAAAGGAATACAAGGTCTTCCCATTCGCATTTTTAATGTGATCTACAATCTTCATATATTAAAATTAAAGCTTAGAGAAAACACAGCGAGTACTGGTTCATCAGCTTATCTTTCCTTGTTAAAGGTAGAATGTAGCACCTTGACAAGTGTCAGGTTGCTAAGGCTTCAGCGGGTCTAGTCCCTCTGCCTTTCTCTATAAGCACCGCTAATATCGGTTTAAAATCTGAAAAGTAAAAATTATTTTATTGTTCTCTGTACAGATCGATCAGCCCCTCAGGAAGTTTCACTAGGATCACTTCTTCTTCCGGATCCATGCCAACGATCAGGTCGTCGTTCAATGGAAACATCACCTCTTGTCCATCCATATCCACCGTGGCAATAAACTGCTGCGGCATTTCCTGCACATCCAAGATTTCACCCAATTCCCCATCCTTCTCATCAATCACCACATAGCCGATCAAATCGGAATATCTGAAATCATCGGGATCTCTTTCCGGCATTTTATCGTTCGGCAGATAGATCTTCTTACGCACCAATGGTTGGGCCTTATCGATATGGTCCACATCCTCAAACCAAGCGTAGGCTGTACTGTTATTGTGCAACTTGACCTGATCCACGAAATAAGGGACCAACTTCTTATCAATTTCTACAAAGATGACATCCAGATCCAGGTCGGCATAATCCTCAAACTCAAAAAACAATTGGACCTCCCCTTTCAGACCGCGGGTCTTACTGATATATCCGATGTAAAAACATTGATCGATGTTCATTTTTTTCAATTAAGCCACAAAAATACAAAAAAAGCCGATCTAAAGTAGATCGGCTTTCATTTGAATAATGCTTTAAGGAATTATCCTTCAGTTTCTTCAGTGTTTTCAGTAGCTTCTTCCGCAACCTCTTCTGTTGTTTCTTCAGCAACAGGAGTGTTTTTAGCAGCGATAGCAGCAGCTCTGTCATCTTTTTTCTTCGCTTCAGCAGCTAAAGCAGCTTTTTTAGCTTCTTCTTTAGTTTTTGCTAAACCTGATTTTTTTCCTTCGATTTGAGCACCTTTACCTTCTAACCAGTAGTTGAAAAGTTCTTCTGCTTTAGTTTCGTCGAAAGCACCTTTTTTCACACCACCTTGTAAGTGTTTTTTGTACAAAACACCTTTGTAAGAAAGGATAGCGCGAGCGGTGTCAGTAGGTTGTGCACCTTTATTCATCCAATCCAATGCTTTTTCGAAATCTAATACGATAGTTGCTGGGTTAGTGTTCGGGTTATAAGAACCGATACGCTCGATGAATTTACCATCACGTGGAGCACGTGCATCTGCTACTACTACGTGGTAAAAAGGTTTTCCTTTTTTACCATGTCTTTGCAATCTGATTTTAGTTGCCATGTTTTTTTTATTTTATGTATTCAACATATCCCCCGTGCTTCATGCAAGAAGGGACGCAAAGATAAAAACTTATTTCCAATAATAAAAGCAAACCGTTATATTCATCACATTAATCCACAACACCCTATGCAAGAAAAAGCACCCCTAAAAATAGTTAAAGCATCGGCCGGCTCCGGAAAGACATTCAGCCTGACCGTACATTACCTATCTTTATTGTTGGCCAAAGAGAGCAATTACCGCGAAATACTTGCTGTAACCTTTACCAACAAAGCAACTGCGGAAATGAAGGAAAGGATCCTTTCCGTATTTCAGGGCTTAGCAACCGGAAATCCCGCTCAGAAAATCGAGGATTACCGACAGATATTATTGGCAGAACATCCCCAATGGGATGCACATGCTCTTCAGGAAAAAGCACAACGAATATACCGAAGGATATTACACGATTACTCCCACTTTTCCGTGAGTACCATCGACGGATTCTCCCAAAAGGTCATCCGAAGCTTCACTTATGAATTGAATCTGGATGCCGGATATGCCATCGAAATGAACACCAATAAGGTAAAACGGGATCTGACCATCATGCTGAATCAGCTCTTGGATGAAAAACCCGAACTATTGGAATGGATCATTGCCTATGCTGAGCAAAAAATAGGAAACAATGAAAATTGGAACTATCGGAATCAATTGATGAGCCTGGCCGGTCTCATATTCAGTGAAAATTTCCAGGAATTTGATGGATACATCCTTTCTGCGGATAGCAATCGGATTTTTAACATCCTGAATAAGGAGGTTTCCGAAAAAACGAGCAACTTCCTGGATGCCTTAAGCGCAGCCATTGAACAGTTCAACCAAACCTACCGTAGCTTGGGCATAGATGAGTCCGAACTTGTTCAAAAGTCACGAAACAAGCTGGTCTCGGCCAGCAAGGTAAACCCGAATATCCATAAATACTCCATTTCAGATCTTGATGAAAAGGTCTTCCAGAAATATGAAAACTTGGTGCAAGAACCTGAAAAAATATTTGTGGACCAAGATAAAAACTACCGTACAGACTTGGTACAGGCCATGCAACCTGCCTTGGATATCCTCATGGAATTGCGGGGTATTTTCCCATCCTATATCGCCTATCATTCGGTTCAAGGAAATCTTTATTTCCTCCGATTATTAAAAGAGATGAGTGACCTGTTAAGTCAATGGCGAAAAGAAAATGCTGCCCAATTGATTTCTGATGCGCAGATTCTCCTGAACAAAATCGGGATTGACGATCAACAGGATCCTACCTTCATCTGGGAAAAGATCGGTAACCGCTTCAATTATTTCCTGTTTGATGAATTCCAGGACACCTCCCGTATACAGTGGAAAAACTACAGCCCTTTATTGTTGAACGCCTTGGCCAATGCTACAGGCACCTTGAATGAGCACCTGATCGTAGGCGATGTCAAACAGAGCATCTACCGTTGGCGGAATGGCGATTGGCGAATTCTTTTGCAACAAGTGGAAAAACAGGTGGTCGACAATTTCCATCTTCAGCCACAACAGCTTGAACAGTTTATCCATAACGGCACCCTGCAGACCAACTTCCGCAGTCTGCCGAATATCATCAAACTGAATAACTACCTGTTCGATAAAATCCCCTCCTTATTGCAAGAGGTATTGAACAATAAAGTATTGGAGAGTCTTTCCGGCGATTCCTGGGCTTGGTGGCAAGAAACAGGCAACGATCAGATGTTGATTAAGGCCTATCAAGATACCGAGCAGCAGATTCCCGAACATCTTTTGGGGGATGATAAACCACAGGGATCCATAGAAATCAATTATTTCCCGGTTGAACATGGTCGTTTTAGAAAAAACCAAGTTATGGATGCTTCCGTAGCCTCCCTATGCCAAAAGATCGGCGAGTGGATCAGCAGTGGTAGATACCAAGCGAAACAGATAGGAATCTTGGTGCGCAGCAATGCCCAAGCGCGGTTGCTGATCCAGGAATTGATGCGTTTTAAAAACGAAAAACAGCTCGCATTCGAAGTGATATCTGGCGATGCATTGACCTTGATTTCCAACCATGCCGTAAATCTATTGGTAGAAACCTTTCGCGCACTGGTTTTCCAATCGGAAAAACATGTTATCCATCTGGCCAATATGGCCTACCTGTACCAATTGGCTATGGGTAACTCTACCTTCGATCCCAAAGCCTGGCTAACATTCAAGGCCAATCAGATCGAATCCTTGCATGGCGTACTTCCTCAGCCATTGATTGAAAATTGGCTGGCCTTGCAGAAAATGCCTTTGGTCCATTTGACCGAGAAGCTGATCGAGATCTATCAGGTTGGACAAGAAAACAGCATCCACCTGCCCTATTTATTGGCTTTCAAAGATATGGTCACCCAGTTTTCGAGCATGGGTGAACGGGGTATCCTCCAGTTTTTGGAATATTGGGATGAAGATGGCGAGAAGGCCGTGCTACCAGCAAATGGCAAGGTCGATGCCATCGAAGTCACCACCATCCACAAATCCAAAGGATTGGCTTATGATGTGGTCATGATCCCGTTCTGTTCTTGGAATCTGGATGGCATGACCAATGGTGATTTTTGGATCGATGTATTGGACAGCCCTTTCCAGGATCTCGGAAAAATCCCTGTTAAATACAATGCCGCCTTAGGAAAATCCATTTTCTACAAACAATATTTCGAAGAGATGCTTTTCAACTACATGGATGCCCTGAACACCTTCTATGTGGCAACCACCAGGGCAAAAGAACATTTATATATCACTGCACCCCAATTTAAGGAAGCCGATGCCAAATCAGCCAGCGTATTGAACGGGTTTGAAGTCAAAAATGAATACATCAGCGACCTATTGCTCCAAACATTAATGGACCCACAATCCATTTTCCCATTGGTCGATAACCAACTCAACATCCAAGAAATCATCCTGAAGAAAGAAGATAGCGAAGATCAGGAAGACAATAAAATGGCATTGAAGAACTACCCGATATCGAAAGAATTGGATCGGGCATTGGATCGTTCCAGCAAACGGAGCATCAATAACATCCTGATGATGGAGGAGGCGGCAAGGTATGGGGTCCTTGCCCATGAAATCATCTCTGCCGTTGAAAAGGAGCAGGATATTGAAGACTTGGTCAGTCAATTTATCGAAGAGGGAATTATCGAAGAGCATGCCCGTCCTGATTTGATGAAAGAGATCCAAGAAGTATGGCATCATCCCCAGATCAACCAATGGCTAACCCAGGACTATAAAGTTTGGAATGAAGCCAGTATTATTACCTCCGATGGAAAAACCCTACGTCCGGACAAGGTATTCAGCAAAGATGGAGAAACCATTGTATTGGATTTTAAGTTCACCAAAGGCGATTATATCGAACATAAATACCAAGTAGGAACCTATATGGATGCCCTCAAAAATGTAGGTTACCCAGCGGTCAAAGGCTATTTATATTATGCCAAATCAAAAGAATTAGTAGAAGTAAATTAATAAGAATGGAAAAACCATTTTTACGTTTAGTAGCAGAAGACATACAGGCAAGGTTCGGCAAGGAAATTTCCGATATTGCCATTGTATTCAACAATAAAAGACCGATTACCTACCTAAAGAAACATCTGGTCGATGTTTACGGACAGGCAATCTGGTCACCTCAATTTTTTACCATCCAGGAATACTTCTCCCAATCGAGCACAAAAACATTGGCATCTTCATTAAGTCAGTTTTTTTACCTGTTCGAATTGCACAATGAGCTGCTCAAAAAGGAAGGCCTGGAACCGGAAAGCCTGGAGGAATTCTATCCCATTGCGGAGATCATATTGAGTGATTTTTCCCAATTGGATTATGACCTCGTACCGATCGACCAGATCTACATGACGCTTTTCGACAATACGGAAATAGACTTGGCTTTCCAGCATTTCACGCCAGAGCAACAGGAATTCATCAAATTATTCTGGCAATCCTTTTCCATCAAGGGCCATACAGCTGTACAACAACGTTTCCTTAAACTGTGGAAAAGACTTCCCGTACTATATCGCTTGTTCAAGGAAAAAATGGCTCAGGAAAACCAGATCAATCATCCTACGATCTATCGCGCCTTGGCGGAAGGAAAAGCGGAAAACCCTGTTTTCAACAGGAAATTTCAAAAGGTCCTTTTTATCGGGTTCAATGCCTTGAACCGCGCGGAAGCCCAACTATTCAAACAATGGCAGGAAGAAGGGCAGGCACTATTTTATTTTGATGCGGATGCGCATTATATCGATGACAACCTGCAGGAGGCGGGCCTATTCATCCGAAGGAACATACAGCGTACAGGCCTTCTCAACGCATTGGGAGAAATTCCCAACATCATTGGAAACAGGACTTCCGAAGTGCAGTTATACCAATGTTTGGGAAAGAACAGTGAAACGAAGTTATTGCATGATGTTTTGTTAGCGGATTTTCCAGCAGGTCTTCCTGCGGATAAGTCTGCTGCCATTCTATTGGCCGATGAGAGCCTGCTTGTGCCTTTGTTACAGAGCTTGCCAGATCTGGAAGTCAATATTACAACAGGTTATCCTCTTATCCAATCGCCACTCTATGGGCTGATCGATCTGTGGTGTGAAACCCAATTGGCCATCTCCCATCAGAAAAAGGAAAAGATTCCATATCAATGGCTGGAAACTTTCCTTTCCCATCCGATGACCAAGATGGACACCCCTATCAAGCAAAAGATCCAAAAGGAGATCGCCGATAAACAACAGTTTGAGGTACCAATTAAGGAAATCAATATCAGCAGCTCGGCAATCCCTTATTTTTTTGAACCTATTCAAGATCAGCAAGGTGTCATTCCTGGGATCAACCGAATGATCGGTTCCCTATTGGAATCCATGGCGCTCCAAGGGCGGATCAAGCTTATTGAATCCGATCTGTTGATCGAAACCCGCAAAGTATTGAACCAATTGCAGGCCGGATTTGAAAAACTGGGCAACCTGAGCATATCCTTCCAGATCGGATTGGTAAAAAAAGCGATCGCACCAATCAATTCTGCAATTGAAGGAGATCCTTTGAAAGGAATCCAGATCATGGGACTATTGGAAAGCCGTTGTTTAAATTTCGACAACATCTATGTATTAGGCGCGAATGAAGGTATCTTACCAAAGACATCCAGCGCCGCTACCTTTCTACCGAACAACTTACGAAAAGCCTATGGCCTACCCGTTCTGGAAAATCAGGATGCTTTATCTGCCTATCTATTCTACCGACATTTTCAGTATTCCCAAGGGATGCACCTGTTCTACAATGGAATTGTCGATGAAAGCAGTACAGGGGAAGAAAGTCGGTTCATCAAACAAATGGAATTTGAAACCCAGTTTCAGTTCATCAAAAAGACGCAGCAGCAACCCCTGCTCTTTCCAGTCCAACCGGATGAACTGATCGTTGAAAAAAAGGACGAAATATGGGATAAGTTGTACCAGACCTATATCATCAACAAAAAACAACTTTCAGCGTCTGCATTTACGACCTACCTGCAATCGCCCTTGCAGTTCTTTCTGAAGTATGTGGCCGAAATCAAGGAACCTCCTTCCATTTCGCAGGAATTTGAAATGAACAACCTTGGGTCCATCATCCATAAATGTATGGAGCTACTGTATCTACCCCTTAAAGGGAATCCCGATTTCACATCCACCGAAACGCTTAAGGATAAATTGGGATTAGTAGACCAGCTGGTTCTTCAGGAAATTGCTGCCGAATATAAATTGGAGGTCAACGATATCGATGACTTGAACAGTCTTCAGCGGATCATGCACAAAATTTCATCCGCCTATATTCGGATGTACCTGGAATATGATATGGCAAATTATGATGCCATCCGGATCATCGAATTGGAGAATGAAGAAGATTATAAATTGGATTTTGAAATCCTGCTGGATGGTCAACCGGAAAAATTGAGACTCTATGGCATCATCGACCGGGTGGATGAGGTGGTGGATAAAGATGGTCAATTGAAGACAAGGATTGTAGACTACAAGACCGGAGGGGATAAAATCCTATTTACCAAACCTGAAAAGGTTTTTGCCAAAGACACGGAAAACAAGGCTTTGCTGCAGACACTTTTCTATGCCTTTGTATACGAGCAGGTAACTGGTATCAAAGGATTGGAACCTCATTTATATGTGGCGAGAAGGATGCGAGAAGATGGTACGCTTTTCCGGAACAACAGCGGCAGCATGGTCTTTTCAGATTACTTTCTGGAAGAGATGAAAAGTGATTTTGTCAAATTTTTAAGGGAAACGTTGGAAGAGCTGTTCAATAGGGAGATCCCTTTTAAGCATGATCCAGATGCCCAGGTCTATCCATCCGATCCATATACCCTATTCTATAAATACAGTGTAAAGGAAATCATCGAAGAAGAATAAGATAATCCGTATATAATAACATATATTAAGATCCGAAAACATGAAATATTTACTAGTAATTAGCAGTATTCTGCTATTCAGTTTGAACGTACATGCGCAACAACAACCCAATAGAAATAAACTCCTTGAAAATGTCAAGTTTACAGGAGCAAAAGCCCTCAAAAAGAATTACAAAGCCATCTATCAATTGGACAGCAACAATCCGGATATCGTTAAAAAAGCTTTTAGGAACATCAACAACCTGTTGAATGATCCCAGATTAAAGGGAAAGGTGGAAGTGGAATTGATCACCTTTTCGGGAGGAACCGAAGTGATGTTGAAAAACTCGGCTTACCAGGAAGACCTGAAAAAGCTGATCGAAAAAGGGGTGATTGTTGCCCAATGTACCAATTCCCTACAGGAAAGAGGCTTGGAGAAAAATCAATTGTATGATTTCATTGGCTATGTACCTAGTGGGAATGGCGAATTGGTGATCCGCGGCGCCGAAGGATGGGTAATCGTGAAACCTTAACCTTCAAAATGATATAGATAAAAGATTTTCCCTTATAATAAAAATGGGCCCATAAATCAATGGACCCATTTTCTTTTAATGCCTTGCTTCTGAGCGAATCATGCCACATTATTTTTTATAGCGTTTCATCGCTTTATTGGCTCTTTTCTTCGCTGTATTGATCTTATAATCGAACCATTTATCCTTGAAGATTTTACGCATGGTATCATCGAAATGTCTGGTGACGAAAAGGTTTCTTGCTCCCTTCAATTTCTCCGAAATACTATTGGCCAATGCGCGAACCGAAATGGAATAACCTTCCGTTTCATATTGGATATAATGCCACCATCCTGCCGGCATGTATAAGGTTTCTCCTGGGTGGATCACCGCTTCATATCCGTCCAGGAATTCCAATCCCGGATAATCACTGGTCGAACTGTTCTTCAGGTTGGCAATGCTATGGAAATTATATGGCAGTTTGTACATCAGGTCAGACTGGTCGTTCGGAAACAACCAGATGCGTTTGCTCCCTTGGAATTGGGAAATAAACACGTGCGACATATCGATATCAAAGTGGTTCCGCGTAGCAGATCCTTCGCCTCCAAAAAACATATAGGGTAGCCATTGAAGTACTTTACCGCCCGTTACATCGTTAAAGATCACATCCTTTTTCAATTCAGGTCTGATCTTCATCAAATTGAACAGGAACAAACGTAATTCTGTTGGTTCTTTTCTTATGAGATCTAAGTAATCACCAAAACTCATTCGCCCAACTGGTGGACTCGCAGCATGGTTCTGAGACTCTTCTTCACGACCATATACGTCGATTTGTTCATTGCCCGCTATTTCCTTGAAATATTCGTAACTCCATTTCGACCAACAAGGGCTTTCTTTGCTGATGAAATCCTTGATGATAACCGGTTGACTCTTATTTAAGTAGTCTTTTATGAAGTCCTTCGGAGCAATGCCAGAGATGCTATTTACAGGTTTTAATTTCACTAGATTACCTTTTTTGTATATATGCAAACTTAAAAAAAATATTTCTACAATAAATGTACCTGTGGGTATGCGGGTACCTATTAATTCGAAATATCAGCAAATTAATTAGAATTTTATTCTTAAAAAATGACTTCTGTCAAATTTCTGACAAGAAAGGAAGGGAAAAAGAGGTTATTGGGAGGAAAAGAACGTCATTGGGAGGCTTCCACGTCATTGCGAGGCACGAAGCAATCTTTCGAAAAGTCCAAAGATTGCTTCGTGCCTCGCAATGACGTAGCCTCGCAATAACGAAGGCAATAACTACTTATTAACCTGTTTAATATACTGCTCAATAGCCATGGTCATACTTGGTGCTACCGGCGTTGGGGCCGGGATATCCAAGATCAGATCATGTTCCAATAAAGCTTGTTGTGTACTGGATCCAAAAGCTGCGATCCTTGTATTATTCTGCACAAAATCAGGGAAGTTTTCATACAAAGACTGCACACTGGTAGGGCTGAAAAACACAATGATATCATAAAAAACATCCTTCAGATCCTTGATATCTGAAATCACCGTACGGAACAATACCGCTGGGGTAAAATCATAACCATTCTCTTTCAACCAAGCTTGAGTCTCCTCATTCGCCACATCGGAACATGGGAATAGGAACTTCTCTTTGTTGTGTTTCTTAAGCACATCTTCCAGATCCTTGGCCGTTTGTTTTCCGAAGAAAATCTTACGCTTACGGTATTGGATATATTTCTGAAGATAAAGTGCGATAGTTTCAGAGATACAGAAATATTTCATCTCTGCAGAAACCTCATAACGCATTTCCTCACATACGCGGAAGAAATGATCCACCGCATTCTTGCTGGTGAAGATCACAGCGGTGTGGTCTGCAAAATTAATGCGTTCTTTTCTGACATCCTTCGCGGAAACGCCTTCGACATGAATAAAACCTCTGAAATCCAATTTCAGGTTATATTTCTCGGCTAGCGTGAAGTAGGGAGATTTGTCATTTTCTGGTTTTGGTAAAGTAACAAGTATGCTCTTTACTTTTTTGGCTCTTTCTACATCAATCTGCATAAATACTGTCTTAATTACTTAGCGCCCTCACTAATATTAAAATAGGTGCGAGTTCGAGACTGCAAAGATAAAGAATTAAATAAAATATTGAAAACTGGAAATTCCCGAACAAGTGAAAAGCCGTTCTCAAAAAGCGGTAAGAGAATAGCAGAACCACCAAAATCACATAGATAATTGCAATGGTAGAAAAGTAAGAAACAGGTACAAATACTACTGTTAAGAGGAATGGCATGAGAAAAAACATGCTGTTGAAGTATACCAGATACAGCACCGCAATGTATTCTCTAACGATCTTATCTAACAAAAAGATAAAAGAAACAAAACGTATTAATAATATCTTCGCAATAAAAAGTATGGCCACAAAAGCCGAATTTTTGATGAAATTCTCGAAGCTTAAATAGTTTTTGTCGCTGAAGCTCGATACCAGGATACATACAAACAGACCAAGGGATAAACTGAACACGACATATAAAAAGATATAGGGCCAAGAAGTAGCGAGGTTATCCTCCTTACTCACCTGTTGCAGCAGTCTTTCTTTGTAATAGGCATCCACGATGATCTTCAGCTCAACCGGAAATACGATCCGCAGAACGGCCAAGATCAGGAAAAGAAAACCGACCACGAAAATCACCCATATTGGTCGATCGTGTTTCTTTCCACCCATATGCACGGAGGTATCCGATTGGTCCAGCTCCCCTGTATCCATACCAAAAAGAAGATCATGCCTCCCCTGTTTGTAGATGGCCGCTACATATTCCTTCGCAAAATTGACCTCCTGCTTTGGATGCACAATGATTTCACTATATTTAAGCTCATTATCCAGGCTATTGTAGAAAGCAGTTCGTGCTAAAGAATCACGAATGGCAACACTATCAACGGCTTGGACGCTATCCTGCAAAGGCACTTGAACAAAAGCCTGCGCATGTGGTTGGAAAATCCAACTGAGGATAAACACAAATAGACTAATTGCGAGCGTTTGTTTCATGAATTGGTAAAGTTAGAACAAAATTATGGGTTTAGAAATTGAAAATATGGCTGAGGATAAAATTATTAGATGTGGCTGGTGCGGCGAAGACAGCCTATACCAAAAGTACCATGATGAGGAATGGGGCAAAGTGGTAAAGGATGATGCTACTTTATTTGAATTCCTAATCCTGGAATCGGCACAGGCAGGTTTGAGCTGGATCACCATATTGCGTAAAAGGGAAGGGTATAGAAACGCTTTTGCCAATTTCGACTATCATAAGATCGCTGAATTTACGGAGGCGGATGTGGAAAGGATATTACAGGATCCTGGAGTGATCCGTAATCGTGGAAAGATCAGCAGCAGCATCAACAATGCGAAAATATTCATGGCGATCCAAAAAGAGTTCGGGAGTTTCTATAATTACCTGTATAGTTTCATGCCCAACCAGGAACCCATCATCAATCAGTTAGAAACACTAAAAGGCGCACCTACGACGACTGCCATCTCTGACGCCATATCCAAAGACCTGAAAAAAAGGGGATTGAAATTCTTCGGTTCCACCACCTGTTATGCTTACATGCAAGCAGTAGGCATGGTCAACGACCATTTGCTTAGCTGTTCATTCCGATCGTAGCTGGAGGGTCTATATTACGGTAGATATTCTGCAGGTTGCGACATTGTCCATTGTAATCTAGACCATACCCTACAACAAATTCCTTTTCGATCTCAAATCCAACATACATGATGTTGTCGAAGGTATACAAAAGGCATTCGGGTTTTAATAAGAGGGTGGCCACCGCTATACTGGCGACACCTAATTTCTCCAAGGCTTCAATGGTATGCACCAAGGAATTGCCAGTGTCGACGATATCTTCCACGATCACCACATGCCTACCTTCCAAGGACATCCCAACGCCGATCAGTTCGTGTACCGATCCTTGGCTCGTTCCTTCATAGGAGGCCAGCTTCACAAAAGACATCTCGCATGGAATATGGATCTGCTTCATCAGGTCTGCCATGAACATAAAACATCCGTTCAGCACGCCGATGAAAACAGGGTGTTTATCCTCATACCGAAGGTTCATGTCAATACCTATCAAGCGAATCCTTTTCTGGATCTGTTCATAATCGAGCATCAGCTCAAAATGTAAATCGTCTATACTGATATTTTTCATGCTTAATTCTCTTCTTGTTGTTCTGGCTGTTTCCCAAACAGTTTTTCCAATAATTTCTTCCTTAATTCCTCTTCCCTATCCATCTCATCGGCCATATCATGGATGCTCTCACTGCTTGCGCTGGTATCCACCACCCCGGCAGGACGAGGAGGCCATAGGTTGGGCTGCAATTGCACTTGGTAGAAACCATAGTTTGCAGGTACATTTTCATCATGCAACTGGTCCATCTTCGTCATGATGTAGCCATAGGTATTGAAATGCTTCAGCAACCAAGGTTTCAAGTGTCCGGTATAATCAAAAGAAGACAGTCCTGTTTTTGGTCTCGGGATAATGCTCGACAGGTAAAGACTTTCGCCGATGGTCAATTCTGCGGGTGTCTTGCCAAAATAGTATTTGGATGCCTCGGCAATCCCATACACATTTTTACCCCATTCGATCACATTCAGGTAAATTTCGAACAAGCGGTCCTTACTCACTTGTTTGGATTGCTCCATCAACCAAACCATCAGAATCTCTTCAAACTTACGCATCATGGTTTTATTACGGTTGAGGTAAAGGTTTTTGATCAACTGCATGGAGATGGTACTTGCACCTCTTTTAAATTTTTTCTCTTTGATGTTGGTCACCAAGGATAGCTGGAAAGCTTCTAGTTCAAAGCCGTTATGTTTATAGAAAAATGGATCTTCGGTATTCAGTACTGTTTTCTTTAAGATAGGTGCAATTTGATTAAGCGGGGTAAAGTTAGGATTGGTAGCATCCAGCATGATATCACGCATTTTCACGCTATCCTCAAAAGCTTCATACACAAATGGGCCATTCAGGGCGGCGATATCTGCCTTGCCCCATTTAACGACTTTCAGCTGGGAATCATCGATCTTGGAACTGAAGTTCAAATTCTCGGGATCATCCAGATCCACTTCAAAATCCATGTCATATTGAATATTGCCATCCACTTGGATCCCATCTAGGTTTTCAAACAATCCCACAGGGAGGGCATCAAAGAAATGCTGCGCCTTAAAACTACCGGTATGTACGGCCAATCCCAATATTTTCTTGGGCTTGCGCGTAAATTTGGCATGCGGTTCAAATTCAAAATCTTTCACTTTCACCTTGGTTCCCGGCATCAGCTCTGCTGTATTTTCAGAAATCAGGATACCACCATCGGCAGCACCTGCAGGTAATAGAACAGGCTCCAAGGACAATCGGCGATGGAATACCTTCAGGTTTTTCGTGTCCCAACCTCCTACGACCTGCAAATAATCCTTTCCTTTTCGCGAAACATCATCCAGGTGGAAGGAAAGCTCGTCGAAACTCACATGCAGACCATATTTTTGGGCAATGAATGGAACTTCGACCCCTTTGTTCTCGGTGGATACCGTAACACTTAAGGTCTGTTTGCTCGGATTAACATTCCCTGCAAAATTCCATTTTGCTTCTTGGTCGTTCAAGAAAACGTCGATGTTGTAATCGCCATTATCGATTTCTCCTTTCGGTATATGAACTTCTTGGGTGGAGCTGCTATCGGTATAGGAAAGACTGACGTTTTCCAAGCTCATGTTGGTAGGCACCTTGTCGAACACCTGTTTAAAAAGATGGTCTACTCGTTCAGCCAAGGTCCGGACATCATCTTTTTTATCCGTGCTATCTTTATCTACCTTTTTTCGGAACAGGAAATCATAATTGGAAGTACTATCTTTCTTGACCAGGCTAATATCTGCATTGACCAATTCCATATTGGCGATGCGGATATCGCCGAACAACAGCGGAAATACCTTAACCGAAACTTCAAATTTATCGATGGCTGCCAATTGTTCTGCAGAATCTGGAACGACTTTGATCCGGTTGAAATCCACCGAAGTCAGACCGGAGAATTGATAATCGCCGACTTCAAAATTCAATTGGTAATCGTCCTTCAGTTTCTGTTTGACTTTCCCTACTGCCTTATCCAACATTGCCCCACGAACGGAAAGCCCCCAGATCAAACCAACCAATAAAACAACCAGTACAACACTAACACTAATGATAAACCACTTCTTCTTCACGAAACTGAAATCTGGAAAGGAACTTTTATTATTTGCCGTCATATCGTCTATATCGTACCTTGAATTTTGATAAAAATAGGTAAAAAACATTAAAAACATCCTGATGACATGATATTGAGTAGGTTTAGTTAGTTTTGTAATTCTTAATATTTACTCATGATTACGAAACAACAGATCCTTGATGCCTTAAGTCATGTGGAAGAACCGGATTTAAAGAAAGACCTGGTTACCCTCAACATGATTGAGAACATTGAAATCCTCCCAAATAAGATAAAATTTGATGTGGTATTGACCACTCCGGCATGCCCGATGAAGGGACATATTGAACATGCCTGCAAGAATGCGATCGCTCTTTTTGTTTCCAAGGAAGTCGAAGTGGAGATCAATATGACGGCCCGAGTTCGAGCGGTGGAAACAGCGCAGTTGAAAAACATCAAGAACATTGTTTTGGTATCTTCTGGAAAAGGTGGTGTTGGTAAATCTACCGTGGCCGCCAATCTGGCGATTGCCTTGGCCAATTCGGGCGCAAAGACAGGTCTGTTGGATGCGGATATCTATGGCCCTTCGGTCCCTATGATGTTTGGCGTGGAGCATGCTCGCCCGGAATCAACACAGACTCCCGATGGAAAGAACAAAATCGTTCCTATCGAACGTTTCGGACTGAAATTATTGTCCATCGGATTTTTTACAGATCCTAACCAACCTATTCCTTGGCGTGGACCGATGGCGACCTCTGCCATCAAGCAATTGTTCAATGATACGGATTGGGGTGATTTGGATTACCTGGTGGTAGACATGCCTCCTGGCACTGGAGATATTCACATCACCGTAGCCCAGAACTATCCGATATCTGGTGCCGTGATTGTAACAACCCCACAGCAGGTCGCTTTAGCGGATGCGATCAAGGGCATGGCGATGTACCAGATGGAAGGTGTTCAGGTGCCTATTATTGGTGTGGTAGAGAACATGGCGTACTTCACACCTGCAGAATTGCCGGAAAATAAATACTACATCTTTGGTAAGGATGGAGGAAAACGTTTGGCGGCAGATAATCAGGTGACTTTCTTGGGAGAGATTCCGTTGGTGAAATCGGTATCGGATGCTGGAGACAACGGTTTCCCGGTAGCCTTGGATAGCGATGATCCTGTGGCAGCAGCTTTTGGGGTGCTGGCCGGAAGGGTAGCACAGGAACTGAGTATCTTAGCGAATAGGTAAAAGGCTGTTTTCGTGGTAAAAACAGGGCTAAAACATGTTTAAAGCATGTTTTTATATGTTCAACATACATTTTACATACTTTTACATTGCTTTCAGTATGGTTTCAGTAAGAACACAAAAAGCTGCCCAAAAGGGCAGCTTCTTATTTTAAACTCAAACTATTATTAGTTTTTCTTTATGGTAATGTTAAGATTTCCACTCCAGAACCAAAGGATCCAGCAGATACATTGTAACCCGATACATTAATAGTAACTGTTTTTCCAGATACCGTACCTGTAACATTCGTCATAGAAACCGGTCCATAATCAGGATGGTTATAGATAACTTGGTTAGGGAAAGTCAAGGTTTTACCGTCGGATTTAATCATGAATGCAAAGCTACCACCACCAAATGGGTTAACCACTTTATACACATTCGCACCTTGTGCTTTTTGAATCTTAACATCCAATACAGCTCCTTCCCATCCTCCTTTAGAATCCAATTTAGTAGTACCTAAATCTTCAAAAGTCAAAATGTTGGAAGCATTGATATTGATTTTCTTGATATTGCTAAAGCTGATGTTTTTATCATCAATATTAAGAGAGATCGGGAAAGCCAAACCAGCCCTAACATCCGTTCCTACTGCAGAAACAGATAGGGTACTAGGGTCAATTTTAGAGAAATCTCCGTAATTAATTTTAGCATAAGCTTTACCTTCACCTGCTTTGAATTCAACTGGACCAGCCACTTGGAACACGTCTGTATATCCTGCTCCAGTTGCTGTAAGGGTAACAGGAACAGAAAGGTCGCCAGCAGTTGAAGTACGTCCAACAGGGATTTCCAATACACCAGATTCCATTGCAAGACTTGTAGTTCCACTCAAGAAGCTGATTTTGTCTTCCGGTCCTTGGTACAAAGGTCCCTCTGTTTTGTCACAAGAAGTCATGCTTAACACAAGAGCAAAGACCCCTAAAGCGTTTAATATATTCTTTTTCATTTTATTCAAATTATATAATTACATTGGGTTTTGATCCTTTGTAGCATCCAAACTTTTATTACCATCAAATTCCTTTTGAGGAATGGTCAAGATCATTTCTTTGTTCGCTGGGTCTAATGTATTCCAGTTTACGAAGAAAGAGTGGTTGGTATTTCCTGCTTTTCTATCAAATCCAGTTTTTAAACGTAAGATATCGAATGCACGTTCTGCTTCACCCCATAGTTCAATACGTCTTTGAAGAATAATGTGGTCCATCAACGTTCTTGGAGTTCCGATAGATCCCATGGTCAAATCTTTAGACATGGTCACATTCGCTAACATAGCTTGGTAACCAGAAGGGTTTCTTAGTTTCAACAAATCCTCAAGCGCTGTTTTAGCTTCTGGTAAACGTCCAGCATTAGCTAAAGCCTCTGCTTTTACCAATTGCATTTCTTCCGCACGCATGAAGATATAATCTCCCAAATCAGACGCTTTATCAGCATATCTGAATTTTATTTGGTTATACGGTTTTGTTTCTGCCTCACCGCCATCAGTTTTACCATTCCACCATTGCTTACGGATATCGGAAGCAGGGATCTGATCATACAACCAGTTGTAAATACATTTACGTGAAGATGCTGCATAGCGATCTGCAGAAGCATCCATATGAGAGAAAAATGAAGCATAAACAGTTGCTTGATCAGCAATGATTTCAGCACCCCAAAGAACATTTTTCAAACCGGTATTATTGAAACCTGATAATAGATCATCACCAGAGATCATCGCCAAACCTGGTTTGGTTAAAGCTTCCGTAGCGTATTTAGCTGCATCATCCCATTTGTTCTGAACCAACGAAACATTTGCTTTGATCGCATTCGCTAAATAATAATCGATATTGGTTTTTTGCAATTGCAGTCCTTTATTCTTCGCGAAAGCGGCAATGGCATCATCCAAATCTTTATTGATTTGCGTGTAAACTTCTTCCACCGTACCTCTACCAGCTCCTTGAGAAGAAGAAGTAGTCGGTTCAGTATACAAAGGTACACCTGGCGCAGATTCATGGCCTTTGTAAGTCTGTTGGAATGCTTGGATCAATTGGAAATAAGCGTAGGCACGAATTGCGCGTGCTTGAGCCATTACATTCTCAATTTTATCAGCATCACCTGTTACGGTAGTTTCCGCTGCTAGGATATAGTTCGCATTACTGATCAAGGTGTAATAGAAGTTCCACGTTGCATAGGATCTCCAAGTAGTAGCTGTGTAACGACTGCGGACATCGAATTTATAGTCAAAATAGAACCATCCGTTACCTTGTGCATCCTGAACCATATCTTCTCCCATTAGGGAAGTATACAATTTAGTAGACATGATACCAAAGTTTTGGTCTGTATTACCAGTAGACCAACCACTTAGGTATAACATACGATAGATACCGTTCATGGCAACCTGTGCACCATCAGCATTCTCCAACATAGTTGGGGCATCAATTCTATCGGTCGGGCTTGTTTCTAAGAAATCCTTTTTACATGAGGTCATACCTAATGCCAAAGAAATAATAGAAGCATATATTAATTTTTTCATGATTATCTTCAATTAAATATTAGAATTTAACATTTACTCCGGCAGCAATTGTTTTATTCGGTGAATAAGAATAATCTGTTGTACCAGTAAAGTTGTATTGTGGATTCAGACCTTTACGTGCTGAGAAGATGGCCAAGTTATCACCTTGTGCGAATACTCTCAATGATTTCAGACCGAAACGTTCAAATCCAAAAGTATAACCGATAGAAATGTTTTTGATAGCAAAATAAGATGCATCTACCAACGCTCTGTCAGTTAAGGTATGCGTATCTTCTTTTTGTACACGAGGAACATCTGTGATATCTCCTGGTTGTTTCCAAGCTCTCAAGATCTCACGAGAGAAATTGTTACCAATATACAATGGGTTGTAGTAGTTGTAACCGATTACATCGTAGATTTTACCACCAATTGAATAGGTGGTCATCATAGAGAAATCAAAGTTTTTGTAGGCTACATTGGTTGACAATGAACCACTGATTTTCGGGATACGGTTACCTTGGATGATACGGCTTGCTGCAGCTTTGCTCTTATCACTAGAGATGTAGTGTTTGCTTAAGTCAGTTTCGTCAGCTTTATTGTCGTATACCCAGTATAATTGGCTACCTGTTGCTGGATCAACACCCGCACTTCTAGCCATATAAAAAGAGTTGATCGCTTCACCTTCACGAATAATGGAAGAACCGCCGATGATCTCTTTATTTTCATCTGTTAATTTGATGACTTTGTTATTGATTTTTGAACCCATTGCAGTCACATTCCACAATACGCCATTGTCTTTCAGAATATCATATCCAATAGCTAAGTCAAAACCTTTGTTTTCCATATCACCGATATTATCAAAATAACCATCAAATCCTAAGGAAAGAGCTAATGGACGGTTTAATAACATATCGGAAGTTTTTCTGGAGAACCAATCGAACGTCACGGTCAAACGGTCGTTTAAGAAACGTCCATCAAAACCTACGTTAAAGTTTCTGTTTTTCTCCCAAGAAGTTTTCTTGTTTTCTACGGACACTACCCCAGCACCATTGCTGTTACCATTGTTGTAAGTAAGGTCGTAGAAAGCTTGCCATGCATAATATGCTTGAGATCCGGATGCAGTTAACAAACCATTGTTACCTTGCTCACCATAGCTACTTTTAAGGGTTAAGCTGTTGATCCAATCATTTCCTTGAAGGAATTCTTCTTCAGAGATTTTCCAAGCACCACCTAATGACCAGAAGTTACCCCATCTGATATCTTCATGGAAACGAGAAGAACCATCTGTACGGAAACTACCTGAAAGGAAGTATTTGTTGTTATAATCGTATTGTACTCTGGAGAAATAAGACTCAAGCGTTTCGTTGTTCTCATAAGAGTCAGATCCTGTAATAGAAGAACCTGGAGCCAATTCAAAGATTCCACCAAAAGGGAAACCAGTTTTTTGACCAGATACTATATTGAATTTAAAAGCATAGCTTTCATGTCCAATCAAGGCATCCACGTTATGTAGTCCGAAAGAACGGTTATACGTCAATAACTGGTTGAAAGTATAAGAGAATGTTTTGGTCCATTCCTTATTCAAACGTCCAGATCCTGCCGCATTACCGAAATACGGGTTGTAATAATAGGTATATGCATTAGAAACATAGTCAGTTCCTAGGTTGAATGCTAAAGCAAAACCTTGGAAAGCACCATATTTTTCATCTCTTGTATTGAATTCGATGGTACTACGAACTCCGGCATTATCGCGGAAGTCAAAATATCTATCATCGTATAATACGGCGATGGAATTGAATTTTTGTTGCGCTCCTGAAGCACGGTTCGGGCCATAATCAAATAAACGCTCACCATCTGCATCCAAAACATATCCACCATCAGCATCACGTTCCCAGATCGGATAGATTGGAGCCATTTGCTCAGCAGAATACCATACGTTCGAAGTTGATGAACCTGTAGCATTCAACATATTTGATGATGTTTTGGAGAAATTACCACTCAAAGAAGCTTTAAACCAATCAACAGGTGTGAATTCGTTGTTCAAGCGACCAGAATAACGATCAAAAGCCGTAGTTTTCAATAAGCCTTGGTCTTTCAAGTAGTTCATGGATGCCATAGCTTTAAACTTATCAGAACCACCAGAAGCATCAAATTGATATTCTTGACGAACAGGATTGTTTGCCATCACCTCGTCTAACCAGTTATCTTCCCATTTCAAAGAAGCATTCGGGTTGATTTTTCCAGTAGCTAGATCGAATAATTGATCAACTGGAACATTATATGGGTTATATTGCTCGTTAAGACCAAAAATTGGATCTACAGTACCTTTCATTTTGTTTACCGCATTTTGTCCTGCTTCAGATTCAGGAACGCCTAACAAAAAGATTTCACGGTTTTTATAGGATTGGAATACAGTTTCAAGATACTCTTGTGAATTCATCACATCATATCTTCCCACTGCTCTAGAATTTACACCCACATTAGCTTTGAAGTTAATGTTGATTTTACCATTCGTATTCTTACCAGATTTTGTAGTGATCATCACCACCCCATTCGCTGCTCTAGAACCATAAAGAGTAGATGCTGCTGCATCTTTCAAGATGGTTAAACTTTCCACATCATTAGGGTTGATGGAGTTCAAATCGCCATCGAAAGGAATACCATCAACAACATATAGAGGATTTGAAGAAGCATTGATTGATCCGAAACCACGAACACGCACTGTTGCATTTGAACCTGGCTGACCAGTACCTAAGGTAGAAACCACACCTGGAGCAGCACCATCTAATGCTTTTGTAATACTTGAGATGGAACGGTTTTCAATAACATCTGACTTAACGGTCGAAGCAGATCCTGTAAACGATGATTTTTTAGCTGTACCATAAGCAACAACCAAAATCTCATCCAATTCTTGGTCTGATCCTGTCAAAGAAACGTTAATGGTAGTTTGAGTACCTACCGCAACACGTTTGCTGGTGTAACCAACATACGAAAAGTTAAGTGTAGCATTTTCCCCAACAGAAATGCTGTAGTTTCCTGAAGCATCAGTTTGTGTAGCCGTACTTGTGCCGACCAAATTTACTGATACTCCGCCAAGCGGTGTTCCATCTGCTTCAGATGTCACTTTACCACTCACTTGACGATTTTGTGCAAACGCTACCCCAATAAGGCATGTTAACACAAAAATTAAGCTGAGTAATTTGTGTTTCATAAAGTTTTTTAATAATTAAAAATTTTAAAACAGAGACTGTTAAATTTTGTTAAACAATTGTCAAATATAGGCTTTGTTTAAATATTCAACAAATTAATGCGCTGTTAATTCAAATCTTGATAAAACTATCCTCTAAAAAGTTGCTAATTCAACCTATTTTATTTTGCTCTATAATTTTTTTAATGTACAGATTATATTTAATAAAAAAATGGCAAAAAATGATAAACAAAATACTAAAAAGTGGGGTAAAATCAGCTATTATCTTTCTGTTTTTCAGAGGATTGAATATTACTTGAATATTATTAAAACGTGAATTATTTTTTAAGGATAGGATGGTGTTATTGCAAGAAGTATTAAATAACGTATAACGTTATTTTAGCAAAATTTTAATTCAATTTTTTTTTCAAAAAAACAACTTCTAAAACAGCTAAATAATGTAGCACAGAATTTTATATCGTCAACAAAATGATTTTCATAAACTCAATTAGACGGTTGCAGAAAATGGATTAAATCGTAATTGTAACAATTATGCATTATTTGGAAAATTTTAAAATTTGACAGGAAATATTCATTTAAAAATGGGGATGTACAAAAAAAAGGCCGACAATTGAACTTGTCGGCCTTAATCCATTAATTTTCAAGAGTTATCTTTATTTAGTATCCCAGAAAATCTTGGAAGTGAATGTATCGATATCTCCTTGTTTTTCTACTTCATCCCCGTTTCTACCATATTCAGAAGAAGGGTAAACTAATCTTTTAGGATGGATAGGCTTAATAGCGTTCAACGAAAGCGGGTTGTCCGTAGGGAATTTAGTACGTCTAAATTCTGTCCATGCTTCCCAACCACTGATACTGTTCAATGCCAACCATTTTTGGTATATAATGGCTTCCACTTTATTGGTAGATGCATCATATCCTACTTTATTGATTGCTTGTCCAGCATAGGTTGCAGCAGCTGCAGCTGCATCAGGCACCCCTAAGAAAACAAAGGATTCTTCAATAGCTTTGTTGTACAATGCTTTAGCATCACCTGTCATCCATCCTCTTGCCACTGCTTCAGCCTGTAAGAACAGACTTTCAGAAGGCAACATAATGACTGCTTTTTGTGTTGCGCTTTTTAGTATCCCACCATTAGTAAGAAATGCAGAGGTAACTGATGACTTATATAAAGCCGCTTCTGAGTCTCCGGTATTTCTTCCTAATTCAATACCTTTAAATGCTCCAGAGACCTTCAGGTACATTTGATCAATACGTGGGTCATTATTTGACAAATAATTGTTGACAATGTATTTTGTAGGTCTAGTCGCTTTATAGTTACTGGTAGCCGACCCAGCGGAATTGGCATAATAGCCTTCCCAAAAAGGGTTCATTTTAGTTGCTGAAGAGGTGTACCCTGGCTGACCATACACTCCTGCATCACTAAAACCAGAACCTTCTGACACGATTTTTGCAATCTCGGCTTTGATGGTCGCGTCTTTTCCAGGTATTTCCGATTGACGCAATAGGATACGTAATTTCAGCGTATTGGCAAACTTGATCCAGTTTGTCATGTTTCCTGCAAAATAGATATCTTCTCCCTGAGGTTTAGCTTCTGTTTCAGGAGCAGATTTGATCAACGCAATAGCTGCATCCAATTGTTTGATCAAATCATCATAGATTGCCTGACCTTCATCATATTTGGGACGGATGTTCTGCGTGTTTTTCAATGCTTCGGTATATGGCACATTATTATAGGCATCCACTAAATTTTGGAAGTGGTAGGCCTTCATGATACCTGCAATACCTTGGTAGTAGTTCATGTTTCCAGCTACTGCAGCATCTTGAACCGCTTGGAAATCACTTAGGATATCAAATGACGTTTCAAAAACTGCCGTACCGAAGTTAGGCGTTACGTTATACTGCTTATTGTTGATATACCATAAATAATCGGTTGCTGGGGCCCAATACCCTGCCCAAACCGATCCAATCTCATTTAAAGTGGTACTAACTAAGGCAGATGTTCTATTTAAACCCGATGTTAAAATCAGGTTAGGTGTTGCAGTAACGGGTCTATTTGGATTTTCATTAATGTCCAAAAACCCCTTTCCGCATCCTGCCAGAACGGTCGATGCAATTGCAATACCAGCTATATATTTGAAAATCTTTTTCATTGTTCTTAGAATGTAATATTAAGATTAAAACCATAAATCCTGGTTGGAGGATTGATCATATCAGAAATACCTTGACTGTTTCCATCCGTGAAACTGAATTCTGGATCGGTGTAGATATTTTCTTTTGGCAACCACATGAATAGGTTACGACCAACCAAACCGATAGAAGCACGTTTAACTACTTTTTGGTTTTCCAACCATCTGTACGGCAAGCTATAGGTTAATGAAACCTCTCTTAGTTTTAAGAAAGAAGCATCTTTAACATAGTTTTCTTGGATGGTATTGTGTTGATTGTACCAATATTCAAAACCGCCATCTTGGGTTTTGATCGATGTGTTTTCGATGTAATTACCATTTTCTAGGTAAACAGAATTTGGAATCACGAATGGCTGACGGTCATACTGCGCACTTTCCCATGATAAACCGGTGAAATTGTTGGTATTACCTACGCGGTTGTAGAATACATTACCGGTACGGTAATCCAATTGTGCGGCAAGCGTTAATTCTTTATAACGAACTGAAGTGTTCAAACCAAAGTTTTTAGGCGCATTGGTCTGTCCCATAATTTTCATTGCTGCGGCACGAACAGGATAACCTGTTTCTTTATCGACAACAATTCTTCCTTGCGGGTCGCGCTCGTAAGCGGTAGTCTTGATTACCGGATACGCTTCACCTTTCACTGCATAAACATATGCGGAGTTTGCATAACCTCCCAATGGGATTTCATCCAAACCTTGGTAAAGATCGGTAACCTTGTTATCGTAGTGGGTAAAGTTCATACCGATATCCCATTTCCAGTCATTAGTTAATACCGGTGTTCCTCTCAAGGATAATTCGATGGTATTATTGGTTACTGTACCAGCATTTACATAAGCACGATCATAACCTGTTGCCCAAGAAGTGGAGATCGGGATGATCTGACCATCGGAGATACTGTATGCATAAGTACCTTCAAAATTCAACCTGTCGTTGAACATACCCAATTGGATACCACCTTCATAAGAGTTTACAAATTCTGGTTTCAAATCTGGATTAGCGAAAGTATTACCAACTGTAAATCCAGGTCTATTGCCATAAGGGAAACCAGGAGCGATATCAAATGCTGTCTGTAGGTTGTAAGCACCTAAGTTAACATTCGCTGTTCTATTACCTGAAGCATATAACTTCAAGAAGTTAATAGGCGTAGTTTCTTTGATGGAAGGAAATGCTTCCGATGCGATGAATGACAAGGATACTCCTGGATAGAAGTAACTTCTTTTTGTTTCATCCAAAACAGAAGTCCAATCATTTCTACCACTTACCGACAGGTATAACATGTCTTTGTAGTTTACATCAATCTGACCGAACAAGCCGACAGTCGTTCTTTTTGAATAATCGGAACCTACTGTAGCTTCTCCCAAACGGTTGGACACATTATATAATCCTGGAACAACCAATGCATTGGCTGTAATCGAGTTGAATTTGGTATAGTCGGTTCTAACGGTATTACCTAAAATAAATCCTAGATCGAAATCACTTACTTTCTTTTGTGCTTGCACGAAAATATCGGAGTTCAATCTATTGACGTTATCGGAACGGTCAGTAACCGAACCTGGATTATCCGTAGGTCTATCGTATGCTTTGGTATAAGAAACCTTCGCATTATATTCTTTGTAGTTGGTATTGAACGCATAGTTTCCTAAACGGTATGTTGCGGATAACCAATCAGCAAAATCATATTTCAATTCCAGATTTCCATTGAATGTTTCTTGACGTGTATTTCTACGGTTGTTATCAATTCCAAAATATGGATTGATAAAATAGCCCGAGAAATAGCCATCAGGAGTAGCAAATTCATTGTTCTGCCAATCTTTCAATTGGGTAATAGGAATGTTCTGAGGAACGTTCAATAGGTTATCATATACACCAGATACAGTCATATCAGGGTTTTGATAGGCATAATTCAAGTTGAAGGATGAAGTCAGGTTTCCAAACTTACGGGAAGCATTAAAACGTCCACCAGTTCTTCTGTTCTTGTCTTTAGGGACAATACCTTTAAGCACTACATCCTGGAAACTTGCATAATAAGTACCATTATCATCACCACCAGAAACAGAAACATCATTCTGGATAGTTGTTCCTAAATCCCAGAAGTTCATCTTTTCATCTTTGATATAAGAATAAGGTAATTTCCATTCGTTACCATTCACCAAAGTAGGACCAACAACCACTTCACTTCCATCATATTTTGGACCCCAAGAGGTATTTTCGTAAGGAACATAGGTTTCTAGGTCATATCCATTACCGAATTTGTCCTGCATTTTTGGAAGAAAAGAAACCGATTCTAAGGAGGTAGTATTGGAGAAATTGATGACAGCAGATCCTTTAGCACCTTTTTTGGTGGTAATGATCAACACCCCGTTTACACCTTCGGAACCATAAAGGTTAGCCGCATTGGCACCTTTCAATACCGTAGTCGACTCAATGTCGTTCGGGTTCAAGGCTGCCAGCATGCTGTTTGGAACAGGTGTACCATCGATAACGATCAATGCTTGGTTATTACCTAACAAGGAACGGTTACCGCGCAATACCACACGCGTAGATGGGTTTACCCCATTGTTCAATAAGTTTACCTGTAGACCTGCTACTTTGGATTGTAAACCAGTAACCAGGTTCACCACTTTACCTTCAGTCAAGGCTTTGCTGTCTAAGGTTTGGTTGGAATAACCGGTAGATGCGGCAGATCTTTTGATACCATAAGCTGTGGTAACCAATACTTCTTCAATGGCATTATCAGAAGCTACCATTGCTACATTTACGGTTGTTTTTTCGCCAACACGAGCACGTTGAGTCTCATAACCTATGTATGAGAAAATCAAGGTGGATTCGTTTGCAGCGGAGATGGTATAATTACCATCAGCATCAGTTTGGATACCAGTCGTTGATCCCGCAACCGTTACGGAAACTCCACTTAGCGGAGCACCATCACTTGCCGATGTCACTTTCCCACTCACTTGGCGATTCTGTGCGAACGCTACCCCTACCAGGCAGGTCATCACAAAAATTAAGCTGAGTAATCTTTGTTTCATAGATGTTTAGTTATTAATTAAATTATTCTTAACAGGAGTTGTTAAATTTTGTTAAACAGTGGTCAAATATAGAGTTTGTTTAAATATTCAACAAACAAGTCCAAATTTTATTTAAAATTTAACAATTGGAATGGTTAAAAGTTGTTGTGAAAACCTGATTTTAAGGTGTAGGATAAATTTTGTCGACAAAGTCCTTTTGAAATAATATTTTGACTTAAATTGATAATTAACGAAGATTTCGTAGCTAATTATTGTAATTATATCTTTCTATATATGAGTTGCTTGTACAACTATTTATTTTAAGTCAATAAGTGATCAGAACATTGTAAATAACGATTATATTAAAGAAAAAATATTTGGCAGAATTTAATACGTTAAAATCCAATGGTTTTTATGGATTATCCATTTTTATATGATAATTATTTTATAATTATTTAATGATATGTTCTTATACCGAATAATATTTGGAAAACAATCAGCACATCAATTGAATGAAAACACGACACTTTCATCCCCAAAAAAATGACAAAAAGTTTGTAACAAAAAAAAAGACCGCACCAAAAGGTGCGGTCTAATTATTTATGAAATTTACTATTTAAAAAAATTGTACTATCTAGCCCTTAAGAAGGTAAAGGTTTCCTCAAAAGTTCGACCTCCATTTCCTTGTTTCCAGAATACGGTCAGGATTTTCTTTTCAGGGTCCCAATTACTTCTTGCATCTTGTGGAGTCTGAACCCCTAACGATGGACAAGTAACGGTTACATGGAATGTTACTGGGTCAATAGTATAAGATACCTCATTGGAATAGGTAGCCAATAGACCTGGATATAAACGAACTGTATGTTCACCAGTTGTCTCTAAAGTTACCGTTTTATCCGCATTAGGCACCAATGAAGTGGCTCCTGATGTTTGATAACGATATACACCATCATACGCATTCTTCAATCCCAATTGCACAACAATAGTATCTGTTAGATCAGAAGATGGCGTTAGATTACCATAATCAGTGATTTCAAATGCCAATGCATATTTTGAAGCTAGATCCGTCCACTTTGAACCATCCAATTCAATGGAAAAATCCCCATAGATTAAACCATCTCCAAAATTAACAGAAATGTTATTTCCAGCGACTTCTACACCTTGACCATTTGCCCAAGTATAAAAATCAGATGGCAATGGGATCAATTCTGTTTCATGCTCTTCATTGTATGCATCAATAATACTCTGGTTGAACAACATTTTAACAGTTTGTTTACTGTTCAACTCCGTACTGTTATGTGCATCTTTAAACAAATCAAAAAGACTAATCTTTTGTTTCGTTTTAAAGGGACTCAACCAATGCACAACAAAGTCTCCAGCAGGAGTTTTTAAAAATGTTGTACCATTATCTCCTAGATCATCCCCTGGGAATGATTCTTTAACACAACCTTGTAAAGTAATACTTAGTACAAAGAAGGCCAATAAATATTTAAAAAAGTTGATTTTCATTTTTCGCGATTTTATTTGTCCCACCATATTCTAGAAGACATTTTATCTCCACCTTCTAATCTTGCTACCGCCTCATTAACACTTTCATTCGTAGTGTACTCATTAGGAGAATATTGGTAACGGCGCGGAATTGTAGATCCTGCTACGGCATCCGGTGCAGGTACCAATGTCGGAACACCTGATTTACGCCAGATATTCCACCCCATTCTACCATCCGGATAGTGAGCGATATATCGTTGTAATGCAATTTTGGTTAGATCTGAATCATCACCAGCTAAGACAACTCCATTCTGCGCAAAATATGTCGCAGCAGCAGTTTGTCCCCACTGTTTGAAACTTAATTCGATACCTGTTTTGTATACATTAGCTAATACATCAGATGTCCAGCCTCTTTTTGCAGCTTCTGCTCTAGCCAAAAGAACTTGACCGGCACTCATCACTACCAAAGGAGATGTCTCCGTTCTGAAGTCTCCTCTTAATACACGTGCAAAATCTGTATTTGCCGTAGCGAAAGCTTCAGCATTCGCTCTTCTTAAGCCATATGGAAATCCTTTATTGGAAGTTAACAACGCATTTGCAGCATTGAAGTCATCATTCGCACCCCCAAAAGCATTCTGACGGTTATCCGCAAGACTGGCCATGATATCGGTCATGGTTTTACTTTCTGCATAATCTTTACGACCATCATATGTATTACGCCATGGGTTTTTAAAATTTCCTCCAGGGTAATTAATCACAAAGTTATCTTCGTTGGTTGCAATGCTACCATCTGAATCTGCTAATGCCGCTTTAAATTCTGTCGCAGCATATTCTGAGGCTCCTGGATAACGTTTTGATAATTGTAGGGAATAGATCATACGAATGGAATTCGCGAATTTTTTCCACTTAGCTACATCTCCATTAAAGATGATATCTCCGGGAACTGACCCAGCAGATGGTGACAATTGGCCTTCTGCCTCGGTTAATTTCGCAAGAATACCTTTATATATTTCCTCTTGGGTATCATATTTAGGCACGACCTGTTGCAATGCTTCAGAATAAGGAACATCACCCCACAAATCCGTCACATACCCGAAAATATATTGTTGAAGAATAGTAGCAACTGCTGAAGCATTTACACTACCTTCTGTTCTTTTTTTATAATCCACCAAATCCGTTAAGTGACCCGAATAATAACCCGTAAATGCTGGCTGTGCTAATGCATACAACGAAGCATCGGTATATTGTGTTTCTGACAGATATTGAGAATATAATGCAGGGGCATATTGACCTGTCGACGTGTAGCCTCCAAAGCCGGCCAAAACATTGGTCAATAAAGCTGATGCTGCTGGATTGGTAGTCGCATTTGGATTGTCATTCATATCCCCAAAATCCGACAACGCATCACAACTCGACGCCAAAAGGCCAGTAGCAATTAGTATATATATTAATCTCTTTTTCATCTTTTAAATATTAAAATCCAATACGTAAATTAAATCCAATCCCTCTAGTACCAGGCAATTGTCCGCGCTCACCCTCTACTGCTGAAACTTCTGAAGGATCAAAGTCTTTCGTCTTTGCATAAATCAACAATGGATTATTTGCAACCACAGAAATGTTTGCAGAACGGATAAATTTGCTCCAAGAAAGGTTTCTAACCGGCACATTATATCCAAGTGAAACAGCTCTTAACTTCACAAAAGTCAGATCATAGATATAATCATCAAATGTTGAGTTATTGTACAAACCTTGGAAATATTCCTGCGCACCAACATATGTTGTAACGGCCTCACCATCTTCAGTAACACCGTCGACACGTACTCCACCACCATCAGCAACCGCATCACGGATAGGATTTCCTTTGTCATTCAATGTTGCTGTTCTTGCGGTTAGACCAGAGAATGAACCAAACATGTTGGAAAGGGATACGAACTTACCACCAAACTGCCAGTCAATATTTGCACTCAAAGAGAAGTTCTTATAACTCACGGAGTTTTGAACACCACCTGTAAAACGAGGTAAAGCCGATCCAAAGAATACTTTATCGTTTAATGGCATACCATCATCACCAACGATTTGAACACCATCCGCATTACGTTTGATACCATTACCATAAATCTGTCCCCAACGTTTACCAACTTCATGAATTAAAGTAGGCATGGTACTTCCCCAAACGCCTGCCACTACAATACGATCAACACCATATTTTTCGCTGATTTCAGTCACGTCATTGTCCTTCAAGTCAGACAAGGTTGCTTTAATATTCCAAAGCACATTGTCGTTCTTAACTGGAGTACCTGACAAAATATATTCAAAACCTTTTTTCTCAATTCGGCCCACATTCGTTAAGATAGAGCTATATCCAGACGCTCCATTCAACGTGATAGATCTTGGAAAATCGATTTGAGAACCATCAAAGTATGTGAACTCCAATCCGATGCGATCATTTAAGAACCTCAACTCAATACCCATATCTTTTTGTGAGACAACAGAACCTCTCAAGTCTGGATCAACCAATCCATCTGGTGTTGAGGTCAAGGCCATTCCGTTCCATTTATATTGATTCACGCCATACGCCATCCCTGGATATGCATAGGCACCAAAAGACGTCCCTGTACCGAATGCCATTGGAATCTCTCCCCAAGCAAATCTTAATTTACCATAACTTAACCATGGTGTACTTTCTTTGATTAGATCAGAGAAAATGAAAGAAGCACCAAATGATTTAGACAATACGGAATTACGATCCGCTGGTAATGTAGAGAACCAGTCATTTCTCAAGGTAATATTCGCGAATAACATGTCCTTATATCCAAATACACCTCTTCCTAAAATGGCATTGTAACCTTCTCTACTTCTATAGTTATATTGGTTTGCTTGGCTTTTTGAATTGGATAAAGTAAATAGATTATCTACGGTTAGACCATCTACCGTATTTCCGGAATTTTCATTTGAACGTGCTCTGAAGAAATCGGTTACTACATTTGCATCAATTGAAAAATCACTGATTCTCTTATTGTAGCTTGCCATGATCTCAAAATTCGTACGGTTTGAATAGGTATTACCTGTTCCATAATATCCCTTAACCAATGGATTGTTTCCAGAAGTCTGTAAACCTGATTGATCTAAATCAGACCTGTACATATACTCCCAAAATGTTGTATTCTGTTGTTTACGATAAGTAGCTGTAAAGCTCAAATCCTTATAAACCTGATATTTGAAATAAATATTTCCGTACAGTCGATCTCTTTGGTTTGCACGATCGATGTTATCATAATAGGTATAAGGGTTATACCAATAGTTTGCTGCATAGAATCCACGTGGATTTTCTGGGTCATACGCTCCTGGGTTAGCTTTGTTCCAAGAAGCAAAGATGCCATCTTCTGTTCTTAATCCTCTTAATTCTTTTAAGATATCCATATCCAAATCACGGTGGAACCATTGGTTAAATGAACCAGTCGTTTGATTGGAATAGGCATCATCAATTTCACCTTTTAAGCGTTGGGTGACATAGTTGATATTAACCCCCGCTTTAAATTTAGTGCTTAGATCTAATTCACCTGTGACATTCAGAATATTTCTTTTCAATCCAGAAGTAGGGATTAAACCATTGATATCCTGGTTTGTATAAGAAATTTTGGTCATGTAATTTTCACCACCTTTTGAAATGGCGATACTGTTGTTCAAAACAACCCCAGTCTCGTAAAAGTCCCTAGCATTGTTTTCTTGAGGAACTAAACTGGTCGTCTGGAAAGAGCGAGAATGGCCACCATACCAAGCATACCAAGGAATATATTCCTGCCCTACCATACGTGGACCCCAAGAAGCATCATCCGAATAATCATGATAGTATTTACCGTCCAAAGCTTTCCATTCTTCAGGTTGACCTGGCGTCCAAGTATACTTTTTCATGGCAGCAGAAGAACCTCCCGCATAGGAGTTTTGGTAGTTCGGCAAAATGTAAACATTGTCAAATGTTGCTCCTAAGTTCAAATCAATACCTAGATAATCTCCACGATAGCCCTTTTTCAAAGTAATCACGACAGCTCCATTAGCACCTTGGGAACCAAATTGAGCAGATGCAGCTGGACCTTGAAGAACAGTTACACTTTCAATGTCATCAATGTTGATATCATCAGAGTTTGGAAGGATGGTTCCGTCTACTACGTAGATTGCTCCATCTCCTGCACCAAAACCAGAAGCACCTCTTAACCTGATCTCGGTATTTCTACCTAAAGCAGCGGCAGATTGTGAACGAACTTGTAACCCCGTTACTTGACCTGCCAACGCATTATTCAAGTTTGGTTGACGCGTAACATTCACCGCATCTGCTTTTAATGTTTGCGAGCTGAATGGCGCAGCCTTTGTATTTTCCCGGATACCATAAGCACCAGTTACCACAATTTCTTCCAGATTGCCTTGGTCAGTCGTTAATTGAACATTAATTGTACTTTGAGTACCAATGGTGATAATTTGGGAGGTATATCCCACATATCGGAATGATAAACGCCCATTGGCTGGCGCATTGATGGAATAATTTCCAGATCCATCGGTTTGTGTAGCAATGTTGGCCCCTTGAACAGATACGGTAACACCACTAATTGGGGATCCATCCTCTGCAGAAGTCACTTTACCACTCACTTGGCGATTTTGCGCATATACCACCCCGATAAGCATGGTACAAAGCAAAAATACACGGAGTAATTTTTGTTTCATGTTTGTTGTTGTTTAGTTAAATAATCTGGTTATTACCGGCCTAAAACGTTAATAATTGTTAAACCTCGTATCAAAAGTATTTTTACTACATGATTGTTACAAAAAAATGCCATTATTTCTGATTTTATTTCTAAATGAACAAAAAAATAGTATGAGAAATATAATTTTTTTAATGAATATGATATTAAAATTATAATAGCTTACTAAAACAAAATGTTTTAATTAATATTTTTATATATTAAATAATATATGGGTAAAAATTTATCTGATTAATTATTGTTTTTGGAACCATTCAATTATATTATTATAATACTGCAACAAATTTTATATTTTAATTATTAAAATTTCTCCAAATGGATTATGCCCACTTTTAAGCACAATATCCTACCTTTGCAAGATGCGATTTGATATCATTACCGTGTTACCGGGCTTACTGGAAAGCCCATTTGCACATTCCATATTACAAAGAGCCCAAAAGAAAGGTCTTACAGAGATCCATGTCCATAATTTGAGGGAATACGCTTCGAATAAGCAAAAATCTGTAGATGATTACCCTTATGGAGGAGGATCAGGTATGGTGATGCAGATTGCGCCATTTGCGGCCTGTATCGAAAAGCTGCAGTCGGAACGCACGTACGATGAGATCATCTACATGACTCCGGATGGAGAAACCCTTGATCAGGAAATGGCCAATGGATTATCTTCAAGCAATAAAAACATCATTATCCTATGTGGTCATTATAAGGGAATTGATCAACGGATAAGGGATATCTATGTTACGAAGGAAATATCCATAGGAGATTATGTCCTATCAGGCGGAGAACTTCCAGCGGCAATCTTGGTGGATGCCATCGTTCGGGTAATACCCGGTGTATTGTCGGATGAAACTTCTGCCCTTTCGGATTCGTTCCAAGATGGCCTTTTGGATGCGCCCATTTATACCAGACCCGTAGATTGGAATGGCCATAAAGTACCCGAGATCCTTTTGAGTGGTCATGAAGCCAAAATTACAGCCTGGCGTCATGAACAGCAATTGCAACGAACAAAAGAAAGAAGACCAGATTTGCTAAATGACTAAGAATAACGAGCATTTTTTGTTTTTTTTACAAAAAATGTTTGCTATATCAATTTTTCTACTAATTTTGTGAATTATGTTGACACAAAATAAATATACCAACCGTTGGTGGCTTCTGACTAAATAAGTCGGGAGGTGGTATATTTATAAATAAAGATTTTCATAATCAACCAAAACCACAGAATGGTAGCCCGACGAATAATCGTCGGGCTTTTTTTATTTTAGATATTAATAAAACGCATATATGAACTACAACTTCAAAACGAACCATAAGCAGATCCTTGCAGACACGACCACTGCAGTGAGCATCTACTTAAGGCTTCGTGACAGCTTTCCGAACAGTCTGCTGCTGGAAAGCTCGGAATACCATAGCAGGGATAATAACATCAGTTACATCTGCTGCCAACCCATTGCAGGTATTGTCCTGAACAAAGGCGAACTCAGCATCTCCTACCCTAACCAGGCTAAGCAGATTAAAAGTGCAGCTAGCCTTAATCTTCGCGAAGAGGTCTCCAACTTCCGAAAAGTATTCCAAGCGGATGTAGTGCAGGAAGTCAATGTGATCACCACGGGTCTTTTTGGTTATTTTACCTTTGATGCGGTAGAATTCTTTGAAGATATAAAATTGACCACAAAACCATCTCCCGCCAAACAGCTCCCTGAACTTCAATACCATGTGTATAAATACGTTATCGCCATAGACCATTTCCGCAATCAACTGCATATATTTGAAAACTTACTTGATAATGAAGCGAGCGAGTTGGATAAAATGCAGCACCTGATTCAGAACAAGAATTTCCCTGAATATAGTTTCCAGACCAAAGGAGAAGAAACTTCCAACATGACCGATCAGGAATTCAAGAACCTGGTGCTGAAAATGAAAGAACATATCCAGCGCGGGGATGTCTTTCAGATCGTACCGTCACGAGGATTTGCCACCCCGTTTGCAGGTGATGAATTCAATGTGTACCGTGCTTTACGATCCATCAACCCATCGCCTTACCTCTTCTATTTCGATTATGGTGATTTTAAATTATTCGGATCATCCCCAGAAGCACAATTGACCATCAAGGCCGATGTGGCAACCATCTACCCCATCGCGGGCACCTTCAAGCGTACCGGGAACATGGAGAAGGATGAGCAGATTGCCGAAGAACTCAAAAATGACCCTAAAGAAAGTGCTGAACATGTCATGCTGGTGGATTTGGCACGGAATGATTTGAGTCGTCATTGCAGTAATGTACAGGTTAAATCCTATAAAGAAGCCCAATATTATTCGCATGTGATCCACCTCGTTTCTAAGGTAAGCGGCAAGCTGAATCCAGCAGCGAATCCATTCGATGTGGTCGGAGATACTTTTCCGGCAGGAACGCTATCGGGCGCACCGAAACACATGGCATTGACCTTGATCGATCGGTATGAAGGCATGCAACGTTCTTTTTATTCCGGGGCGATCGGATTCATGGGATTTAATGGAGATTTCAACCATGCCATCATGATCCGATCTTTTTTGAGCAAACAGAACGTGCTTCATTATCAGGCCGGGGCAGGAATTGTTTTGGATTCCGATCCAGAAAAAGAATTACAGGAAGTAAATAACAAAATATCCGCTCTTCGCAGAGCATTAGAATTAGCAGTAAGCATATAATGAATAAGCCCATCTTAGTAATCGACAATTACGATTCATTTACCTATAACCTGGTCCATTTGCTACAGGAACTGAACCAGCAATACGAGGTGGTCCGTAACGATAAATTCGAACTGGAATATGTAGCACAGTTTGATAAGGTCCTTTTATCACCTGGCCCTGGCATCCCTGAAGAAGCAGGACTGCTAATGGATGTGATCCGGACATATGCGCAAACAAAAAGCATACTTGGCATCTGTCTTGGCCAGCAAGCAATTGCGGAAGTATTTGGCGGAAGCCTTTTCAACATGCCCAAACCTTTACATGGGGTTGCCACGGATATTGAGGTGATCGACGAGGAAGAAACCTTGTTCCAGGGTTTTCCAAAGGATTCAAAAATAGGGCGATACCATTCCTGGGCGGTATCTCCAGAAAATCTACCGGAAAGCCTAAAAATTACCGCTTTAGATCCGCAGGGAACCATCATGGCGCTTTCTCATAGGGAATATGATGTGCGCGGGATGCAGTTTCATCCAGAATCCATCCTGACTGATAATGGTAAAATCCTTATTGAAAATTGGTTGAAGTAATATGTTGGCATCTTATATAGATATAGAAAAAATGACTATCCTAGATAAAATCGTTAAAAGAAAACGGGAAGAAGTAGCGTTGGCGAAGGAAAAGGTTTCCTTGGAGGAGCTAGAAAAATATCCATTATTTGGAAGGTCTTGTTATAGTCTTCGTGACAGCATCCTTGATCTGTCGAAAAATGGCATTATTGCTGAATATAAACGTGCATCACCTTCCAAGGGGATCATCAATGGTTCTGCTTCTGTTCAGGAGGTGGTAAAGGGATATCAGCATGCTGGAGCTTCGGCAATTTCGGTATTGACCGACCAGGATTTTTTCCAGGGTTCCTTAACCGATCTTACCGAAGCCCGAGAAGTGCTTCAGATCCCATTGTTGCGCAAGGAATTTATAGTAGACAAATACCAGATTGCGGAAGCGAAAGCCTACGGAGCTGATATCATCCTGTTGATCGCTGCATGTCTGGGAACACTGGAAGTCCGGGAACTATCGAAGTATGCAAAATCCCTTGGTTTGAATGTGTTATTGGAAGTACATAACGAAGAGGAATTGAACCGAAGCATTTTCCCGAGCATCGATGCCATCGGAGTGAACAACCGAAACCTGAAGGATTTTGAGGTTTCCTTAGATCATTCTTACAGTTTGGTGAATAAGATCCCGGCTGATTTCATCAAGGTTTCGGAAAGCGGAATTTCGGATCCTGCTACCATCCAGGAATTGAAAAAGGTTGGTTTTCAAGGCTTCCTGATTGGGGAGAACTTCATGAAGACGACGGACCCTTCAGGGGCGATCAAAGAATTTGCTGGACAATTGTAGGTAGATTTACTTACCTTTGTAAAAATTTTATAAAAGCATGTCGGTAAAAATTGGCGAAAATATAGATTTAGGGGAGTTTCCGTTATTGCTAGCACCTATGGAAGATGTGAGTGATCCTCCTTTCCGTTATGTTTGCAAGCAAAATGGGGTCGATATGATGTACACGGAATTCATCTCTTCGGAGGGGTTGATCCGTGACGCAGCTAAATCACGTCAGAAGCTGGATATTTTTGAATACGAGCGACCTATTGGTATACAGATCTTTGGATCTGATATCGAGCACATGCGCCAATCTGCGGAGATCTGTACGCAAGTAAATCCAGATCTGATTGACATCAACTATGGATGTCCGGTAAAGAATGTGGCATGTAGAGGTGCGGGAGCCAGTCTTTTGCAGGATATCGATAAGATGGTTGCCATGACCAAAGCGGTGGTGGAAGCCACCTATCTACCGGTTACCGTGAAAACGCGTTTGGGTTGGGACGATAATACTAAAAATGTATATGAGGTGGCTGAAAGGCTGCAGGATATAGGCATCAAGGCATTGGCGATTCATGGCAGGACACGTGCGCAGATGTATAAGGGTCAGGCAGATTGGTCGATGATTCGGGATGTGAAACGAAACCCGAGGATCCATATTCCGATCTTTGGGAATGGTGATATCGATTCGGTGGAAAAAGCTGTTGCGTGGCGTCAGGAATTTGAGGTGGATGGTATTATGATCGGTAGAGCATCTATAGGATATCCTTGGATATTTAGGGAAGTAAAACATTTTTTCAATACGGGAGAAAGGTTGGATGGACCCACTGTTTCAGAAAGGGTGGATGTGTGTTTGACGCACTTGACCAAATCTATAGAATGGAAAGGTGATAAAACCGGGATTTTTGAAATGAGAAGGCATTATGCTAATTATTTCAAGGGGATTCCGAATTTTAAGGAATATAGGATGAAGTTGGTGGAGCTGATGGATGTGAGGGATATTATGGAAGTGCTGGAAGAGATTAGACATAATTTCGCTGAGGAGTTTTCAGGGTAGGATTTCAAGAATTTTTGTCCCTTTACAGTCATTGGGAATTGCCGTCCCTCGCGATGACGGCAGCTCGCAATGAGGTGGCATCTACCTCCTCAAAACCCTTCTTATCGTATCTTTCTCCAAATAAGCTACTATCCCGATAAAACCAATAAACACCAAATTCCCTAACCAAATATTCAGCTCATAAACAAGCCAAGCCAATCCCGCACCAATAACTAAATAAACACAGATCTTCCCTACCTTATACGGAATCGCATAATTTTTTTGACCCCAGAAATAAGACAAACTCACCATCAACACATATGTTATCGTAGTAGACACCACGGCCCCCACATACGAATATTTAGGTATCAACAACAAGTTCATCCCTATGGTCGCAATTGCTCCTAAACCCGAAATATAAAGTCCATATCGTGTTTGGTCCGATAATTTGTACCAAACAGAAAGGTTCATATAAATCCCCAGCAAGACATAATTGAACAACAATAAGGGAACAATAAACAAACCCGACCAAAACTCCGCCTGCTTTTCTTTTGTACCTCTAATAAATTCCTTTAACCATTCCAGATTTGCACTCAACCCTACCATCACCAACAGCATCACAATCACAAAATACTCCATGATCATGGCATAGGTCTTCCTTGCATTTTCATTTTTAGCATAGGAAAAGAAGAATGGCTCTGCCCCTAACCTAAATGCCGTAACAAACAGGTTCAGGAAAATGGCAAGCTTAGCCACCGCACCATAAATACCCACATCCAGATCGCCCTTTCCTTCTGGCAATAAATGTGGCATCATCATCTTATCCAAATTCTCATTGATGATGAAAGAGATATTGGCAATCAAGATCGGGAAACTATAGGTCAGCATATTCTTTAAAAGGGCAGTATCCACCTGCATCCTAAAAGTTATCACCTGAGGTATCAGAAGAAACAATGTAGCCGCTGATGCAATCAGGTTTGCTACAAAAATATTCCCCAACCAGCCTTCCCTGTACCAACTAAGCGACCAGCTCTTGAAAGGTTCAGAATAATCCTGTAACCAAGGAATCCCATACAGGAAAAGAAAAATAAAAGTGATATAAACCAAGATATTGATCAGCTTAATTAGGCCATAGCGAATAGGTCTACCATCTGCCCGCAGTTTTGAGAAGGGAATTACAGCAATGGCATCTGCAGTAACAATAAGGGCGATGAGCTTCACATACGCCGTGAAATCTCTGAGATCTTTTCCATTTCCTGCCCATCTGGCCAAAGGATCAGCAAATACAAACGCCGTGATAAGGAAAAGAATGGCCATAAAAAGGGTGACAAAGAAACTGGTATCAAATACCTTTCTTTTGTCACCCTCTACTTTTTGTAAATATCTGAAAAAGGTGGTTTCCATCCCGAATGCCAAAATCGCGTTCAACATGGAAGCGTAGGCAAACATCTGGGTAAATATCCCGTATACGGAAGCTCCAAAGCTCCGTGTTAGGAATGGGGTGATGAGAAAACCCAACATCCGGGATATAATGGTCGAAAGACCATATATCATCGTATCGCTGACAAATTTTTTTACAACTGACACCCTATTTTATTTTCTTGATCACCTCAAAATTCCGATATCCTTTCAAGGCATCCTCTTCGGTGTGCTGAACAGTGGTAACCTCCGCATGCTCAGGACCTTCCTGGCAGAATTCCATAAAGGACTCCAAGGCAAAGGCATCACCTTCTGCCTCGATCAAAACCGAACCATCCGGCTGATTGATCACATATCCTTTTACCCCAAGTAGGTCTGCAACAGCCTTGGTACTGGCACGAAAACTCACTCCCTGTACCTTGCCTTGAACCTGAATATTCCAGTGTTTCATGTTACAAAGGTAGAAGAAGAATTAGAAAATAAAACTACCTTAATCTTCTAACCTTAACTTTAGGTGTCAATTTGAAGGAGTTCATTCCTACTAACAAAAGCAGCCCAGGCCTTTTTCCTACTTCCAGACTACCAAACTGTTCGTGGAGATTTAAGGCTTTAGCTCCATTAATGGTCGCCCATTTTATGGTTTCATTAAAATCCAATTCAGGGAATTCCTTATGGATGACCTTTAATTCCTCCAAAATATCTAAAGTGTCATTAGAGGCCAAGCTATCTGTTCCTAAAATAATATTATGATCGCCTAATAGGAAATTACCGATTTTCGGGATCCGATTTTCGATATAAAGATTGGCCTTTGGACAGAAACAAAAATACACCTGTCTACCCATACGGTCTACAAAATCCAAATCTTTGATAGAGGTATAGGTGTTATGTACCAAGATCAGCTTGTTTTTTGTAGGAATATAAGGTAGGAAGGATTGCAGCGAATTTCTAGCTTGCGCTCTGAAATCCTCCACTTCGAAATTCATGCGTCTATAGAAGTCCAAAAACTCCCCTGTTTTATACCTGTAAAGCTTATTCTCTTCATCACTTTCTTGGTTGTGGATGGATATGATATTATCTTCAGATACTGCTTTTTTAAATGTTTTGAACAGGGATTTTGACCCTGAATAGGGTGCATGGGGCGTAATTGATGTATGTTTATAGTCGAAATGGAATTCGATCTCCTTCGCTTGGTCTATTCTTTCCTCCACATCCTCCTTGCGCATGGCCATTATCTCAACAAATGTATGGTAGGTAATAGGGCTTTGCTCTTTTACCTTCGCTGTAGCGGCAGTATTCACGTGGTCACCAACGGCCTGAATACCATTTTCAAACATTTTCCTATCCGCCTCAACCATAGCTTGATGGATGGCAACTTCCGAGTGATGGCGTTCGCTCATCACTTTTGTTAGGAAGTTAGTTAAACCGGTACCCTTTGGCACCACATTCAACATGTGAGAAAGTTCCAAATGGCAATGTGCATTGATAAATCCCGGGATTAGGGCGCCCTTATGATGCTCGATTTTGCTATCATCAATTTCGCCAGGATTAAATACCCCCTTGATTATTCCCTCATCGTCCATGGCTACGATACCTTTTTTTATTGCTTGCCCAGCAATAGGAAATACTATATCAGCACTGTAATACTTCATACAATTTAATAGTTCTATGTTTTGTTAAGTTAGCGTAATCCTGCCTCATCAGCAGGTCAGCCAAATTACAAAAAATAATATATAGTTTAACTAATAAAAAAATATTTATGAATTTGTTACAAAGCTATCGTCATTTTGATTTTATCGAGATAAAGATTAGCTTTGCAGCATCAATTAGGGGTGCCTTGTTTTCATGACACGAATAAAGGCTGAGATTATACCCTGTGCAAATGATATTGCACTCACCTGATCTGGATAATGCCAGCGTAGGGAAAGGGAGGTTAAATTTAACCTGTTGTGACCCCTTGCAACGGGATGTTTAACTCAAATAACAAATTACGTATTATGCTTAACAAATTGATGGCTTTGGCTTTTACCTGCCTAGTTGCTATTAACTGTCTTGCCCAAACAATGTTCTCGATTAAAGTGACCGACGAGCAGAACAAACCTTTGGCTTTCGCCACAGTTAGCCTTGATGAAAAATCCCAAAAAACCAACAAAGATGGGATTGCCGTATTTCAGGACCTCAGTAACAAAGCTTATACTCTTAAAGTAAGCTACTTAGGTTTTGAACAGATCAATGGAAGTGTTAACCCACAGAACAGCAATTCCTTACACTTAACCATGAAGCCAACGCCCTATCAAACGGAGGAGATCTATATCTCCGCGACAAGAGCCAACGATAACGCGGCTACTACCTTTAAAAACATTGGTAAGGAAGAAATTCGGAAGAAGAATCTGGGCCAGGATATCCCCTATTTATTGGATCAAACACCGGGTGTAGTAATCGGATCTGACGCAGGAGCTGGAATCGGATATACGAATATGACCATTCGGGGATCCGATAATGAACGTATCAATGTGACCCTCAATGGCATTCCATTGAACAACTCGGAAAGTATGGGTTCCTTTTTCGTGAATCTACCTGACTTTGCTTCCAGCACACAGAGTATACAGGTTCAGCGTGGTATAGGAACTTCCACCAATGGTGCTGGTGCATTTGGTGCCTCGTTGAATATTCAAACGGATGGATTAGAAACCATGCCTTATGCGGAACTGAACAATAGCTTTGGTTCTTTCAATTCCTGGAAGAACACCTTGAAATTAGGTTCTGGTTTAATCAATGGCAAATACGCCTTCAATACACGATTATCCCGCATCAGTTCAGATGGTTATGTGGAAAGAGCATCATCGGATCTAAAATCCTTTTATGTAGATGGAGGCATCTATACCGATCGGCATACCCTAAAAGCAACAGTTTTTTCCGGAAAAGAAAAGACCTACCAAGCCTGGTACGGATTGCCGGAGCCTTTGTTCACGGGAAATAAGGATAGAATGGACGATTATATCGCAGCCATGGAAATCTATGACCCGATTGAAATTGCTCGTATTAAGGCAGCAGATGAAAAATACAACATTTACACCTATGATAACCAGACGGACAACTATGTGCAGACGCATAGCCATCTGCAGTACAGCTTCCGCATGAATGATAAAACAAGTTTAAATGCAGGTTTGCATTATACACGAGGGGCTGGATATTATGAAGAATATCGAATAGACGACAAGTTTGAAAGTTATGGCCTTCCGGATGTCAATATCAATGGAGAAATCAAGAAAAAATCGGATATTATCCGGCAGCGGTGGTTGGATAATCACTTCTATGGTTTTACCTATGCTTTGCAGCATAAATGGAACGAAAACATCAATCTGACATTAGGAGGTGCTTATAACCAATATATTGGCGGACATTTTGGAGAGGTTTTGTGGAGTAAATTCAATGCGGGCATTCAGCCATACCATCGCTATTATTATAATGAAGCACATAAGAACGACTTCAACATCTACGCAAAAGCGGATATCAAACAGGATGATTGGATCTTCAACATCGATCTTCAATATAGAAACATATTCTATAAGGCTCAAGGGGATGACAACAAGATCAAGGATCTAAATTTCAGGGACAATCTCAACTTCTTCAATCCGAAAGCAGGAATCACCTATCTACTGAACGAAAATGCAAATATCTATGCTTCCTATGTTTATGCCAGCAAAGAGCCAGTTCGTAAGGATTATGTGGAAAATCCACTCAATATGTTCCCGAAGCCTGAAAAAATGCAAAATGTGGAAGCTGGCTACCGGCATCGCGCTAGTGATTTCAATTTGGGAGTGAATGTATATGCGATGATGTACAAAGATCAATTGATTCCAACTGGTAGAATCAATGATGTTGGCGAGGCTATTCGTCAAAATGTGGATGAAAGTTATCGAATCGGCGTGGAATTGGATGCAGGATGGAACATCACAGAGCAGTTTAATTGGTCGGCTACTGCAGCATTAAGCCAGAATAAGATCAAAAACTTCACAGAAATCCTAACGGTATATGATAATAATACCAATTGGGGTAATGTGGGTGAGAAGGAGATTTTTTATAAAAGTACCAATATCGCAAAGTCTCCATCGGCGGTGTTATCCAATAATTTCACATACAAGCCAACAGAAAGCCTTTCCTTCAGTCTCTTAAGCAAATACATCTCCAGAATCTACTTGGATAACAGTAGCGCATTAGAACGCAGTATCAAAGCCTCCTTTGTCAACAACATTCAAGGAAATTATACATTTTCTGCTTTTGGCATCAAGAGAATAGACCTGAATGCCACTGTATTCAATATCCTCAACGCCAAATACACTACTACAGGCTATACTTGGGGTCAATATTTCCAGGACACCAACAGCAGAGATTACTATAACTTCTACTACCCTCAAGCTGGCCCGAATTTTATGATCGGACTTGGGTTGAGTATTTAGTAGTTAGTATTTAGTATTTAGACCTTGATTTGAGTATTCAATAGTTAGTATTTAGTATTTAGACCTTGGGTTGAGTATTTAGTAGTTAGTATTTAGACCTTGATTTGAGTATTTAGTAGTTAGTATTTAGTATTTAGACCTATATTTACAAACCATGGAATTGGTAGATTAATAGCAGACCATAGGTCTAAATACTAAATACTTTATACTAAATACTAATATGAGGTGTGTAATTCAACGTGTAACGCAAGCATCCTGCACAGTAGATAATATTATAACAGGCCAAATTGATCTGGGTCTTTTGGTTTTGTTGGGTGTGGAAGAAGAGGATAGCCAAGAGGACATGCAATGGTTGGGACAGAAATTGGTTAATCTAAGAATATTTTCGGATGAGAATGGCTTGATGAATAAGTCTGTTCAGGATTTGCAAGGGAATATATTATTGATTTCTCAATTTACGCTATTTGCACAGACCAAAAAGGGAAATAGGCCTTCGTTTATTCGTGCTGGTAAACCCGACAAGGCAAAACCGATGTATGAGGAGATGGGAAAACTGTTGAGTCAGCTTTTAGGGAAAGAGGTGCAGATGGGCGTGTTTGGAGGGGATATGAAAATTGACCTTCGGAATGATGGTCCAGTAACTATTATCATGAATACGAAGGATAAGGACAATTTTTAAGGCCTGCGATCCAATTTGAATCGCAATCTTATTTTCAACCAAATATCTAATTTTGATATACAAATTTCTAATTGATTTTTATGACCATAGAAGAAGCTCAAAAAACAGTAGATCAATGGATCAAAACCACTGGCATCCGTTATTTCAATGAATTAACCAACACTGCTATTCTGATGGAAGAAGTTGGGGAAGTAGCTAGGATAATGGCCAGAAAATATGGAGAGCAATCCTTTAAGAAATCAGATGAGGAAGTCAACTTAGCCGATGAAATGGCAGATGTGATGTTCGTTTTGATCTGTTTGGCAAACCAGACTGGAATTAATTTGACAGAAGCTTTGGAAAAAAACCTCCAAAAGAAGACCCTTCGCGATAGCGAAAGGCATAAAAACAATGAAAAGCTAAAAGGAGGATATCTCCATGGCATTTATTCCTCATGAAAAGGGGCTGTCTAAAAAGGTCTCTTAAAAAAGAAACCCGCCATTAAAATTTAATCTTAGGTTAGCTTCGAAGATAAACCATACTAAAAGTATACTAAAAGTATGTAAAATCTATGGTTTACATACTTCCTCTATACTTTAACCCCGCTTTAACCCTACTTAAACCACGATTTTAACCCTAATTCAAACATATTTTGAATACACAATACCGATACTGGGGGCAGAAAATGGAATGTATAGGTTTAGAAGATGCCTTTTTTTATAAAGATTAAACTATTTGAAAGTGATTTCAGCTACCAAAGGTAGGTGATCAGAAGCATACGTTTCATTGATGGTAGTATAGCTCTTCCACTCAAATTCACGGTTCTTTAAGACCATGATATAATCAATTTCACTTTTAGGATTAATCACTGGAATAGTAGGTTTATTCGTGCTGGTATTGCGCACAAAATATTCTTCCAAGATCTTAATAGGTTTGGAATCGGGTCTCGCATTCAGATCTCCTACCAAAATCAATGGTTTACTGTACAGTTCGCCTAATTCATTGATGAATGCTGCTTGCGCAATTCGGTTTTCCTCTTTTAAATCCAAATGGGTATTGGCCAAAGAAATAGTCTTACCATCTGGAAGCTGGACATCTACAATCGCTAATGATCGGTTTTCACTTGCTACGGGCATTGGAAGATCATACCTTCTTTTTCCAATAATCTTATGTTTAGATAAAATCAAAACTCCGTAATATCCTTTTTCCAAATTGATACCCTTCGAAAAAAAGTATTCCATTCCCGTCATTTCAGCCAACTTCTCCGCCTGATTGATCATCTCTGATCTGGAAACGTTGATATCCACTTCTTGAATCCCTACAACATCGGCTTTTCCTTCATTGATTACTTTAGCAATGGCTTCCATATCGATAACATTGGGTTTGGAAGGTGGATTCGCATGATGGATATTATAGGTTAGAATTCTAACTGTTTGGGCTTGCAATACCATCGAGAAACATAACGATAAAAAAAGAATGAAATAGCGCATAAAACAATTTTTGAATGAAGTTAATTATATTCCCCTAATAATTCCAATTTATTATCTTTATCCTCATGAAAAAACCGAATTTACTCTATATCCTTTGTTTATTTTTATTTCTAGGATCTTGTTCTGTCAATCAGCAAACAGGTTCAGAAGTCAATGAATTCGCAAATGCGGCTGTGGTGACTGCTAACCCCATAGCTTCACAGGTAGGGGTGGATATTTTAAGAAAAGGAGGAAATGCTGTGGATGCGGCCATTGCAGTAAAGTTTGCCTTAGCAGTGGTCTACCCCAATGCAGGGAATTTAGGTGGAGGAGGTTTTATGGTCTATCGTGGAAAAGATGGGTCGGTTGCTTCCTTGGATTTCCGGGAAAAAGCACCAGCTTCGGCATCCCGAGACATGTACCTCGACAAAGAAGGCAATCCAATAACCGATTTGAGCTTATATGGGCAACTAGCCTCTGGTGTACCGGGTTCGGTAGCAGGAATGGATGAAGCGTTTAAAAAATATGGTTCATTGAAGTGGCAAGAATTGATTCAGCCAGCGATAGAACTTGCCGAAAAGGGCTTCAAGATCACGGAACAACAGGCAGGAGAATTCAATAGATATAAAGAACGATTTACCCGTTTGAATCCAAAAGGCGCTGCCATCATCAAAGAGCAAACTTGGAAAGCGGGCGATCTTTTTGTACAGCAAGATTTAGCAGAAACATTAAAACGAATCGCGGCACAAGGACGCGATGGATTTTATAAAGGTAGAACGGCAGACCTGATCGTGGAGGAAATGAAGAGTGGTAATGGTATCATCACACATCAAGATTTAGCCGATTACCAAGCGATTTGGCGGAATCCAATCGTAGGGACTTATAAAAACTACAAGGTGATATCCATGCCGCCGCCATCTTCTGGTGGTGTGGCATTAATGGCCTTGTTGCAATCTGTGGAGAAATATCCTCTGTCAAAATGGGGTTTCCAACACGATAGTACCGTTCGAGCAATGGTCGAAGCGGAACGTAGAGTATACGCGGATAGGGCAACGCATTTGGGTGACCCGGATTTTTATAAAGTACCGGTAGAATTCTTGAACGATGCAAAATTCAATCAAGATCGTATGGCGAAAGTAAGTCTTTCAAAAGCTACTCCGAGTGATTTGATCAAAGCGGCTAAATTTCCGGGATATGAATCCGAAGAAACCACGCATTATAGCATTGTGGACAAGGACGGAAATGCAGTCTCCTTAACCACGACAATAAATGGTTCCTATGGGTCATGTGTTTGGGTGGCTGGGGCAGGTTTTCTGCTGAACAATGAAATGGATGATTTTTCTGTTAAACCTGGATCGCCAAATATGTATGGCTTATTGGGAGGAAAAGCGAATGCCATTGCGCCAGGAAAAAGGATGTTAAGCGCCATGACCCCGACTATTATTGAGGAAAATGGAAAATTGAGGATGGTTGTTGGTACGCCTGGAGGTTCAACGATTATAACCTCCGTTTTTCAGACTATTTTGAATGTACTGGAATTTGATATGACGGCGCAGGAATCTGTAAGTGCGGCAAGGTTTCATCATCAATGGAAACCTGATGTTATTGATGTGGAAGCTAAAGCGATTGATTCGTTAACAAGGGTTAGTTTGACAAAGGATGGGTATAAGCTAAATAAAAGGGGTGCTATCGGAAGGGTGGAGAACATTGTTATTTTACCGAATGGTAAGAAACAGACTGGGGCGGATCCACGGGGGGATGATAAAGCTGCAGGGTATTAGTCCGTCATTGCGAGGAGGTACGACGAAGCAATCTTTACACTAATCGAAAGATTGCTTCGTTCCTCGCAATGACGTGACCCTTCGCAATGACGCAGAAAGGACGGAGTGAAATCACTCATAGTGAAATCACTCAAAAAGAAATCACTCCAAATACTTTCCGCCAATCTGCTTATTAGCCTTTGCGCCAAGGTTTTTGAGCTGTTCAATCTTCCGTACCACATTTCCTGGTCCTTCAGCCAATTTCTTCATGGCATCCTCATGCTTATTGGAGGCCTTTTGAAGATATCCTTGAATCTGTTCCATATCCTCCAAAAATCCTACAAACTTATCATAAAGCAATCCCGCTTCCTTCGCTATTTCCAGCACATTTTTATTCTGCCTTTCCTGTTTCCAAACACTGGCGATCGTCCTCAGCGTAGCCAATAACGTAGAAGGACTTACAATAACCACCCTCCTATCCCAAGCATCCGAAAAAAGCTCAGGTTTTTGATTCACGGCCATGCTCAACGAAGATTCAATAGGCACAAACATCAGCACAAAGTCAGGGGAATGAATTCCATAAAGACTATGGTAATCCTTAGCCGATAATTCTCGGATATGGTTTTCCAAGGATAACACATGCTGTTTTAAAGCAATTATCCTATCCTCCTCCGTATCTGCATTTACCGCACGCTCATAGGCCACCATGGATAATTTAGCATCTACCACCAAATGTTTCTCATCCGGTAGGAAAATGATCGCATCGGGCTGTAATCTTTTCCCACCTATTTCTTGAACAGAGGCCTGCAACTTATACTCCTGATCCTTGATCAAACCAGAGCGCTCCAAAACCCGTTCTAATATAATTTCCCCCCAATTACCCTGCTTTTTATTATCCCCCTTCAAAGCTTTGGCCAAATTATTGGCTTCCTCCCGAATCTGCACACTTTGTTGCATCAATTGCTCCACAACACCTTTCAACACATGCCTCTCCGCAGATTCTTGTTGATAGCTCTTAGCAACCTGCTCTTCAAAAGATTTTATCTTTTCCTTCAAAGGATTCAGCAGTAAATTCATCTGCTCCTGGTTATGTTGGGTGAACCGTTGGGTCTTCTCTTCCAGAATGTTGTTTGCCAATAACTGAAACTCTTTATTGAATTGGGTTTTTATAGCTTCCAGCTCCTCCTTTTGTTCCGCAAATTTATCCTGTTGGGCCTGCAAATAAGCATTTGTGGCCTCCAAGGTACGCTCGATACTTTGGCGGGCCTCCATTTCCTCCTTCCATGAAATATTAACCCGGTCCCAATCCTGCTTCAACAACAGTTCCCGCTCGCCTGACTTGGCATGGGCAATCTGAATTTCCTGAAATTGTTTTTTCAGATTTTCATGCTGTTCAAAAGATATGGATTTTGCATTCCGGACAAATAGCCAAATACAAATCACCACCAATATGATCAGGACAATTGGATAAAGAATCTCCATGAAATAATAAATTAAGCTTATTAACTATTATTGCAGTTTCTGATGGGTTTTCCACCATAGATCTGGCATCTCCCCTGAAACCGCCATCTGGTAATCCTCATACCTACAAGGCACCAGGTAAAACCGTTCATTAACTGATTTTGAACCAAAATAAGGCACCTGCATCCACCAACGATCGGACTTCTTGCTCTTTACAAACACCAATTCATAGTCATCGGCCTCCAAGGTCGTACGATAGATGATATAGTTTGATTTTGGATACATAGGCGCATCTTTTTTGCGGCTGTAATACCCATCTACGAAACACCAGATCATCTGTGCAATCAGCATGGCTGTCTGCCCCATGGGATCAAAGGTTGGATTATACTCATAGATCCCAAAAGAAGTACATTTATCAGACATCCCTGCATATCTCGCCAATTGGCAAGCCTCATCCCCATAGAGTCCATTAGGTCCTGCATTGGCATTTCCCCCTGCTTCGGAAGCACGGATAGCCCCGATATCAAAACTGATCATATCCGCTGCTCTGATAATGGGTTCGGCCTGATCCAATTTCCCAGAAAATGAACCCAAACGAATCGCATTAAAAAACAATTTATCATACATATTGATGGACTCCTTGCTCACCAAATAAGTCTGATAGGCGATATTGCTCAGATTGAACAGGTAATCCGGCTGATGCAGGATAATATGGTTCAAATAAGTATTGGAATTCAATGGCATATTGTCCGGATTATCCTGATCCAAATCGAATTTGGAATCTATGATACCCACATCAACACGTTGCTCTAAATTTTCATATGCCGTATACTGCGCATAGGTCAAGTCTTGCCCACCACCGATAAGGATAGGTAGAATATCCATTTTCATCAGTTCTTCCATCAACAACTTCACAGCCACATAGGTATCCTTGATGGTCGAGCCTGCCTTCACATTCCCAAGATCAGCAATCTTAATCTTATAATCACCTTGATAGAGGTCGTAGATATGTTTTCTCACCGCATCAGCAGCCTTTTGGGTTCCATTGTTGTTTACCGAACCTCGGCCCTCTTCCACACCGATCAGTGCGATGTGTGGGCGACTTTCCTCTTCTTCTAAATCAGGAAAACTGTCGAGATATTTTGTGATGGTATGTCCAAATTGTGAATTATAATATTGGCTCGGATCGCCAATGCTTTCTGGCTTAATGGGTGATAAAAAATCTGCTAATGACATATTGATCTTATAAATACTGATTTTTTCTAGGGAATATCCTTTTGTATTTAGCAAATATGCATTTATTAGCTTACTTTTGGTTAACATAATTTTTCAACAATAAGTTAGGAAGTGATTTTAGTAACTGGAGGCACAGGATTTTTAGGTTCAACTTTATTGCAGAGGCTCATTGATGATGGGCAAAGCGTTATTGCTACCAAACGTGAATCCTCCATCATTCCTGAACAGCTTAAATCTTCCTCTTTGATCCAATGGGTTGGTGCCGATATCACGGATTATTATGCATTAGAAGAGTTGGTTTCCCAAGTAAACCAAGTTTATCATTGTGCAGCGGTGATATCCTACCACAAATCAGATGCTTCTAAAATGTTCCAAACGAACATTGAAGGCACCAAACACATCGTCAACCTTTGTCTTCATCACGGAATCCGATTGGTCCATGTCAGTTCGATTGCTGCATTAGGGACCAATAAACAGGGGCATCCAGTAAAAGAGAACGACAAATGGGAATTTTCCCCCAGCCTGTCCAAATATTCGCTTGCTAAATATGAAAGTGAAATGGAAGTTTGGCGAGGGATTGCAGAGGGCTTGGATGCCGTCATTGTCAATCCTTCGGTGATCATGGGTGTTGGGACTGATAAAAATGCGTCCAAAAGTATTTTTGAGCTTGTAAAGAAAGGGAATAAGATCTATCCTTTGGGAACTATTGGTGTAGTAGATGTACAGGACGTTGCGAAAATTATGATGATGTTAATGAATAGCGAAATTTCTGGTCAACGCTTCATACTCAACGCTGAGAATATCAGTAATCGGGAATTGTTGGAGAAAATAAGCAGTAGGATGAACAAGCCCGCTCCAACCATCAAAGCCACCCCGGCATTACTTGCCGTTGCGTGGCGTGTTTCCAAAGCTCTTGCGCTTCTTCAGGGAAAAAAGCCGGTATTGACAAGGGAAACGGCTCGTGCTGCCACCAAGAAATTAGCTTATGATAATACGAAGATCATTAACACCTTAGGCGTCAACTTCAAAACTGTCGATCAGATCGTGGATGAAGTTTGCCAGGCATATTATGCTTAAAACAATCTAAACAAACCATATACAGTGAAAAATTATTACATCATCGACTTCGACTCTACATTTACACAGGTCGAAGCTTTGGACGAATTAGCACGAATCTCACTCGAGGACCATCCCGACCAGGAGAAAATCTATCAAGAAATTGAACGCTTTACCAATTTGGCCATGGATGGTAAGATATCTTTTAGGGAGAGCCTTGCAGGTCGGGTAAAATTGCTCCAAGCTAATCGCAGCCATTTGGACAAACTCATCACTCATTTAAAAAAGAAAGTATCCAAATCTTTCAGCCGTAACAAGGAGTTTTTCAAGAAAAACGCTGATACAGCATGGATTGTTTCTGGCGGCTTTAAAGAGTTCATAACACCAGTGGTGAGCCAATACCATATCCGCAAGGAAAACATCTATGCAAACACCTTTAAATTCGATAAGGATGGCAACATCATTGGTTATGATGAGAACAATCCATTATCAGATGAGGGTGGAAAGGTAAAACTATTGCAACAGTTGAACATTCATGGCCGCATCTTTGGCATCGGGGATGGATATTCTGATTTTCAATTGAAGGAATCGGGATTGATCGAGAAGTTCTTCGCTTTCACGGAAAACATTGCACGTCAATCCGTGACCGATAGGGCGGATCATATCACCCCAAGTTTCGACGAATTCCTATATGTAAATGATCTCCCAAGGGCCATTTCCTATCCTAAAAACCGCATTCTATGCCTTATCGTAGGCGATGTGCCTGAAATTGCTGCCCATATTCTAAAAAGAGATGGATTTTCTATCCGCATAAAGGATACCTTAGAAGAAAAATACGTGAAGGATGTCGGGATGCTTTTACTGGGAAAGGACATTAAAATAGCCGACGACGTACTGTCCAGGGCAGATAAGCTAAAAACAATAGGCTTTCTAGGTGATGTAAAAGGACATATTTCCAAAGCGATCTGCAACGAAAAAGGTATCGTGGTATTTGATGATAAAAAGAATAAGAAACGCAATGCGGAATTCATTCCACGTCGAATGGCTGATTTCATCAATAATGGCGATACAGACCAGAGTCGTAATTTCCCTAACCTGATGCTACCGAACCTCACCAGGGCCCATCGATTGTTACATATCCATAAAAATGTGCCCGGAATCATGGCACAGATCAATAAAGTGTATGCGGAAAACAACATCAATATCTTTTCTCAATTCCTGATGACAAGAGGAGAAATAGGCTATGCGGTTACCGATATCGATGCGGAATATGATAAAAAGATGCTGAAACAATTAAAACAGATTGATAACACCATCAAATTCAGGATTCTATATAAATAAAAGAAAAAGCTAATAAGAAAGGTTCTGTCTAAAAAGCCAACGAAAATCGAGCTTCTGAAAAGGTTAAGGAGTAAATAACGAAAATGAATTCTCTAGGCTTTTTAGACATCACTTTCTTAAATACTTTACAGGCCGATCCCTATTATAACGGTTACTTTAGGTAATAAGTATCCAAAGGGGTAAAAACTACATCCATGGGAACATCCCATTCGTTCACATCACTTACTTTTTCCACAGGTTCAAAATAGGAAATCCCAAGCTTTTTTACACCTGGCTTACAGGAGGCAAAGAATCGATCATAGAAACCTTTTCCATAGCCCACCCGATTTCCCTCTTTATCTACGACCAATAATGGCGTAAGGACCGCATCCATTTTAAAAGGCGCGATTTCTTCGGATATTACGGGCTCAGGAATCCCATAAGCATTCAATTCCAACGGTGTATCCCGATAGAAGGTAAAATGCCTTAGCTCATTGCTCAGAAAATCAGATTTGGAAACGACAATAGTTATTTCAGGATGATTTGCCCAGATCCATTCGACAAAAGGCAGCGTATGGTATTCCTTGAACTTCTCAATGGAAAGATAGCAATGTAAATAGTGGATCCCGGACCAATCAAACTGGGTAAGCTGTTCAAAAAGCTGGCCATCCAAGGAAAAAACCTCTTCCAAGCTCAACTCATTTCTTTTCATTTTATATGTCTTCCGAAGATCTGCTTTATTCATGGTCCTAAATGAAAACGGCCTTGAAGCTTTGGGGGCTAACAAGACCGAATAATCAACCTAAACCTAAATCTTTATTTTACACGTTCGATGTAATCACCAGAACGCGTATCTACACGTACTTTGTCACCTTGATTGATGAACAAAGGAACTTTAATTTCAACACCGGTCTCTACTGTAGCATTCTTCAATGCATTCGTAGAGGTATCTCCTTTAACAGCTGGCTCGGTGTAAGTAATCTCTAACTCCACACTTGCTGGAATCTGGCCCATGATCGGCTCTTCGCTTTCAAAAGCGACAATCACATTCATACCCTCTTTCAAGAAGCGAGCTGAATCACCAAACAACTGTTTTGGAATATTGAATTGTTCGTAGGTCGTGTTATCCATAACCACGAAAAATTCGCCATCATCATATAAATAATTGTAATCGTTCGTTTCTACACGAGCAATTTCAACCTCTTCGTCTGTTCTAAATCTATATTCTACTAATTTCCCAGTCTTCACATTACGCATTCTAGCTTGGTAGAAGGCACGTAAGTTACCTGGAGTACGGTGAATATATTCTTCTACGGCAACTAACTCACCATTGAAGCGAAGAATATTTCCACTTTTTACCTCTGAAGCTTTTGACATATTTTATTTCTTATTCCCTGCAAAAATAATAAAAACAATGATTATAAGACTATTTGTAATTCAGAATTTCCACAAATTCATTACAAAAGCCATATTCATGTTCTTGGTTTGACCCAATTATTACAATCCTATCTGACTTTGTGTCTTCCACCAGTTCCAAATACCATTTTTCACCCGATTTATCCAAATTACTGGTTGGTTCATCCAGAAAAAGTATTTTACTGTCCGAGCAACAGGCCAAAACAAGTTTAACGCGTTGCTTCATTCCTGATGAAAAATGTCGAATTTCCTTTTGAAAAACCGTATCCGCAAATTGTAGTTTGGATTTGATCAATTCTTTGGTGTAACCCGATCGGAAAGCTTTGAATTTAAAATGAAAATCGATCAATTCGTTCAAGCTAAACTCCTCTATCAATTCTACATAGGGTGCAGCTACACTGATATATTGATAGGATTGCTCTATTTCAGTAGCCTTATTGTTCCACTCGTACTGAATCGTCCCTTCACTTGGCGTCAAGGAGCCAGTAAGTACTTTCAGCAGCGTAGATTTTCCGGATCCATTCGGCCCTAGGATGGCATAGCTGTTCCCAAAAGAAAAGGTATAATCGAGATGGCGAAATATCCATTCTCTATTATACCTTCTTCCGATATCTTGTAAAATTATCTTCAAATATCCAATGAATTAAATTTTATATACTTGCTCTACCTTGGCCAAAGCCTTTCACTACACCTCGGTTAGAAGCCCGAACAAAACCTAAAATCTCGTCCCTTAATTCTGTCGCCTCAAATTCTGCTTCAACGATGTCCAATGCTTTACCTAGGTTACTATGTTGAACAAACAACACGCGATAAATATTTTGGATCTCATTGATCTGTTCATTACTGAAACCTCTCCTTCGCAATCCTACGGAGTTAATACCTGCATAGGAAATAGGTTCACGTGCCGCCTTGATATAAGGAGGAACATCCTTTCTAACCAGTGTACCACCGGTAACAAATGCATGGGATCCAATTTTACAGAATTGATGAACCGCCACCATACCAGCCAATACCACGTAGTCTCCTACCGTAATATGTCCAGCCAAGGTACTTGAGTTTGAAAAGATACAATTATCTCCAATAAAGCAATCGTGTGCAATATGGCTATATGCTTGGATTAAGCAGTTTTTACCGATCACCGTTTTATAACGGTCTTTGGTACCACGGTTGATGGTTACACATTCCCGGATGGTCGTATTATCACCAATTTCCGTAGTCGTGACCTCGCCTTCGAACTTCAGATCCTGAGGTTCTCCCGAAATGACTGCTCCAGGAAAAATTCGGCAGTTCTTGCCAATCCTGGCACCATTCATAATGGTCACATTGGAACCAATCCAGGTTCCTTCCCCAATTTCCACATCCTTATGGATCGTAGTAAAGGGCTCTACAACAACATTCTGTGCTATTTTTGCCTCAGGATGTATATATGATAAGGGTTGTATCATTCGTTCTATTAATTTTCCTTGACCTTGACTATCTGAGCCATCAACTCCGCCTCACTCACTACTTTATCTCCCACCATGCCTACGCCTTTCATGCGTGCAATTCCACGACGGATAGGTTCCAACAGTTCACAACTGAAAATCACGGTATCCCCTGGTACAACTTGATTTTTGAACCTTGCGTTTTCAATCTTCAAGAATAGGGTCAACCAGTTCTCTGGGTCAGGAACAGTATTTAAGACAAGTATTCCACCTGTTTGTGCCATTGCCTCAATCTGAAGTACACCTGGAAATAAGGGTGCTCCTGGAAAATGACCCATGAAAAGATCTTCATTCATGGTCACATTCTTTAGGCCTACCACATGTGTTTCCGACAATTCCAAAATCTTGTCAATCATCAAAAATGGTTGACGGTGCGGCAATATGTTCATGATCTGAACAGTGTCGTATACTGGAGGAGCATTTAGGTCATATACTTTTGCTCCTTTCTTGTTTTTTTCGCGTTTGATCTGTGCCTTGATGCGTTTTGCAAAGGCCACATTTGCCGCATGCCCCGGACGGGCAGCCATGATATGTCCTTTAATAGGTTTTCCTACAAGGGCCAAATCGCCGATCATATCCAATAGTTTATGTCTTGCAGGCTCATTCTGATGGCGAAGAGAAATATTATTCAAAATACCCTCTTGCGCTACTTCAACCCGTTTGTGGAATAACCCTTGCAATTTATCCAATTCATTATCATCCACTTCCTTATCCACAATAACAATGGCATTTGACAGATCGCCTCCTTTGATCAGGTTCTGACTTACCAATGCTTCCAGTTCATGTAAAAAGCAGAATGTACGGGAACTTGCTATTTCCTTACTGAATTCATCAATATTGGTAATTGAAGCATGTTGGCTTCCCAATACCGGCGAATTAAAATCGATCATACAGGTGATGCGGTACCCATCAACTGGCATGGCCACGATTTCCACTTTATTATCTGCATCCGAATAATGAATGTTATCTGTAACCTCAAAGAAATCACGTTCTGCATCTTGATCCACGAAACCTACTTCCTGGATGCCATCTATAAAAATAGCAGAGCTACCATCTAGAATAGGAACCTCAGGAGCATCAATCTCGATCAAGACGTTATCTAATTGTAAACCGACCAAAGCAGCCATCAAATGTTCAATAGTACTTACAGAAGCGCCATTTTGGGTTATGGTAGTGCCTCTAGCGGTGTTGCTAACATTGTCAGCATCTACACTAACGATCGGTTGACCATCTAAATCTATGCGTTTGAATTTGTACCAATGGTTCTCTGGAGCGGGTCTCAACGTGACGTTCACCTGCTTACCAGTATGAAGGCCAACTCCTGAAAATTTTACATCAGATTTAATGGTTCTTTGTTTTACATTCATATCTAACATTCGTGTTATTGCAAAAAATATCGGGTAAAGTTAGCTATTATTTTTGTCTTTTAATTGCCTTTCAAGCTCTGCAATGCGCTTTTCCATTTCCGGAAGCTTTGCATACAATACCTGCGATCTCAGCTCATTATTGTAAGGAAAGGCAGGACTACCACCCCATTTCTTATTCTCTTCTTTCAAGGATTTGTTCACTCCGGATTGCGCCTGTACCTGGGTGCCTTTCGCAATGCTGATATGCCCTACAACACCTACCTGTCCGCCAAGAACCACTTGTTCAGCAATTTTTGTGCTTCCCGAAATCCCTGTTTGTGCAGCAATAACCGTATTTTCTCCAATTTCTACATTATGGGCAATCTGAATCAGGTTGTCCAGTTTAACCCCTTTACGGATAATCGTGGATCCTAAGGTTGCCCGATCAATCACCGTATTGGAACCGATCTCCACCGCATCTTCCACGATCACATTTCCAATCTGCGGGATCTTGGCATAAGAACCATCTTCCTGAGGTGCAAAACCGAAGCCATCGCTACCAATAATTGCCCCTGCATGAATAATGACCTGTTTGCCAATCTTACAATCCCTATATATTTTTACACCAGGATAAATCACCGTGCCATCCGCAATCTCTACATTATCCCCAATATAAACCTGGGGATAGATTTTAACCTGATCACCAATTTTCACTTGCTTACCGATATAGCTGAAAGCACCAATATAATGATCCTGACCAATCTTTGCGGTTTCATGAATGATCACATGATCTTCAATCCCCGAGCGGTCATTCAACAGTTGATCGTATAATTTTAATAATTCGGTAAAAGCCGAATAGGCATTTTTGACACGGATTAATGTTGATTTTACTGGTTTCTGAAGAATTAAATCCTCGTTCACTACAATGATCCCTGCCTCGATCTGGTAGATATATTGCTCGTACTTGGGGTTTGATAGAAAGGTCAAACTTGCGGGACCTGACTCTTCTATCTTGGATAGCTGGTCAACAACCACATCTGAGTTACCTTCTACAGTACCTTGGAGTAAATTTGCTATTTGTTCTGCGGTAAATTGCATTAAAAAATACTAAAGTTATATGTTAATAATTGTATGTTGGTGCTGTGTTATATATCCGATTTCTTTTGGATAGGTTACGGCATATTTATTTACCCGTTTTGTCAGTGCTTCAATATTGGACAGATCAGAGGCTTCCGCAATATCCTTTAGCTCTCCATGCTTATCCAACACACATATCTTACCGGTCGATGAATCATAGGCACTATTCCCCACTACCTGATCATACACAAAATAACCAACTTCTTGAGCAGAAAGACCAAATCTCTCTGCTACCCGCTCTCTCAATTCTTCCAAATAGGATTCAGAAAAAGGTTCATTGCTCATCTCCGTTCTGAATAGTTCCCTACGAATAATTTTACCACACAACTTACTCAAAATCAAATCAGGATGATCGGCCCAAGATTTTATGGCAGACATGATGTCAGTGTCGTCTAAACGAGTGAACCATGTTAAATGCGACTCATCCAACAGAAAAGTTTCCTTGTTGATGCGATTTAATAAAAAATGCTCCAATGCAGGGCTTGCAAAAAGCTTCTCGCCCCTGTTGCTTAACTCTTTAGCTCTAGCCAAAGCTTTTATCAGCATCTGTTCTGCTGCAATGACCGTCTTATGCAGATAGACCTGCCAATACATCAACCTCCTGGCAATCAAAAATTTCTCTACGGAATAGATTCCCTTCACTTCAACCACCAATTCATCATCCTTGACATTCAGCATTTTGATGATCCGATCAAAGGAGATGACACCCTCCGATACACCAGTAAAAAAACTATCCCGGTTCAGATAATCCATCCGATCCGTATCCAATTGACTAGAGACCAATTGGTGCAGAAACCGGCGATGGTATTGGTCCTTGAAGATGGTAATGGCCAGATCCAAACGTCCTGTAAACTCGCTATTCAACTTATCCATCAATAAGGAGGAGATCAATTCATGCGATACCCCTTCCACTAAAGTATGTTCTAAGGAATGAGAGAATGGGCCATGGCCAACATCATGCAGTAAAATAGCGGCCAATACAGCTTCTTCTTCCTCTTCAGAGATCTGAACATCCTTTCCCCGCAGGGTTTCGATCGCCAATCCCATCAGGTGCATGGCGCCGATTACATGTTGAAATCGGGTATGCAATGCGCCAGGATAAACTAAATGAGTCATCGAGACTTGCTTTATATAGCGTAATCGCTGAATAAAAGGGTGCTGGATTAGGTCGTAAATGAATCCCGACGGTATTGTCACAAAACCGTAAACTGGATCATTTATTATTTTTTTCTTGTTCAATCTGCTTTAAAGTGATTAAGTATTAGCCATTTACCATGAGTTTTCATCGAATGCTATGGCTAAGATACGCGCAAAGATACACAGATGGTACTTAATAAATGTTAAAATTATATCAAAAACCATCAAAATTGAGAGGAAAACCGCATTTTATAGACCGAATAAACTTTCATATCTCAATCAATTGTTACAAATCTCACTAAAATTCCAATAAAAGATGTAATATATGTTATAAACACATAATTTTAATGATTACTTAAATTCCTATCTTCTTTATTAGTTCTGAACATATATCCGTAAATTAGCCTCCATTACTCAGAACGATACATGCAGAAAATACATATACTTTGGGCAGATGATGAAATTGAGTTCCTTAAACCTCATATTTTGTTGTTGGAACAAAAGGATTACAAGGTCAAGACCGTGAACAACGGCGCGGATGCTGTGGAAGCATTCCAGAGCGAACCCTTTGATCTGGTATTTCTGGATGAAAACATGCCGGGACTTACCGGTTTAGAAACGTTGAATATCCTTAAAGGCATCAACCCTTCCATCCCTACTGTGCTGGTCACCAAAAATGAAGAAGAACATCTGATGGAAGAAGCGATAGGTGCTAAAATAGATGATTACCTCATCAAACCTGTAAACCCTAAACAGATCCTACTGACCATTAAAAAGTTTACCGAAAACAAGCGGTTGGTATCGGAACGGACATCCATGGCCTATCAGCAGGATTTTCGTCAATTGGGAATGCGCATGAATGAGGATCTCGATCATCAACAATGGGTAGAAGCCTATAAAAAACTCTTGTATTGGGAACTTTCTTTAGAAAAATTAGAGGATGCCGGCATGCATGAAATCCTGACCATGCAGAAGTCCGAAGCCAACCTATTGTTCTCTAAATTCATTGAGAAGGAATATTTGAATTGGATCAAAAATCCGGAGCAAGGGCCAACCCTTTCCCACCAATTGTTCAAGAAAAAGGTGTTCCCGAAAATGGAACCTGACAAACCCACCTTCTTCTTTTTGATTGATAACCTGCGGTACGATCAATGGAAGGTCATCAATGAAGTGCTCACCGATTATTACCGGGTGGAAGAGGAAGACAGTTATTACAGTATCCTTCCTACAGCCACGCAATACGCTCGGAATGCTATATTTTCTGGCCTAACTCCTTTGGAAATGGAAAAACGTTTCCCAAAAGAATGGCAGAATGATGATGATGAAGGCGGAAAAAACCTATATGAAGATGTTTTCCTTGCTGATCAGATCAAAAGACTTTATCGAAGAGAAATCAAGCATAGCTACACCAAGGTCATTACCTTAGAGCAAGGAAAGGATGTTTTGGAAAACATCAACAAGCACATGCAGATCGACCTGAACGTGTTTGTCTATAATTTTGTGGATATGCTGTCCCATGCTCGAACCGATATGGCCATGATCAGGGAGCTTGCCAATGATGAGGCTGCTTACCGATCGCTGACCCTATCCTGGTTTGAACATTCACCTTTGCTGGAAGTATTGAAATGGCTTTCCCAACGGCAGGTTCGGGTTATTATTACCACCGACCATGGAACCATCCGGGTGAGAAAACCGAGCAAGATTATCGGTGATCGGAACACCAATACCAATTTGAGGTATAAACAGGGTAAAAACCTGAATTATGTGGATAAGGACGTATTTGTGATCAAAAATCCAGCTGATGCGCAATTACCAAGGATCCATGTCAGCTCTTCCTTTGTTTTCGCAAAAGAAGACACCTACTTTGTTTATCCGAACAACTACAATCATTTTGTGAATTATTTCGGCGGGACTTTTCAGCATGGAGGTATCTCCCTAGAGGAAATGATCATCCCATTCATCACTTATAGTCCAAAATAATATGGAATTTATCGCCAGTAAACTGGAAGATTTACCAGCAGCGGCAGCATGGCTGCTCCAACAAGCGAACGATAAACGAGTGTTCATCTTCAAGGCGCCCATGGGTGCCGGAAAAACCAGCTTTATTAAGGTCATATGTGAGCAATTGGGCGTAGAGGATGCTACATCTAGCCCTACCTTTTCTATTGTCAATGAATACAGCTCTGCCCATGGACCTGTATACCACTTTGATTTTTACAGGCTAAAAGATGAGCAGGAAGCTTTTGACCTGGGCTATGAGGAGTATTTTTATTCTGGGGATTACTGTTTTATTGAGTGGCCAGAAAAAATCCCCAACCTTATTCCGGAGGATGCCATCGAGGTCAGCATCCAAGTTGACGATCTGTTCAGACGTCATATTCAATTAATTTAATTTTTTTTCATACCGAGGCAACCATCCTTGGCTCAGCTGCGTCTTACTTATAAACCGAACACAATTGGAGCCTGCGAAATTATTACATACCTGGAAAGAATGCCTATCTAACAATGGGAAGGCACAATCGGAATTGTACCAATATTTCGCCCCAAAAATGTATGCTGTCTGCTTACGATTTGCTGAAAATGCAGAATCGGCACAAGACATCCTACAGAATGGCTTCATCAAGGTGTTCAGCAAAGGTCAAAACTTTGAAGGTAAAGGTTCTTTGGAAGGTTGGATACGTAAGGTGATGTTGAATTCGGCCATAGAATATTATAGGAAAAACAAGGTCGTGTTCCAAACGACAGACAGCATTTCTGAGGATCACCATGAACTCCCTGCTGATTTTGACATGCACGGTTTGGGCTACAAAGACCTGCTCAACATGATAAAGGAATTGCCCATAGGTTACAGGACGGTATTCAACCTGTATGCTATTGAAGGCTATAATCATAAAGAAATTGCGGAGATGCTGGATATGTCAGAAGGCACTTCGAAATCCCAACTTTCCCGAGCGCGACAATGGCTAAAGGAAAAGTTGAAAAAAATGGAGGAAAACATACATGAAGGATCAAGAATTTGATAAAATCTTTAAGGATAACCTAAGGGATTTGGAGGTAAGCCCTCCAGAAAACCTTTGGGAAAAGATTGAGTCTTCACTCGATCAGGAGCAGCCTGCAAAGGTTAAAAAGATGTTTCCTTGGAAAACATGTAGCATTGCAGCAACCTTATTGTTGGCATTGGGATTTGCGTTTAAGCTTTCCCAGTTCAAGGAGGAGCAGGTGGATCCGAAAAAGGAATATTTAGCCAAAATCAAGGAAGAAAATGAATCCCCGAAACCGGATCAAATGGTAGCGGAGAAATGGGGGGAACCTATTACAAAGGAAGCATTTGAATCCCAGGAAGCAAAACCAAATGCCAGAACAATTGCCCTTAAAGAGCAACCCAAAAAAGTAGTGGTTATTCCAGCGGAGAGCAGGCAGCAGGTACAAGTACCGGCATTACAACCGTTGGAAACAACAATGGAATTGGATGGACCGGTTAATCTGACAAGGGAAGCAGAACCGTTGACTGCCAAATCAACAGCGCCTCAAGCAAATATAACTGTAGAACCTACGGAAACAATTTTGAATAAGACTGAAATTGCTACCACTAAGCCCAAACAAGGGTTATTTGTCAGGCTATTGAACAATGTTGCTGATAATATCAACATCATCAACAAGGATGTTGAGTTTTCAGAAGACGAAGAAGGAACCATTAAAATAGATTTATCCAAATTGATTACAAAAACCAAATAATACTATGAAACTTAAATTTTTACTAGCCAGCTTTGCCACTTTGATCCTTGGTTTATCCATGAGTACTGCGCAGATTGTTTACAAGAAAGAGAAAAAAGAAGGTTCTGATAACGTAAGCATCAGCATTGGAAAGCAGGATTCAGAAAACGAAGATGAACAAGAAGATGATGGCGATGCAGATTCCAAATACCCAAGAGCCTATGGCGGAATAACATTCACCAGATTAGATTGGGGTTTCTCCAGGTTGTCAGATGATGGCAGCTTTACCCTTTCCGAGGACAATAAATTCATGAGCTCCAAGAAATCTTCCAATTTCGGATTTGATATTGCCCAATTCGGTGTAAGGTTCAATGATAATTTCAAGATGTATCTTTCCGCTGGATTTGAATGGAATTATTGGCGATTGAAAAACGATGTGCTCCTATTACAGGATCAATCCCCAATCGATTACGAGGACTTGAATCCAGACGCGAAATATTCCAAGAATGTGATCACTTCAACCTATCTGCGAGTGCCTTTGAGTTTTGAATTGAGAACACGTCAATTGCGTGGTGGAAATAGAGTGAAACTTGCCTTTGGCGCTATGACAGGGGTATTATTAAAAGGAACACAACGCTTGAAGAGCGAAGAGTTCGGTAAACAGAAATACAAAGACAACTATAACCTGCAGACCTTCCAATATGGTCCGTTTGTAAGGATAGGATATGACAACTTTGGTCTTTTCACCAAATATTATATGAACGACCTGTTCGAAAAAAGCCCTAATCAGGAAGGCCTACGAAACCTTGCTTTCGGTATTACCTTGGGCTTTTAAAAAGAAAAATGAAATGTAAAATGTATTTTTGTGTCGGATCCTAAAGGACCGACATTTTTTTATGGGTAAACAAGCTAATTCCTGTCAATATATATTTTCTGATGTTCAACAACCGGATCTCCCTATGATCCACGGAAAAGATCTTTCCTGTGTTTTCGAAGGGAACATTACTGTTACAGCGGTAGATCATGTACATTTTGGCATAGAGGAAGGACAGATTACAGCTATCATCGGAGAATCTGGAAGTGGAAAAAGCACCCTATTGAAATTAATCTACGGTCTTTTGGAGCCAACAAGTGGCGAAGTGAGGTACAGAGGTTGGTTGGTTCCCACCCGAAAGGACAAGCTTATCCCAGGACATGATGCCATGAAATTGGTTTCCCAAGGATTTGATGATCTTAACCTATATGCCAAAGTATGGGATAATGTGGCTTCCCAACTTTCCAATACCAACCTTGCTCTAAAGGCGAGCAAAACCCAGGAAACACTGGAGCGATTAAGGATCGACCATTTGGCAAAAAAACGTGTGGCAGACCTCAGTGGCGGCGAAAAACAACGTGTGGCCATCTGCCGGGCATTGATCAATGATCCAGAGGTATTGCTCATGGATGAGCCCTTCAACCAGGTGGATGCTGCCTTTCGGGACGAATTGCAACAGGACATCCAACAGATCGTTGCCGAAACCGGCCTAACGGTGGTAATGGTGTCCCATGACCCTGCAGAGGTTTTAGCCATGGCCAATAAACTTATCGTGATGAAGAACGGTAAAATTGCCGATGCGGGAGACCCACATGCTTTATATAATTGGCCGCATCATCCTTACACTGCCCGATTATTGGCTAAAAGTAATATCCTACAGCCCAATGAAGCAAAAATATTAGGTATAGAAACCGAGCATCCCATTGCTATCCAACAGGAACATATACAGACAGAATTGAACCTGAATGGCAATTATTGGATCAAGGATGTCCGATTCCGTGGATTTTACAACGAATTGATCATTGGAAATGAAGAAATTACCCTTCATCAGATCCAATTCCCAAGGCTAGATGTCAAAAAAAATACGAGAATTGATATTCTCGTAACTACTTACCATGTTTTTGAACCGAAATCCATTTAAGCATTTCAGCAAACCAATCGGCATCACTGGTATTGTTATGCATTCCAAATCCATGTCCCCCTTTTTCATAGGTATATAGTGTATTTGGAACATCGAGTCTTTTCAAACTTTCCTGATACCTCAAACTATTTTCTATCGGCACAGCCTGATCATCCTTCGCACTCATCAAAAAGGTTGGCGGTGTCCTTTTGCTGACCTGTTTATCCAATGAAAAAAGTTCCACATCAGTCTGCGATGAAACAGGCCCGATCAAATTCTGTTTAGATCCTTTATGGGTTACTCCATCTTCCATCGAAATCACGGGGTAACAAAGTATGGAGAAATCAGGTCGAAGGTCAGCCTTTTTCCAGCCCTTTACTTGTGGTCTGTCATAAAAATTAGCCAATGTTCCCGCCAAATGACCGCCCGCCGAAAATCCAATCACCACGATCTTTTTCCCTTTGTTTTCTTTCCGTATCCTTTGCATCGCCATTTGTGCATCCTGTAGCGGACCAAAGCGCTTTTCTTTCATCGTTTCTACCTTGGGCAAACGATAATCCAGCACATAAGCGCGATAACCTAAGTCGTTTAACCTTTTTGCAACATCATGGCCTTCATGCCCAATAGCTACCCTAGCATAACCTCCTCCAGGTATGATCAAGAAAACCAAGTCATCTTTTACATCCGATGTGGCCAGATGGGCATAGAGCTTTGGCTTATCTGCTTCTTCCATTTCGGAAATAGGCTTAGCAGCATCCGGAATCTCCTGATCACCATATAAATAACTTTTAACCCCAGTCTCTTGGGCATTAATTTGCAAACTAATCACGGTAAATACGATCAACATTATTTTTTTCATAGGTTTAGGATTGGCTTTATTTACAGATTGGCCATGACAATCAGATTCAGATCCTTACAAGGTAGATTGAATTTTTCGCTCATATCCTTGTTGGTCAGGTTGCCATGGTACAAATAGATGGCACTTCTGATGCCTTGATTTGCCCAGATCATATTGTTCATTCCTCCGGCTTCACCGATCTCCAACAGAATGGGCGTAAAGATATTCGTTAAAGCATAAGTCGCCGTTCGAGCCACCCGGGAAGCAATATTCGGAACACAATAATGGATCACATCGTATTTCTTAAATACAGGCTTACCATGATTGGTCACTTCTGAGGTTTCAAAACAGCCCCCTTGATCGATACTAACATCGATCAACACCGAATTGGGTTTCATTTTGGATACCGTATCTTCCGAAATCAGGCATGGCGTACGCCCGTTCTTTGCCCGCACGGCCCCTATAACCACATCGCAGGATTTCACGGCCTTGTTCAACACAATAGGTTGGATGATCGAAGTAAAGACACGGCTCCCCACATTGCTCTGCAACCGGCGAAGCCGGTATACCGAACTATCAAAAACCTTTACCTGAGCTCCTAATGCAATGGCTGTTCTAGCGGCAAATTCCCCAACCGTACCAGCCCCGATAATGACCATTTCGGTAGGAGGAACACCCGTAACGCCACCCAGCATCAGGCCCTTACCATCAAAAACATTCGAAAGATATTCTGCTGCTATCAGAACAGAAGTCGCACCCACAATTTCACTCATGGCGCGGACAACCGAAAGATGCCCCCCTTCGTCCTGCAGATATTCAAAGGATAAGGAGGTAACTTGTTTCTTCATCAAAGCCTTCAAAACTTCCAACGACATAAGGGATGGCTGCTGCGAACTGAAAAGCACCTGTCTGGTTTTCATCAATTCCACTTCTTTGAGTGTAGGACTGGATATTTTGATAATGATATCGGCCTGGAAAACTTCTTTTTTATCATGTACGATCTGTGCACCCTGTTCACTGTAGTGGTGGTCTAAAAAATTGGAGGCATTCCCAGCACCACTCTCCAGGATTACCCGGTGCCCATTTTCCACCAATAAACCTACGGATAATGGCGTTAGTGCGATCCTGTTTTCTTGAAAAGTATGTTCTTTTGGAATTCCTATGGTCAATTGTCCCCTTTTCTTCCCGCTACTTAACAGCGCTTCTTGAGGCTGTAACACACCCTCTTGCGCTAATTTGGACACATTCATCATTTTACAAAAAAATAAGTTATGCTAAAAATACATAATATTATTTCAATTAAACAGCCATAAAGGATTATATTTGACAATTAATCACATATTAGAAACAATAAATCGTAAGTTTACAAACTAACCAGGTACGATGAAACTACTAAAGCCTTTGAATCATATAAAGATTGTTCCTCGGTGGATAATCTTTAGTTTCGACATCGCTATTTCAGCATGTGCTTTTATTTTCGCATTCACGCTATACAATAATTTTCAGCTCGATTCTTTTTCCAAAATCGATTTCTCGATCGAGTTCTTATTCTGCATGTCCCTGACTGCCCTTTCGTTTCTGGTATTTCGCCTCTACAGTGGTATCGTAAGGTATACCTCTGCGGTAGATTCCATCCGGATCCTTTCGACGATCGTCTTCACGGCCATCATCATGTTCATCGCCAAACTATTGCTTATCGCTTTGGCAATCCCGGTGAACATCCCGCTCAACCTGATCATCATCTATGCCCTGTTTGCTTTTACTGGCCTAACCACCTACCGTACTTGTATCAAGATCTTCTTCCAATACACCAAATCAACAAGAAATGGGCGTAAGAATGCGGTTGTTTTTGGTGCTGGCGATCTGGGGATCGCCGTAAAACGGACATTTGAGCACGATTTCCGATCGGAGAAGACTATTGTAGCCTATATCGATGATAATGAGGAAAAGATCGGAAAGTCCATTGATGGCCTAAAGATCTACAGTTCCAAGGAATTCCCAAGAATGATCAAGAAACATGGGATCGATGAACTGATCATTGCCTCTTCCAATATTGATATCGACAACAAGAACATGATCATTGATATCGCCTTGGAGCAGAACATCAATGTACTGACCTTACCTCCTGTAAATAAAATATTGAACGGGGATCTTTCCCCTGCCCAGATCAAACAGGTTCGTATCGAGGATCTGTTGGAAAGAGCGCCCATACATATCTCCAATGAAAAACTATTCGATCAGTTGCGCGGGAAACGGGTGTTGGTAACGGGTGCTGCAGGCTCTATCGGTTCTGAAATATCCAAGCAGTTGAGCAAATATGAGCCGCAGATGATCATATTATGTGATCAGGCCGAGTCGCCTTACATAACCTACAATTGGACCTTCAGGACCTCTATAAAAACCAGATCTACCATACCTTTATTGCCGATATCCGCAGCGAGGAAAGGATGCGCCAATTGTTCGAGACCTTCAAACCCCATTTTGTTTACCATGCAGCTGCTTATAAACACGTGCCGATGATGGAGAACCACCCTAGTGAAGGGGTGAAGACCAATGTATTTGGAACCTATCTTTTGGCCAATCTTTCGGTGGAGTTTGATATACAGAAATTCGTTTTTGTATCTACGGATAAGGCGGTTAATCCAACAAATATTATGGGAGCTACCAAACGGATAGCTGAAAAATATGTACAATCCTTAAATGGATATCTATCCACGCAGAACGGCATCAAATCTACCCGTTTCATAACTACGCGGTTCGGAAATGTTTTGGGCTCAAACGGCTCGGTTATTCCAAGGTTTAGGGATCAGATTGAAAAGGGTGGGCCTGTTACGGTGACCCATCCTGATATCACCCGGTATTTCATGACCATCCCCGAAGCCTGTCAATTGGTTATCGAGGCTGGCAATATGGGCCAGGGCGGCGAGATCTTTGTGTTCGATATGGGGAAATCCGTTAAAATCGTGGATCTTGCCAAAAAGATGATCCGATTATCCGGTTATGTTCCTTTCAAGGATATCGAAATCAAATTCACCGGTTTACGTCCTGGCGAAAAATTGTATGAAGAATTATTGAACGACCTGGAGAACACATTGCCTACCCACCATGAGAAGATCATGATCGCCAAGGTCCGTGGAAACGATTTCATTAGGGTAAAAGAAGAAGTTATAAACCTCTCTAAGGCATTAGAGAGCCACAACAACTTAAATATTGTCCGTCAAATGAAGGTTATGGTTCCTGAATTCCTGAGCCAAAACTCCATCTATGAGCAATTGGACAAGGAAAAGATGGCTTCCCTTAACCCTTAATTAAATAAATATTTTTCTATAATTATTGCAAGTATTCTTTAAAAGTGTATTTTTGCGTTCCATAATCTATTAAAACAAAGAATGTCACAAAATAATCAAACCGTTTCTTCTGGCACGAAGAAATCATTTTTCCAAGAAAACGAAAAGAGTATAACCTTTATTGTAGTTGGAATCATTGTATTGATCCTATTGTATATTGGATACCAGAGACTATATCTAGCTCCACGTGCAGAGAAAGCAGCAAACCAGATGTACCATGCTGAAAACTATGCAACCATCGATTCTTTACAGAAGAAAGCGATTGAAGGTGACGGTGCATTTCCAGGTTTCAAGGAAATCGCTGACGAATATTCAAACACAAAATCAGCAAACATTGCAAATGCTTACCTAGGTGGTCTATATTTACGACAAAGGAATTTCAAGGAAGCAATCAACTATTTAGAGCAGTACACCGAAACTGGATCCGAGATCCTAGACCCATTGGTGATCGGTCTACTGGGTGATGCCTATTCTGAAGAAAAGATCTATGAAAAGGCAGCTAACTATTACAAGAAAGCAGCTGATAAATCCAAAAACATTTACACTACCCCTTTATTCCTTAAAAAATTGGGTCTGGTATACGAAGAGCTTCAAGATTACAAAAATGCAGAATCTACCTATCAACGTATAAGAGATGAGTACCCGCAAAGCAGCGAGTCGACTACGATCGACAGCTTCCTAGCGCGCGTACAAGCGAAACAGTAATCCTAAAAAAATTGATTAACTTTGAGGGCTGCCCATGGTAGCCCTTTTTATTTATACAAAATGTCAAGTAGCTTAAAAAACCTTTCTGATTTCTCCCACATCGAGGTAGGAAATGCATCGGAACTTAAATTTGCAATCGTGGTTTCACAATGGAACGCCCAAATTACAGGCGCATTATTAAAAGGTGCCCATAAAGGATTGCTCGACCATGGCGCCGCAGAAGAGAACATTGAACTGATAGAAGTCCCTGGAAGTTACGAACTGATATCAGGTAGTGATATCGCCTTGAGAAAAAGAGATATTGATGCCGTCATTACCTTGGGGTGCGTGATCCAAGGAGAAACCCGTCATTTTGATTTTATATGTATGGCTGTAGCCAATGGCTTGGCAAACGTGGGGATACAGCATAACAAACCTGTGATTTTCGGAGTTCTGACCACCGATAACCTGGAACAGGCCATCGATCGCTCGGGCGGCAAACATGGTAATAAAGGCGAAGAAGCAGCCATAACAGCTATACAAATGGCCCTAATAGGCAAAAAATATTAATGGTATCGTTTTTGATTGACTAAGAATATGAAACACAGGTCAATAGTATCCAGGAAGCTAAGTGTGGTTTCCTCTTACTATTTCTGCTTATTCCTAACCCTGCTAAGTATATGTCCTACCTTAGTCAAGGCACAATCCAAGAACATAGTAGATAAGATATGGAACAGCGCGGGCGGTAAAAATAAGTGGGAATCAACAAAGTACATTATGTTTACTGTTTCAGGAAACAGCCAATTTGGCAGCATCACTGGAACCCGTAAATTTTTACTGGACAAGCAAAATAATTTGGTCAGGTTTGAAGGAACATTTGATAATGAAAATATTGTTGCTATCCTCAACGTTAAGAACCAGAAATTAATCCGTCTATATAATGAGAACGGTACAGAACTTTCTGCCACCGAATTTAAAGGATTGGTGTCGGAACTGGCAGCACAATACAACATTGACCTAAAGGTCCTAGCCCTACCGGCGAGTATTGCAACAGCATCCTTGGATGGCGGCTCGGAGAGCAAGATCATCAATGCGGAAAAGTTGCAGAAAGTAGACTTTAACAATTTCCTTGGCGGAAGCGGAAGTGTTTATGTCAATGAGGAATCTGGAATGATCAAGCGGATCGACATGGACAATAAAAACTATATCGTCAATGGTTACAAGGATATCGGAAATGGTTTGGTGCTACCCACCATTTTCAAAGGCTCAAACGACAGCATTTCCTACCAAAAGGTAGCTTCCTTCACAGAAATGGAAACCGCAAAGTTTAAGTCATTCTAGAGATTTAATTTATAGAATAGCAAAGGGCGAATCTAACCGATTTGCCCTTTTTTATCTTGTTAATCTTAATAACCTTGTTTAATTCCGGGTATAGGTACTTACTCGTCCACTTCTACCATGTTGATCAATGGCTGCCAGTTTCACGGTCATATGATCTTTTAATGCAATCCCGCCTTTTGGATATGGACGGCTATTAACTGTTGGTATCGATCCATCTTCCGTATAATAGATCTGAAAGCCAGGATATTCCGTATTGGCATGTAAAGTTCCCTTTTCAGCATTTATTCCTACCGATGGCAGCCGGTACTTAAATCCGCCAAAGGCAAAATCCAATTTCTGAAGCTCATTACTTCCCACCTTGTGCACAAAGGCATTATACGTTTTATCAAATTCGGATTTATTGAATTCCTGATCATTTTCCCACTTTCGTTTTGGTGCCCATGCCCGTTCTGCCATGGCAAAAAAACGGGGGAACAACATGTAATCCATACGCTCCGCAGTCAGTACCGTTTCTGCCCACAATGCGGCTTTGATGCCCACTAAGTTGGACCTCCCCTTCTCGGTAAGTCTTACTTTGCCTGCAATATATTCATCCTCCAGATCCTTGCCTGCCTGTGTGTATTTCATGTTGGCAAAAAATGCTTCTGGCAACATGGAATAGGTATGGTATAGATCGGTTATGGAAGCCCATTTTAAGCCCGGTTCATTAAAATTCCTATCCCAGACCATGTCCAAATAATAATTGGCACAACTGGTGAATACCGTCTTATATCCCGCATTGGCCAATCTATAGGCCAAATCTTCCTGTCCGCCACCGATAACATTGTTCCACACATCCAGGTACATGTCCAAATGGTTGAGTTCAGGATTGACCTGCATCCCTTTTCCCTGGTTGACCATACCAAATTCTTCCCATCCCGCCATGTTCATTCCCTTCGATGCACAGATGGCATTTATCTTCTCCACATAATAGGGCCAAACTTCATACACAGATTTCATCCTTTCTTTCGTCATCAGCTGTTTGATGATGGGTGAGCCTTCCCAAGATCCCGATGGAACCTCATCTCCGCCAAGGGAGACAAGCTTCAGTTCCAAACCCACTTCCTGATACATCTTCTTGATATCCTCCAATACCACGTCTATAAAGCGATATACGGAAGGTAATGCCGGGTTCATCACATTATCATCCCAATATTGTGCGGAACTATATTTGGAACTATCAGCAGCTTCGTACAACAGGAATTCTTCAGCTTCTTTTTGTTTTCCGGCTTTCATCAAACGATGGTACCGTGTTTCCATGGCCTTTATGGCTGCCCTGGCATGCCCCGGTGTCTCTATTTCCGGAATGATGGTTACATGTCTTTCCGCTGCATAAGTCAATAGCTCCTTAAATTGCTCCTTTGTCAGAAAGGCATTTTCGGTAGGATTTGACCCTGATCCATAAGCAGGTTGAATGCTATTCCCGTCTTTAAAGGTTCCAGATCGTTTTGAACCTATTTCCGTTAATTCTGGTAATGATGGAATCTCCAATCGCCAACCTTCATCGTCTATAAAATGCAGGTGGAACTTATTCAACTTCAAGGTAGCCATCACATCAATGTATTTCTTGATGGTATGGATATCCTTAAAATTCCGAGCAATATCCATCATGAACCCCCGATAAGCAAACCTGGGTTCATCCTGAACTTCCAAAATAGGAAAGGAAAGAGGGGCTTTCCCCTGTAATTGTTCAGGAGTCAATAAGGATCTTAAAGATTGAATGGCATAAAAAACGCCTGCAGAATGGGAAGCGGAAATTTCGATCCCATTCGTTGAAACCTTTAAATGATAGGCCTCCTTGCCTAACTCCTTGTTCTGTCTTATCGAAAGTTTGCCTTGACCAGCTTTGGGTGCCTGAATTTGGGCCAGATTCGGGAAAATGCGGAAATATTCGCTAAAGGATTGTCTATCTGAAATATTGAATCCCTCATCGATCCAAACATCCAATATCCTACCTGGGCTAAAAGCCCCATTTCCCATCTTTAAATGGCTGGGTGTTGGTAAAATAGCCTGTGGCTTGCCACTATGGGTCAAACTATTTCGTGCATAAAGCGCGGAAAGCATATTGTTCTCCTCCTGTGGGGTCACTTTGGCAGCAATCACCTCTGGATGTCCGATCTCAATGTGCCTGCTTGGTTTGGACTTACTTTCCAGGTAAAACCCATTCGGAGTCAGCGAGGTATGGGTAATGGGATAAGGGGACTTGTACTGCAGGATCAGAGAATCTTTCACATTGATCCGAGTCCCCTTTACAAAGTCCACGGAATACAGGTTACCATTTCGGTTATGGAACCTGTAATTTTTCCGGTTAATTTCTTCAATTGGATACATGGAGTTGAACCAAAGGTCGTAGGTATCCAATTGGATGGGCACATTATCGGTATTGATCAAGGTCAGTTGCAATACCCGATTTTCGCTGGGATGGTAGTTAGCGCTAAAATCCCATTTTACTTTGATCTTCTGTGCGGAAGATTCCTGAAGTCCGAGACATAGTCCCAAACCCAGGGTAAGGTAAGTTTTTAATCGATTCATAATAGTTGTAATCTACCAAAAAATACCTTTAAAAGAATTATTTAGGATTTTTTTGATAAAATATTTTGGGAATAATAAAGGAAATTCTATATTTGCACACCGAAACACAAATCGGCCCGTTCGTCTAGGGGTTAGGACGCAAGATTTTCATTCTTGAAACAGGGGTTCGATTCCCCTACGGGCTACTAAACAGGACAAATGAAATTTATTTTCGTTTGTCCTGTTCTTTTTTAGGGATAATTCGTTGTTTATCTGAAAGATATAGTTTGCGATTACGTTCATTCGGACGGTTCGATAAGTTTTTCCGTCAAACTCCAATTTTTCGGGGAATATCGAACCAATTATACTTCTCCTTGTGTTGATTTCGCCCTCGCTATACATTTTAGGGATGTTTTCTATGTACTTTAGTGCCCTGTCCAAAGACCTTTCTATATTGATTTTCTTTGCATCAGAACCGTCCTTGCTCAACTGCTCTTCCAAACTTTCAATTCGTTTCCTACATTCATCTTTGATTTCGAGGTATTCCTCATCATCAATAATTTCAGATAACAGTTTGTTGCGTGCTACTGATAACCTTGCATTAAATTTATCTATTTCCTGTGCAATCTGTTTCTTTTCATCGAATGGATTATTCACGAATTTTTTGTAGTTGTCCAACAATAGTCTTTTCACTATTTTAGCAGAACTGTTCAACTCAAATTGTCTCATACTCTTTTCAAAAATATCGTTGGCTAGTTCGGCTTTCTGACGGAAGCCACAGGATGAAACACAATGATAGTAATAATAACGGTTTGTTCTTCCTTTGGAAGCACTTCCCGTTAGGTTACGACCACATTCGGGACATACTAAGAAACCACGTAGGGGCAGGTTCTCATCTGAAAGTAATTTGGTATTAGGACGTTCTATCCTTTTGTTTCCGTCCAATATCAATTGTACCCTATCAAAAAGCTCTTTGGATATAAGCGGTTCGTGCTGACCTTGCACCAAATGTGCTTCCTCGTCCTTGAATTTGGCGATGAATATCTTACCATAGTACAGAGGATTGCGTACGGCTACGTGAAAAGCACTTCGGCTTATAGTTGTCTTGTGCAACTTATTCATTTTTTGTCGTACTTGGTCACATGCAAATATACCTTAGGATATTTCGTTGAAAGCCCAAAGAATAGCTGTTGCTTCAGGTTCTTTTGGAGCAACGTATTTTCGTCCATCCTCTTTGCTTCTGTTGATATATCCAAAAGGAGCTTTGCCCATCAAACGCCCTTCTTTCCTCGCTCTACGCATTCCATAAAACGTATTTAATGCCCTACGATCATTTTCCACTTCGGGAGCGGACAGATATATCGCAAGCATCATCTTGTTTTCAGGAATAGAAAGGTCTAAAGGCTGTTCTACCGCCTGTGGTTCTATACCAAGCTTGTTGAGCGTGCTAATCATCTGATAAGCATCACCTGCATTACGGCTAAACCTATCCCATTTAGTAAACAGAACAAGGTCAGTCTTTGAACTTCTCTTTTTGAGACTATTCAATAATCTTGTCCATTCGGGACGATTAAAGGTCTTGGCGGAATGATCTTCGTAAATAACCAGTCCGACAGCAATCTTATTGGTTGCACAATACCTTTTCAGACGTTCCTCTTGATCACGCTGTGAATATCCCTTATCTGCCTGTTCATCTGTGGAAACACGTATATATAAATCGGCTTTTTTCATAGCTAATCTTATTGAGTGGGTATTAATTTGTGGGATTAGCTAAAATACGAAATAAATCATTCGGTATCAAAGCATTCACGGATAATTATCATCGTGAGTTTGTACAGAAACTCCATAATCAGTTCGGCTTTTTCCTGTTCCACATCAATACCAACCTCCCGGAGAAGCTCCATTGCTTCTTCGATAGGTATTTTATCGATTTCTTTTCTTTCCTGCATTGCCTAACTAGCTTTATCCCGACTAAATTAGTTAGGTAAACAATTTGGATTATTGAAGTTGCCGTCAAAGGCACTATTTGTCGTGTGTTGGCGAGATACGTTTAAAATATCGGCTTATTCTTTTCATTAAACCTTTCGGTTATCTGTTGTTCAAATTCCTGAAAATGATGATCCAGCAAATTTGACAAATACGCATAGATGGTAATGTTATCATCTCCAATAACCTGAACTATTCGGGAAAGTTTTTTGTGGTGATTGGGATCGATATAGACCGATTTTCCATGTCGTGCTGTAGTTTTTACTTCCTTGAAAAATATCTCTTCATATTCAGCCGGGCTGATCCCTTTGGTAAGGCTTCGCTCCCTCTTTACGGGTTTTTCTTTTTCGGGCAGTTCGGCAGATGATATTTCAATAGGAACTTGAAAACCATCCTTTCTTACACCATCCACCATGAGGTTCATCATTCTCTCTTCGTCAATATCAGGTGTTATTCTTTTTTTATTCTCTGTATCCATGACTTTTGTATTTATGTGTTGCAAATTTTGTTATCTGTGCTCAAATACTATTATACAAACGGAAGTTTTTTTGTCCATAGCTCCTGTTTATCAAAGTGTCAACTCATTGCACTACTGATTGTTTTTTTTATCGTTGGGAGCATCGTATACCCGTTTTTACGTTTTGTTGTCTGTTCTGTTTGTGTATCGATGAGACAAATAAAAGAAGATACGAACCAACTAAAAAAATGTGGCTTTCAAAGGCATCATTTGACGGTCATTGGCTTCTGAATTATCTATTGTTCTTTCCGAAATTTGATACATGAGATGAGTATTTTTTTCTGCTAACTCTAATCCATCTCGAAGAGTGGATTTTTGTGTTCATCGAAACACGGCAAGTTGTGTTTTGAGGCACTCAAAATTGAAATAGTGCCTAAAACAACTTGCCCTTACGCAGGGAGCTAAACCATTTCTCCGAAGTCGAATGGTTAAAATTTTTAAAACTGAATTTTATGAAAGATAAATTGAACGAAAATAGAAAGAAAGTTGGTAGAAAACCAAAGGCTGATAAGGCAAAATATAAATATGCTTTCCGGTTATCAGATGTAGAAAACGCAAAATTTTTAGCACTTTTTGATCAATCAAGACTATCAAATAAAGCTGAATTTGCAAAAAGATGCATCTTTGACAATGAGATAAAGGTTATTTATTACAATAAAAGTGTTTACGATTTCTATATGAAACTTACTCATTTCTATTCCCAATTCAGAGCAATAGAAACCAATTATAACCAAGTTGTGAAGATTTTATATCGTCATTTTCCCGAAAGAAAAGCAGCTGCTTTCTTCTATAAATTGGAAAAACAGACCATTGAATTAGTAATGCTGACTAAAGAAATTACGGATAAAATTCAAAGTTTGGAAGGTAAACATATTACTAAAGGAACTTTGAAGTAGAAACTAATGATCTGAAATGCCATGTAAATTTTGACATTAGTTTGGTAATTTTTGGTATTACTTATTCAGTTTTGTTTAATGATAATTGCAACCGGTTATTAACAACCATACTTTTATTTTTTTATCTTTATAAAAACACCGTCCGATGAAATCAGTGCGAGAGATTATTACAGAGCCTATTATTGCCAACTCTTTTTCTATCAGTCACTTTGATAAATTTATTACTGATACAGAATTTTCAAATAGACTTACTTATCATCGGATATTATTGATACAAAGCGGAGCAGGAATATTAAGCATAGATGATAAGTCTTTTGAAATAAAAAGCCACGAAGTTTTTCTGATATCTAAAGGGCAGATTTATCAATTTGAAAATTCCTCAATTATTTCCGGCTATGTTATTTCCTTTGGAGATTGTTTCTGGGAAAAAACGCCAAAGAGTGCGAGTAATTGCAAGGCAGTTTTATTTAATAATACAACCGCTAATCAACGATTACAGCTCAACAACTCAGAAATGAGTGAGCTTTTGTTTTTGTTCAATACTCTTTTGAGTGAATATCAAGCACCACAGTATATTAATCAAATGGATGCATTAGCCTCGTATCTTAAAATCATTATGATTAAGTTGGCAAACGTGAGAATAACTGAAGAAACCACTTTTGACAGTCAGGATTACCTGATGTACCGTAAGTTTATGGAGATACTAAGTACAGAATATCGTAATGAACACGCAGTAAACAGCTATGCGGAAATGTTGAATATCAAAGCCCGAAAGCTCAGTGAAACATGTAAAAGATGTAGTGGTATAAGTGCCAAAGAAATCATCAATGGGCAAATTGTAGCAGAAGCCAAACGACTTTTACAGTTTAGTTCTAATACCGTGAAGGAAATTGCCTATGAACTTAGTTTTAATACGTCTGAACAGTTCAGTCATTTCTTTAAAAAGAATGCAGAAATATCTCCGGCTGATTATAGAACCAGATTTATAAGTATAGGTATATAAACACACAGATAAATTTTGACATCCTAAACGCATTTATTGCTATTCTTTCAAACGGACAACGGAAATAATTTTGTCAAAAAATCATTTTCATTATGTCAGTAAATCGTTTTAAAAAAGTAGCCGGTGTAATTATCCCGGACAGCAAAATTGCCACAGAAGCAACAGAGCTTTTGTTAGAACACAGAACAGAATTCATCTACAATCATTCTCTGCGTGTTTTCTTGTTTTCATCGTTGAATGCACAACGTAATAATTTAGTTCACGATACTGAATTATTGTATGTTGCTTCTGTATTTCACGATTTAGGTCTTGTGTCACATTACAGTAGTGAAGACTTACGTATTGAGGTAGATGGAGCCAATGCAGCTCGTGATTTTCTAAAAAGTCACGGAGTACCAAAAGAAAAACTACAATTGGTTTGGGATACCATTGCTTTACACACTACAATTGGTATCGCAGAGCATAAAGAGAATGAGGTAGCCCTAATGTATTCGGGTGTTGGTTTGGATGTTATGGGAGAAGGTTACGAGCATTTAAGTGTAGAACATCGGGAAGAAATTGTAAAAGCTTTCCCAAGAAATGATTTCAAAAAGAAAATTATTCCTACGTTTTTTGGAGGATTTGAACACAAGACAGAAACTACTTTTGGTAATATTAAAGCCGATGTATGTTCTTTTATGATACCCAATTTTAAAACCAAAAATTTCTGCGATTGTATTCTGCATTACCCTTGGCCTGAATAACAGTATATATATCTATGTAGATGCTTATTTCTTGATAAAAATTTAGTGATGAACAGATTTATTAATGTGGTAGGTAAAAATAAATTAAAGAAATTTGGTGTAAACTGTCCCCATATAAAAAGTCAATCGTCATAGAGTTGAACATTAAAATATTTAAACAATGAAAGAATTTGCATTAATCTTCAGACTAAAAGACATTTCCGATTTTCAACCTTCACCTGAACAAATGCAGGAAAGAATGAACTGGTTAGGAAGCATCGCTGCACAAAACAAATTGGTGGATAAAGGCAATACTTTGTTACCTGTTCCCGGAAGTGCCAAAACCGTAAAGCCGGATAACGTGGTAACGGACGGACCCTACACCGAGATCAAGGAATTTATAAGCGGTTACATCGTTGTAAAAACGGATACCTTTGAAGAAGCTGTAGAAATTGCCAAAGAAAATCCGATTTTCAAAATCGGTGGCAGTATTGAAGTAAGAGAAGTTTTAAAACGTGATTAGTTTTGGATAAAGCGAACGCACATAAAGAACTTTTACCACACTTATTCCGACAGGAGTATGCTAAAATGACGGCTGTCTTATGCCGTCATTTTGGCTTACAGCATATTGAAATTGCTGAGGATATTGCAAGCGATACATTCCTGAAAGCATCCGAACATTGGGCAATTAATGGAATTCCCAAAAACCCGACAGCCTGGCTCTACACCGTTGCCAAAAACAAGACCAAAGATTATTTTAAAAATTTATCGGTTTTTGAAACGAAAATAAAAGCTCAAATAAAAACTGATAAACTTCAGAGAGAACAAGATTTTGAATACAACAGTCAGATTATTGCAGATAGCCAGCTGGCAATGATTTTTGCGGTTTGTAATCCTGCAAACTCAAACGAAAGCCAAATTAGTTTAGCGTTGCAAATTCTTTGCGGTTTCAATGTTGAAGAAATATCCAATGCTTTTCTGACAAAAACAGAAACCATCAAAAAACGTTTACAACGAGCAAGAACCAATCTTCGGAACGATAATTTTCAGATTAAATCATTAAACGAAACAGAAATAAAATCAAGATTGCAAACTGTTTTGAAAACCTTGTATCTATTATTCAACGAAGGGTATTTTTCTAAAACCAATAATAAGCAAATCAGAATTGAGCTTTGTTCCGAAGCTACAAGATTGACTTTATTATTGACTGAAAATCTACTAACGAATACCGCTCAGGCAAATGCTTTACTGGCATTGATGTGTTTTCAAAGTTCAAGACTGGAAGCAAGAATAAATATAAATGGAGAAGCAATACTTTTTGAAGAACAAGATAAAAGTTTGTGGGATCAATCGCTTATTCAACGAGGGAATTATTACTTGGTAAATGCTACCAACGGAAACGAAGTTTCAAAATATCATTTAGAAGCCGGAATTGCTTATTGGCATACAACTCCAACAGGTAATGAAAAATGGCAACATATTTTACAATTGTATAATCAGCTTATTTTAATTGAATATTCACCCATCACAGCATTAAACCGAACATTCGCTTTTGCTAAAGTGTATGGTTATGAAAAGGCTATATCTGAAGCAGAAAAACTCAATCTGACGGAAAGTATTTATTATCACGCATTGTTGGGCTATCTATATTCCAATACTGATATTGATACTGCAATCATACACTATACAAAAGCAATCAGCCTAACTAAATCCAAAGCAGAGCAACACACATTGTATAAGGAAATAGAGCGTTTGAAACAAAGTAAAAGCTAAAACAGCACACTAAATGACATCTTCATTCAATCATATTATTTCACAGATACAACGAAAAGAAAACACCTTTTCGCTGACATCCAATGTGATTAAGGAAGCGTATGAAATGATTATTTATTTACAGGACACCTTATTATCAACAAAGGAGCTTATTACAAAACAAGGATTTAAAGATCAATGGGAAGAAATCAATTTCTTTCGTAACATAAAACCTCAAATCCTATCCAAACTCATTTATTACAACAAGATTTTTCGCATTGAAACAGCTTGCCCGGTTGATAAGGGAAATATCTATGCGAGTTATTTCTCGAAGCAATTGCAAGAATTAAAAGAGGAATACAGAGAACACATAGATAATTCAGACTTTTACAGATATTACCGTTCAGGAAGAACTGATCGTGATGAGACCTATTTTAGATTAGGTAATATTAATTTTCATGACGGTCTGAATAGTTTTGTGTTTGAAATTGATCCACTGTTTTCAACCTACTATGATTACAAAGTAGCTCGGATAATTGCTAATGAGTTACTCTATACCTACATCCTTCATAAAATCAATAATGATGAAATTGCTGAATCTCCTTCAATAAGAGATATTTCGTCGGATGCTGTTATCTGGACGGATACTAAAAACGCTTTAATAGAACTGGTTTACGCTCTCCATGCGAGTGGTTCCGTTTCGTATGAAAGAATAGGAATTCGAAAAATCAGTTTTGCTCTTGAAAAATTATTTCAGATTAACTTGGGAGATTTGCATCATTCTTTCCACAGAATGAAATATCGAGCAGGTTCCAGAACCACATTTTTAGACCAGCTAAAATCTTCTTTGGAAGAATATATGGATAAAGATTTGTAAACCAATACAAATAAAAACAAACAAAAAGGGCAGCAAAGCTAACAGATGCCACCAACTCCGCACGCATAATGGCTTCGCCACCCGTCGGGACTTATAGTGCTTCATTGGCTTGCATCCGTTGTTAGAAAGGCTTTCTTTTTTTCTGTTTTTTCTTTTGGAGTGAATATTAAGAGTTATTCATCTTTTTCATTGTTGGGTGTAGTCTTATCTTTAGAATCAATACTTTCATAGTACTCTTTCATTGTAGAACTCACAATTATTTCGACAATAAGGTCTATCAAACGATCCTCTCTTTCTTTTTCCAACTTTTTATAAAGCTTGTCAATGTCTTCAAGGTTCTGTTCAGGTGTTTTACCCTTTTTCATAACATCTTATTTTAGACGTTAATTTACAGAAAAACACAGGTTTAAAATGTTGAAAAACAAAACTTAATTGAAATATAACTTTGACAAAATACACTTTTTATGCCGAACTTATATAAATTAGTGTTACATTTACCATAAAAAAACGATTTTGGCAGAAACGTTAGAAAAACATATCGGTCGCTATTTTAAGGAAAGTGAAAGACTTTCCAAGCAGAAGCTTGTGGTATCAATAAAAAAGGATTTCCCATCCTGGTCTGATAACACGATCAATATGTATCTGTCCAAGTTAAAAAAAGAGGGGATTATAAATGCTCCTTCCAGAGGGATTTATGAGATGGATAGTAACATCCCTTTTCAACCCAATATTTCAAATAATTTAAAGAGAGTATTTAATAAGGTAAAGCGTGAATTTCCTTATATCAATTTTTGTATTTGGAATACTATGTGGTTGAATGATTTTATGCGTCACCAGCCATTTAAACATTATGTTGTAATAGAAGTAGAAAAAGATGCGTCTGAATCTGTATTTAATTTTCTTACAGAAATCAACAAAAACGTTTTCTTTAATCCTGATGAGGAAATATTTGACCGTTATATTCATAATCAAGATGAAGTTCTTATTGTGAAAAATATGGTTTCAGAGTCTCCTTTGATAGAAAAAGATAAAATTAGTATCCCTGCCATCGAAAAGTTACTGGTGGATATGTTGATTGATACAACACTTTTTTCGGCACAGCAAAATGAAAAGGAATTTATTATGAGGAGTGTAATGCAGAAATACACTTTAAATGAGTTAAAGATGCGTAGATATGCTGTCCGAAGAAACAGAGAAGAAGAAATTGAAAGATTGATGTATATAAGTTCGGCAAAATAATTTCATTTGTGCCAATAATATAAAATATGATAGATACAAAATCATACACAATTGAATGGATTACCGACTTAAGAAATAAGTTGGGAAGGCGAATTGACCCAAAGTTGATTGAAAAAGTAATATATGCTTTAACACTTTTAGAGCAACTGCAACTGAATCATCTAAACTTTGTGTTTAAAGGCGGTACGGCTTTACTTTTAGCAACGGAAACACCGAAGCGGTTTTCGATAGATATTGACATCATTACAGAAGAACTAGAAGATAAAATCAAGGAGATTTTAGAGACCATTAGCCAATTAGGAATGTTTATCCGTTGGGAAGATGACAACGACCGAAAGCATTCGCCTGACGCACCTATTGGACATTTCAAGATGTTCTACAAAAGTGTGGTAGATGGTCACGAAGAACCTATATTATTGGATTTGTTATACACGCCTAATCCATACCCTGAAACAAAAGAATATCCAATAAATCATAGTTGGTTAGCCACGTCGGGAAAAGATACGATAGTTGTATTGCCAACGTTTGAGGCTATTTTGGGAGATAAGCTTACGGCTTTCGCTCCAAAAACCACAGGTATATTGTATTCAAAAAATCGTCCTGTCGAAATCATTAAGCAATTGTATGATATTGGTTTTTTGTTTGACCGAATATCAGATCTCAACGTAGTAAGAGAAAGTTATTCGAGAGTAGTACAGGAAGAAATCGGCTATCGAAAATTAAATATGGAGGCGAAAGAGGTGTTAAAAGACACTTGGCAGGCTTGTTATACATTGGCAGAAAGGGATATGAAATCTGATGAGTTCAAACACCTACAATTGGGTATTAAGAATTTCACGAATTTCATTATTGACCGTTTTTCAATTGAAGAAGCCATAACAGCATCATCTAAAGTTGCCTATCTGACTTCCTTACTAAATAAAGAAAATCAGGAAATAGAACGGTTTAAAAATCCGCTGGAGATTAAGGATTGGCTGATTGAAGATCAAGCCTACAATAGACTAAACAAATTAAAAAAGACCAATCCGGAAGCGTTTTTTTATTGGTATAAATGTATATAAAAAAGAGTAATGGCAGACGTACATTCTAAAGAAGTAAGAAGCTATAATATGAGCAGAATTAAAGGGAAAGATACCAAGCCTGAAATTCTGGTCAGGAAGTTTCTTTTTGCCAAAGGATTACGCTATCGTTTACATGATAAGAAAATGGCAGGGAAACCGGATATAGTACTGGCGAAGTACAGAACTGTTGTATTCATTCATGGTTGTTTCTGGCATGGGCATGAGGGCTGTAAATATTTTGTTGTGCCAAAGACAAGAACGGACTGGTGGTTAAATAAAATTAATAAAAACAAAGAAAAAGATAATGATAGTATTCTGAAACTTAATGAAGAAGGATGGCATACCATTGTAGTATGGGAATGTGATTTGAAAAGTAAAAAGAAAGAAGAAGTACTGAATAATCTTTATCAGAAAATAGTAAATTTAAATTGATACCTATAATTGACATATTTGCGGGTCCCGGCGGGCTTGGTGAAGGATTTTCTTCTCTGTTGAATAATGATGGAGAAAGAGTATTCAAAATCAAGTTATCCGTAGAAAAAGATCCACATGCACACCAGACTCTAAAACTCAGAAGTTTTTTCAGAGAATTTAATGTCGGTCAGGTGCCGGATGATTATTACTCATTTATAAAGGGTGAAATTACTCTTAATCAATTATATGAAAGACATCCAGAGCAGGCAGCTGCAGCTGATACAGAAGCATGTTGTGGAACTCTGGGAGAGCCGGATGAAGGGGATGTCAATGTATTGACAAATGAAGAAGTAGATAACAGAATTCAGAATGCTTTGGAAGGTCGTGTTAACTGGGTTTTGATTGGAGGACCTCCATGTCAGGCATATTCACTGGTGGGCAGATCAAGAAGACAGGAAAAAATACTCGACGAAGCTAAAGATAAAAGAGTTGGTCTTTATAAAGAGTATTTACGAATAATTGCCGTTCATCAACCTGCAGTTTTCGTAATGGAAAATGTAAAAGGAATATTGTCTGCTAAAACAGAAGAAAACCAGATTTTTAATAAAATCCTGGAAGATCTTTCTGATCCGATAGGAGCTTGTATTTCTGAAGGAGAAATAGAGGATAACAACCAGCCACATGTTCGTTATCGTATTTATTCTCTCACTCAGAATCCTTATAATTATGATCCTGATGGCTATCCTGTTTTTAAGAATAATGACTTTATCATCAGGTCAGAAGAATATGGGATACCCCAAAAGAGACATAGGGTAATTTTATTAGGAATTCGTGAAAATATTCCGGTACCCGAACAAATTCTTGAAAAAAAAGACGAAGTTCCTCTTTCCTCTGTTATCGGAAATTTACCGGAAATACGAAGTGGTATTACCCGTAGCTTTACTCATTTTACTATGGAGTCTGATGAAGAAGGGAAACTGAAAAAAAAGAGACATTATGAAAGAGTAAATGATTGCTTTGAAGAATGGTCAGCCTATATGGAGGAATTTAATAATCAGATTGATAATGTTCTTGGAGTTGAAACAGAACAATTAATACTTCCGGAGACTTTAGGTGAAGAATTTATCCCTGTAGAAAATTATGATTTACCTGCAGATCACCCTTTGTCAGATTGGTATTCAGACAATAATCTTAACGGAATACTTCATCATGTATCACGTAAACATTTACTTCAGGATATTAAAAGATATATGTTTGCGAGTCGTTATGCAGCATTGCATGGCAATTTTCCACGTCTTGAAGACTACAGAAATGCCGGAGATGATTTAATGCCAGATCATGAAAATGCTGAATCAGGAAAATTTACAGATCGTTTTCGTGTACAGTTACCGGATATTCCGGCTACAACGGTTACCAGTCATATATCCAAAGATGGTCATTATTTCATACATTATGATCCGCAACAAAGTAGAAGTTTTACAGTAAGAGAAGCAGCAAGGGTACAGACATTCCCAGATAATTACTATTTCTGTGGCGGTAGAACTCAGCAGTTTCACCAGGTGGGAAATGCTGTTCCTCCCTATCTGGCGTATCAGATAGCAGAGGTTGTCGTGGAAATATTCGCTTTAATTCCAATAGTAAACAATGAAGCAGTTGAAGAAATTTAATATAGATGAAGCTGCTTCTGAGGGAATAGCATCAGAAGAAATCAAATTGTTTCTCAGTCAGAACAGTGATGGATTTCTATTTCAGAAAGTTGTCGAAAGGGCTCGCCAATACTCGGATCTTGCAATATATTACCTGGAAGCGTCTTATATCTGTGAACAAATTGCGGTATTAGGAGAGGTGAAATCTTTTAAAGTAGATTGGAAAAGTGGATATCATCCTATTGCTCAGTTCGTAATTATACCCAAAAAATTAGAAGAATTACAAGAAGCGCTTTACGAAATCAGTCAAGCCTTGGCTGGCGAACATCCAGATGAGTTTTGGTGGCCGGAAAACCTCGAAGAATATCAGGAAAACATTAAAAAGAAGAAATTGAAGTTTCCTGAATTAGCAGATGATTATTTTGCTAATCTTATTAATGGAGCTTATAACGAATATGAATCCGATTATGATAATCCTGAAGAATTTCGAAGCAATATATTAAAACAGAATCCTGAACATCTTTTCGGATTCTGGAAATGTATGTATTCAGATACAATACAACAAGATTTTTATGTCTCCAGTGAATCTTGGATAATCCCACCACAAAGTGATTTTAAAAAGATATTAAAAAAGTATTCTTCAATAGAAAAATCTAGTTTTGATGTGGGAAGCTTATTTTCATTAAACGGTAATTATTTTGTTATTAGCAGCAATTATGTATTAGCTATATCATTTACTTCTTTAGCTAAAGCCTATCAGTGCATTAGCCATGTTTTTAATGAAGAAACATCTTTCTATCAGCATCATGACTGGCTTTATCATTTTAATAATACATCTGAAGTATACATATCAGACTTCGCAGGTTTTATTCAGTTTACAATAAATGGGTACAAAGTAATTCTTTGGGATCAGTATAAACTGAATTTTAACGAAATTAAATTGCTAAATAAAGATGCGGCTATAATCTTTCGGACTACATCAGACTTAATAGGATTGAAAGAAAATATATCTTGTGACTGGTCAAGAATTGATGATGAATCATTTGAAGAACTATGTTATGATCTTATATATTATGATCCCGTATTTGACAACAAAACCATTAGAAAAATGGGAAAATCAAGAAGTCGTGATGGAGGAAGAGATATTGTAGTTTATACACGGGAAAGAATCGGTTATAAACCACAGAAATTTATCTTTCAGTGTAAATTAATTAAATCCAATAGTTCTCTGACTGCAACTAAAGTTCTTGATATTTCAGATATCATTGAACAATTTGAAGCCGACGGATATGGAATTTTTACATCTGGAGTAATTGATTCTACTTTGTTCGATAAAATTGATAAGATAGCAAGTAGAAGGCAATTAAAGACTCTTTTGTCGTCTAAATACGAACTGGAAAGAGATCTATCAATGCTGCCACAGTTGAAAGATAGATATTTTAAATAATTAGGTGATGGATAATAATAGAAAACTGGCACATATTGTAGCGTATTATTTATCAAGATTTGACAAAGTAGCGTTGTCTAAACTCAGATACAAGACAGATAAAGATGCTTTCCATAAAATAGCAGAAGCACTTGGTGTACTGCCTAATTATATTAAATTTAGACGTGATGAGTTTGATGTGGCCCATCCACACCGGAAAGGGTGGCACAAAAGACCCATGACTATGAGTATAATTAATACAATCAATGCCTTGCAGGATATTGATGAGCTTACTCTCCGAAGTATTGTTCTGGATATTCTGGCACAAGAAAAAGATATTGACGTGTCAGAAAATTTAGAACCGCTTATGACAATTATTCCTGAAGAAACAAAAAAGAAACAAAAAAGAGCATATGTTCCCAGAAATATTACCGGAAGAAAAGCCGAAGAATTATTTATAGAATGGTTCAAATCTGGTCAGAAAGAAATTTCTCAGGGAAAAGACTTTGTGGATATGAGAGACTACGGTTGCGGATATGATTTTCAGATTGTAGTATCTGATAAACAAGTTTATGCCATAGAAATTAAAGGTTTTTTGGAAGATGAAGGAGGGATATTAATTACAGGGAAAGAGTGGGAAACAGCGGGGATAATGAAAACTGATTATTATCTTGTTCTAGTCAGTAATATTGATAAAGATCCTGTTATTACTGTTATTAATAATCCCTATGAAAAGCTCTCTCCTAAAAGAAATTTACAGACAATCATTCAGGTAAACTGGACAGTATCATCTACAGAAATCCGACAGCTTAAATCTAATTTATCATGATTACAGACTATTCAAAATATCCAACCGCTGATGCTGCACCAATTGCAGTTAATATGCTTGAATCGTTCAGAGCTGTGGGATATAGTATGGAAGCAGCTGTTGCAGACATACTTGATAATTCAATTTCAGCAGGTGCAAAAACTATATGGATAGATTTTAATTGGAATGGAGCAGACACCACATTTTCATTGAAAGATGATGGTTGTGGTATGACTAATGATGAATTGATCAACGCAATGCGTCCGGGGTCCAGAGATCCGAATGAAGAAAGGGATATAAATGATCTTGGTCGTTTTGGTTTGGGATTGAAAACAGCCTCTTTTTCACAGTGCAGAAAGTACACAGTCATTTCTAAAAAACAATCAGAAGAACCTGTTTTCTGGACATGGGATCTGGATTACGTATATCATCATGCAAAAGAATGGAAATTGATTGCATCATTACCTGATGTGAACTGGAATGAACAAATTCAAAATTTATCTTCCGGAACAATTGTTATCTGGCAGGATATAGATCATTTATTAAAGGGTGTTCGTAAAGACGATAAAAAAGCTTATGATAAATTTTTGCAAATGATGGAACGTGTCAAAAAACATATTGCAACTGTTTTTCATCGTTACATTGAAGGTAATAAAATAAAAATATTTTTCAGCGGCAGAGAAGTTGAGGCTTGGAATCCTTTTCTGATACAGCATACAGCAACGCAAAGTTTTCCTGAAGAACCGTTACATAATGGTAAAATAAAAGTCCGGGGCTTTGTGTTACCTCATAAATCCAAACTTACACCGGAAGAATTCAGAAATGCAGAAGGTGTCAGAGGTTGGAATGCACAACAGGGGTTTTATGTATACAGGAATGAACGGATGCTGGTTAGCGGAGAATGGTTGGGACTATTCAGAAAAGAAGAACACTTTAAGCTGGCAAGAATAATGATTGACTTACCAAATAGTCTGGACGGAGAATGGCAGATTGATATTAAAAAATCAGTTGCAAGAGCTCCTTTCGGGTTAAAAGACAATCTGAAAGCTTATGCGTCTCTGGTAAGAGCTCAGGCTGTTGAGGTTTACAGGCACAGAGGTAAAGTTGTTCAACGGAATTCCACAACTCAGCATTTTCAGCCCGTATGGATAGAGAAGCAAAAGGATGGAAAGCGTTATTACGAAATAAACCAGGAACATCCTTTCATTTCATCAATGGATGTGAAAACCATAAAACCGCTTATCAGACTGTTGGAAGAAACCCTACCGGTTCCATTAATTGTTATTAATGAATCTGAAAATCCGGATTCATTTTTTAGACCTTTTGAAAAAGTGGCAGCTTCTAATGAATTGAAAGAGTTACTAAAAATAGTATATAAGTCATTATTAAATAATAACACACCGGAGCAAGCAAAAAGCAGATTATTGCTGATTGAACCATTTAACGAATATCCGGAATTAATTGAATGTCTATGAGTAATTATCAACAGGCAAAAACATTATGCAATGCATGGCTTTCGGAAATAGCGAAAACCGAAAGTGTAAATGCTGCACTTATTAAGGAAAAGGTTGATCTGGTTAATACTCTTTTCAATTTACCGGAACCTGAGAAAGCTAAATTGATTGAAGAATTAGAGGTTTTATACTCAATCTTATCAGATCAGTATCGTATACTGGATGATGTAAAGCCAAATCCATGGGTGAAAAATGCCAAATCTGAAATAAACTGGGATTTCTGGAATCGTTACAGAATGTATCTGGAACAAAAGAATTATGCACCCGATACGCTGAACAAAATGGATAACCTGACGGATGACATTCTTGACAGATTGATTCAACCAGACAGTTATAAAACTTTTGATAAACGAGGCTTAATTGTCGGGCATGTACAATCCGGAAAAACCGGAAATTATATAGGTCTTATGTGTAAAGCTGCGGATGCAGGTTATAAACTAATTATTGTTTTGGCCGGAATTCACAACAGTTTACGTTCTCAAACCCAGCTTCGAATTGATGAGGGTTTTCTTGGATTTGATACCCAATTAGCCAGAAGCATTCATCAAACAACAAATCGTATTGGGGTAGGATTAATAAATCCGGATTCTAAAATTGTTGCACATTCATTAACAACCAGTGCAATTAACGGGGATTTTAATAAAAATTCTTCCGAAAATTCAGGTATAACTATTGGTGGAAAGGATCCTATAGTATTGGTCATCAAGAAAAATGCTTCTGTAATGAAGAATCTCTTAGGATGGCTGGCAAGTCGTGGTAAAACAATGGAAGATGGTAAAAAGCAGATTAAAAACCTCCCATTGCTGGTTATTGATGATGAAGCAGATAATGCATCCATCAATATCAGTAAAAATTATGTTTCCGGAATCAATGCCTGTATCCGTTCGATGTTAAAATTGTTTGAACAGAGTGCCTATATTGGTTATACAGCTACACCTTATGCTAATATTTTCATTAAACAATATACGGATGATGATGTAAAAGGATTGGACTATAATGTACACAACATCCCATTATCATTGGGTAAAGATATATTTCCAAAAAATTTCATTGTCAATATACCTGCACCTTCAAATTATGTAGGTCCTGAGAAATTATTTGGAGTAGAATCACTTGAAAATATTGATAAGGAAATACAGCCGTTAAAACTTTTCAGAATTGTAAACGATTATGCCGCGTATATTCCGGAAGGACATAAAAAAGACGAGCCTAAACCTGAAACAGTAACGGAGCTTCCTCCAACTCTTCATGAGGCTATTAAATGTTTCTTTTTGTCCTGTGCTGCCAGGAGAGAACGTGGTCAGGTGAATGAACACAATTCTATGCTGATACACGTAACCCGGTTTATAGACTGGCAGGATAGAATAGCAACACTTGTTGAAAATGAAGTAAATGTTTATAGACGATTAATAGAGTTTTCTAACAAAAAATTTCTTGGTGAACTTGAACAGCTTTGGATAGATCGGTTTGTAGATGTGACTAAAGAAGTAATTGACAATCCTTCAGTGAATGATCCATCCATTGTAAAAATGTCGTGGATTGATATTGAACCTCATTTGTATGCAGCAGTTGCTAAAATAGAAATCAGAGCAGTGCATGGGGATACGAATATAAACAGGTTGAATCATAAAAACATTCGACCGCTGGATTATTATGATCATCGTAAGACGGGGCTTTCTGTTATTGCTGTTGGTGGTAATAAGCTTTCCCGTGGACTAACACTGGAAGGGTTGACTATCAGTTATTTTCTTCGTGCATCAAAGATGTATGATACTTTAATGCAGATGGGTAGATGGTTTGGGTACCGTCCGGGATACCTTGATTTATGTAGACTGTATACAAGTGAAGAGCTGGTAAAATGGTATCAGCACATAACAGTAGCAACAGAAGAAATGAGGGCGGAGTTTGACAGAATGGGAGATCTGGATAAGACTCCGGCAGATTATGGTCTGAAAGTCAGAACTCATCCTGATTCACTTGTAATTACTGCGGCTAATAAGTTTCGTTATAAAAAAATAATGACACTAAGCCTTTCCGGTGTATTGGAAGAAACATATTCATTCAAAAAGAATGATCCAAAGCATCTCGTAAATTACAACAACACATTAAAACTTATTAACGATTTAGGATTACCTGATGGAACTATAAATACGGAATCTATTCTGCGGAATCATTTTGTATGGAGAGGTAGAAATAACGCGGACAGAATAATTGACTACCTATATGGATATGCCTCAGTGCAACCTACTTTTAATGTAAACCTGATAAACAGATTTATCAGTGAACAACAAAAATATGGGTTAATAACGAACTGGACGATAGTGTTGATTAATAATACAACTACGGATAAAACAGTTAAAATCAATACTGATATTACGGTAGGACTTACAAAAAGAAGTGACTTTACTCCTGACTCCAACTATTATACGATTAACAAATCTCATATTATCGATCCGCGACATGAATTTATTGATCTGACTGATGAAGAAATAGAAATAGCCTTTAATAGAACTATAGAAGACGCAAAGAAAAACGGGAAAAATTTGTCAAAGATTGACAAGCCCAGTCCGGTACGGGTCAAAGAAATCAGACCGGATGAACAAGCACTTCTATTGATTTATTTATTGGATCCACAACCTAAAGAAGACAAAGCTCCCCTCTCATCAATTCCTATAGTAGGATTGGCAGTTAGTTTTCCCTGGATGAAAAATGCGAGACCTATTGAATATGCAGTAAATGAACAATTCCTGAAAGAATTGGATTATTCTGATGAATTGGATGATCAGGAACTTGAAGAACCATTAATAGCAGTTGAAAAAGATAATGAACTGGAGCAACTTGAAGTTCTTGAAAATAGGATTGAAAATAAATTTAAAGAACTGGAGGGGAAAACACAAAAGTGGAACCCTACTTTCTTATATGGAACCAATAAACTGAATTATACTGAGAAGAAACCCGAAGCTGTTCCTTTTATAAAGGCTAAAGATGTTCATCGTTATTATATTAATCCGTATGTTGATTCATGGATTGAAAATCCGGAGCACTTGTTAATAAATAAAGGGCTTGTTATATCTACAGTGAAATTTCAGGCTCAGAATTTTGCTATTTCAGAAAATTCACTGGTTTTAGACGGTGAATGTCTTGCAATATGGATCCCGGAAATCCCTTCCGAATATTTATCGGCTATTCTGAACTCTGTGTTTTTTACATATTATAACAGAGGTAAAGCAGGACTTGCTACAGAACAGGTAATAGAAAATTTCCCATTTATTTACTCAGACCAATACAGTCATGGAATTTCTGTTTTGGTAAGATGTATTTTGGTATTACAAAAAGAGCAGTCTTCCAGAGAAAGTCATGTGATGAGTTCATTTTTTATAAGTGTTCTAGACGCAGTAATTTTTGAGGTATATTTTCCGGAAATTTTTGCAGCAAATCGTCTGAATATTCTTTCTGAATTACAAAGTCTTATTCCATTTGATAATGATGCGGAACATATAAAACGCTACTATCAGTTATTGAACAGGCCTCAAAGTCATGTAAAAAAAGCAATTTATGATATAACTACAATTCCTGAATTCAAACTTATTTACCAAACTCTGACGAATGAAAATCAAACGCATTCAAATTAGCAATTACAGAGCATTTCTGGTAAATAACGACCAGGAATCAGCCCGTTATACAATCGATCTCCCCGATGGAGAAAATTTATTGATTTACGGAGAAAATGGAAGTGGAAAATCATCTCTTTTCCGTGCCCTGAAAGATTTTTTTAATTCTGCTTTAGATACTGGTTTGGCATTTCAGAAAAATCTGTTTTATAATCCTGATGATAATGAGGAACAACCTTGTATAAATATAACGCTTGGAGATGACAGCGAATGTTCTTTCTCTGCTGAAACAGCAAGGACAAATACGCATACCATTCCTGTAATTACAAAAGCAAGTATTGTAAAGGGATTTGTTGGATATAGAGACTTACTGCAACTTCATTTCAGGCAACATAACAGTCAGCCAGATCTGTTTTCGTTTTTTCTTGGAGAAACAGGATTATTTGCAGATATGATTGCAATTCTTTCTGTACAACCTGCAAATAGAATTTCGTATAAAGACTTATGGGAAAAAATCCAAAACACCAAAGTACAGAACGATATATCGGACTATAACACTAATGTGTATGCTCAGTTCCGGGAGTTAGAAGATAGAGCAAATATGCTTCTTAAGTATTTTCAGAAAGAATGTGATTTGAAAATAGAATATCAAGAAATGGAATTGCAAGGTGAAGATTTAGTACTTCCTTCTATTTCGTTCAAAATAAAACTTTTCGAGAAGGAATTACCAGAGCATGAGGAAGTGTTGAATGAAGCTCGTCTTACGGCACTGGCCATATCTGTTTATTTAGCCTATATTCTTGGTTTACCGGCAACAGATTTAAGAATTTTATTTCTGGATGATATCTTTATCGGTCTCGATATGACCAATAGAATTCCGTTATTGGAGATACTCACAAAGGATGAATTCAACGATGGGACTTCATTTAGAGATTTTCAGATATTTCTGACTACTTATGACAGAGAATGGTTTAATGTAGCTAAGCCGTATCTTGAAGGCTGGGAAAAAACAGAATTTTATGTAGATAACCATAGCCATAATATTGAACGTCCTTTTATACGTAAATCCGATACGTACAGAGAAAGAGCAGAATACCATTTGACAAAAGGAGATTATCCTGCCTGTGCCAATTATCTGCGAAAGGCATTTGAAAAAGAGTTAAAGAGAATCTTGCCTGAGAATGCACTTTATCCGGGGTTTAATGGTACATCGGGAGACAATAGTGTAATTGCTTTATCAAAAAGGAATCTTTCAATTTCGGAAAATGATATTGCTTGGTTTTATAAATTAAAAGAGGAAGAAGATACAGATGTAGATACTTTCAGATTTATCTCTTTACAACAAATGATAGATCAGTTTAAGAAGTTAGTCAATCAGTATGAAATTCCATTCTTACTCATTGATGAACTTACCGGAATCAAAAACCGGCTACTCAACCCTCTATCTCATGATGACCTGAAATCTTCAATATTTAGAGCAGAGCTCATTACCGGATTTAAAATATTAGATGAACTTGAGAAAATAATTTCAAAAGTTATAATACCAATTGACAATGTCCATGCTATTCAGCTATATAGTATTAAAAATGACTATAAAAATGAGTCATATTATTACAGGTTTGAGTTAATGGAGAATTTAAGAGTTTTCCAATATGGTACGTTTAGAATACTATTAAATTCCAGTATCCATTCACAATATCGAGCAAAAGAATATAAAAGTTTAGAGGTACTTGAGAGAGATTATATATCACTTAAAAAATTAAGTGAAGGAATATTCTTTCTTTCTGATGCTCCTGGAACAGCATCGACTTTCTATGAGAATTTTATGTTCGATGAAATTTATACGGCTGATGGAAAAAAAATCTCTGAATTAATTTAATTATGGCACAGCAAGAACTCAATCGGTTTTATAACGATTTATTACAGGATATTCGTTCAGAGCAGCTTTCAAATGAAGAAGGAGGTTCATTAGAGCAGTTATTTACTAATCAGGCAATTGTTCTTTTGTCGGAAGGAGGAGAAACTGCAGATGTCAGGATTTCTTTTCATGAAAGTATTGTACCAAGAAACCGCCATAAGATCAATGCTTATGCTATTGCTGATAATTATGAAACCCTCGATCTTTTTGTTACAGTATTTAAATGTACAGAAGAACCTATACGTGTACAGAAATCGGATATTGATAATGCCGCAAAATTATTACTCTCATTTTTGAAAAAAGCTGATAACAGAGAATATGCAGATAGCCTGGAAGAATCATCAGAGATATTTGACTTTGCACATACTTTAAATGCCTCAGTGGAACTGAGAGAAAACCTTGTAAGAATAAATATATTTATTTTAACCGACGGTATTTATAACGGGGAGATTTCTTCTCAAAAAGAATTAAATGATATCCCAGTTTTTTTCAGAGTGATTGATTTGAATTATTTGTTCAATATTTCTGAGAAAGAATATATCCCTATTGAAATCGATTTTGAACAGGACGGTTTTGAAGTACCATGTATTAAGGCGGATATAGATAATCCTGAATATCAGTCTTACCTGGCATTAATCCCCGGACAAGCACTTGTATCAGTTTATGAGCAATACGGAGCCAGACTATTAGAACAAAACGTGAGGTCTTTTCTACAGTTCACTGGAAAAATAAATAAAGGAATAAGAAATACAATACTGAAAGAACCACACATGTTCCTAGCTTTTAACAACGGTATTGCAGCTACTGCAGATGATTTAAAACTCAAAAAGACAGAAAAGGGATATCTGATAGAATCTGTAAAAGACCTTCAGATTGTAAATGGAGGGCAAACAACAGCATCTATATATCACACCTGGAAGAAAGATAAGGCTGATATAAAAGACATTGTAGTTCAGGTCAAACTGAGTATCATAAAAGATAAGAATAATTTTGCGGAGATCGTGAGTCGTATTGCCGAATATGCCAATACTCAGAATAAAGTGTCCATATCTGACCTGAGTTCTAACACACCTTTTCATATTGAACTTGAAAAATTATCTAGAAATATCTGGGCTCCACCTATTAGTGGTCAATCCCACCAGACAAGATGGTTTTATGAAAGAGCCAGAGGTCAATACAGAAATGCAAGATCGAGAGATGGTGTGACTAAAGCGAAGCTGAAAGCATTTGATCTTAAAAATCCTAAAAAACAATTTTTCACAAAAGAAGAGCTGGCAAAATTTATAAATACATGGAGTGAAGTCTATATAGATGATAAGCTTGTTATTGGCCCTCATATCGTTGTAAGAGGAAGCCAAAAGAATTATGCACAGTTTATCGCACATAATATTCCTGAAAATCCTGATAATAAATATTTCGAAGATGCAATCGCAAAGGCTATCCTATTCAGGACAGCTGAAAAGTTGTACGGAATAAAACCTAATTCTATCGGAGACATGAGATATATTACGGTTCCTTACACTCTTGCGTTACTATCATATAAAAAAGGAATGGAAATAAATCTGTTTGATATTTGGAAGAAACAAAGTCTATCAGAAGATTTACAGACAATAATTTATAACCTGATGATTCAGGTAGAACAATTTATAAAAGAGAATGCACCAGGAGCTTTATATGGTGAATGGGCGAAAAAAGAAGATTGTTGGATACAGGTAAAGAACGGAGTTTTATAGTAATTACAAAACTCTTTAGCTCTCTTTCCGAATTAACCAATTTAATAGTATCAACTTAGTTTTGTTAACCGTTCCAAATCTTCAAGAAAATGTTTCGAGATTTGTTCGGGTTCGGCTACGAAAAAATGCTCAGCGAAAGCAAGGGCACTGAAAAAGTCCCCTTTTAATTTGGGCAAAAAAAGGAGTAGAAAACAACAGTTTTCTGCTCCTTTTTTCGTATCTTAAAGTAGGCTTTAACGGACATCAGGATGCTCTCTACCCAA